>SAMEA104315437__coassemble_100_pt1 | contig 414926 bp, 391 predicted proteins | sample SAMEA104315437__metabat2_low_PE_023 | metagenome-assembled genome bin SAMEA104315437 (sample SAMEA104315437) | gut metagenome | biome: Monkey gut; feature: monkey-associated habitat; material: faeces | place: China | collected 2013 | reverse complement strand
GGCTGGCAAGAAACTTGAAAGCGAACTCTTCCAGTTTCTAATTTTTTACGTCCGCTTCCTTCTCGTTTTCCGCCATAATTTGATGAATATTCTTTTAATGGATCTTTTTTTGTGCCAGCCATTATTGAACCCCCGCAATTTTCAACACTAATAAAATAATATTACAAATTACGCTGATTGAAAGACAGATTATTAAAGCAATATCAAGTTTTGATTTTTTCATTTTTAAGCCTCTCTTATAAAAAAAATAATTGACATTAAGGGGGAAAAACTTTCCCCCTTGCCGTTATTTCTTGACTATTACAAGAATTAGGCTTACAATGCTTGCTAGTGAACCAAGAATTGTAATAATGTCAATAAACATTTGCATTTCTTTTAACCTCCTAATGATTTTATAATAATTGTTTATCTTGATTTTGTCAAGTATTTTTATTAAAAATCTTAGGAGTTTTTTATTGATAAAGAAACGAAAAAATCATTATTATAAAATTATGACATATCAAGAAAAAGACATTCTTTATAAATATCACAAGGAAAATTCAGAAAAAATAGAACAAGAAAGGATTTATCAGCAACACAGTTTTGATAATTGGATTTTGAAATTATGTTCTGGAAGTTTTGCCGTTTCTTTTGCTTTTATTGAAAAGTTGATTGATTTTTCTGTCGCAAGTGCAAAATTTTTTTTAATAATTGGCTGGTCGTCTTTTGCGTTATGTTTATGTCTTTGTGTTTTTGGATTTTTTAATTCTGAAAAAATAAATAGATTTGCATTTAAGCAAGAATGGATTATTTACAAAAACGAAACTGAAAATCTGAATGAAAAATTAAAATCAAATAAAAACATTTTTATTGCAAAAGTTCTAAATTTTATAAACTATTTTTTGTTTGTACTGGGTGTTTTATGTTTGATTATTTTTTTAGCAATAAATCTGTAGATAAAAGAGGCGGTGAAATTCCTAGTTTACCACCGCCTCCTCCTTTACCAAGTGATGATAAAAATTAACTTTTTAATGCACATTCAACCATAAATTTTGAAAGTGATAATCCAGCTTTTTCAGCTTTTTCTCTCAAAATCTTTTCTTCTGACGGCTGGCAAGAAACTTGAAAGCGAACTCTTCCAGTTTCTAATTTTTTACGTCCGCCGCCGTGATAGCCATAACCAACGTATTTTTTTTCTTTTTCTTCTTCCATTTTTTAAACTCCAAAAATTTTAATTAAAATAAAAACAACAATTCCAATAAAAACACCTTTTAGCGTTAATTTTAAAAGTTCTTTTAAAAAGTTTTTTATTGACATGTCCGCTCCTTAGGAAGTAAAATGTAAAAACTAAAGGTCAAGCCTTAGCGGTATATAAGACTTAACCTTGCTCCGTTTGGTTATAATTTTTTACAAATTAAGTAAACTATTATACCTATTAGGATTTCGTAACAAGCCTTGGCTAGTGTCTGTAGCACTGCCTTGGCTATTTTTTTATTACGAGTTTTCACAATTTACCTCCTTATTAAGATTTTTTCACCAGTGCAACGCACCTTATATTTATATACTATACTCTTTAATTGTTTTTGTCAAGTATTTTACAAAAAAAAAAGATTAAAAAACTGCGTCATCAATGTTGAAATTTCTGTTTGCTTCTTCGTCTGCCAGTGCAATTTCCAGGCGGTTATTTGCCATTATAGAAGTTATAACTCCGTCTATACGTTTACTTGTCCGCCCCGAATCTGGCTTGATTGGTTTAATATTTCCGTTTGCGTCGGCTTTTACAACGCAACAAGAAACCATCCAATCCATAACTGGATTATTATCAATCAATTTTCCGTCTGCGATTAACTGTTCCCAAGCTTTTGAAGGCTCACTCATTCCGACAATTCCTTGATTAAATTCTACGCAAGTAAAAGTGTCGCTTAAATCCTGGATAAGATGAGCCGCTAGATTTCGGTCGTAAGCAATTTCCTGGACATCATAAATTTGAGCGTCATCAATAATTTTTTTAAACATAAATGAATAATCTACAGTGTCGCCTGGAGTTGGAAAAATATATCCTTGATTAATCCACTGGCGGAAAAGATAAGAATCTGTTTTCATTTTTGTTTCAATCTGATTTTCTGGAATGAAAAGATAATGTTTTGCGTATCTTTTGCCGTTTTTTAAGTCAAAATACCAGGTAAAAGCGGTAATGTCCAATCTTTTAGATAAATCGATTCCGCCCCAGCAACGCAATCCGTTTAGATTTTTTTCTGAAAATCTTTTTTTGCACTTTTGCCAGCGGTTCGCCGTAATCCATACTTCCGCAACGTTCAGCCATTCATTTAAGTTTTTTGTGCGAAAAGCTGCTTCTGCACTTGATGAAGTTTTTGCTTCGTTGAAAGCGGTTCTCATACTGTCAAGTTCTACAGAAACTCCTAAATTCGGATTTGCTTTATACCAGTTTTGTTCATTTTTCCAATCATCACCCTTATCAAGTTCGCAAATATATGCAAAAACTTCATCATTTTCATAACCACGAGATTTTGACAGCATTTTTTTACAACGTTCATATTCTTCATAACAAGGGACGTTTCTGTCATTTCCAGCGGTTGTGATTATAAACATTAATGGTTGAGTTCTTGCTCTCATTCCAGTTTCGATAACTTCATAAAGTTCACGTGTTTTATGTGCGTGAAATTCATCGATTATTGCACAACTAGGATTTAATCCGTCAAGTATGTTTGAATCGCTTGCAAGCGGCTTCATAAATCCATCTCCGCAAACAAGAGAGTGAGCCATTGCTTTAATGTATTTTCTTAAATCTGGAGAATATTGAACAGTTTTTTTTGCGGCATCAAAACAAATTCGGCTTTGGTCTTTTTTTGTTGCGGCGGAATAACATTCGCTTCCGTTTTCTGTGAGTAAATCATAAAGTGCGAATCCAGCGGCTAAAAAAGTTTTTCCGTTTTTTCGTGCAATCTGAATGTACGCTTTTCTAAATCTCCGTAAATCATTATCTTTTCTTCGCCAGCCGTAAATCGACGCAATTATAAATTGTTGCCAGGGTTCTGTGTGAAGTTTTTGCCCAGCAAGTTTTCCTTTTGTGTGAACTAATTGACAGAAAAACACGATTGCATTTTGTGCTTTGTGATGATCAAAATAATAAGGAAAACTGCCTTTTTGTGATTTTTCTAAATCTTCAATATGCCTTTTGACTGCAAGTTTTACAGATTTGCAAGAAGGAATTTTTGAAGAGGAAATATCATTGATGTAGTCAAGATAAGTAAAATCATTAGACATTAAAAATCAAATTCAAGCTGATTGCCGTTTTTATCTTTTAAGCCGTGATTAGAACGGTTCCAGTCAAGACTGTATTTTTTAAGAATATAATAAAAATCCTGGACATCGTGAGAAATTAGAAAAGTTTTAATTCCTTTGTTTGTATCTTCAACTCCGACGTGCATTAATTCATGTAAAATTACGGCTTTTTTCTGGTCATCGTCTAAAAGCGACATATTTTTTGTAAAAACTGTAATTGTAAAATCTGCGGGAATTGCCCAGCGTTTTGTATCTGAAATTTTTTCACATTCTGCATAAATAATTCTGTTATGAGATAATTTTTGTTTATCACTTTCTAAAAAAATGATTTTTACATCTCCGCTGTCATAAAATTTATTCAAATGTTCTAAAATTTTTGCTTTTTTAATAATTTCTTCTCCGATTTTTGTGTACTTTTCGGATATAATTCTGTTTTCTCTCATAAAAAAATCTCCCTTTAAAATAATCTATTTATATAGTCAGTTAAAAAAAAATGCACTGTAGAGAGAAAACACGAAAATCTACAGTGCAAAAGACGAGGTAAAAAGTCTATTTATATAGTCAGATTTGTTTTTTTTGTTTGACAGTGTGTAAAAAAAAAAAGCCTAAAAGATTTTATAGAGAGGCGAAAAAAAATCTTTTAGGCAAAAATTATTTTTTAATAAGGAGAGTTTTAGCTATTAATATAGTCATTTTTGTTTTTTTTAACCGTTTCCCATTAATGATTTTAGAAAATCATTTGTATCTTTTTCTTTTGGTTTGATTTTAATCTTTGCTCTTGCTTCTGGAGTTACTCCGAATTTTATCATAATTTTATTAAATCGGTCCATGTGAGCGTTATATTCATCAATAAGATTTACATCTTTAAATTTGTTAAGATTTTTTAAGTAATCGCCGTAATTTCCGTAACCGTTTACCTGGATTAAACAGTCTTGTGCAATTCCATAATTATTAAATGCGTCAATCAAAATTTCTTTATCAACAATTGTAATCATTCCAGCGGAAAGCATTGCGGGAACAATTTCGTTCCATTTTTCTGTCGCAAGTTTTGTGAGTCCGAGCGGTGCTGGAAGTTCTTCCAGTGCGTCCATATTTACACCACGATTTTCGTATCGGTCTTTTCTGTAAGTTCCGTCTTTTATATGCTCTTCAGTTGATTTTATTGGTCGTCCCATAGTTTTAAAGTCAGATTTGCCCCGTAAGTTTTACGGAGCTGATGAAAAATTATTTCAAAAGATTTTCTAAAACGTATCTTGAAACGGTTTTATTTGCTTGTTTTGCAAGTTCTTTTAGTCTTGCAATTTCTTCTGGAGTTCCGCTGATTGTAGTATTTGCAAAAACTTTTTTATTTTCTATCTTTTTGCGTCCGCCACCATGATAGCCATATCCTTTGTATTTTGTTTCTTCTTCCATAAGATTTAACCTTTTATAAGTCGTGTGATAAAATCAAGGATACTTACAATTAAAACTGCAATTAAAAGCCAGTCTGTTCTAGTTAATTTATTTTTCATTTGACATACTCCTTATTTTTTAATTAAAATAAGCGTAAGAGTGGGGAGCGACGCTCCCCTTGTTCTACTTCTTTTTTAGAAGTTCAAAAAGCCATTTTGCAAGCTCTAAAATAAACATTGCCAGTGCTATTTTGTCAGAGTTTGTAAGTGGCTTTTTCTTTTTTATCTTACGCTTTTTCATCTTGCGTTACCTCCTTACATTTATTATAATAGCACTACTTTTGTTTTTAGTCAATAACTTTTTACAAAATCTTTTTATTTAATTATTTAATCTGAATGGAAATTCTGAAAAAATCTCCATATTTTCAGTAATCCATTTCATTTTTAACGCTTTTGAAATTCTAAGTTCTAGCATTGAACCTTTTGATTTTTCAAAACCTTTTATAAGATAAATTGCATCGCAATCTAAAAGTTGTTTTAAATCTCTTTTCATATAATCTACCCACGTCCAACCTTCGGGTTGTTCTTTTGCTGGATTTACAACATCAAAACCAAAAGCCTTTAATATTTCTTCCGCTTCTGCAAAATCCTCTTTGAAGTGTGGATTATCTGTAATTGGTCCGCTTATGTAAACTTTTAATTTTTCCATTTTGTTTTTACTCCCTATCATTCTTTTTACTTTGTACAAGTGAACACATTTCTCGATAACGGCTTTTATACTTGAAATCTGCTCCGCTTTTTTTTTCTCTTTTCAATAGCATTTCGTTTGTATCAATTCTTTTAAGAAGTTCATTCATTGCTATAAATGGACTGTGCCAATTGTTTAAAAGCATTATCAACTTAAAACTTGAAGGACATTCATTTTCGTGTAAATCATAACAATTTACGTATTCTTCAAGTATTTTTTCGCATTGCTGAATTTCTGTTATCAATTGTTCCACTTTCATTTTTTCTACCACTGTTTTATTTCTAACCAATCTTCGATTAGTCCCTCTGGAACTCCGTTTTTATATTTTTCTTTAATTGCAAGTAATTTTTCATTTGAATTTGTGTACTTTTTTCCGCTATTACGAACGTTATCTCTTTGTCTAAAGACAGTAAACAAATACATTCTATGATAAACTTTTCTACATTCTGCCGAACAAGTAACACTTTTTTTTAAACTTGCAACAAACTTTTTACAGCAAACTACACATTCAACTTGCACTTTCTACCTCGTCAATTTCTTTCAAAAGTTTTTGAAGTCTTTTTATTCTTTTGTTTACTAACTTTCTTAAAACTTCTGTATCAATACTAAGGCTTGAAAGATACCCATCAAGATTGTATTCATCTGCAATTCTATCATCTGCGTATTTGTAAAACTTACTACTGTTTTTTCCTTTCTGTAAAAAAATCATCTTTATTACTCCTGGAAAAAAGTCAATGAGGAAATTTCAATTTCCGATTCGACTTTTTTAATAACTTCGCTTAGATTTTTTTTTGGCACGGTATGCGTTTTTTTGACTGTATGCACGAAAAAGGGCGCGTGTTGGTGAATGACGTTTCACTCTAAGTTTTTAAACCGGGTGGGGTAGAGTTCTTTCACCCGTGTGCGAGTCTGTTTAATTATTGTTTGCATATCATCTTTGGAGAGAGGAAGAATATCATTGTAGAAAGTTTTTTGATAATTTCCCAAAAAGTAAAACGCATCTTCCTTTTTGAAATTAGATTTTATATCAACAACCGCTTGTCTTATGATTGCCTCCACCAGCTTTTGAATTCCTACTTTTTCTTTAGAAATATTACTCATCATTTTTTACCTCTTCTTTCTTTGTGAAAATTATTATTTTCTTTGAACGTCTTTCTTGAGTGGCAAGACTGGCACATCGGTTGAAGATTTGTTTCATCATAAAACAGCTCTAAACTTCCTCTGTGCGGTGTGATATGATCTGCAATTGTTGCTTTCTTTCCGCAAATAAAACAAAAAGGATATTTTTTCAAAAACTCTTTTGAAGTTTTTCTCCAGGTGCTGCTTTCATATAAAGAATGATATTCTTTGCTCTTTCCCCGAAAAGTAAAAACTTTCTTTTGCAATTCCAGTTCTTTATGAATGTAGCAATATTGTTTTCCACTCTGGCACGTTCTGCCGCAGCCAGATTTTTTACATATTTTTGTTTTCATTTACAAATCCTGTCTGTCATCAAGTCCGTAATCTGTCAAACGTTCAATAGTTGTGCAATAATACAATGCGTGAATAACTCCGCTTTTTATTGCTGATAGATAATTTTTTTTTACATACCAGCCTTTCTTTTTTGCGTATCGTGATAAAACATACTCAACGGCAATACTTACTTTTTCGGGAATATCAATTGGATCTACTGGAAGATGCTTATCTCTTATCGCCTTAACTGTAATTCTTTTTGCTACTTCGGTTGATAAAAGAAAAAGATTTTTCCAGGCTTCTTTATCATCATTTTTCAAAAATAAAAACTGATAATTCAAAAGTCTTTCGTTATCATCTTTTGGATTTTCGTGATATTTCAAATTATCATATTTATTTATTTTTTGAGGCTGATTTTTTTTCAAATCTTTGTTGTAATTTGAAACACTTTCAACATCAAATAAATCTGATTGCAATAACATTCCCATTTTTTAATCCTTGAAATTAAAACGGAATATCTTCAAAACTTTCAGTGTTATCAAACATATCTTGAGAGTTTGGAAAATCGCTGTTTTGATTTTGTGAAGATGTAGAAAAGTTTTCTTTTTGCTGCTGAACTTGTCCAGTACTTTGGGATAAAGAAATTTCTGCAACTTTTATCACAATTTTAGAATGTTTTTGACCGTCTTCGCTTTGCCAGGTTTGTTGTTTTAATCTTCCAGAAACAATAATGCGTCGTCCTTTATGAAGATGTTCACTCATTACACGGGCAAAATTTCCCTTAACTAAACAATCAATGTAACTTGGAATTCCAGTATAATTTCCGTCTTTTTCTTTGTAGTATTCGTTATTTGCAATGGTGAATTTGCAATAAGGTGTTCCGTCGCTCCAAAAAGAAAGTTCCGCAGCTTTTACTAAATTTCCCTCTAAAATTACAGAATTAATATTTGCCATAATATCGTCCTCCTTTCTAAATATTAAATCTTGTTTTTGCGTCTTTTGCCGTTTTCTTTAATTCTTCAATTTCCAGAAAATGTTTTTGAAGTCTTACGTACAAATACGCTCCGCATTTTTCTGTTCCAGGGCAATTATTTTTCCAGCCTAAAAGTTCACAAGGTTTGCAAAAAGGTTCAAAAAACAATGCCCTTTGAATGATTTCACGTTCTTTTTGCCATTCTGGTTCGTTTGTCCAAGGTGTCAAAATAAAACCTCCGTTCCTTGCATTGCTTTTTTGATAAGCATTTTTTGAATTCTGTCGGGATCGTCTGGAGAAATTCCAAGTCGGATGTATTCCGCATCTGGTGATTCAGTCGGATTTTCCAAATCTTTTAAATGCTCTTGATAATCTTTTTGAGCCTGCTCGTGAACATCTAAGGCTTTTGGCTGTTTTATCGTTCCGTAAATTCTCACAACTCTTGTGTTAATCTGTGCCCATACTGCTTCTTTCACCATGTACGCTGGCATAAGCGGAATATTGTGCCAGCGGTCTGTTTCTGGTGCGTCGTGCATTGCCTTAAACTCTTTACACAATCTTTTTGCCCAAATAACCGCTTCGTCGTCGTCTTGACAGTGTTTTGCGATGTCTTTTGCAATTTGTTCTACAAGTCTTGAACCTTTCAGTTCGTTATAAGCGACGTTATTTGTTTTGAAAAAGTCCTCCAGTTCTTTTACGGTTTTTTTTGGCTCAAAAATTGCATCTTGTTTTTCTTTTTCATTTTCACTTTGAAGAGTTTCAGAGTTTTCTGATTCTGGAAGGATACTCCAATTTTTAGGAACTTCTAGAAGGCTCTCATTTTCTGTTTTTTCTTCAGTCTTCTGTTCGTCTTTTTTAGCGAAACAATCTGGCGGATTATCCAAAAATCCAGAAGATTGTTTCGCTGTTCCTTCCTCACACTCTATTCTTGTGTGTGTGGTCTTTATCTCATCTTGTATATTCTTCTCTTGTCTTATCTCATCTTCTCTTATCTCTTCTATTCTGTCGTCCGCCGATTTTTCGCCTTGTATAGTGTTTAAACACTTGTCAAAACTTTCTTGTATAGTGTTACAATTCTTATTTTCTGTATAGTTATTATCTTTTATAACTCTGTCTACTTTTGTAGACTGTACAGAAAAATAAGATTGTTCTTCGGCTTTTTGAGCGGCTTTTTTTTGTGCCAGCTGAAAGCGAAAAGAAAGAGTTCTTGAAGTTTGGCGGGTTGCATATTCCCATTCTGTAAAAATGTAAAAAGATGAATTTGGAACATGAGCAAAAATTCTTGCCTGGACCATAACGCTGGCAACTTTTTGAATGTTTTCGGGGCTGTTTACTTTTGCTAAATCTGCAAATTCAGTTCCATCATCAATATCAAAAATACCGTCGTCATCGGCTTTAGTTGCTCCAGCAAGATAAAATAAAACTGGTGCATAATTAAGTTCTTTTGGAAGATGTTTTTCTGCTTGTAGCATTAATTTATTTTCAAGTAAATCTGTTGGAATTTTTGCCCAAGGTTTAGAGTTAAAAAAACTCATTATCCAACCTCCTTTTGTTTTTTAGATTGATTTCGGGGCTTTTTAAGGTTCAGCCATTTTTGAAAAGCGGCTTTAATTTCTTCGGACGGCAAGCAATTATTTCTGTCAAATTCATCTGCGTAAAACTGAATAATCCTTTTTTCGTCGTTAGAAATTTCTGCCGTTGCTTGTGGTGTTCCGTTTTTTTGAATAAAAACAATTACAGATTTTTGATTAAACATTTTGTCCCGATAACCAGCTTTTAAGATACACTGATGAAGACAATCTGCTTGTTTTTCCCAAACATCAAGACTTGCGGAAACAAAAATATGATAACCATCAATTTCTGTGTCTTTAAAATCATATTTTTTTTCAATCTTTTTAATTACTTTTATTCGTTCTTTTTCAAGCCGTTCTTCTTCCGCTTTTTTAAGATTTACTTTTTCAAGCAAAACTTTGTCGTGAGCTTTAAGAAGATTTTTAGGATGCCGCCAATATTCTTGTGTGATGTCGTGAAGAGGTTCTGCCATTATCAAATAATCCTGGTAATACGGAATATCAATTTCGTTCATCGTATTTTTGAGTAAATACTGATAATCCGAAAAAGAAATATCTGTCAATCTTTTTCCGCGCCGATAACTTGGAACATTATCAATATATTTAAGATAAAGATTTGGATTTTGTGTTCTCAACGCTGAAAGAAGATGATTTAGTTTTACATCACAAAACTGCGGAGATTTTCGCATAAACAAACAGATTTCTTTTTGCTTTTTTTCTGAAAGTCGCCAAAAAGAATTATTCATTCCAACGTTAAAATATCCGCAAGCTAAAATCATTTCTAATTCTGGGTGTTTTTTCCACATCACAAGAATTTTCATTAATTGCTCTAAACATAAAATTTTATATTTTTTAGCAACGTAACGAAAATCTGGATATAATTGATAAACTAGTTCTAAATCTCTTTCTGTAACACTTCTGCTAGTTCCAACATTGCATTTTTTACATTCACTAAATCCATCCTCTTCTGCAATATTATTGTTGTAATACCAGGAATTTTTATTTGGATTCATCGGAAGACCAGGAAAAGCAACAACCCAACCGCTCCAACTGCTTGAGTAAAGATTCTGGCAAAATGTTTCACCTAAGTCATTTTCTTTATAAACATCAATTTCGTAATAACATTTTTTTGAATTGAGTTCCGCTCTTAGAATTCGGTAAAGAGTTTCATCTTCAATTTCTAGTCGATCTGTCCAACTTGTAGGCTTTTTCATTTTATCACTCCTAAAAATCGAATAAACCGTTACCGTCTTCGTCGTAAATTGGATTTTCAGAAACGTTTTCGTTTTCTTTTTCAATCATTTCGGCTTGAACTGCTGTTTCTGCCGTTTCTTCTTCTCCAAAAACTTCAAAACCTAAATTGTCAATTTTAGGTCCTTCAGAATGTTGATTTTCTTCTTCTGTATTTTCGTTTTCTTGTTCAATCGTTTCGGCTTGAACAGCTGTTTCTGCTACAGTTTCCGTTTTTTCTTCATTCTGATTTTTTTCTACTTTTAGAGGCTCGTCAGTCTGCTTTGGTAGAATTTCTAAATAAAAATCTCTTGCCATTTTGAAAACAATTGCATCTTCAATGCAAGAACTGCTTCCGCCAGCTTTGCGTGCACAGTTTTTGATGAAGTCATAACAATCATCTATTTTCTCTGGGCTATAAACAGATTTTAAGGCATCGTCATTTTGACATTGCTCTTCCAAATATTTTTTGATTACAGATTTTTGATCTGTATCAAATTTTCCTATTTCAGATAAATATTTTTTATAATCAATCATTTTTTAATCCTCGTAGTCAAAAAAATAACCGCAAAAAGGTTTTGCTTTTACATTTGTTTTTAAAAGCCGTGCGAGTGTAGGGCGGGCAATTTGAAAAAACATTGCACAGCTTGAACCGCTTTTGAAATGTAAAGTTCTTCCGCCAGCTTTTCTAACTGGTTCAGAAGGAATTGCTATAACTGCCCTCATTTTTGATTTTCCTTTTGTATGATTGCGGCTTGATATTCAATTTCTTCAAGCCAGGCTTTTCTTTTTGCAAGTCCGTCTCTTTGCTTTTGATTGATTAATTCCATTGCATCTAAAACTGGCATATTTTCTTTTTTGTGAAAAAATCCTTCTTCTGCGGCTGAATAAAAATCAATTAATGTTTGATTTTCATTTTCTGTAACTGATAGTGCTTTTACTGCTTTGTAACATATTTCTTGTAACTGGTCGTAATATTCGTATTTAGTCATTATTTTCTCCTGGATGAACTGCATTTTTTTCTAAAAACGCTTCAATATCGCTAACTCGATACAATCTACAACCGTTCATTTTGATGTACGGAATAGATGACTTAAACAACGAACTTCTACAGATTGAAAGCATTTTACATGCTTCATCTGCTCGTACACATATTTTTTTTGTTTCCATAAGAAACCTCCCTTTATAAACAGAAAAAGTTTTACTTTTTCTTATTACCACCAAAAACGGAAGGGCGGAATTAATTGAGGTTACGGTAGAAGTTTTCCGTCCTTCCAAGAAAAGTATTGTTTTATATGCTATTACTTTTAGAAAGCCTAAAAGTTGGAAGTCAAATTAAAAAAAAGTCTTACGTTTTCACAGTGCCCACTGATGAAAGCATAAGACTTATATTTGAAGTTTTTTGACTAGCTGAAAAAGCCAAAAAACATGCAAACCTAAATTAAAGCTGGGCACTTTAAAAAGAAAAAAGTCAATCTCTTTTTTCTTTACTAGTACTATAGTACTAGTCGTTTTTTATTGGCATTTGCCAATTTTCTTCCGATGGTAAAATAGAGGTTATGGAATGAATAAATTTGTTGATAGAATTGATGAGATAAAAAAAATGGGCCGTTTTGACTAATGATCAAAAACAGCCCATTTTAATATTAATTAATAATTATTACGAAAAACAGAAAGGCTAATATCCTATTTTTTTTAACAATGCTTCTTGTAAAGTTTGGCTAAAGTTGATAGATAAACTTTCTGCCTTTTTGCCAAGCCAGGATGGTACAGTTACATTTTTTCTCATCGCTTTATCAGTTTTAGCTAAATCAATTTCAATATAAGTTGCAAAATCTTTTCCAGATGTTTTTATATCTGATAAATCTGTGGCTTTTGGCAGAACATCATTATTTTCTAAATAATACTCTAAATGACATTCTAAAGCTTCTTTTGCATTATTTACAACTTCAGATACAGAATCACCTTGTGAAAAGCAACCTTCCACGTCTGGAAATTCACACCAATATCCGTTGTCTTCATAATGACAAATAACTGGATACATAATACTCATAGAAAGCTCCTTTATTTTAATTTTGCTTGTTTAAGAATTGCTATTTCTAACCCTTTTTTCATATCTTTGCCATGAACTGGAAGTGTTATTGGTGAAAAATTATCTTTTTCAAGTCTATAATGACTTCCATTTATTCTTGCAATTGACCAACCATTTTTTAATAAAAGTTTTAGCAAATCTTTATCTTTCATAATTAAAATATAATGCGTATTATGCTTGTTGTCAATAAGTATTTTCTATCATTGCCCCGAAAATATTTTCTTGTGCTTTTGTAATAATTCGTTGATCTTCCAAAGTTTGATGATTTGCGTAATGTTCGAGCATTATTTTGCTTTTATGTCCCGTTTGTGATTGCAATGCTTTTGAATTTACTCTATCAATCATATAAGTTGTATAAAAATGCCTCCAGGAATGAAAAGAAAAATTTTTAGCATCATCTTTATCCATTCCAGCTTCGACTAGTGCACGTCTGAAATATTTTCTAAAAACGTTGCAATCAATTGGTTTATTTGGAGTTTTTCCCCAAAAAATAAAACCCATTCCGTTTTCTTTAAAAGGATTTCTATTTGCAAGTGCAATCAATTCATTCATCAGCGACTTAAACGGTATAAAAACAGTTCTTGCTTCTCCGTTTTTGGTTGATTTTAATCCGTCTTTCATATTCCAGGAATGATTTACATAAATGCAATTTTCGCCTAAATCTGCAAGTGTTAATGCTTGAATTTCTCCGCATCTCATTCCAGTACACATTGAAAGCATTGACGCTAATTTTGCTTCGTAATTTTCCCAACAGACTTTGAAAACTGATTGAGCCATTTCCATTGTTAAGATTTGCCGTTTTTTATATTCAACTTTATACATTGACCAGCCACGGCTTACATCTTTTTGCAAGAGTTCGTTATTGAAAGCCCATTTTACTGGTGTTAATACCGCTCTGATGATATGATTTTTTGTATTTCCGTTAAGTTCTAAATCATCAAGTTTGTTGAATTGTTTTTGAATATCGTTTCTTGAAATTTCGCCAAGTTTTTTATTTTGTAAAATATCTGTCCAATATTTTTTTATAAAAGCGGCTGAATTTAGAGTGTGTTTTTTGTGGACGGTTTGACCTTTTCTCGATTTTTCTTTCAGATAATCTGATTTTTCGGGATTCCAAAAATCTAAAAGCCATTGTAAAGCGTCTTTGCTTGCTTCTGAATTATCATTTTTTACGTAAGAAACGATAAATCCCTTGCGTTTAAAATCTTCCAAAAAAAAATCTACATCTTCTTCTGTGTATTTTGATTTTTTGATTGTGTCATAAAATGATAATTTTTTGAGTTTGTCGCTTCTGGCGGAATCATTGTAAATATCCCAGGCAACTCTTAACGCTCGATTGTAATTTGTTTCTTTTGTAGAAACCCAATTTAAGAATTTTCCAGTTTCTTCATTACGTAAACGCACGTAATAAAATGGAGAATCTGACCTTGTAGTAAGACTAAAAGGTAGTTTTCTTGTCATTTGTAAACCTCAAAAAAAATAATTTTTCTTTAGGTTATACGCACGATTTTTTGAGACAATTTGATTAAAATCTCGAAAAAACTTCATGTACCAATTTGTGTACCAGTATTCAGCTTACCTAACAAATTGGACTTTTTTCTTAATTTGGCAATTTTATAAACCGTTACAATACAAAGATTTATAAAGTTTGACGCTTGGAAGAGTCGAACTTCCGACCTACTGCTTAGAAGGCAGTTGCTCTATCCAACTGAGCTAAAGCGCCGTAAAAGATGTTATATAATATATCAACTTTTTTATTTTTGTTCAATACCTAACATTTGTTTCATTGTTCTCCAACTTAACATTGCACATTTTACTCTTGCAGGCATGTGAGAAATATCTCTCAAAGCAGAAGCTTCATCAAGTTGTTCTAATTCTTCTTCAGAAACAGTTCCTTTTATCATTCTGTCAAAAATATCAGCGAGTTTTAATGCTTCTTCTTTAGTTTTTCCAATAATTAAATCTGCCATCATATCTGTAGAAGCTTGCGAAATTGCACATCCTGAACCAATAAAACTTGCATCTGAAATTTTACCATCATCATTTACTTTTAATTGTAATGTTATTTGATCCCCACAACTAGGATTAACGCCTTCCAGGCAAAAAGTTGGATTTTCCATATTTATTTTATGGGTAGGGTTGATATTGTGTTCGTTTAATATTTCTCTGTAAAGTTCTTTTGTATCCATTTTTTTAATCCTTATATCCGCTCCATTCTCTGATGTGAGAAAGTTTTTCTAAGAAAATATCAATTTCTTCTTCTGTATTATAGAAATAAATGCTTGCCCTTGCTGTAGCTGGAAGTTGTAGATATTGTCCTAATGGTTGGGCACAGTGATGTCCAGCACGAATTGCTATATTTTCGCCACTTAAAAGAGTAGAAATGTCATGAGGATGAACTCCATTTATTGTAAAAGTTACAATTCCACATCGTTTTGTTCCATCTTCCGGTCCAACAATATTTATATTTGGAATTTTTTTCATTCCTTCTATCATTTTACAGGCAAGAAAATTATCATGATTTTCTATAGTATCTATGCCTACAGAATTTAAATATCTGATTGCTGCTCCCATTCCAACTGCATCTCCAGCACTAACAGTTCCAGCTTCAAATTTATGAGGAAGTTCTGCCCAAGTTGCATTTTCTCTTGTAACATATTCTATCATTTCTCCGCCTGTTAAAAATGGAGGCATTTCTTCTAATAAATCTTTTCTTCCATAAAGAGCACCAATTCCCATTGGACCACAAAGTTTATGACCGCTTAATGCAAAAAAATCAGCTCCTAAATCTTGAACATCAATTTTTTTATGAGGTGCAGATTGAGCTCCATCAACTATCATTATTGCTCCAACTTCATGAGCTTTTTTTGCAATTTCTTTAATAGGATTTGTAACTCCCAAAACATTACTAACATGTGCACAAGATACGATTTTTGTGTTTTTATTAATTTTTGAATTATATTCTTCAGGACTTATGATTCCTGTTTTTTTATCACATTCAAGAAAAACTAATTTTGCACCAGTTTGCCTACAAACCATCTGCCAGGGAACTAAATTTGAATGATGTTCCATAATTGAAACACAAATTTCATCATCTTTTTTTATATGAGAAAGCCCATAACTATAAGCAATAAGATTTAAACTTTCTGTTGTGTTTCTTGTAAAAATAATTTCACAAGATTCTTTTGCATTTATGAATTTTGCAACTTCATCTCTTGCATGTTCATAAGATTTAGTTGCTCGTTCGCTCAAAGAATAAAGTCCTCTTAAAGGATTTGCGTTTTCTGTCGCATAAAAATGAGACATTGCTTCTAAAACTAAAAAAGGTCTTTGTGATGTTGCAGATGTATCTAAATAAATTAATTTATCATTTTCTTTTGTAGTATGTTCATCAATTGCTTTAAAAAATGGAAAATCTTTTCTATATTTATTCATAATTTTTACTCTTGTAAATATATTTTAAATATTTTTATCTAACCAGTTTGTTATCAAATCTTTTGTTTTTTCATCAGGAATTTTATCCATTGCCGCTTGAATTTTTGCCCGAGACATAATTTTTTCAGCGGTTTTAGGTTCAATTCCTCTTGTTTGCATATAAAATAAAATATCAGAAGAAAGTCTACCAAGCGTTGCACCGTGTTCACCTTCGACATCTTCTTCATCGCACAAAATTACAGGCATAGATTTGTTGTTAAGATTTGGTGAAAGCAAAAGTGTTTGTTCTAATTCGTTTCCTTTTGAGCCAGAACAGCCATTTTTAAAGTCGATAATTCCTCTGTAAGTTTTAAAAGCATTATCTTTTACAGTTCCATTTACTTGCATATCACATTCAGTTCTTTTTCCATAGTGATAAACTATATGATTCATATCAAGATATTGTTCTTTTTGAGAAATATAAGCAACATCTGAATAAAAACTAGATTTATAACCAGAAAGAGTAGTGTGAATTCCAGAATCTATATGTTTTCCACCAAGTTCTATTTGTGTAAATGAAATTTTTGCATTGTCATTAGCGATAATTTGTGTGTCATCAAGTTGATTTGCATTTTCATTTAAAAGTTGAACTTTTATAAGATGAATTTTTGCATTTTCTTCTGCAAAGATTTTTGTTTGTATAATTTGATTTTGAATTTCTTTTCCATAAATTAAGATGATTGTAGATTCTGAATCTTTTTTTGCATAAAAAGTTTGTACAGAAATTGAATTATTTTTTTCATTGAAAGTTAAAATAAAAGGTTCTGAAATTTTCTCACTTATTTCAAAATTTTGAGGATTTTTTATAGTATCTTTTATTAATTGCAAAAGTTCTTCTTTTGATTTTTTTGCTTCATCAAAGATTTTTGTATTTTGTTTTAGTTTTATTTCATCACCATATTTTTTATCTGGAAGATTAAAGATTCCACTATTTTTAAAATCAATTTTTGGTAATTCTTGTGTGATTTTTATTCCGGACGGTATTTTTTCATATTTACCATCTGATTGTGAAAATTGAGAATTTATAACAACTAAATCTCTATTAGATTTTATCCAATTCCAAGTTAGGCAAGGAACTGTATTTACCGTATATTGTTTTTCCATAATTTTTCCTAAAACAATTTGTTTTTCATTTTTAAGATTGCATTACATTGTTCCATGCATTTCAAGCCTAATTAAATTATTCATTTCAACTGCGTATTCAAGCGGAAGTTCCTTACTTACAGGATTTGCAAATCCACTTACAATCATACTTCTAGCTTCATCTTCAGGAATTCCTCTACTCATAAGATAGAAAATCGCTTCATTACTTATGCGACCGATTTTTGCTTCATGACCAACATCACAATCTTCGGTTTGAATTTCCATTGCAGGAATTGTGTCTGAACGACTTTTGCTATCTAACATAAGACTTGTACAATCTACACTGCATTTTGAACCTTTTGCTTTTTTATCGATATAAACTGCGGAACGATAAAAATTTTCTCCACCGCCTTTTGAAATTGATTTTGTTGTAACAAGACTTGTCGTATTTGGAGCAAGATGAACCATTTTTGCTCCAGTATCAAGATGTTGTCCTGCTCCTGCAAATGTAATTCCTGTAAATTCTGCTTTTGCACCAATTCCAATTAAATCACTTTCTGGATAAAGATACGAAATATGAGAACCAAAACTTCCCGAAACCCATTCTATACTTCCATTTTCGTAAACTTGAGCTCGTTTTGTGTTTAAGTTATACATATTTTTAGACCAATTTTCTATTGTAGAATAGCGGAGATGTGCGTTTTTCTTTACAAAAAGTTCAACTGCACCTGCGTGAAGATTTGCTTCATTATATTTTGGTGCGGAACAACCTTCTATAAAATGTAAAGACGCTCCTTCTTCTACAATAATTAAAGTATGTTCAAATTGACCGGCACCTTTTGCATTTAATCTAAAGTATGATTGCAAAGGAAAAGATAAACTTACATTTTTTGGAACATAAACAAAACTTCCACCAGACCAAACTGCTCCATGCAATGCTGCAAATTTATGGTCTTGAGGTTTTATAAGAGTCATAAAATATTCTTTTACTATTGGTCCCCATTCTTCAGATTTTAAGGCTTCCTCAAAGCCCATGTAAATTACACCTTGTTTTGCAACTTCTGATTGAACATTATGATAAACAAGTTCTGAATCGTATTGAGCACCAACTCCAGCAAGAGATTTCCTTTCTGCTTCGGGAATTCCTAATTTTTCAAAAGTTTCTTTTATATCTTGTGGAACATCTTCCCATTTTCCGCTCATTTTAGTTTTTGGGCGAACGTAAGTTGCAATATTTGTTATATCAAGTCCATCTATTGCAGGTCCCCATTCTGGAGTTCTAAGTTTATTGTAAATTTCTAATGATTTTAAACGAAATTCTCGCATCCACTGAGGATCGCCTTTTTCATCGCTAATTTTATTTACAATTTCAGGTGTTAAACCATTTTCAATACGATAAAAATCCTTATCAGATTCTTCGTAGCGAAAATTGTAAAAATCATGATTTATATCATCAACTTGTGTTTTTTCTTCCATAATTAATATTTTATGTATTTTTCAAATCCTTCTTTGTTGATTTCTTCAATCAAAGAACCATCTCCAGTGTGAACAATTGTTCCACCAACAAGAATATGAGTTTTATCAACGTTAAGACTTTCTAAAATTCTTGCATTATGAGTAATAATCAAAAGTGAACCGCCAACAGATTTTTTATATTCTTCAATGCCTTTTGAAACAACGCGAACAGCATCAACATCAAGACCAGAATCTGTTTCGTCAAGAATTGCAAAATCTGGTTTTAACATCAATAATTGTAAAATTTCAGATTTTTTTCGTTCTCCACCAGAAAATCCAACATTTAAATCACGTTTTGCATAATCAGGATTCATGTCTAAAAGTTCCATTTTAGCTTGCAATTCTTTTTGAAAATGAAAAAGTTTAACTCTTTCTCCAGTTTTCTGTTGAATTGAAGATCGAATAAATGCTTCTAACGAAATTCCTGGAACTTCTAAAGGCGACTGAAAAGACATAAACATTCCATCTTTTGCCCGTTTGTCAGGATTTTCTTGAGTAATATCTTTATCTTTAAATAAAATTTTACCGCTATTTATTCTATAAACAGGATTTCCCATCAATGAATTTCCCAAAGATGATTTTCCAGCCCCATTTGGTCCCATTAAAACATGAGTTTCACCTGAATCGATTTTTATATTGAGGTTTTTGAGAATTTCTTTTCCATCCTCAAGACCAACGCATAAATTTTGTACATCTAATAACATAATCTAAATATAATGAATTTTAGAAATATAGACAATTAGAAAGATTTTTCAGTTTGAATATCAAGATAATAATGGTTTACTTTCTTTAAAATCCAGTAGCGAGTAAATTTTTTGTTTGATATAATGATTTTATGAATCACAAATCTTTTGTTTTTTTTGATTGCGAATGTGCAAATACTTTTGATGGAATTGGAAAAATCTGTTCTTTAGGATACGTAATTACTGATGATGAATTAAATGTCATTGAAAGTGAAGATGTTGTTATGAATCCTGAATGTGAATTTGATTGGTATTTATTTAGTAAAAAAGCCGAAATAAAACTTGCATATTCAAAAGATTATTTTAGAGCAAAACCGAATTTTGAAAGTTATTATAAAGATATAAAAAAACTTTTTACGACCGGAAATCGTTATATTGCAGGATTTGCTGTTCAAAATGATGTTAGTTTTGTAAATGATGATTGTGAACGTTATCAAAAAGATTATATTTTATTTCGTGCATTTGATTTAGAAAAATTTTTAGAACGAACTTTTGAAAAAAAACAAAAACTTTCTCAATGGGCTTTGGAATTAGGTGTAAATGTTGAAAAATTTAAAACTCATAAATCTGTTGATGATGCAATGATGACAATGCTTTGTTTAAAATCTGTCTGCAAAAAATTAGGAAAATCTGCAGAAGAAATTTTGACAGAAAATAAAGGTCTTTTTGTTTCTAACGAACAAATTTTACAACAATCGCAGGAACGTCGTTATAAAAAAGAAATTCTAGAAAAAATAAAAAGACTTTTTGGTAAAAAAAATCCTATGCCACGTTATAAAACGGTTTTAAATCAAAAATTTGAAATAAATGGAAAACTTCTTCAAGATGTTGATACTTCTTTTGAACTTGTAAAAAAAATCTACGAAAATGGCGGAACAACTTATGAACATCTTTTTGGAGAAGGTTCTATTATTTTTGAAAAAGAACCATCTCCAGAAATAAAAAATAAAATTGAACAAAAATCAAAAAAAATTCTTCTTTTAGAAGAAATTATGCAAACATTAAAATAACGCATTTTTTGAATACTTGTTATTTATTCTTAAAATAAATATTATATATCATAACTTATTTTTGTAGCTAAACTCTGACTTCAATTTTTGAATGCTCGCTCGGAATATCGGGGAAATTGCAGTGTTTAGTTCAGGTGGTTTTATGATTACTCTCAAATTTGGCGGCACATCAATGGCAAATGCCCGCCGTATCTTGGCTTCTTCTGAAATTATTATCAATCGTGCAAAAGAAGATCGTATTAGTGTAATTGTCAGTGCTGTTGCAGGCGTTTCAAATACACTTCAATCAGCAATTGATGCTACAACATCCGGAATTTCTGGAGCAAATTACGTAACAGATTTACGCAATACTCATAATGAAATTTGTTTAGAATTACAATCAAAACTTCAAGGATTTGATGCAGATAAAGTTTTGGCAAAACTAGAACCAAACTTTGTTGAATTAGAAAAACTTCTTGCTGGTTGTGTAAGTTTTGGTGAATGTCCAGATACTGTTCATTGTAGAATTATGGGAATGGGGGAACTTTTATCATCACCAATAATGGAAGCGGTTCTTCTTGCTAAAAAACAGAGTGTAATCCTTTTAGATTCAAGAAAATTTATTTTTACAACTGGAAATCAAAAAGAAGGTGAAGCAGATTATGCTTTATGTGCAGAAGCTTGTGCACCTTTTAGAGATGGAGCAAGTCCAACTCAAACAAGAATTCTTTTATTTCCAGGATTTATTTGTTCATGGAAAGGCGGAACTGATAAAAAATATGTAATGGGACTTTTAGGTCGTAATGGTTCTGATTTTTCTGCTGCAATTATTGGAGCTAGTCTTCGTGTAAAAAGCGTAGAATTTTGGACAGATGTTGATGGCGTTTTCACAGCAGATCCTCGTGTTGTAAAAGATGCAATTCTTGTAGATGATATGTCTTATGAAGAATCTATGGAATTATCATTTTTTGGTTCGAAAGTTCTTCATCCAAAAACAATTGCACCTTTACAAGCAAAAGGAATTGAAGCATGGAGTTTAAATTCTCATAATCCAAGTGCAAGAGGAACGAGAATTGGAAAAGGTCCTTTTGAAAGTAGAAAATCAAGTATATGTGGAATCTCTTCTCTAAAGCATATTTCTATAATTTCTGTAGGTGGTTCTCTTATGAGAGGACGCACAGGAATGGCAAGTAAGATTTTTTCTGCTGTTTCAAGTGCCGGAGTTTCTATTCTTTTAATTACACAATCATCTTCTGAATATACAATTTCTTTTTGTGTTCGTGATGAAGAAGCTGCTAAAGTAAAAGAAGCTTTAAATGCAAAATTTGAACTTGAAATTCGCGAAAAATTGATAGATGAAATTGAAGTTAACTCAAATTATGCAATTGTTTCTGTCGTCGGTGATGGAATGATAAAAAATCGTGGTGTTGCATCTAAATTTTTTAATGCTTTATCATCACAAGATATTAATATTGCAGCAATTGCTCAAGGTTCTTCCGAAAGATGCATTTCTGCCGTTATAGAAGGTGAATATGCTGATACTGCTGTTCGTGCTGTTCATCAATTCTTCTTCCACACAGCTCAAACAATTGAAGTTTTTGCTTTTGGAGCTGGAACAATTGGCGGAACGATGATTGACCAAATTCGAGACCAAAAAGCAAAATTACTAAAAGAAAATGTTGATATAAAAGTTTTATGTATTACAACAATAGATGGAATGTTATTAAAAGAAGATGGAATTGATTTATCAGATTGGCGAAATCAGATGAAAAAGCCAGATTATCCTTTTGGACCTCAAAATGTTGATGATATTATAAAATTTGTAAAAGAAAAGAAACCGTTAAATCCAGTTTTTGTTGATTGTACTGCTTCTTATGATTTACCAGAACGTTATCTTGATATTCTTAACGCCGGTATGTCTATAGCAACTCCAAATAAGCGTGCAAACTCAATGGATATAAATTTCTATCACGAATTGCGTCGTACAGCAAACAAAATGCACAGAAGATTTTTGTATGAAACAAATGTTGGTGCTGGTTTACCAATTATTGATACTTTGCAAAATTTATACAAATCTGGTGATAAATTAAAGAGTTTTAATGGAATTATGTCGGGTTCTTTGTCTTATATTTTTGGAAAACTTGATGAAGGAATTCCTTTTAGTAAAGCCGTTTTAGAAGCAAAAGAACTTCGTTATACAGAACCAGACCCTCGTGATGATTTGGAAGGAAAAGATGTTGCAAGAAAAGCGTTAATCATTGCTCGTGAATCTGGATATGATATTGAACTTTCCGATATTGATATGATTCCAATTTTTCCAAAGAATTTTGACGCAAGTGGAACTGTTGAAGAATTTTTACAAAAACTCCCTCAAGTTGATGAATATTTTGCTAAAAAAATTGAATCACTCAAAAAAGAAGGAAAAGTTCTTAGAATGGGTGCTTCAATAACTGATGGAAAAGTAAGCGTTGGAATGTTAGAAGTTGGAACTTCCGATCCGTTGTATGGAGTTCGCGGTGGTGAAAATGCTTTTGTTTTCTATACAGAACGTTATCAGCCAATTCCGCTAACAGTGCGTGGTTATGGAGCTGGAGCTGGAGTTACAGCCGCTGGTGTTTTTGGTGATATTTTAAGAACTGTTAGTTTTAATCCAGAAAGATAAAAATTTACAAAAAAAACGCAACATTTTAGTAGTTTGTTAGATAAAATTGCTAAAATGTCGCAGTTTTATCTAACTAAAGTTTGTGTTGCAAATTTTTTATGGGAGTAAAAAATGGATAAATTTGTTTTATCTGTACTTGTAGAAAATAAAGCAGGTGTTTTGAGTAGAGTTTCGGGGCTTTTTAGTCGTCGCGGATATAATATTGATTCTTTAACTGTTTGTGAAACATCAAATCCTTTACAATCAAGAATGACAATAGTTGTTCGTGGCGATGAATATATTCTCGATCAAATTCAAAAACAACTTGCAAAACTTGTAGAAGTTATTTCTATCAAAAAATGTGAAGAAAAAACTTCTGTTGAACGAGAAATGGCTTTAATAAAAGTAAAAGCAGAATCAAATAATCGTGGAACTATCATAGAAACTTGTGATATTTACAAAGCAAGAATTGTTGATGTTGGTCTTGAATCTGTTATTATCGAAATTACAGGAAGTGAAGAAAAAATTGAAAGTTTACTTCGTCTTTTAGAACCTTATGGAATTTTAGAATATGTAAAAACTGGTCTTACAGTTTTAGAAAGAGGTTCTTCTGTGATGAAATAGGTTAAAAATCATCTTTTTTGATTTTTTTCCAAACGTAATCTTTTATAGAAAATGTATTTTTACAAATTTTATGTTCAATTCCAATTCTAAAAATTGAAATTTTAAATGGAAAAATATTTTTTGTAAGTAAAAGTGCATTTTCGAAATTTTTTATATTTTCAAAAGAATACAAATCAAACAATTTTAGTTCCGATTTGTATTCTTTATTTTTAAAAATAATTTTTACATCTGCACAAAGATTTTCTCCTAAATTTTCAATCTCAATAAATGAAATATTTTTTGAAATTTCTTGTAAATCGAAATTTTGAGCAAATGGAAGTTCTATCCATAAAGGAAAATGTTTACAAATATAATTATTTTCAAGATTGAGATTTTTTATAAAATCATTTTGGAATTCTACTATTTTTAATTCATCATTAGGATTTAAAATAATTACCATTAAAAAAGTATAGTTTTTTTTATAAAAAAAATATACTATTGCCTTATGAAAATTAAAACTTGGATAAAATCTCTCTCAAAAAAATATAAAATTCTTTGTTCAATAATTTTTGTGGTTTTGATTCTTGACTTAATTTTTGTAAGTTTTCTTATAATAAAAAATAAATATTCGTCTTTAAAACTTTATGATTTTTCAAATTCAACAGGAACTTATCTTCTTGCTTTAAATAAAAACGCACGAAAATCAAAAATAAAAAATAACGATTACGCATATTTTAAATTTTCAGAAAATCAAAAAAATCTGATAAAATCTGTTTATGAAAACGAAGGAACAGTTTCTTTAGTTTTACGAATTAATATAAGTCCTACGACAAGCCAATCTGTTTTGTTAGATGAAAATAATTCTCTTCCTTTTAAAATTGGTTTTTTAAATTCTAGTGATTTTACTCCAAAAGGCAAACTAAAAAAATCAGCTTTTTTAATTGGAAAAAAAATCGTAATCAATTGTGATGAAAAAAATGCTCCAGAAATTTTTGATGTTTCTTTTTCGCTTCAAAAAAATGATTCAATCGAAAAAAATATTCCGCAAGGATTTTTTGTTTATTCAAGTTTAAGATGTTTTATAAAAGAAGCGTGTATTGCGCCTTCTGTTGTTGGATTTGATTCTTCTAAAGAAATTCCGTTTTACGGTTTTAGCTACAATGGTGGATTGATTGATTTTTCTAATAAAAGTTTTGATTTTACTGGAGCTTCAATGGTTTTTCCTGTGCAAAATACAGTTTTTAATCAAATGCCTGAGTATGAAATTCAATTTTCACATAATTCAGAACTTGTTTCTACTTTAGAAAAACCTGTTTTTATAGATTTTAATTTCAATGGAGAAAAAATTTCTATAAAAAATGTAAATGTTGCAAATAAAGTTATAATTCCATCTGCCGCCTTAAAATCTCCTTTTGGAAGAGTTGAAATAACTTCAAATGATTTTTGTGTAAAAAGTATAACTTTAAATAATGTAAAATCACAAAATGAACAGAAAAATAAAATAATTATTCCTATAAAAACGGATCCTGGTTTAATTTTAAATTATAAAGTAGAAAATTGGCGTAATTCAGAATATGAATTATTTGTTTGGGACAGATATCCACGAATTTTATTTTTTGACACAAAAAATTTTGATATTCAAAGCAAATTTTTTACAAGACTGGCATATTTTGTAGAAAAACAAGGTTTTAAAGGACGATTATTAACCGACTCTGAACTAGAAGGAAAACATGGTTATAATGCCCACGATTATAGCGCAGAAAGTTTAGCGAATTTTTTTAATAAAGCTCAAGAACTGGATTTTGAATTAAATTCTTATGAAATGCTTTTAAAACAGATTTTAATAAAAAATGAACTTTTAAAAGAAAATAGTGATGGAGCTCTTCTTGCTAATGAAGGTGGAATTGTTTCAATTTCTCGTGAAAGTTATGATTGGAGTAGAAAAAATCTTTTTGCACACGAAGGCTGGCACATGATTTTTTTTGCTGATGAAGAATTTAGAAATTATGTTTCTGCGGTTTATTATACTTGCGACCCAAATTATCGTGATTTTTTAATAGATTATTTCCGTTCTCAAAAAAGTTTAGGTTATGATGTAAATGATGATTATCTTATGCACAATGAATTTATGGCTTATATTATGGAAAAACCGGCAAATCTTGTTGCAGAAGATTTTGTAAAAAAAGCAAATTGGAATTCTGTAGATAAATTTACACCAAATCTTGCCAGTTATGTGCGAGAAACTCAAGGAAAAGGTTTTGAAGATATTTCCAACGCATTGAATGATTTTGTTTTTGATAAATATGGAATTGTCGCTGGAAATATTGGACTTGTTTATCGTTAATATTTTAATAATTTCTTTAACGATTCTAATGTCGTTGGTGGACCATGTCCTGGCATTACAAGAGTTATATCCTGCTGAGAAAAAATTTTACTATCAACATTAGATTTTAAAATATATTCTGAATAACTAGAATTTGTTTCTCCATAATTACTTGCGGATAAAGTGTCTCCTGTAAAAAGAATATTTCCAATTTTGTAAACGACTGAATCTGCTGTATGACCAGGAACTGTCATATAATGAACAACCATTTTTCCAATTCTTAATTTTCCATCTCCAGTTAAAACTCTAGTTTCGTTTTGAGCAACATCCCAATCGGCAGCATAAATTTTTGGAAAATAAATTTTTTGTAAAGTTTTTAATCCTTGAACATGACTTCCGTGATTATGAGTGATAAGAATTGCAGAAAGTTTTAAATTATTATCTTCAATTTGTGAAATAAGATTTGTTGTTATTTTTCCAGGATCTATAATAATTGCATCTGAAGTTTTTTCATCTACAACGATGTAACAATTTGAAAATCCTAAAATATTTAAGTGAAAGTAAATTTTCATTAAATTTCCTCAATTTTATCTGTATTAGAAAGTGAATCTGTATTTTGAAAATAACCGCTTTCTAAAATAGTTCCAATTTTATCAAAAATGGCTTCTCTTGTATTTGACATTTTAAAAGAAACATTTTTTCTTGAAGATTTTATAAAATTACATTTTTTTAAATTACAATTTCTAAATGAAGTATCTACAAGAGTTGCTTTTATAAATTGAGATGTGAAAAGGTCTGAATCATCAAAAGAAGATTGATAAGATTGTATTCCGTTAAAATTACTTTGAATCATATCGCTAGAAGTAAAAAGTGTGTGCATAAAAGTACATTGTGCAAAAGAATTAAATAAAAAATTATTATGAATCATATTGCAATCATAAAAAAAAGCATAATCAAAAAAACTCATCTGAATTTTTGTATTTTCTGCATGAATATTTGTAAACGTACAATGTGAAAAATTACAGCAAAAAAATTGTTTATTTGAAAAATCAATATCAGTAAAAATTAATCCGTTTGCATTTAATCCTACAATTTTTTCATTTTTTTCAATATAATTAAAAATCTGCTCTTTTAGCTTTCCCGGATTTGGAATGTGATCAAGACAATAACCTTTTTCTTCCGTAAGATTTCCATTTTCATCAAAAGTCGAAAGTGCATTATTTTTGCAATATTTTACAAGACATTTATTTTGAATAAACATATTTCATTATAGAGTGATTTTTTTTTGTTGTGAAGTGTGTAAAGAAATATTAAAATACTTATATGATTGATTTTGCGTTTTTGGATTCTGGAACTGGCGGAATTCCATATCTTTTGTCGTTGAAAGAAAAATTTCCTTATGCTAAATGCGTTTATGTTGGTGATACAGAAAATTTTCCTTATGGTGAAAAATCTCATCAAGAAGTTGTTTCTTGTGCTTTAAAAGTTTGTTCAAAAATTGTAGAAAAATTTAATCCAAAAGTGATTGTCGTTGCTTGTAATACAATGAGTGTAAATTCATTAGATGTTTTGAGAGAAGTTTTTCCTAAAACAAAATTTGTAGGAACTGTTCCTGCTATAAAATTAGCTGGTGATATTTCAAAAAAGCGTTGTATTGGACTTTTAGCAACAAAAGCAACGGTGGAATGTCCTTATAATCAAGATTTAAAAAATCATTTTGCGTCTGATTGTAAGATGATTTTGCAGCCTGCACCAGATTTAATTTCTTTTATAGAAAAAAAATCTTTTACATCAACAGAAATTGAAATTGAAAATGAAATAAAACCGATTGTTGAGTTTTTTCGTAAAGAAAATTGTGATGTAATTATTTTAGGTTGTACACATTTTTTAAATTATAAAGAGATTTTTAAAAAACTTGCTGCTCCTGATATTCAAATTGTAGATTCTGTCGAAGGCGTTGTGAATAGAGCATTGTATTTGTATGGAACAGATTTTCATTCTCCAGATATCAATTTTTCTATTTCTAAAGTTTTTGTTACAGGTTTTTATGACAAAAAAGATGAAAAAGAGTATGATGTGATTTGTAAACGCCATCATTTAAATTTTGGCGGAATTTTATAGCGTAAAAAGGGTTTTGTATGAAAAAAATTATTTCTGGAAAAGTTCGAGAAGTTTATGATTTAGAAGATGGCAGAATGGTAATTGTTACTACAGATAGAATTTCTGCTTTTGATGTTATTTTGCCAACTTTAATTACAGATAAAGGTAAGGTTTTAAATTCTCTTGCAAATTTTTGGTTTGATTATACTAAAGATATTGTAAAAAATCACATGATTTCTAGTGATTTAAAGGATATGCCTAAAGATTTTCAAAAACCTGAATTTGAAGGTCGTACAATTTTAGTTAAAAAATTAAAAATGATTCCTTATGAAGTTATTGTTCGTGGATATATGTTTGGTTCTATGTATGATGCTTACAAAAAAGGAGAGCCATTTTTAGGACATAAATTTGAAAAAGAATATCAACAGGCGGAAAAATTAGCAGAGCCAATTGTAACTCCATCTACAAAAGCTAAAGAAGGTCATGATATTAATGTAACCTTGCAATATATGAAAGATGATTTAGGTGAAGAACTTGGTACAAAAATTGAAAAAGCAGCTTTAGCTATTTATAAAAAATGTTATGAACATGCTTATAAAAATGGAATTATAATTGCAGATACAAAATTTGAATTTGGTTTAGATGAAAATGGTGAACTTGTTTTAGCGGATGAAGTTTTAACTCCAGATTCATCACGTTTTTGGGATTTATCAAAATATAAAGTTGGTGGAAGTCCAGCAAGTTATGATAAACAATTTATTCGTGATTGGTTAAAGGAAAATAATTTAGCAGGAGATTCAAATATAAAAGAAATTCCTAGTGAAATTGTAGAAAAAACTTCAGAAATTTATCATGAATGTGAAAAAAGAATTTGCCATAAATAAGTTTTTATAAATTTTTATAATAAAATTGAAAAAGCCTTTTGGAAAAGAAAATTAATTCTAAATTCAAAAAGGCTTTTTTTGTGAAAAGTTTTTAGAAAAGATTAAAGTGATTGTTCTAATCTTTTTCTAATTTCAGCAATATATTCCCAACTGTTTAGAACTTGTTTTGCTGGAGGATTTGCAATTCTTGCAATATCGCCAGTCATAAATCCATCTTCAATAGTTGTTAAAGTTGCTTTTTCAAGTTTTTCAGCAAAATTTACAAGTTCTTGAGTGTTATCAAGTTCACCACGTTTTTTTAATGCTCCAGTCCAAGCAAAAATTGTCGCTACAGGATTTGTAGAAGTTTTTTCACCTTTTAAATATCTGTAATAATGTTTTTGAACTGTTCCGTGTGATGCTTCATACTCAAAATTTCCTTCAGGACTAACTAAAACTGATGTCATCATCGCAAGAGAACCGCAGGCAGAAGCAATCATATCTGACATAACATCGCCATCATAATTTTTAGTAGCCCACATAAAGCCACCTTCAGAACGCATTACACGAGCGACAGCGTCATCAATTAATGTATAAAAATATTCAATTCCTGCTTTTTCAAATTTTTCTTTATATTCTTCTTCATAAACTCGAGCGAAAATTGCTTTGAAATTGCCATCATAAATTTTTGAAATAGTATCTTTTGCACCAAACCAAACTGATATTTTTCTGTCTAAAGCATAAGTAAAACAACATCGAGCAAAACTTTCAATTGATTTATCAATATTATGAATTCCTTGAATTATTCCAGGACTCTTCATATCCATAATTGTTTTTCTAATTTCTTTGCCATCAACACCAGTAAATACAAGTTCGGCTTTTCCGGCAGTTGGAGTTTTTATTTCGCAATTTTTATAGACATCTCCGTAAGCATGACGACCAAGTACGATTGGCTTTTTCCAACAAGAAACTGTTCCATGAATATTATTTACAAAAATTGGTTCCCTGAAAACTGTTCCATCAAGTTCTGCACGAATAATTCCATTTGGAGAAGGTGTTAATTGTTTTAAATTATATTCTTCAACTCTTGCTTGATTAGACGTGATTGTTGCACATTTTACACCAACATGAAGTCTTTTTATTGCTTCTGCGGCATCATAAGTGATTTTATCATCAGAATCATCACGACTTTTTAATCCTAAATCATAATATTCTGTTTTTAACTCAACAAAAGGCAATAAAAGTTCATCTTTAATTACCTGCCATAAAACACGTGTCATTTCATCGCCATCGAGTTCTGCGATAGCATTTTTCATTTGAATTTTTGCCATAATCATAAATTATAGTGATTTTTATCTTATTTTACAATAAACAAAAAATAATGAAAAAATGTGATAATAAAAGTTATTTTTGAAAAATATTATTTATTTCGTTTATGGCTTCAAAAAGTTCATCTAATGATTTTTGTGTTGTTGTTGGACCAAAACTAAATCTTACAGCTGTTTCCCGCAAATCTAGTGGAATATGCATTGCCTCTAAAACTGGACGATTTGCTTTTTTTGTAGAACAAGCACTTCCTGTAGAAATATAAAATCCTTTTGAGTCTAAAGCACGAAGCATTACATTTCCAGGAATATTTTTAAAAGAAACTTGTACAACATAAGGCGAAAATAATTCTTCTTTTTGAAGTCTTGACGGCGGAATGATTGTGCAGTTTTTTAAATTTGATAATTTTTTTATAAAATCATTTGTATTTATACAATTATCTTTTTTTTGAGTTAAAAAATATTTTTCCAAGCATTTAGAAAAAGCAACAGCTCCGTAAACATTTTCTGTTCCGCTTCTAATTCCTTTTTCTTGACCACCACCTTTTAAAAATGGTTCAAAATTATTTTTTAAATATAAAATTCCAATTCCTCTTGGTCCACAAATTTTATGAGCACTTAAAGCGGCACTGTCTATTCCATCATAAGAAAGATTTAATGGAATTTTTCCAGCAGCTTGAACACAATCTACATGAAATTTAGGTTTTCTTTTTCCTTCAGCCCATTTTTTTATTGCATCAGCAATTTCATAAATTGGTTGAATAGAACCTGTTTCGTTATTAACAGCCATAACACAAACTAAAACTGTATCTAAAGTTAAAAGTTCTGTTACAGTATTCGCAGTTATGATTCCGTCTTTATTTGAAGGAATTGAAACAATTTTCCATCCACATTTTGAAAGTTCTTTTGCTTGTTCCCTTATTGCAGGATGTTCAATCGAACTTATTAAAACTGTTCCTTTTGCGGGTTTATTTAAAACTGAAAGTAATGGAATTTGGTCGCTTTCTGTTCCGCCTGATGTAAAATAAATATTTTCTGTTTCTACATTCATGGCTTTTGCAGCTCTTTTTCGTGCATTTTCAAGAAGTTCTCTTGCTTTTTTTCCAAGTGCATGGGAACTTGAAGGATTTGCCCAAGTTTCAAAAGATTCTTCTAAAGATTCTCTCAAAATATCTTCATCAACGGGACTTGTTGCAGCCCAATCAAAATAGTGTTCAATATCGTTCATTTTTATAAATTTTCCATTTTTTATTTTAAAACAGCAAGAATATCATTATCAGAAACTTCTTCTATAACAATATCTTTTACAGATTTTGGAAGAATTAAATTGATTTTTCCATCTTTCACACGTTTATCTTTGTGCATAATAGCAAGAAATCTTTCTCCAATTCCTCCCCCAGTAACTAAAGATGGAATTGATTTTGTTTCCCAACCATATAATTCTAAAATTTCCATAATTTCATTCTTAAAATCTGTTTTACAAAGTTCTTTATTCCAACTTACATTTATAGCTCTTCCAATTCCCCATGCAACAGCTTCTCCATGCGAAATTGCACCTAAACCTATAATTGTTTCTAAAGCATGTGCAAAAGTGTATCCTAAATTTAATAATTTTCTAATTCCCAATTCTCCAGGATCTTCTTGTACAATTTTTGATTTTGCTCTTACGCACGCTTTTATAATTTGATTTAAAACATTTTTATCACGGGAAAGAATTTTATCTGAATGTTCCTTAAAAATTTTATAAAGTTCTTCATCACTAACTAAGGCAGTTTTAAAAACTTCTGCTAAACCAGATTTATATTGTTCGCCGGAAGTGTATTGTGTAAATTCTGTAAAGATATAGATTTTTCTTGCAGGATAAAAAGTGCCTATCATATTTTTTAAATTTTCAACATCGCAAGAAGTTTTTCCACCAATGCTAGCGTCTGCAATTGCTAAAAGAGTAGTTGGAACTAATTCAAGAGGAACTCCGCGTTTATAAATTGATGCTGCAAAAGCTACAATATCACAAATAACTCCTCCACCAATGCCAATAAAAACATCTTCTTTGCCAAAATCATTTTCCATTGCTTTTTTTACAATTGACAAAACTGTATCGATATTTTTATATGCTTCACCAGAACCAAGAATGACTAAAATATCATTTTCATAAACATCATCATTAAAAAGTGAGATAAAATCCTGCATACATTCAAGACTTGCTACTTTTGCACCAATTATAAAAAATCTTCTATTTTCAGATTTATTTTTAGAATAGAAAAAATCTTTTAAATTTGGAATTCCGCTAAAAAAATCTATTTTTGACTTTTTTGTTCCATAATTTGCTTTTGCGTAAGATATATTTATGATATTTTCGTTCATACTTTTAATATTTTAGTATGTTTTATTCATTTCTTCTAGTTCTTTGATGTTTTTTTCAACTCGGGAAATTTCACGCTGCAGCATTTTTTCATAATCTAAATCACCATTTTTTATTCTTTCTCTTTCATCTTCCCAATTTTGTTTTGCTGTAATAAATAAAAAATTAAAAGATGGTGCATTTGCTTTTTCTGCCCACAATTTTGCTTCTTGCCAATAATAAAGTCCTGCCTGATAACAAGAAAGTGTTTTTTGTAAATTATTTAAATATTCATCTTTCCAAGGAGAATCATAAAAATAAATACATTTTTTATCATAAATTCTACCAAGTCTTAAATGTTGTTCTATAAGTTTTAAGTTTATGTGCATTTGAAAAAGATAGCGATATTTTTCCCATTCTTTTTCATCTGTAATTTTAAAATCCAAATATAAAGGATTAGAAAAATCTGCTTCAACAGCTTTTTCTAACCAATAAATATTTTCAATACAATCATCAGGATACTGCTGATAATGTATGTGATACAATTTAAACCAATCTTCTTTATATTTAACCATGTAAGCATTTACGTTTGAAAGCGAAAAAGAGAAAAATAAAATGGCAAATAATAAAATTCTGAGCGATTTTTTCACATTTTTAATATCGGAATTTGAAAATTAAAAATTACATTTACTTTGTCAGATTTAATATTTCTCTTATTTTTTGAGAAATTTCTTCTATAGATTTTGAAGCATCCAATCTGATTATTTTCATTTTATGAGATTTATTATTTTCATATTCAGAAATAATTTCATCGTAAAGATTTGCTGTTTTTTTCTGAATTTCAAGATTTTCGTAAATTTCTTTTTTTTCTCCACGAGAATTTACGCGATTTAAAGAAATTTCAGGATTTATCTCAAAATAAAAAAGATATTCTGGCAATGGAAAAGGTGAATTTAATAATTTAGGAAGTTCTTTTCCGCACGTTACAGATTGATAAGCTAAACTTGAAAAAAAATATCTATCACTTACAACAATTTTATCATTTTTCAAATTTTCTATAATTCCATTTTTGCCATATAAATGTTCGCATCTATCGGCGGCAAAAAGATAAGAAGCGGTTTTTTCATCAACAGAAAATTCTCCAGAAAGCATTTTTCTTAAAAATTTACCAGTTTCGTTTTTAGTCGGTTCTGCTGTTGCAATAATTTTTTGTGGAGCAAATTCTTCAAGTTTTTTTATTTGTGTTGAAGTTCCACTTCCGTCAATTCCTTCAAAGACAATGAAATTTTTTAAAACCATAATTGCATTATATATAATTTATTCTTTTTTTGATATAATATTTTTCTAAAAGAATTCAAATTTATATTTGTATGAATAACGTTAATTTTGGTCGTTTACGTAGAACAATTTTTATAATTCTCATTGTCATTGCTTTTTCATTAGCGTTGCCTATTCAAATTTTTGTGTTTAATAAAACAAAATCAGCTATTCAGGATTTTAAACAAAATTTATCAACAAATTTTGGAATTGATTTTTCTTATGAATCTATTTCTCCTTCAATTCTTTCAAATTTAAATGTAAAAAATATTACAATTTCAGAAACTTCTGGTGAAGAACTTATGCAAATTGAAAAAATAAAAATTTCGTATAAACTTTTGCCGCTTTTGAAAAAAGATTTTCAGAAAGGATTTGAAAATATCATAATTGATGGAATAAAAATTGATGTAAAACAGGTTTTTACAGTTATAGAAAAAATTTCATCATTTAAAACGCAAGAAAATAATAAAAAAAATATTAAAAAAAAACAAAAAGATAAAATTTCGTTTGAAGAAATTGTAAATTTAATTCCTCAAAATATAAAATTAAAAAATATTTCTATATTATATTCTGATGAAAATGTAAATTCTGTTTTCGCTCTTAGAGAAATAATTCTAAAAAATAATGAAAGAGCAGAAAATCTTTCTTTTCAAATTGATTGTAGGGCAAATGCTGAAATTTATAATTTAAAACAAAATATAACTGGAAATATAAATCTTAACGGAACAATTCAAAATCATCTTGATAATTCGCAAATTTCTCTAAAAATTAGTAATCTTACAAATGGAGAGTATACTTTAAATAAATTAAATCTTTTAGCAACTTATAATCAAAATATTTTTGAAATTCATACAATTCAATCTTTAATTCCAGCGTTTTTTTCACTTCAGTTTGATGAAAAAAATCAAAAAATTGCCGCAAAATTTGAAACTCAAAACTTAAAACCTTCTAATTTAATTTCTACAAATAAAAGAGGAAATTTGTTTTCAAAAATAAAAAATCTTAATTTAAATACGACTTCAGAAATTGAATATAATTTAAATTCAAATAAATTAGATTTTTCATCTTTTGGTTTGTTAAATATTCCGCAAGATTTATTTAATGGTGGAGTAGAAATTTCTTATGATGTGAAAGGTGATGAAAATGAAATTTTTATAAATAAATTTAATGCTGACGGAAAAAATTGTAAAGCAAATGTAAATCTTTCTTTGATTTATAAAACTTTGCAAATTTCAGGACTTGTTGATATTCCTTATTTTGTTCTTCCAAATAAAAATGAAATTTCAACCGAAATTTATTTTGACTCTTTGGAAAAAGGATTTTTAGCTTTTGCTCCTCAACTTTTTATAGGAGATAAATCTTTAACTGCATTGCAATTAAAACTTTTGCCAGAAGAAAATTCTTATGATTTTAGTTTTGAAGCGTTTGATTATTACAATATAAATTCTGGAGATGCAGGTTCTTTAAAATTTGATGGAAGTTATCTTACAAAATCAAAATATATTCAAACAAGTTTAAATTTAAATAGTCTTTATGTTGGAAGTTTTATAAATTTAATTTCTCAATTTTTAAATGATAATTCTTCTCTTAATTCTATAGAAAATTTTTCGAAAGATTTTATTTTTTCTGGAGATGCGTATTTTTCTACAGATTTTACTTCAATTTCTTACAATATTCCTTACATTCTTTTTGCAAATACAAAAAAAGAAAATCAAGTTTTGATGATTAGTGCAAACGGAAATGAACAGCAAATCCAAATGCAACAATTAAATCTTATTTATGGAAAATATGCTTTTGGTGCTTCTGCCGAAATTGATGTAAACAGCGAAACGAAAGATGCTTTTTTTTCAACAGATTTAATTTTTGAAAATGTTCCTTATCATTTTTCGGGAACTTTGATGAACAAACTTTTATCAATAAATGGAGATTATAACACTTTAATTGATGTTGATTTTTCAAATTCTGGTGAGATTTTTGGTTCTGCAAATTTTGAGAATTTACCAGTTTTATTAAAAAAATCATCATTTATTATTTCTACGCAAACAGGCTTTTCATTTGAAAAAGAAAATGGCTTTAAAGCAAATGTAGAAAAACTTGAAATTGATATTGACGATTCTAAAAGTAAAAAGCCTGTTTCTCCAAAAATTATTTTTGCTGGAAATATTACAAAATACGGAGCACAATTTTCAACTGTAGCATATTCAGATTTATACACAACTTTGGAAGGAAAATCTGATTTTAGGTTGAATTTTCAAGAAAGATTCTTTAATTCTGCAGGCTTAACTTTAAATTTAAAAAATCCTCTTAATTCTGAAAATATTTTTCTTGAATTGGCAGTTTCTAATCCAAATTTAGTAAACATGGATTTAGAAAATCTAAAAGAAAATATTTATATCACTTTGCAAACTCAATTAAATAATTTTGGTTTAAATAGATTTTCTTCAGTTACAAGTTCTAATAATTTTCTTACAGGAAATATTTTTGCTTCTGGAACAATAAATCATCCTTATGTTGCATTTAATATAGAAAATCTTTCTATGCAGCAAGGAAATAAAATTATGAATTTGAATGCAGCGTTGATTTTGGAAGATCATAATTTAATTATAGATTCTGTAAATATGACAAAAGGAAAATCTTATTTGAAAGATGTTTCTGCAAATTTTTCTTTAGATACGTTTACAGGTTATGTGAAAGCGTTTTATCATACAGAATCAGCTGGAAAAACTTTAGATGCTCCAATCAAACTTTCTGTTGTTGATGCTCAAAAAACTGAAGAAAAATTTTTCCCAGCTTCTTTTGTTGCAACATTAACTTCGGAAGGACTTTCTGGAACTTATTTTAGGCAAAAAATCCCTCTTAATTTTACACTTTTTTATTCTCCTGAAATTATAACGCTTACTTCTGGCGAAAAATTTGGATTATATGCGACATATTTTTCTTCTGGAGAAGCTTCTGTTTCTATAAATTCTCCAAAACTTATGTCAATTTCTGGAAATGGAAAATTTTCTGCAAATAAAAATGAATTTAATCTTAATGAAATTGAAGTTGATTTAAAAGAATTATTTAAATACATAAATCTTGATGAATGGGTTATTGTAGAAAATGGACTTGCAAAAGGAGCAATTTCTTATGAAGGAAGTTTTAGTGAACCTGTTTTGTCTGGGGAAGTAAATATTTATGAACCAGAGGCAAAAGTTCCAATTGCACTTCCTGTAAAATTAAAAGCAGAAATGACTCCAATCACAATTTCTAATAATGAAATCTATGTAAATAAAAATACATATTCTGTAAAAAATAAACCGACTTTAGATGCTGATTGTAGAATTGTTCTAAATGGCTGGGGATTTGACTATCTTGAATGTTATTTTAAATCTGTAAATAATCAGCGGGTTTATGGAAAAATAGCAACACCATTTTTTACAGTTGATGCAAATATGCTAGCGGATTTATATCTTTACTATGGTGGAGATGATTCTCTTTTTGAAATAGATGGGGCTATAAATGGAGAAAGTCTTTATTTTGAAGCAAATATAACTGATGTTGCATCTTCTCTTATTTCAAATTCTGATGAAGAACCTTTAAATTTTGTTTCAAATCTAAAAATAACAACAGGAACTCATTCTGCAATTGCAATGAATCCAATTATAAGAGCGGTTTTAGCACCAAATACAAAATTCTCAATGTCAATAGATAATCGTGCTAGAAATTATGATATTGATGGAATTTTTGAAGTAAAATCTGGAGATATTGCATATTTAAATAGAAACTTTTATATAAAATCCGGATTAATTAATTTTAATGCAGAAAAGATTTCAAATCCGAAAGTTACTTTAAATGCAGAAACTAGAGAAAAAGATGATGAAGGACAAAACGTCAGAATTATTTTTTCTGTTGAAAATCAATATTTACAAGAACTTTCTCCAAGATTTTCATCAATTCCTGCAAAATCAGAAACAGAAATTCTTTCATTATTAGGTCAGATTGTTCTTGCCGATTCAGATTCTGCAACAGATTTTTTATTTGCTGCTGGAGGATATGCTCTTCAATCTTCTGTGGGAAGGCAAGTTGAAAATAAGTTGCGACAGTTGCTTAATTTCGATATATTATCTTTACATACAAATTTTTTACAAAATACGTTGAGTTCAAGGTTTGGAACAAATTCTAGTACAGAACAGATTTCATTTGGTAACCTTTTTGATAATTCAACTGTTTATATAGGTAAGTATTTAGGTAGTAATTTGTACATTGATGCAATGTTAAATGTTTCTTTTAAAGAACGAAAACAAAGTGAATTACAAGTTTCTGCAGGAAATCTTATTTTTCAGCCAGAATTTGGTATGGAATTGGAATCTCCATTTGGAAATATAAGATGGAATGTTGCCCCTGATATAAATGCTTTATTAAACAAGCAGTATGTACCTTCTTCTTCGGTTACGTTATCGTGGAAGATTGCATTTTAGATATATCTAAAGTTTGCGTTGCGAACTTTTAATCAAATGTACATTCTCATTATATTGTGAATGTGCTTAAAAAGTAAAATTGGAAGTTGAATCTTCCTCAAGTGTTTTTTATGGGAGTAGATAATGCATCGTCGAGTATTTTCACTTTTTGCGGCATTAATTTTTTCTTTTTGTTTTCTTTATGCAGAAGATGATAGTGAATGGTTTTGGGATAAACAAATTTCAACAATTGAATTTGATGGCTTAAAAAATGTAAAAAAGTCTGATTTAACAGGTATTATCAGTAATTTTGAAGGAATGTCTTTTAATGATGAAACTTACAATGATATTTTGGATAGACTTTATTCAATGGATTTGTTTGAAGATATCGTTCCTTATGCAAAACATGATCCAAAAAATGAAAATGATGTTTTATTAGTTTTCCAGGTAAAAGAACATCCTGTAATAAAGGCAATTAATTTTACAGGAAATAAAAAGATTCGTAATGGTGAACTTCGTGAACAAATAAAAATAAAAAATACTGATGTTTATGTAGAATCAAAAGTTTTACTTGATGAAAGAACTTTAAGAAATTATTTTCTTGAAAAAGGTTATACATCCTCATCTGTTACTCATACATCAGATGTAACTGAAGATGGCGTTATTATCACTTTTATTATTCAAGAAGGTGCAAACACAGTAATTAAAGAAATAAATTTTGTAGGAACGACAATCGCTTCTAATAGAACTTTAAAAAGTAAACTTGAATTAAAAGAAGTTGGTTTTATGAAAGATGGAGCTTTTCAAACTTCTTTGTTAGAACAAGATAAACTCTCTCTTATTAGTTATTATCGGGAAAAAGGTTATGTTGATGCTGAAATTCTTGATGTAAAAATTGATTCTGAATTAAATGAATCTAAACAACGAAATGAATTAACAATCACTTATATAATTCAAGAAGGTGCAAAATATATTTTTACAGGATTAACAATTTCTGGAAATGAAGTTTTTTCTACAAATGAACTTATGGCTTTAAATAAAATGAAAGCTGGTTCTGTTTATAATGAAACAAAACTCCAGGAAACTCTTTCTAATATTGCTGGAAAATATTATGAAAATGGTTACATGTCAAATGATTTTTATCCTGTTCCTCAAAAAGATTCAAATCTTCATGAAATTTCGTATTCTCTTGTAGTTACAGAAGGACCTCGCAGTCATATAGAAAATATTATCATCAAAGGAAATACAAAAACAAAAGATTATGTAATTCGTCGTGAAATTCCTATTGAAAGCGGTGATATTTTTTCTAGAAACAAAATTATGAGTGCTTATAGAAATCTTATGAATCTTCAATATTTTTCTAGTGTAATGCCTGAATATCAGTCTGGTTCTGAACAAAATTTGGTAGATTTAGTTTGGACTGTAGAAGAACAATCTACAACGAATTTAAATTTTGGTATGACTTTTTCTGGTTCTGCAGATCCAACAAATCCTGTTCCAATTTCTCTTTACGTAAAACTTGAAAATTCAAACTTGGGTGGAGAAGGTCGTTCTGTGTCTGGTTCATTAAATGTTTCTAGTTCAGAACAATCAGTTGATCTTTCTTACTCTCAAAATTGGATTGGAAAATTGCCAATAACTTATAGTCAGAGTTTGTCTTTTTCTCATTCAACAGAAACAACTCCTGTGAATTATTTTGGACCTAATTTGGATTTACAACAGTATTATTATTATATGAATTATAAAAGTTGGGCTGCAAGCTTAGGAACTTCTTTTGGTCGTCGTTGGTCTTATGACTGGGCAATTCTTACAGGAGCGGCAGGTCTTTCTAATTCTTTAAACAACAATATTTATGAAGAAACTCTCTATACTCCAGTTGACCAAGGTGTTTCAACTTTTGCAAATCGTTGGGGATGGTTAAATTCTGTTTGGACTTCATTCTCTCTTGATGGACGAGATCTTAATTATGACCCATCAAAAGGTTGGTTTGCAAGTGAACGTCTTTCCTGGTATGGTTTAATTCCTGGTTTGGAAAAAGAATTTTTCTTAAAAACAGATACAAAAGCAGAATATTATTTAACTTTATTCTCAATTCCTTTTACCGAAGATTATACATTTAAATCTGTTTTGGCATTATCTTCAAACTTTATTTCTATTTTCCCAACACCAAATACAACTGTTTCAGATTCAAATCGTCTTTACATTGACGGAATGTTTAATGGACGAGGTTGGACTGAAGCATATAAAGATGGAAAAGGTCTTGTTTTGTGGAGCAATAAAGCGGAATTAAGATTCCCAATTGTTCCTAATATTATTGGAGCAGATATTTTCTGGGATTACGCTGTTATAAAATCTAGTTTTGCAGATTTAGCTTCTCTATCAATTGATGATTTTTATTGTAGTTTTGGTCCTGGTGTACGAATTCTTTTACAGCAATTCCCACTTCATCTTTTATTTGCATTTAGATATAAACATGATGCGAACGGAATTCCTCATTTTGATGAATCTCCATTCCAATTTGTTCTTTCATTTAATATAGTAAACAGATAATTTTTTTAGGATATAATGATGAAAAATAGTTTAAAATTTGTAATTAGTTTTTTTATTGTAGGTTTTATTTCAGCATTGCCTTTATTTTCTCAGCAGATAACAAAATTTGGTGTTGTTGATACTGCAAAAGTTTATGATGCGTATTTTAGAAATTCAACTCCAATCAGAAATTATGAAAAGAAAAAAGCAGAATTTCAAGAAGAAATAAATAAAAGAACAGAAGAATTACGTGAATTGCAGCAAAAAAAATTGGATTATGAAAAAAATGGTAACGAAACAATGTTACTAAGAACAGAAGCTGAAATTACAAAAAAGAAAGATTATTTAACTGAATATACAAACGCAAAAAATGTTGAATTAGACAGTCTTCATAAATCTTTAAAAACATCTGATGAATTTTACAAAAAACTTTATAATACTCTTTCAAAAATTGCAGAAAGTGGTGGTTATAGTATGATTCTTAGTCTTCAAGACTCTAATTCAATTTTGTGGTATAGCTCATCAGTTGATATTACAAATCAAGTAATTACAGAACTTGGACTATAATGGCAGAAGAAGAACTCACACCGATGATGGTTCAATACTACTCGGTAAAAGAAAAATATAAAAACGAAGTTTTATTCTTTAGATTAGGTGATTTTTATGAAATGTTTGGAGACGATGCAATAGAAGTTTCTCGTCTTTTAAACTTAACTTTAACTCACAGAGCAAAACATGTAATGTGCGGAATTCCTTATCACGCGGCAAAAATTTATATTGCAAGATTGTTGCGTCTTGGAAAAAAAATTGTAATTTGTGAACAAGTTGGTGATATCCCAAAAGGTGGAAAGGGAATTGCCGAAAGAAAAGTTGTCGAAATCATAACTCCTGGAACAGCCGTTGAAGAAGAATATTTAGACGGATTTAAGGCAAATTATCTTGCTGCACTTTGTATTTATAAGGCTCGAGTGGGATTTGCATTTATAGATGTTACAACTTCAAGCTTTAATGTAACTTCATGGAATGCAAATGAAATGTCAGAAAATTTTGCAAAAGAATTAAATCGGGCATCTCCACGAGAATTGATTTTACCAATTTCTTTAAAAAATAATCATACAATTTTAGAAGTTTTGCAATCATATACAAATATCGCTGTTTCTTATTATCCAGATTGGGATTTTAATTATGAAGTTTCATTTAAAAAACTTACGAAACAATTTAATACAATAAACTTAAAAGCTTTTGATTTAAATGAAAATGATGCAGAAATTGTTCCTGCAGGATTTTTAATTGATTATCTGGAAAAAACAACAAATTCTGCATTACCACATATCTCTTCTATAAAAAAATATAACGATAATGATTTTTTAATGTTAGACGATTCTTCCCGCAGAAATTTAGAAATCACAGAAAATATGCGAGATGGAACTTCTTCTTTTACATTATTTGATTGTGTAAATTTTACAAAAACTGCAATGGGATGTCGTCTTTTAAGAAATTGGCTTTTATTTCCATTGACAAAATTAAAGCAAATAGAAAACCGGCAAAGTAGAATTTGTACTTTTTACGAAAATAGAACTCTTTTAGAAAAAACAAAAAATGATTTATCACAAATTCTTGATATAGAAAGATTAGCTGGACGAATTGCAATGGATAAAGCTCATGCAAAAGATTTACAGGCACTTCGTTTTAGTCTTAATTTTTGGATAAAAATAAAAGATTATCTTAATCAGTATGATTTTTCTTTTGTTTCATCTGATAATTCAAAAAAAATTTGTGAAATTATAGAAAATGCAATTCTTGACGATCCTTCAACTTCGTTAACTGATGGCGGAATTATAAAGCAAGGTTGGTCTGAAGAATTAGACCATTGGCGTTCAATTCATGATAATTTTAATTCTGTTTTAAGTGAATATGAAGCGGAAGAAAAAAGAATTACAGGTATAACAAATTTAAAAATAAAATATACGAATGCTTTTGGATATTTTATAGAAGTTAGTAAAGGAAAATTAAATTCTGTTCCTTCTCATTTTATTATGCGCCGTGCTCTTGTTAATGGCGATCGTTATACAACTTCTCGTCTTCAAGAACTTGAGCAACAATTAAATGAATCTTCTACAAAAATTCTTGTACTTGAGAGAGATTTATTTTTAGAACTTAGAACTTCTTTGCATCAATATATTTCTTATCTTTTACAAATTGCTGATGAAATTGCAAATACTGATGTTTCTGTTTCTCTAGCACAAGCGGCAATTTCTAATAATTGGGTTCGTCCTGAAATTTTAGATTCAACTATTTTTGAAATAAAAGATGGTCGTCATCCTGTTGTTGAAAAACATCTTCCAAGTGGAGAATTTGTTCCAAATGATAGTTTTATTAGTGCTGATGATGAAGAAATTCCTTCTTTTGATTTAATTACTGGTCCTAATATGGCTGGAAAAAGTACATATCTTCGTCAAAATGCTTTAATTGCTCTTCTTGCTCAAACTGGTTCTTTTGTCCCGTCTTCAAAAGCAAAAATTGGTATTGTAGATCGTATTTTTTGTAGAGTAGGTGCTTCCGATAATCTTGCAAAAGGTGAATCAACTTTTTTGGTGGAAATGACAGAAACTGCAAATATTCTTCATTCTGCAACAAAAAAATCACTTGTAATTATGGATGAAGTTGGAAGAGGAACTTCTACAGAAGATGGATTAGCAATTGCAAGAGCAGTAAGTGAATATCTTTTGAATACTATAAAATGTAAAACTCTTTTTGCAACTCATTATCATGAACTTTCGAGAATGGAACATCCAAAACTAAAAATGCTTTGCATGAAAGTTAATGAACAAAATGAAAAAATTGTTTTTTTAAGAAAAGTTATAGAAGGTGTAACTGCAAATTCTTATGGTATTCACGTTGCATCTTTAGCAGGAATTCCTCAATCAGTTATAGATAGAGCAAAAGAAATTCTTTCATATATTCAAAATTATGCTACAGAAAAACCTCTTTTATTAGATGAAATTCCTGAACAAAAACAAAATAAAAAAACTGAACTTCAAACTCCAGGTCTTTTTAGTGATGAAGAAATTATAATTTCTGAAATTTTATCAGTTGATTTAGATAATATGACTCCTTTATCTGCGTTGCAAACAATTTCTCGATGGAAGAAAAATTTATCTGGAATATAAAAAAATTAAGAATTTTTTGTAAAAACTGAATGTTTTTGACAATATTAATTATGTGAAGATTCTTTTTTTTCGGATAAAGTTTTATTTTGTTACATTTATTAGATTTTTGTTTTCTCTCTTAAATTCTGGTGATGAATGTTTAGTTTGTGGAAAAAAAACGTTTTTAATTCCTATTTGTAAAGAATGTCAAAACTTAAATTTTAAGATTGATTTTACAAAACCTCGTTGTAAATGTTGTGGAAAAAGTCTTATTTCGACAAAAGGAACTTGTCTTGAGTGTCGTGAAAAACCTGTTTTTAAAAATGTTGATGAAATTTATCCATTATTTTCTTATCGACTTTGGAATAAAGAAATTTTGTTTCTTTGGAAAATTAATTCTGTTAGAGCATTGTCTTATTTTTTTGCAAAGAAAGTTTCTGAAACATTAAATAAAAAAGGGATTAGATTTATTGTTCCGGTTCCGCCACGTAAAGGAAAAATTCAAAAAAATGGTTGGGATCAGATTGATGAGTTATGTACGATGCTTGAAATGTTGTTTGGTTTTAATGTTATTAGGATTTTAGAAAGAACATCTGAAATTCAGCAGAAAAAATTAGATAGGGAAGAAAGACTTTCGACGATAAAATCTGCTTATAGAATTTTGGATGAAAGTAAAATTCAAAAAACATTGAATAAGTTTGGTGGTGGTCTCCTAGATGAAGTTTGTATTATTGATGATGTTTGTACAACTGGTTCTACACTGGAATGTTGTGCACGAATTCTGAAGGAATATGGATTTAAATCTGTGAAGGCTGTTTGTTTGTTTACTGTAGATTGAAGATGGTGGTGTAGGGATTTTATCGAATACAATTTTAAGGTTTACATTGCAAAAGTGTCAAAATCAGAGTATTATAGTATAATAATGCAATGGAGGTGTGGTATATATGGCTGCAACAGACACACAGTTTCAGTTAGTGACATTTCATCTTGGTGAAGAATTATATGGTGTAAATATTATGGATGTTAAGGAAATTGTAAGAATTTCGGAAGTTCGTGATATTCCTAATGCTCCTTATTATGTAGAGGGATTTATAAATCTTCGTGGTGAAATCATACCAATAATCGATTTGCATAAGCGTTTTAGAATTGATAGTACTTTTAAAACAGAAGATATTGAAATGGATGGTGGTTTTATAATTCTAAGTATTGATAAAAATTTGATTGGAATTGTTGTTGATAAGGTTCAAAGAGTTATAACTGTAAAAGGTGATGATGTAAAAGAACCTCCACAGATGATTTCTGGAATTGGAAATGAATACATAGAAGGTGTTGTGAAATCAGAATCTGGATATTTGATTATGTTAAATACTAGAAAATTATTTAATGCAAAAGAATTACAAAAAATTACTGAAATACAATAATGATACAGACATACAGCACAACTATTCGACGTAAAGAAATGGATGCAGTTTTAACTTGCATGGTAGATGAAAAAATTGGTCCTGGAGAATTAAATTTAAGACTTATTTCTCAAGTGAAAGATTTTATAAAATGTGATGGAGCAGTTGCTTTAAGAAGCCCCGCGATTGCATTAAAATATGCTTTAGTTGCACTTGATGTAGAAAAAAGTTCTAAAATTATGATTTCTGCTTTGGCTCCAGCCTGGCAATATCAATCAATTTGTGATTTAGGATTTGAACCATTAGTTCTTGATGTAAATGAAGAAAATGGACTTGTAGATGTTCAAACTATTCAAAATGCGATTTTAAATGGTGGAAAGATTCTTCTTTTGCATGAGACAGAAGGAATTGTTCCTAATATGCAAGAAATTATTCAATTAGGAATTCCTGTTATTGAAGATATTTCTCAAAGTGCAGGGGCTTTTGTTTCTGAAGTGGATGAAAATGGAGTTGTATCTGAAAATCAGAAAAAAGCTGGTACTTTTGGAGTTTATACAATTTTAGGTCTTGAAGAACGCGATGTTATAACTGGTGGTGGTGGGGCAATTTTATTGGCTCCTAGTAGAAGAGAATGGATTGTCTTAAAAAAGTTTGTAGATGAAGCTCCTTTAACAGATTTGCTTCCTGATATTAACAGTGCTCTTGCTTGGGTACAAGTGAAAGAATTTTCAAAAAATGAAGCTACTAGAAAAGAATTATTTAATTTGTTTCAACGTGCGTGCATGGTTGGACATCATAAAATGTATGTTAGAGAGATGGATAATGGTTCTACAATGAGTTGTTTTCCTCTTATTCTTTCAAGTCCTTTTAAAGATGTAAAGCAATATGCTGCAAAAAAAGATATAGAACTTTCGTTGGCGTATGAAAATTCAGTTATAGCTTTAAAACAAGATGAATTATCTGAAACTTGTATTCATGCAAAGTCTTTGTATTTACGTTGTGTGCATGTACCTTTGTATCCGCGTCTTACACATGCAGAAAGTGCAAAAATTGTAAAAGTGTTAAGCTCATTGCCATAAATGAACTATGTTAAAAAAAGTACTTATTATTATTAATATTAGTAAAGATGCCTCTATGATTTTAGCAAAAGAAATTGCTTCAGAATTAAAATCTTATGGTTTTGCTTGTGATTTTTTTAGTTTTGATGGTTTTTGCGACAATTCACCAATAAAAAATTATGATTTTGTAATTACTTTAGGAGGCGATGGAACTGTTTTATATGCTGCAAGAAATTGTCTTGATTCATCAATTCCGCTTTTTCCAATAAATCTTGGAGAATTTGGTTTTATTGCTTCAATTGAACCTTCAGAATGGAAAGAGGCTTTGAAAAAATATATTGAAGGAAATGCATCTTCATCTTATAGAGGAATGATTTTTGTAGAAGTTTTGAGAAATAATGAAAAAGTTTATTCATCTTACGCATTAAATGATGCCGTTGTAAAATCACATTCTACAACTTCAATTCATCTAAATTTATTTTATGATAATCTTTCTTTATGTGAATTAAAATCTGATGGTGTTATAATAAGTACATCAACAGGTTCAACAGCGTACTCAGCTTCTGCAGGAGGTCCAATTATCAGTCCCGAATTAAATGCAATCGTTATGACACCTGTAAATTCGTTTTCTCTTTCTTCAAGACCAATAGTTTTAAATCCAGATAAAGAACTTATCTTAAAAGTTGAAAAAAGTCGTACAAAAGAAGTTTATCTTACAGTTGATGGTCAAGAACCTTTTTCGTTGTTATTAAATGATATTATTCACATAAAAAAGACAGAAAAACAAATAAAATTAATTTATTGTACTTCAGAAAATTTCTATTCTGCATTACGTTCGAAATTGAATTGGTGGGGAGGTCCACATGCTTGAAGATTTAACTATAAAAGATTTTGCACTCATCGATTCTGATTTTTTAGAATTTGGAAATGGATTTACCGTATTTTCTGGAGAAACTGGAGCTGGAAAATCTATCTTAATTGGAGCTCTTTCTTTTTTGCTTGGTGGAAAAGCGGATGTTTCTCAAATTAGAACAGGAAAAACTGAAGCGGCAGTAAGTGGCACTTTTTTATTAAATCCATTACCAATTAGAGAAAAATTAGATGAAGATGATGAACCATTAAATGCAAATGAATGGCTTTTTAAGCACGGAATTCAATTTGAAAATCAAAGAGTTTTACTTAGGCGATTTATTAGAAATAATGGCAAATCCCTTGCTTGGATAAACGATACTCCAGTTACAAGAGCTGAATTATCACAATTTTCATCATTTTTGGTTGATATTCATGGGCAACACGAACATCAATCTTTAATGAAAGTAAGTGAACATCGGAAATTTTTGGATGCTCGAGCGGGAATAGTTGATGAAGTTGCTGATTTTACAAAATTATATGCTTTATTAATAGAAAAAAGAAAAATTTATGATTCATTTTCAATGTCCGAAGCAGAACGAACTCATAAATTAGAAATGAATTCTTTTGCCGTAAAAGAAATTGAATCAGCAAAATTGAAAAAAAATGAAGATATATTGCTTGAGGAAGAAGAAGCTAGGCTTTCTTCCTTTGAAAAAATTTATTCTGATGTAGAGTCAATAGAAGAAGCGTTATCAAAAAATGAAAATTCAATTATAAATATTTTGAAAAAAATCCGCAGAGATTCTTCTCATGTTGTTGAATTCGATAAATCGTTATCATCCTTGAATGAAAGATTAGAATCTTCTTTTTATGAATTAAGTGATATTTCTGACGAATTTTCTGCTTATAAAAATAATCTCATTTTTGATCCTTCAAGATTGCAAGAAATTCAGGAAAGATTATCATTAATTTATAATTTAAAGAAAAAATATTGCTCATCACCAAATGCAGTTTTAGACGAACTTTTTAAATTTTATGAAGAAGCTAAGCAATTTGTTGAAGAAAATTCTGAAGTAAATTCTAAAAAAGAGCAGCTTTCTAAAGAAATAAAAAATTTGGAAAAAGAAGTTCTTTTAAAAGCGGAAAATCTTTCTAAAAAAAGAAAATCTGCTTCTGTTCTTTTGCAAAAAGAAGTTGATGAAATTTTAGCAAAACTTGGAATGAATGGCACAAAATTTGGTGTTAGCATAACAGAAAAGCCAGCAACAGAAGTTGAGCAAAAATGTGGACCTTATGGAAAAGATGATATTGAATTTTTAATAAGTGCAAATCCTGGTAATCCGATGTTGCCTTTAGCAAAAATTGCTTCTGGTGGTGAACTTTCTAGAGTTATGCTTGCTTTAAAAACTATTTTTGCCAAAGTTGATAATGTGGAAACTTTAATTTTTGATGAAATTGATACTGGAATTGGTGGAGAAGTTGCTGTTGCGGTTGGTGCACATTTAAAAAATCTTGCAAAAACTAGACAAATTTTTTGTATAACGCATCTAGCAAGTATTGCAGTTTATGCCGATAATCAAATAAAAATAGAAAAAACTGTATCTGGAGAAATAACATCATCAAATGTTTATAATGTTACTGGAGATGCTCGCGTTGCAGAAATTGCCCGAATGCTTTCTGGAGATTCAAAAACAGAACAGTCTCTAGAACACGCTCGTTCTATGTTGGAAAAATACAGTTTAGTAAAATAAAATTGACTTTCTATAAAATATTTATTTTGGGAGAAGATTATGGCAAAAATTTCAGAAGAAACAAGACTTCACTTTAATGAAACAATTTTACCTTATAAATCAAAAATTACTGCTGTTTTACAGAAAGAAAAAACAATGCTTAACGGAATGCACAAAGGTGATATTGATTACGAAAATAAAAAACTCCTTCTTTGTGAAGATATGATTTATATTGCAACTTTGTATATGGCACAAAATAGTCTTTCACTAAAACTTATGGAAGTAAAAAATAATGATGCATTAAATGATGCTAGAAAAATTCTTTATAAAGCAATTATCTATCTTGAAGACATTGTAACAAATATGATTGATTGTTCGTTTTCAGATCTTTTTCCTTATTATGAAAAAATAAAAAGTATTTCTATTTCTCGTCGTTATATGATAATTAGAAAATTAGGACTTTCTATTGCAATGTTAAAAGATGCTTTTGGTGATAATAGTAAATGGAAATGGTCTTTTGTTGAATTGGAAGGACGATTTACTACTGTAACAAAAAATTTGATTGATATGAAATCTGCGGTAAAAGATTATTTTGATCCTAATTCAAATGATTATGAAACAACTGTTCTTTATATCAGACTTGTTACAAAATTGTTAAATGATTCGGCTAATGCTTATCGCGATAAATACGAACTTTCTACGCGTCGCATTGATGATATGAGAAATGGCATAAAATATCTTTTAGCTTTACGAAAACTTCATATTTCTCTTGGAAATGTAGATTCTGCAGAAGAAATAAAAAAGAAAGCAATGGTTTGGAAAGATAAAATGGACGCTGATGCAAAAGCAGGAACAAGTAATTAAAACATTGTGCTTTCGGAAATAATATGGAAAAAAATCTTGCTCTGAAAATATTTGAAGGTTTCTCTATTCAAAGATGGAATGATTTAGTTCGTCCTTTTGATTTAGTTGAAATGGATAATGCTGGCGAAAAAATGGTAATCGCTTATATTCTTGGAAAATACGAAGAGCATAAAGGAAAAAAAATTAATTGGCTTTGGATGATTTATGCTTCTTGTTTTGATTTGTTAAAAAAAATCGCACTTTGTGATATAAAAGCTCCAGTTCAACAAATGTTAAAAAAAGATTTTCCTGATGAATATATGCGTTTGAATGAATGGGTTTTAAATCAATATCGTCAGTTAATTTTTGATGATGATTTGTTTTCACGTTTTACAATTTATATTGGGCAGAAAGCGGGTTCTTTTTCCATTCCTGAAAATTTAAAGGATACAGTACATATTTATAATGCCGCTCATAATTATGCTTCTATTCGAGAATTAGAAATGCTTTCTCCAGTAAATGAAAGAGAACGAATTTACGAAATTGACTCTCAATTAAAAATTCAAATACAGCCTTTTTTGGATTTGGAAGGCTTACAAAAATTGATGACACATCAAAAGGTTTTTAAATTTTTACTTAAAATTGAGCAATTACGATTTCAAACGAGATGGAATCAAACTCCAAGAGTTCCAAAAACTTCTGTTTTAGGTCATTGTTTTTATGTTGCGATAATGACTTTATTGCTAGGATTAGAATCAAATCCTTTAATGTGTGAAAAACGTCTTATAAATAATTTTTTTAGTGCACTTTTTCATGATTTACCAGAAAGTGTAACAAGAGATATAATTTCACCCGTAAAGCAGGCAACTGATGATTTACCAAATATCGTAAAAAAAATTGAAGATGAAATTGTTTCTAAAGAATTAGTTCCGTTTATGGAAAAATTTTATGTAAATGAAATTATTTATTATACAAATGATGAATTTTCAAATCGAATTCTTGATGAAAATGGTCTGGCAAAACATGTTTCTTGGGAAGAATTAAATACTAAATATAATTTTGAAGTTTATAATCCTGTTGATGGAAAATTAGTTAGAATTTGTGATCATTTTAGTGCTCTTATGGAAGCTGATATTTCTATAAAACATGGAATTACATCACCGCATTTAAAAAATGGTAGAGAAGGGATGTTAAATCATTACAAAAAAGATGAAATTATTTCAGGAATAAATGTTTATGATTTTTTTCATAAAATAGTTGAATAAAAATTTATAAAGATAAAAATAATTTATTCACGAAAATCTTCCGATAATGTATCTATGAAAAAACAAATTTTTACTTCAATTCTAATTGCATTTTTTTTAACAATTAACCTTTTTGGTGAATCAACATACAAAGTTCAAAAAGGTGATACTTTATATTCAATAAGTAGAAAATATCAAATTACTGTTGCAGAATTAAGAGTTGCAAATAATTTAAAAGAAGATGATGTTATCAAAATTGGTCAAAAATTAGTAATTCCAGAAGCAAATATCGGAAATGCAGTAACGCTTTCTTCATCAAATAAAAATAATTCTTCAACTGCAAGTAGCGGTTCTACAAAAAATTATACGGTTGCAAAAGGTGATACAGTTTACAGTATTGCGAAAAAAAACGGAATGACAGTTTCTGAATTGATAAATTTAAATAATCTTGATTCAAATGCGGTTATTAAAGTTGGTCAAAAATTAAAAATTGTTGAAAATTCCGAAAATAAAAATGAAAAAATAGAGAAAACTGAGAAAGAAGAAAAAACTTTAGTTACTGAAAAAATTCCTGATACAAGAACTTACGGAAATACTGTAAGTGTTGATTCAACAACAAAATGGCCTGTAAAATCTCCTGTTGTAACGCAGGTAAAAGGAAAAGTTTCTGGAGTTCAATTAAGTGCTTCTAAAAATGAAAGTGTAAAATGTATTCATGAAGGAACTGTCATGTATGTTGGCGTTTATAGAGGTTTTGGGCAAGTTGTCTTTGTTCAAACAAAAACAGGGTTAATTTACGCATACACAGGTTTAGGTTCTGTTCAAGTAAAAAAAGGTGAATATTTACTTTCTGATTCTGTAATTGGAACTGCCGGAATAGATTCTCTGACTCAAAAATCACAAATTACTTTTATGGTATTTCAAAACGGAAAACCTATAAATCCTGCAACTGCTCCTAGAAGTTAAATTTTATTAAAATAAAGATGGTTGTAAATTTTGTGATTTTGCAATTTTTATAAAAAGTTGCATGCAAGTAAGTGCATCATCAGTTGCTCGATGAGATTGCCCTTTATCAAAATTAAAATAATCTGCTAAAAAAGAAAGTTTATGTTTTGGTAAAGTCGGATAAGCCCATCTTGAATACATTAAAGTATCTATCACCCTGTTAGTAGAGCCTTTCATTTTTGAATTTATTAATTCTTTATTTAAAAATTTTAAATCAAACATTGCGTTATGTGCAATTAAAATATGATTGTCTATAAATTGCATAAATTCTTGGAGTTTTGACTCAATTTTTGGAGAATTAAAAACCATTTCATCTGTTATGTGAGTTAAATCGGTTACTTCTTGTGGAATATGATAACCGGGGTAGAAAAGACTGTTCCAAGTCGAAATAATTCCATTTTTATCAAATGAAACCGCACCAATTTCGATAATATTTCCAGTTTTTGAAGATAAAGTTGTTGTTTCTGTATCAAAAGCGACAAAAACTTCACCATCAAAATAAAGATGATGAAGTTTTTTAAAGTCTTTTAAGATTTTATTTTGCTGCATCAATAAAATTCTGAATATCAGAAGAAATGCCATCACAAAGTTTTGCTGCTTTTTCTTTAGCTTCTTCTAACCATTCGTTTGTTCCATTTCCTGCAGGAATCATAGAATTTATATAAAATTTAATTTTAGGTTCTGTTCCAGAAGGTCTTGCACTGACAATTGTTCCACTTTCTAAGTAAAATTGTAATACATTGCTTTTTGGAAGAGAAGAATCGTTCATTAAATCTCGAACTTTTACAACTTTTTCTCCGCCTAAAGTTGCAGGAGGTTCTTTTCGTAAAGAAGCCATCATATTTGCCATAGTTTCTACACCTGAACTTCCTGGAAAATTTTGTGAAATTGCACGATCTTCAAAATAACCGAATTCTTTATATAAATCATCAAGATGTTCTAGTAAAGAAATTCCTTTTGAACGCCAATAAAGAATCATTTCTGCACACATTGCGGCAGCTGAAATTCCATCTTTATCCATAACTTCTGTTTCAACTTTGTAGCCGTAACTTTCTTCTAAGCCAAAAACGTAATTGTATGTACCTGCTTTTTCAAAATCAGCTTCAACAGCGGCAATCCATTTAAAGCCTGTAAGACAATCAAGCATTTTTACACCATATTTTTTGCAAATGTAATCACCAAATGGAGATGTTACAATAGACCGAATACAAGCTGGATTTTCTGGCATTTTATTAAATTCTTTTCTTGAAATAAAAATGTAATCCATCAAAAGTGCTCCCATTTGGTTTCCACTAAGAAGAACCCAATTTCCATTTTTATCAGGGAAAGCTGTTCCAAATCTGTCTGCATCTGGGTCAGTTGCCATTAGTCCATCTGCATTTTCTTTTTTTGCAAGTTCAACAGCAAGTTTTAAAGCTGGTTTTTCTTCTGGATTAGGTTTTTCAACAGTTGGGAAATTTCCATCTGGTTTTATTTGTTCTGGAACAGAAATGATTTTTAATCCTAAATCTCCTAGAACTTTTTCTACATGCATTCCGCCTGTTCCATGAAGTGGAGTATAGACAATTTTTACATCTTTTGCTTTTTCTTTTATGAGTTCTGGACGGAAAAGTTGAGCTTTACACATTTCCCAGAATTTTTCATCGATTTCTTTATCGATAATAACTAATTTTTCTGTAGAAATTGCTTCAACTCTTGTCATTGTTTTTATTTCAGTTACTTTATTAACTTCTTCAATAATGCCTTCATCATGAGGAGGAATAACTTGTGCACCATCATCCCAATAAGCTTTATAACCATTGTACATTCTTGGATTGTGAGAAGCTGTAACTACAACACCAGTTTGAGCTCCAAGTTGTCTAATTGCAAATGAAAGTTCTGGAGTAGGACGAAGACTGCTGAATAAATATGCTTTGATTCCATTTGCTGCAAAAATTAATGCTGTTGCTTCTGCAAAAACATCAGAATTAAGACGGCTATCATAAGCAACGACAGCACTTAAAGAACCTTCTTTTGCTTTTTCAGGAAAAGCTTTGATAACATAATTTGCAAGTCCTTGTGTGGCTTTATTAATTTCTAGAGTGTTCATTCTGTTTGTTCCGCCACCCATTACACCTCGCAGGCCTCCAGTTCCAAATTCTAAAGATCTATAAAAACGGTCTTCAAGTTCTTTAAAATCTTCTTTTTCAATTAAATCTTCAACTTCTTTACTAAATCGTTTATCTTGTTCTTGTTCAATATACTCTTTAGCACGTTTTAAGATTTCAGACTTTTCCATATTATTCTCCTATAAAAATTAAAAATTGTGAGTTTCAAACTTTCGATAAAAATATAATGAATTTTGCAATAATAATAAATATAGTTTTTGTTATTTTGTAAAATTCATATTATCGGCTTCTGTAAGCATAGCTGTTTCCCAAGAAAGTAAATCTTTTTCAACTTGAGGTTTTTGTCCTTTTACATCGCACATAATTCTAAAAACTGGTTCAGTTCCACTTCCACGCATCCAAATAAAAGCAATTGGTGATTTTTTTTCATCATAAAATAAAATTTTTAATCCGCCTTTTTTTGAAAGTGAAAAATCTGAAACATTTTTTGTCTCTTTTGTTCCATTTGTGATGATTGCTTCCCAAGAATAAATATTAAATTTTTTTGCGAGTTCTGATTTTTTTTCATTCCATTGTTTTTGAAAAATTTCTTGAAAATTATGTTTTAATTCTGAATGATTTTCGGTTTTTACATGTAAAATGGCTCTTTGTTCACTTACTCCCGTTGTTGTGTATTTTGGTAGAGATTCAAGAACTTCTGTTAATGTAAAATCATTTTTGTATTCAATTCCAGCTTTTTTACACCAAATTTCAAAAAGTCCATCTTCTCTAATTGAAAGTAATTTTATAATTGCAAAAATTGTATTTAAAGGATCTCGGACTGCACTAGGATAGGTGATTGTTCCTCCGTTTGAACCTTCTCCCAAAATACGAATTTCGTATCCTTTTTGGCGATTTTCTCTTGCACAATTTACGACATTTGCTTCTCCAACTTCTGCTCTAAAAATTTCTGCTCCAAGAATTTTTACAATTTCATCAATTCTCATGGAAGTTGGACAATTTACGCAAACAGCAGGTTTAAAGTTTGTTTTTTTATCTGAATTATTATTTTTCCAAATTTGATAAGTTAATTCTGCTAAAACTGAAAGACTAAAAACTTCTTGAGCTTTTAAAATTACAGATTGATTTAAATTTTCGTCCCAATAAACAATATTTCCTCTATCGCCATCACAGTCTGGCATATAACCTAAAATTACTTCATCATGCCCAGATTTATGAAGTTCATTCATTTTATTTGCAACATAAATAAGATTTTCAGCTTCAGGAATGATTTCGTGGGCAATTTCGCCAGGTTTATCGTTGAATGAATAAAAATTTATGTGATGAGATTTAAAATATCCTTTATCAATAGAAATTGTTCTTGCAGAACCGTTAAAATCACAAACAATTCCAAGCGATTTTTTCTGAATTGATTTATGAAGAATAGAAAAAATTTTGTCTTGAGTACTAATATCAGATGAATCTGTTATTGTTGTGTTGATAAAATCATAATATGCTTTAATTGCATTGTGTTTTGAAGATGCTTGTTCATCATAAACGAGTTTTACTTCGGACGCTTTTAAATTGTCTACAAGATATTTTATTTCTGCAATATAAGAATCATCAGCGATTTTATTTTTAAATTCTTCTGTAATGATTTTATTCTCCTGTGCATTTAAAACGCCACCATCATTTTTTCCAAATTTTAAACCATTATGTCCAATAGGATTATGACTTGCAGAAATGTAAATAAATCCGTCTAGTTTTTTAGCATAAGCCATAATTTCTGGTGCTGCCGTAATTCCTAAAAATTGAATAACAGTTTTTTTTGCTTTTAGAATTTTTATTACAGCATCAGCTATTGCAGGTCCAGTAGGTCTTGCATCCATTCCGACTGCTATAACAGGATTTTCAACTTCTGTAGTTTTTAAAATGTATTCTAAAAAGACATCAGCAGCAACCATCGCAATATTGTAATCATCATTACTTATATTTTGAGTTGCATCTTGTTCATTTTGTGAAATTGCAAATATTTTTCTCCAGCCAGAAGCAGAAAGTATCATTGAATCATCTAATTTCATAAAAAATCCTTTAATAAACAGAAATATTATAAATTAAAAATTTGTTTTCGCCTAAAGAATCGGTTGCATTTACTCCTAAAGTGATTTTTCCTGGAGTTAAGAGAATTTCTCCAAGTAAAAATCTATTTCTTTGAGGATAAATATCTTCACTAATATATTTCTTTTTACTACCTTTTACATAAATTTTTCCGTTTTCTTGATTGATTGTATCATAAGAAATTATATCAGCAATAACTCCATTAAAACTTATACTTGTTTTTGAGGGAGTGAGAATTTCGTTTTTTTTCTGATAGACTCTATAAAGTCCAGACGGAAAAGTTTTTTTTGTATTAATAGAAAAATTTTCACCATTTTTATTTACTAAAGAAATATCAGAAAGAATATATTTGTTTTCATTTTCAAGTCTTGACATTAGAATTTTGGGATTGATTGCTGATGAGTTTTTTGTATCGATGATTTGAAATTCCAAATTACTTTGGTCTGTCTGCCAGCCAGAATTTCCTGTTTTTCCTAAAATAGTTCCTTTTTCTATAAAAGTTTCAGTTTTTTCATTTATTGTGATTGAATTTTTATCAAGATTTCCATAAACAGAAATAAGTTCATCATTGTGAGAAATTAAAATTGCATTTCCCAGTGTAGATGGAAAAAAATCAGAATCATCATCATCAAAATTTGTTAAAATCATTAAAATTCTTCCATCTTCGGAATTTTTTACTTCAGATGGTGAATTAAAAACTAATGAAGTACTGATTTTATCTCCTCTGAGTTGTCCAAAATATGAATTAAAAGAATTTTCTGTAACTTCTGAAATGGGCCATTCAAAGCAAAAAAGATTTGTAAATATAAAAAAATAAATTAATAAAAAAAATGTTTTTTTCATTTTATTCCCTGGTCAAAGTAATTTTTGAAATATATGTGTCATTTCCAATGTAAAGATTATTTTTGAAAACTCTTATAAAAGCTGATTTTGCATCGAATGAAAATTTTCCTTCTAAAGTGTTTGTTTTATCAACTAAATAAACTGTATAAGTATTTTTAGTTTTACCTAAAAGAAAAACAAAATCTTCAGATTCTTCTATATTAATAATTCTGTCACTAATTGGAATTGTGAAATTTTCTTCAGATTTTATATTATAAATTCCAATATTATTTTTATAAATATAAAAAACTCTTTCATTATTTTTTGTAAAATAAACTAAAGTTCTGTAAAGTGAACCATCATTTATAAAATTGTGATAAATGATTTTTTGTTTTTGGTTTTCTGTTTGAGAAAGTACAAATCTTTGTTTATCTTGTCCAGAAATTGAGGCAACATATTTTCCATCATTTGAAATATCAATTCCCAAAATTACAGGAAAATCACTTCCTCCTGGCATATAATCTCCAATAATATTTCCACTATGATTATCAAAAATTATAATTCTTCCATCTGCAAATCCTGCTGCAGAAAAAGAATTTTTTGAATTAAACGCAGTAAGAGGAATTGTTCCTTCGTAAGTCCATTCAGTTTTTCCGTTATCGTAAATTTTGGAGAATGAATTTCCTCCTGGCAAAAAAACAAATGTATTTTCTTCTATAAAGTATGGATAACCAGCTGCTTCTATAAAGCCTTTTGAATTTCCTTTGTTATCAAAAAAATATGTATTTTTTGCGTTTGTGCTATATGTCGAAAAATATTTATCAGAAATGCTTGCTTGAAAAGGAAATGTTTGACAAAAAGTTATTTTTCCTTCTTCGGTGAAATATCCAAGTTCTTGACCAAGTTTAAAATAAATTGTTTCTTTTTCGTTTAAATTTTTATCAATAATAGGTGAGATAACGCTTATTTTCCATTCTGGAATAAGTTGAAATTCTTTTGCTAAAGGTTTTGCTGCAAAAATGATGTAAAAAATTGTTAATAAAAAAATAACCAAACAAGGTAAGATGATAATTTTCTTCGATTTCATAAAATAAATGATATAACATTAGCATTAAAATATCAATTATTAGTAAAATTCTTGACAAAATAACGTAAAGAATGCAAAATATTACAATCATTTCTAATAAAAGTAATAAAAACAAGGAATTTTAAAAATGCAAGATGATATTCTAACTATTGAAGAAGTTGCAAAATATCTTAGAGTTTCTGATAGAACTGTATATGATTGGGCTCAAAAAGGAGAGATTCCTGCTGGAAAAATTGGTACAGTTTGGCGTTTTAAAAAATCTGAAGTTGAAAATTGGGTGAATGCACGACTTTCTTCAGATTCAAATAAGCAGCAGGATGTTCAGGTAAAAAATATTCTTTCTCCAGATAGAATTATTTTTATTTCACAAACGACAAAACATGATGCTCTCGTAGAACTTTCTGAAAATCTTGCAAATGCACCTCAAATTAAAAATAAATCTGAATTAACTCAAGAAATCTTAAAAAGGGAAGAATTAATGTCTACTTCAATTGGATGTGGAATTGCAATTCCTCACGTTAGACTTTCTTCTGTAACAGATTTAGTAATGGCTGTTGGAATTTGTAAAAAGCCAATCGAAGATTTTCAAACTTTTGATAATCAAAATGTAAATCTTTTGTTTATGATTGCAGCAGCTTATAATCAACATTCATATTATTTAAAAACAATTTCAAATTTTAGTGCAAAATTAAAAAATGAAGATTTAAGAAAAAAAATGCTTTCATCAGATTCTGCACAAGAAGTTTATTCTCTTTTATTAAACGCAAATTAATTTTTAGGGAAAAATAACATCAATCCATTTTGATTTATCTGCGTGTTCTTTTGCAATTGTTCCCCAAGTTACTTTTGCAGTTGTTTCTCCCATCAAAAATTCTAAATTTGTATTTTCTAAATTAAATTTTTGACCGGGAGCATCTATTAAAGTTGCTGCCATTGCATGTGAAAATTCTGGTGAAAAGAGTAAAATTGTTTCAATTCCAACAGATTTTAACAAAAGGCATAAAAGCAAACTTCGACTATCACAATCATTTCCAACGCCACAAATAGCTCTTGGAATTGATGTGAAATCTGAATCTGAAATTTTTTCTCCTCTGTAATAATCAAAATTTTGAACCCAATCTAAAAGTTTTTGTGCATACGCAATTTTATTAATTGAATCTTCGCTATTTTGAAAATCATAAAATTTTTCGCTCAATGCAGACGAAACATTTTTAATTCGAGAAAAACTGTCTTTATAAATCATTCTATAATATCGCTGCCAGGCTTCTTTCCAATTTGGATGATTTGCGTAAAGTGTTAAAACTGAATATTCTAAATCTACAAGCCACTGAGATGCTATCTCATCAGATTTATCAATTGAAGTTGAAATTTTTTCTCCACAAATATTTAATTCTACAGATTTTTTGCCTTCTTTTGGAAATGCGTAAGTTGTAATAATTCCTTCAGTGCAAAAATTTGATAAATCTGTACAAGTTGAATTTAAAGTTGAAAAGATAAATTGTTCACAGGCTTTTTCCTGTTCTTTTGGAGCGTAGCAAATTAAAACAAGATAAGATTTTTCTAATGGAGAACAAGTCGCCCAGCCCAAATATTTTTGCTCTAAATTCATTTCTATTTGAGAAATTGAAGATTCTTTTTCATTCCACAAAAACGAGTCAATTTCATATTTTGCAGAAAGTTTTTTTAAATTTGAATCTAAAACTAATTTACTGTTTGAATTTTCTTCAGTTACAATTTTTACAACAAGAGAAACTGGAATATTTGGATGAGAAAAATAAAATCCACTATAATCTTCTGATAAATCTTTTAACTCATATCCTTCTGGTAAATCAATAGAATATCCAAAAAAAGAATCTGTAATCGTTTCTGAAAATAAAAAATTTGCAAAAATTACGAAAAATGATGCTAAAATTATTTTTTTGTAAAAAATCTTACTTGTCATTTTAAAATGCCTCGTTTATTATATTTCGGATGATTTCAATTCCTATTTTATATGAGAATGAAGAAATTTTAATTATCAATAAACCATCAGGACTTTCTGTTCAAGGTGGAAATGATGTTTTTCATTCTTTAGATAAAGATTTTTCTCAATTTTTAGGTTATAAAATTTTTTTAGTTCATCGTCTTGATAAAGACACTTCTGGAATAATGATTGTTGCAAAATCATCATTTTATGCAAACAAATGGACAAAATTGATTGCTTCAAAAAAAGTTCAACGAGAATATCTTGCAATTTGTTGTGGAGAACTTAAAAATAAAAAAGGAAATATTCAGGAAGAGATTTTTCAGCATGGAGAAAAAAAATCTGCAATTACAAAATATAAAGTTGAAAAAGTATGGCTTTTATCTACCGAAAATTTACAAATTCCTATGAGTTTAATCAGATTAAATCTTGAAACCGGAAGAATGCACCAAATTCGAATTCATTTAGCAAAACAAAATTGTCCAATTCTTGGTGATGAGCAGCATGGAAATTTTAAAATAAATAAAATTCTAAAAAAAGAATTTAAAATTAAAAAGATGCTGCTCTGTTCTCAAAAAATAATTTTTCCAATTGATGGAAAAATGAAAACTTTAGAGATAGAACTTCCTCAAACTTTTATTGATATAATGCAAAGTTGATTTTTTTCGTATATTGAAAAAAAAATGGATTAAGGTTAAATTATTTTTATGTTTGATGTTAAAGACACTGATTTTTTTGATATGGAAGATGAAGCTTTTGATACGATTGTTGAAGATGATATTTCTTTTACAGGTAATATCAAAATAAAAAAAACTTTTATGATTCGTGGAATTGTTAATGGTTCTATAGATTCATCTAGCGACCTTGTAATCGATACAAATTCTGTTATAAATGCAAATATAAAAGCAGAACGTGTTCTAATTCGTGGAAAAGTAAAAGGTGATGTTGTTGGTAATAAATTAGTTTTTGTTACATCTTCAGGTTCTCTTGATGGTGATGTTACAACTCAAAAAATCGTACTTGAGCCAGGTTGTGTTTTTAGCGGAAAATGTACAATGATAAACGGTTAATTATATGAAATCAAAAATTATTTTATTTTTTATATTTTTTATTTTTTCTTTTGAAGTTTTTGCTCAAGTAAAACAAGATGCGTTAGTTTTGTATCATAATGGAAAATACAAAGAATCTGTTCAAGTTTGTGAAGAAGAATTAAAAGAAAATCCAAACAGAATTGAATCTTACGTTGTAATGTGTTGGGCATTATTAAAAAATAAACAATATGCAGAAGCGGAGCAAAGAGCGACTGAAGGTTTAGAAATTAGTCCTTATGATTTAAGATTGATTGAAAGTTTGGGAGAAGCAAAATATTTTCTTGGAAAAAATCAATCTGCAATGGAACAATTTCAAAGATATGTTGCAAATGCTTCTGAAAGTGCAGCTCGTCTAGGAACTGCATATTATTATATGGGTGAAATTTTTATAAAACAAGCTCGTTATCAGCATGCGGATATTGCATTATCTTCAGCGGTAAAAAAAGAACCATTACTTGATTCCTGGTGGATTAGATTAGGATATGCTAGAGAAATGGCTGGAAATTATCCAGAAGCAGTTGTCGCTTATGATGAAGCATTGAAATTAAATTCATCATCATACGAAGCTTCTCGTGGACGAGAAAGAGTTAGTGCTAAAATTCGATAAAAGTGAATACCGTTGTAATTGAAACTTTAGGATGTCGGCTAAATCAAATAGAAAGTGAAGCGGCAGGACATTTTTTTGTAGAAAATCAGTTTAATGTAGAAATGTTTCCTCTAACATCACAAACTTCTGAAAATTTTGAAGTTTGTATGGCAATTTTAAATACTTGTGATGTAACTCAAAAAGCAGAACAAAAAGCTAGAAGAATTATCCGTTTAATGTTAAAAAAATTTCCTAATGCCACAATTTTAGTTACAGGATGTTATGCCCAGCTTTCAAAAGATGAAATTTTAAAAATTGATGACCGAATTTGTGTGATTGGTGGACAGATAAAGTCTAGAATTGAAAAAATCCCAAATCTCTTAAAAGAATCTATTTCAAAAGAAAATTGGAATCCAATCAATTTTGCAAAAGATGTTCAATCACAAATTGCTGATAAAAAAATTTTAAAAAAAGATTTTCCTGAAGAAGCATTTAAATTATCAACATCATCACTTTTAACACATTCAAGACCAAGTTTAAAAATTCAAGATGGATGTAATAGTAATTGTTCTTATTGTACAATTCATTTTGCACGGGGACATTCTGTTTCTATTGATGTTCAAACAGCAATTTCTCGGGTTTTAGAATTAGAATCGCTTGGAAATTCAGAAGTTGTTCTTACAACTGTAAATATTGCACAATATAAAGGTCGATGGAAAGATGGATTTTGTAATTTTTCACAATTGTTAGAAATTTTAATTGAAAAAACAAAATTTATTAATTTTAGAATTTCAAGTTTATATCCTGAAGTTGTAACTGATGAATTTTGTAGAATAATTTCTTCTCCAAGGGTAAGACCTCATTTTCATATTTCTGTCCAAAGCGGAAGTGATAAAATTTTAGGATTGATGAATAGAGCGTATAATTCTCAAAATGTGATAGATGCTTGCAATAAATTAAGAATGGCTAAGAAAAATCCATTTATTGCCTGTGATATAATAGCAGGTTTTCCTGGCGAAACAGAAGATGATTTTAATCAAACTATGCAATTATGTAAAATGTGTGATTTTTCTTGGGTTCATGCTTTTCCTTTTTCAGAAAGACCTGGAACTTTGGCGGTAAAATTAAAAAATAAAGTTCCACAATCAATTTCAACAGAAAGAGCAAAAAAAATCACTTCTTGGGCTATTCAACAAAAAATAAATTATATAAATCAATATAAAGGAATTGAATTATCTGCAATTTTGGAAACAAAAAAAACTCCTCTTGTTGTTGCAAAAAATCTTTTTGTATATCATCTTATGACAGAAAATTTTATTCATTGTAGATTGCAATCTGATATTAATTTGGAGTTGAAAAAATCTGTAAAGATAAAAATTTTGAGAGCGCTGGATGAAAATATTAAAAAAGGTGGAGATATAGAAGCAGAAGCAATTTTAGCATAAAAATACGAAAAAAAATAACAAAAAGTGCATTTACCACTTGAATAAAATTTTGAAAAGATATATATTATATAAACGTTACGGGATGTAGCGCAGCTGGTAGCGCGTCTGGTTTGGGACCAGGATGTCGCAGGTTCAAATCCTGTCATCCCGACTAATTTTTTCTTATGTGAAAAATAACCTTGTCAAGAAATTGTTTTGGCAAGGTTTTATTTTTTAACAATGATTTTTTTTAGAAAATTAAAATCATTGTTAAAATTGTGATTGAAAATCAATAATGAAAAGCACTTCCTCCAATAAATTCGCGGATTATTGAACGAGAAGGAACTGAAGTTGGCGAGATTGTTGCAAAATTTTCCAGGAAATTTAAAAGTCGTTGAGCTTCTGTATATTCTTTCATTGTTGGATTTACTCGTCTTAAAAGTGGAGCAGCATATACTCGTAAAACTGAAAGTTCATAATCTAAAGCGGTGTTCAAAATTGCATCAGCATTATTGTGATAAGGGAAAATGTGTTGTTCTTCACCTTTTTGAACGCTTGCCCACATAGAAATTGTTCCTTCTGCCGATTTTCCACGGAAATTATTGTCACGAACAATTCTTCTGATTAGGCGATTATCACTTGTAGAAACACGATTATGGTCATCTAAATTTAATTGAGTTAGGGCAGATAGATAAATCTTAAATTTTAATTCATCTGGAATTTTGGGTGTTAATTTTGGATTCAATCCATGAATTCCTTCCATAATTAAAATATCATTTTTTGATAAAGACAATTTATTTTTTTCATCAAAAAAACTTGTTCCCGTTACAAAATCATAACTTGGAATTATAACTTCTTTTCCTTCAAAAAGTTCTACTAAATTTTGATTTAATAGTTCAATATTTAACGCTTCAAGACATTCAAAATCAGGTTCGCCATTTTCATCAAGTGGAGTTTTATCTCTTCCTGCATAATAACAATCTAAACTGATAAGTTTTGGCTGATAGCCCATTGCTTGTAATTCTAATCCCAATTTTTTTGCAGAAGTCGTTTTTCCAGAAGATGAAGGACCTGCAATCAAAACAACTCTAGTTTTTTTATTATTTACAATTTGAGTTGCAATATCAGAAATACATTTTTGTTGATGAGTTTCCGCAATATCTATAAAATCATTAATTTTTCCATCAGCAATTAAATCATTTAAAGAAGCGGCAGATGTTACATTTATTCGTTTTCCCCATTCTTTATATTGTTTAAATAGATTAAATAATTTTGGTTCATCTTTAAAAACTGGAAGTTCGTTTGGTTGCTTTCTTTTTGGAAATCTGAGCATTATTCCATCATGATATTTTATTAAATCAAAAGTTTGCAAACTTCCTGTAGAAAGAACTAATGGTCCAAAATACATATCAGAAAAATTATTTATAGAATTAATACGAATTTTTGGATTTCCATTATGATTTAATTGTTTTCTTGTTTCTTTAAGATTTAATTTTTCAAAAAGTTTTGCTGCTTGTTCCCAAGAAATATAATCAGTTTCAATCTTTATATCATCTTTTATAAGTCTAATCATTTCTTGTTTAATAACTTCAACATCAACGGATGGTCCTTCTAAAGTGTAATAATATCCATAACAAATTGAATTTCCGACTAAAAGTCTTGTTTTTGGACTTACGTTATAAGTCGCTGCAGCTAAAAGTAAACATAAAGAACGTCTATAAACAGCCATTCCTTCTTTTGAATTATTGTAGACTGGTTCAACTCTACAGTCGAATTCTAGAATTGAATCTAAGGAGCAAAGTTCATTATTAATTTTTGCGGCAACTAATCTGTTTCCATTTAAAGTCATTTCTGGCATAAAACTAAAAACTTGAGTACCAGCTTCTGTTGTTACAGTTTGTTCTTTTCCATCTCTTATATAAGTGATTTTTATATTTTTGTTCATTTTTTTTCCTAATTTAACAACTTCTCAATGAAATGAGAAGCTGCTGTTAATAAAATTTAATAATATTATTATAAATGCAATAAATCATTTTGTAAAATTTTTGTCTTTTGTTTTTTTTTAGATTTTACAGAACGCATTACAAATATTGAACAAGTTTTTTAAATATGATAAATTAATATAGTGAATTTAGTATTCTATAATTAATATAAGGAGTTCCTAATGTCAGGACATAGTAAATGGGCTACCATTAAACATGCAAAAGGATTAGCCGATGCAAAACGCGGTAAGATTTTTACAAAATTTATTAAGGAAATTTCTATTGCCGCACGTATGGGAGGTGGAGATCCTAACTCAAATCCACGTCTTCGTACTGTAATTATTAAAGCTCGTGCAGCAAACATGCCAAAAGACAACATTGAACGTGCAATAAAAAAAGGTACTGGTGAAGATGGCGGTGCAGCTTATGAAGAATTTGTATATGAAGGATACGCTCCAGGTGGAGTTGCTGTAATGGTAGAAGTTCTTTCTGATAACAAAAATCGTGCAGCTGCTGATATTAAAAATATTTTCTCAAAAAGTGGTGGAAATTTAGGAACTACAGGTTCTGTTTCTCGTATGTTCCAACGCAAAGGTACAATTGAATTAGATTCAGAAAAAGTAAATGAAGATGAAGTAATGGAAGTTGCTTTAGACGCTGGAGCTGATGATATCGTAAATGAAGATGGAATTATTACAGTAACAACAAGTCCAGAGGCATTCTCCGCTGTTGCAGATGCTTTAGCAGAAAAAGGTTTTGAAACACTTTCTGCTGATGTAGGAATGGTTCCAGATGCTTATACTGCTGTAGACAAAGATACTGCTGCAAAAGTTCAAAAAATGATTGACCGTCTTGAAGACAATGATGATGTTCAAAATGTATATCACACAGCAGAATTCCCTGATGATTTTGAACCAGAAGAATAATTTATTTTTGTTAAAATAAAGGAAAGCCTGTTTAGTTTTAAGCAGGCTTTTTTCTTTTTAAATACGATTTTAGTTTTACAAAATTTTCTTTGCTATCTTTTTTCAAATCTTCTATAATCATTTTTAATGATAAAATCAGATTATAATTTTGAATCTTTACCAGGTTCCGAAAATGTTAATTCAATAAAAAAATCTTCTATTCGTCGCGTTATAGGAATTGACCCAGGTCTTGCTAATACAGGTTTTGGAATTGTTGATTTTGCAAATGGTCGCTACAGAATGATAAGTTATGGTTGCATCACAACAAAATCTCATTCACCACACGGAGAGCGCCTTTTAACTATTTATAATAGACTTTCTGCAATTATTGATGAATTTCGCCCAGCAGAAGCGGGAATGGAAACTTTATATTTTGCAAAAAACGTTTCTTCAGCAATGGGAGTTAGTGAAGCTCGCGGAGTTGTAACACTTTTACTTGCTCAAAATTGTATAAAACTTGGAGAATATCGTCCTGTGCAAATAAAACAAGCCGTAACAGGTTCTCAAAATGCAGATAAAATTCTTGTAGAAAAATATGTTCAACTTTTACTTGGATTAAAAACTCTTCCAAAGCCAGATCATGCCGCAGATGCTTTAGCTGGTGCAATCACACATCTTCATTATAGTGGAGAAAATTTATGAAAATTTTAATTATTCCAGACTCTTTTAAAGGAAGTTTATCTTCTTTTGAATTTTGTAAAATTGTAGAAAATGAATTAAAAACTGTTTTTTCAGATATAAAAATTGAATCTGTTCCGATTGGTGATGGCGGAGAAGGTACTTTGGATTCAATTTTATCTTTTGTAAATGGAAAAAAAATTGAATGTCATGTTCAAAATTCTCTTTATGAAGATATTGATGTTCCTGTTGGATTTTATAATAACGGGCGAAATGCAATAGTTGAATCATCTTTATCAAATGGAATTAGTTTAATAAAAGGAAGAGAAAATCCAGAAATCACAAGTTCTTATGGCGTTGGTCAGATGATTGGATTTGCCGTTGATTATGGTGCAAAAAATATTTTTTTAACTTTAGGCGGAAGTAGTACAAATGATTGCGGACTTGGTATGTTAGCTGCCTTAGGTGCATGTTTTTATAATAAAAACGGAATTTCGTTTGTTCCAACTGGAAAAACTCTTTGTGATGTAGAAAATTTTGATTTTTCGCAAATGTATCCGCGTTTAGTTGGTGCAAAAATAGATGCTTTGTGTGATGTTGAAAATCATCTTTGTGGAGAAAATGGAGCATCTAAAATTTTTGCAATTCAAAAAGGTGCAGATAACGAAATGGTAGAAAGATTAGAAAAAGGTTGTATTCATATAAAAAATCTTTTTCAAAAAAAATTAGGACAAGATTTTTCATTAGAAAAAGGTTCTGGAGCCGCTGGCGGATTAGGTTTTGCGGTTATTTCTGCTTTTAAGGGAAAATTAAAAAGTGGAATTCAAACAGTTTTAAATCTTTGCAATTTTGAAGAAAAATTAAAAAATTGTGATTTAATAATTACTGGAGAAGGTCAATTTGATTCACAAAGTTTAATGGGAAAAGCCGTTGGCGAAATTATAAATCGTGCAAAAAATTGTCCAGTTTTAGTTTTATGTGGAAATAAAAAAGATGATTTTATCCTTCCAAAAAATGTAAAAGTTTACGAAATAAGTAAAAATCAAAATTCAGATTATGCAATTTCTCATACAAAAGAAAATTTAAAAATTGCAATAAAAGAAATTTTTAAAGAAAATAATTTTTCATAAGTTTATTCTGCTAAAAAAATCAAACTGAATATTTATTCTTCCATATTTTTTTAGTAAAATATATTTATGTTTAATTCAATTACTGGTGTGATAACTGGAAAATTTCCAAAACAAATTTTTCTTGAAAATAATGGAATCGAATTTGACATTTGTATTCCCGACTCAAATATAGAAATGCTTCCACCAATCGGCAGCGAAACTAAAATTTATACTTGGCTTCAACACACAGAACAGATTATGAGTTTATATGGTTTTGCAAGCGATGAAGAACGTTCTCTCTTTTTTAGTCTTTTAAAAGTTGATGGAATTGGTCCAAAAGGTGCAGTAAAAATTATGAGTTCTGTTTCTAGCGGACGTCTGATGGATGTTTTAGAAAGTGGCGATTTAGAAATGTTAGAAAAAATTCCTGGTGTAGGAAAGAAAACTGCTGGAAAAATGATGCTTGCCCTAAAAGGAAAATTAAAATTTTCAGAAAATGAAACTGTTATAAGAATTCCTTCCGCATCTCCATATTCCGATGTTGTAAATTCTCTCGTTTCAATGGGATACGATAAAAAGCAAGTTGAACAAAAAATTTCTCAATTAATCGAAGAATTTAATTCAAATTCAGATTTTGCAAATAAAAGTCAAAAAGAAAGAGAAGATTTATTGTTCCGTCGTGCAATTGTAGATTTAGCCTGAAAAAAACTTTAACAGCAAAAGTTTTTTAATTTTTTTGAGGCATTTTTTGCTACGCAAAAAAACAGGCTTTTCGCACTTTCGCTTTCGCTTCATTCGTCCGCTAACGCTTCCGAACGCCTCCGGCGGTGCTACAATCCTTTGCCCGATTTTTTAATTTTTCTAAATTCGCAAGTAAAATCAAGAAATATAATTTTTATTCTGTTATAATTTTTTTATCTTAAGATATTTTTCTGCAGAAAAAAGGATTTATGATGAATTGGAAAGCAACAGTTCAAAAAATGGTTTCTACAATAGATTTGTGCATTCAAAATGAAAATGATGAAAATTTAACTTTATCCGCATTATCAAAAAAAATTGGATATTCAAGTTTTTATATTTCACGAAAATTCAGTGAAATTTCAGGAATGACATTAAAAGATTATCTTTACAAACGTCGCCTTGCATTTTCGCTAAAAGATTTGCGTGATACAAAAAAATCTATTTTAGAAATTGCCTTGAAATCTGGATTTTCTTCTAACGAAGCATTTTCTAGGTCGTTTAAAGAAAATTTTGGAGTGAGTCCTAGCGAATATCGGGCAAATCCTAAACCTGTTGTTCTTCGAACAATTATCAAACCATTCGATTGTTATTTAATGGAGGATTTTATGAAAAATATCAATCAAAATATGGAAATTTCTTCTGACGATGTAAAAATTTATTTTATAAAAATTCCATCCCACAAATTTCTTCATATTAGAAATTATAAAAGTATTGGTTATTGGGATTTTTGGCAAAAACAATCTGAAATTCCTGGAGAAGATTGTGAAACAATTTGTGGAATTTTGGACAGCATAAAAGGTAAACTTGATGACATTGGTGGAGCCGAAAACGATGCTTCTGGAGGTCAGTTGATGGCTTGGATAAATGAACCGGAAGGAAGAATTTGTTCTTGGGGAATCCCACTTGCAGAAGCTTATGGAGTAAGACTTCCTTTTGACTATCAAGGTGAAATTCCAAACCAAATGATTTTAATGGATGTTCCAGAATCTGAATATATTGTTTTTGAACATGGTCCATTTGATTTTGAAAAAGAAAATTCTTTAGTAGAAGCTAAAATTGAAAAAGCAATGAAAGATTTTGATTGGAATTCATCTGACTATAAATTGGATTTTTCACAAGGTAGAGTTTTTTATTTTTATCATGATTGTAAACGCTTTTGGAAATATGTTCGTCCTGTTTGCAAAAAATAAATACTTGTAAAAAAAAATACTCATATTGTTTTTATTCTGAAAAACTTTATGAGTATTTTTTAAATTTTTATTCTTTTAATAAAGTTGCTTTTATTTTTTTTATAGTATTTTCTCCAGTTTCAAGAACTTCAAATTCAATATTATTATGAAAAAGAATTTTACATCCAATTTCTGGAAAATCTCCTAAAGTTTCAATAATCCATCCACTTACTGTAGTCGATTCTATATTATCATCTTCTTTTATATCAAAAAATTTTAAAAGCTTATGAACAGGAGTTTCTCCACAAACAATATAAGAATTTTCATCACAAGGTTCTATCGATAAAATTTCGCTATCATGTTCATCGTAGATTTCGCCAACAAGTTCTTCAAGAATATCTTCCATCGTAACAATTCCTAAAGTTCCGCCGTATTCATCTAAAATAATTGCCATGTGAGAACGTTCTTTTTGCATTTTTAGAAGAAGTTTTGAAATTTTTATCTTTCCGTTTGCAAAAAAAGGTTTTGTGATAATTTTTTCAATTGGAAGATTTGCATAATACGCTTTGTAAAAATCTTTTTCATGTAAAATTCCAATTACAGAGTCAATTTCGCTATCATAAACGGGCAATCGTGAAAAACCATTTTTTTCAAATTGAGATTTTATTTCTTCTTTAGAAGCAGTTTTTTCAATTGCACAAATATTTACTCTAGGAACAATTATATCTTCTGCATCAAGATCATCAAATTCAATTACAGAACGAATAAGATTTGTTTCATGCTCTTTGATTGTTCCATCTTCTTCCGCTTCTTCAACCATTGTAATAATTTCTTCTTCTGTGATTACGTTTTTTGAATCAAAATGAAAAATTTTTGTGATTAATTTTTTCCACAAAGAAAATATCATATTTAGCGGATAAAAAATAAAAATCAGAATTTTTATGATTGGATAAACTAACATTGCAAAATTTTCAGCACATGCTTTTCCAATGTATTTTGGTGTAATTTCTCCAAAAATTAAAACTAAAACAGTAATCACGATTGTAGAAACAACAGAGGAATTTATTGTTGAATTGATTAAAAGTTTTGCAAAAAGGAGAGTTGAAATTGTCGAAGCAGAAAGGTTTACGATATTATTTCCAATTAAAATTGTACTTAAAAGTTTATCGTAATTATTTTCTGTTAGATTAAGAACTTTTCCAGCACGGTTATTTCCGTTTGAAAAAAGTGCTTTTAATTTTATTCTACTTGCACAAGTATAAGCGGTTTCTGTTGCAGAAAATAAAGCAGAAAAAGAGATAAGAATAATTAGTGAAATAAACAAGGGTATGGAGCCGTCGGGCATAAAATCCTCACATAAAAATAAAAGATGTGGAAACATGCATTTCCTAATCAAACTATAACAGTTTTTTTATAAAATACTCAATGGGTAAAATCTCGAAATTACATTCTACTTGAAAATTACAATATAAAAACGATAAAATATAATAACTTGGGGATATAGCTCAGTTGGTAGAGCATTTGGTTCGCAATCAAAGGGTCGTCGGTTCAAATCCGATTATCTCCATTTTTTTTTGATTTTTTTCTTTCTCTTCTTCCTTTTCTTACCGGTTAACGTGATTATTTAGATTTGATATTATAATAAATAAGGAAAAATTATGGCAAAAAAATATATTATTTCATTAGATGAAGGCACAACTTCTTGTAGAGCGGTTTTGTATGATAAAAATACAAAAGTTCTAGGTTCTAATCAAAGAGAATTTAGTCAAAAATATCCAAAACCAGGTTGGGTTGAACATGATGCCGAAGAAATTTTTAAATGCCAACTGAAAGTTCTTCAAAATCTTTGTATCGAAAATGAAATTCGGTATGATGAAATTGTCGCTGTTGGAATTACAAATCAGAGAGAAACTGTCGTTGTATGGGATAAAAAAAATGGAAAGCCTGTTTACAATGCAATTGTCTGGCAATGTCGTAGAACTGCTGATTTTTGTGAAAAATTAAAGGCTGATGGATGGACTGAAAAAATCCGGAAAAAAACAGGACTTTTAATTGATGCATATTTTTCTGCCACAAAAATAAAATGGATTTTGGATAATGTTCCAAATGCTAGAGAACGTGCAGAAAACGGAGAACTTCTTGCAGGAACAATTGATTCTTGGTTAATTTGGAAACTTAGTGGTGGAAAAACTCATATCACTGATTATACAAACGCAAGTAGAACAATGCTTTTTAATATTTATGATTTATGTTGGGATGAAGAACTTTTATCTCTTTTAAATATTCCAAAATGTATTCTGCCAAAAGTTTGTGATTCTTCAAAAATTTATTGTAATACAGACCCTGAAATTTGTGGATTTAATGTTCCTATTGCATCTGCAATTGGTGATCAACAGGCAGCACTTTTTGGGCAAGGTTGTTTTAAAAAAGGTGATGCAAAAAATACTTATGGAACTGGTTGTTTTATGCTTATGAATACAGGAAATTCTCCAGTTTTTTCAAAAACTCTTTTAACAACAATCGCTCTTGGTGTGGATGGAAAAGTTGAATATGCTTTGGAAGGAAGTGTTTTTATTGGTGGAGCGGTTATAAAATGGCTTCGTGATGAACTTGAATTAATTTCTTCTGCATCTGAAATTGACACTCTTGCAGAATCTGTTTCAGATTCAAATGGTGCATATTTAGTTTCTGCTTTTGTCGGATTAGGAACTCCTTATTGGGATATGTATGCTCGTGGAACAATTGTAGGACTTACTCGAGGCGTAAAAAAAGCACATCTTTGTAGAGCGGCTCTTGAAGGAATTGCTTATGAAGTTTGTGATGTTTTAGCTGCAATGGAAAATGATTCTAAAACTCAAATAAATACTTTAAATGTTGATGGCGGTGCTTGCGTAAGTGATGTTATGATGCAATTTCAATCAGATATTTTAAACGCAAAAGTTTGTCGTCCAAAAAATGTAGAAACAACTGCGTTAGGTGCTGCGTATCTTGCAGGACTTGCAACTGGTTTTTGGAAAGATAAAGAAGAAATCCTTTGTCACCGCGAAACAGAACATATTTTTGAACCTAAAATGGATTTTCAAACGAGAGAAAAAAAATATTCTGGCTGGAAAAAAGCTGTAGAACGTGCAAAAAATTGGGTTGAATAATCAATCTTTTCCGATAATAAAAATATTATGAAATTATCAGAACTGATAGAAGAATTTTTATTGTATCTTTCTAGTATAAGAACTTTATCTGAAAATACAATTATTGGTTATAAAAATGATTTAACACATTTACAAGAATTTTTATCACCAGATTTAGAAATTTCTTCTATTACAAAAGAAAATATTTTATTGTGCATAGGACAACTCTCAAAACAAAAAAAATCTTCCGCATCAATAAATCGTTTTATTTCTGCTGTTAGAATGGTTTTTTCTTATGCTTTGAAATTTGGACATATTAAAAAAAATCCTTCGTTGGAAATAAAAACTGTAAAAAATTCTAAAAAAATTCCTAATTTTATGACAGATGCGGAAATTTCAAAACTTTGTAATGAACCAAATGTAAATGAAATTTTGTGGCAAAGTCGAGATGAATGTCTTTTTAAAATGATGTTTTCTTCTGGCTGCCGAATTTCTGAAATCAAAAATTTAAAATTATTAGATTTTATGGAAAATTATCACTCTGCAATTGTAACAGGAAAAGGAAAAAAGCAAAGAAAAGTTTTTTTTGAAAAAGATTCAATGCAAGCCTTAAAAATCTATTTAAATGATAGAAAAAAAATCTTTGAAGAAAATAATATAAAAAATCCAACAGATTATCTTTTTATAAATCAAAAAGGAAATCCAATATCAATTTCTGGAATTCGTTTTATAATTTCAAAATATTCTGGCGTGCAAGGAACAAATCATCATGTAAATCCTCATTCATTCCGTCATACTTTTGCAACTCACATGATTAACAATGGAGCAGATGTTCGTCTTGTTCAAGAAATGTTGGGACATTCTTCTATTTCTACAACTCAAAGATATACACATGTTACAACTGAAAAATTAATTGATATTTATAAACATTCTCATCCGCATGGACAAAAATGACTGCGAATTTAATTTGCCCTATTTTACATATTTTATTATATTTATATAGAAATTTAAAAAAATCTCTTTTGGAGTTTATATATGGGAAAAACAAAAATTAGAAGTACGACAATTTTGGCTGTAAAACGAAATGATCAAGTTGCAATGGCTGGTGATGGTCAATGTACAATGGGAGAAACTGTTTGCAAAGGAAATTCTCTTAAAGTTAGAAGAATTTATGATGGAAAAATTCTTACAGGTTTTGCAGGTTCTGTAGCAGATGCTTTTACTTTGTTAGACAAATTTGAAGTAAAGGTGAAAGAATACAGCGGAGATATTATGCGTTCTGCTGTGGAATTAGCAAAAGCTTGGAGGACAGATCGTTCGTTACAAAAATTAGAAGCAATGCTTTTAGTTGCTGATAAAAATAGAATTCTTTTGATTAGTGGTGATGGAAATGTAATTGAACCTGAAAATGATGCAATTGCAATTGGTTCTGGTGGAAATTATGCGTATTCAGCAGCTCTTGCTTATTTAGATTCTTCAGATTTAAGTGCAAAAGAAATTGCAGAACGTTCATTACACATTGCCGGAAAAATTTGTATTTATACAAACGAAAATATCACAATAGAAACTTTGGAATAGGAATAAAAATGGAAAACAAAAATGAATTAACACCAAAACAAATTGTCGAAAAATTAGACAATTATATTATTGGTCAGGAAAATGCAAAACGAGCTGTTGCAGTTGCTTTAAGAAATCGTTTTAGACGTTTAAAATTACCAGAAGATATTCGCGATGAAGTTGCACCAAAAAATATTATGATGATTGGTCCAACTGGATGTGGAAAAACTGAAATTGCTCGAAGACTTGCAAAACTTTGTGGTGCACCATTTTTAAAAGTAGAAGCAACTAAATATACAGAAGTTGGTTATGTTGGGCGTGATGTTGAATCAATGATTCGCGACCTTATGGCAGTAGGATATAATGATGTAAAATCAGAAATGGAAGAACTTCTTCGTGAAAAATCTGTCAGCATTGTGGAAGATAAACTCCTGGATTTACTTTTACCTGGTACAAATAAAAAATCAGGAAAATCAAAAGAAGAAAAACAACCTGTGGGATTTCTTACACAACAAAGTCCAACAGAAATTACTATAGATTTAAATAAAGTTGCAGAAGAAATTCAACAAGAAGAATCTGTTCAAAATTCTCAGCAAGATGAATCTCAATCAAAAAAAGAACAAGAGAATTCTACTCGTGAAAAATTCCGTCAAATGTTGAGAGAAGGAAAATTAGAAGACCGCGAAGTTGAAATGTTTGTTCGTCGTCCTCAGCCAATGCCAAATATGGAAATTATCGCTGGTGGTTCTTTAGATGATTTGCAAAATAGTATGCAAGGAATTATGAGTATGATAAATGGCGGACCACGTGGAAAAAAACGTTCTGTCACAATAAAAGAAGCTCGAAAAATCCTTACAGAAGAAGTTTTAGACAATCTTGTAGATCATGATAAAGTTGCAGATGAAGCAAAACGACGTGTAGAACAAAGTGGAATCATTTTTATTGATGAAATTGATAAAATTGCTGTTCATGGAGAAAGTCATGGTCAAGATGTAAGTAGAGAAGGCGTTCAACGTGATATTTTACCTATTGTAGAAGGAAGTAATGTAAATACAAAATTTGGCGTTGTTGATACAACTCATATTTTATTTATTGCAGCAGGTGCTTTTTCTGTTGCCGCTCCAAGTGATTTAATTCCAGAACTTCAAGGTAGATTTCCTCTTCGTGTTGAATTAGACTCTTTACACAAAGAAGATTTTAAACGAATCTTGCAAGAACCAAAGAATTCTTTAATTATGCAATATACATCTTTACTTGCAACCGAAGGTGTAACTCTAAATATTACAGAAGATGCAATTGATAGAATGAGTAGCATAGCAGAACAAGTTAATGCAAGTGCAGAAAATATTGGAGCAAGACGTCTTCATACAATTATGGAAAAAGTTTTAGCAGATATAAATTTTGAAGCTGACGAACATAATGGAGAAACTATTACTATTGATACAGAATATGTTGATAGTAAACTTTCAGAAATTACACAAAAAGAAGATTTATCTAGATATATTTTATAAACTTTAAAAAGTTAGATTTTCTTGAAAAAAGAATTTCTAACTTTTTTTTAATTGGACTTTATAATGAAAACTATTTCTGAAACTTCAAAAGGCATTATCTTAATAATATGTTCAGCTTTTTGTTTTGCAATGATGGCTGTTTTTGTACGTCTTGCAGGAGATATTTTTTTTGTTCAAAAAGCTTTTTTTAGAAATGCAGTAGCGTTTATAATATCTTTTTTTGGATTGATTATTGATGTAAAAAAACAAGGAAAAGAAGCAATTTTAATTCCAAAAGGAGCATTACTTTTTTTGTTTTTGCGTTCGATTCTTGGTTCATTTGGCATTTTTGGAAATTTTTATGCTGTAGATAGATTAGTTTTATCAGATGCAGCAATTTTAAACAAAATGGCTCCCTTTTTTACCATAATTTTTAGTTTTTTCATTATGAAAGAAAAAATCAAACCAATTCCTTTAATTGCGATTATTATAGCTTTTTTAGGTTCAATTCTTATTGTAAAACCAAGCATGAATTTTTCGGCTACGCTTCCTTCTGTCGTAGGTTTTATTGGAGGAATGGGTGCTGGTTGTGCTTATGCTTGTGTTAGAAAATTAAGTTCCTTAAAATGTAATGGAAAAATAATCATTTTTTTCTTTTCATCTTTTTCAATGCTGATTGCAGTTCCTTATATGATTACAAATTATAATCCCATGACACTTCAACAGTTTTTATTTTTGTGTGGAGCAGGAGTATGTGCCGCTGGAGGTCAATTTACTGTTACGGCAGCATATTATCACGCTCCGGCAAGAGAAATTTCTGTTTATGATTATTCACAAATTATATTTTCAACACTTTTAGGAATTGTTTTTTTTGGACAACTTCCAGATTTATTAAGTGTAATTGGATATTTGATAATCATTTCTATGGCAATATTAAATTTTACTTATACAAAACGAATGCATCACAAAAATCACGATAAGCTTGAATAAAGATTTTCTGATTTTTCTTTTGCATTTAATATTAATTCAGGATGATATTCAAAATGCATATTGTCCCAAATTGCCCATTTTCCTCCCCAAATAAAACCTTCGTCTTCAAAAATGTCAATTATTTTTTGAGGAGGCATCCATCTGTCTTTTAAGGGCGTTAACATCCAATTATCAGGAGATTTATCTTTTGCCCAACTCCAATAAACTTCTTTTCTTCCATAATATTTTGGTTGAATATCAATTGCAATTCCTAAACTGTGAAAAGATTTTCTATTTGTATTTGCAATTACTCTCCAAAAATAACCTTCATTTTTTCCAAGTGATTTTAAAAAATCTGATATTTCAGAATCTGTTTCTGCAAGTTCATTTATTTTTTCTTCAACTTTCTGTAACGGATTTTTCATTCTTTGATGAACATTTACCTTAAAACCCAAAAAAATTATCGAAATAATATGAGATTCTAATTTTTCTCTAGAATTGCTGTCATAAATTGCATCAAAAAAGAACATAGGAGTTCCTTTATCATTCTTACGCCTTTCATCTGAACCAAAATTTTTCATTGCTTCTATTTGTTCTTTTGAAAAATCTGCAGGATCTTCTAAGTTTTTTCTATAATCATAATTATATAAAAGAGTCCAATATTTTTCTTTTTCAGATAATTCACTTTCTGGAATTAAACTTCCATTATTCCAATAAAGTTCAGTTTTTCTATTTTCAACGATGATTGAAATTTTCCAATCATTTTTATCTTCTTGCCATTCAGAAATAAATTCTACATCAGGATATGCTTTTTTGAAAATTGAAAGTTTTTCTGGCTCGTTTAAAATTTTTTTCTGATTTTCTAAATCTGGTGATTTTTCTTTTTGATTTATCTTTTGTGCTTTACAAGAAGAAATGATGATTAATATAAAAATTGGCAAAAATATATTTTTTTTTAACATTTTAATTTCACTCCAAAAAAATAAAAATGCTTTTGTATTATGATTATAAATTTCTTTAGTTAAAATTAAAATATTTTTCAATAAAAGAATTTAAAAAATAAAAGTAAATTCTAAAGTCATATTTTTATTTTCCGAAAATGAATAAAGATGTAAGTGAAAATAAAATAAGTGAGGTAAAAAATGAATTCTTTTACGCGTTCAATTGATCTTTTACAACGTGAAATGGATGCAACTTCTTTGCGTTATCAAGTTACTGCTAATAATCTTGCAAATAGTGAAGTTCCGAATTTTAAACGTTCTGTTGTAAATTTTGAAAGTGAATTAAAAAGAGCTTTTGAATCTGAAGAAATTGCAAAAAATTCTTTTCATCTTACAACAACAGATGATAGACATTTTCAAATTAATACACCTTATGATTATCGAAATGTACAACCTCGCAGAGTTTTAGATTACACAACAACTGCAAAAGCAAATGGAAACAATGTAGATGCAGAAACAGAAGCAAATAACATCTTACAAATTCAAATGCAATACAGAATGTTAACTCAATTAACAAGTTTTGAATTTGACCAGTTAAACACCGCAATGAAAAAATAATTTGATGATGTAATATTTTTGATAATGAAAAAGATTGGAGTAAATTATGGGAATGTTTACAAGTATTAATATTGCTGCAACAGGAATGAGTGCAGAACGTCTTAGAAGTGATGTTATTTCTAACAATATAGCAAACGCATCTACAACAAGAACCCAAGAAGGTGGTGCTTTTAAAAAATCTTCAGTTATTATGCGTCCTGTAAGTGATAAATCTGCGCAATGGAGAACGCCTTTTACTCCTTCTAGTCTTGATAATGGTCCTGGTAAAGGTGTAAAAGTTTTAGAAATTGTTCAAGATACATCACAAGGTCATCTTGTTTATGATCCAGACCATCCAGATGCAATTCAATCAGGTCCAAATAAAGGATATGTAGAATATCCAAATGTAAATATTGTAAATGAAATGGTTGATTTAATTTCTGCATCAAGAGCTTACGAAGCAAATGCAACTGTAATTGATGGTGCAAAAGATATGTTTTCTGCTGCTTTAGATATTGGTCGTTAATTGACTTTTTATGCTTTATGTTTGATAATTTAATGCAGGTGGAAGATGAATATGAAAATAGATGATTTTGGTTCATTACAAATGATTCGTACAAACGAAAATCATTTTGGAACTGGTAAAATAGAAAAAATAAAACAGAATTCACAGAATGTTTCTCTTGAATCTACAAAAAAAACAAAATCTTTTGAAGATTATCTTTTTGAAGCGGTGAATACAGTAAATTCTCATCAAAATAATGTTTCATCACTTCAAGAAAAATTAATCACAGACCCAGATAGTGTAGATGTTCATGATGTTACAATCGCAATGTCAAAAGCAAGAAGTAGTTTAAATTTAGCACAAACTGTTATAGATAGATTAATAACAAGTTGGAATGAAATTTCTACTACAAGATAGCGTTTTCTTATAAAAAAATCGTATTAAAAAAAAGTACTCAAATTTACAAATCAGATTATTTTTATTGTAAAAATCAATTTGCTATGTTATAATTATCATAATTTATTGTGTAAATTTGAATCTCTATATATTCGTTCACGGGAGGGGAACTAATGAACGAATGGTTTAAAAAAGTTTGGACAAAAATAAAAGAACTTTGGTCCAAATGGAAACCTATCCAAAAAGTAATTCTAATTGGAATTATTATTGCTGTAATTGTCGCTATAATTGTAACTGCAAATATGTCTTCACGGCCATCTGCGGTTAGGCTTTTTAATGCTCCAATCACAGATCAAACAAATCTTACAAGAATTTTAGATAGAATTTCTCAAGAAAATATTACTGCAAATGCAACTCAAGATGGTTATATAACCGTTGAAGATGAAAGAACTTCTCGTTATATGAGAGAAATTTTAATTAGTGAGGGGCTAGTTCCTTCAAGTATAGATCCTTGGGCTGGTTTTTATGACCGTTCTTGGTCTACGACAGATGCTGATCAAAACGTAAAATTAAAAAATACTATTCAAAAGCAATTAAAACAACATATTGAATCTATTGCCGATATTCAAATGGCTGATGTAAATATTGTTTTACCAGAAAAGCAACTTTTTTCAGCAGATCAAGAACCAGTTTCTGCAAGTGTAATTCTTAAAGTAAATCCAACTAGTAATCTTCTTTCTGATAGAAAACGAATTTTAGGAATTCAACGTTTAATTTTATCTGCGGTGGAAGGGCTTACTGAAGAAAATCTTATTATCACAGATTCTCAAGGAAATCAAATTAACGATTTTGAAGGAATGGCAGAAAGTGATAGAATTGATTTAGTCGCAAAGCAGCAAAAATTAATCAGACAAGAAGAAGTAAAAAAACGTGCTGCAATTTTGAATTCTTTGCAAAAAACTTATACAGAAGACCGATGTCGAGATATGAATGTTACAATTGAGATGGATTTTTCTCAAAAAACATCAGATTCTACAGAATATTCTCCAATAGTAATACGAGAAGACAATCCTGACACGCCTTATGATGATTCTGAATATCGGGATACTTTACCAATTTCTCAACAAACTGTAACTCGTGAATGGCAAGGAACTGGTTATAATCCAGAAGGTCCTGCCGGTGTTGAAGGTCAAAATCCTCCTGTTTATTCTGATATGTCAAATGTTATCGGAAAGTCTACCGAAACTGGCGTAACTCAAAATAATGTTATCAATACAAAACAAACTCAAGAAATTACATCTCCAAAAATTGATAAAATTTCTGTTTCTGTAAACTTAGATGGAAAATGGAAAAAAATCAGAGATGAAAATGGTAATTTAATAGTAGAAAATGGTTCTCTAAAACGTGAATATACTCCAATTTCTGAAAATGAACTTACTCAAGCGCAAAAATTAATTGAAGGTGCAATTGGATTTAATCGCGAACGTGGAGATAAAGTTATTGTTACAAGTATTCCTTACGATAGAGATGATCAATTTTCTCTTGAAGATGCAGAATATTTTGCTGCAATTCAACGAAAAAGAACTATACTTTTAATTCTTGCAACAATTGCTGTTGTTCTTGTTGGATTTATTTTATTCCGAATAATTAGTAAAGAAGTTGAAAGGCGCCGTCGCGAAAGAGAAGCTAGACTTCTTGCTGAACAACAAGCACAGAGAGAAAAAGCTCTTTGGGATGCAAAAGATGATGGAATGGAAGTTACAATGTCTGTTGAAGAAACAAGACGTATGGAACTTCAAGAAAATGCAATCACAATGGCAAAAGAACATCCAGAAGATGTTGCTATGCTTCTTAGAACTTGGTTAATGGAGGAATAAAATGGCAGATGAAGCAACAACCTCAGAAAAAACTATTTCAAGTCCTAAACCTAATCAGTTAAAACCGGCTAGTATATCTGGTAAGAAAAATTCTGCAAAAGATTATAAAAGTTTAACTGGAAGACAAAAAGCGGCAATTTTTCTTATTTCTTTAGGTCCAGATGTTTCTGCCGAAATTATGAAACATTTACGTGAAGATGAAGTTGAAACTTTAACTTTTGAAATTGCACGTCAAGAAAAAGTTAATCCTGAATTTAAAGATGCAGTTTTAGAAGAATTTCAAGAGTTGATGAATGCACAAAACTTTATCACAACTGGTGGTATTGATTATGCACGTGAACTTTTGGAAAAATCACTTGGTTCTCAAAAAGCAATAGATATCATCAATCGGCTTACTTCCAGTTTACAAGTTCGTCCTTTTGATTTTATTCGTAGAACAGATCCTGCTCATCTTTTTAACTTTATCCAACAAGAATATCCTCAAACAATTGCTTTAATTTTAGCGTATTTGGAACCTGCAAAAGCTGCAATTATTTTACAAAATCTACCAGAAGAAATGCAGGCTGAAGTTTCTAAACGTCTTGCAACAATGGATAGAACTTCTCCAGATGTTTTGCGTGAAGTTGAACGAGTTTTGGAAAAGAAACTTTCTACTTTGTCATCTGAAGATTACACGGCAGCTGGTGGTGTTGAAGCGATTGTTGAAATTTTAAACCTTGTAGATCGTTCTTCAGAAAAAACTATCATCGAATCTTTGGAAGAAGACGATCCAGATTTGGCAGAAGAAATCAAAAAACGAATGTTTGTATTCGAAGATATTGTTATGCTTGACGATAGAGCAATTCAAAAAGTTCTGCGTGATGTTGATCAGCAGGAATTGGCAAAAGCCTTAAAATCTGTAGATGCAGAAGTTCAAGATAAAATATTTAGAAATATGTCAAAACGTGCCGCTTCTATGTTAAAAGAAGATATGGAATTTATGGGACCAGTTCGATTAAAAGATGTTGAAGAATCACAACAAAAAATTGTATCTATAATTAGACGTCTTGAAGATAATGGTGATATTGTAATTGCTCGTTCTGGAGAAGATGAATTAGTTTCGTAAAAAAGGATTGATATGACAAAGACCGTTTTTAGACCTGGCGAGGCAAAAGAAACAGAAGATAAAGTTGTTTTACCTCTTTATAAAGATTATTCTCCAAAAGTTGAAGAAGTTGAGGAAGTTGAAGAAGAATATACAGGACCAACTGCTGATGATTTAAAGCGAGAAGCTGAAGAATTTAAAAAGAATTGGGAAATTGAAAAACAACAAATGCTTTCAGACGCTCAATCTCAAGCAGACTCAATTGTAAAAAAGGCAGAAGATACCGCTTTTGAAGAAGTAAAACGGCAAACAGACCAAGCTGCAATTATAAAAACTGATGCAGAAAATCAAGCAGCAACAATTATTCAAAATGCAAAAGATGAAGCTGCTAGAATTATTGCACAAGCTCAGTCTGAAAAAGAAAAAATTGAATCTGAAGCACAAAAAGAAGGTTTTGAAAAAGGTCATGAAGATGGCTATCAAAATGGACTTGCTGAAGTTGATAGACTTGTTGAACGCATGCATAAAATTTTAGAAGCAGTTATGCAGCGTCGTGATGAAATCTTACAAGATACAGAAAGTCAAATTGTAGAATTAATAATTTTAATGTCAAGAAAAGTTATCAAAATTATTAGTGAAAACCAAAAAAATGTTATTATGGCAAATACTCTTGCAGCATTAAAAAAAGTTAGAACAAGAGGAATTGTAACACTTCGTGTAAATCTTGAAGATGTAAAACTTACTTCTGCACATGTAAAAGAATTTATTCAGCATGTAGAAAATGTTCAGGGAATTAATATTTTAGAAGATTCTTCGGTAGAAAAAGGTGGGTGTATTGTAGAAACTGATTTTGGTTCAATTGATGCAAGAATTTCTAGCCAGCTTACAGAACTTGAAAATAAAATCCTTGAAATATCACCACTTAAAACAATCAAACGTTCTGATAATTTAAATTCAAAAGATTCTTAATAAGAAAATTTATTTTGAGAGGAAAAAATGCGTTCTTCTTATCAAAAAGAATTCAATTTTACAAAATATCTTGAAACTGTAGTTGATACAGAAACTATAAAATATACTGGAAAAGTTGTCGCTGTAAAAGGACTTCAAATTGAAAGTGAAGGACCTCGTTCTGTAATTGGAGAAATGTGTAATATCATTTTGCGAGATGGAACTAGTCTTATTGCAGAAGTTGTCGGTCTTGAAGAGAATAGAGTAAAATTAACAGCATTTGGAGAAACAAAAGGAATTGAAATTGGTTGTGAAGTAATTGCTTCGGGGTCAATTCTTCAAGTTCCAGTCGGTATGAATTTATTAGGAAGAACTCTTGATGCAACAGGAAAAGTTTGTGATGATTTAGGAGAATTTTCTCCAGAAACATATTATCCAGCAATTCAAGAACCGCCAGATCCAATGACAAAACTTCCAATAACAAAAAGAATTACAACTGGGGTTAGAGCAATTGATAGCCTTCTTACTGTTGGAAAAGGTCAGCGTTTGGGAATTTTTGCAGGTTCTGGAGTTGGTAAATCAACTTTGCTTTCAATGATTGCAAGAAATACAAATGCTGATATAAATGTTATTGGTTTAATTGGTGAACGTGGAAGAGAAGTTTTAGATTTTATAAAAAGAGATTTAGGGGAAGAAGGATTAAAACGTTCTGTTGTTGTAATTGCAACTGGAGATCAACCTGCAATTTGTAGATTACGTGCCGCTTATGTTTGTACCGCTATTGCAGAATATTTTCGCGATAAAGGAAAAGATGTAATGCTTATGGTTGATTCTGTTACCAGATTTGCACAAGCTCAACGAGAAATTGGACTTGCAAATGGAGAACCTCCTGCTCAAAGTGGTTATCCTCCAAGTGTTTTTGATTTAATTCCAAAACTTTTGGAACGAGCTGGAACTAATGATAAAGGTTCTATCACAGCATTTTATACAGTTCTTGTAGATGGTGATGATATGAATGAACCAATTACAGATAAAGTTCGAGGTACTTTAGATGGGCATATTGTTTTAAATAGAAAATTAGCACAAGCTTATCATTATCCCGCTATTGATGTTTTAGCTTCAATCAGTCGTCTTTCTAAACGCGTAACAGGAAAACAAACTCAAAAAGCCGTTGGAAAAATTAGAACTTGGATGTCAATTTATCAAGAAAATGCAACTATGATTACAGCAGGAATTTATCAAAAAGGAAATAGTCCAGAAATTGATGAAGCAATTGAAAAGCATAATGATATTGAATCTTTTTTGATGCAGGAAGAATATGAACCTTCCCCAATGAATGAAACTTTAGATAAAATTTATAATCTAACCGGAATAGAAATTCCTAAAGAAGAATATTCTGAACAGCCTTCTTTGGCAGTTGCACAAACTTCTCACAATTTAGATGAAAATAAATCGCAAAGTAGTGATTGATGAAAAAATTTAAATTTGAATTTGAACAAGTTTTAGAATATCGAAATTTTGAGAAAAAACAGGCAGAAAATGAACTTGCAAAAGCATTGTCTGAAGAAACAAAAATTTCTGATAATTTAAAATTAATTGCCTTTCAATATAATAATTTAAAATCTCAAATGAAAAATACTTCAGATTTTCAAGATGTAATGAGTCAAAATCGTTATAATAATCTTTTAGAATATCAAAAAGAGGGACTCTTAAAACAATTAACACAAGCAAAATTAGTTACAGAGGAAAAAAGAAAGAAATTAACTGAAATTTTAAAAAAGACAACTGCCCTAGAAAAATTAAAAGAAAATGAATTAGAAATTTACAAAGAAAATATAAAATCAGAAGAAAAAAAGTTTTTAGATGATTTAAATAATAAATAAATTTTGAAAACTAAATAAATTACACAAAAATTTTTATATATTTTTATAAAAAAAAGATTTAATAATAAAAATATTGTTAGTTTTCAAAAAATAATCTAAAATAAAATTCTAAAGTAATTATCAAAAAATATTGGAGAAAAAATGAAAACAGTTGTAATTTATAATTCTCAAACAGGTTTTACAAAACGTTATGCAGAATGGATTTCTGAAGCAAAAAATGCAGATTGTTTTGAATTTAATGTTGCAAAAAAAATGATTTTTGATGATTATGATACAATAATTTTTGGTGGATGGATTTGTGCTGGAACAATCAGTAAGATTAATTGGTTTAAAAATAATCTGAAAAAATGGAATAATAAAAAACTGATTGTATTTTGTGTTGGTGGAAGACCAATTGAAGATTTTGAAGTTGAATCTACATTAAAAAAAGTATTTAGCGAAGAAGAGTCTAAAAAAGTAAAAATTTTTTATTGTCCAGGTGGATTTAATTACGAAAAAATGAAAACTCCTTCAAAAATTATGATGAAGTTGTTTATAAAAGCTTTAAAATCGACTAAAAATAAAACTGAATCTGATGAAAAAATGTTAGAATATATTTCTAATTCTTATGATAATTCAAATCAAAAATATATAGAACCGATTTTACAATATTTGAATAGTTAAAAATATGGAACAAAAACAACGAGCATTACGAAATAAGACTTTGACAATTTTACCAGAAGAAATTGAAACGCTAAAAAAACAAATAACTTCAGTAGAAGAGTTCAATCAAAAAAAAGATTTCATTAATAAAACTATAAATGGAAATCTGTTTGAAGTTTTACCTCTTTTACCAAATGAATTCGCAGATTTAATTATAATCGATCCGCCTTATAATCTTTCTAAAAATTTTAATGGTTTTTCTTTTAATGCAATGTCTGATGAAAAATATGATTCTTATTTAGATTCCTGGCTTAGTGATGTTTGTAAAAAATTAAAACCAAATGGAAGCCTTTATCTTTGTGGTGATTGGAAATGTACTTCAAATTTGCAGCGTTCTCTTGAAAAAAATCTTACAATTATGAATAGAATTACTTGGCAGCGGGAAAAAGGTCGTGGTGCAAAATCAAATTGGAAAAATGGAATGGAAGATATTTGGTTCGCAGTAAAAAATCCTAATGATTATTATTTTGATGTTGAATCTGTAAAAATAAAAAGAAAAGTTATTGCTCCTTACAAAGTTGATGGAAAACCAAAAGACTGGTCTGAAAATGATGATGGAAATTTTCGACTTACATATCCTTCTAATTTTTGGGATGATATTTCAATTCCTTTTTGGTCAATGCCTGAAAATACAGAACATCCAACTCAAAAACCTGAAAAGCTTTATGCAAAATTAATTTTGGCAAGTTCTAAACCTGGCGATATTGTATTTGATCCATTTTTAGGTAGTGGAACTGCAAGTGTGGTTGCAAAAAAACTTGGAAGAAAATATTGTGGAATAGAATTAAACGAAGAATATTGCCTTTTGATTGCAAAACGACTTTTACGGGCAGAAAAAAATAAAGAAATTCAAGGTTATACAGAAGGCGTTTTTTGGGAACGAAATAGTTTTCCAAATAAAAAAAAGAATTAATTAAAATCTACTAATCATAGAATTCTTAAAAAAATATCATATTCTACGGTTCGTGGGTGTGATTAAAAATCTTTTTGTGTAATAATATTTTCAGAAACAAAAAAATAAACATTTGGTGCCAATTTATTTTTAGTTTTATGGAGAAATTATGGATCAAATTTTGATTGGAAAGTTTATTGCTGAAGAAAGAAAACGAAAAGGTTATACACAACGAGAACTTTCAGAAAAAATTGGGATTACAGACAAAACGGTTTCTAAATGGGAACGTGGAAATGGTTTTCCTGAAGTATCGTTGCTTTTGCCTTTATGTAATGAACTTAATATTACAGTGAACGAACTTCTTTCTGGAAAAAGAGTTTCAGAAGAAAATTATAGAAAAGAAGCGGAGGAAAATATGGTAAATTTGGTGAAGGAAGCACAAGAAAATAAGAAAAAATTTATATTATCAAATATGGCAGCTGCATTAGTTGTATTAGCAGCAGTTCCATTATTTGTGTTATCAGGATTTTTGGAATTGAGTGTTTTGTTTAGAATTTTACTAATTGCTATAGGATTTGTAATTTTAGTTTTAGGAATTGCAATTGCTTGTATTCTTGATAGAGATTCTGGTGCATTTGAATGTCCAGAATGTAAAACACGATTTGTTCCAGAAATGAAAGCATATTTATTTGCACCTCATACAATCACTAAACGAAAATTAAAATGTCCACATTGTGGTTCTAATAAATATTGCAAGAAAGTTTTGACAAAATAATAAAAGTCGGGGAGAGTTTTGAAAAATTATTTTGCCTATATTAAACAAGTCTTTGAAAAAATCATTGATTAAAAGCGTTATTCGTTTTACAATATATCATAATCGTTTTGATTGAGTAAATAAAAAAAAGTAATGATTATTAATGATGAACAAATAAAACAATCCGTAGAAACGCAATCTCCTATTGAACTTATTGTGGAAGGTCTTCCTCGTAATATCGAAGAATATAATGTTATCGTAACAAAATTTTTGAAAGAGTGTAATCAGCAAAATCTTGAAAATAATTTAGTTTATTGTTTTGGAGAACTTCTTTCTAATGCTGATAAGGCAAACTTAAAAAGATTATATTTTAGAGAAAAAGGTTTAGATATTAACAATGCTGATGATTATAAATTAGGAATGAAAACTTTTCTTGAAGAAACTTTTGCTAATTTTTCTTATTATGCAAAACTAAAAGATAAAGAAAATTTTTATGTAAAATTATATTTATTAAAACAAGCTGATAAAATTATAATTGAAACAAGAAATAATTCTATTTTAACTGAATTCGAATATGAACGAATTTCTAAGAGAATTGATAATGCAAAAAAATTTAATAGTCTTGCAGAAGCGGTTATGAGTGTTGATTCTACAGAAGGTGCTGGACTTGGAATTGTTTCTATCATTTTAATTTTGAAAAAGATTGGATTAGATAAATCTGCATTCAATGTTTATTGCAATAATGGTGAAACAATTACTGGAATAACATTGCCTTTAGCAAGTTAAAAAGGCTATCTAAAAAATCGTATTAAATTTATCAGATAGCCTTTTTTCTTGTGTTAAATTTCAGTTCCTTTTTCTTCTATTTTTTTCTGAACATATTTAATAAAATCTTCAAGTTTCATTGTTTCTTGTGATTTTTTGCTTGAAAATCTATATCGAACACAAACTGTTCCATCATCTTGTTCTTTTTGACCAACTACAAGAATATAAGGCGTTTTGTGTTCTTGAGAAATTCGTTTTATCTTTGATTTCATATTTTCATTATCGAGATATGCATTTGAACGAATATCATTTGAAATTAATTCATCATTTATTTTCTTAGCATATTCATCAAATTCTGAAGAAATTGGAACGACAGCAACTTGTTCAAAAGAAAGCCAAGTAGGAAATGCTCCAGCAAAATTTTCTATCAAAATTCCTAAAAATCTTTCCATAGAACCAAGAATCGCTCTATGAAGCATTACAGGATGATGTTTTTGATTGTCGGCACCAATATAAGTTGCATCAAGGCGTTCTGCAGAAGGAAGTTGGAAATCTGCTTGAATTGTTCCACATTGCCATTCTCGTCCAAGACAGTCATAAAGTTTAAATTCAAGTTTTGGACCATAAAAAGCACCTTCGCCAGGCTGAATTTCAAAATTAAGACCTGCTTCATGACAAGCATCAGCCAAAGCTTTTTCTGCTCTTTCCCAAGTTTGAATATCACCAACATGGTCTTCTGGCATTGTTGAAAATTTTACAACTAAATCATTAAATCCAAAATCATGATAAACTTTTTTTAGAAGTTTACAGAATTTTGCAACTTCAGAAGCAACTTGTTCTTCAGAACAGATTATATGACCATCATCTTGAACAAAACCTCGAACCCTCATAATTCCATGAAGAGTTCCAGAAGGTTCATTTCTAACATCATGACCAAATTCTGCAAGCCGCATAGGTAAATCTTTATAAGACCGTTGTTTTGATTTAAAAATTTCAAGAGCACCTGGACAATTCATTGGTTTTATAGCAAAAATTCGTTTTTCAGATTCTGTAATAAACATATTTTGCTGATAATGTCCCCAATGTCCAGAACGTTCCCAAAGACTTCGAGGCATAATTGCAGGAGTATTTACTTCTAAATATCCATCACGTTTTACCATTTTTCTCATATAATCTTGAATTACAGTATAAATTGTCCATCCATTTGGATGCCAGAAAATTTGTCCAGGATCTTCACTTTCAAGATGAAATAAATCCATTTCTACACCAAGTTTTCTGTGATCACGTTTTTCAGCTTCAGCAAGCATTGTAAGATATTCTTTCAAATCATTAGGCTTTGCAAAACATAGAACATAAATTCTTGTAAGCATCTGTCGATTTGAATCACCTTTCCAATATGCACCAGCAATTTTATTGATTTTAAAAGCTTGCGAATTTATTTCTTTAGTATTTTTTACATGAGGACCTTTACATAAATCAGTAAATGTATCTTGTTTATATGTTGTGATAATCGCATCTTCTGGCAAATCGTTTATCAATTCAATTTTGTAAGGTTGGTCTGCAAAAAATTTCAACGCATCTTTTTTTGAAATTTCTGTTTTTATAAAATCAAAATTTCCAGAAATAATACGACGCATTTCTTTTTCTACAGCAGGAAAATCGGTTTCGGTAAATTTGGTGCCTTTTGGAAAATCAAAATCATAATAAAATCCGTTATCAATCGCAGGTCCAATTGCAATTTTTGTGCCTGGATAAAGCTTCAAAATAGCTTCTGCCATAACGTGTGCACAACTGTGTCTTACAGTTTGAAGTTGTTCATCAACAGCCATTTTCTACCTCTTTTTGCGTTAATTCCGCTTATAAAATAATTATATAATTATAATGTTTTTTTCTATTAAAGTGAAGATGTTGAACATAGTTGTAAAATCTATAAAATAATTATAAAATCTTTTTGAATTTATTTTAGTGATAATTTTATGATAAAAAAAGAAATTACAGACGAAAAATTAAAAAAACATTTATCGATATTAGAAGATGACAAAATGCATCTTTTTACAATGGCTGATGGTCGTGTTCGCGGTGCACTTTTTCATGGTACACATTTTGTAAATCAATTACGAATTCAACATAATTTAGGAATTTTAGAAACATATATTTTGGGGCAAGCATCTTTGTGTGCTGCTTTGACAATTCCTATGATGAAAGATTTGGAACATCTTTCTATAAAATATGAAGCATCTAATTTGGTGAATGGATATTCTGTAGAAGCGGATTCTACAGGTTATGTGAGAGGCTATCTTTTTAATGATAAGATTTCTATTGAAAAACCTTTAGAAAATTGGAATTTAAAACCATTTTTAGGTCAAGGAACTTTAACTTTTAGTAGAATTCATAAAGATGATAAAATTCCTCAATCTTCGAGTGTTGAAGTTTCTGGAGAAAATATTGCTCAAGATTTTGCTTCTTATTTTTTTCAATCAGAACAGATAAATACCGCTTTTAATTCAAGTATTCAATTTGATAAAGAAGGTCGTGTGATAGGAGCAGGGGCAATGTTTTTGCAAGTTATGCCAAAAACTGGTGGAAGTGCAAAATATGGTTCTCAAATTGATAGTCGCCAGGAAGAAGAAGATGATGATTTAATTAAAGTTGAAAATGCTTTTAAGGCTTGTCCAAGTTTAGGCTTACTATATAGTGAAAATCATGTTGATTCAGATGATATAATTTTAGGATTGTTTAGAGAATTTAAACCGACAATAACTTTACGAAGAGATGTAAAATATGATTGTCCTTGTTCTGAAGAAAAATTTTTGAATTATATTCGTTCTTTTCCAAAAGAACAAATTCTTGAGTTAAAAGAAAATGGTCCTAATCCTTTGAGTATTACGTGTAAAAACTGTGGAAGTGTTTTTCAAATTCCAGTGAGTAGAATTTAGTTGACATTTTTGTTTTTCCTTATTATCTTTACTATGATAGAAAATTGTATGGGGATGTTCCGGTTTCGACGGAATTGGGAAGTCCTATACTGCAAGTAGGAGTGAAGGTTCCTTAAACTGACAAAAAATAACTGCAATTTTCGCAAGAAAAGAAGAAGAAGCTGACGCTTCTTTCGAAGCAGAAGCACTTGCTGCGTAAGCAGTGTGCAGGAACTTTTTTGGCTCTGTTCCGCGCTGAAAAATGTTCTTTTACCTATCGGGACTCGCTAATTAACGTTTCTGTAAGTTAATTAGGACTTTTTTATCAGAATACGGAGGCGACGCTTGTTATGCTGCTACCGGCTCCCGACAAATACCTCGCATAACTAAACTTGTAGATGTATTTGATTTACTTTTTCGGACGGGGGTTCAATTCCCCCCATCTCCATTTTATCAATCTTTTAGTTTTAATATAAATATTGTTATATCATCTTTTACTTCTGTAGTTCCAATAAAATTATATAAATCATCTTTTAGGCTTTTTGCTAAAATTTTAATATTTTCTGTGTAATGATTTTTTATTGAAGAAATAAAATTTTCCTTATTGTAATATTCGCCAAATTCATTTTGGCAATCAGTAACGCCATCTGTATAAAAAATTATAAAATCACCTTTATTTAAAATATATTTTGTACTTATAAAATTTGTTGGAAATTCTGCAATTCCAATTACTCCACATTGTGATTTATTTTCTCTTTCTAAAAAATTAATTTTTCCATCAGAATGAACAAGAATTGGTTCTGGATGACCTGCGTTTACTAATTCAATTTCATTACCGTTTATTCTTCCTATAATTCCTGTTAAATAATTTTCAATATTACCTTTTTCAGTAATAACTCGATTGTTTATATTGTTAAGAATTTTTACAAGTTCTTGATTTTTTCCATCAGAAATTTCTTGCTGGATAATGTTTTTTACAAGCATTGTAACCAAACTAGATGATAAACCGTGTCCGGAAATATCAAAAATGCCAATTCCATTTAATTCATCATCATTATTAGTGTAAATATCATATAAATCACCAGAAACGCTTTCTAAAGGTTCAAAATAAAATGCAATTTCCCAATTTTTGAAATTTGTATTTTTTAGTGTGTAAAAATTCTGCTGAACATTTGCAGCTAATTCAAGTTCTTTTTGTGTTTTATTTTTTTCTGTTTCAAGTTGAATATTATTATTTTTTAAGATTTCGTTTGCTTGTTGTAATTCAAATGTTTTATCTTTTATAAGTTTTTCCAAATTTGAGTTGATATATTCAATTTTAGAAAACAAAGATACATAATTTATTAAAAGTCTGCATAAAAAAAAGAAAATTGTCAGTTGCCAACCAAAAATTATAAACAGTTTTGTATATTCAAAAGTAAACGTATAATAAAAAATAGTAGAAACGATAATTGCAATTAAAACAGGCGAGAAACCGCTCAAAATATAAAACGCTTTAGCATCTTTATTTTTTATAGAATTGATAAGCATCATTGTTGAAAAAATAAATTGCAAACTACAAATTATATAACAAATTATTTGGGCTATGTGGAAAGAATACATTGTTTTTGAAAAACTCGTTATTAAAATTGTTGATAAAAGCAAAGTTCTTCTAAGGAATTTGATAAAAACTTTTTCTTTAAAATTTAGATAATCTCTTACAAAAGAGACTGAAAGATACATAGCACAATAAGGTACGATTGCATTAAATATTTTTTGGAAAGTTAAATACGATATAATTTTACTAAAATCGAAAGGAAGTTCTCCATAACAAATTGTGATTAGATATAAAGCGGATAAGAAAGTTATTAAGCTAAAAGATAAACTTGAAACTTCTATAGGTCTTATGATATAGAAAAAAAAGTACAAAAAAGCAATAAAAATCAAAAAGATAAAAATTGAAAAAGGAATTTCTGAAAACGAAAGATTTGTTTTCTTTTGATAAGAAAAAACATTTGAGGTTAAATCTATAAATGGTCTATTTCCAATTTTACCTGATGTATTTATCCAAAGTTTTATTACAAGCGTGTTTACAGTTCCTCCAAAATTTAAAATAGATTTGGGAAGAGGGTAGGCTGATGGTTTTTCTCCATTATAAAATTCATTTGGAGGAAAACTTCCAGAAGACCCAACAAAATATCCATTTAGATAAGTTTCTTGTGCAATTTTTGGAACACCTAAATATAATGCTAAATCTTTATCTTGTAATTCGTTAGAAATTATAAATGTGTTTTTTAACCAAATATATCCTTCATAATTTTTTTTAAGAGGATAACCGAAAACAAAATCTAAAGTATTAGTTTGAACAAAAACTTCAGAATTTTCTTCGGTTGCGTAAAACCAATTTTTATCTAAATAAATTCTTGTATTATTAGTAAACGCTGGCAATAATAAGAATAAAAATCCGATAAAAAAAGATATTTTAATCTTGAAGTTCAAAAAAAATCCTTAAAAAAAGGTTGTCTAAATCATTCTTATTTATTAACCCATAAAATAAGTTAATAATCCTGTTAGACAACCTTTTATACGTATCAACTCTTTACAGATACGCAAAAATTATTCAGCATCTGAAATGTTATGATACTTTTGTTGGAACTTTTTAAGCATAGCAACGGCATTTCGTTTTCCGTTATAAACAAAACCACCATTCCAGTATTCTAGAGCAGCAAATAAAGCATTACCACCATCTTGACTGTCCGATTCTTTTGTTCTGAATGAAACATAATCAGCTAATTGTAAAAAATCATTCTTATGAAGACATTCAAGTCTCTTTTTATTAAAATCGTTCCATTTTTCTAAGTCTTTAAAACCTTCGCCTTCGTCTTGAACGATAATATGAGCATGTGTTGGACTAAAAGAATACCAAACTGTAACTTTTTTGTTTATATCGCAATGATTTCCGTGTTTTACAGCATTTTTAATAACTTCACTGATTTGCTGTTCCAAAAGATTTAATTCTTTAATTTCTGTTGGAGCAGATTGTACAATAAGTAAAGTGAAATAGCGAATTTGTCTAAAATCTGATGGAAATTCCTTTTTTAGCATATTTGTTTTGTCAAATAAAGGGTCGTTTTCGTCAGATCTAAGTTCTTTGAATTCTTGTTCCATTTGAATCTCCTAAGTTGTAAATTACTCTTTCACCATTAAAAGTGCTTCTTCAATACTATTAGCAATAGGAAAATATCCCATAAGCTTAGTTAATTCAATAACTTTTTTTACTGAACCATGAATGTTAGCAATAGCTAAATTTAAATTCATTTTCTTAATTGTAGAACAAATATAAATTAATGCACCAATTCCAGATGAATCGATATAATCAACTTGTTCCAAATTAATAACAAAATTTTTTACATTCTTTTCCAACATTTTCATAACAAGTTCTTTTAACTTGTATGAATTGTAGAGATCCATTTCTCCGGTTACGTCAATAATGTAAACATCACCATTCTTGCGTATTTTAAGTTCCATAATAGAAGCTCCTTTTATTGTATTTTAATAACCAGAAGGCTTTGGTCATCATATTGTTGTGCTACACCACAGTGCTTTTTCAAATCTTCTTTTACTTTATTTGAAATTTCCTTAGCGTTTGCACCACTGTTTTTTATAATTACTTTCTTTAAATTTTCGATAGAATATTGTACACCATTTTCATTTAGACATTCAAGCAAACCATCAGTACAAGTTACTAAAATATCTCCAGAATTTACAGATACTTTTATATCTTTAAATACAGTATCTTTTGTAACTCCTAAAGGTTCACTTGGTTCTGAAATCTGTTTGATAGAATTATCTTTAGATGTATATACCAAAACTGGATTATTTCCACAAGTACTTATTTCTGCTTCTTTTGTTGTTGCATTATAATTAATTAAGGCAATACTTGCAAAATGATCTATTTTTGTACCTTCACTACAAATTCCATAATTTGTCCAAGACATGATAGTTGATGCTGATTGTGCTGTATTAACCGCTAGTCGTAAGATTGCACGAATCATAATCATAACAATAAGAGAATTCATTCCTTTTCCAGCAACATCTGCCATAATAAAAGAAATTTTGTCTCTTCTTGAAACTAAGACATCATAATAATCACCGCAAACTCCTTCCATATTGTTAGAAAAACAACCTATGGAAAGACTTGGCAAAACTGGTAATTTTGCAGGAATCATATCCTTTTGATATTTTGAAGCAATACTTCCACCTTTGTTTAATTCAGTGTGTTCTGCATAGCTTAAGAAACTATAAAGAGGTTTCATCGCTGTTGATACAGCATCAGAAATTATAACGGCAGTATCAAAATCTTCTTTTGTAAAAGGTGATTTATCTGGATTTCTTGATAATGCAATTACACCAATTGTTTCTGTTTTTTGTTTTATTGGTGCAAAAATATAACTTCCGCATTTTAAGAAATCTTCTGGACCGTTTTGAAAAATTCTAGGATCTTTTACAGAATCTGTAACTAAAGAAGCTTCTCCTTCTGTAAAAATATCTCCAAAAATATTTCCACTTATTGGGAATTGTGCAAAACGTAAATTTGTTTCTACTCTAATAGGTTTATGAGGTAAATCTCCTGGTAATTTATAAGGTGGTGGAAAACTTCCTTTAAAAGACTTTACTGCTAAAATGTTATCATAATCATCGGCAATAAGAATTACACAACCATCTGCAGAAACTTTTTCTGTGATAAGTTTATTACAGTAATCTAAAAAATTCTCCATACTTTTATCGCTAGAGAAGAATGATGAAAGTTTTGAAATTAAATCGTTGTTTATTTCAGAAAGTTTTTGATATTTTTCTTTTACTTCATCTAGCATAGCTTGAGAAACTTCATCTTGAGATTTATTAGCTGCAAGTTCAGCGGCTCTTTTTTCTGCTTTTTTTGCTTCTCGTTTTTCAGGATTATCAAATGCTTTTATAATCGTATATAAAAGCAGTAAAAGTGCAGAAATTACAACACTGAATGCAAAATAAATGCTTTTTTCAGAAAAATATGAATATAATGCTCCTATAACAGTACAGGCATCTACCAAAAAATAAATATAACTAATTTTTGTAGTATGCCGAACTTTTATTATCAAGAGGAAAAGGAAAATTAATAATCCAAGTCCTGCGATAATAAGAAATGGATAATTAATGAAAGAATCAATAGATAATGTCAAAATTTTCTCCCGTAAAATGCAATATAAATTGATTTGCAAATAGCAAAACCTATTACTGTGAACAATTATAATATTGAAATATTGTGCCGTCAAGTTTTAAATTAATTTAGTTTTATTAAATTTAATCATTTTCCGGAGAGTCGATATTAGAATTTAAAATTGCTTTTTTCATAATGACACGTTTTACTCTATTAATAATGCGTTTATGAATAGGAATTCTATATTTTTTTCTGAATTTAGACACTGCTTCATCCATAGGAATTTCTTCTCCAAATTTTTGCTTTAAATCATCCCAATATCTGACAACCCAAACATAAAGGTCGGAAAGTGTTCTTTTTGGAAAATAATGCATAATATGTTTTTCTTGAATGATGTTTACAAGTGGAAAATAAACTGTTTTAAACCAAGAAAGAATTGCATCTTCTAGAGAAATTTCTTCTTTTTTGTTTATATTTAAATAATATTTGTGAGTTAAAATATGATTATAAATAACATCATATCTTCCTGGCCTGGAAAAGTCTAAACACCAATAATCAGTAATATCACCAAAAGCTGTTTCTGTGTAAAAAACTCGTTTTTCATAATTTAGAATTTGTTTGACCATATCATTTATATTATCAGGTTTATGAAGGACGATTTCACTTTGTAAAGAAACAACTTCTGCATCTATAAATTCAACTCCTCTTGCTTTTGCAACAGAAACTCTGTGATTTCCATCTCTAACAAAATATAATCCTGCAATTTCATAAACTTTTATTGCTGGTAAATCTATTGATTGAATAGCGGCTTCATCAACGCGTTCCCATCGATTTTTTAAATGAGAATTTTTTGGAAAAAAACGATTATCAAAATCTTGATAACGCCCTTCGCTGCCAACAATTTTATCAATAGGAATTGTTTTTACTCCAATATAAGTTTCGTTTTTTGGTCTGATTAATTTTTTTACATCATTTAGAGAAATTAAAGATGCTTCTTCTGGAGAGAGGAGATGTTGTATTTCGTTAAAAAATGCTTTATTTTTTGCTTTTGCAAAATCATTTTCTGCTTGTGTGCGTGAATAATCCATAAAATTTTATCCTATTTAGTATTTTCATTGTTTGATTCAAATTTAAAATTTTTAGGTGAATCAAAATTAAGCATGATATGAGAATATGCGTTTATAATAACTGTATCGTAATATTTTCCTATACGTTCTTCTCTAATATCATAAAGATGAATATGTCCATGAATCATTAAGGCTGGTTTAAATTTTTGTAAAAACCAATTAAAACAGTCAAAACCTTTGTGGCAAGGGTCTTCGTGGTCATGTATATGGCGAGGAGTTGCGTGAGTGAGAAAAATATCTAAATATCTTCCATATTTTATTTTATTAATTAATAATTTTGGAATCATTTTTAGAAGTTTTCGTTTCATTTGTGAGTCTGTATATTGGCAAATTCCGTTATTATATTTTAAAGAACCATTGACTCCGGCAATTAAAAGTGGTGTTCTTTTTCCAGTTTCATTATCTATGAAAGAAAGATTATGACATTCTACGGTTTTAAAACCTAAATAAGTTCCTCCATGAAAATGCTTTGTCTCTCCATATCGACCTGTCATTTGCTGAGGAAAAAAATTTTTTTCTCCATGATAATATTTATATTCTTTTAAGTTGTGATTTCCAAAAATCCAAAAAGTTGGTTTATTTAATGTAGAAACTATAAAATCAATATAATCAAGTGGAAGATCTCCTGCACATAAAATTGCATCTACGTCAGAAAAAACTTCTTTTACGTTTTGATTATAAATTAGAGGATCTACAAAATCGGAAACACATAAAATCTTCATTATTTGCCTGCTTTTGAAAGAATTGCTTCTAGTTTTTGTTTTTCTATAAGTTCTATAGGACGATTTTCTGCAAATCTTCTTGCTGATTGTGAAAAACCTGAACTTGAAAATACATAAGATTTTGTACAATTAAGTTGCTTCATAGTATCAAGTGTTTCTAAAATGGTCTTTTCTTCAATAGGGTCAGGTTCTCTATAAAAACGTAAAAGTAAAACTTGTTTTCGTACATTCATCCAATCATCATTGCTTTTTATAACGCCTGTAATTTGACATCCCCATTTTTTTATATCACAATTTAAAATTTGAAGATTTAAACCTTTCTCTGAAGCATTTTTACAAATAGTAGAAAAATCTTCATTTCCGCAAGTAAGATAATCTTTCATAAAATCATTTGTTTGTAAATCTTTATATTCTGCAAGTTTTGATGCTACATCGCGAAAAGATTTATTTCTTTTATAAATTTCTTCCCATTGTTCAATGGCTTTATCAATTTTTCTAGATTTTTCATAACATGTTGCTAAAAAATATCTGGCATATAAAGTTTCTGGAAATGAATTATTTTTATCTAATTCAATTTCTCTTAAAAAATCTAACATCGCATTATCATAACGTCCTGCAATCATATAGCAGGAACCGTGTTCAATAATTGCTTTGATTTTTACATCAGGATCTCGTTGAGCTTTTTCAAAAGCTTTTATTGCTCCTTGTAAATCTTTATTGTCTTTTAGAATTTTTCCTAAATAATAATAAGATGAATATGTTTCCGGACTTAATTTTAGAGCAAGACTGATTTCTTTTTTTGCATCTGCAAATTGTTTTGTTCTATATAGCATTAATCCGATTTCTGCATGTGCCTTTGCATGTTTTTTATCAAGAAGAGCAGCTTTTTGCATAAAACCTAAAGCAATATCATATCTGTTTTGAAGTTCATAAATGTGTCCTGCCTGATAAAAATTTTCTGCATTTCTAGGTTCGAGTTTTGTGAGCAAAAGAAAATTCTTTAATGCTTCATTTTGTTGATTATATTTTAACAAAAGTTCAGAATATTCTTTTCTAAAATTTAATTCGTTAAGATTTTCACCAAAAAGAGCGTTATCATTTACGTATTTATATTCCATAATTGCTAATTCAGGTTTGTTATCTTTAACGTAAGCTTTTCCTAAATAATAATGTGCTAAATAATTTTTTTGATTTTTTTGAATTAATTGTTTTGCAAATTTGATTGCTTTTTGAGTTTTTCCTTGTTTTATGAGTTTTGGAAGAATTTCTGCTTTTTTAGGGGCAATAGCATTTTTTATAATGAAAAACATTAAAGTGATGATAATAATTGCTAGTAAAAAAATAAAAACAAAAATCATTTTTTTTAACTCCAACAAGAATATAAAATCTTATTTTTTTTAATACTGATAAAGTTCTTTTGTAACAAATCGATAATAAGATTATTAAATTTAATTAGATATGTCAAATTATAGAGTTTATAACATTAAATTTTTGAAAGATTTTTATCAAATTTTTATGGCGAAGATTTAATTTTTTTTTGGAGAAAAGTGTGTATAAAAAACTTTTTATTTTTTTGATTTTTATTTATTTTTCAAATTTGATTTTTGCAGAAACCGAAGGTGAAAAAGCTTTTAAGGAGAATAGACCTTCAGATGCAATTATTTTACTTGAAAAAGAAATAAATGATGGCTCTGCTTCTTCAGATGCATATAATTTTTTAGGTTTGAGTTATTATCAACTTGGAAATTATGAAAAATCAGTTGAAATTTTTGAAAAAGGTTTAGAAATTCCAAAAACGAATAAAAAGATTTTAGCTTTTAATCAGGGAAATTCATATTTTGCAATGAAAAATTATCAAGAAGCAATAAAAAAATATTCATTAGCATTTACTGCAGATTCTAATTTTACAAAAGCCTTATTAAATCGAGCAAATGCATATTTAATGGCGAATGAGTTTCAATCAGCATTAAATGATTATGAAAAATATATTATTTTAGAACCAGAAGATTCTCAAAAAGGAGAAATACTTTTAATGATTGATGCGTTAAAAAAAGAAATTGAAAGACAAATTGAAGAAGAAAAAATTTTAGCTTTAGAAGCTGAAAGACTAGCAGAAGAAGAAAAACGTTTACAAGAAGAAATGGCTAGACTAAAAGAAGAGGAAGAAAGACTTGCCGCTGAAGAAAATGCTAAAAGACAGGCGGAAGAAGCTGAAAGATTGCGAGTTGAAGAAGAAAAAAGAGCACTTGAAGCAGAAAGAAGACGTAAATTGTTGGAAGATGTTGCAAATTCTTTACAAAATACAGATTCAACAAATATGTCTGCTGGAACTGAAGATTTAATTGATTATGAAACAGAAGGTGAATTAGACTAATTTTAAAATTTAGTTTTATTTATTGAAAACAGGAAGGAAAACGTGTCATCTACAAAAAAACAAAAAATTTTTATTATATGTGGAATTTTAGCAATCATTTTAATTTGTTTGGTTTGTATTATCACCTATAATTGTAGTTCTCAAAAAACAAAAGAAAATGCGTATAGTCTTGCTAAAATGTATGCAGAACGTGGTGAATATGATAGAGCGTTAAGTGTTCTTGATAATATTTTAATGAAAAATAGTGATGATTTAACTGCAAGTGAACTTTTAAATCAAATTATAGAAATGAAAAAAGAAGCTGAAGAAAATAAAAAATCAGAAAATTCAAATCATTCTACAAATGTAAATATAAATACTGAAAGTTTAACAGATGCAGTTCAAGATTCTTTATCAACTGTAAAAGATGCTTTATCTCAAACAAATAAGCAAGCCGAAGAAAATCGTAAGGCAATGGAAAATTTAGTTCGTATTCAAGAAGAAAAAAATGCGGCTGAAAAAGCAAGACTTGAGGAAGAAAAACGTTTAAAAGAGCAGCGCGAAGAAGAAAAACGTCTAAAAGAAGAAGCTGCTTCTGCACAAAAAAAAGCTCTTGAAGAAAAAAAACGAATTCAAGAAGAAGAACTTGCAAAGAAAAATGCAAAATTGAAAAAAGAAATGGATTTTGTAAATGATGAAATTCAATTAGGAAAAACCGCTTTATCTACAGGAAATTTTGAGGAAGCGTTAAATCATTTTGAAAAAGCATCTCAAAATCTTCCAGCAGTTGAAGGTGATAAAAATTATGAATCATCAAAAAAATCGGAAATTGCACAATCTTTGTATGATGCTAGTGAAAAAAGTGAATCTGAAAGTGAAAAATTTCGTCTAATGGAAAAAGCCGTTTCTATTGCAAAAGAAGTTATTTCTCAAAATCCAAAAGATTCTCCATCTCATTATATTTTAGCTCAAGATGCAATTAATAAAAAAGATTATGATTTAGCTTTGAAAGAATTAAAAGATGCCGTTCAAAATGCTTCTTCAGATGATTCTAATCGCTATCTTTATTATTATGATATGGGAAAACTTCAATACATCACAAAAAAATATACTGAAGCGGTTGCATCTTTTACAACTTCGTGTGAGTTAAATAAAACTTTTGTTCCAAGCAGATATAATTTAGGATTAAGTCAAGTAAAATTAAAAAATGATTCAGCCGCAATTGATGCTTTTAGAAAATGTATAGATGTAAATCCTCGTTATGAAAAAGCTTATCTTGAAGAAGCTAGAGCTTTAACTCGTAGAAAAGATTTTTCTGGTGCAATTTCCGCTTATGAAAGTGTTGTTGCAATCAATAATATTAATACAAAAGCTATTTCTGAATTAGGTTCTGTTTATATGCAGGCTGGACGACTAGCGAATGCTGAAGAAAGTTATAGAAAAGCTCTTACAATGCTCAGTGATGGAGAAGAACAAACTACAACAAAATATAATCTTTCTGCAGTTTTATATGAAGAAGGAAAACTTGTTGATGCAGAAAAATATGCAAAAGAAGCCTATAATGGAATTTCTTTTATAAAAAATAATAAAATAAAAGCAAATATTGTTTACAATTACGCAATGATATTAGATAAAAATGAAAAACAAGATTTAGCAATTCCTTTATATCAAGAAGTTTTAAAATTAAATCCTAATCATAATAAAACTAAAATAAATCTTGGTGTTATGTATATGAATTTAGAACCGCCAGAAACTGATTTAGCGTTATCATTATTTAATCAAGTTTATCAAAATGATAAAAATAATTTTGAAGTAAATAATAATTTAGGAAGTGCTTATTTAAGCAAAGAAGATTATAAAAATGCAATTCTTTATTTTCAGAATGCGTTAAGACTAGATTCAAATAATAATACTGTACGAAAAAATTTAGCAAGTGCTTATGCAAAAAATGAAGATTATGATAATGCAAAAACTACTTATACAGAATTAATAAAATTAGATTCACAAAATTGGGACGCTTATCTTGAATTAGCAAAAGTTTGTATGCAATTAAATGATAATACTTCTGCAGAAAAATATTTAATTTATTTACAAACAAAAAATCCATCTTTTAAGACAAATGAAGTTTCTAATTTACTTTCAAACTTGTAATATTAAGTTCTTTTCACCATTGAAAAAAGTTGCTCTCTTGAAATGACTGTGTAAATTGGTCTTCCATGAGGGCAATGTGGATCTTTTAATGTAAAAGCGGTTTCTACAAGTTTTTTTGCAGTTTCAGAATCAATAATATAACCATCTTTTATTGCTGCTTTACAAGCTGTCATTGCTGCAATTGAACGGATAATTTCTTCAGGTTCAACATGTTTTACAAATAAAAGTGTTTTTAAATCATATTCAGAACCGGTCCATCTTTCAGGAACTTCTGTAACTTCCCAAAATCCATCGTTTATATTTTGAAGAATAAATCCAATTTTTGCTAATCTGTCTTTCAATTTTAAAAGTTGAGAATCTTGAAATTTTGATTCTGTATTAATTTTATAAGGAATTAAAAGTTGTTGAGTTCCTGCTTTTTCTTGGGAATTCATCAGTTTATCAAAAAGTATTCTTTCATGAGCAGCGTGTTGATCAATTATATAAAGACAATTATTTTTTTCTGCTAATAAAAATGTTCCTAAACAATTTCCGATATATTTTATTTCTTCGTTTTTGTTATCAGATTGTTCAGAAAGAGCTTCTTTTGCAAGATTTTCTGTTTTAGAATTATAAAATGAATTTTGATATTCTTTTTCAAAAATAGGATTATTATTTAATTTTTGTGAATGTGATTTTAAGCCTAAATATTTTGAGCGAAAATCACTTAAATTCTGAGAATTTTCTAAATTTGTGTAAGAAATGTGTTTTTGATAAGAATTTTGTGGTGTAAAAGAAAAATCTTCAGAAATAATTTCATCGGTGTTTTTATCTTGCGAAAAATTTTGTTTTGTATATTGTAAAAAAAATGATTTAATAGAAGTGCTTAATCCATGATGTAAATCTGAAATATCATAAAATCTTGCTTCTTTTTTTGCAGGATGAATATTAAAATCAACAGATTTTGGATCTACATTTATAAAAACTCCTGCAACAGGATAAGTTCCATTTGGAAAATATCCTTGAGAACCATATTCAACTGCTTGAATTAAAGAATATTCTTGAATTTTTCTTCCATTTACATAAATTACAATATCTTTTTTATTTGGTTTACTAACGGCAGGTTCTCCAATAATTACATTAAAACTCCAATTTGAAGTTTCACTAGAATTTTTAGAAGATTCATTAGAAATTTCAAAAAATAGAGAAGATTGTTCTGTGTATGAATTTGCTAGTAAGAATCGTTCTTTTAATGTTTGATTTTGTGGTAAATCAATTTTTGTTTGTCCATCGATTATTAATCTGAATGCAATATCTGGACGAGGAATAGATTTTTCTAAAAAAGTATTTTTACACATTAAAGCTTCAGTTGCTGGTCGTTTTAAAAACATTCTTCGTGCCGGGAAATTTTCAAAAAGTCCTTCTGATTGAACAATAGTTCCTTTAATTTCTGCAATTGGTTCTAAAATGTGATCTTCTGTGATACTTGCTCTCATTTTCCAAGTTCCACTTTTTATAGATAGTCTTGCAACAGAGGCAATAGACGCAAGTGCTTCGCCTCTAAATCCTAATGTCGAAAGATTCATTAAATCTACTTCTGTAGAAATTTTGCTAGTTGCGTGAGGATGAGCACAATTTTGTAAATCTTCTTTAGTCATTCCAGAGCCGTTATCAATAACACGAATTGAATCTATTCCTCCGCCAAGAATTTCAACTGTAATGGATGTTGCTCCACTATCAATTGCATTATCTAAAAGTTCTCGGACGATTGCATTTGGTCTATCAATAACTTCTCCCGCCGCAATTTTTCTTGCAACTTCAGGATTTAATGTTCTTACAGGATTTTTTATACTCATTTTCTAGTTCCAGTTATTTCTTCGTTTGTTGTAAATAAATCAAATTCTGGAGGATTTTCTTTTACTTGAGGCTGTGGTTCATTCATTAAGATTTGAACTTTTCCTTCAATTTCATCAAGCTGTTTTTCCATACCTGATGCAAGTTTTATTCCTTCTTCAAAATCTTTTAATGCATCTTCAAGACTAATATCTGTTCGTTTTATATCGTTTGTAAGTTTTTCTAATTTTTCTAAATTTTCTTCAAATGTATTCATATTTTCCTCTCATAAAAAAAACGCGAGCCGTGCCGGAGCGTTTTCATTTATATAACTTTTGCAGAAATAATTCCTTCTGCAGGTTTTATTTTTATTTCATCTCCAATTTTTAATGATGATGATTTTTTTATAATATTACCTTTTGAATCTGTAACCATAGAATATCCTCTTTCTAAAATAGTTTGTGGACTTGAGTTTTCCAGAATTGTTATACAGTTTTTAATTTGAGTTCTTGTTTTTTCAATTCTTTCTAAAATATTTTTTGATAAATTTTCTTTTGCGTTATCAAATCTATTTAAAAAAGGTTGTTCTATATTTTTAAATCTTATTTCAAAATTTTCTGAATTAAAACTTTTTATCAAAAGCCTTTTTTGTTCAATTTCTTGTTTTATATTTTGATAAAGTTCTGTTTTAAATTGAAAAATTTTCTGTTTAATATCTGCTTGCAATGGAATTGCCATTTCTGCTGCAGCAGATGGAGTTGGTGCTCTTTTATCAGCGGCGTAATCTGAAAGAGATACATCAATTTCGTGTCCGACAGCACTTATTGTTGGAATTTTTGAATTTGCAATTGCACGAACAACATTTTCATCACTAAAAGGCAATAAATCTTCAAGAGAACCGCCACCTCGACCAACAATTAAAATATCACAAAGATTATAAAAATTAGCGATTTCAATCATTTTAGAAATATTTTTTGCTGCTTCATCACCTTGAACAATTGCGGGAAATACTAAAATATTTATATTTTTATTTCTTCGTTTTGCAACATTTAAAATATCACGAATTGCAGCACCTGTAGGACTTGTTACAACTCCAATCGTTTTTGGAAAAGCTGGAAGATTTCGTTTTTTTTCACTATTAAAAAGTCCTTCCGCTGCAAGTTTTTGTTTTCGTTGTTCAATCATCTGAAGAATATTTCCAGTTCCAACAGGTTCCATTTTTGTAATTATAATTTGATAATTTCCTTGTGGTTCATAAAGAGAAATATTTCCAAAACATCGAACTTTATCACCATCTTTTGGCTTAAACGTAAGAGAATAAGTTGAACCTTTAAACATCACAGCTTTTATCTGAGCTTTTTCATCTTTCAGCGTAAAATAAACATGTCCTGAAGAACTTGGCCGATAATTTGAAATTTCTCCTTCAATTGTAATACTTCTAAATGAAGATTCTAGAATATCTTTTATAATTGATGTGATTTGTGAAACTGAAAAAACGTGATTCTGCAATTGCGAAAAAGAATTCATAAAAATAATTTAATCAATTAAATAAACTTGTTCAACACTTAGCCGATAAATAAAATGATGGAAAATATTATAATTTTATATGATGAAAATAATTTTTACGAAAAAGAATCTTTATTCGAAAATAAAAATGCTTTGGAATTAACAAGAGAAGCTTTTGAAAAAATAAATTTTAATTCAGAAGTAAAGATTGAAATTTTAAAGGATTGTCAAAATTTAACTGAACTTTTAGAAAAAATCTGTGAAAAATCAAAAGAATTTAATTCAAAAAATATAATTTTTTCTTTTGCAGATTGTCCGTTCATAAATAAAAATCTAACTGAAGAACTTTTTAAAACTCATATAAAATATCAAGCGGAATATACTTTTGCAGATGGATATCCACTTGGTTTTTCTCCAGAAATTTTAAATGTTGGAACAGTAAATATTTTAAAAGAACTTTCTAAAACTCAAGAAATAGGAAAAAAATCTGTTGAACGAGAAAGTCTTTTTAATCTTATAAAAACTGATATAAATTCTTTTGAAATTGAAAGTGTTCTTTCTGAGACAGATTTTAGAATTTTTAGATTTGCTTTTCATTGTGGAAAAAAAGAAAATTTTCTTGCCTGTAAACAGCTTTTTCTTGAAAAAAAATCTAATGATGTTGAAGATTTATCAAAAACAGCGGCTAAATCTGTTAAGATTTTAAAAACGGTTCCAAGTTTTTATAATATTCAAATTTGCGATTCAATAAATCAAGGAACAATTTTTTCTCCTTACGAAGAACAATATAAAATAAAAAATAAAATCAGTCCTTTTGAGTCAAAAATAAATATGAGTTTTGAAAATTTTTCAAATCTTATTTCAAAAATTGCAGATTTTTCTGAAGAAGCGGTTATAAATCTTTCTGGCTGGGGCGAACCGTTAAATCATCCTGAAATTTTAAAAATTATAGAAAAAGTTTTATCTTACGAAGGTTTATCAATTTATTTAGAAACAGATGGAATTCACGTAACTGATGATTTTTGTATAAAACTTCAAGAAATTTTAAATAAATCAAAAAAACGAAAAAATAATTTTCCAAAAATGATGATTGGAATTTTATTGGATTCTTTCACAAAAGAAAAATATCAACAAATTCATAAAAATGGTGATTTTGAAAAAGCAAATGAAGCAATTATAAAATTAGGAAAAATTCTTCCAAAAAATGTTTATCCAGTTTTTACAAGAATTAACGAAAATGAAGATGAATTAGAAAGTTTTTTTAGAAAATGGAATGAAAAAGAAAGTCCTTCTTGTGGAGAATGTATTATAAATAAATATGAAAATTTTGCAGGACTTTTACCAGAACGAAAACCAGCAGACCTTTCTCCTTTAGAAAGAAATCCATGTTGGCATCTTCGCCGAGATATGACAATTTTGTCAAATGGTGATGTTCCTCTTTGTAGAATTTGTCTTTTTGGAAATATTTGTGGAAATGTATTTCAAGATTCTTTAGAAAATATTTGGAATCGGTTTGATGAATGTTTAAAAGAACATATTGAAGAAAAATATAATGATATTTGTAGGAAATGCGATGAATACTATACCTTTAACTTTTGATGAACATCAAATAGATTGTACAGTTGTTGGTGGAGCAATTGAAAATTCTGAAAAGACTTTAAATATTTCAGTTATTCTTTTAAATACAACAGGATGCCATTTTAAGGTTCAATTATTTGAAAATTTGCTCTCTTGTAATTTTAAACAAATAATTTCTGTTGAACATGATGCAAATAATTTTTCTTTAGATGATTTTTTTAAAAAATTTCCTACAATAAAATTTATTGTTCCTTTAGAAAAAGCAACTGATGGTGAAATGATAAATCTTGCGATGAGCGAAGTTTCTTCTGATTATGTTTTAGTTTTACGTGATAATCTTGCAATTCCTCAAGGTGTAATTCTTAGCAATTTGGCAGAAAAATTAACTCAATCTGGAAATTATTGTATAGTTCCTCGTCTTTTTGATATAAATCACAATTCATTAGATATTCAATTTTCTCCTTTTGTAGAAAAAAATCATTTTACAATAGAATCTTCAAATGCAGTTTCTGACGGAATGAAAACTTTATATCCTTTTGATTATATTGGTTTGTATAATAGAAAAAAATTCATTCAACTTGGTGGATTTGACTATACGATAAAATCTAGTTATTGGCAAAATTTAGATTTAGCAATGAGAGCATGGCTTTTTGGAGAAGAAATAAAAATCACAACAATTTTGCAGTTTACATATTCACAGGATTATCAAATTGAAGATAAGACTTTAAATATTGATTATTTGCGTTTTCATTTAAAGAATGAATCTCCAAAATATAAAAATGAACGTGGAGTTTTAAGAAAATCACAATTTTTCTCATTCTTTTTTCATTCTTCTTGTGGTTTTTTAGAAGCAAAACGACTTTTTTCTGCTGCAAAAAAATGGGTTGAAATTAATAAATATAAATTTAAATTAGATTTACAAAATTTAATTGTAAAATGGAGTGTTAGATAAAACACAGTAATGAAAACGCTCCGGCACGGCTCGCGTTTTCTTATTGCACAGTAGATAAAACCGCTAAAATGTCGCAGTTTTACCTAACTAAAGTTTGCGTTGCAAACTTCTTTATTTAAGGTTTAATAAAAACCTTTAAAAAAAGTCAAATCGGAAATAGAAAATTTCTCACTGACTTTTTATGGGAGAACATTATGATGAGAACTAATCGTTCCGTAATTGTTCAATGCAGATTATCATCAACAAGATTGCCTCAAAAAGCTTTAAAAGATTTGTGTGGAAAACCAATTTTAGCTTGGGTTTTAGATTCTATGAGAAAAGTTAAAGCAGATTCTTATTTCGTTGCAACAGATTTTGAATCTTACGAAAAATTAAAACCTATTTGTGATCAATTCGGTTTTAAATGTTTTGCAGGTGAACTTAATGATGTTTTAAAAAGATTTTGTGATTTAATAACAGAAAATAAATTAAAAACTATAATTCGTGCTACAGCAGATAATCCATTTTTATTTTATGAAGCGGCTGAAGAAAGTGTAAAAGAATTTGAAAATTTAAATAAAGGTAAACTTCATTGTGATTATCTTACTTTTACAGGATTGCCTCATGGAAGCGGAGTAGAAATTTTTAGTGCAGAATCACTTTTAAAAGCGGCTTCTCAAACTTCAGACTCTTACGACCATGAACACGTTGGACCCGCTTTATATAAACATCAAGATAAGTTTAATTGTAGTTTTATTCCTTCTCAGGCAAGATATAATCATCCAGAACTTAGAACAACAATAGACACTTATTCAGATTATCTTAGAGCAATTCAAATTGCAAATTATATTGGTGAAGAAAAAAGTCCTTTTTCTTGTGAACAGATTATTGAAGCGTGTAATTCTCAAAAAGTAAAAAATCCAATCATTTTAATTCCTTCTGTAAAAAAAGGAAATGGAACTGGACATTTAAGAAGATGTTTAGAAATCGCTTTAAAAAATAAATGGTTTATTTATATTCCAAAAGATAAAACTTTAGAAGAAACTGAAAATCTTTTATCTCAATATGAAAAAAACGGTCTTAGTAAAAATTTCGTTATTGATGAACTTCCTGATGAATCTTACAAACCAATTATTTTTACAGATATTTTTGCAATAACACAATCTCAAATAAAAAATCTTTCCAACGCAAAATCTTTAATTGGAATTGATGAAGGTTCAGCTTATTTAGAAAATTTTGACTATCTTTTAGATATAATTCCTCCTTGTGAAGATAATAGAAAAGTTAATTTTTTTGAACCAAATTTTATGCAAAAACCTAAAAACGTAAAATCAAATCTTCCTAATGAAGAAAATCTTTCTAAAGGAAAAATTCTTGTTTGTCTTGGTGGAGAAGACCCTCAAGGTTTTTCAATTCCTGCTGTAAAAATTTTAAGAGAGATTTTTCCATCTGCAGAAATTTCTTTAATTTTATCAGATGTTCAAAAAGCAGAATCATTTTTTAATGAAAAAAATATAAATGTTCTTCCGATTGTTGATAATTTAAAAGAAAAACTTTTTGAATATGATTTAGTAATCACTCATTATGGACTTACGGCTTTTGAAGCACAAAATGCAGGTTGTGCTGTGATTTTATTACCAACTTCAAAATTGCATTTAAAACTTGCAAAAAAAAATAATTTTTCTTTTGTAGAAATTATTTCAAAAGATTCTTTGGAAAATGCCTTAAAATCTAAAAATCTGATAAAAAAAATAGAAAAATCAGAAAGTGAAGAAATTGAATTATCAGAATTCTTAAAAAAACTTTCTCAAGGTTCAAGAAATTCTTGTCCAATTTGTAGAAAATCTTCTTTTTTTCAAGATGAAATTTTGGAAAGAAATAAAACTAAAACTTATAGACGTTGCAATTCCTGTAAGATGATTTATTTAAGCTGGTCTATTGAACCTGAAAAAAAATATGAAAAATCTTATTTTTTTGATGAATATAAAAAACAATATGGAAAAACTTATACTCAAGATTTTGACTCAATAAAAAAACAAGGTTTTAGACGTTTATCAGAAATAAAATCTGTCGCTGGAAAATTAAAAAACAAATCAATTCTAGATATTGGTTGTGCTTACGGACCTTTTCTTTCTGCCGCAAATGATTTTGAAATGAATCCTTTTGGAACTGATATTTCTCAAGAAGCTGTTGATTATGTTCAAAATATTTTACGAATTCCTGCAAGTTCTTCAGTTTTTCCTCAAATCAATACAACTGATGATTTTGGAATTTCCCAATTTGATATTGTTACAATGTGGTATGTGATTGAACATTTTAAAAATCTTGATTCTGTTTTACGAAAAGTTAATGATATTGTAAAAAAAGGCGGATGTTTTGCTTTTTCAACTCCAAGTGGAGAAGGCGTTTCTGCAAAATTAAATACAAAAAATTTTTATGAAAAAAGTCCGAGCGATCATTTTTCTATTTGGGAACCTTCTCATGTTCAAAATATTTTAAAAAAATATGGTTTTAAGGTTGTAAAAATTGTTTCTACAGGACATCATCCTGAACGTTTTCCAAAAATAAAAGATAAAAACATAAAAGAAGATTCTTTACAATGGAATTTAACTTTAAAAAAGAGTCAGATTTTAAAACTTGGCGATACAATGGAAATTTATTGTAAAAAAATATAGAAGTATTAGGAAAAAAAATGAATATTTTAATTTTAGGTGCAGGTTTAATGCAAAAAGTTGCAATTCTCAGTGCAAAAGAATTGGGGGCGAAAGTTTGTGTTATAGATGCTGATAAAAATGCAATTGCAATTCCTTTTGCAGATGAATTTAAGCAAATTGATTTAAAAGATAAAGAAGGCATTTTAAATTATGCAAAAGAACTTCAAAAAAATGGCGGTTTAAAAGCAGTTTTTACAGCCGGAACTGATTTTTCTGCATCTGTAAGTTATGTTTGTGAAAAACTAGGATTAAAATCACATAGTTTTGACTCATCTTGTAATGCGAGTGTAAAAACTTTAATGAGAGAATGTTTTGAAAAATACAATGTTCCTTCTCCAAAATTTATGAAAATTGGAAAAGAAAATCTTTCTGAAAATTTAATAGATAAAGTTCTCCAAAAAATGAATTTTCCTTTTGTTGTAAAACCTGTTGATAATATGGGAGCAAGAGGTTGCAGAATGATTCGTTCGCCAAATGAATTTTATTCTTCTGTAAAAAAAGCCATTGAATGTTCTAGAAGTGGTTATGCAATTGTTGAAGAATATATGGAAGGTCCTGAGTTTTCAATTGATGCTCTAATTTATAAAGGAAGTTTTACTGTTACAGGATTTGCAGTTCGTCATATAAAATATCCTCCATATTTTATAGAAATTGGTCATACAATGCCTGCTGTTTTAGAAAAACAAATTCATGATGAATTAATTTCTACATTTGCGTTAGGTGCAAAATCTTTAGGTCTTAGTTGTGGTGCTGCAAAAGCTGATATAAAATATACAAAAAATGGTCCTATGATTGGAGAAATTGCCGGAAGGCTTTCTGGTGGATATATGTCTGGTTGGACTTATCCATATTCTTCTGATTTAAATCTTACAAAACAGGCGTTACTTATTGCGTGTGGAGAAGAACCTTCAGAATTATTAAAATCAAGAATTCCTGTAGATTTTATTCCTTCAAAAATTTCTAAAGATAAAAAATCACCTTTTGAAATTTATGAAATTCCTTCAAAACGAACTTGTGCAGAAAGAGCATGGATTTCAATTCCAGGAACTGTAGAATATATAGAAAATATTAATGAATATACAGATAAAGCAATTTTTGATATTTTACCTCGTGCAACTGTAAGTTTGGGAAGTAAAGTTAATTTTCCAAGAAATAATGTTGAAAAATGCGGAAATATTATATCAGTGAGTAATAATCGTGAGATTGCGATAAAATCTGCAGAAGATGCTGTTTCAAATATTTTTATCACTTTAAAGCCAAATACAAAAGAAACTGATGAATTTTTTAATAATTTTGAAAATGATGATGAAAAAGATTTTCCGCCAAAAGCGTTTGGAAATCTTTCCGAAAATGAATGGGAAAAAATTTCTGGCGTAATTGAAAAAAATCAAAAAGTTCAAAATCAAATTCCAACAGAAATTTTAAATTCAAATTCGTTAAATAAAAAAGACTGGAATTACAATACAATCTTACAAACTGCTCAAAAATTTGATATTCTAAGACCAAATCATCCAAAAATGGATTCAAAATCTTTTTGGAAATTTTTATTAAAAGGCGGATTGCAAGGAGCGGTTTATTTTTGTGATTCTCAAAAATACGAATGTTAGATATGGGTGTGTAAAAATGAATAAAATCAATATAAAGCAAAAAATATCATTTTTAATTATTTTTCTATTTTTTACTGCAGGTTTATTTTGTCAAAATTCTTTTTTATTGATAGATTCTGCAAAAAAAGCAGGAATAACTTTATATTGGGATTGTCTTTCTGAAACTGGAATGCTTGAAAAAAACGGACATCAAATTTCGTTTAGAAATGGTGAACAGATTATAATTTTAGATTCAGTTTTGTTAAAAATCACAGATGCTCCAGAATTAAAAGAAAATAATCTTTATGTTTCTCAAAAATTTTTAAATGATGCTCAATCTTTTCTTAATCAAAAAAATGAAAATCCTTTTAAGGTTGGTGCAATTTTGATTGATGCAGGTCATGGCGGAAAAGATCCTGGTGCATCAAAAACTTATAAAATCAATGGAAAAAATACAAATATTCAAGAAAAAGATATAAATTTAAAAGTTGCAAAAATGCTTTATGAAAGGTTAAAAACTTATTATCCAGAAAAACAAATTATTTTAACTCGTAGTACAGATATTTTTCTTTCTTTAAGTGAACGAACAGATATTGCAAATAATGTAAAGGTAAATGAAAATGAAGCGATTTTGTTTATTTCAATTCACGTAAATTCTTCCTTAAATAAAAATTCATCTGGATATGAAGTCTGGTATTTATCTCCAGGATATAGACGTTCAGTTTTAGATAAATCCTCAATAAAAAGTGATGAAGAAAATCTGTATCCAATTTTAAATTCTATGTTAGAAGAAGAATACACAACAGAAAGCATTATGATTGCAAAATTTATTATGGATGGATTAAAAAGTCAAATTGGAAATGAAGCTCAAGCAAGAGGAATTAAAGCTGAAGAATGGTTTGTTGTAAAAAATTCAAATATGCCAAGTGTTCTTGTTGAATTAGGATTTGTTTCTAATGAAAAAGAAGCTCTTCTTCTAAATGATGATAAATACTTGAAAAAAGCAACCTTAGGAATATATAATGGATTATCTGCGTTTATAACGCATTTTGAACGCTCACAAGGATTTACAACGACAAAATGAAAATATTCTCACAAAAAAAAAGAAAAATAACGATTTCAGTTTTTATAATTTTATTTGTTTTTATACTTTCTCTAGTTTTATTTTTTATAAAATCTAAAGGAATTCAAAGAACGTTTATATTTCCATCGATAGAAACAGGTAAACTAGTTGTGGAAAAAAGAAATCTGCCGAAAAATCCTGTTCAAGGTGATATAAATCTTTTTATAGATGAACTTCTTTTGGGCTCTGGTGTAGAAAGAACAAAATTACTTTTTACTTTAGGCACAAAAGTTGAATCATGTTTTTTAAGAGATGATATTTTATATCTTAATTTATCAGATGATTTAATTCAGATGGGAAATGAGGTATTAGATATACAAGATGGCGTTTTGTTACTTAAGAAAAATATTGAAAAAAATTTTCCTAAAGTAAAAACTATTCAAATTTTTATCGATGGTAAATTTGCTTTCGAATAAATTTATTGACAAAAAGATGTAGTTGTTGGATAATTATTTTCACAAGGCTACATCGAACTAGTATTAAAGGAGCTTCAAAATGAAGAAGACTTTTGGTTTATTTGCAGCTGCTATGCTGCTTGTTGGTGGAGTTGCATTCGCTGCTGAATCAACCCTCATCGATTTTACACTTTTAGATGCTGATTGCGTTGAAGATGATAACGGTAACGCTACACAGAATGGTCATACTGTAATGGATTATTCTACAGCTGCTGGTGCAACTTTTTCAGCAGATCAAAAAGATCTTATGAAAACATCTTTGGCTCTTCCTGAATGGGAAGTTGTGTTGAATTCATCTGCTAAATCTGTTGTAAGTTTAGCTGATTCTCAGGTTGTTGCTGCACCTGTAAAAGCTGAAGCAGATGTTCCTTTCGCAGGTTCAAATGTAATGGGTGTTCGTATTGTTTTCCCTGAATGGAATTCAAACGCAAACGCAAAAATTGTTCCACCATTTGATATTCCTGCTTATGAACCATTAACAAGTGCTGATGAAAATGGAAATCGTCAAACACAAACTGATGAAGAAAAAGCAAGTGGAAAAACATTGTTTGAAGATGGTTATGGTGTTGTAAAAAATGTAGGCACAATAAAAGCTATTTCTGTTACAACAATGGGAATGAATTATCCACACGGATTATATGTATTGCTCAAAGATAACGACAATGTAGAAAGACGTTATTTTATGGGATATCTTGGTTTTGATGGTTGGAAAGAATTAAAATGGAATAATCCACAATATATTTCTGAAATTCGTAATCGTGAAATTCGTGTTTATCCAATTTATCCAAGAGGACTTCCTTTTGTAAAATTCACTGGATTCCAAATTACTAGAGATGCTGCTCATATTGGTGGTAACTATATTGGTTATTTCAAAGATGTTAAAATCATTTATGACAAAGCTGTTCTTGAAAGTGATCGCGATATTGATGATGAAGATCTTTGGGGAATTATCAATAAGAAAGAAACTGCTCGTCAAAACGCAGAAATGGAAAGATTTGGAAATAAACAAGTTAATCGTTACATTGAAAGAGCAAAATTAGCTTCTGAAGAAGAATTTACTTCTAGCTTAAATGCAGATTCTGATTCAAATGCTCAATCTAATGGCGGTGCTGCCGCAGACGCAAAATAATAAATAATTTATAAATTATTTAAAAGCACTTTAGATTTTTTCTAGAGTGCTTTTTTTTATATTTAAGGTTTAATAAAATCCTTAAAAACGGCGAAGTAAAGGCACGCTCCGCTTAAAGCCTTGACTTGACGTATTATCATGCTAAAATATAAATATGATAATTTCAAAAGAAAACTTAAAACAGAATTATGAAGCGTATTCATCTTATTTTTTAGATGTAATGTCTAGTGTCATTGAAATTTTGCAGAAAAATGTAAAATTATCATCTCAGCCAACTTATAAAAGTCGTGTAAAAAGTTTTGAAAGTTATTATAAAAAGGTCTTAAAATTAAAATCTGAACAATTTTCGCAAGGAAACAAATTAATTTATCTTACGGATATGATGGGAATTCGTATGATTTGTGCCTTTTTAGAAGATATAAATGATGCTGTAGAACAATTAAAAAATCTTTTTGAAATAAAAGAAGTTGAAGTCAAAGGTGCTCAAAAAAAATTTAACGAATTTTCTTATGAATCAACGCACGTTTTGATAAAGCTTCCAGATGAAATAATCACAAATTTATATGAAAAATATCCTGATTTGGAGCATTTAAGTGATGAATTAGTTTGTGAAATTCAAATTAGAACAATTTTGCAGGATGCTTGGGCAGAAGTTGAACATGAACTTATTTATAAAACAGAATTTTCTCCATTCGATATGCCTTTAAGAAGAAAACTCGCTTCAATAAATGCATCTTTAACGCTTGCTGATATAACTTTTCAAGAAATTAGAGATTATCAGAAAAAACTCCAAAAAGAAATGGAAGAGCGTAGACAATCATTCTATCTTATGGCAGATGATTTGTTAAATGATAAAGTTGAAGAAAAATCAAAAGAAAAAATCAATAGAATTTCTCCTTTTGTGCAAGGAACAATTGATGATATGCTTTTGCAGGCAATTCATGCTCATAATCAAGGAAATTTGGACGAAGCAATAGAAATTTATACTAAAATTTTAGAGGCAACTCCAAAAACTGAAAAAAATATTATAGCGGTAATCACAAAGCATAGGGGAATGGCTTATTTTTCTAATAATAATTTTGAAGCGGCTTTAGAAGATTTTGATATTAGTTTAAAAAATGAGCCAAAGGCTTTTAGAACTTATTATTATAAAGGAATTGTTTATTCAATTCAGAAAAAATATAAAGAAGCAGTAGAATGTTATTCTGAATCATTAGAAATTAATAATTTTCAGGCTCATACAAATTTTAGACGAGCAATGGCTTATTATGAATTACAAGAATATGAAAAATCTATGAATGATTTAAATACTGCAATAAGACTTGGAATGGATACTGCAGAATGTAAACCATTACAAGAAAAACTTACAAAAAAATTTGGATTATCTATGGTTTAACTATTGACATTATTTTTTGTATTTGATATATTATCTACATCGTTACGAAATGACGTGTATGTCTCCTTCGTCTAGTGGTTAGGACATCGGGTTTTCATCCCGACAACAGCAGTTCAATTCTGCTAGGAGATGTAAAAGCCTTGTAAGTTTTCTTACAAGGCTTTTTTTTTTGAATAAAGAGCGATATGAATATCAAAAAATATTTAACAGAACAAGTTATAGATGATATTTTTAATTCAATTTTGGAAGCTGGAGAAAATGAAGTATTTTTTACAGGTCAAATTGATGAAACTGGAATTGTTACATCTGTAAAAGTTGGTTCTCGTGGAACATCTAGTGAAGTTCCTGTAAATTTTTACGATACAAAATCATCATCAGTTATAATTCACAATCACCCTTCTGGAAATTTAACTCCTTCCCAAGCTGATTTAAATGTTGCTGAAAATATGGCTCAAAATGGAATTGGTTTTTACATTGTAAATAATAATGTTAATAATATTTATGTAGTTGTTGAACCTATAAAACCAAAAATCATTCATAAAATTGAAAGGGAAGATGCTGCTCATTTAATTTCTAAAGGTGGTGAACTTTCTAAAAAATCCGCTTTTTTTGAAGAAAGAGAAGGTCAAATTGAAATTTTAAAAAATATTTGTGATTCTTTTAATGAAAATAAAATTGGAGTTTTTGAAGCAGGAACAGGAGTTGGTAAATCTTTTGCATATTTAATTCCTTCAATTTTGTGGGCAATGCAAAATAAGCAAAAAGTTATTGTTTCTACAGGAACAATAAATCTTCAGCAGCAATTATGTGAAAAAGATATTCCGTTTGTTGAAAAAATTCTAAATAAAAAAATAAAATTTATTTTGATGAAAGGCCGGCAGAATTACGTTTGTTTAAGAAGATTAAATGATGCCGCAAGTGTTTTAGAGCTATTTGAAAATGAAACTGATGATATAAAAAATATTGCAGAATGGGCAAAATCCTCATCAACAGGAAGTAAAACTGAATTATCTTTTATGCCTCCTGAAAATATTTGGTCAAAAGTTAATTCTGAAAGCGATGCTTGTATGGGAATGCGTTGTCCTTTTTTTAATGATTGTTTTGTTATGAAAGTTAGAAAAGAGGCTTCTAGTGCAAATCTTATAGTTGTAAATCATCATCTTTTGTTTGCAGATATTGAATCTAGGATGAATGGTGCAGGTTATGAAGATTCTGCTGTTTTGCCTTCTTATCATCATATTGTTTTTGATGAAGCTCATGGCGTGGAAAGTGCGGCAACTAGTTTTTTTAGTGAAAGTTTGAGTAAATTTAAAATAAATAAACTTTTAAATCAAATGTATAGGAAACGAAAAAATACTACGGTCGGTCATTTATGCAGTTTAGCAATTCTTTCTTCAAATGAGGAAAAGGTTGATAACGTTTCTGAAATAATTTTAAATATAAAAAATGATATTTTAAATCTTGAAGTTGCAGCAAAAGATTTATTGCAAAATGATTATACAAAACGCCTTTTTGATGGTTCTAATAGAGATTTTGGACCTGTTCTGTCATTAATAAATCAACTTTCGCAAGATTTAGCTTCTTTTACAGAAATTGTGCGAGTTGTTATGGACGGAGTAAATGATGAAGATAAAGATGTTCCTTTTTATTGGGAATCTAAAATTGTTTTGCGTCGTTTAGAATCTTATGTTTTGCTTTTGAAGGATTTTAATCAATGGGATGAAAAAAGAGATTGCGTCTTTTGGATTCAACAAAAAAAACTTCCTGCTGATATGATAAAAAATGATGATGATGGAATTTATTTTATTTTTAATAAAACTCCTTTGGATATTTCATCTTTAATGGCACAAGGTGTTTATGAACCAATGCAATCTGTCGTTTTTACATCAGCAACCTTAAAAACTGGAAGAGATTTTAAATATTGGGCAAAAAGAACAGGAATAAATTTTGTAGAAAAAAATCGGATTATTGCAAAAGAATTTCAATCACCATTTCCTTATGAAAAAAATATGCTTTTTGCAGTTCCTTCAGACGCTCCTCTTCCAGAAAAAATGGAATATCAGCAGTGGGTAGAAATGGCTCTTCCAAGATTAATAAAAGCTGCAAAAGGACGAACTTTAGTTTTGTTTACATCCTATGAATCTTTAAAAAGTGCTTATAAAAATGTAAAACTTTTACTTTCGGGCTTTTCAGGAAGAATTATGCGTCAAGGTGAAGATGATAATTCAAAACTTTTAGATTTTTTTAGAAAAGAGAATGAAAGCGTTCTATTTGCAACAGATTCTTTTTGGCAAGGAGTTGATGTTCCTGGAGAGTCTTTATCGCAAGTAATTATTGTAAAATTGCCTTTTACAGTTCCAAATGATCCTGTTTTTGTTGCTCGTGCAGAAGCAATTGAAAAAAGGGGAGGAAATTCTTTTATGGAATTGAGTGTTCCTGAAGCTGTTATAAAATTCAGGCAAGGAATTGGTCGTCTTATTAGAAAAAGTGATGATAAAGGAGTTGTCGTTGTTTTAGATAGACGAATTTATGAAAAATCTTATGGTTCTATTTTTATATCTTCACTGCCAGAATGTAAAAAATCTTATAAAAGTCTTTCTGAAATTACAAAAGAAGTTGAGAACTTTATTTTTAATTGATAATAAAATATAATTACATAAAATGATGATGAAAAATTTGTTAAAATGTGTCAAAGTTTTCATCTAATTTTGAGTTGCTAAATTGCGATAAAAATTCAAACTCCAAATTGATTTTTTTCGCTTTTTATTGGAGTATTTATGACAAATTTTATTACTATTGCAAGTTTGATTGGAATGTTGGTTCCTTCAATTTTTGGTTATTTATTTTTTTATCCTTTTTCAGATAAAATCTGTACAAAAATTTCAAATCATGTTGAATATGTTTTAGGTCCTCTTTTATGGAAAATTTTACATGCTTATAAGAAATTTAATTTTTGGGTTTATAAAGATAAATTAGATGAATTGCCACCTCAATTTATGATTATTTCTAATCATCAAAGTTTTTTAGATATTCCATGTTTTATGAATGTTTTTAGAAAAAAAGAATTACGTTTTGTTGCAAAAAGTTCACTTGGAAAAAATGTTCCTCTTGTTTCTGCAATGTTAAAAAATCAGCAGCATTGTATTATTCCAAGAACGGCAAAACCAATGGATGCAATGAATCTTCTTTCTTCTTTTGGAAAACAAGTTGTAGAAAAAAATCAAATTCCAATTATTTTTCCAGAAGGAACGAGAACTCGTGATGGAAATGTTGGAAAATTTTATTCAGCAGGATTTAGAAAACTTTCTGAAAGTTCAAATCTTCCAATTGTTGTTTGTGCTTTAGAAGGTGGATACAAACTTCGTGAATTGAAAAATATTTTTAAAAATTTGAAAAATGGTTGTTATAGAATAAAAGTTTTGAAAATTTATGATTCTCCAACTACAAAAGATGAATGTATAAAAATTTTAGATGAAAGTCGGGAATTGATTGCAAATCAAGTAAATGAATGGAGAACTCTTTCTTCAACAGAAAAATAATTTAAAAAAGAAAAACCCATTTGGTTCATGATTCCAAATGGGTTTTTTACTAAAGAACTTTTATTATTTAAAGTCCTTAGGACGTCTTTCAACACGTTTACATTTTTGGCATTCTGCCTGATTTTTAATTCTGCCATTAACAATCATAGTTTTCATAATGATTTCGCCACCACAATCAGGGCAAATGAATTTTTGTGTTGCAACAGTTGTACGAGAGTTTTTACTAGCTCCAGCCATTATGTGCCTCCAAATCGAATATTCGTGATTTAATATCATAATGAGAAGATGAGATGATGTCAATAATTACAACAAAAAACACTATGTAATTCTTATTCCTTAATTGACAATAAAATAGCATTTTGATAATATAAAAAAAGTTAACTAATTTATTTTTGGGGGTCTCCAATTGGCAGGAAAACAGACATCTGCAGAGAAAAGATACGCTCAGAGCGAAGTTCGCAGACTTCATAATAAAGCTATTAAAAGCACATGTAAAACTTATGCAAAACAGTTTGTAGAAGCTGTTCATGCAAAAGATCAAAAATTAGCTGAAGAAAAATATAAAATTCTTCAGAAACAACTTGACAGTGCTCGTAGTAAAGGTGTTATGACAAGAAATGCTGTATCACGAAAAAAGTCAAGAATGATGCGTCTTTTTAATGTAACTTTTAATGTTGCAAAATAACTTTTCTCCATTTTTTTTGGAAATCCAGTTGGGGTAATCTTCAACTGGTTTTTTTTTATTTAAGGTTTAATAAGAATCTTAAAAACGGCGAAGTCAAGGTTTTAAGCGGAGCGTATTTTGACTCGACGTATTGGAAAATCAAAATGACAAAAAAAATTAAAAAAATTGATTTAGTTAATTCAGTTTTTGAAAAAAATAATGTTGATAGAAAAATAATTTCTAATATAACAGATGCTTTATTGGAAGAAATCAAATTAAATTTAGAAAATGGTTCTTCAATTGAATTGCGTGGTTTTGGAACTTTTGAATTAAGATTAAGAAAAGGAAGAAAAGAAGCTCGAAATCCTAAAACTGGAGAAAAAGTTTCTGTTCCAGAACATTATGTTGCATTTTTTAAACCCGGAAAAGAATTGAAAGAAAATCTTTTGAAATTAAATAAAAATTGAATTTCGCTAAATTGCCCAAGATAAGATTTTATTGAAATTGTAGATATTTATTGATATAATAAATTATCTTAATCGGTTTTAGAATAATCAAAAATATTTGCTTTTAAAAGTAGGTAGAAAATGTCTGAAAAAGAGAAAAGAACTGTCACTGTTTTTGGAACTGAAACAGAATTTGATGGAGTTCTTGAATTCAAAAATCAACTTGTAATAACAGGTAAATTTACAGGAAAAATTATTGCTCCAAAAGGTGATTTAGAAATTGCCAGAAATGCAGTTTGCAATGTTGAAAGTATTGAAGTAAATTCTCTTGTAATTTCTGGAAATGTAAAAGGTGATATTTTTGCTGATGATAGAGTTGAAATTTGTTCAGGAAGTACAGTTCATAGTAATATTTCAACTTCACGTTTTAGAATTGCAAATAATGTTGATTTTAATGGTGATGTAAAAATGCTTGAAAAAGAACCTGATGTAGATTTATTTTCAGTAGCTTCATCAGAATTTAAAAATGCAATGATTATTCATTCGGATGTAGTAAAATAAAAGGTTGTTTATTGACAGAATTAAAAAAATATAGTTAAAATTATGTAATTGGTTTTAAAATCAAAAATCTTTTCGGAACAATCCTATTCAATTTTTAATCAATATTTTATTAAATAAATTTAAATCTTTATTTGTGATGGAGAATTTTTAATGCCAACATTAAGAAAACGTCGTACAAAAGACGCAGCAGAAAATGTACCTGCAGAAGAAGAAAATCAATCAACTTTAGATTTTGAAGAAGAGTCAAAATCATCTGAAAATTTATCAGAAGAAAATGTTCAAAATGAATCAGAAGAAAATATTTCTGAAGAACCTGAAAAAGTTGTTGTAAAGAGAAGAGTTGTCGTAAAAAAAGAAAAATCTGAAAAAGTAGAAAATGGAGAAGAATCTTCTGTTTCTGAAGAAAATACTAGAACTGTAAAACATCAAAATAGAAATTTTAGAAAAACTGGAAATTCAAGAAAACCATATTCAATGAAAAATTATCCAACTCCAAGTGGCGAAGTTTCAGAACAAATTGCCGCTGCAGAGGCTGCTTTAAGTGAAGATAATGCAAATAAACCTCGTCTTTTAATAAATGATTTAACAATAAAATCTATGCCAGAACTTCGTGAACTTGCTATGCAATATGGTTTTACAGAAGATGATTTGGCTCCAATGAAAAAACAAGATTTGATTTTTGTAATTTTAAAAGCTCATACAGAACATGGTGGAATAATTTTTGCTTCTGGTGCTTTGGAAATTCTTCCAGATGGTTATGGATTCTTGCGTTCTCCTCAAAATTCTTATCTTCCTGGTCCTGATGATATTTATATTTCACCAAGTCAAATTCGTCTTTTTAATTTAAAAACTGGTGATACTGTTTATGGTCAAACTCGTTCTCCAAAAGAAGGCGAACGCTTTTTTGCCTTGCTTAGAATTGAATCTGTAAATTTTGATGAACCTCGTGTTGCTCAAACTCGTGTTCCTTTTGAAAATCTTACACCGCTTTATCCAAATGAAAAATTAAAACTTGAAACTGTTTCTACAGAAGTTTCAACTCGTATTGTTGATTTATTTGCTCCAATTGGAAAAGGTCAGCGTCTTTTAATTGTTGCTCCTCCAAAAGCGGGAAAAACTATTCTTATGCAGAAAGTTGCAAATGCAATAACTACAAATAATCCTGAAGTTTATTTAATTGTTCTTTTAATTGATGAGCGTCCTGAGGAAGTTACGGAAATGGAAAGAGCAATAAAAGGCGAAGTTATTTCTTCAACTTTTGATGAACAGGCAACAAGACACGTTCAAGTTGCAGAAATGGTTTTAGAAAAAGCAAAACGTCTTGTAGAACATAAACGGGATGTTGTTATTCTTTTGGATTCAATCACACGTCTTGCACGTGCATACAATCAAACTGTTCAAACTTCAGGAAAAGTTCTTTCTGGTGGTGTTGATTCAAATGCATTATTTAAGCCAAAAAGATTTTTTGGAGCAGCAAGAAATGTTGAAGAAGGTGGTTCATTAACAATCATTTCTACAGCGTTAATAGAAACTGGTTCTAGAATGGATGAAGTAATTTTTGAAGAATTCAAAGGAACTGGAAATAGCGAAATTGATTTGGATAGAAAACTTGCGGAACGAAGATTGTTCCCTGCTATCAACATAAAGAAATCTGGAACAAGAAAAGAAGAATTATTACTTTCTGATAATGAGCTTCAAAAGATTTGGATTTTAAGAAAAGTTATTGCTCCAATGGAAGATGTTGATATTATTGAATTAATTTTAGATAGAATGAAGAAAAGTAAAAATAATGAAGCTTTTCTTGCTAGTATGAATACTGGTTCAGCTGCAGAATAAACTACTTGATTAAAATAGTTTTTTTGTTTTATATTATAAAAAGTTAAATTATTATTCTTGTGGTATTAATTTGATTGTTAACGGTGGCGGAATGATAGCGGTGTTTTTACACGAACTAGTGGTGACCGGGCTTTCTTTAATATCGGGCAAGCGTAGGAGTTATAAATGAAAAAGGGAATTCACCCAAATTACAAACTTACAAAAATCACTTGCATTTGCGGTAATGTGATTGAAACTCGCTCAACAGTTGAAAATATTCATGTTGAAATTTGTTCTGCATGCCATCCTTTCTACACAGGAAAGCAGAAACTTGTTGATACAGCTGGTCGTATCGATCGCTTCAACAAACGTTATGGAATTAAGAGTGATAAATAATTAGTTTGTATATAAACTTGTATTTTTCAAAAGGCACACTTTTTTAGGTGTGTCTTTTTTTTATTTAAAAAAATAAATATTTTTTTCTTTAAGTATTGATATTCTAAATGTATTTTGTTAGAATGAACTAACGTTTATTAGAAGAGACTAACAAACTAAGAGGAAAAAAATATGCCTTTATTATTTTCATCAGTTGGAACTGAAGTAGAAATTATTTCTGTAAGAGGAACTCCAGAAGTAAAACAACATCTTATTGATATGGGGTTTTCTAATGGTTCTAAAGTCACTGTTATTCAAAAAATTGCATCAGGATTGATTGTTAAAGTAAAAGAGTCAAGAATCGCTCTTGATAAAAATATGGCAACAAAAATCCAAGTAAATGGGATTTAACCAAATTTACTTAATTTTACAAAAGTTCTACAAAAAAACATTTTTATTTTTCTCTTTTTGAAATTGTTTATTGTTTTGGAGGTATAGATGATTACGTTGCGTGATGCAAAAGTAGGTTCAACCGTTATTGTGAAGAAACTTTCTGGAGAAGGTGCTTTAAAGCGTCGTCTTATGGATATGGGATTTACAAAAGGTTGTAAAGTTTTTGTAAGAAAAGTTGCTCCTTTAGGTGATCCTGTAGAAGTAACAATAAGAGGATATGAACTTTCTGTTCGTAAAAATGATGCTGAAAATATTGAAGTGGAGGAGGAATTATAATGAGTACAAAAATTGCTCTTGCAGGTAATCCAAACTGCGGAAAAACAACAATGTTTAACTCTTTAACAGGAACAGTACAATATGTTGGAAACTGGCCTGGTGTTACAGTTGAAAAAAAAGAAGGTAAAGTAAAAGGAAATAAAGATTTAATCGTTACAGACCTTCCAGGAATTTATTCTCTTTCACCATACACAAATGAAGAAGTTGTATCTCGTGATTATCTTGCATCTGATGAACCAAGTGCTGTAATCGATATCGTTGATGCTACAAATATTGAAAGAAATTTGTATCTTACAACTCAGATTCTTGAATTAGGAAAACCTGTCGTAGTTGCATTAAATATGGTTGATGCTCTAAAAAAATCAGGTGATAAAATTGATACTAAAAAACTTGCAGAACGTTTAGGTTGTAAAGTTATTGAAACTGTAGCTTTGCATGGAAAAGGTGTTAAAGAAGTTGCTGAAGAAGCTGAAAAACTTGCAAATCAAAGTCCTAAAGTTCCAACGGCTTGTTTTTCTGATGATGTAGAAAAATCTATTTCAGAAATTGAAAAACTTCTTCCTTCATCAGTTACAGAATCTACAAAAAGATGGACAGCAATAAAAGTTCTTGAACGTGATAGTGTAATTCTTGAAAAATTAAATTTATCAGTTGATGTAAAAGAAAAAGTTGAAAATATTACTTTAGCTTTGGAAAAAACTCAAGATGATGATATTGAATCAATCATCACAAATGAACGTTACAATTATATCAATTCACTCTTAAAAGGTGTTTTAACAAAATCAAATAAAAAAATGACTGTTTCTGATAAAATTGATAGTATTGTAACAAATCGTATTCTTGGTATTCCAATTTTCCTTTTAGTAATGTGGTTTGTTTATTGGGTTTCTGTTTCTACTGTAGGAACAATGGGAACCGATTGGGCAAATGATGTTTTATTTGGTGAATGGATTCAAGGAGGAACTCAAACTTTACTCGAAAATGTTGGTGCAAATGAAGTTCTTATTGATTGTATCGTAAACGGAATTTTGGGTGGACTTGGTGCAGTTTTAGGATTTGTTCCACAAATGGCAGTTTTGTTCCTGCTTCTTTCTATTCTCGAAGATTGTGGATATATGGTACGTATTGCTTTTGTTATGGACAGAGTTTTCCGTCAATTTGGTCTTTCTGGAAAATCATTTATTCCTCTTTTAATAAGTTCTGGTTGTGGAATTCCTGGAATTATGGCAAGTCGTACAATTGAAAATGAAAATGATCGTCGTATGACAATTATGACAACAACTTGGATTCCTTGTGGTGCAAAACTTCCTGTAATTGCATTAATGGCTTCTGTAATTGCTGCAAAAACTGGTTTTTCAAATGCGTCGTTTATTGGTCCTCTTATGTATATTGTTGGAATTGCTGCTGTTTTACTTGCTGCTATTTGTTTGAAAAAGACAAAATGGTTCCATGGTCCAGCTGCTCCTTTTGTAATGGAACTTCCTCAATATCATATTCCTCAGCCAAAAACTGTTTTATTACATACTTGGGAAAGACTCTGGTCATTTATTAAAAAAGCTGGAACAATCTTATTTGTTGCTTGTTTGATAATGTGGTTCCTTTCAAGTTATGGTTTTGGTCCAGATGGATTTGGTCTTGTAGATTCTAAATATTCTATTCTTGCTAAAATTGGTGGCGTTCTTAGATACATTTTTATTCCTCTTGGATTTGGAGGAAAAAGTGGCGGATGGCAGGCAGCTGCTTCAAGTATTGCAGGATTCTCTGCAAAAGAAGCAATTGTTTCTACAATGGGTGTTCTTGCTAACGTTTCTGGAGAAGTTGCAGAAGCAGCAGTTGGTGAAGATGGAGAAGCAATTTCTGCCGTAACTACAGCAATTTTGCATTGGTTCCCAACAGGTCTTGCAGGATTTAGTTTCTTACTTTTCAACCTTTTAGATTCTCCTTGTCTAGCAGCTATTGCAACAATGAAAAGTGAACTTAACAGCAGAAAATGGTTCTGGTTTGCAATTGCTTTCCAAAATATTTTTGCTTATGCAGTAACATTAATTGTTTATAGATTTGGAATGTTATTTGTACATGGCGAATTTAATGTTTACACTGTATTTGCCTTTATTTTTGCAATATTTATTCTGTTTAATCTGTTTAGGAAAAATCCTTATGCAGAAATTGATAAAAAAATGAAAAATTTTGCATAAATTTTAAATACGTCGAGTCAAGATTTAGGTTTTTATTAAACCTAAAATGAAAGAAAGGTGATTGATTTTGTTTCAATCACCTTTTTTTTAAGTTTAAAAATATAAAAATATTATTTTACAATAAATTTATAACAGTGATGAGGTTTTTTATTATGATAATCCAAAGGAATTGATTGAGAAGTTACATCTTCTGAATAGATTTTTAATCCTGAAATTGTGATTTCTGGCAATTTTGAAACATCAAATTTTAATTTTTCAGAATTTGTACTAAAATAAAGAATTCCATTCGGATTTAAAATGTTTAAACAGTCTTTTACAAGTTGAACCCAATCTTTATTTATATCAAGAATGTTATGTGTATTTTTACTATTAGAAAAAGTTGGTGGATCTAAAATGATAATATCATAAGTTTTCGATTTTTCTTTTAATTTTTCATCATCTTTTTTTGCAATAATACTTTTTTGAATAACTGCTTTTTCTTGTAAAAAAGAAATGCAATCTGCTCTTGTAAAAATATATTTTTTCTTATCTGAAAAACCATTTAAACTCATATTTTCTTTCGTCCAGTTTAAATATGTATTTGAAAGATCAACAGATTCAACAGATTTTGCATTTCCACTTGCTGCGTAAACTGAAAAACTTCCTGTATAACAAAATAAATTCAAAACAGATTTTCCACTTGAAATATCACGAATTTTTGAGCGTAAAGGTCTGTGATCAAAAAAGATTCCGTTATCTAAATAAGAATTCAAATCAATTTTGAAAATTTGTCCTTGTTCTTGAATAAAATTATAATCAATAAAAAAATCATCTTCCAAAAATTTAGAATTTTCCTGTGAAGAATTCTTTTCGTATTGATTTGTTCCTTTTTGATGTTTGCGATATTTTTTTATAATATGTGATTTTTCTATTCCTAAAATATTTTCTGCAACTTGAGCCATTTTTTCTAGCCAGATTTTTTCTTCTTCATCATCTTTTTCGTAAGGTCGTTCATAAAGATATAAAATTGCAAAAGTTCTTTCTTTTATTTCAGATTCAATTGAAATATCATTTTCTGAAATTTTCTTATTTTGTTCAGCAAGAAATTTTGCCGCTTCAATGACAGAATTGCAATCTTTTGGTAAAAATTCATATAAATCAAGACTAACTGGAATTTCTGGAATATCCCGGTCATAAAGTCTATAACATGAAATTCTGTTTTTTCTTGCCCATTTTCTTAATTCTTTGTATTTCTTTTTTAATCTATTTGAAAAAAGTTCTGATTGATATTGTAATTTTTCGTTCATAAAAAAAGTATAATACATTTTTTCAGTTAATAGAATAAAGTAATTTTTAAAATTTATTTCACAAAATTAATATTGTCTTGTATAATTATTAATAATTTGTTGTTATTATTTTAGAAATGAGGATGGTTTATTATGAGTGAAAATTATGAGTATCAAAGTGAAGAAAAACAAAGAAAACTTAAGACATTGTCTAATTTGCAAAAGTGGAGAAGTAAAGTTTTAAAAACTCATTTTTTAATAGTTTTAGCAGTTTTTCTTGTAGAAGTTATAAATAATATTATTTTGTATGTTACAAAATCGCAGGGATATAACGAAAATACAATTCTCCAAAAATTAATTAGATATCTTTTTATTACAACAATCATAAATTTTGGAAGTTTTTTATTATCATTTTTTCTAACAAAAAAAATAAAATCAGAAAAGCAGCCTTACATTTTAATCATTTTGATGTTTATAACTTGTATAGATGTTGTATTTTCTCATTATCAATTTTCAATCTGTTTTGCAATTTTTGCAGTTCCAACTATTTTGAGTATGATTTATGAAGACAAACATCTTACAAATTTATGTTTAGTTTTTACTTTTGTTGGTCTTTTAGTAGGAATTATTTCTCGGGCTTTAGATTCTGATTATTCAAAAGATATTGGTCCTGAAGCGGCAATTGCAATTTTTCTAAATCTTATTTTGTGGGTTTATGTTAGAATTTGTATAGATATTCTTGTTGAAAGAAGAGTTCAAGTTGAAAATTTATTATTAAATATTCTTCCAGAAGATGTTGCTGATGAATTGGAAGAAAATCCTGATGCGACAATTGCAAAATCTTTTCCAAAAGTAACAGTTCTTTTTACAGATATTGTCGGATTTACAAAAATGAGTTCAGAAATGCAGGCAGATGATATTGTAAAAGTTCTTAATGGAATTGTTACGGAGTTTGATATTTGTGCTAAAAAAAATGGTGTTGAAAAAATAAAAACAATTGGCGACTCATATATGGCAGCAAGCGGGCTTTGTGAAAATTCTGATAATGATGGTGCTAAAAAAATAATGAAATATGCAAAAGAAATTCTTTTAATTATTGATAAATTTAATAAAACTTCTCCAATAAAAATTCAAATTAGAATTGGAATAAACACAGGACCTGTTGTTGCTGGTGTAATTGGAAAATCAAAATTTATTTTTGATATTTGGGGAGATACTGTAAATGTTGCCAGTAGAATGGAAAGTTCTGGAAGACCGCAACAAATTCATGTTTCTGAACAAACTTATATTGAATTAAAGAAAAATTTTATTTTTAAGGAAAGCCTTGATGTTGATGTAAAAGGAAAAGGTCTTATGCACACTTATTTTATTTAACTTCTAAAAACTTATTATAGTTAAAATTATAATTTTATATATAATGGAATATATATTTTAGAATGTTAATTTTTTTGTCCATAAGAAAGTTTTCGAAAAATGAAATCTCTAAAATGTAAATTTAAGATTTTTCAGTTATGAAGATGCTGCTAAAAACTAAAAAAAAACAAAATAAAGGAAGAAAAAATGAATAAAAATGACTATATTATACGTTTAGAAACGTCTTCTGATTATGATGAAGTTGAAAATTTAGTAAGAGAATCTTTTTGGAATGTATATCGTCCTGGTTGTTTTGAACATTATGTGCTTCATTGTTTGAGAAATAATAAAGATTTTGTGCCAGAACTTGATTTTGTTATGGAAAAAGATGGTCGAATTATTGGACAAAATATTTTTGTAAAGGCAAAAATCAATTCAGATAATGGAAGAGAAATTCCAATTATGACAATGGGACCAATTTGTATTACAAATGAGTTAAAACGAAAAGGCTATGGAAAAATTTTATTAGACTATTCACTTGAAAAAGCAAAACAAATGGGCGTTGGGGCGTTATGTTTTGAAGGAAATATCAACTTTTATGGAAAAAGTGGTTTTAATTTTGCTTCAAAATATGGAATTCGTTATCACGGATTACCAGAAGGTGAGGATTCTTCGTTTTTCCTGTGCAAAGAATTAATTCCTGGATTTTTAGATAATATAACAGGCGAATATGCTCCTCCAACTGCATATTTGATAGATGAAACAGAAGTAGAAAATTTTGATATGAAATTTCCTTATAAAGAAAAATTGAAACTTCCAGGCCAATTAATATAATCAGTTTTAAAAATGACTATTGGAGAAAGTTTTTTTTCAGAATGAAGTAAATATTGGAGAATGAAATATGAAAAATAAATTATTTATTGTAGAAGGATTACCTTGTTCTGGAAAAAGTACAACATCATCTTTTATTGCATCTATTTTAGAAAAAACAGAAAAAGTCTGCTTTGTTGATGAAGGTACAAAAAATCATCCTGCCGATTATGAATTTCATGCTCTTGCTCCAGCTGGTTTTTTATCAGATAAAGAAGAAATTGTTCCATTATCTCAATTTTCGGGAGATATGTTTGACAAATTATTACAATACAAAATATATGATTTTTTACCTTGGAATATTGAAATGCCTCTTATGCTTGAAAAATGGCATCAGTTTGTAAAAAATGCTAGTGAAGATACAGTTTATGTTTTTAATTGCGTATTGTTACAAAATCCTATGTGCGAAACTATGATGAGATTTGGTTTTTCAGAAGATGAGTCAAGAAATTATATAAAAAAAATTGCTAATCTTATTAATCCTATGAATCCTGTTGTTATATATTTAAAAAATACGGATATTGCTGCTTCTGTAAGAAAAATTGCAAATGAACGACCTGGCTGGCTTGAAGATGTTATAAATTATCATGTGAATGGTAACTATGGAAAACAAATTGGTGCAAAAGGTTTTGAAGGATATATTCGTTGCCTGGAAGAAAGACAAAAACGTGAATTACGAATTCTTAATACTTTACCTGTAAAAAGTTTTATAGTTGATAATCCTCAGCAAAATTGGAAAACAGCACAAGATTCAATATGCTCTTATATGTCTAAGTTATAATTTTTGTGATAAATAAAAACTTTTTCTTGAAAAAATTATTTAGTTTTTAAATATATTTTTAATCTTTCTCAAATAATAAATCAAAATTTACAGAAAAATATTTTTCAATTTACTAACTTGACAATAAAATTCTATAGAATTAAACTATGTTAGTTAGGTTTTACTAACAAAAGTAAAATTCATGATTAAAAAATAGTGCAATCATATTTTTAAATTATTTTTTTTAGAAATAGAAATTTTATAAAAATGGGAGAAATTTTTAATGAAACACATACATTTTGATGTTGAAACTGATGGATTTTATGGGGCTTTTTGGAAGTGCAAACATCACTCTGATTTTGCTATGATTACTATGATTGGCGATGACCCAGAAGATTATGCAATTCGTTGTTTTGTAAAATGGCTTTTTCAGTTTGAAATTAACGTTCTTACAATGTCGCCGTCTAAAAAAGATTATGGACATCACAATTATCCGTTGGAACGTATAGAAAAGGCAATTTCTTGGTTAAAAAATCAAGGTATTTGTAAAATTGGTATTGTAGGAGCTTCTACTACAGGAACATTAGCATTAACTGCAGCATCTTATTTTTCTGATATTTCATTAACAATTGGAATGACTCCTAGTGATTTTATTTGGCAAGGATTTATGCAAGGAAAAAAAGATGGTTGTAAGGAATGGCCTGTTGAGGGAGAATCTCTTTTTTCTTATGGTGGAAAACCTTTGCCGTATATGCCTTTTGTCTATCAACATCCTCAGTATTGGCATTGCATTGAAAATGAAAGTAAAAAAAATGGCGACCTGATAAATTCTTGGAAACTTTTTGATGATTCTGAAAAGGCTCATCCTATCACAGAAGATGAATATATTAAGATTGAAAAAATACGCGGAAAATTACTTTTGATTGGTGCAGATGATGATGCTCTTTGGAATACAGGTAAATATATTCGCCGGATGGAAAAAAGACTTTCTGAACGTTCTCACGAATGTGAACTTGAAACTGTAGTTTATGAACATGGTACGCATTTTGTATTTCCAGAAACTTTGTTAAAAAAACTGTTACCTGTTGGTTCGTCATTATTTATAAAATTGTTTTTTTCTGCTGCAAAAAAATATCCAAAAGAATGTAAAAAAACTCGTATTAATCTTGATGAGTGCATTTCAAAAACAATTAAAGATTGGAAGAAAAAATATTAAATCTTTTTATTTATAGAGGAAATAAATTATGGATTTTCAAGAATTTGGAAATTTGTCTGGTAAAACTTTTGTTTTACTACCTGGAACTGCTTGTACATGGCAGTTGAATTTTAAAAATGTAATAGATGAATTAGCAAAAAAATTTCATATCATTGCGGTAAATTATGATGGTTTTGAAGGTGATAAAACAAAAATCTTTACTGATATGCTAACTGTTACACAAAAAATCGAAAATTATATTTTAAAAAATCATAATGGAAAAGTTGACGGCGTTTATGGTTCTTCTCTTGGCGGTAGTTTTGTGGGACTTTTAGTTCAAAGAAATCGTATTCATATCGAACTCGGTTTTATTGGTAGTTCAGACCTTGACCAAGGAAGTAAGTTTTATGCAAGGTTTTTATGCTCAGTTATTGGTTTTATGTTTTCTGGTGCTTGTAAAAGTGAAAAAAAACGAAATGCACTAAAATCAAAATTTCAAAAAAAACGTGATATTAGCAAAGAAGAACTTTCTTTTGGAATTGATTTTGTTGATAATATGAAAAACTTAAATCCTAAAACTATCACAAAAGAATTTTATTCTGATTATGTTACGCCGTTAGAAGATTCTATTTTTGTAGAAGGCACAATTATTCATATCATTTATGCTTTAAAAATGGGTGAAAAATACAAAGAACGCTATCTTAAACATTTTAAAAATCCTGATATTCACGAATTTGATATGCAGCATGAAGGATGGCTGAATAATGAAAAATGGCGACAACCAGTTCTAGATTGTATTTATGATTGTATGGAGGATAAAAAATGAAAAATCAAGGAACTTCTTCAACAGCTAAATGGATTTGGAGCTTTGCCGAAAAATATCGCTGGAAATATATTTTAAGCATTTTTACAGCTGTTTGTGGCGTAATTTGTGGTATTTTACCTTATTTTTTAATAGCAGATATTATTACTAATCTTTTAGATGGTTGTAAAGATATTTCTGTTTATGTAAAAGACTGTTTGATTATGGCTATTTTGTGGGTGGGACGATGCGGATTTCATAGTATTTCTACAACGCTTTCTCATAAGGCAACTTTTGTTGTTCTTGGCAATATTCGTAAAAATGTTTGCGAAAAACTTTCCCGGCTTCCTCTTGGTTCTGTACTTAATATGCCTTCAGGTTCTGTAAAAAATGTACTTGTAGAACGTGTTGATAGCATTGAAACAACGTTAGCTCATATCGTTCCTGAATTTACATCTAATATTTTAGTGCCAGTTTCTTTATTAGTTTATCTTTTTATTTTAGATTGGCGAATGGCTTTATCGGTTTTAGTTACTGTTCCGTTAGGTTTTGGTTTTTATGCACTTATGACACGAGGTTATACTGAAAGTTATCAAAATACAGTTGTTAAAACAAAAAATCTAAATGATACTGCAGTTGAATATATTAATGGAATTGAAGTAATTAAGGCTTTTGGTAAAGCTCAAAGTTCTTACGAAAAATTTGTTATTGCCGCAAAAGAAGGTGCAAACTGTTTTATAGAATGGATGCGTCGATGTAATATTTATTTTTGTCTTGCAATTTCAATTTTTCCTGCTACGATGATTTCAGTTTTACCAATTGGTGGATTTCTTTTTAAGGCTGGTTTGTTAGATTCAAATACTTTTATAAAAGTCATTTTATTTTCTGTTGGTTTAGTTGCATCTTTGGTTACTGTTATGTCTTATGGTGATGATTTAGCAAAACTTGGAACAATTATAGGAGAAGTTACAGATATTTTGGAACAAAAAGAACAAGTTCGTCCACAAGTGTCGCAAGTTCTTCCAAAATCAAATGATATTGAATTACGTGATGTAAGTTTTGGTTATCATAAAAAAGAAGTTCTTCATGATATTAATATGACCATAAAAGAAGGTTCTGTGAATGCACTTGTTGGACCATCTGGCAGCGGAAAATCTACTATAGCAAAATTAATTGCAGGTTTGTGGGATGTAAACGGTGGAAGCATTACTCTTGGCGGAGTCGATATTCGTTCTTTAACTTTAAAAGATTACAATCAACGTATTGCTTATGTATCTCAAGATAATTTTCTTTTTGATACAACTGTTATGGAAAATATCCGTCTTGGAAATCAAAATGCTACAGATGAAGAAGTGATTGAAGCTGCAAAACAATCTGGTTGTCATGAGTTTATTCTAGGATTGGAAAATGGATATCAGACAGTTGCAGGCGGAGCAGGCGGGCATCTTTCTGGTGGTGAAAGACAACGTATTTCAATTGCTCGTGCTATGCTAAAAAATGCACCTATCATCATTTTGGACGAAGCAACAGCTTTTACAGATCCAGAAAATGAAGCTTTAATTCAATCTTCTGTGGCAAAACTTACAAAAGGAAAAACTTTGCTTGTTATTGCTCATCGTTTGTCTACAATTATAGATAGTGATAAGATTTTCGTTGTGGAGGATGGGCATATCCGTGCAAGTGGAAAACACGAAGAATTACTTAAAAATGATATTTTATATGAAAAAATGTGGCATTCTCATATTGCAGTTCGTGATACAGTGGAAGGAGAAACAGGCAAATGATTCAGATTTTTAAACGATTTTTTGATTTTTGTGGAAAAACTAACAAGCGGAAATTTCAACTCTCAATTTTTCTTGGCGTGATAAAAGCTTTATTTGAGGCGTTAAAAATTCCTGCAATTGCAGTTACCTTACATGGAGTTCTTTCAAATAATTTAACAATTGAACATATTTTGCTATCTTTTTTAATTATGTTTGTAAGCGTCGTTGGTAATGCGTTTGTAAATTATCGTTCGACAATGCTTCAATGTGAAGCAGGTTATGGTTCTTGTGCAGATAAACGAATTGAAATTGCAGAACATTTAAAATATTTACCAATGGGATATTTTAATAAAAACAGTCTTGGATATATTACTTCTGTAGCAACAAATAGTATGGAAGCTTTAGCAGATGTTGCAACTCGCGTTGTTATGATGGTTACACAAGGAATTTTAACTACAGCGGTTGTTGTTCTTATGATTTGTTTATTTGATTTTCGTATTGGTGTGATTGCAGTGATTGGTGTAGCGTTGTATTTTGGTGTAAATACTCTTTTGCAAAAAAAAGCAAAAACTCTAGCTCCTATAAAAGATAATTCTGACAGAAAACTAGTAGAAAAAGTATTAGAATATATTCATGGAATTGCAGAAGTAAAATCATACAATCTTACTGGTGAAAAAAGTAAAGCTTTAAATAATGCGATTGATGAAAACACTGAAGCAAATATAAAAACTGAAGTAAGTTTTGTTCCAATTATGTTCTTGCAAACGTTAATTTCTAAGTGGTTAGGAGTTATTATTGCTTTTTCATCTGTAATTTTTTATCTAAATGGTACTATGGAATTATTAAATTCTGTAGTGATGATAATTTCAGCTTTTATTTTATTTGGTGCGTTAGATACTGCCGGAAATTATTCAGCTCTTTTACGAAGTGTAGATTTATCTGTAAATAAAGCAAAATCTGTATTGGAAATGCCTACTATGAATCTAGATGGAAAAAATATCACACCTAAAAATTATGATATTGATGTAGAAAATATTGAATTTTCTTATGATAAGCGAAAAATTATCAACGGAATTTCTGTACATATTCCAGAAAAAACTACAACCGCAATTGTAGGTCCTTCTGGCGGAGGAAAAACAACTCTTTGTCATTTAATTTCTAGATTTTGGGACGTAGATAAAGGTTCAATAAAATTAGGTGGCGTAAATGTAAAAGATTATAATATGGACAGTTTGATGAAGAATTTCAGTTTTGTTTTCCAAAATGTTTATCTATTTAAAGATACTATTGCAAATAATATTCGTTTTGGACAACCAGACGCTCCTATGGAAAAAGTTATTGAAGCTGCAAAAAAAGCATGCTGTCATGATTTTATTATTTCACTTCCAAACGGATACGACACAGTTATTGGAGAAGGTGGTGCAAATTTATCAGGCGGCGAAAAACAACGCATTTCTATTGCAAGAGCGATTATGAAAGATGCACCAGTTATAATTTTAGATGAAGCAACTGCAAATATAGACCCAGAAAGTGAACAGGAACTGATTACCGCTATTGAAGCATTAACTCGAGAAAAAACAATTTTGATGATTGCTCATCGTTTAAAAACTGTTCGCCATGCAGATAAAATTCTTGTAATTGATAACGGAAAAATTGTTCAAAGCGGAACACATGAACAGCTTATGCAGGAAGAAGGAATCTATCATCGGTTTGTGGAATCTAGAGAATTAGCAGTCGGATGGAAAGTATAAAAAATTTATTTGTAGAAAAAATCTTACAAACTATCTTTTTTACTTGTTTTGTTTAAATTTTATTAATAGAATATCTTTTTAGAATTTTATCATGATAATGCAATTCTTATGAGGAATAAAATGAAAAATAAAAAATCTCGATTTGAAAAAACTCGGTTTGTGTTGATTTTTTGGACTCTTTTTGTTGGTTTTGGAGCGGTTCTTGGAGCAGTTGGCATGTTTTCTGATCCAAGTGGAAAACTTATGGGAATGGATTCTATGTTACCATATTTTCAAGTTCTTCCTTTTGCTAAAATTATTTTCCAAGATTTTAAATTTTCAGCTTGTGCTTTACTTTTGGTGAATGGACTTACAAATTTTACGGCTGCGGGTTTTTTGTTTGCTAAAAAGAAAATTGGTATTATTCTTGGCGGAATTTTTGGAATCACTTTGATGCTTTGGATTTGTATTCAGTTTTATATATTTCCATTAAATTTTATGTCTACAACTTTTTTTATAATAGGATTTTGTCAAGCAATAACTGGTTATATGGCTTTTATTTTTTATAATCAAGAAAATTTTTATGTAAATTTGAATGATTATAAAAATATTGGAACAGAAAAAAATCATCTTGTTGTTTTCTTTTCTAGAATGGGATATGTAAAAAAAATTGCTTATGAAAAAGCAAATGAAACTGGTGCAGAAATTTATGAAATAAAATCTACTGAGCGTACCGAAGGAACTTTAGGTTTTTGGTGGTGTGGCCGTTTTGCTATGCACAGATGGGAAATGCCAATCGAAAAACCAGAAATCGATTTTTCAAAATATGAACATGTAACAATATGTTCTCCAATTTGGGTGTTTGCTCTTGCAGCTACTGTTCGTGCTTTTTGTAGGGAAGTTTCTGGAAAAATTAAAGAAGTTGATTATATTTTAATTCATCATACTAACGGAAAATATGAAAATGCCGCCGATGAAATGGATAATCTTTTGAAATTAAAAAGAACTCATTTAAAAAGTATTCAATGTAAAATAGGAAAATATAAAATTTTGTGTGATTAATATTTATGTAAAAATTTGAAATTAAAATGCTATATTTTTTACTATTTCCACAAATATTGTTTTTTAATATAATCGCCTTATGACTAAAATAGAAATTCTTGATTCAACTTTGCGCGATGGAGCTCAAGGTGAAGGTATAAGTTATTCTGTTCAGGATAAAATTCACATTTGTCAAGCGTTAGACAAACTTGGAATTCAATTTATAGAAGCGGGAAATCCTGGTTCAAATCCTAAAGAAATTGAATTTTTTGAAGAAATAAAAAAATATAAATTTGAAAATTCAAAAATTTGTGCATTTGGTTCAACTCGACGTAAAGAAATTTCTTGTGAACATGATTCTAATATTCAAAGTTTAATTTCTGCTGGTACTGAATATGTCGTAATTTTTGGAAAATCTTGGGATTTTCAAGTTACTGATATTATCAAAACCTCGCTTGAAGAAAATCTAAATATGATAAAAGAGTCTTGTGCATATTTAAAGGCAAACGGAAAACATGTTTTTTATGATGCTGAACATTTTTTTACTGGTTATTATGCAAACAAAAACTATGCAATGAAAACTTTAAAAGCCGCTGTCGAAGGTGGAGCCGAAGTTCTTTGTCTTTGTGAAACTCGTGGCGGTTCTATGATTGATGAAGTAAAACTTGCTGTAAGTGATGTTGTAAAAACTTTTGGTTCTGAAGTTCGGATTGGAATTCATACTCATAATGATTGCGGTCTTGCTGTTGCAAATTCTTTGGTTGCTGTTCAAGAAGGTGCTGTTCATGTGCAAGGTGTTTTGTTAGGTTTTGGTGAAAGAACAGGAAATGCAAACTTAAGTACAATCATTCCAGATTTACAATGTAAAATGAAATATTCTGTAATTTCTGATGAAAAAATGAAAATATTAACTTCAATTTGTAAAGAAGTTTCTGAAATTACAAATTTGAGTTTATCTCCACAAATGCCTTTTGTTGGTGCTTCTGCTTTTGCTCATAAAGCTGGAATGCATATTGATGCGGTTTTAAAAAATCCATCAGCTTATGAACATATTTCTCCTGAAGTAGTTGGAAATTCTAGAGTTTTCCTTATGAGTGAAGTTGCCGGTCGTTCTATGATAATAGAAAAGATTCGCAAATTTTTCCCAAATGTAAAAAAATCAGATTCAGTTGTTTCTGAAATTTGTGATAAAGTAAAAGAACTTGAACAAGAAGGTTTTCAATTTGAAGGTGCTGATGGAAGTTTTGAACTTATGGTTCGCAAATTTGTTGGAAAATATCAGCCTTTTTTCAAATTGCATTATTATCAAACAAATGGTTCAAATCCTCGCCCAGAAGAAGGCGTAAATTCTTGTGCTCAAATAAAAGTTGAAGTTGATGGACAAATTGAAATCACTGCTGGAGAAGGCGATGGACCTGTAAATGCTTTGGATATTGCTTTAAGAAAAGCGTTGGAGCGATTTTATCCTCTAGTTTCCAAAATTCGTCTTGTTGATTATAAAGTTCGTGTTTTGGATGGAAAATCTGCTACGGCAGCAAAAGTTCGTGTTATTATTGAATCAACCGATGGAGAAATTACTTGGACAACAATTGGTGTTTCTTCCGATGTAATTGAAGCTTCTTGGATTGCACTTTCAGATTCTTTTGAATACAAATTAATTCACGATATAGAAAAAAGATATAAAAAAATTATTTAAAATTCACAAAATATATGGAGTTCTAAAAAAATGGAAAAAACTATTGCTTTAATTCCTGGAGATGGAATTGGTCCTGATGTTGTTGGTGAAGCTGTAAAAGTTTTAGATGCTGTTGCAAAAAAATATTCTCACAACTTTATTTACAAAAATGTTATTGCTGGCGGTTGTGCAATTGATAAATTTGGAGAACCTCTTCCAGAATCACAATTGGATATTTGTAAATCATCAGATGCAGTCTTGCTTGGTGCTGTTGGTGGTCCAAAATGGGATAATGTTGAACCTTCTATACGTCCAGAAAAAGGTCTTTTGGCTCTCCGGGGCGGATTAAAAGTTTTTGCAAATCTTCGACCTGCTGTAATTTTTCCTCAATTAAAATCTGCATGTCCTTTAAAAGATGAAATTATTGGAGAAGGTCTTGATATTTTAATTGTTCGCGAACTAACTGGTGGAATTTATTTTGGTGAACGTGGGTTTTCAGAAGATAAAAATACTGCTTGGGACACAGAAAAATATTCGGATTATGAAATTGAAAGAATTCTTCGACTTGCTTTTTCTGCTGCTCAAAATAGACAAAAAAAAGTTACAGTTGTTGATAAAGCAAATATTTTAGTTTCTTCAAGATTATGGCGGCGAATTGCGGAAGAAGTTCATAAAGACTATCCAGAAATAGAATTGAACTTTTTATATGTTGATAATGCTGCTATGCAATTAGTTAGAAATCCTCGTCAATTTGATGTAATTGCAACTTCAAATATGTTTGGTGATATTCTTTCTGATGAAGCAAGTCAAATTACAGGTTCAATTGGAATGTTAGCATCTGCATCTTTAGGCGATGGAACAGGTCCTGGTCTTTACGAACCAATTCATGGTTCTGCCCCAGATATTGCTGGAAAAAATCTTGCAAATCCTCTTGCAACAATTCTTTCTGCAGCAATGCTTTTACGTTATGATTTCAAAATGGAAACAGAAGCAAAAGCTATTGAAAATGCTGTAAACGAAGTATTAAATGAAGGTTGGCGTACTGGAGATATTGCTGGAAATATAGAAGAAATTCGTGCAAAAGGAAAACTCGTCGGCACAAAAGAAATGGGTGATTTAGTTGTTTCTAAAATTTAAAAATCAAGAGGAAAAAAAATGAAAAAAATATTTAAAATATCAGTTTTAACAAGTTTAATTTTTGGTTTTGTTTTAGCATTTGCAAGTTGTGGTGAAAAAAAATCAAAACCAGTTGGTTTTGGATACACAGGTGCAGATTTTTCTGTAGAAGTAAAAGTCCCAAATACAGATAGCGTTTGTATGAAAAAAGCTCAAGAAATGGATAAAAAAATGACAGCTCTTGAATTAACTCAAAAAATGGGAAATGGAATTAATCTTGGAAATACAATGGAAGCTTACCGTGGCTGGAACCAGAATTTTGGAAAAAGAGTTTCTTTTTATGAACAACTTTGGGGACAACCAATTACAAAACAAGAAATGTTTAAAGCTTATAAAGAAGCAGGATTTAATTCTGTTCGTATTCCAGTTGCCTGGACAAATATGATTGATTATGAACATGGAAATTATGAGATAAAACCTGAACTTTTAGACAGAATTGAACTTCTTGTAAATTGGGCTATTCAAGAAGATTTATATGTAATCATTAATGACCATTGGGATGGTCAATGGTGGGGAATGTTTGGTGCAATTGATAAAAAATATCGTTATCAAGCAGGAATTTTGTATAAATCAATTTGGACACAAGTTGCAAATCGTTTTAAAAATTATGATGAACATTTGATTTTTGAAAGTGCAAACGAAGAATTAGGCGACCGTTTAAATGATGATACAGTTTTTTCTAAAGGTTTAAAAGGAAATCTTTCTCAATTTGAATGTTATGATTGTACAAATCAGATTAATCAATGTTTTGTAGATTTAGTTCGCGAAACTGGTGGAAATAATAAATATCGTTTTTTACTGATTGCCGGTTATAACACAGATATAGATAAAACTTGTGAAATAAGTTTTAAAATGCCAACTGATAAAGTAAAAAATCGTCTTTTAGTTTCTGTCCATTATTATACTCCATCAACTTATTGTATTTTGGATAAAGATGCTTCTTGGGGAAAAGTAAGAAATTCTTGGGGAACAGATGCCGATTACAAATCTATGGATGGTTATTTTGCAAAAATGAAAAAATTTGTTGATGAAGGATATGGCGTAATTATTGGAGAATATGGCGTTTCAAAAGATTCTAAACAAAACAAAAAAGAAGGAATGGAACAGTGGCTTACAAATGTTTTAGATAATTGTGATAAATATAATTATTGTCCAATGCTTTGGGATTGTAATTCATTCTTCTTCAAAAGAGAGCCAATGGGCTTTAGAGATGAATCTGTTGGAAATGTTTATAAAAATAGAAACTAAAAATTGCAGTCCAATTAAAAATAGAGTAAAATAGTTTTATGGCTGATTTCGAAAAAAAAGATGGACTTATTTATTCTGGAGATTTGCGTACAATTCTTGGAGTTGATGGATCTTCTTCAGAATTTTCTGGAATTGTTCCTTATGGAGCAGAAAAAATTGATGATAATGTTTTTTCAGATTCTCCTTATGAAGAAATTGTTTTACCAGATTCCATAAGAGAATTTGGTAATGCTGTTTTTGAAAATTCAATTAATTTAAAAACTGTAAAACTTCCTCCAGAAATAAAAAAACTTACACCATATTTATTTTCTGGCTGTTCTTCCTTAAAAAAAGTTTTTATGCCTGAAAGTTTAACAGAATTTCCAGAAGGTTTATTTTATGGTTGTTCATCTTTAGAAGAAATTCCTTTTAGAGCGGGTATTCAAGAATTGCCAGAAAGTGTTTTTGAAGGATGTTCTTCTTTAAAATCATTGGTAATTCCAGATAGTGTAAGTGCAATTGGAAAACGTGCTTGTGCAAATTGTACTTCTCTTTCAACTGTAGTTTTACCTGCAAAACTGTATATGCTTGAAGATGACGCTTTTGAAGGTTGTAATTCAATTGCAAATATAAGAATTAGCGAAGATAATCATCTGTTTTATGTAAACGAAAACGATGGTTGTCTTTATGAAAAATCAATTGATGGTGAAGATAAACTTCGTTTAAAGATTTGTAAACAAAAATCTGAAAAAGTTGATTTTTTTGAAAATGAAGAACTTCTTGATACAAAAGAAGTTGAAAATTTTTTCACTAATGAACAATCTGATGAAATTGATGAAATTTGTTCACCAGAAATCTCAGTTGATTTTGAAGAAAATTCAGAAAAAATAAAAGAACAAAAAGTTAATGAAAAAAGTGAACAGGAGAATGATATGGAAAATAAAAATTCAGAAATTGATAATTTATTTGCCGATATAATGGGAGATGAAAAAAATAGAAAGGAAAACACAGAATCATCAGTTTCTATTAGCGACCGAGAATCAGAAGTTTTATCAACTATGATGGAAGTTATGAATGATTCTCCTGCAAATAAAGGCGTTTCAATTACTGATGAAGAACTTACAAATTTATTTTCAAAAAATGAAGAACTTGCAAATGAGCCAAATTCTCCTACAGAAGAAGTTTCAGATGGTATTGATAATAAAACAAAAATTCTTATTGATAGCGTAGAATTTAGTAAAATTATAGAAAATACTCCTACAAAAGAAATTCCTTCTGAATCTGATTTATTTGTTATTGCAGAAAATACTGTAACAGAACAAGATGGAACTGAAAATTTTTCTGAAAAACTAGAAAAATGTGTAAAAAAGATTGCACGTATTCAAGATTTTAAAAGAATTATTCTTTTAAAAGGTTTACCTTTAGATAATGAAGAATTTATGCAATTTTTCCATCTTTTTATTGTCAAAAAAAATGTTATTGTTGCCTGTAAAGCATCATCTCCGGCAACTCTTTCTGATTATTGTAAAAAAATATGTGAAGAATCTAGAATTAGTTTAGATAAAGATGAACTTACAGAACAACGAAAGTGTATTTCTATAAAAAGTAATATGCTTATAAAAATTATTATTCAAGATATTTAAAAAATATTTTTTCTCGAGGTTAATTATGAAGAGCGATAATGCAAAAAAAGGCATTGAGCGAGCACCACATAGGTCTTTATTTTATGCAATGGGTTACACAGACGAAGAATTAGAAAGACCTTTAGTTGGTGTTTGTTGTGCAAAAAATGAAATTATTCCAGGTCATATTGAGCTTGATAGAATTTCAGAAGCAGTAAAAGCTGGCATTCGTATGGCAGGTGGAACACCAATCGAATTTCCTGCAATTGGTGTTTGCGATGGAATTGCAATGGGACATGAAGGAATGAAATATTCTTTAGTAACTCGCGAACTTATTGCAGATTCTATTGAATGTGTGGCAAAAGCTCATCAGTTTGATGCTTTAGTTTTAATTCCTAATTGCGACAAAATTGTTCCAGGAATGTTGATGGCTGCCGCTCGTCTTGATTTACCAACTGTTTTTGTTTCTGGTGGACCTATGATGCCAGGTCATTTACCAAGCCATGAAGAAGGAAATCCTTACTCCGATAAAAATCTTTCTCTTACAGATATGTTTGAAGCTGTCGGTGCTGTTTCTTCTGGAAAAATTACAGAAACTCAGTTGAGAGAAATGGAACATGTTGCTTGTCCTGGTTGTGGTGCTTGTTCTGGAATGTTTACGGCAAATTCTATGAATTGTTTGACAGAATCTTTAGGATTAGGACTTCCTGGAAATGGAACAATTCCCGCTGTTTCAGGAAGAAGAATTGCTTTAGCAAAACATGCAGGAATGAAAGTTATGGAAATGTATGAAAAAGGCATAACAGCCCGCTGCATGATGACTCCTCAAAATTTTAAAAATGCTCTTGCCGCAGATATGGCTCTTGGTTGTTCTTCTAATACAATGTTGCATCTACCTGCCATTGCTCATGAAGCTGGTTTTTCAATAGATTTACATGAAGTAAATGAAATTTCAAATAGAACTCCAAATTTATGTCATCTGGCACCTGCTGGTCATACTTTTATGTGTGAATTAGATGATGCTGGCGGAGTTCAAGCTGTTCTTTATGAACTTGCAAAGAAAAATTTAATTGATACAAGTCTTATCACCGTAACAGGAAAAACAATTGCAGAAAACATAAAAAATGTAAAAAATAGAAATCCTGAAATTTTAAGACCAATTGAATCTCCATTTAGTGATAATGGTGGACTTGCTATTTTATTTGGAAATCTTGCTCCAAACGGAACTGTTGTAAAACGTTCTGCTTGTGCAAAAGAACTTATGCATCATATTGGACCTGCCCGTGTTTTTGATGATGAATCTGAAGCAATGAATGCAGTTCAAAATCAAAAAATAAATCCTGGAGATGTTGTCGTAATTCGTTATGAAGGACCAAAAGGCGGACCTGGAATGAGAGAAATGCTTGCAGTAACAGCAGCACTTGCCGGTCAGGGACTTGATAAAAAAGTTGCTCTTATTACTGATGGACGTTTTTCTGGTGCAACTCGCGGTGCTTCGTTAGGTCATTGTTCGCCAGAAGCAGCGGTTGGTGGACCAATTGCCTTAGTAAAAGAAGGTGATTTAATAGAACTTGATATAAATAATTACAAAATCACCTTAAAAGTAAGTGATGAAGAATTAGCTAAACGAAAATCTGAATGGAAAGCTCCAGAACCAAAAGTAAAAACAGGTTATCTTGCAAGATATGCAAAACTTGTTTCAAGTGCAGATAAAGGTGCAATTTTGGAATAAATTAGATTTTTATCAGTTTTTTTTGATAAAATGCAATCTACAAGTAAAACTAAAACTTGAGATTGCATTTTTTATTTAAGTTTTTAAGCAAAGCGTACCTTGTCTTGTCGTATTTTCATAAACATTATTTTTTGATATTATATATTTTATGATAAAAAATTCTGTTGTATTGTATAAATCTAACGTGGCAATAATTGTTGATAAAGATGATGATAAATTTCTTATACGATTCTGTACTCAACAGGCAACTTCAACTGGAAAAAAAGCTATTTATGCAGAACAAAAAGTTCGTGAAAAAGATATAATTTTACTTCATGAAGGTCCTTGTTCTTCTCTTGAAAAAGTCTTAGAAAATAATAATCAGAATTTTGAAAATCAAATAAAAGAAACTTACGAACTATTACAAAGTGATGATTCAACTTCTTCAAGTCCAATTTCTTTACAAGAATTATCAGAATATGCACTTGGCAGTTTTGATGCAAATTTAGTTTGGGGATTTTACAACGCTTTATTATCATCAGTTGAATTTTTACAAATTCCAGAAGAATTAAAAAATGGAAAAATAATTTTTAAACCTCGAACATCAGAAGAAATCAGCCTTGTAAATCAAAAAAAATACGAAAAAGAACATGAAGCAGAAATTAAAGCGGAATTCTTAAAAAGATTAAAATCAAAAAAATTAATTCTTCCTCAAGATGCAAAATTTATGGGAGAAGTTGAGGCTTTCGCTTTATGTAAAACTGAAAAATCAAATATTTTAAAAGAAGCAGGATTTTCTCAAACAATTGAACAAGCTCATAAAATTTTAATAGAAACTGGAATTTGGGATATTACAAAAAATCCTTATCCAACTCGTTTTGGTTTTAGTTTTGATTCTGCAAGAGAACAACTTGGTTCAATGAAAGATGAAGAAAGGGAAGATGTTCCTTGTAAATGTTTTGCAATTGATGCTCCAAATTCTCTCGACCCTGATGATGCAGTCGGTTTTGATGGCGAATATTTCTGGATTTGCATTGCCGATCCTGCTGCAACTGTAGAACCTGATTCAAAAATAGATTTAGCAGCACGAGAAAGAGGAACAACTCTTTATATTCCAGAAGGGGCTTCTAGAATGTTGTGTGAATCTAGTTTGGAAGATTATGCACTTGGTTTACGAGAAAAAAAACTTGGAAAAAAATCTTCTGCGTTAGCATTTAAGTTAAAACTAGACGATAATTCTCAAATAGAATCCTGCGAAGTAAAAAAAGTTTCTGTTTATGTAGAAATGATTTCTTATGAAGAAGCGGAATTAAAAAAAGAATCTCCAGAATTAAAACCTCTTTTTGAAATGGCAAGAAAAAATCTTGCAAGAAGAAATGCAAATCATGCAATTACAATTCAAATGCCAGAAGTTGATATAAAAGTTGATAAATCTACAAAAATTGTTTCGATTGTGCCAGAAAAAAAATATGAAAGCAATTCAATGATTCAAGAAATGATGCTTTTGGCTGGCGAAGGTGCTGCAAAATTTGCTTTTAAAAATAAAATTCCATTTCCTTATGTTAGCCAAGAATCACCTGAATTTCCAGAAAAACTTCCAGACGGCTTAGCAGGGCAATTTGCAAGAATAAAATGTATGAGAAAACGTTCTGTTGGAATTACTCCATCTCCACATGCAGGACTTGGTTTAAGTTTTTATAGTCAGGTAACTTCTCCTTTGCGTCGTTATAGTGATTTAATTGCTCATGAACAGTTACATGCTTTTATTGAACAAAAAAAATTACTTACAAAAGATGAAATGCTTGAACGAATTTCCGCTGGTGATGCGGCTTCTCTTGCTGCAAAAAAAGCCTCTCGATTAAGTGAAACTCATTGGAAATTAGTTTATCTTTTACAAAATCCAGAAAAATCTTACAAAGGTTATTGTATAGATATTCGTGGAAATGATGCACTTATTTTAATTCCAGAACTTGATATGCAAACTCAACTCAGTGGTTGTTCTGGAATTTCATTAAATGATGAAGTTGAATTAAAACCTAAAAATATAGATATTCCAACACAAAAAGTTTTATTTTCAAGATTGTAATTTTACAAAAAAATTATGATGACTATATGCCAAAAAGTTTAGTTTATCTTTTTTTTTATCGTTTTTTCCATTATAATATTTGTATGAAATTAAATGATAACTTAATTGCATTTACTGGCGGAGGAACCGGCGGTCATATTTATCCAGGTCTTGCAGTTGCTGATGAATTAAAAATTCTTTCTAAACAAAATAATAAAACTATAAAAATAATGTGGATTGGCTGTTCTAAAGGAATGGACAAAAAAATCGTAGAAACGGCTTCTAGTTCAGATGGAACTTCTATAGCTGATTTATTTTTTGGAATTCCATCTGGAAAACTTCGACGATATTTTTCCTTAAAAAATTTTACAGATTTATTTAGAATCTTTGCAGGATTTGTAAAATCTTTCTATATTTTAAAAAAACAAAAACCTGCAGTTTTATTTTCAAAAGGCGGATTTGTAAGTGTTCCTCCTTGTTTTGCCGCAAAAATCTTAAAAATTCCTGTTTTTACTCATGAATGTGATTTTACGCTTGGACTTGCAAATAAAATAAATTTTAAATTTGCAAAAAAAATGTTTGTATCTTATGAAGAAACCAAAAATAAACTAGATTTTGAAAGCCAAAAGAAAATTTTTGTAACAGGAAATCCTATTAGACCAGTTTTTTATCATACAAATCCTAAAAATGGACTTTCTTTTGTGGGAATTTCTGAAAATCATCAAAAACCAGTTTTATTAATTTTGGGTGGAAGTTCTGGAGCAAAGCAAATTAATAATCTTGTTTATGAAAATCTTGACTATCTTTGTAAAAATTTCATCGTAATTCATCAAACTGGACTTATAAATAATTCCGAAAATGAAGAAAAAAATCTAAAAGAAAAATATTCTGATTACAAGCCTTTCAGTTTTATTTATAAAGAAATGCCTGATGTTCTTTCTTGTGCCGATATTGTTCTTTCTAGAGCTGGTGCAAATTCTATTTGGGAAGCTGCGGTTTTAAAAAAGCCAATGATTTTAATTCCTTTGTGTGGAAACGGAACTCGTGGAGATCAAGTTGATAATTCAAAATTTTTTGAAGAAAAGGGTGGGGCAATTATGCTTCTTGGAGAAAAAGCAAATTCTGAAGAATTAAAAAATGCTTTAAATAAAATGCTTAATCTTGATACTCGAAAAAAATACGAATTATCATTATCAAAAATTATTGGTGATGTTCCTCCTGCAAAAAAAATCGCTTTAATTTTATATGATGAAATTTTTAATTAAAAGGAAAATTTAATGAATTTTTGCACTGCTGATTATGTTTTTTTGGGAATTATATTTTTTTTCATTATTGTAAGTACAATCAGAGGTTTTGTATCCGAACTTTTTAAAAAAGCGTCTTGGATTTTAGGAATTATTTGTGCTTGTATTTTTTGTGATGAAATTGGAAATCTTTTTTTTCAAAATATAATTTCAAATTCTATTGCTCGTCTTGTTTTAGGTTTTTTGATAGTTTTTATCATCGTTTTTATAATTTTCAAACTTTTAGAAGTGATTTTTTCTCGCTTGGTAGATAATGCCATTTTAGGAAGTTTAAATCGAGCTTTAGGTGTAATTCTTGGTATTGGTGAAGGAATTGCTTTTGTTTGTTTAATTATAATTATTTTAAAATCTCAACCATTTTTTGAAGTTAATTGGCTTCAAGATAGTTTTTTTGCAAAATTTTTAGGATGATTTATGTTTGAAAATATTATATCACAACCAACTATAAAAGAAATTTCAAATGATATTCGTAATAATATTTTTCCAGGTTCAGTTCTTTTTGCAGGTTCTGAATCTTCTGGAAAATTAACTGCGGCTTTAGAAGTTGCTAGAGTTTATTCTTGTAAAAATGAAAAAAAAGGGAGTTGGTCTTGTGATTGTGCTTGTTGTATGCAGAATAAAGCATTAACATCATCAAATTTACTTTTAATGGGACCAAGAGATTGTATTTTAGAAATTTTAAGTGCAAAACAATATTTTTTGGAAGCATTAAAAAATCAAAAACCATATTTATTGTCTGCAAGATATTTTTTTATAAGAAGTATTAGAAAATTAACATTACGATTTAATGGAATTTTATTACAAGGTGATTCTTCCTTAAATAAAATTGCTTCTATAATAGAAGAAATAAATGAAAAACTTGAAATTTTAGATTATCCTCATGAATTACCAGATTATGAATCTGTGGAAAAAGAATGTAATAATTTAGAAAATTATGCAAAAAAATTAGAAAATGATTTTTTATACGATTCCATTCCAATAAATCAAATTCGAAATATGGAAGATTGGGCTCATATAAAATCTGAAGATGGAAAAAAAATCATAATTATTGAAAATGCAGAAAAAATGCTTCCTGGTGTTAGAAATGCGTTGTTAAAAATTTTAGAAGAACCTCCTGAAGATTGTATTTTTATCCTTTTAAGTTCAAATAAAAATGCAATTATGGAAACAATTCTTTCTCGTGTAAGAACTTATAATTTTAAAGAAAGAAATTTATCAGAACAACAAGATGTAATAAAACGAATTTTTCATAATGAAAATTTCTTGGGAACAATAAATGATTTTTTATTAACTTTTTTACCTATAGCTCCTACAAAAATAAAATCTCAAGCAGATTATTTTTTTGAAGAAATTGCAAATAAAAGAATTCCAAATATCAGTATGATTGTAAAAAATTGTGGAAATTTTATTCCTCGTGTAGAATTAAAACTTTTTTTTAATTATATAATTCAAAAACAAAAACCTTTATCAAAAATTCAATCTGGAGCTGAAATTAGTTCAAAAATTCTAAATTTAATTCGAGAATGTTATGATAATGTTGTTTTATATAATCAAACGCCGCAAGCATCTCTTGAAATTCTTTTAAGAGAATTATCTAGTTTAAATGTTTTAAATAATGGAGTTTTTAAAATTTGCAATGAGAGCGTATTATAAAAAAGTTATTCAAAAAGTTAATAAACTTGATAAAGAACAATTAACAAATCTAATAAATGATGTTATCACCGAAAATAAAAATCTTTACTCAATTTTGGATTCTATTAGTGCTGGAATTTTAATTGTTGATAATGAATTTTTTCTTCAACAATGTAATACAATTGCAGAAAGTCGATTAAAATTTAATATTCGTTTAGATGATTCAAATTCTTCTAAAATTCATATTTGGGAACTTATAGAAGATTCCGATATTTCTGATTTTTTTAAAAAATGCTATCAGAAATCTATTACAAATTGTAATGAAGATTTTTCAACAACAACTTCTGGCGGTTCTGTTCGTTTTATTACAATTACAATGACTCCTTTTGTAAATGATAATGAAGATTGTGGAAGAATTATTATTATTCGTGATGTTACAGAAAAGAAAAATCAAGAAGTTCTTTTGCATCGGATGGAAAATATGGCAGGAATTACAAATCTTGCAGCTGGAATGGCTCATGATATAAAAAATCCTCTTGGTGCAATTTCAATTCACATACAACTTATACAAAAAGCAATTGCTCGTGCTAGAGAAAATGAAAATATTCTTCCAGATAAAAAATTTGTAGAAAATCATATTGATGTCGTTAATAAAGAAATTGATTATTTAAACAGACTTGTAACTGATTTTTTATTTGCTGTAAGACCTGTAAAAGCTAATCTTGAATTAAAAAGTCCAAATTCAATTATTGAAAATATTGTAAATTTTATCAAACCCGAATTTGAAGATAATAATTTTAATGTCATTTTTGAAGATTTTTCTAATTCTGCAAAAATTATGATAGATGAAAAACTTTTTAAAGATATAATAATGAATTTTTCAACAAATGCTTTAGCTGCTCTAAAAACTCAAAAAGAAAAATCCTCAGATAATTATAAAGGTGAATTTCATCTTCAAATTCTTATAAAAGAAAATAAATACATTTTAAAAATCGCTGATAATGGATGTGGAATGAATTCTGAAACTGTTTCTAGAATTTTTGAACCATATTTTACAACAAAAGCAACTGGAACTGGTCTTGGAATGACAATGGTTTATAAAATAATAAAAGAATTTTCTGGAGAAATAGAAGTTTCTTCCCATGAAGGAGAAGGTTCTTGTTTTACAATAAAATTTCCATTGTATTTAGAACAAAAACTTGCAATCAATAATTAGGGAAAAAAAATATGACAATTTTAACAATTGATGATGAAGAAAATATCAGAAATGGGCTTGCCGATAATTTTGAGTTAGAAGGATATGATGTTTTAAAAGCTTCAAATGGTAAACAAGGTTTAGAACTTATTTCTAAAGATAATGTCGATCTTGTTATTACTGATTTACGGATGGACGGAATTAGTGGTGAAGAAGTTGTTAGACATGTTACGACAGAAAATCCTGGAATTCCAATTATAGTTTTAACTGGGCATGGAAGTATTGATGATGCAACTGCAGCTATGAAAGCCGGAGCTTATGATTTTTTAACAAAACCTCTCGATTTAGATCATCTTAATTTAATTGTAAAAAATGCTTTAAAAGGTAGAATCCAAGAAAAACAAATAAAAGAATTAAAAGAAAAACTTTCTTCAAATTTATCATCAGATAAAATGATTGGTAAAAGTGCAGAATTAAATAAAGTTAGAATTCTTATTTCTAAAGCGGCTCCTTCAAAAGCAAATGTTTTAATTACTGGTGAAAGTGGAGTTGGAAAAGAATTAGTTGCTAATGCAATTCATAATCAATCTAATAGAAAAGATAAACCTTTTATTGTTGTTCATTTAGCTGCTATGTCTGAAAGCCTTTTGGAAAGTGAATTATTTGGTTATGAAAAAGGTGCTTTTACAGGTGCAGACACTCAACATAAAGGGCATTTTGAAAGGGCAAATGGAGGAACAATTTTTTTAGATGAAATTGGTGAAATTAATCAATCTACACAAGTAAAACTTTTAAGAGTTTTGCAAGAACGAAAATTTGAAAGAGTAGGTGGAGAAAAATCTATTGATGTAGATGTTAGAGTTGTTGCTGCGACTAATAAAAATTTGGAAGAAGAAGTAAAAGCAGGAAGATTTAGAGAAGACCTTTTTTATAGATTAAATGTTGTAAGAATTCAAATGCCAAGTTTGAGAGAGCGAAAAGATGATATTCCTTTGTTAATGCATTCTTTTTTGACTGAATTTTGTAAAGAAAATAATAAAAACATAAAAGGTTTTGATACAAAATCTAAAGCGGTAATGTTGAAATATTCTTGGCCAGGAAATATTCGTGAATTGAGAAATTGTGTTGAATCGGCAGTTGTAATGTGTAGTGGTGATGAAATAAAAATAGAAGATTTACCTCCTGCATTACAAAATAAATTTGAAGAAAAAAATATTATCATTCCAATTGGAATAACTCTTGAAGAAGCTGAACTTATTATTATAAATGAAAATCTTGCATATAATAATGGTAATAAATCTAAAACCGCAGATATTTTAGGAATAGGAAGAAAAACTTTACACAGAAAATTGGGTGAGTTAGAAGAAGATGTATAAAAATATATACAGTTTTTTTTATTATGTATATAAAATTTTACACGTATAAAAATATTTACATTTTACCGAAATAAGATTTTAATAATAAATAAGATGATTGTATATCGTTTATTTGTCTATTTTTTAATACATTTTCAGATGTTTGTATAGTAATTTTTGTGTCCGGATGATTTTCTTTTAATAATTTATGGTATTGTTTTGTAATATCTTTTATTGTAAAAGGGTACGCTATATTTAGTGTGTTTAATGCTTTTAAAATTTCACTAGGAAATTGCATTTTTTTTGTATATTTATGCAATTTTATCACTTCTCCAACTGGAATTTGTTCTTTTTTAAGAAAATCTTTACGTTTTTTTTCTTTTTTATAAGAAAATTCTATATTATTTTCGGGAATTTCTTCTTTTTCTTGAGGAATTTCTCCAGTTTCAAGTGTTTTACTTAATAATTTTCCTAATCTTTCAAAATATTCTGACATAATTTTTCCTAAAAAAAAAGCCACAGAAAAATTAAAAACTTTCCTGTGGCATAAAATATTTTTTATAAAATTAAATTATAGTTCCAGGAGGAAGAACAGCACCTTTTCTTATTACAATAATACCATCTGCACAGAAGAAAGAACCATGATCTCCATCTTCGTATTTATTTCCATTTACACCTATTTTACAATCATTTCCAATTTTTGCATTTTTATCAATGATTGCATTTTTAATTTTACAATTATGACCAATTCCTAAACAAGGAATTCCTTTTTTATGATTTTCAATTTTTTCATTTTCATCATCATAATAGTCGGCACCCATCATAATAACGCCATCAAGTTCTGAACCATTTTCGATTATAGAACGAACTCCAATTACAGATTTATTTAATTTACAATCAGTAATTATACATCCTTCAGAAGTTAATGAACTTATAATTTCTGCTTTGTTTATTTTTGAAGGAGGAAGATTTCTCATGTGAGTATAAATTGGTGCGTTGTTTCCATAGAAATCGAATTTTGGATAAGGTTCTGTTAATGCAATATTTGCATCATAAAAACTTTTTATTGTTCCAATATCTTCCCAATAACCATCAAAAATATAAGAATTTATTTTTCGTTTTCCAATTGCAAGTGGAAGAATTTCTTTTCCAAAATCTGTGTATTTTTCATTTTCGCCGCTTAAACATTCTTCCATTGTTTTTGCATTAAAAATATAAATTCCCATTGAAGCAAGATATTCTTTTTCTGGAGGAAGTGCACCGCGGGCTTCCTGAGGAATTTTCCAATCATCAATATTTAAATCTGGCTTTGGTTTTTCCATAAACGCTTTTACTTCGTTTTTGTCATCAATTTTCATAATTCCAAAACCAGAAGCATCATGACGATTAACAGCGGTTGTCGCAATTGTAATTTCTGCTCCAGATTTTATATGAGTGTTCATAAAAGCTTTTAAATCCATTTTGTAGAGTTGATCACCAGAAAGAATTATATAATGAGTTGGTCTTTGTGTTTTAAAATGGATAAAATTTTTTCTAACGGCATCTGCAGTTCCTTCGTACCAGCCACTGTGTTCAAGCGTTTGTTCTGCAGCAAGAATTTCTACAAATCCGCCAGAGAATCTGTCAAAATTATAAGAATTTGTGATGTGAAGATGTAAAGATGCAGAATTAAATTGTGTTAAAAGATAAATCTTTTTATAACCAGAATTTATACAGTTTGAAAGTGGAATATCAACAATTCTATATTTTCCACCAAAAGAAACTGCTGGTTTTGACCGTTCTTTTGTAAGTGGATAAAGTCGAGTTCCTTTTCCTCCACCCAAAATAATTGCTAGAACTCTAGGCTCTTGCTCTTCTTCGTATGCCATAATCGAACTCCTTTAGTATGTACAAATATTATTTAATTTATTATAAATCCGAAATTGTGTATTTGCAAATATTAGTTTTACTGAAATTGCGTAAAAATGATGTAAAGATTGAAAAATTTTTCTAAATTTTTTCTCTGAAAAACCGATTAAATAATTAAGGTGTAAACATTTTTTTGGAGGTAAACGATGATTCGAGGTTGGTATACTGGAGCTTCAGGAATGAATGCTCAGCAGAATAGATTAGATGCAATTTCTAATAATCTTGCAAATGTTGATACAGCTGGTTATAAGCGAGATATTACTGTTTCTAAATCTTTTTCTGAACTTTTAATTCGTAGAACAAATTTTGATGGCGTTTATAAAATTCAAAACGGAATGGGAAGTGCGGATGCAGCTCCTATAATTGGAAAACTTGGCGTTGGTGTTGAAACTAACGAAAATTATACAGATTTTTCACAAGGTTCATTTAAAATTACAAATACAAAAACAGATACAGCATTAAATGGAAAAGGCTTTTATGCTGTAGAAACTCCTCTTGGAGAACGTTATACAAGAAACGGAAATTTTTATATTGGAAAAGAAGGAATTTTAGAAACAAAAGATGGATATCCTGTTTTAGGTGAAAAAGGAATTATTCATGTTGAAAATGACCGTTTTACTGTAAATGAAGATGGTGTTTTGATTTCTGAAGATGGAAATGAAATTGATCGTTTTAAGGTTGTCCGTTTTGATAATGAAAGATATTTAAATAAAATGGGAGAAAGCCTTTATTCTTCCAATGATATTTCTGGACCGGCACATATTGCAGAAGGAAATGAAAGACCTTCTTTTTTGCAAGGATATTCAGAAACAAGTAATGTTAATGTTGTAAATGAAATGGTTCAAATGATTGAAGTAAATAGAGCGTATGAAGCGAATCAAAAAACAATTACTTCTGAAGATTCTATGATGGGAACTTTATGGCAAAAAGTTGCTGTTTTACAATAATTGTAAAGCGGGCGTTGCGGGCCGGCGTTTGAGGCTCGCAGAAGGGGTAGCACGCAACCATGTGCGTGCGTAGGGGAAGGCTTTCCCCAAAAAAAACGAGGTATAAAATGGTAAGAAGTTTATGGACCGCTGCAACTGGAATGAATGGTCAGCAGTCAAATATAGATGCAATTTCTAATAATCTTTCAAATGTTAATACAACTGGATACAAACAGCAAAGAGTTGAATTTGAAGATTTAGTTTATCAAAATGTAAAATTAGCAGGAACTCCAGCAACTGAAGATACTGTAACTCCTGTTGGAATTCAACAAGGAACTGGTGTAAAAGTTGGTGCAACTCAAAGAATTATGAATCAAGGTTCTTTACAAAATACTGGAGTTGATACGGATGTTGCAATTGTTGGAGAAGGATTTTTTAGAGTTCAACAATATGATGGAAGTTATGCTTATACAAGAGATGGTTCTTTTAAGGTTGATTCAAATGGACAGCTTGTAACAAATAATGGTCTTAGAGTTATGCCAGAAATAATTCTTCCAGAAGGTTATGATGTTTCTACTTTAAATATCACACAAAGTGGATTGGTAAGTGTAAAAGTAAATGGTGGAAATGAACCTTTTGAAGTTGGACAACTTGAATTGTATAGATTTCCAAATGCGGTTGGTTTGAAAGCTGAAGGCGATAATCTTTTTAAAGTTACAAATGCATCTGGAGAAGCAATTGCCGGTCGTCCTGGATATGAAGGTTTTGGTGATGTACGACATAAATTTTTGGAAATGAGTAATGTTTCTGTTGTAAACGAAATGGTTCAGATGATTGTTGCTCAACGTGCTTATGAATTTAATTCTAAAGCAATTCAAACTTCAGATAATATGTTATCTACAGCAGTAAACTTAAAACGATAGTTTTTTTAATTGGTGGGAAAAATTATGAATGTGGGATTAGTATCAAATACATTTAGCGGAATAACAAACGGAAACGGAGCATTGTCTTCTGCAAAAAATAATGCTGATAATGCAAAATTTTCTGAACTTTTGGAAAGACTTCAAAAACAAAATGATGGAAATGGAACTTTATCTTCTAGTCAAATTGCAGAAAAAGGTCGTCTAAATGGAGATTATACATCTGGATTTTCTGGAACTTATAATTCTCAAAATGATAAAACTTCTAAAGCAATTGGTGCGGCTGCAAATCAAGCAAATTCTCACGTTCAGCAAAAAAACATTGATAGAACAAGCGAACTTTACGAAAAATCAATGGAATTGGAAAGTTATTTTGTAAAACAAATGCTTTCTTCTATGAGAAAAACAGTTTTAAAAAGTCAAGATTCTGATTTTGCCCAGCAAACTTATGAAGATATGCTTTATGATGAATATGCTGTTTCAATGACAAAAAATGCAGGTTTTGGACTTGCAGATCAAATTTATTTAAGTTTAATATAATCAGGAATTCCTCGACATTTAGAGGTTTGACTCTCCTGTTTTATTTTTGTTTACATCCTTATCACTATCAGTCGTTGGCTGGTAGTGATTTCTTTATAAAAATATCCATATTCCATTTATAAAAATAAAATATTATACTATCAGTTATGGAAAAAAATATAGAAACGAAATCTTTGCCAGATAATCTTTCTGGAGTTCATATTCATTTTGTTGGAATAAAAGGAACTGGAATGGCTGCTCTTGTTGAAATTCTTTTTCATAATGGAGCAATAATTACAGGTTCTGATGTTTCTGAGCGTTTTTACACAGATGAAATTCTTGAAAAATTGGGATTAAAAGCCCTTTCTTTTAGCGAAAAAAATATTACTGATGAAATTCAATATGTTATTTATTCTTCAGCTTATAAAATTGATAAAAATCCAGATTTAATTGAAGCTACAAGAAAAAAAATTCCTTGTCTTTTATATACTCAAGCGTTAGGTTCTTACAGTTCAAAAGCATATTCTTGTGGAATTTGTGGTGTTCACGGAAAAACTTCTACAACTGGAATTGTCGGTACTATTTTAAAAGAAATAGATTTACCATCTCAAATTCTTGCAGGTTCTATTATCCGTTCTTTTGGAAATTCCTGTACTTATACATCACCATTAATTGATTCTTCAAAAAATAATCAAAATAATATTTTTGTTGCTGAAACTTGCGAATATCAAAGACATTTTATGAGTTTTTGTCCAAAAAAAATTATTTTAACTTCAGTTGAACCCGATCATGAAGATTTTTATCCAACTTATGAAGATATTCGAAATGCGTTTGTTGATTATGTTTGTTTGCTTCCTAAAAATGGTGATTTGATTTATTGTTCAGATGATAAGGGAGCGTGTGATGTTGCAGATATTGTAAAACAAAAACGTTCTGATATTAATTTTATTCCTTATGGAACTTCAAAAAATTCTATTTATAAATTAAAATTTGGAGAAGTTTCTGAAGAAAAAAATCGTTTTAGTGTAAATAATTTCGATTTTGCAATAAAAATGCCTGGAAAACATGAAGTTATGGATTCTTGTGCGGCAGTTGCTTTAGTTTGTCAGCTTTTAAAAACTTTTGGAAAAAATCCACTTGATTATAAAAAGAATATTGCAAATGGTTTGTTAAATTTTTCTGGTGGAAAGCGTCGTTCTGAAATTGTTGGTGAATTTACTACAAAATTAAATAATTCAGTTTTAGTAATTGATGATTATGGACATCATCCTACTGCGGTAAAAACAACTTTAGAAGGTTTTAAGGAATTTTACAAAGGGCGAAAAATAATTGTAGATTTTATGAGTCATACTTATTCAAGAACTCAAGCGTTGTTAAAAGAATTTGGTGAATGTTTTGGAAGTGCTGATGAAGTGATTTTGCATAAAATTTATTCTTCCGCTCGTGAAAATCCAAAAGATTTTAAAATTACAGGAAAAACTTTATATGAGGAAGTTTTAAAAAATCATAAAAATGTACATTATTTTGAAGAAGTTTTAGATGCTTTAGATTTTGTAAAATCAGAATTAGAAAAACCTTTATCAGAAAATTATAATGGCTATCTTTTTGTTACAATGGGAGCTGGCGATAATTGGAAAATTGGTAAAGAAATTTTAAAAAATAAATAATTTTGGAGAAAATATATGACATCAATGACAGGTTATGCTTATGAAGAAAAATCTTATGAAAATGCAATTGTTAGCGTAGAAATAAAATCTGTAAATTCTCGCTTTTTGGATTTATCAATCAATCTTCCTTCATATTTAAATCAAATTGAAAATTATTTTAGAACAAAAATTACAGAAAAAATTATTCGTGGAAAAGTTGATGTTTTTATTCGTGTAAAAGAATTAAAATCAGATGCAAGCGTTTCTGCAGATGTGGGAATTGCAAAATCATATTTAAATGCAATAAAAGATGTAGCTTTGGCTTGTGGATATGATAGCGAAAACATTCCTCTAAATCTTATACTTTCTCAGCCTGGAGTTTTAAATTCTAATAATTCTTATGATATTGAAAAATATAAAAATTTAATTGAACCAGTTTTTAATGTTGCTTTTGAAAAATTTTATGCAGACAGAATTCGTGAAGGCGAAAATATGAAAAAAGATTTAATTGAAAAATTAAAAAAACTAGAAGATTGTGCAAAATTTTTTAAAGAATGGCAGCCAAAAATGGAAAATCTTTTTAAAGAACAAATTGTAAAAAAATTTAATGAACTTTTAGGTGAACATGCTGATGAAAATCGTATTATGACAGAAACTGCAGCAATGCTTGTAAAATATACAATAAATGAAGAAGTTGTAAGACTTCATAGTCATATTGCAGCAATGAAAGATGAGATTTTAAATAATCAAACTCCGGGAAAAAAATTAGATTTTATTTGTCAAGAAATGAATCGAGAAATAAATACAATTGGTAGTAAAAATCAATTTGCGGAAGTTAGTTCTGTTGTTGTAACAGCAAAAGATAGCCTTGAAAATATAAGAGAACAAAGTAAAAATGTTGAATAAACAGAAAATAAGGAGAACTTTTTATGGAAAAAATTATAAAATTAAAAAAAAATTTAAGAATTGCAATTAGTGGAAAAAGCGGATGTGGAAATACAACTGTTAGTGGACTTTTAGCAAATGAACTTGATATAAAATTAATAAATTATACCTTTAGACAACTTGCAGAAGAAAAAGGAATGACTCTTTTACAAGTTATTCAAGCTGCTAAAAATGATGATTTTTATGATAAATTTGTTGATACACATCAAGTTGAATTGGCTTTAGAACAATCTTGTGTTCTTGGCAGTCGTCTTGCAATTTGGATGTTAAAACAAGCTGATTTAAAAGTTTATCTTTATGCTAGTGATGAAATTCGAGCAAAACGGATTTTTAATAGAGAAGGTGGAAATCTTCAGGAAATAAAAGATTTTACAGCAATGCGTGATAGAGAAGATACAAATCGATATAAAGAATTTTATGGAATTGATAATAATGATTATAATTTTGCAGATATTATAATTAATGTTGATGAAAAAACTCCTACAGAAATTGTAGAAATTATTTTAAAAAAATTAGAAGAAATGCAATTTATAGAAAGATAAAAAAATGTATCTCCAGGAAAATATTTCTTTTGGAGATACATAAAAAATCCGTTTTATAAAATATTAATATTTACTTTCTGCAAAACCAACCCAACCATCTTTTTCAACAAGAGCTTTTTCAAAGTCGTCTAAATGAAATGGATATGATTTTGAAAGGGAACCTGCAATTAATTTTACTTTTGCAGTTCCGTCATCATTTATAACAATTTTACATTCAGTATCTTTATCAGCAAATGTATGAAACATGTCTGTAATAGATTTTTTATCTATTTCAATAGCCATAAGACCATTATTAAACATATTCTGTCTAAAAATTCTAGCAAAATTTGGAGCAACGACTGTGTAAATACCATTTACTTCGAGTGCCCAAGGTGCGTGTTCTCGAGAAGAACCACATCCAAAATTTTCTTTTGTAATAATTACTTTAGCACCTGCAACATCAGTTTTTGGATTAAATCCATCAAGTTTTAAATCTTCTAAAAGATATGGTTTTAAATCTTGTTTAGAAAGTTCTGTAAGATATTTTGCAGGAATAATTTCGTCAGTATTTATATCTGAACGATCTAAGAACAACACTGAACCACCGAATGTTTTCAATTTTTTCTCCTTTGGGAAAATCCCTATTTGTATTAGAGGAAATCTTATTAAATAAAAATTTCCATATAGTTAAATATATCATTAAAATCAGTAAAAGTGAAAATATTTTAATTAATATAACCTGTAATTGCTGCTTTTGCTGCTGTTGCTGGGCTTGCAAGATGAATCATTCCACCTTTTCCCATTCGTCCGTTAAAATTACGATTTGTTGTTGAAATACAAACTTCACTAGGAGCGAGAACTCCATTGCTCATTCCAAGACATGCTCCACAAGTTGGATTTGTAATACAAAATCCTGCATCCATAAAGATTTTTAAAAGTCCTTCTTCCATTGCAGTTTTGTATACTTTTGGAGTTGCTGGAGCTAAAATTCCTCGAACACCTTCTGCTAAATGTTTTCCTTTTAAAATTTCCGCAGCAACTCTTAAATCTGAAATTCGTCCATTTGTACACGAACCAATATAAACTTGATCGATTTTTACATCATTCATTTCTCTTGCTGGTTTTACTAAATCTGGTTTGTATCCATAAGTTACTAAAGGTTCTAGCGTGCTGACATCAAGATTCATTATTTTTAAGTATTCGGCATCAGAATCAGAATTCCATTTTGAATATTCTTTTAAGGCATCTTCTTTTGTTGCAAATTCATCTTTTATAAAAGGCCACAAATAATCAACTGTAACTGAATCTGCATAACAAATTCCACTAGTTGCACCAGCTTCTACAGCCATATTACAAATAGTCATTCTTTCTTCCATAGAAAAGTTTTCTACAATAGGACCTGTAAATTCTATAACGCAATTTGTTGCACCATTTACGCCAAGTTTGCTGATAACAAAAAGAATAACATCTTTTGCATAAACTCCATCTTGTAATTTTCCAGTAAGATTGATTTTTATAGTTTTTGGTTCTTTGAAAGCACAAACACCTTTTAAAATTCCAACTTCCAAATCTGTAGTTCCAACTCCTGCAGCAAAAGCACCGAATGCTCCATGTGTACAAGTGTGAGAATCTCCCATAATTACAGTAAAACCAGGTCGAACAAATCCTTTTTCTGGAAATATGGCATGGCAAACTCCATTTTGTCCAATATCAAAAAAATCTTTTAATTGATTTCTGCGTGCCCAATCACGTAAGATTTTTTCTTGCATAGCAGTTTTTGAATCTTTTGCTGGAGAAACGTGATCAATAACAACTTTTATTTTTTCCTTATCAAAAACTTTATCTAATCCACGATCTGTTAAATCATTAATTGCAAGTGGAGTTGTAATTTCGTGACAAAATACTCTATCCAAAGAAAGTACAAATGTATTATCAAATGGTTTATCAATAAGATGTGCATTAAAAATTTTTTCTGCAATGGTTTTTCCCATAGTTCATTACTCCTATAATGATAAATTAATTTATTTTAATTATATCTTATAAAATATACCAAATCAACAAAGAATTAAAGAATATTAAAGAAATTTAGTATTTTTTAAAAGAAATATAGAAGTTTTTACAGTAATTTAGAATAAATTTACTAGTGAGATATTATTTATTTTATGATAATATTATAAATGATAAAAAAATTAGGAAGGTAAAATATGTTTTTAGAAGCTAAAAATGCCTTAGTTTTCAAAAAAGGAAACGAAACTTTAATAATTGAACCATGGGGAAAAGATTCTTTGCGCGTGCGTTCAACAATGGAACCTGTTTTTATTGATAGAGATTGGGCTCTTACAGAAAAAATAAATCATGGTTCTGCAAAAATTTCTGTTACTTCTTCTGGTGCTGAAATTTCTAATGGAAAAGTATCTGCAAAGATAAATCCAAACGGAGTTATTACTTTTTACAAGGATGATAAAGTTATTCTTCATGAATATTATCGTTCTTATGATCCTTCTGCTACAAAAGAAAGTTGTTGTACAAAAATCATAAATCGTCAATGGCAAGGAATTATTGGTGGAGATTATAAATTAACTGTTCGTTTTGATCCAAATGATGGAGAAAAACTTTTTGGAATGGGACAGTATCCAGATCCTTATTTAGATATGAAAGGTTGTTATCTTGAACTTGCACAAAAAAATTCACAAATTTCAATTCCTTTCGCTCTTTCTTCGTTAGGATATGGTTTTTTATGGAATAATCCAGCTGTTGGTCATGTAAATTTTGCTAAAAATATTACAGAATGGACAGCAGAAACTACAAAAGAAATGGATTATTGGATTACTGTTGGCGATACTCCAAAAACTATTGTTGAAAATTTCACAGCTGCAGTTGGACGAGCTCCAGCTCTTTCTAAAGATTATTTAGGCTTTTGGCAATGTAAACTTCGCTACAGAACACAAGATGAAGTTTTAACTGTTGCAAGAAAATATAAAGAAATGGGAATTCATCTTGATGTAATGGTAATTGACTTTTTCCATTGGCCACGACAAGGGGATTGGTGCTTCGATTCTGAATATTGGCCTGATCCAAAAGCAATGTGTGATGAACTTCATTCAATGGGAACAAAAGTTATGGTTTCAATCTGGCCTTCAGTTGATAAAAAATGTTCTCATTATTACGAAATGTTAGATAGAGGATTTTTAGTTCGTACAGAAAGAGGCTCTAATCAAACTTATGATTTTATGGGTGATTGTCTTACTTTTGATGCAACTAATCCAGAAGCTCGTGAATATTTATGGAATATTGTAAAAAAATCTTATATTGATTTTGGAATTGATATGTTCTGGATGGACAATTCTGAACCAGATTTCAATGTTTATGATTATGGAAACTATCGCTATCAATTAGGAACAGCAAATTCTTGTTCAAATATTTATCCAATCTATTATAGTAAAACTTTTTATGATGGAATGAAATCTATTGGTAAAAAAGATATTGTAAACTTGGAAAGATGTGCCTGGGTTGGTTCTCAAAAATACAATAATGTAATTTGGAATGGAGATGTTCAATCAACTTGGGAATGTTTAAGAACTTCTATTTGTGAAGGTTTGAATATTGGAATCGCAGGAATTCCTTGGTGGAATACTGATATTGGTGGATTTATGTATGGAAATCCTGAAAATCCTGAATTTGTTGAACTTTTAGAAAGATGGTTTGAATGGGCTGTCTTTTCTCCAATTTTGCGTCTTCACGGTGATAGAGATCCTCACGATACACCTCCATTAGATAAAGATCCTCAGCGCGGTTATGGTGGCGGATATCTTTACACAGGTCGTCCAAACGAAATTTGGTCTTATGGTGAAGAAGCTCAAAAAATTATGGAAAAACAAATAAAACTTCGTCAATCATTAATACCTTATACAGAAAAAATTATGAAAGAGGCTAGTGAAAACGGAAGTCCTGTAATGCGTACTATGTTTTACGAATTCCCAGAAGACGAAAAATGTTGGACTTTAAAAGACCAGTATATGTTTGGTTCTGATTATTTGGTTGCTCCAATTTTATACGCTAAAACTACATCACGCGAAGTTTATTTACCACAAGGAAAATGGGAAAATATTCATACAAAAGAAATTTTAGATGGTGGAAAAACTGTTACAGTAGATGCTCCTATTGACCAGATTCCAGTTTTCTTAAAAAAATAAATATAAATTTTAGTGATAAAGATTGCTTTGTAAAATATTGCAAGGCAATCTCAAAATTTAAAACAAAAAAAGGTTATCATTTTTTTTGATAACCTTTTTTTATGTTCTAATAAGTAGAAATATGTTTATTAACCAATTACATCAACGCCACAAGAAGTAATTGCAACATTTATTGGTTCTTCAGAACTTGCATCATTATAGTCTACAAGTACTTGTGATTTTTCACAGTTTGCTACAACATTTGTAACGCCAGCAACGGCTTTTACTGCATCTTGTACTTTGGATGCTGTTCCATCATCAAACATACCGACTACATAAATCTTTTTCTGCATCGCAGTTACTCCATAAACATTTATATTAATTTTATCAAATTTTCAAATTACTTTAAGTATACAATAGATTTTCTAACTTTTCAAATAAAATGCGATTAAATAATATAAATAGATGTTATAGTTTTTTACTAATTCCGAGTTGTCCGCACGCTCCACCAATTTTTTGCCCGCGTTTTGTTCTTAAAGTTACATTAATTCCTTCATTTTCAATCATTTTTATAAAATTAGAAACTTCGTTTTTTGAAGGTTCTGAAAATGGGAGCGTTGGAACTGGATTCCATGGAATAAGATTTACATTTACATCAAGACCTTTTGCAAATTTTATAAGATTTTCTGCACTTTTTTTATCTGTATTTACTTCATGTAAAAGAGCCGCTTCTAAAGTAACGCGTTTTCCTGATTTTTCTGCATAAAATTTTATTGCTTTTCTTAATTCCTGTAATGAATTTTCATCAGATTTTGCAATTGGCATAAGTTCTTTTCTTAATTCGTCATTTGCAGTTGTTAAAGAAACAGCTAATCTTATATGAGGTCCATTTTCTGCTAAATCATAAATTCCTTTTACAATTCCACAAGTTGAAAGTGTAATTCTTTTGGAAGAAAGAAATCGCCCATCTTTATGGCAAAGAATTGTAATTGCTTTTCTTATTTCTGTAAGATTTTGCATTGGTTCTCCCATTCCCATAAAAACGATGTTATCAAGTTTTCCACAAATTTCTTCCAATGCAAAAAATTGTTCTAGAATTTCATTTGCTAAAAGATTTCTTGAAAGTCCAAGAGTTCCTGTCATGCAAAATGCACATTTCATTGCACATCCAACCTGGCAACTTACACAAGCGGTTTTTCTTCCTTCTTTATCTGTTAAAAGAACTGTTTCTACGGCATTATCATCTTTTAAGGTGATTTGAAGTTTTATAGTTCCGTCAGGATCTTTTAATATTTGAGAGATTTTTGTATTTCGTAAACAAGCTTTTTCATTTAATTGATTGCGTAATTCCAGAGGAAGATTTGTCATTTGATTAAAATCTTTTACACCAGAGCCAATCCATTTAAAAATCTGTTTTCCTCTAAAATTTTGTGGGAGAGATAATTTTTCTGTGATTTCTTCACTTAATAAACCTGAAAGTACAATTTTTTCCATAAAAATCTATTATCGAGTCAATTTTTCTAATGTATTTTTAATTATATTATTTTTTTCATCAAATTTTAAATAATTTTCAAGAATTGTGATTGCTTTATCTTTTTTCCCCATAGAAACGTAACAATCCGCTAGATTTGTGTATAATCTTCCATTTTTTGGATCATCCTTTATAAGATTCTCAAAACTTTCTGTTGCTTTTTCAAAATTTCCTTCTGCCTTAAAAAGAAGAGCTAAACCGATTGCCGCATAAATATCAAAATCAATTTCAAGAGCCTTATTGTAATAATTTTTTGCTTGTTGTAAATCACCAAGAGTTCTGTATGCATCTCCAGCACGAGTAAGGATAACTTTATTGTCAGGATCTATTTCAAGAATTTTATTCCAATATTCTATAGATTTTGCCTGTTGATTTAATCCTCGATAACAATCTGCAAGTCCAAAAAGTGCATAAAAATTTAAAGGTTCTTGTTCTAAACTTTTTTCAAAAAAGAAAATTCCTTTATCGAAAGTTTTTAATTTTCTATGACAATTTCCGATTGAAGTAAGAACTCGAATATCAACATTTTCTTTATCTAGTTCATAAACTTTTGTCCAATAAGAAAGTGCATCTTTATATTCCTTAAAATCATAATTCAAATGTCCAAGACCAATAAGAGCATAAGGATTATCTTTTTCCATTTCAAGAACTTTTAAATAAAGTGATTTTGACTTTTTAAAATCATGAGTTTTTCTATAAGCATCAGCAACTCTTGTGATTACTGTAATATTATTTTCATCATGAACAAGATATTTTTGCCAAATATCAATTGCTTTTTCAAAAAGATTTTGAGATTTATAACAATCTGCAAGCCCAAAAAGTGCATAATTATTCAAAGGATAAAAATCTAAACATTTTTGATAATAATAAATTGCTTTTTCTAAATGATTTTGTTCTCGTTCTGTGTCACCAAGTCCAACTAAAGCGTAATTATTATTATCTTCAATTTGTAAAATTTCTTCAAACGCTTTTTTTGCATTATCAAAATCATCTTCTTTAATAAGTTGATAACCTCGTTTTGAAATTTCAGTGATTTTTTCAGAATTTTCGTTTGAATTTATATTTTCCATTTCTGGAATTTCATAAGTTTCTGGCAAGTAGTTATCATTTTCATTCTGATTGATTTCCATTTTAGAATCCTTTTATTATTTTTCTGCAATTAATGTCGAAATAATTTTTGCAATATTTTCGTAAATTGGTTCTGCATCTCGTTTGTTGTGTGCAAGATAATATGCTTTTAACGCTTTTAAACTCTCATTTTTATTTACATAATAATCACCAACTCTTGTAAGTCCATCTGAATAACCTGTAGTGATAAAAATTCTTCTTGCATCTTCAACGTTTCCATTATTAAACATTGCGTTAGCTTTTCTATTTAAAATCACTTTTTGCTCAGAAGTAAGACCTTTTACTGGAGAATCTGTAACTTTTATAAAACCATCAGGTATTTTTTTTTGAGAAATTTCTTCTTTTAAATTATTTTCTAAATTATCACGTTTAGTCATCTTCTTCTATATTATCACAATTTTTTTAAGATTTATATAAAAATTTATAAAAAAATATTATTGCTGCGGATATGTATAAAAATCAACAATAGAGCGTCCGTAAATTCGTTGATCTGTTCTTACAAGATTTCCAATTTTTTCTGGCATAAAATGTTCTTCTGGTCTATGAACTAAAATTGTTCCTGTTTTATTTAAAATTTTATTTTCATCAGCTTGTTTTATAAGTTGTTCATGAAATTTGTAAGGAAATGGTGGGTCAAAAAAAATATAATCAAAAGAAGTTTTACAACGTTTGATAAAATATTCTACAGGCATAAAATGGCATTGAATTTTTGTTCCACATTCTTTTTCTGTGATTTTTACATTTTCTAAAACTGTATTTATTTTTATTTTATCTTTTTCGCAAAGTTCAACGTGATTTGCACCACGACTAACTGCTTCAATTGCAATTGTTCCTGAACCGCTAAAAAGATCTAACCAGGATTTTCCGCTTAAATCACCAAGAATTGAAAAAACTGATTCTCTCATTCTGTCCATAGCCGGTCTGATAATTCCTTCTGGACATTTTATGATTCTCCCTTTTAATTTTCCACCTGTAATTCTCATTTTTTTATTCCAATTATTTTTTATTTAATGCCCAATAATTTTCATCATGATTGAGTTTTGTATTTTTGGTTGCATAATTAAAAGCAGTTTTTCCTTCTGTAGAACGAACTGTAGTTATGCTTCCATTATCAATAAGAAGTTTGATAATTTTTGTAGAATTTCCATATTGTGCTGCATACATTAAAGGAGTTTTTCCTTCATAAAATGTATTTAATTGAATAGATTTATTTATAAAAATTTTAATTTTTTCTATTTGTATATATTCCATCATTAAATTCTGTGATAAAAGTTGTGTAAATGATTTTAATACTTCAGTTTCTGAAATTGAATAATATTCTAGTAAAGTTTTTAAAATTTCAGGATTGCTATTGTAACAAGTAGCAAAGAGTAGAGCTGATGAACCAAAATTATTTTTCGCTTTTATATCTGTTTTTGGAGTGAGAAGAAGTTTTACAGTTTCAAGATTTTCTTGATAACGAACTGCATACATCAATGCTGTCCATCCATCTTTATCTTTAAGATTTACATTTGCACCAGAATTTAATAATAATTTTATTTGCCAGTCATTTCCCAATTTTGCTGCCTGCATTAATAAAGTTCGTCCATTAGAATCTGTTTGATTTGGTGATTCAATAAATTTTTCTTCTGTGTTTGCATTGTTTTTGTCAGGAAGTTCAGCATAATCGGACATATAATCTTGTAAAAATTCTTTTTGATAGCGGGAAGGTTGTACTTTATTTGCATTTTGTAATGCTTGATTTATAGATTCTAATTGTTTTTGTTTTTCTTCTGTTTCTAAAATCTCTTTTTCTAATCTTTCTTTTTCAAGCAATTCTTTTTTTATTCTTTCTTGTTCTTCTTTTTCCGCTCTTTCTTTTTCTAATTGTTCTTGCAGAAGTCTTTCTTGTTCAGCTTTTTCTCGTGCTTCTTCTTCATCGCTTTTTACATCAGTTTTTACTTCGATAATTTCTATATTTTCTTTTTTTGCTTTTTCTTCGTTTATAGATTCTGCTTCTGTATCAGTTGTTTCCACAACTCTGTAAAATTTAAAATAAACTTGATCAAGTTGAAAAGGTTTATTTTTTTTGTTGCTTGTAAGAACTAACGTAAAATTAGAAATTGCATCTTCATCTAAAATAAAAGAAACTGTACCTTCTAATTCAACTTTCTTTTTTACATTGCTACCAAAAAGTTTTGTTTCGTGAGAGAGTTTTTTTCCTGCAGTTTTATCATAAATTTGTGCTGTAATAAAACCGGCATCTCTCAAAGCATAACCTTTATAGTGAAAAATTACTTTATCACCAGCTTTAGGCATATCTTTTCTGACAAATCGGGTAAAATCAACTTTTGCATCAAATATTACTTTTGTTTCGTTTAATCCTAAAAAAATAGTTTTTTCTGCATCACATAAATCAAATTCGTAAATACGAGGATGAACATACTTTATAAAAGTTTTATCCTTAGAAAATGTAGAAAATAAACTAAAAAAAATGAAAAAAATTGTAAAAAAAACTCTCTTGGTTCGGTTTTTAAACATAACGAAAATTATAATATAATAAGGAAAAATCGACAAGTATAAAGATTTTGTGAGATATTTTGATAAAACAATTTTTTTTCCAGAGTGAAATGTTTTTAGAAAAGCAATCTAATTGACGATTTTTTTTATTTTGAGTATAGTATCAAATACCCCTTGGAAATCTCGTTGAAGATTTTCCTTGTCCATAAGGAGGAATAAAAATCATATTTTGGTTTTTATTTGCAATCTAAAAATCGTTGATTAAAAGATTGTGATTTTGTCCTCCGAAATTATTTTGCTTTTTTTGCAAAATATAAAAATTTCAGGAGATACTTATGAAAAAGTATGAACTTATGGCTATTTATCCGTTAGAAGATGAAAAGTCAAAAAAAAGTGCTGAAGATTTAAAAAGCACTCTTTCAAAATTCGGTGCAGAAATCGAAGAAGAAAAATCTATTGGTGACCGTGATTTAACTTATGAAATCAAAAAACAAAAGAAAGGTCGCTTTGTTCTTTACATTCTAAAACTTAATCCAGCAAAAATTGTTGAAATTCAGAATGAATTTAAAATCAATGCAAATTTATTAAAATATCAATTTGTAAAAATTGGTGAATAGTTAATTTTATCCAGAAAAAAATCATTTTAAGGAGTTTATATGACAGATTTGAATCATGTTGTTCTTATTGGACGTCTTACAAGAGATCTTGGTGCCGATGAACGAAGTTTTGGTTATGTAGGAAATGGTCAAGCAAGAGCGAATGTGAGTATTGCTGTAAATAGAAGCCGAAAAAATGGTGAACAATGGGTTGATGAAGTTAATTATTTTGACGTTACTATTTGGGGAAAAACAGCAGAAAATTTAAAACCTTACTTAACAAAAGGTAAAATGATTGCTATTGATGGATATTTGAAGCAAGATCGTTGGGAAAAAGATGGTCAAAAAATGAGTAAAGTTAGCATTGTTGCAAATAATGTTCAACTTTTAGGTGGAAAAGGAGGAGAAACTTCTCCAAATAATGCACCTTCTTTTCAGAAAATGCCTTCTTCAAATAATTATCAAACTAATAATTATTCATCAGAATCTTACGGTGATACTGGTTCTGATTTCCCTGAAGATATTCCGTTTTAATTAATAAGATACACAGGAGATAACTATGTCTGAAGAAAATACACAAGAAATTGAAGTAAAACAAGATCAGGCTGCAGCTATGGAACAAGTTGCAACTGTTTCTGATGGTCGTGAAGATGAAAAAGATGGTCGTGCAAAATCAAAAACTTATTTTAGAAAAAAGTTTTGTCGCTTTTGTGCAAATAAAATAAAAATTGATTACAAAGATTCAGATTCTCTTCGCAGATATATGACAGAAAGAGGAAAAATTCTTCCACGTCGTATTACTGGAACTTGTGCAAAACATCAGCGTGAAGTTGCAAAAGCAATTAAACGTGCTCGTTCAATCAGTTTATTGCCATTCGTTGCTGACTAATAAAAAATAAAGTCCTTCTCATACTCCGAGATGGACTAAAAAATATAGGAGCTTGAACTTATGAAAGTTATTCTTAACGTAGATGTAAAATCGCTTGGTGAAGAAGGCGATGTAAAAAATGTTGCAAACGGATATGCCCGCAACTATCTTCTTCCTAGAAATTTAGCTGTTCCTTATAACGAAGCAACAGTTTTAATTTTTGAATCACGCAAAGCTGAAATTGAAGCTCGCAAAGAACAAAAGAGAAAAGATTCTGCTAGCTTGAAAGAAAAACTTGAAGCAAATGCTATTGAAATCACAATGCCATCAGCTTCAAATGGTAAACTTTATGGTGCTGTAACTTCAAATGTAATTTCTGAAGCACTTTCTAAACTTGGTTTTGAAATTGAAAGAAAACGCATTGATATTATTGGAAATACAATAAAATCAGTTGGAAATTATAAAGTTTCTGTAAAACTTTATGAAGCTCAAACTGCAGAACTTCATGTTGCTGTAAAAGCTCAAACTTCAGATGGAAAAATCGTAGAAGCAGATGCTCCAAAAGCTGAAGAAAAAACTGAAGTTTCTTCTGAAGAAAAATAATTCCTAGAAGATTTCTTTAATTTTTAGAAATTTTCTTGTATTTATTTATGTTTTTATAAAAAGCTGGAAATACTTTTGTAATCCGGCTTTTTTTATTTAAGGTTTAATAAAAACCTTAAAAACGGCTAAGTCAAGGCTTTAAGCGGAGCGTGCCTTGACTAGACGTATTGTTTTTAATAATTTAAAATCTGTATTATAATTTATTAGAGAAGGTTTTTATGGACGAAATTTTAAAAGATAAAGTTCTACCTCATAGTGTTGATGCTGAACAAGCGGTTTTAGGTGCTCTTTTGTTGGATTGGAGTGCTATGGCAGATGTTGTTTCTATTTTACGTCCAGATAGATTTTATTCTCTACAAAATCAAATTATTTATGAAACTCTTCAAAAACTTTATACAAAAAATATAACTGGTGATTTTCTTTCTCTTACAAATGAATTAACTGTCGAAAATAAACTTGAAAAAGCTGGAGGAGTATCTTATATTGCATCATTAACTGATAAAGTTCCTTCTGCAGCAAATATAACTTATTATGCAAATATAATTCTTGATCGTTCAACGCGTCGTGAATTAATAAAAATTTCTTCAGAAATAAAATCATCATCATTCGAACTTGGAAAAGATGCAGATTCTCTTTTAGATAGTGCGGAACAGAAAATATTTGCTTTAGCTGAACGAAATGAAACAATAGATATTCATTCTGCTAAAGATATAATGATAAAAGAATTTGAAATAATTGAAACTCGTTATAATAGTAAAAATGCATTCACAGGAATTCCAACTGGTTTTGCAAAACTTGACAGTTATACTTCCGGATTTCAGAAATCAGAATTAATAATAATTGGGGCAAGACCTTCAATTGGAAAAACTGCTTTTGCTCTTTCTATGATGCGTTATATTGCCGTTGATAGTCGTATTCCCTGCGGTTTTTTCTCTCTTGAAATGCCTTATGAATCTATTGGTATGCGTTTACTTTCTCAAGAAGCTCGTGTTTCTATGAGTAAAATACGTTCTGGAACATTAAAACTTGAAGATGTAAAAAAGATTCAAGATGCGGCTGGAAGATGGTTTGAAGCTCCTTTGTATACAGTTGATACTCCAAATATGCGACTTTTAGATTTACGAGCAATGGCAAGAAGGATGGTGGTTAATCAGCATGTAAAAATTATTTTTATTGACTATATTGGTTTGATAACTACAGAAGATCCTTCCGCACCCGTTTATGAACAAGTAAGTGAAATTTCAAAATCGCTAAAAGCACTTGCTCGTGAACTTGAAATTCCTATTGTTGCGCTTTGTCAGGTTTCTCGTGATGCAGAAAGTCAAGAACCGAATCTTGCTCAACTTAGAGGTTCAGGCTCAATTGAACAAGATGCTGATGTTGTAATGTTTTTACACAGAGAAAGATTAAAGGAAGAAACTCCTGCACAGGAAGCAAAAATTATTTTAGCAAAGCAACGAAATGGTGCAACAGGAGATATTCCAATCCTCTTTATTCCAGCTTTTTCAAAGTTTGAAAATAAAATGGAAGAGTAGTTTAATACGTTTCTCTTAAATTTTTTATAGATAAAGATTTTTCAAATTTTTCTAAACTCGTTTTTTGTTTTGGTTTAAAAGTGATTGAAATTTCATTTTTACCAGAAAGTGTAAACATATTATCACTAAAAATTCCAGGAATATTATCTGCATCTAAAGAAACAAAAAATACTGGTTTTTGAGAAGACAATTTTATTTCAAATTTATCACCAATTTCTTTTAGTGAATAATGAATTTTACTTTCAGAAAGTTCGCAATATTTAAAAGAAGTTAAAAATGTTTCTGTATGTCTTGTTTGCAGTTTACCTTGTTTATCTTTATAAGAATAAGTTGCATAAACAAAATATTTATCAGCATCATCTTTATTTATTTCTTCATTATAAATATTTTGTATAGAATTTTTATCAATCTGTATACTTTTTTCTATACTTTCAGAATATTTGGGACCATCAAATTTTAAAAATTCTAGTTTTATGTCTACTTTTATAGAATTATTCGTATCATTTATGAAGATTGCAGATAATCGTTTATCTTTTACAAATAAAGGCATATAAATATTTTCAAAAAAACGTTTTGCTTGATAATTTAAAAGTTTCCATTTTCCGTTATATTCAAGTGAACTCCAGGAAGGACCTGGCCAAACATCATTTAATTGCCAATAAAGGGAACCCATACAATGTGGTTCTAACGAACGCCACCAATCAACTGCAGTTCTAATTGCAATTGCTTGTTGAACTTGGCTTAAATAAATCATATTTTCAAAACTTGAAGGAAATCTAAAATAGCGTGAAAAATTTTCTAGAATGATAGAATTTCCACTTGGAGAACGTTGATGATATTCCATTAATGGACTTGTAAAATTCCATTGATTTTGATTAGAAAAAGATTTTATACATTCCATTGAAGGAAAAGATTCATAACCAAATTCAGATACAAATCTTGGACGAATAGACATATACGCTTCTTTATCTTTTTTCTCATGCCATACACTCCAAAAGTGCATATCTCCTTTGTTATCAGAGTGCCAATTGTCTTCATATTCGTTTGGTCCAGAACATGGAGAACTTGTCCAAAATAATCTTTTAGAATCTAATTCTTTAACTTTTTTTCCAATAAGTCCGTTGTAAAGTCTATCGTAATCAATTAAATATTTGTCCCGATTTTTTATTGATTCAGAAAACCAGCCTAAAGCACCGTAATTTTCATTATTTCCACACCAAAGTCCAATACAAGCGTGTGATTGTAATCTTGGAATTTGATAATCAAGTTCTTTTTCAACTTCTTGAAGAAATTCTTCTGTTGTTGGATAAAGTGAACACGCAAACATAAAATCTTGCCAAACTATAATTCCAAATTTATCGCACAAATCATAAAAAATTTCATTTTCATAAATTCCGCCTCCCCAAACTCGTAAACAATTTTGATTTGAGTCTACAGCTGATTTTAATAAATCTTCATAGCGTTCATAAGTCATTCTTGAAGGAAGTGCGTCTGAAGGAATCCAGTTTGAACCTTTTGCAAAAATTTTTCTACCATTATTTTCAAAATAAAGACTTCGACCTTCTTTTCCTTCGTCATTATCTTTTTCAGAAATTGCTTTTAGAGTATTAAAACAAATTTTTTTTGTGAGCGAATTTGTGTTTGAATTAAAATCTTCTGTAGAAATGTTTAATTCATAAATAATATTTTCTGTTTGAAAATCTTCTTTTAATTCTCCGCTTGTTTTCCAAATAGAAGGATTTTTTACAGGAATTACTGCCGATAGAATATTTTTACCTTCTTTTAAAGAAAAATTTTTTTCAATAGTTGATGTTTCTATATCTTTTCCAGAAATTGATAAAGTAAATTTTTTTTCTTGTGAGATAAAACTTTCGTATTCAAAAGAAATATTTGCATTCCAGTTATTTTTTTCATCATAATCATAATTTATTTTTGCGAAATTAAATAAACCATCATAAACTTGATTTATAAAAATATCACCATAAATGCCACTAACCATGATGCAAGGTCCCCAATCCCAACCGCCATTGCATTGACATTTTCGTGCAAGATTTCTGTTTGGAGAATAAACATCATATTTCATGCAAGGAACAGGATAGGGAAGTCTTTTTTCAATTTCCATAGATTTTTTTTCTGCGGATTCAAAAATAATTTTTATAGAATTTTTTCCATCTTTTAGATTTTCTGTAACGTCAAAACGATGTCTTGCAAATTGATTTTGTCCGTTTCCGATTTTTTTTCCGTTTATATATATTGTAAAAAAAGTATCTGCTTGAGTGATTTCCAAAATTGAATGTGCATTTTGAAGTTTTTTATATTCAAATTCTTTTTGTATTGTCCAATCTGTTTTTCCAACCCATAAAATATCTTTTTCATTAAAACCAAAATAAGGATCTGGAATTATTTTTTTTTCAATAAATGTTGAATGAAAATCTCCTGGAATTTTTGTTGTAGTTGTGATATTTTCTCCGCTTAAAATCCATTCTCCAGAAAGGTTTGTTTTTATCATAATTTGCTCCAAAAAAATAGCTGTTATAAAATCAAAAAAGAATTTATAACAGCTTGAATTGATTAATCGTTTATAAAAAATTATTTTGCATCGTAATTTGAAATTGAACTTTCAATTGCAGTTAAATCGTCTAAACTTAATAATTTTAGTTTTCCAGATTTTCCAGTAACTACAATTCCAGATTCTGTAACAGTAATTGGCGTACTTGAAATTACTTCAACTAGTGATGAAAGTTTTAGTTCAAGATTTTCATTAAATTTTCCTAAAACCCATTTTCCGTTAGAATCTATAATACAATAGTAATCTTCTCCATTATTAACTAATACTGAATCTAGAGCAACGGTTGCATCACTTTCGCCATTTATTTCCATTGTATCAGTTGCGATTGTAACTAATTTTATTGTAGAATTTTTTCCTTCTTCACCAGCAATTGCAATAAAATTTTCAGTTCCTTTATAAATTGTTCTACTACGAATTACTGTTACTGGTGAATTTTTTATAATTTCTCCAGTTTCTTTATTGAATTTTACTAAGCGAGAAAGTAGTTCTGTTTCGTTTGAAAGAATAATTCCATAATCAGAAGGCATTTTTGCTTCTGCTGATTCTTTATCTTGAATTGCCTGCTGATCTTTTGCAATTTCTTTACGTTCATTTTGAGCTTCTGTTTGTTTTTTATCTGCAATAGCTTGCTGTTCTGCAGCAGTATCTTTTGCTTCTTGGGCTTTTTCAGCTTGTTCATCTTGTCTTTTTTGTTGTTGTTCAGAAGATTTTTGTTTTTCATCAGCTATTTTTTGAGCATCTTCAGCATCTTTTTGAGCTTGCTTATCATCAGGATTTTCATCAGCTATTTTTTGTGCTTCGTCAGCCTTTTTTTGAGCATCTTCTGCTTCTTTTTGAGATTCAATTGTTTTTTGTTTTTCTTCTTCTAGTTTTTTTTGCTCTTCAGTTGCTTGTTTTTGTGCATCTTTTGCTTTTTCAGATGCTTGTTCAGCTTCGCGCTCTTTCAAATCAACCATATCTTTTCTGCTATCAACATTTTTATCATCATCTTCCTGCATTGAGTCTACAACTTTTGTGTCAGAAATGACTGAAGTATCAACGGTTGAAAGTCCACCATCTTTTACATTAAATAATGGAATTACGATTTCTGAATGTCCTGGCCAATCTTTATAATTTACAGAAAGTCCACAATTTGCGGTAGAAAGATTTTTTGTAACATTTTCTTTATATTTTGATTGATAATAATTAAGATTTCCACGATAAACAGCATTATAAACTGTGATAAAAACCGCTAAAGTGTCAGCATCTCTTTGGGAATATGAATATGCAGAAGAAAGATAAGCACTTATGATTCGTCTTAAATTATCTATGTGATCAACTGTTGCATCTGAACCTATAAAAATTATATCAGCATCTAATTTTTCTTTTGTATCATCAACAGCATGTATAACATAATATTTGCTTCTATTTCCTGTTGAAAGATTAGAAGTTGTACTTTCTGAAACGACTGTTCCCATTTCAGAACCAATTCCTCTAATTGCATTAATGGAATCAATTACTCTGTGAGGTCCTGTATAGTTGATAAATTCAATTGCTGTATTTGTACTTTTTAATTCTTCTTCATCAACTTCTAGTCCAAATGCCACTGCCGACAATAAACCTATAAGTGCAATAAATAAAACTCTTTTTTTCATAAATCCACCTTTAATAATATAACAATTTTATCACACTTTATTTTAAACTAAAAGTATTATTACAGTTCTAATTCAGATATTTTTTTTAATGTTTCGCGAGCATATTTTTTTGTGCTTGAACTGTAATTTGGAAAAAGAAAATTTTGTAAAATATTTTTTCCTTTTGAATTAAAAGCTGGTTTTCCCATAAATCTACAAATTGAAAAAACAGAATCACAAATATCTTCAATTAATTTTTCATCTCTTGAACTAGTTTTACTTGCTAATTGCTCTAAAGAAGAAAGAATTTTTCCTTCAGAATCGTAACCAAAATTTTTAATTCCATTTAATAATTCGCTCAAAAATGATTTATTTTGCATTTTTGTTAAGAAAATTGCTTCGTAAGATTCAAATGTATTTGTAGAAAATAAGGAAATCTGTCTTAATAAAAATCCTGTTCCTATAGAATCTAATTCAAAAATTGATTGTCCGTTTCGATTTGTTTTTGGAGAGCCATTTAATTCTGATTTTAAAACTTCGCAAGCAGACATTGTTTCTGAAACAAAAACAATTTCATCTTTTGCATAAAATCCTTTTTGTAATTGTTCAATGCGTTTTTCAGTTGCAAAATCTCCTTCAAGTTTTGTTCTAAAAATATAATCAAATTTTGAAGTATCGATTTCATAATAAGAATTATAATTTTTATTTTTTTGATTTTTCAAATTTTTATTTAAATTTTGAGAAATTCGATAAGAATTCAAAGTCCAATTTGTTTGACAAAAAATTAAATAATTTTCGTTACTAAAAATAAGATAATTCCATTCATTTTTTCTATTTTTTTGAGGAAATCCTGCGGACCAAAGTTCAAGTCCTTCGTCATTATAAAAAAATGCTTTTGAATTATCACTGATAAAAATTCCATTTTCATTATAGATGAGTTTTGTCAATTCTAAACCGTTTATATTTCTAATTATGAAAGAATTTTTTACTTTTCCATCTTTTGTTGAAATTTTAAAAAAAGCAACCTGGTCTTTGTATGGAATTACGTAAAAAACGTCTTGTTTTTTTGGACAAACTAAAAATTCAGTTTTTTCAATTTGTGATAAATCAGATGGTTTTTCTGTTTGAAGAACCCATTTATTTTGTGAAAGATTTTTATCTAAAGAGAAAAATCCTGCTGAACCATCTGAAAATATTAAAAAAATTCCATCATCGCAACTTGAAGATTTTATAATTTGCCCCGAAAAAGTAATTTCTTCTAAAATTTCACCAAATGGAGAAATTCTTATTCCTTTTGATTTTCCATTATCTAAATTTTGTAAAAAAACAATGATTGAACCATCTGGAAGTTCTTGTAGTGGAATTTTTGAAAGATTTTGTGATTTATAATTCCATTTTGTAATTCCAGAAATTCCAATACATTCAATTTCAGAATTTCCTTTTACAAAAAATCTGCCATCATAACCGCATAAAGGAGCGGAATTTAGTGAAAAATTTAATTGTTTAGACCAAAGTTCATATCCGCTTGGATTTAAGAGTGTGAGTTTTTTGTTATTTTCGGAAATTAGAAGGATGAAATCATTTGGAAATGAAAAAAGTTTTGCATCTCGATATCGTTTTAAGGGTTTTTCCCAAAGAAGTGTTCCTGTATTTGAATAAGTTGAAATTAATTTTGCATCTGTAATTAAAGTAAATCCGTAAGAAGTGACAATTGGTTCTGAAACAACTTTTCCAGAAAGAACTTTTGACCAACTTGTGTTTAAATTATTTAAAATTTCATCAGAAAATAAAAGTGAAAAAAAAGAAAAAATAAAAATAAATATAATTTTTTTTAAATTTTTCATAAAAATCCTAATATCTAGAAAAAATAACTAAACTTTCAATATGACTTGTGTTTGGATAAAAATCTAAAAGATAAACATCTTGAATTTTGTATCCTGCTTTTACAAGAGAAAAACAATCTCTTGCGTGAGTTGTTGGGTCGCACGAAAGGGAACAGATTGTAGGAATTTTTGAATTGCATAAAAAATCACGAACTTCTTTTTCCATTCCCGAACGAGGTGGATCGACAACACAAGCATCAAAATTTCCGCAATTTTTAGAACAATTTTTTACCCAATTTGCTCCGCTTAAACCATAACTTGTATGATTTTTTCCCTGTAGATTTTTTTCTGCAAAAACAAGTGCATCTCGATTATGTTCAACTAAAACGACATTTTCAAAAATATCTGATAGAAAAACAGAAATCGAACCACAACCAGCATACATATCTAAAACATTTTTCCCATTTTTTAAATAATCACAAATCAATTTTGTTACTTTTTCAAAAACAAAAAGATTTGATTGAAAAAATCCTCGAACATCAAAACTAATTTCTTTTTCGCCAAGTTTTACTGTAACCGTATTTTCTGGAGAAGAAATTGTTCCTGAAAAATAATTTTTTTCTTTAATTTTTATTTTACGTTTAGATTTTCCTTTTATTTGAACGTTTTTTTGTTCTTTTTCATTTTGAGTTATGATGATATTTTCTGAATTAGAATTTGTCTGGACAATTTTAGAACTTCCAAAAAGATGAATACGACCTTGTGGTCTTGTAGAAAAATTATTTTTTTCAAAATATTCATTTATACAATCTTCTGCACATAAACATTTTTCAATAGGAATAATTTTATTTGAAGATTTTTCACTTAATCCGCCATTATTGAGTTGAAATCTTGCCCGATAGTTATATTGTGGACCGCTGATTATTTTAATTTTATTTTTAATATTTATTCCATTTTGAAAAAAAATATCTTCTAGCATTTGAGAACGAATTTCTTTCTGATATTCATAATCAATATGCATCATATTACAGCCGCCGCATTTTTGATAATATTTGCATTTTGGTTCAACTCTATGTTCAGACGGTTTTAATATTTTTTTTATGGATGCAATATCATAATCTCTCTTTTGTTCTGTAATTTCTATTTCAAGGGTTTCATTTGGCATAGAAAAAGGAATAAAAATCGTTTTTCCATCAATTTTTCCAATAGAATTTCCCCCAAAAACTGTTTTTTCTGTTAGAATAGTCATATAAACAATTTATCATTTTTGGAGTGTGTTATGCAAACTAAAAACTATTATCAAACAATGAAAGATGGAGCAAAAATTAAAATAAATAAATGGTCTCCAGATTCTGACGTAAAAGTAAAAGGTGTTGTTGTTCTTCATCATGGACTTGCTGAACATTCTATGAGATATGATCGTTTTGGTTCTATTTTGACAGAAAATGGTTATATTTTAATTGCACATGATATTCGTGGTCATGGAGCAACTGCAGAACTTGCTCAACAAGAAAAAACTGGTTCTTTTGGAAAGCTTGCTGATAAGGATGGATTTTATAAAGCCGTTGATGATTTATATGAAATTATTATTTGTGCAAAAACAGAATATCCAGATACAAAAATATTTTTGATGGGACATTCATTTGGAAGTATAATTTCTCAAGGTTTTATAGAAAAATATAGTCACACAATTGATGGTTGTATTCTTTGTGGAACAACTTATATGCCTCAATTTATTTCTCATTTTGGTCATGCTTTATTTTGCCTTGTAAGAACTTTTAAAGGAAAAAATAAAACTAGTAAATTGTTACGAAATCTTGCATTCTTTGGCTACAATAAACGAGTTTCAGATTCAAATAATCCAAATGCTTGGGTTTCAAAAAGTAAAATAAATCTCGAAATGTATGATAGTGACAGATGGTGCGGAATTCCATTAACGACATCATTTTTCTGTGATTTAGTTTTTGCCCTAAATCAAATTGGTAAAAATAAAAATATTAAAAAAATCAGAAAAGATTTGCCTCTAGATTTTATTTATGGTTCTGAAGATCCTGTTGGTAATTATGGAAAATCTATCCAAAAGTTAATTTCTATTTACAAGAAAAATGAAATTAAAAATATTCAAGTAAAAATTTATGAAGATGATAGACATGAAATTTTAAATGAAGATGATAAAGATGTTGTTGAATCTGATTTAATAAATTGGCTTGATAACTTGACTAAATAAACTTTCAAAGGATATTATTTTTAATTGTGTTATACAGATATGGTACTGACAAAAACGGAAAGCTTGTAAAGAAAGCTGTAGTTTACACAAAAGAAGAACATAAAATTCCTTTAGATCACATAGATATAGACGCACTCCAAATTATAACTCGTCTAAAAGATTTTGGTTTTACGACTTATATTGTTGGTGGTGCGGTTCGTGATTTAATAGTTGGCAATAAACCTAAGGATTTTGATCTTGTTACAGATGCTACTCCGTCTAAAATAAAAAAGATTTTTCGCAATTCAAGAATTATTGGAAGAAGATTCCGGTTAGTTCACGTTGTTTTTGGCTCTAAAATTTTTGAAGTTAGTACATTTCGCTCAAATGCAGAAGGTTCTGTTGGTAATGATTTTGGAACAATTGAAGAAGATGTTTTACGTAGAGATTTTTCTATAAATGCTTTGTATTATGATCCTCTTCAAGAACAAGTTATAGATTATGTTGGAGGAATGAGAGATATAAAAAAACATATTTTGCGTCCGGTAATTCCTCTTGAATCAATTTTTGTAGAAGACCCTGTAAGAATGCTTAGAGCTATAAAATACAGTGCTTCTACAGATTCAAAAATGTCTTTTCAATTAAGACATAAAATCAGAACAAGTGCTTTTCTTTTATCACAAATTTCACCTTCAAGATTAACTGAAGAATTATTAAAAATTATAAATAGTGTTTATGTTTATGAAATTATAAAAGAAGCATTATCTACAGATTTGTTTATTTATCTTCAACCATCTGCTGCTTCTATGATTTATGATAGTAAAGATTTTGAAATAAAATATTTAGAAAGTATAAAAAAACTTGAAGAATTAAATAAAAGTTCTGAAAATGCTCGTTTAGGAAAAAAACTTCAGTTTATTATTCAAGATTTTGTTGCAACTTTAACAGATTGGAAAAAAGAAATTTCAGAAAAAACGAGTCCAAATGAACTTTTTGCAAGAACTTGGAAACAATGCAGAAATTTTGTACTTCCAATGAATCCTGTGAGAAAAGAATTAGAATTTGCAATAAAAATGGTTTTAAAATCTTACGGAGTAAATATTAGTATAAAATCAACAAAAAATTTCAAAAAAGAAAAATAATTTTTGAATTAAATTTTTCTCTTTTCCATAGAAATTTTATCAATTACAATGCTAACTTCTTCAATTAAAATTCCTGTATAAGATTCAATTTTATCAATTATATATTGTTGTAAACGATGCACTTTTCCTGTAAGTTGAGTTCCAAAAGGAACATCAACTGTAACAATTAGCCTGTATCCGCGAGAATCTTTTTTTATTGTGATTTTTTTTATTGTAACATCAGGATCACATTCGTTTACACAATGCATTGTCATTTGAATTAATGCAGCTTCTGAAATTTCAATTCTTCCTTTTTTTGAAAATTCTGGTTGAACAATGGATTTTTCTATAAGTTTTCCACCATTTTGCTTTTTTGTAAAAATATTATGTTTTGATAAAAAATCTCTAACTGAATCTGAAAAAATTTGAGGATATTTTTTCTTAACTTCGATTGAAGGAACTGGAATAACGTGCTTTCCTTCAACATGCCGTGATTTTTGTGCTTTTTCAATTTCTTCTTCTGTTGCAATATCTTCAATATGAATAATTTTTTGAGGCTGTGGAAGTTGAAGTCTTATTGCAATTTTTGAAACCATTTTTTCTGAAGTTCCGATTATCAAAATTCTTTTTATATGATTTTTTCTTAAAATCTTTGCGACCGAATCTCTATGATCTTTATCATCAAAAAGGGCAACTCTAACTGCACCCATATAAGTTTTTTCTCTTTTTGCAGAACGACCAGCAATAATTTTATCATCTTCAATTAAAAGTCCATCATCAATAATTGCAGAAATATTATTTTCTTCTGCCAATAATTTTGCCCTGAAACTTTTTCCTGTTCCACTTTCACCAACGAGAGCAAAAACTGTAATTTTTGAAATTTTTTGATTAATCTTTTCAAGAAAACTTAGCATAATATTATTATAAACCGTAATTTTTTATTCCACAATCATTTAAAAAATTAATAAATTCTGAATTTAGAGAAATTTGTATTTTAGAAGGTAATCCAATTGGATTTTCTGGTATTTTTAGGCAATATGCCTGAAGAAAAAAATCTTGAGTATAGCCAGAAAGTTTTGTTTTTCCGTAAGAAAAATCTCCCAAAATTGGATGAGAATGTAAATTACATTGCGAACGAATTTGATGTGTTCTTCCAGTTTGAATTTCGAGTTTTACAAGAGTAACATCTTTTTTTTCAAATTTTCCGTAAGCAATTGGTGAAATTATTGTTTTTGCTTCTTTTGTATTTTCATTTTTTACATTACTAATTTTTACAGTTTTAAAATTATTTTTTGCTTCATTATCTTTTTCTATAAAATCTTTCCAAAATTCTGTTTTTTCAACTTTTCCTAAAACAACGGTTGCATAATATTTTTTTATAGAATGATTTTTTATATTTTCTGAAAACCATCTTGCACCTTCAAGACTCATTGAAAAACTAATAAGTCCTGTAGTTTTTCTGTCAAGGCGGTGAAGTGGACCTGGCAAAAAAGAAAGAGAATTATCATTTTTATTTTTTTTATAATAAGATTTTACTAATTTTTCTAAAGAATTTTCTGAACCATGAACTAAAACATCATAAGGTTTATCTAAAATTAAAATATTTTCATTTTCAAAAATAATTTTTGGAAAATTTTGAGAAATCTGGTTTTCTTCTGTTTTAATTTTTTCTTCAGAGATTTTGTCATCACTATTTAAAAGAAAATCTGCGATATTTATAATATCATTTTCTTGAATTTTATAATTTTCAGAAGTTTTTTTTGAATTTACTTTGATTGTTCCTTTTCTAATTGATTTATATATATTTGAAAGTGATTTTTCATTAAGAAATTTTCGAATTACTTTATCAAGTCGTCTATCATAATCATTTTTTGAAGTATAAAAATCTTTGAAATTCATAAACTGATTATATCATAACTTTTACTTTTCAAAAACTTAAACTTTATACTAGTAAAATTAAACTTGAAATGATAAAATATAGTTTATATAAAATGGAAAATCAATTAGAACCAATTTCTGTTCAGATAAAATTATTTTTTCAAAATCCTATTTTTCTTGCTTGTTTTTGTAGTTGGTTTGGAGCTCAGTTTATAAAAACGGCAATAAGTCTTTGTTATGGAAGAGTAAAATCTTTTAAGCAGCTTATAGAACTTATGCTTGTAAAAACTGGAGGAATGCCTTCTAGTCATTCAGCATTGGTAACTGCTCTTACAACAACTATAGGACTTAGAAATGGATTAAATTCTGACATTTTTTTTGTTTCTGCAATTTTTCTTGCGGTAACAGTGCGAGATGCATTTGGCGTTAGAAGATCTAGTGGAATTACAATAAAACGAGTAAATGATATTTCGAATGAACTTATGGAAAAAGGGGAGTTAAAAACGTACAAACCAATAAAAGAAGTGAACGGACATAAACCAATGGAAGTAATTTGCGGATGTTTTTTAGGCTTTTTTATTGGCTTAGGATTTGCTCTTATAAAATGAAAAGATATTTAAAATTTGCAGCTTTATTTATTTCGATTTTATCTCTTTTTATTTTGTTTATTTTTAAAACAATTCCAACTGGAAAATTATGGAATGGTTTTAATGTTTTATATGTTCCAACTGAAACTTCCGAAGAAATGATGATAGATGCTTTTTCGCAATCAGAGATTTTGGAACATTATGAACTTTCTAATCAATATATTCCTTTAACTTTTAAGAATTTTTCTCCAGAAATTTCTATGTTAAAATTAAATTTTTCTAACGAAGATTTTTCTTATCTTTCTAAAAGGCAATTATATTTTTTTGATAAATCTGGAAATTACAAACTTTATTATATTCCAATAAAATTTAAAAATAATTTAAACGATTGTGTAAAAATTCTTTCTAAAAGAGGAGTAAAAATAGGTGTTGATAATTCATCTTCATATCCAGTTTTTATACCAATTGTAATGTTTTTATTATTTTTATTACTTTTGATTTTTTCAAAAAATAAAAATGTTTTTTTTATTGGAGGAATTTTTTTAATTTCCTTTATTATTTGTAATCCTTTTTACAGTTGTGCAGTTTCAGTTTGTTTAATTTTTCTGATTTTATTTTTTATTTCTAATATTTGGAAACGAAAAGATTTTATAATTTATCTTTTTTCTAAGCCATTTGTTACGGTTGTTTTATTTTTTTCAATTTTAGGAAGTTTTTCTACATCATTAAAAACAGGATTTATGTTTTTGGCTGCAATTTTTGGAATTTTTAATTCTTTATATGTTTTTAGTATTTTTGAAGATTTTATTATAAAAAAGCGTTCTTTTATTCCTGTAAAAATTCGAAGTGCAAAACGAATTTCTATTTATGCTAAAAAACAAAATCAAACTTTAATAAGTTGTATGATTGTTGTTTTTTTCTTAATTTTTATTTCATTTTTTTCAAATCCATCAGTTTCTGATTCAAAATTTGCAAAAATTTTATTACCTTCATCAAATGCCTATTCTCAAGAATTAGTTTCTTTAGATGATTATTATAATTTTGCCTGGAATGTTTCATCTGCTCCTTATAAATCTTTAAATGATAAAAACCAAAATTCAAATTTTTATCAATATCCTTGTTATGAAGAAGTTGATGGAAAGATTATCGAAACAATGCAAATTCGTTCTTTTAATGAAAGTTTTAAAAATCAAATTTTTGACGAAATAGATTTATTAAATTTTAATTCCATCGAAAAAATTTTAAAATCTCAAGGCGAAAATGTAAAAACAGGATATTTATCAACATCATCTTATCATATAGGATTTTTTGGTATAATTGTAATGATTATTAGTCTTTTGATATTACTATTTATTTATATTTCTAGTATTATTACAAAAGGTGCAAAAAGATGATTAATTATCCAGTTGTTCATAATTTTCAAGATTATAAATTTACACAAAATGCGTTTTTACCTCATACTGTAACTGTTCCATTAAATCAGGAAAATTCTACAACTTGTCAAAGTCTTGTAAAACCTGGAGATATAGTTTCTGAAGGTCAAGTAATTGCAAAATCAAAAGGAACTAAGGATGAAGAATCTTATGTTCATTCTCCAATTCCTGGAAAAGTTTTAGATATTATTGCATGTGTTTCGCCAAATGGAAAAGAAGATTATGCAATAAAAATTCAATTAGAAGGAAAATTTTCTTATTTAGGAAAAAAAATCCAGAAATCAGATTGGCAGAATTTATTAGGAATAAGTCTTTCTTCAAAAATTTTAGAAAAAGGCGTTGTAAATACTTTTAAAATAAATGAACCAATAAATTTTGGTGTTCAAATAAAAAATAAAAAAGATGCAAAAACTTTAATTGTTAGACTTTTTGATGAAGATTCAACTTGTCTTACAGATTCTTTAATTTCTAAATTTTATTTTGAAAATGTTTTAGAAGGTGCAAGAATTACTGCAAAAGCAATGAATGTAAATCAAATTGTTTTTGCTGTTAATAAAACTTTGAAAAAACAAATGCAATTTTCTCTAAAAGATGAGCAGAATATCACTTTATTAGAAATGAATTTTGAAAAATATCCTTGTGGAACTCAGAGAGATATTTGTAATTATTTCAATCGAAAAATAAAAAAATATACAATTTCTAAAAAAGATGTTTTTACGGATTCTTCAACAATGTATGAAGTTTATAAAGCGATTAGTTTAGAAATTCCTTCTTTAAGTAGACCTGTTCATATTTCAGGAAATTGTTTAAATGTTTCTTGTCTTCTTGATGTAAAAATTGGAACTTCGTTAAAAGATATTGTAAATCAACTTGGTGGATTTTTTAAAGAACCAGCTTTAATTCTTATAAATGGTTCTTTATGTGGAATTTCTGTTACAAATTTTGATGTTCCAATTACAAAATATGTAAAATCAATTTCATTTCAAAAAAGACAATCGTTATTTAATGAACATATTTATTCCTGTATAAGATGTGGAAATTGTCGTTATGTTTGTCCTGCAAAATTATCACCAGATTTAATTTACAATAATGCAATTAATTTTAGAGAATTTTCTGATTCTTTAAAACGTTCAACTTGTGAGTGTATAGATTGTGCTTGTTGTAATGCAGTTTGTCCTTCTAGATTGCCTTTATGTCAAACAATTTATGCAATAAAAGAAAAAGTTATTAATTCTAAGGAAAATAAAAATGAATTTGAAGAATAAATTTTTAAAACAAAAATCTTTACTGCGACCATTTGTATATTCAAGACCTTCAGTTTCTTCAATTGTGATTAGAATTTTGATTTTATTATTAATTCAAATTTTTATGCTTTTTTTTACAGATAGTTTTCAATCTTTAAAAATAGTAGGTTTATCAGTTTTGGGAGCTTTTTGTGCTGCAATTTTGAATTATTTTATTTTTAAAGAACCTTTATATAATATTTTTTATATGATTATACAAGGAATTATAATTGGACTTTTTCTACCATCATCTTATCCTGTTTTTATTGTATTTATAATTTCTTTTATAACAATTTTTGTTTCTCGTTGTGTGATTTTTCAAAATATAACATCTTGGTTTAATCCTTGTGTTGTTGCAGTTGTAATTGCCTGGTTTATTGGAAAAACTTATTTTCCGCAATTTATAATTACATCAGATTTACTTTCTGTAAAAAATCCATCAGTTTATTTAATTCAAGAAGGCGTTTTCCCAATTTACAATTTTGACAGAGCAATTATTTCTTTTTTGAATACAAAAGTTTTTTCATTATTAAAAACGTCTGTACCAGAAGGAATTCTTTCTATTTTGTGGGATAATCAATCTGTAATCCCTGCATTCAGATTTAATTTGATAACGCTCTTTTCTTCAATCATTATTTTTTCAGATAAAGCTTTTTCTTCTGTAATTCCATTTTTATTTTTATCTGTTTATATTTTACTTGTAAGATTTTTTGCTCCAATTTTTTATGGCGGAAATTTTAATCAAGGTGATATTCTTTTAGCGTTATTTTCAAGTGGAACTATTTTTGGTGCAGTTTATTTATTTCAAACTTTCGGAACAGTTCCAATGACTCTTTTTGGAAAAATAATTTATGGAATTTTAGCTGGAATTATCTATTTTTTATTAGCAGGCTGCGGAACTTCACCAATTGCAATGGTTTATACTGTTTTAATTATGAATATTATTAATATTATGATAAAAGCAATTGAAGAATATAAAAATAAACTAAAAATTATAAAAGCAAATCCTCAAATATTAAAAGAGGCTACCGTATGATAGATAAAACTTATAAAAATTATTTTCAAAAGTTTGGAATTTTTACACTTTTTTTAGTGATTGTATTTGCACTTTTGATTTATCCTTCAATTCTTTCAAAAAAATCTTGGAAAAAAAATCTTCGTGCTAGTGTTGAACAAGTTTTAAATGAAAATGATAAAGATTCTTGGGAAATTGGAAAAAAAATCGAAATAAAAAATTCTTTTGCAATTAATGCTGAATGTTTTGAAGCAACAAAAAATAAAAAAAATTATTCTGTTATTATTATGCGTGTTTCAACTTTTTATGGACCAGTTTCGACTGTTTTTACAATTGATGAAGATAAAAATGTTGATTTTGTAGGATTTTCTTCTCTACATGGAAGAATTTCTAAAAATTTAATTGCAAATAAACATTCAAAAAGATTTTCTTATTGGGAAAAGAAAATTCCAATTATTTTAGAAAAAAAATAAATTAATATTTATGGGAGAAATATGAAAAGCAAATCTTCTTTTTTATATATTGTACCTTATTTAGCACTTTTTATTCCAACTCCAGGACGTTTTGTTTTTGGAATTGTGATTATTCTTGAAATTTTAATCTTAAATTTTTTAGGAATTTTCATAAATGCTTTGATAAATAAATTAAAACTCCAAAATATAAAAACTGTAATTTTAGTAATTTCAATGATGACAATTGCTATTTTGTATCGGCAGATTTTTATTATTTTTCAAACAAATCTCGCTCTAACTCTTGGATACATTTTTTATTTACCACCAATTTCTTTATTTACGATAAATTTTCTTTTTCACGAAACTGAAAAATCTGTTTCAGAAAGATTAAAATATTCTATTCCTAGAATTTCTTTATTTTGTGGATTAGGTTTATTATTTTTCTTATTTCGAGATATTGTCGGTTTTGGAACTTTTACTTTTTTTGGTAAAAATCATGCAATTTTTGAAAAAATTATTTTTTCTTCAGACAGTTTAGGTTTATTTCCATTTTTCGCTTCTATTCCAGGTGCATTAATTTTAGATGGTTTAATTTTATTTTTGTATACTTTTATTGATAATAGATTTCAAATTTTAAAAAATGCTGATGAGGATGGCTTAGAATGATATATTTTGACACATTTGCATTTTATACAGTTTTTTGTTCTGCAGTACTTATTTATGGAATTGGTCTTTCAAAAGTTACAGATTTTAAACACAATTTTAAAATAAATTTTACTTTTTTTCTAAAAATGATTTTATCAATTTTTTTAACAAGTTTATTAAGTTGGGAAGTCATTTATTACATTTTAATTCCTTTAAAATTGGTAGAACTTTATCCAATTGTTAGTCTTTTAATTTTTTTATGTATAAGTTCTTTATTTGAAATTATCACAAGATTAGCAATAGGAATAAAAACTTCAGAATTTATTGTTTCTTATTTAATAGTTTTGCTTTCTCTTTCTGAAAGTACATCAATTCTTGATATTATTATAATTTGTCTAAGTTGTTTTTTATCTTTTTTAATTTTATTTCCTTTTATTATTGCGTTTCAAAGAAAATTATCAGAAAATGGTCAAAAAATGAATTTAAAATATTATAGTTTATTATTTTTATTTATTTCACTCTTAGTTTTAGCAATTTCTGCTTTTGATGTTTCTTGGTTAAATAAAGGAGTGATTCAGTGATTTTACCCATAATTTTATTTATATTAATTATTATTCTGATTTCAGCTTTTTTAGTTTTTCTATTTTATATTTTTTTGCCTTCTTTAAAAAAGCAAGGTTATGACATTCATGATATTATCATTTCAGATTCAGAAAGAAATTATAATGTTTTTATTTTTGAAGATGAAAAACCTGTAAAAACTGATAAAAGAGCAATTGTTTTGTGTTCTTGTAAAAAAGAATTTTCTCTAAAACCAATAAATTTAAACGAAATGCATTCTTGTTTTATGGTTAAAAATATTTATGGTTCTGGAGTTGATTGTAAATATGCCTGCATTGGACTTGGTGATTGCGTAAAAGTCTGTCCTCAAAAAGCAATTGAAATTAAAAATAAAACTGCAATCATAACAAAACTTTGTATTGGTTGTGGAAGATGTGAAAAAATCTGTCCACAAAATATAATAAAACTTGTTCCAAAAAATACACAATCTTATATTTTATGTAATATAAAAGATGATGAAACAATGACTTCTTGTTCTGAACAAAAAAAAGAACAAAAAATTGAATGGAATGATTCAAAACACTTTAAAATATGGACATATTGGTATAAACTGATAAAATCAAAAAAATAATAAATTTTTGATTTTAATTATATAATCTTTTGGGGAAAAGATAAAAAAAGGGTTCGGCAAAAGGGTAGGTAGCCGTATATGAAAGATGGAATTTGTATACGTAAGTTTCAATTTAAAATCATTTTCTAAAGGTCTAGATTCTCTTGATTTAATTGATAAAGACTACAAAACTATTTACGCACCTCTTGTAAAATTTTTATTTTCTCATCCAAATTTTAAATTTAATTTTTCATTTTCTGGACCTGAAATTTTATATTTCAAAAAACGTCATACAGAACTTTTAAGCATTTGCAAAACAATGATTGAAAGAAATCAAATTGAGATTTTAGGTGGGGGTTTTTATAATCCAATTTTGCCTTTACTTTCTTCAGTTGATAGAAATGGTCAAATTGATATGCTTTCAAGCGAAATAAGACAAAGTTTTCAAAAAAGACCAAGAGGTGCTTTTTTATTTGCTGATTCTTGGGATTCTTCTTTGGTAAGTTCTTTTTCTACTTGTGGAATAGAATATTTACTTTTAGATTCAAATTTAATTCCAAAAGAAAAATTAAATTTTCTTCCATTAATTATGGCTGATTTTGGAAAATCAGTGGAAATTTTTCCTACATATCAGGAATTTATTCCAAAACCAGAAACAAATGTTGAAGATTTTGTTCAAAATATTATAAAACTTGCAGAAAAAATAGATAAAAATAATCAATATTTTCAAGTTTCGCCTAATCGAATTTTAAATATTTCACTTTCTCATGATGAAATATCTAAATTATTGGAAAATAAATGGTTTGAAAAATTAGATTTATTTTTTACAGAAAATCAAAATTGTAAGTTAAAATTAATAAATCCTTTAGAATATAAAAAATCAAATGATTTCAAAATTCCATGCTTTATAAAAAATGGAATAAATACAAATCTTTCTAAATATTTTGAGATTCCTTATAAAAAAATATCACAATCTTTTTATGATAAATCAATTTATGATTTTATGTTTACATATCCAAATGCTCGTAATTTATACAACAGAATTCTTTATATTCAAATGATGATAAATCAATATAAAGGCGATAAAATGCGAAAAAAAGCTGCTCGTGAAAAATTATGGCAGGCACAAAATGGAGTTGGACTTTTAGGAATTTCTGATTTTCAAATTTTATCAAATTCTACTTTCAGGCAAAAATGTTATAAATATTTAATGGAATCAGAAAAAATTCTTAGAGAATATAATTTTAAAGAATCTGTTTTAAATTTTGATTATAATTCGGACGGTTTTAATGAATATGTTTGCCGAATGGACAATTATTTTGCATATATTTCGCTTTTTGGCGGTTCAATTAAAGAATTAGATATTTTAAAAAATACTGGAAATTATGCTGATAATTTAAAAAGAATAAAAGAATTTGATGGAATTGATGATAATTATGATAGAGGAATTTTTGTAGATTATATTTTTGATAAAAATCAATTTGAAAATTATATAAATGAACTTTCTTCTGGAGATGGAATTTTTTCAAGAACTAAATATTCTGAATTAAAATTTTCAAGACATCATAATGAACTTCAACTTGATGCAATTGCATTTTTTGGTAAAGAAAAACAAAAAATTTATTTACGCAAAAAATATACAATAAATTCTACAGGAATGAATGTTCAATATATTATAAGAAATGAAAGTGATAAGATTTTAAATGCAAAATTCGCGATAGAATCAAATTTTGCAAATACAAATTATAATTCAAATAATGAAAGATTTTTTAACATTGAAGTTGCTGATTCAGATTTTGTTAGAACACTAGATTCACAAAAATCTACAAAAGAACTTTATCAAAATGGAGAATTATCAAATGTTGATGTTGTAAGACTTTCAGATTCGGAAAATGGAGTTTCTTTTTCGTTTGAAGCAAATGAAAATTGTGGATATTATTATTCGCCATTAATTTTTAATCGTCCAAGTAATGATGATTCTGTATTATATCCTGTAAGTATGACTTCTGTTTCTACTTTATTTTGGGATATTAATATTGAACCAAAAAAAGAAACAGAACGAAATATTAATTTTACAATTTTAAATATCAAAAAAGAGAGAAAATCTCAAAAATAAAAAGGCTGTCTTTATAACAGCCTTAGAATAATTTTTATTGTAAATATTCAACACTTACATAAGTAAATGTAAGTTTATCAAGCATTGTTCCCCATTGAGGTCCTTTTATAAAAAGATATGCACTTGGAGCAAACGCTGTGAGAGTGTAGGTTAAATCAAAATCACCTGATGATAAATTTTCAAATGTTGCATCCATATAAATGTCAGAATTTGTTGTTTGAACTTCATCAACTGTCCAGCTTCTAAAACCGCTTGCACCGTTGTTTTGACCTTTTAAATGAACTTTTATTGCTTCTCCATCATTTAATTCTTTTGGTAAAGGTAACTGAAAATATTCGCCACCATTTATAGTTAAAGATTCTGCTTTTGCATCATATTTTACTGCAAATTCATCTACAGTCTGCCAGGTAGAAAGGTCAAGTTTTGTACCGTTATCAGTTGTTGCTGAAGCATTTTTTCCTTTGTTGCAAGAAATAGCAAATAAAGAAACCAAAATTAATAAAGTTGTTGTTAATAATGTTTTTTTCATTTTTTTCTCCAAAATTTATAATACCTAATTATAACATATCTTTTTTATATTTTGTAATTTTTATAAAATATAAGAGAAATATATTAAATTTTATGATAAAATCAATTTATGAAAAAAAATTTTTTGTTAGTTTTTGTTCTTTTTTCATCACTTTTTTGTTATGCAAAAGATTGCTCAGAAATTTCTTATAAAGGAACTAAAAATTACATTTTTACTGAACGCACTGATTTACGTCGGTATGATAATGGGCGTTATTCTGGTTTAATGAGTAGGGAAGTTTCATCATTTATTTCTCCAAAAATTGAAAATGGAAATTATATTTATACTGGAAATTTTTTTGTTTTACAAAAGACAAATAAAAATTCTCAGACAATTTTTCAGGGAATAAATGATTGTATTGATTCAGTTTTTCAAATTTCTTCAACTGGAGATTTTTCTATGATTGAAGATAATGGTTTTCCTTCTTTTAGAAATTTTCCATCATATATTAATGAAGAAATAAAAATTGGTGATTCTTGGCAATCAAGTGGTGAGCGTGCAGTTGATCCTTTAGAAAAAGGAATTTTTACAAAAATGCCAATTCTTGTAAAATATACTTACATTGGAAATAAATATTTTAATAATGAAGAATGTTTTGAATTAAAAGCAGATTGGGCAACTAGATATGGAAATGTCATTGGTTCAGGATTTTTTGATTATGATGGCGATAAAGAACTTTTAAAGGCAACTGGAACAAATCAGGCAAAAATTTATGTTAGTAAAATTACAGGAAATGCACTTTTAATAAGTAATAATGTAAATGAAACTTTTTTTTATAAAGATGGAAAAGAAGTTACTTTTAAGGGAACAATTTCTATGTTTACAGAATATCCGCCAAGTGTAAATGCAAAAAAGTTTGAAGATGATTTTATTTCTCTAAAAAATGAAAATGATATTGATTATGAAAAAACTTCTTTAGGAACTAGACTTTCTATAAAAAATCTACAATTTGAACCAAATACACCAATTCTTTTGCAATCAGAAAAAGAACGAATAAAAAAAATTGCAGATTTACTAAAAAAAATGCCAGAAAAGACACGTTTTCTTATTGAAGGTCATACAGCAAGAATTGGCGAAGAAAATGGTGAATATGAATTATCTTTGCAAAGAGCTCATTCAATTGCAAATGCACTTATAAAATCTGGAATAAATTCTGAAAGACTTATTTGTAAAGGTTATGGTGGAAAAAATCCTGTTGCAGATAACGAAACTTCAGAAGGAAGAGCTAAAAATAGACGAGTTGAAATTACAATTTTAGAATAAGAGGTATTAAAAATGACAGAAGAAGAAAAAAATAATTTATTTACAGATTGTTATGAACTTTTAGATATTTATAATGAATTTTCTCCAATGCAAACTAATGGAGTTTTTGTTGTAGAAGCGATAAAGCCGTGTATTCTTGAAATGATAAATTATATCATAAAAGATTCTACAGAATCTGCGGCTTTAATTGATTTTCTGAATAAAACTGATTTTTGGACTGCACCTGCTTCAACAAGATTTCATGGAAATTTTAAGTGTGGATTAAGTTTACATTCTCTTATGGTTGTAAAACAGTGTTTAGTTTTTGCAAAACCAATTCTTGAAAATTTTTTTGAAACTTCTGGAACACAAAAATATAAAATTACGGCAAAAGATATTTTTTTAGCTGCACTTTGTCATGATTTTTGTAAAACAGGATTTTATGGAATTGAATATCGTAATACAAAAGATATTTCAGGAAATTGGGTAAAACAACCTTTTTATAAATCAAAAAGTGATAATAGAAATTTAGGACATGGAAATGAATCTGTTTTAATGATGTTAGAAATTTTTCCGAATATGATTAAAAATCGTCTTGTTTTAGAAGCAGTTAGTAGACACATGGGATTTTCTGATTTATCAGATAGTGAAAAATATAATTATTCTAATTTTTTACAAAATCCTTTGGTGATTTTACTCCAGCTTGCAGATCAGACTGCTGCAAACTGGATAGGTGCTTAATTTTATAGAAGATTTTCTAAAACTTTGAAAAAAGCGTGAACTTCGGGTTCGTTTGCAATTTCCCAAATTCTAAAATTGCAGACGAGAATTCCATCTTTTTTATAAAGTAAGCCTAATTTCCAATTTCGTTCAAAATTATCAATCATCTGAATTTCTGGTAAAAGATTGGTTTTTGTTAAGTTTACACAAGTTGAATGACTGATAAGATTGTACCATTTTGGAGTTGTAAAACTTGTTTTAGAAAAGTTTTTTATAATTGGTGATTTTGATTTTATAGTTAATCCTAAAGTTCCAATCGGAACTGGCTTTTTCATACTTTCGCTAATTGAGCGGAACATTGGATAACACCAAAAATCTGTGCAATATGTGCCAGGAATTGTTTCTTGATTTTGAAAATCTGTTGGAAAATAAATAATTTTTTTATTTTTTGAAGATTTTGCAGTTTCAAGATTTTTTGTTAAAATTATATTTTTATATTCGACAGTTTCTTTTGCAGAAAAATCATTTAATGTTTTTAAAATTTCAGAATTTAATTCTGGATAAACATCAATTGAATATGAATTTGTAATAATTTTTTTATTTGTTTTAATTTTTAAACAAAGTTTTAAATTTTCAGTTTTTTCAATATTTAGAAATTTAAAATCAAAATTTCCTAAAAATTCATTTCCACGTTCTGCAGAATTGATTTTAAATATTTTTTTATAAATGATTTTTTTTCTTTTGCTAGAATCTATCAAACAAACTTCAACATTTTTTCCAAGAAAAATATCATCAAAAAAATTATGGAAAAAGATTTTTGCTTGAAAAGTTTCATTTTCTTTCCAAATATATTTTTCAAAACTTGCAAGAAGAACTTTGTCATTACAAAAATTTCGCCATTTTTTTCCGGTTATGATTTTTTTAGATTTCATAAATGCATTTAAAATTCCAACAACAGCTGTTCCTTGACCTGTAAAATCCTGAATATCCAAAAGTTGAAAACCAGAAAGATTATTGCTTCTAAACGCCGCTTCTATTTCATTTTTGTAACATTGCACCGCAAGATTTGCTGAATCTTTAAAAAAACGGTTTGAAAGTGTTTTCATTCCTGCTTTTTCAAGACGAGCTTCAAATTCTTCAAAATTATAAGGTTTTAAAACTCCTTTAAAAAATCTATTTTCTGATAATTTTGGATACATGCAATATTGACCAACTTCGTGCGAAATACAAGGTTTTTCTGGTAAAAAATGATTTTGAGCTGCTTCTGTTTTTACTTTTTTTACGCCAGTTCCAAACTGAATTTCAATTTCTTTTTCTCCAGAAATTTCTTCATTTTCTGTATTTTTTTTGAAGAAAATATCATAATCGTGATTTGTATTTGGTTTTTCAGTTTGAATAAATCCTAAAGGAGCATCACATTGAGCGTAACTTCCTCTGATTAATTCATTTTGACCAAATCTTACTCCAACAAAATAATCTTCATGTTCTGTTGTTCTTGGCCAAAATTGAAAATTATTTGAACCGCCACTATAAAGTTTTGTAGAATCATAAGCTTGATATGCTTTCATAATTTCATCAAGACGATTTTCTGAACCCCAAAGTTCATTTCCCATACTCATCATAACAAAACTTGTGTGATTTCTAAAATTATCTAAAATTTCAAATCCTTCTTTTATTAAATAATCTTGTTGTTCTTTGTTATATCCTTCTTCATTTGGTGCAGAAATTGTTCCCCAAAAAGGAAGTTCTGGAGCCATAAAAATACCAAGTTCATCTGCAGCTTCAAAAGCAGCTTCTGGTGGGCAGCAAGTGTGAAATCTATAATGATTAATTCCGTATTCTTTTGCTTTTTTCATAACTTTTAGCCAGGATTTTTTATCGCAAGGAGCATAACCTGTTAGCGGAAAAATCATTCCATCATGTTTTCCTCTGAGAAAAACTTTCTTTTTGTTGTTGTAAATAAAAGTTTTTTCAACTTCAAAAGTTTTAAAACCAATTGTATAATTGTAATTTTTTCCTGTTTGAAGTATTAATTTTAATTTATAAAGATTAGGATTTGTGTCCGACCAAAGTTTTACATCATCAATTTTAAAATTGAAATTATTTTCACCAGGTTTTAAAATAATTTTTTTTGTAAAAACGTTTTTTAGTTTTACTAATGCTGAAATTTCTTTATTTCCAATAAGATTTGTTTTTATAAAAAGTTCATTTTGTTTTGCATTTATAATTGTTTTTTCAAGTCGAATTTCATCTAGTTGTTCAAGAGATATTTCACCATTTATTCCATTCCAATTTGTTTGCGTATCTTGAGAAGTCAAATGTCCGCCTGGAACAATATAATCAACATTAGAAATCATAATTGTAATTTTGATAGATTTTTCTAATTCTTGTTTGGAAAGCAAAAAATCATAAACATGACGACCAGAAAGTGTATTTTTTGTTCCAATTTTTTTTCCATTTATCCATAAAGTTGAATAGCGAGTTCGTTCTAATGTGAGTCTAAAAAGATTATTTTCAGATTTATTTTTATTGTTGATTTTTATTGATTTTTGAAACCAAGCCCATCCTTCAAATTTATAAGGGTCAGTTAAAAATCCAGTTGCTTTTTCATCTGTTTGTGGAGATTTTTTTTGTTCAGAAATTGTTCCTGGAAGTGTGATAAAATTATCGAATTGACAATTTTCAAAATATTTTTTTTCTATACCAATTTTTTGAGCATCTAATTTTAAGTGCCATTTTCCATTTAGATTAATTTTTTTCATAAGATTATTATAAAGATGAAATAAGAATTAGAAAATAGTAATATTTCAAAGAATTTTTATTGATAAATGGGGCAAATAAATTTTTATAAACAAATTTTTTCAGTTTTGAATATAATTTCGTATCCATAATATAAAGAAACAAAATCAACTCTATCGTAAACTCCTAAAATATCATAAAGTTTATTTAATCTATTTTGAACAGTGCCTTCAGCTCTTTTGGTTTCAAAAGCAATATTTTTATATTGATGACCTTGTAAAACTTTTTCTAGTAAAGTAACATCAGTTTTTTTTGTGCCTGAAAAACTTGCGATATTTAGAATATTATTTTCTTTTTTTATATTGTTTTTTTTATCTTCGTATTTAACTAAAAGGAATATTGTGATTGGAAAAAATAAAAATATATCAAAATGGATAAAAAAATAGAGAAATTTTGGTATATTTTGATAGCCTTGTCTATTTAAAAAATGAAATTCAAGAATTTCTACTACAATCAAAAATATAAAACTAAAAATTGTTATTAATTTTAATAAAAATAATACTTCTTTTGATATTCCTTTATTTTTCATGCTGATTACTCCCTCATAAAAAATTTAACTTTAGTGTAGAATAAAATCACACCATTTCAGCAGTTTTATCTTGCACTTCTTTTTTATATTATAACATATTTTTTTTATTTTACCATGTGATATATTAGAAAATTAATAAAATACCTTATTCAAAAAAATATTAGATATTGAGCAAAAATATTAATTTTTATTCAAAATTATTGATAAATGATTGAAAAATTAGGATAAAAGAATATTACATTCGTAATATTTTACTGTGGTGTATGTAATATTTTTGTGGTTTTAGGTTGAAAAATCATAAATTCTATAGCAAAAATATAAATTATGGAAAAAAATATTAATAGATAGAGGAAATAAATAATTATGTTGTGTAAGAAAAATTTCTTAATTGCAATATTTTTATCAACTTTTGTTTTTTTGTCTGCCAAAGAATTGTCTGTTTCAAAAAAAATTGACGAAGATTTAGAATATTTATACAAATATTGGGAGCAAGGTTATGTTGCGTATGATGAAGCGAGAGCGAATGGTTTAAATTTAGAAAAAAATATAAAAAAAATAAAACGGTTATACAAAAAACAAGTAAGATTTTCAAAAAAAAATAATCCTCAAAATGTTTTATATGAAAATGGAATAGATAAATATTCTTTAGGTGTTTTAATTCAATCTCTGACTTTTGATAAATCTAAAATAAAAGATAAACATTATGTTTTAGATGCTAGTTCTATATCTTTTGGACTTTTTTCGGAAATTCCATATTTTTCGAATATCTATTTTCGAATTTCAGAAGATAAATATGTTGTTGAATATTCTGATATTCCAGGAATTTCAAAAAATCAAATATATACAGGTGGTAAAAAAAATCTAGTAAAATCTGTTTTTAATGATATTTATTTGTATCGTTTTTTATGTTTTTCAAAAAAAAATATAAAAACAACTTCAATCAGTATAGAAGATAAAGAAATTGAAATTCCTATAAGGAGAGATTTTTATCAAATAGAAGATAAATCTTTTTATTATGAAACATCAGATAAGTCTATTTATATAAAGATGCCAACTTGTGTATTTAATAATAATGAAGAATATAATCATTTTAGAAAACTTCTTGAAGAAATATATAAAGTATAAATAAACAAAATGTGATAATTGACTTTAGAAACAATAATGGAGGATTACAAAAATATCCTTATGAATTATTACAAGCTGTGTTTTTGAATAATAATGATTCTGAAAATAATAGATTCAATCATATTATTCAATCTGTAGAAAATGGAAAAAAAATATTAAAATCTGCATTAATTCAAGAAAAATTATTTGATTACAGTAAAGATTATTTTTTAGCAACAGATGAAGAAAAAAATCTATTGAGCAGTGATTTATCAGATTTTAAAAAAAATAATACAAGAGAAGTTATTTTCAATCATAATACTAATTTAATAAATATAAAAAGGTTAAAAAGTCGTAATGATTCAACCGTTTATATTTTATTAAATAATACAACTGCATCTGCTACAGAAGCAGCTATATTATTGTGTAAAGCAGCTTTTAATAATAATGTTATTTTAATAGGTGAAAATTCTAGTGGTTGTATGGACTTTGGCGGATATTTTGATTATGTTTTACCGAATTCTAAAATAACAATAGGGCTTTCATATATTGATTTTCGTAATTCTTATTTTGTGAAAAATGCACAAATTTATCATGGTGATACAAAAGGTATTTTTCCTGATTCATGGATAACAAGTGATGAATTAGGGAAAACTCTTTCATATTTGTTAAAAGATGAAAACATTTTATAAAGTGAGGTTTTATATGATTTTTGCAGTAATAGGAAGTTGTATTTTATCTATTATTATTTTGATTATAGTTTTTGATTTAGTAAAAAAATATCGGAAAAAAAATTTTGTTTTAAAATGCAACATCTGTGGTTCATTAAATACTGAAATAAAAAATAATGATGTTGAATACAAATGGTATACATACGATGTTCATACACAAGGTTGGCAAAAATCTATACAACATAATCCTCCTTCATTTTTTTGCAACAACTGTAAAAAGGAATATGACATAAAACAAGGAACTTTTGTAAAAAAAAGTAAATTAGTAAAAAACTGAGAACAATATGATTTCAAAACTTTCATCAAGTCGCTATGGAATGATAGATCAAAAAAAATAAAATTAATTCTAGGAATCATCGAAATGAAAAAATCATAACCGATAAAAGAAATGATGATGAAGAAAATACATTTATAAAAATTACATTCGTAATATTTTACTGTGATGTATGTAATATTTTTGTAGTTTTAGGTTGAAAAATCATAAATTCTATAGCAAAAATAAGGAGGGATTTTTATATGTATAAAAAAAAATTACTATTTATCGTTTTGTTATTTTCGCTTTTTGGGATAAGTTGTAAAGAACCATCTAAGGAAGATTTTCTTGTCCAAGAAGATATAAAATATTTCCAAAATGTATTAGAAAATGGTTATGTTTTTTATGATGATTTAATTCAAAAACATCATATTAAATTTGACAATGAAAAAATATTTAAAGAATATAAAAAAAATTTAACAAAATTAAGAAAAGATTATCAATACAATATTGAAAATGGTATAAATCAAGAAATATTATTATTACCTTTGTGGAATTTTTTAGTTGAATTAGAACCAAACGATGGTCATCTTCGTATCGAAACAAATGATACTTTTTGGAATATTTCAAATCATAAAAATTTATATATATCTGATTTTTATTTTACAAAAAAAGATGATGTTTTTATTCTTACAAAATGTAGTAATGAAAAATTAATTGGAAAGTTATATACCGGCAGCAATGAGAATTTAAGAAAAACAATTATAAATAAATCAGAAATGTATATGTTTGCACCCATTTTTGATAGTTCGAGAGTTACAACAGCTGCTTTAAATTTAAATAATAAAAAATACAAAGTTCCTGTCAAATTGTATGAGCCAAAGTTTTCTAATAAAGATTTAATAAAACTAATGGAAACAGAAAAAACTTTATATATACGCTCGTCTTCTTTTCATATCATCCAAAATACAGAACAAGATAAACAATTTTTAAAGGTTTTAGACGAAATTCCTCAAAAAATGCTTAATAAATCTTATTTAATTTTAGATTTAAGACATAATTCTGGAGGATATACTTTTTATCCGAAAGAATTGGTAACTGCAATATATAATAAAAGAAAAAATGATAATACTCGAAAAGAAATTTGGGATTTTTTAAATGAGTCAGATAAATATACAGTGTATTTAAAATCTTCTGTAGTTGCAGAAGGTAATTATCGAATGTCAAAAAAGAATAATCAAACAAATGATGTTTTAAATTCAATTCAACAAGAAATTGAGGAACAGAAGAAAATTGAAAAAAAATATTATGTTGGATTAGAAAATATTCCGCCAAGTGAATTGCCTCAATATTCTGGTGAAAAAATTGCTTCCAAAATAATTGTTTTAATAGATTTTAGAACAGCATCGGGGGCAGAAAAGCTAATCGGTTATTTATATATGATGAATAAAGATAATATTCTTCTTGTTGGATTAAATTCTGCCGGATTATTAGCAAGTGGAAGTTCTATAAAATATCAATTACCAAATTCAAAAATAGAAATAAGTTTGCCAAGTCAATCTTTTGTAAGAACACCAATTTATAACTATATAGATACTTTTCATGGAGAAACAAAAGGTTTTGAACCAGATTATTGGACAAACGAAAATAATTTGGTAGAAACGCTGATTTATCTTACCGGTGATAGCAAAATTGGAAATTTATTTTAAATATATAGAACTGATTATAAATCAATTGTTTTTTGTTTTAAACTATCATATTAAATCTTTCTCAAAAAAAACTTTAAGAATATTTAAAAACTTTAAAAATATTTAATTTTTTTTTAAAATTATATTGTAATAAAAACTTAGGTTATTTATAATTAATATATCATCTTTAATATATTAAAGAATATTTTTTTTATGAGGTGTACAAATTGGCAAAAGGTAAACCTTTAATTAATGTAGAGCGATGTAAAGGCTGTGGATTATGTATTCGCAGTTGTCCAAAAAAAATTCTTGAAATGTCGAAAGATACAAATAGTCAAGGTGTAAATTATCCTGTTTGTATAGAAGAATCTAGTTGTATTGGGTGTTGTTTTTGTGCAACTATGTGTCCTGATTGCGTTATTGAAATTGAAGTAGAGGACTAAATTATGGCAGATAAAGTTTTAATGAAAGGTAACGAAGCAATTGGAGAAGCTGCAATTCGGGCAGGATGTCGTTATTACTTTGCGTATCCGATTACTCCACAAAATGAAATTCCTGCTTATATGGCAAAAAGACTTCCTGAAGTTGGAGGAACTTTTTTACAAGCAGAAAGTGAATTAGCTGCCATAAATATGGTTTTAGGAGCTAGTTCTGCAGGTGCTAGATGTATGACATCATCATCATCACCAGGAATTTCTTTAAAACAGGAAGGTTTTTCTTATATTTCTGGTTCAGAACTTCCGGCGGTTGTTGTAAATATGATGCGTGGTGGACCAGGTCTTGGAAATATTTCCGGTGCACAAGGTGATTATTTTCAGGCAACACGTGGTGGCGGTAATGGCGATTATCACACAATTGTAATTGCTCCTGGAACTGTTCAAGAACTTGCAGATTGGACGGTAAAAGCATTTGAACTTGCTGATAAATATCGGATTTTATGTCTTATTTTGGGTGATGGTTATTTGGGACAAATGTCAGAACCATGTATTCTTCCTGAATTTATAGAAAATCTTCCTGAAAAATCTTGGGCATTAACAGGAAAGACAGATGAACGTGAACAAAATAAAATCTATTCTTTAAAATGTTCTGGTCCAGATGGCGAATTAAACGAACACATAAAACATCTTTTTGAGCGTTATCAAAAAATTCAAGATACTGAATCTGCTTGTGAACTTTATGAATGTGATGATGCTGATTTTATTCTTTGTGCTTATGGAACTTCTGCGAGAATTTGTAAATCTGCGGTAAAAAAATTGCGTGGAATGGGAATTAAAACAGGTTTATTCCGTCCGATTACGCTTTGGCCTTTCCCTCAAAAACAACTTGAAGAAGTTTGTAAAAATGCAAAAAAAATTCTCACTGTAGAAATGTCAATGGGGCAAATGGTTCAAGATATAAAACTTTATTCTGGACACAATCCAAAAGATGTTGATTTTTATGGAGAACCAGGTGGCGTTCTTCCAAAAGTAGATGCAATTGTTGAGAAGGTGAAAAGTTATGTCTAAAAAATATGAATTTCCAAAATCTATGAAAGATGTACCAATGCATTATTGTGCAGGTTGTGGGCATGGAATTGTACATAAATTAATTTGTCAAATTATTGATGAAATGAATATTCAAAGTGAAGTTCTTCTAGTTGCCCCAGTTGGTTGTGCAGTTTATGCTTATAATTATATCAATGTTGATACTTGCGAAGCAGCACATGGTAGAGCACCAGCTGTTGCAACAGGAATAAAAAGAGTTCATCCTGATAAACTTATAATTTCTTATCAAGGTGATGGTGATCTTTTAGCAATTGGAACTGCCGAAACTATTCATGCTGCTAATCGTGGTGAAAATATTTGTGTTATTTTTATAAATAATGCAATTTATGGAATGACTGGCGGACAAATGGCTCCAACTTCTCTTGTTGGACAAATTACAAAAACAACTCCTTATGGAAGAAAAGCTGAGGAAGTTGGATATCCAATTCGAGCATGTGAACTTTTAAATACATTGGTTGAACCAAAATATATTGAACGTTGTGCAGTTTATGATGTTCAGCATATAAATAAAACAAAAGCAGCAATAAAAAAGGCAATAACCTATCAAAAAGAAAATAAAGGTTATAGTTTTGTAGAAATTCTTTCTATGTGTCCTACAAATTGGGGCGTTAATCCAGTTGTTGCTGCCGATTGGGTAAAAAATCAAATGGAACCTTACTATCCGCTTGGAGTTTTTCGAGATGTTCCTAATGGAATTGTTCCTGAAGCGGCTCGTCCAACCGCTGGAATTGTAACTCCAATAAAATAAATATTTATAAAAAGTTTGCGTTACAAATTTATTATAAAACTGCGATTTTTTTTAAGTCGCAGTAAAGATTCAATTTGAAAATTAATATTTTTATTGAATTTTTAGGGGGATTGAATGACAACAGAAATTATTTTTGCAGGTTTTGGTGGGCAAGGTGTTATTCTTGCAGGAAAAATTTTAGCTTTAGCTGGTATGACAGATGGAAAATTTGTTTCTCATATTCCTTCTTATGGAGCGGCTATGCGTGGTGGAACAGCAAATTGTTCTGTAATTGTAAGTGATGAAGAAATTGCTTCTCCAGTAATTGAAAATCCTGATGTTGTAGTTGCTTTAAATAAACCTTCAATGGTAAAATTTGAAAAAAGTTTAAAATCTGGAGGATTGTTGATTTATAATTCATCTCTAATTGATATTGAACCAACAAGACAAGATATTAAAAAACTTGCTTTACCTTGTAACGAAATAGCAGAAGAATGTAAAAATCCTCGTGGTGCAAATATGGTCGTTCTTGGTTGCCTTTCAAAAGCAGTTCCTGGAATGATTTCTGGAGTAAAACCTTTTGAATACGCTTTAGACGAAGCAATTTCTGCAAGAAATAAGAAATTTAATCCTCTTAATATTGCGACAATTGAAGCTGCGGCAAAAAGAGATTATGAGATAAGATAATTTTATGGATGATAAAGAATATTACACTCTTATGAATAAATCGAATTCTGAAATTGTTTTACAGAATTTCTTGAAAAAGAAAAAAAATATTGAAACAATAAAGAATAAAGATTTAAATTTTTCAGAAAGCAGGCAAGGCAGAGAAGATAACGAAATGCTTCATGAAAAAAAAGGAGATTATGAATAATTTTGATATAAAAAAAGATGCAGAAACTCTAAAAAATGATTTTGAATTTAAAAATAAAGAAACACTTTTTAAATTTTCAAAATCTATTCCAAATATTTTTGCAAATGTTCCAGAACAACAAAAACTAATCATCTTAATTGATATAGTTGGATTTTCAAAAAGTACAACCAGACAACAAGTTTATAATATCTATCTTTTTCAGCGTTATCTTACAATAGAAGTCCTTACTTCAAAATTCAGTTTTTCCAGCAAAATAAAAATCAATCAATTTATTCCTACTGGTGATGGCTGTTATATAGTCGCTGATAAATGTGAACCTAAATATGCTCTAAAATTTTTAACAACATTAATTAGTGGTTTTAAAAAAATGCAAGATTCAGATAATAATCCTATGGCACTTAGAGCTTCTGCATTAATTGGTGAATGTGTGCAATTTATGGATATTGCAAAACATATAAATTTTGTTGGAGAAGGAATGAATGAAGCATCTAGAATTCTTAGTGGAGGACAATCTTCGCTAGAAGAAAAATTTTTACAAAATCATAAATCTGCAGAAATTTTAGATGCAAAAAAATATTCTAGGAATTCTCTTTACTTAGGTGATTCACTTACTTCAAATATCAGCGAATTTAAAGAAAATTGTGATGAAATGTTTTATTTTAAAAATGTAAAAGATAAACATGGAAAAATGAGAAATATCACTGTGCTTCAAAATATAAAAGTTTAATAAAACTAAAGTTTTTTAATAAAATTAAAGAAATCTCTTGTAAAATCATATAAAATGAATATATAATATAAAAAGAATTCTAAAAATGGAGTTTTTTATGAATGAAGAAATTAAAGCAGTAGCAGAGAGACTAAAAGGCTTACGAGAAATTATGGATGTTTCGGTAGAAGAAGCTGCAAATGTTTGCAATATTTCTATTGAAGAATACAAAAAATTTGAAACTGGAACAGTTGATATTCCTGTTGGTGTTTTACAATCAATGTCTAAAGCTTACGGTATTGATTTGGGAACTTTAATTTCAGGAAATGAACCTCACATGCATTCATATTGTCTTACAAAAAAAGATAAAGGTTTATCTGTAGATCGTCGTAGTGATTATGATTATCAAGCATTATGTACGGGTTTTCAAAATAGAAAAGCAGATCCTTTTATTGTTCAAATTACTCCCGAACGAACTAAAGAAATTCATTTTAATTCTCATCCAGGTCATGAATTTGAATATATGATTGAAGGTTCTATGAAACTTGTTGTAGATGGAAAAGAAATGATTTTAGAGCAAGGTGATTCTATTTATTTTGATGCAACTAAAAAACATGGAATGCAAGCTTTAAATGGAAAAAAAGCTAAATTCTTAGCAATAATTATCTAATTTATCACAAAATTTAAAATAGGACGAAAAAAAATGCTAGAACAATTTTTGGAAAAAACAGAATTTAAAGATTATAACGATTTTTTTAATAATTATAAAATAAAAGTGCCAGAAAATTTTAATTTTTCTTATGATGTTGTAGACTATTTGGCAAAAAAAACTCCAGATGCAAAAGCACTTGTTTGGTGTAATGATAATGGAGATGAACTTACACTGACTTTTAAACAAATAAAAGAGCGTACAGATAAAGTTGCTTCATTTATGATGAAAATTGGAATTAAACGTGGTGATTTTGTAATGCTCATTCTACAACGTCGTTATGAATTTTGGTTGAGCATAATCGCTCTTCATAAAATTGGGGCATCTGTAATTCCTGCAACTCACATGCTTACAACAGAAGATATAATTTATAGATGTAATGTTGCAAATATAAAACATATTTTTGCAGTTCATGACCGTCAAATTTTTGATTATATTGAAGAAGCTCAAAAACAATGTCCAAATTTAACAAATCTTGTAGGAGTTGCTCCTTTTGGAATTGATAAAGGTCTTGATGATGAATTTTTAAATTCTCATCCAAAATGGATAGATTTTACTAGAGAAGTTGAAAAAGTTACAAACGATGATTTACAAAAATTCTATTCATTAAAACGAGAAGAAATCAGTAAAAATGATGATATAATGCTTTCTTATTTTACATCTGGAACTACAAGTCATCCAAAATTGGTTTCTCATAATTATCTTTATCCTTTAGGACATATTGTTACCGCAAGTTATTGGCAGCAAGTAAAAAAAGGCGGACTTCATCTTACAGTTGCAGATACTGGTTGGGGGAAAGCTGTTTGGGGAAAATTATATGGACAATGGATTGCAGAATGTGCTGTTTTTGTTTACGACTATCACGCAAAATTTAAACCTATTGATTTAATAGAACAAGTTCAAAAACATCATATAACATCATTTTGTGCACCTCCAACAATTTATCGTTTTTTAATTCAAGAAGATTTGTCAAAATATGATTTTTCATCTTGTGAACATTGGTCTACCGCTGGAGAACCTCTTTCTGATGAAGTTTGGAATAAATGGAAAAAAATAACAGGAAAAGAAATTCGAGAAGGATTTGGTCAAACAGAAACAACACTTTCTCTTTTTAATTATGGAAATGAACGAATAAAACCTGGTAGTCTTGGAAAATCTGCTCCTTATTACAATGTAACTCTTCTTGATGATGAAGGAAATAAAGTTCAAGATGGTGAAATTGGAGAAATTGCCGTTGAATTAAAAGATGGAAAAACTTTTCCAGGTTTGTTTATGACTTATTTTGGCGACCCTGAAAGAACTAAAAAAGTTATGCATGATGGTTATTATCACACTGGAGATAATGCTTGGCGTGATGAAGATGGATATTTTTGGTTTACAGGACGAAATGATGATGTTATAAAATGTTCTGGATATAGAATTGGAACTTTTGAAGTTGAAAGCGTTTTAATGCAACATCCTGCTGTTGTAGAATGTGCAATCACTGGAGCTCCAGATCCAGTTCGTGGGCAAGTTGTAAAAGCAACAATCGTTTTGGCAAAAGGTTATGAACCAAGTGATGAACTTGTAAAGGATATTCAATCATTTGTAAAAAAGACAACTGCTCCTTATAAATATCCTAGAGTTGTTGAATTCGTAAAAGAACTTCCAAAAACAATTTCAGGAAAAATAAAACGAAATGTAATTCGTGATGCAAACAAAAAATAAAATTTTATAGAATAAGATTTTATAGAATGTTATAATCATACTTATTATATAAAAGGAAATTGAAAAATGAAAAAGATTGAAAAAATATTGTTTTTTTTCTTAAGTTTAGGTTTGTTTTTTACAAGTTGTTCTAAAAAAAATGCTAATAAAACTGTAACAGTTGAAATTTGGCATACTTATAACGGAAAACAGGCTGAAACTTTAAATGATATTGCAAATCGTTTTAATTCTTCTCAAACAAATTATTTTGTTGATGTAAAAAATCAAGATTATTCTGGTTTTGCAGATACAGTTTACAATGCGGTTGCAAATGGAATTGGACCAAGTATTATTTTTAATTATGGAACAACTGCAGTAGATTACGCAAATGAAGGTCTTGCTATAAATATTCAAAAATATATCGAGCAAGATTCTAAAAAAGGCGACAATCAGATGAAAAATCTTATTGAATCTCTTCCAGAAGCTATGAAAACTGATGTTTTAGGTTTTGAAGATGGCGGAATTTATTATCTTCCTGGTTGTACAACTGGACCTGTTTTCTTCTATAATAAAACTATTTTTGAAGAACTTGGACTAAATCCTCCTGCAAATTGGGATGAACTTGCAAAAATATCTAAAACAATTTATGAAAAAAAAGGAATTCCTGGCTTTCATTCAGATGGGCTAGTTGATAATCTTCAAGAAATGATAATGCATAATAATCTTGGTTATATTGATGTAAAAAATAAAAAGATTACTTTTGCCGGTTCAAAAATGGAAGAAATTTATCAATGGTATGCTGATAATTGCAAGGCTGGATATTTTTCTTTTAATACAATTGGACGTTATGCTTCAGAAGATTTAGCAAATGGTGATATAGCATCTTTTTCTGGCTCTTGTGTAAATGACCAATATATAAAAATGGTTGAAGGCAAAGGTGAATTAGGAATGGCAAAATGGATTGCTGGTGATTTTTATACCGCTTGGAATCGTGGACCAATTTTCCTTCACAGAAATGATGATGTTGATAAAGGTGCTTACGAATTTGCAAAATTCTTTTTCAATGCAGAAAATATTGTTGAATGGGCAATTGGAAACTCTGCAATTTGTCCTTATAAAATCGCAGAAAATGTTCCAAAATATCAAGATTATATAGCAACTTTACCAGAAACTTCTGCTCTTCCTTATGTACAGGCAAATATGAATGTTTCTGGTTCATTTCCAAATGTTACAGGAAGTGCTGCTGTTAGACGAGCCCTTGAAGAGTATTTAAACTATGTTGTTGATGGAAAAATGACAGCTAAAGAAGCTGTTTCTGCAATGGAAAAAGATTGTAATAATGCTTTGCAAGGTCTTTAATGAAAGTTGAACTTAAAAATGTAACTAAAAAATACGGTCAAAATTTGGCAGTAAATGATTTTTCTGCAATTCTTCCAGACGGACATTTAATTTGTTTATTAGGTCCATCTGGATGTGGAAAATCTACAATTTTAAATATGCTCTGTGGTATTATTTCTATTACCGAAGGGCATATTTTTTTTGATGATAAAGATGTTTCAAATCTTTCATCAGATAAGAGAAATATAGGAATGGTTTTTCAAAATTATGCATTATATCCGCACATGACTGTTTTGGAAAATATTGCTTTTCCTCTTGAAGTAAAAAAGATTTCTAAAAAACAGAGAATTGAAGAATCTAAACAAATTGCAGAATTAGTTCATATTGAATCTTTACTAAATCGTTATCCATCAGAACTTAGTGGAGGGCAGCAGCAGCGAGTTGCAATAGCTAGAGCAATAATAAAAAAGCCTGCACTTTTACTTATGGATGAACCTCTTTCTAATTTAGATGCTCGTCTTAGACTTGAAATGCGTGAAGAAATCAGAAGAATTCAAAAAGAAACTGGAATTACAACAGTTTTTGTAACTCACGATCAAGAAGAAGCTATGGCAATTTCTGATAGCATTTTACTGATGAAAAGTGGAAAACTAATTCAGAGCGGACTTTGTCAAAATCTTTATACAAAACCAGAATGTCGTTTTGTCGCAGAATTTTTAGGAAATCCTCCAATTAATCAATTAAAACTTAAAAAAAATGAATTAAAAACGATTCTAAAAAAAGATGATATTGAAAATTTTGATGATAAAAAAGATTTTATTTTAGAAATTCGTCCTGAAAGTTTTGTTTTTAACGGAGATTTTGAAGCAAAAATAATTTCTGTTAGCGAAATGGGAAAAGACCAGATTATAACTTTAGAATTTTTTAATCATATTGTTAGAGCGATTTTTAACAATGATGAAAAATTTATTGAAAGTGAAAAGATAAAAATCGGTTTAAAATCAAAAGGTGTTTTTGTTTTTGATGAAGAAACTGGAGTTAGATTATTATGAAATTTTCAAAAATAAAACCATATCTTTATCTTTTTCCATTTTTATTTTTTATTGTAGTTTTTACTCTTTATCCAGTTATAAATGTTTTTATTTTATCTTTTAAAGATAATTATAGTTATTTACGTGGAACATTTGATGGTTTTAATTTAAAAAATTATGAATATGTTTTATCTGATGAAAAATTCCGTTCAGCATTGATAAATACTTTTTTGTATGTTTTGTTTGTTGTGCCAATTTCTACAATTATTGCGATTTTTTTTGCAACCTTATTAAATAAAAAACTAAAAGGAAGTGCAATCTTTCAGACTGCATTTTTTATGCCAATGGTAACTTCTGTTACAGCTGTCGGACTTGTTTGGCGATTTATGTTCAATCAGCAATATGGAATAATAAATTTCTTTCTTTCAAAATTTGGAATTCAAAAAATTGGCTGGTTAACTGATTCAAAATATTCTTTAATTGCATTAATTATTTTTGGAATTTGGAATATTTTACCTTTTACAATTATACTTTTACTTTCTGGATTACAAAATATTGATGAAAAATATTATACAGCTGCAAAAGTTGATGGTGCAAAATCTTCAAAAATTTTTTTTAGAATAACAGTTCCTCTTTTATCACCAACAATTTTTTTAGTTTGCGTTGTAAATACAATTTCGTGTTTTAAAGTTTTTTCAGAACTTTATCCTCTTTTTAATGGAAAACCCGGACCATATTACAATCTTTACACAGTAGTTTATTATATTCGTTATGCAATGATGGAAAAACGAAAATATGGAGTTGCGGCTGCTTCGGCTGTAATTTTATTTTTATGTGTTATGATTTTTACATTATTGCAGCTTAGATTAAAAAAGAGAATGAGTAAAAGAGGTTTAAAATGAAAAATGTTATAAATAAAATTTTATCGTATTTCTTTTTGATTTTAGGTGCCTTAATTATGATTTTTCCTTTTATTTGGATGATTTTATGTTCTTTTAAAACTCATTCTGAAGTTATTCAAAATCCACCAAAATTTTTTCCATCTTATTTTAGTTTTGAAAATTATAAAAAAGCGTTTTTAATGGCTCCTTTTGGAAAATATTTTTTTAATTCTGTAATCGTAATGATTCTTTCTGTTTTATGTACAACAACAACTACAATTTTAGGTTCATTTGCATTTTCAAAATTAAAATTTAAAGGTCGGGAAATTATTTTTTCACTTCTTTTATCATTAATGATGATTCCTTTTGAAATGTTAATTATTACAAATTATACGACAATTGTAAAAATAAAACTTTATAATACAATTCCTGCTTTAATTTTACCATTTATTTCTAGTATTTTTTATACATATATTTTAAAAAATTTTTTTGATACTGTTTCAGATAGCCTTTATTATTCTGCAAAAATAGATGGTGCTTCTGATTGGAAATATTTATGGAGAATTTTAGTACCAATAGCAAAGCCTTCAATCTTTACAATAATTTTATTAAATTCATTATCTTCTTGGAATTCATTTATTTGGCCACTTTATGTTACAAGTGATGAATCTTCAAGAACACTTCCTTATGGTTTACAAGTTTTTACAACAGAGGCGGGTAGTCTTCAAGAACTTTTAATGGCTGCCTCAACGACTGTTGTTCTTCCAATGATTATTCTTTTTATTTTTGCAAGAAAATATATAGTTGGTGGAGTTAGCCGAGGTGGATTAAAAGCATAAAATATTTTTTTTTACATTTTATGAATTATTTTAGAAACAATTCCCAAATACATGACTAAGTTGTTATTGTTATCAAGTCCAACTTGAAAAGTAAAAGGTACGCAGCCATAAAGATTGTAACCTAATCCTAGTCCATATTGATATAAAAAGTCCGTTTTATTTTGTTCTGTCATACAAAAAGCAAAATTTCCAAAAACTGAAACAAAAAAATTATTATTTATGCTAGAAAATCTTCCAGGATAAAAACGCTGTTCTGTTTCAAAATTAGAAACAAATTTGTAATATTCATTTTTTTCAGAAAAAAATATAATTCTGTTTGAAATATCACTATATGATTTTTCAATTCGATATTTTCTACTTGAATTATGAAAAATATCTAAATAATCTGCATAAAAAACATCATACAAAAAAGTAGATTCACCATAAAACCAATTAAATTGAAACGGAAGATAAAATCTAAATTCGTAAGATGAAAATTTTTGTTCTGGTAAAATATTTAAACTGATTTTTGCTTCTGAAGTTGCCTTAAAAACAAGATTATCAATCATAAAAAAATTAAATCCTAATGTTTCATTCCAAGTAAAATTTCTTTTAAAATCTGATGTAGAATCTTTAAAAATCCATCTTTTTTGTCCAATAGAAGATTTTAATTCAATTTTTCCAATTTCGTTTGTTTTTCCTAAGGTTAATTCACCAAAAAATTCTGTATTCTCTGAAAAAGAGTTTATTCCACTTCCGTAAAATTCATATTTAAATTTTGGAATTGCATAAAAATCTTTATAATTTAATTTTACTCCAGAAAATCCTAAAATTTGAAAATTCTGTTCAACATTCATTTCTATGCCAACAGGAATTAAAAAACTAAAATCATTATTTCTAAAGCCATATCCAATAGAAAACAACATAGGAAATCCAAAATACGATAAATCAATTTCTATGTTTCGGGAGCTAAAATCTTTTGAAATTTGTTCGTTTTTTTGAAAATTATTTTCTTGTGCAAAAGTAATTGAGCAAATAGAAAAATACAAAAAAGTCATAAATAAACGGAAAGTTTTAAAATTCATTTTCACCTCTCATTTTTAATACCTACAGATATTCTATATTGATTATTATTTTTTTTGAAATTAGGACTTTGATATTCAAAATAAAGTTCAAAATCATCGTACGAAAAAGAAAAATTTGCTAAGAAATAAAGATTTTTATTTAAATGATGTTCAAATTTTAAGCAGATTGATGAAAAAGTAAAAATTTCTGGAATAAAACAAACAGAATAACAATAATTTTTTTCTAAAAAGCCGTTTTCAAAAATAAATGTATAACCAAAATTTTCGTAATAATGATTTTTTTGAAAACCCAAAAGTCCAGAAAAATCTGAATTTAAAAACGAAAAATCACCATAAATTATAAAATCTGAAAAAGTATAAACTGAAATTTCACTAGAAAATTTTATTTTTTTTGAATTTTCACTTAAAAAAAGACAATCACTTTCAAAGCCAAAATCTATAAATTGATTTGAATAAATTAATGAAGCATAAAAATTCCACCAATCTGGTTTTTCAAAATTATCTAATGAAGTTGTGTCAAAAATCATTCCACCAAAAATATTGAATTTTTTATAAAAAAAATCTAATTTTACATTCCATAAATTCTTTTTAGAAAGATTTGTTTCTTGAATATTTGGAAAAAATATATTTTGAATTATTGGCTTTCCAAAATAAAAATTATTTTTACCGGCAGAAAAAGCAAAAAAATCAAAAACAAAAGAATTTTTAAATTCTATAAATTGAAATTTTATTTTTTGATTATTAAAACGAACAGAAGGTTTTACTGATAAAAAATAATTTCCAAAAGAAAAATTAGCAGAACTAAAAACAGATAAATCTGGAGAAAGAATAAAATCTTCTGATTCTGAAATCTTTATTATATCCTGGTCAAATTGAAAACCAAAAGAAAGAGAAAATGCTTCTATAAAAAATAAATTCAAACATAAAAATAAAAATATTTTTTTCATTGATTATCCAAAATTTCTATAAGTTCTTCCATAAAATTGGGATTGAACAAATTTTTTGAAAGTTTTTGATTTATAGTTTTTAAATTTGTTGTAATATATTCGTAATAAGTTTTTTCTAAAAGAAAATCATCATAAATTGTAATTTTAGAAAATAATTCAATTCCATTTAAAATTGAAGATTCATAATGAATAGATTTTATTTTTTGTTTGTTATTATCAAGAACTTCTAAAACAAAAATATTTTCCTGCTTTTTTAATTTCAAAAATGAATAAGAATTCTTTTTATTTGTTTTTTTTAATAAAACGAATTGAATATCATCATTTGTTTTGTCAATTTCAAAATCATTTTCAAAATCGAGACGAAGTAAATCTTGCATTTGAATATCCATAACTTTGTATGAACCAGAAATTTTCATTGGTTGTTTTAGTTTTTTATTTTTTATCCAATAACCATTGTTTGTACTTAAAAAATATAAATTGCCATTTTTTTGAGAAATTTGTGTAATTTGAGAATTTCCAAAATTTATACTTTTTGCATAATTTTGTTTTTCCAATTCATTTTTTGAATTATATTGTTGTAATTCTTGAATTAAAAAATATACATTATTTTCGTTTGAATAAGAATTATAAATTTTTAAAAAATCATTATATAAATCTTTTGAAAAACAAAAAAACTGAAAAATTAAAAAGAAAACACAAAATAAAATATTATTTTTTATCATACTAAACCTTTTATTTATGATTTATAAGTTTTATAGAACTATTTTTACAAATAGAAAAAACTGGAGAAATTGTTGCTAAAACACAACATGCAAAAACAAATGCAAATGCTAGAAAAATCTTACTTGGCAAAAGATAAAACATTAATTGATAAGAAATATCGTAGCCTGGAGGATTCATGGAAATATTAAATTTATCAGTTATGAAATTTGCTCCAAAAGAAATTAAAAGTGATAATAAAATTCCTATTAAAAACATATAAAAAGTTTCCAAACAAAGCATAAATCCTAAGTTTCTTTTATTCATTCCAATTGCTTCTAAAGTTCCAAATTCAGTAAGTCGTTCAAAATATGCTGTAGAAAGACTTTGCATTAAAGCAATAAAAATTAAAATTCCTAAAATAATACTAATTATAAAAAATTGTATTTCATTTAATTTATTTACTTGTGAAAAAGAAGAATTTAATTCTTCCCACGTTTTAATTGTGAAATTTAAATTATTTTTTCTAAAAGCATCTTCAAGTTCTAAAACCGCTTTTTTGTAATTATTATCAGAAAGATATATTTGAATATACGAAGCAGAATCTTCCATTTCTAAAAGTGATAATGCGTATTTTCGATTTGTTACTAAAAGTCCTTCATCATTTTGTGGAATTCCAGTTTCAACAATTCCACTAATTTGAGTGCTTGCAAGACAAATTCCCACTTCAGAAGAATTACACATAAGCGAAACAAAATTTTCTTCATTTTCTAAAAAGTCTAAATGTAATTTTTTTGCTAATTCACCGCCAATCAAGATTTTTTCATCATCATCGAAAATTGGTTTTCCATATTTTGGAGTAAAATATTTTTCTACATTATCAATTCCTTTTCCCCAAAAAATTGCACTTTTATCTTCATTTCCAATAAGTCCATTAAAAATAAGCACATTATCATAACGTTTTATATGATTATTTTCTGAAAATATTTTTTCTAAAGTTTGTAAATCTTCTGCACAAATATAAGATTCTGAATTTTCTGTAGAATTTTGTGATGGTGAAATTTGTAAGTGTCCAGAACTAGAAATAAATCCAACCATCATTCCTTGAGAACAATATTCAACATATCCCTGATATAAAATAATTGCAGCGGATGCAACTGAAATTATAAAAATAAGGCTTATAGTTCTTTTTATGTTAAATCTTAAATTATCAAATGCTAATTTTAATAAATACATATTTTTTTCCTAGAAAATTTTTTTAATATTGCCATTAGTCATTTCGTAGCAAGAATCTACATAATCAGAAATTATGAAATCATGTGAAACGAAAATTCCTATTCCATTTTGAGTTTTTATATAATTTCTTAAAAATTCATAAACTTTTTTTGACATATCAACATCCAAAGATGCCGTAATTTCATCTGCAAGAAGATATTTTGGTTTATTTACCAAAGCTCTGATTATTCCAACTCTTTGTTTTTCTCCTCCAGACAGTTGAGAAGGATATTTTTTTATTAAATTTGATATTTCAAATTCAGAAAATAAGTCAAAAACAAAATCCTCTTTAATGGAAGTATTTTTCGCAATTTTTAGAGGTAAGATTGCATTATTAAACGCATTTTGAGTTTTTAGAAGTTCAAAAAATTGAAAGATAATTCCACAATTTTCCAGGCGAAATTTAGAAAAATCACTTCTACTTTTTTTTGTAAAATCAAAATCTCCCCATTTTATTGAGCCAGAATCAAAATCATCAATTCCAGAAATTAAATTCAAAAAAGTACTTTTTCCAGCTCCAGAATTTCCTTTTATCCAAATTATTTCCCCATCTTTTACAGAAAGAGAAATATTTTTATTTGCACAAACTGATTGTCCTTTTATAACATAATTTTTACATAAATTTTCAATTACAAGCATTACCAGCCAACCTTTCCATTTTTATAATTTGTTTCGATAATAGCTGTAATTATTCCATTAGGAAAAATTTTTTTTGCTTTATCTAAATAATAAAACGACTTTTTTGTATTGTAAGTTTTCATATAAAATATTGAATAATTTATATATGTATTAAATTTTTCAACATCGGTTAAAGAAATATTTTCAATGAGTTTTTCTTGTTTTGTAATAAAAGCATTTATTATGGAAGTATTTGTATTTGCAATAAAAATATACCAAATTGCCATATCGAGCAAAGATTGTTTATTCTTAGAATAAAACGCATTTTTTTGATAAATATTAGGGAGAGTTTCTATTGTTTTATAATTTGATTTTTCCCAACTTAATTTTGAATACAAATAATTAGAATAGAGATGAAGAATATTTTCGTCTTTTGTTTTTGCAATAATTGGTTTTATTTCTTTTTCAAATAACTCTAATTTTTCTAAATAAATAGAAGAATTTTTAATAGTCATTAAAGTTGAAAGAGCAGTGTAAGATAATATAAATTCTTCGAGATTTTCAATTTTACTAATTTGAGTTAATTCAATTGCATAATCTATAGAAGGAATTGTATTTCCGCTATAGAATTCTGTAATTATTTTTAAAGCTTCATTTTTTATATCGAATTTTACAGATTGATTTATTTCTTGTGAAAATAAAATTCCACAAAAAATAAAATTAATCAAAAAAACATTTACCTTTTTCATTTTTTATCCTTATAAGTTTTGTTAAATTATTTTCAGGAAAAATTTTCTCAGCTTTTTCCATTGATTTTTCACAAAGATTTTTATTTCCAAGTTTTAAATAAACTTGCGATTGGTAAATGTAATTTATAAATAAATCAAAATCTTTTGTTGAATTCTTTATAGCTTTTGTAAATTGTTTTAATGCAGCATTGTAACCGCCACCTGCAACAGAAGGTGCAAAATAAAGCCAATTTCCATATCCACAATATGCAGGTGCAAACTTTTTATTTATAGAAATTGCTTTTAAGTACATTCTTTTTGATTCCATCGACATTTTATACATTTCGCCACCACTCATATTTGAAATAAGACGAGATTCTAAATCAGCATAAGTGGTGAGTAAATATTCAGATAAATCTTTTTCTTCTGTTAAAAAATTTTTTATTTGTGATTGAAGTTCAAACATTTCTAAAATAGTTTCTTTCTTAACTTGTTTGTCTTGAATAAAATTTAATTTTTGAATAAGAATTTCTGAATGAACTGTATATTTTTCTTGTTCAGAAAGATTTTTTTGTTTTTGTGATGAATAAAAATTTTCGATATAAGTTTTATAGTCAAAATCAGTATTTGCAAGATAAAGTGTTGTTTTTAAATTGTATAAATCATTTATTGTATTTTGATTAAAACTATAAGAATAAATATTTATAGAAGAAAATATAAATAAACCAAAAAGTGCAAAAAATTTTATATAAAAATATTTTTTTAACATATCCATCTCCATTTTTAAGCGATTTTTATTTTATTATTTTTGGGAATTCGATTTATGTTTATTAAGAAGTAAAAAATCAAACAAAAAATAATATTGTTTGTTCCAATAAATACAAATAAAGCGTAAAAATTTGTTAGCAATTGTAGAAAAATCTTGTAAAATGAAATATTTTTTGAAAGTTTTGAATTAAGCATAATTTGTAAAAAATTTATAATCATCAAAATTAACAAAACTAAAAAATCTTCAATGAACAACTCAATTTGTAGAATATAAAAACTAAAAAGAATAATTAAGAAATCACAAAAATCAGTAAGAATTGTAAAGATATTATCCTTTATTTCTGTTGAAAATTGTTTTTTGAAGATAAGACTGAAAAATCCTTTTACAGAAAGATAAAACGCTTGGCAGAAGAAAATTAAAAAAATATCATAAATAGAATGAGGAATTATAATAGAAAGCGAAAATTTATTTATATTAAAAAATAAAAGTAATAAAAAAGCCACAAAATCAACAATTATTACAGTGATTTTTATTTTTTTGATATTCATAATAATTTTAGAATTGACGAAATTTATAATTATTTTTTCAGATAAAACTATAAAATTTATAAAAAAACAAAAAATTAATTCAAAAGACATAAAATCTCCACTAAAACTTATTTTTAAGTAAGAAAATCAAAACTTATTTTCCGTCGAACTTTGTTTTGCTTTTATTTTTCTTCCAAGAAAGTAAATAATTAAATTATTAAAAATGTGAATAATTATCACTAAATATAAAGAATTAAAAATTAAATAAAAAATAGCAAAAATTAATCCCCAAATAGACTTTGTGAGAATATTTATTTTAGGATAGCGGAAATGACTTACTCCAAACGAAATTGCACTTAATATTACAAAAAATACATCTGGAATAAAAAGTTCCTTACAAATTCCATAAAGACAACTTATGTAGATAATTTCTTCCAATATGGGAATTAGCAATAAATAAAATAAGATATATGATTTTTTTTCTGCGGATAATTTTACAAATTTTATCTCTCTGTATTTTATAAAGAAAATTAGAATTTCTAATACTAAAGATAAAATACATCCTAAAAATATTACAAAAATCTTTTTTACATCTATTGAAAACGAAAATAAATCTTTTTGTAAAACAGGAAGACATAGAATTGAATAACAAATTAAAAAAGCTGCATTTGAACAAAATGATATTGCATAAGATTTAGCTTCTTCACTTTTTTTACAAGGAAACATACTAATATAGGGAAATAAAGCTAAAATTAAAAAATTTATATTAAGGAAGAGGGTGAGTGAAATTGCCATTTTTTATACTCCGTATAAAAAATGGCAAATCGAAACTTCCGATTTGACTTTTTAAGTCACTTTTTATAAAAGTAGAAGTGTCAATTAATAACAAAGTTTACAACAAAAACTTTAAATAAATAAAAAAAAATTATATTTTATTATAAACGGATAAATTATAAAAATGCAATAAAAAAATAGAATTCAGAAAAAAAAATTGAAAGTTTTACAGCATTTTAGAAATTTGGCAGAAAATTTACACACAAAACTCAGATAATTGTCTAATAACAAAAAAAATGTTAAAATATTCTCCAATATTTTTATTTATCGAGGCTTTTTATGAATAGAAGACTTATTACTGCTGCATTACCTTATGTAAATAACATTCCTCATTTAGGAAACATAATTCAATCTCTCTCTGGTGATGTTTTTGCTAGATTTTGTCGTAATCGTGGTTACGAAACTCTATATATTTGTGGAACTGATGAATATGGAACAGCAACAGAAACAAAAGCATTAGAAGAGCATAAAACTCCTCGCGAACTTTGTGATTTTTATTATGCCGAACATCAAAAAATTTATGATTGGTTTCATATTAATTTTGATAAATTTGGAAGAACTTCTAACGAACAATGTACTCAAATAACTCAATCACTTTTTAATGATTTAGATAAAGCTGGTCTTATAAAAGAACATGTAAATAAACAGCTTTATTGTCCTCATTGTAAAATGTTTTTAGCTGATCGTTATGTAGATGGAACTTGTCCAAAATGTGGAAGCGAAAATGCTCGTGGTGACCAATGTGATAGTTGCGGTTCTTTATTAGATCCAATTGAACTTTTAAAACCTCGCTGTCATACTTGTGGTTCAACTCCAGAAATAAAAGAAACTAAACATTTATATATAGATTTACCTGCGTTAAGCGAAAAATTAAATGCTTGGGCAGAAAAAACTTCTGTTGAAGGAAAATGGTCAGATAATGCAATCAACATTACAAAAGCATGGATTCGTGATGGATTAAACGAAAGAGCAATCACTCGTGACTTAAAATGGGGAATTCCAGTTCCAAAAGATGGTTACGAAAATAAAGTTTTTTATGTTTGGTTCAATGCACCAATCGGTTATATTTCTATTACAAAACAACTTGCTGATGAACTTGTAAAACAAGGAAAACAAAGTTTTGATTGGAAATCCTGGTGGATTCCATCTGAATCTGAAGACGTTAATAAAGAAGAAAAAGTTGATTTATTTCAATTTATTGGAAAAGATAATATTCCTTTTCATACTGTAATTTTTCCTTGTACTTTACTTGGTTCTCCTCACGATTGGACTAAACTTTATCACATGTCATCAACAGAATACTTAAATTACGAAGATGGAAAATTTTCTAAAAGTCGAGGAGTTGGAGTTTTTGGAACAGATGCAATAGAATCTGGAATTCCTGCAGATGCCTGGCGTTTCTATATTTTTTATAATCGTCCAGAAAAACAAGATTATCAGTTTACTTGGAAAGATTTTATGGAAAAACTTAATTCTGAGCTTATTGGAAATCTTGGAAATCTTGTAAATAGAACTTTGCTTTTTGTAAATAAATATTATGATGGAATTATTCCTGATGCTCCTGTTGATGAAGAACTTTGGGCAAAAGTAAAAGAATTAGAAACAAAAGCAACTGAATATCTTGAATGGTCGGAATTAAAAGATGCTTTTCACACAATGTTTGAAATATCTGATATTTGTAATAAAAAATTTCAAGCAGCAGAACCTTGGAAAACTCGTATTTCAGAACCAGAAAAAGCGGCAAGTCTTATCCATAATCTTTGTTATGTAATAAAAGATTTGATGATTATGATGAATCCTTATATGCCTCAATATACTCAAAAAATAATTTCTTATTTTGGAAAATCAATTCAAGAATCAAAATTAGGAACGGAAACAAAAACTGGTTATACTTGGGCAGATTTAGGAAAAACAACTGGACTTGAAAAAGTTGGTCCAACAGAAGTTTATTTTAAACCTCTTGACCAAAAAACAATGCTTTCTTTCCGTGAAAAATTTAGTGGAAAACAACAAAAAACTGAAGAAAAATCGCAAAAACAAGAAAAAAAGCAAAAATTACAAAAAAAACAAGAACCAGAAACCTTACCTTTAGAGCAGCAACCTGATTTTTTTAATAAAAATATTGAACTTATTGTTGCAGAAATTAAAAAAGTAGAAAATAATCCTGACGGTGATAAACTTTATATCGAAACTATGGATGATGGAAGTGGAACTGACAGAATTATTCAATCAGGTTTGAGAATGTATTTAAAGCCAGAAGAACTTTTAGGAAAGCATGTAATTATAGCATCAACTTTGGCTCCTCGAAAAATGCGTGGAATTGAAAGTCATGGAATGTTGCTTGCTGCAGATTGGACTGATTCTGACGGAAAAGAACGTGTTGAACTTTTAGAAGCACCTTGGGCAAAACCTGGAACTAAAGTTGTTCTTGAAGGCAGCAATGTAAATACTGAAAAAAAATCAGAAATTAGTGTTGATGAATTTTTTAGTGTACAAATAAAAGCTGTAAATGGAGTTGTGCAAATTGCAGGAAAAAATCTTCTTGTTGATGGAAAAGAAATTAAAACTACGAATGCACTAAATTCTGAAATTAATTAGTCTTTTATAGAATAGGAATTTTGTTATGAAATTAAAACAAATTATTACAAGTTTGCTTGAAACTGATTTATATAAATTTTCTATGGGACAAGCAATTTATCATCAATATCCATCATACAAAACAACTTGGACTTTTAAATGCAGAAATAGTGATGTAAAATTCACTCAAAAAATGGTGGAAGAAATTAAAGAACAAATTCATTCTTATTGTTCGTTAAGATTTCAAGTTGATGAACTAAAATATCTTTCTAAAATTGAATGGCTCCATGAAGATTTTATAGATCATCTGCAAATTTGGAAACCTCGTTTTGAAGATTTTACGATTGAAAATTCAGGATCTTCTGGTCTTTTTTTAGAAGCAAAAGGAACTTGGTTAAATACTTCAATGTATGAAATTCCTATTTTGGCAATTATTAATGAAGTTTATTTTAGAACAGTTTATGATTATAATTTGCTTTTTGAACAATATCAGCGAAAATTAAAACAAAAAATTCAATGGCTTATTAATGGAACTTATAATTTAGGAACTTTTTCTGAATTTGGATTACGACGAAGACTTTCTGCCGACGCTCAAGATTTAGCAGTAAAAACTCTTTGTGAAAAAAATAAATTTTATAAAGAGTCAAAATGTGTTGGAACTTCAAATGTTTTTCTTGCAAAAAAATATAATGTTCTTCCAGTAGGAACAATGGCCCATGAATTTATAATGTGCGTCGGTCAGGGGAATCCTATGTATAATCCTGCATATTCAAATAAACTTGCTATGGAAAGTTGGACTAATGAATATGGTGTTTTAAATGGAACTTATTTGACAGATACAATTGGTGATGAACTTGCTCATCTTGATATGGGATATACTTATTCAATTTTGTTTAACGGTGTTCGCCATGATTCTGGAAATCCTTACAAATGGGGCGAATCTTGGATAGAACATTATAAAAAATTGTATTCAAAATATCATGATGAAAGAGTAAATCCAAAATCAAAAACTTTGCTTTTTAGTGATAGTTTAGATTTTAAACGTGCATCAGATTTATATTCTTATTTTAAAGATAAAATAAAAGTTGCTTTTGGAATTGGAACTTACATTGCAAATGATACAGATGTAGAACCATTAAATATTGTAATGAAAGTTACAGAATGTAATGATTATCCTGTTGCAAAACTTTCTGATTCTGATGGAAAAACAATGTGTAAAGATTCTGATTATATAGAATATCTTCAAAAAACAATTGATTGGAGAATTAATCATAAATAATTGCGTATGTTTGATATAAAAATTTCAAAATTAGATAAATCTGAACATAATAATGATGGAAGTTTTTTACAAACTCCTTTTTGGTGTGAATTTAAAGAAAATCATGGTTGGCTTTACAATCGTTTTTCTGTTGATGTAAAATTTTCTGAAGATTATATAAAAAATCAAGAAACAAAAGATTGCAATCATAATGTTTTTAATGATGGTAAATTTCAAAAATCATTTGAACTTGCGGTATTAAATCGGGCATTTTTTAAAGGGAAATTTAGTATAGCGTATATTCCATTAATGCCTTCTTTATTGTTTGAATGTACTCCAGATGACGTTATTGAAAATGCATTGTGTGATGAAAATTCTGAAAATACCGTTTTAACAGAATTTATTACTCCAGAAACGCAATCAATAGAATTTGCGCATTTTCTTTGTGAATTAGCAAGTGCATTAAAATCTTTCTTGCCAAAAAATACAATTTTTATTCGTTATGATCCTAATGTTTCTTTTTTAGATTTGGATGATAAAGAAGTTTTCAATTATGGTCTAAAACTTATTTCTTTTAGTGATAAATTAAAATTGAAAAAAAGTAAAGTTGATATTCAGCCTCCAGATACAACTTTAATTGATTTGACTCTTTCTCAAGAAGAAATTCTTTCTAAAATGCACTCAAAATGGAGATATAATATTAGATTAAGTGCAAAAAAAGGAGTAAAAATCACCCGCTATTTAGGAAATAATCTTAACTTGTCTGAAAAAATAGACAAATTTTATGAATTAACTAAAGAAACAAATGCTCGTGATGGAAATTCAAGTCATTCAAAATCTTATTATTATGATTTATTAAAAACTTCAGCTGAAAAACTTTCTAAAAATCAAGATGTTCCTGTTGTGAGTCTTTACATTGCAGAACATGAAGGTGATGAAATTGCTGCAATTATAACTTTATTTAGTAAAACAGAATCTATATATCTTTATGGAGCAAGTTCTAATAAAAAACGAAATTTAATGCCAAATCATCTTTTACAGTGGACGGCAATTCAAGATGCAAAAGCTTATGGTAGTTTGTATTATGATATGTATGGAATGCCTCCTGAAGGAAAAAATGAATCTCATCCTATGCACGGACTTTATATGTTTAAAGCAAATTTTGGTGGAAAAAATATTCACAGAACTGGAAGTTGGGATGTTCCTTTAAAATTTATTTATTATTTTTATAGTTTTGCAGAAAAAATTAGAGCCTGGTGGTTTAAAAAAGTCGTAAAAAAATTTAAAGGACGATAATTTATTCCAAAATTGGTAGCATATTTATTGCTTGAATATAAAAATTTTCTTCAATTAAGTTTGGGAAATTTGTTTTAAGTTTATCCAAATTTTGTTTTAAAGTTCCATTTTTTTCATCAATAATTATTTCGCAGTATCCAGTTTCTCTTTTTTGTTTTGCATTTTCATTTTCTGTTTGATTAATTTGCTTTATAAATTCTATTTTTTTTAATTGATTAAATTTATCTTCAGAAATTAAAGGCAACTTTATAGACATAATTTTTTGATTTTTTATTTTTGTTTTTAGATTTAACGCTTTTTGTGTAAGTAAAATCAATATATTTGTATTAAAACTTTCGCAAACCGTGTTAGTCATTCCAGAAATTCTAGGATTAATTTCTATAAAGAACCAATTTTTTCCATCAAAAACTAAATCAATTTGAGCAATTCCATTTAAATTTAAAAGATTTGCTAATCTTGTGATTTCTTTATTTAATTTTTTGATTTTATATTTTGATTTTTCAACTGGACCAATTTTTATACTTTGTTTTGGACTTGTGATTTTATATTTATTTACGCTAAATAAAAAAGGTTTTGAAATTGTATAATTTTTCTTTGTGCCATAAATTTCTATTCCAAATTGTTCTCCAATTATTAATTCTTGAACAAGTTTATCTGCATTATTTTTTTTAGAAAGAAGATATGATTTTGCTTCTCTAAATGATGAAACAACTTCCATTCCAAAACTAGAAAGTCCTGTTGTATCTTTTATAATTACTGGAAATTTTAATTTTTCTAATTCATAGAAAATTTTTTCTTTATAGACGTTTTCATTTATTTCAAGCCGATTTCGTTCTGCCCAAAAAAGTTCGTGATTTATGTAAATACCTTTTGGTATTTTAAAATTATGATTTTCTAAAAATAATTGAAAAAGTTGTTTATTAAAACAGATATTTTGTGTTTTTGGATTATTGCATAGAATTTTTATATTATGTTTTTTAAGTTCTTCTGCAATTAAAGAATCTTTTATTCCTTGCCAATCAAAAGGTTTATAAAAACCTGTAATAGAAATTGCAATATTTGGAGAAAGTTCTAAAATTTTTTCTGAAATTTCAAAAATATTAAGTTTTTCAGGTAAAATTATATATTCAATTTTATTAGATTTATCTAAAAATCCGTCTTTTTTTAAATCTAATAAAAACATTCCAGGTTCTTGAGTTACGACAAAAAAATCACAAAAAGGGAAGAGTAACTTTAATTTTTCAAAATTTGATTTACATTTTGGAAAATTAAAATAATGAAAATTTTCTTTATCATAAACAGTTGAATTTGTGCTATAAAAAACAATTCTCATAAATAAAATCCCATTAGACTTCTTTATTTTAGAATGTATTAAAAATTTATAAAAGCAGATAATGATTTTTTTTTATTTTTAAATATGTTATAATAGAAATTCATTTTATTATCCATAAAAAGGAGGAACTTTAATTATGGAAAATTTTTTTAAATTAAAAGAAAGAGGAACTACCGTTAGTAAAGAAATTGTCGGTGGTATAACAACTTTCTTGGCAATGGCTTATATTTTAGCTGTAAATCCAAACATTCTTTCTGATTCTGGAATGAATTGGGGGTCTGTATTTACTGCAACTGCAATTTCTGCTGCTATTGCTACTTTTGTGATGGCATTTTTAGCAAATCTCCCTGTTGCCTTAGCACCTGGACTTGGTTTAAACGCATTTTTTACTTATACAGTTGTTTTAGGAATGGGATGTACTTGGCAATTGGCATTAACAGCTGTTTTAGTTGAAGGTATTTTGTTTATTATTTTATCAGTTTGTGGTGTTCGTGAAGCTATTATAAAATCAATTCCTGAAAGTTTGAAAAAAGCTGTTGCTGTTGGAATTGGTCTTTTTATCGCAATTATCGGACTTGCAAATGCAGGAATTGTTTCTACACAAACAGGAACTCTAATTGGATTTGTAAATTTTAATATGGCAAATAAAACTGCAATTGTTGCTATTTTAGGTTTAATCATTACAATCGTACTTTATATTTTAAAAGTTCCAGGTGCAATTTTAATAGGAATTATACTTACTACAATCATAGGAATTCCTTTTGGAGTTACTTCTATTCCAGAAGATTGGAAACCTTTTTCATTACCTTCAAAACCTTACTTTTTTGAATTTGATTTTAAAGGAATTGTAATTGATTCAACAACAGGAAGATTTTCATTTTTAGTTTTAGGACAATTTTTTGTAATTTTCTTCACATTCTTATTTACAGATATGTTTGATACAATTGGAACATTACTTGGCGTTGCTGAACAAGCAAACTTAAAAGATGAAGATGGAAATATTAAAAATGTAAAAGAAGCTCTCACAGCTGATGCTATTGGAACTGTTGCCGGTGCTTGTCTTGGAACTTCTACTGTAACTTCGTTTGTAGAATCTTCTTCTGGAGTTGCAGCAGGTGCAAGAACAGGTTTTGCTTCTGTTGTAACTGGAATTTTATTCCTTCTTTCGCTTTTCTTAAGTCCGTTATTCTTCTTAATTCCTTCTGCAGCGACAGCTCCTGCTTTAATTTTTGTAGGATATTTGATGATGAAATCTGTTGTAAAAATCAATTTTGAAGATCCAACAGAAGGAATTCCAGCATTTATCACAATTATGGCAATGCCTTTTTCTTATTCAATTTCAAAAGGTATTATGTGGGGAATTATTTCTTATGTAATTGCAAAAGTTGCAGGAAAGAAAATAAAAGAAGTTCCTGTTGTAACTTGGATTTTAGCAGCAATCTTCCTTGCTGATATAATTTTTGAAGCTTTGAAATAATCTGTTTCAAATAAATTTTGACAAAAAAAAAGACCTTCTAAAATCAGATAAATTCAATTTTAGAAGGTCTTTTCATTTAAGGTTTTAATTAAACCTTAAAAACGGCGAAGTCAAAGCTTTTAACAGAACGTGCCTTGACTCGACGTATTTTTTTTATTTTTGTAAATTTTTTAGTAACCAATCTTTAAACTGAGCATAATCATTTTCCATTGAAATTGCTCTATCTGGAAGTTTCATAACTTCTTCAAGACGAGCAGGCATTGGAGGTTCTCTTCCAATTGCACTTGTAACTGTAGAACCAAATTTTGCAGGAGATGCTGTTTCTAAAATTATTCCAACGGCTTTTTTATCAATAACTTTATTCGCCCAAGCAGGAAGATTTGGTGTTAATCCTGGCTTATTAAAATCATTTTTTATTCCGTTTGATAAATTTTGCATTGCACCTGATTTTATATCATCCCAAGCTTTAAAACCAATTGCTCCGTGAGGATCAATAATATATCCTGTTTTTTGATTACATTCTTGAATTGCTTTTATAATTCCATCATTATCAAGCCAGTAAGATGCAAAAAGATTTCTTACATCTTCTAGAGAATACATAGTTTTTATTCGTTCATAATTACTTGGTGTACCAACATCCATTGCGTTTGCATAAGTTTCTACAGATGAGCGAGCATTATAATTTCCAGTTGCAATCCAATCAGGAATTGTTTTATTTGAATTTGTTGCAGCTACAAATCCTTCAATTGGAGCTCCCATTTCTCTTGCAATTAATCCAGATGTAAGATTTCCAAAATTTCCAGAAGGAACAACCATAATAATTGCTGGATTTTTAATTTTATTGTCAAGAGTTGCTCTTTCATTTACAGCAAGTGCAGCATACATATAATAAAAACTTTGAGGCAAAAGTCTTGCAATATTAATAGAATTTGCAGATGATAATCTTAATTTTTCGCGGAGAGAATTATCTGTAAATGCTGTTTTTACAAGTTTTTGACAATCATCAAAAGTTCCTTTTACTTTTAAGGCTTTTACGTTACCTGTAAATGTTGAAAGTTGTTTTTCTTGCAAAGGACTTATTTTTCCATCTGGATAGAGAATTGTAACATCAAGACCTGGAACACCATGAAAAGCACTTCCTACGGCAGAACCTGTATCTCCAGATGTTGCAACCAAAATATGAAGTGGTGATGTTTCGTTTCTATTAAAATATGACATTGTTCGAGCCATAAAACGAGCACCAAAATCTTTAAAAGCACAAGTTGGTCCATGAAAAAGTTCTAGAACATAAGAGATTTTATCAACAGGAACTAATTTTGGATTAAAAGGATAAGCATCTTGAATAATTGCATTTAAATCATCATCTGGAATTTCATTTTCAACATAAGGCTTTGCCATATTAAATGCAATATCTCTAAAACTTGGAGCTGGATTTTTGTTAAGAAAATCTTTACTCAATTTTGGAAAACTTGTAGGAATGTATAAACCTCCAGTTTCAGAATTCATTCCATTCATTACCGCAGTTCTGAAATCAACTTTTACATTTTCATCTCTTGTGTCTGTGTAAAACATAATCTTTCCTTATTTATTAAAATTTATTATTAAAAATAATTGAATCTACAATTTTATCAGCTAATTCATCCTTGCATTTTGTAACACATTGTGTCCAATTTTTTCCTAAGGATTCATTTGTAAATGTATTTGTATAAACTTTTTCTCCAGTTTTCATTTTTATAATATTAATTTCAGAAATTAAAGAACATAAATATTGATTATCTTGAGGTTCAACTGGTTTTGTAAATTTTACAGTTCCTACAATCAAATATTCATAGGAATTTCCAACAATTTCGTAATTTGCCTTATAAATTTCTGAAAGAGTTTTTTCATAATAAGAAGTTTCATTTATTGGTGCATTTCCCGATAAAGAAATGCCTTTTCCTCTCAATTTTGAAAGTAAATCATAAGAATTATTTATTGGTTTATTTTTTTCATTATAATCCCAAACATAAAGTAAAACTCCGTTTTTTCCAAAATTATTGCGAACTTTGTAAGGAGCTGAAATTGTTTTTTCTTTTATTGCAGAAAGAATTTCTTCGTTTTCTGAATCTATATAAGGTGAAAAATAAATTTTATCATCAGCACCAAAAAGTGGAGTTGGAGAAGAAAAATTAAAAATTCCGTTTTCATCAGTTTTAGAAATTATTTCTCCAATTTCTGTATTTGTTTTTGGATAAGTTAATTTTATTGAAAAATTTGATAAAGGATTTTTATTTGAATCTGTAATTTTGAAAATAAAATCACTTTTAAAATTTTTATTTACTGAAGTTTGAGAAGGATAATTTTCTACAGAAATTTCTATATTTTTTAAAGTAAGTAAAAAATCTTCTTCTTGTTGTGAGAATTTGTTTTCAGGTTCAACTTCTTCTTCAATAATAAAAACTTCATTATCATCTTTTTGATTTTTTGGATTTGATGCACACGAAAAAAATAACGCATTTCCTAGAAAAAACAATGCAATTTTAAAAACAATTCTTCTCATATTCTACTATTTTATTAATAACAACACATTTTTACAATATAGATATTGAGATTTTTTTTACATAATCATAAAATCATTTTACGAGTAAAAAAATGAGTCGATGTACAAAAGCAATAATTTATAAAGATAATTTAAAATATAATATTGAACAAATAAGAAAATATATAGAACCAAATACAAAAATTTGTATAGCAATTAAAGCGGATGCTTACGGACACAATGCCGTTTTAACAGCAAAACTTGCAACTGAAGTTGGCGGAATTGATTATTTTGCAGTTGCAACTGTTGATGAAGCTATTGAATTGAGAAAGGCTGGAATTAAACAGAATTTACTTCTTTTAAGTTTATGTATTCCAGAAGAATTTACAGATTTATTTGAATATAATATTACGCCTTTGATTTTTTCAAAAGAATATATTTTAGAACTTTCAAAATATGCAGATAGATTTTTTAAGAAAAATGAAAAATTTGAAGTTTTTTTAGCAGTTGATACAGGAATGGGAAGAATTGGCTGCTATCCAAAAAATTCTGGATTAGAAGCTAAATTAATTAATAATACAGAACATTTAAAACTTGGTGGAATGATTACTCATTTTTGCGTAAGTGATTCTTTATCTTCTCAATCACAAGAATTTACAAATGAACAATATAATCAGTTTAAAATTGCTATAGAAAATGTAAAAAAAGAAGGAATTAATCCTGGAATATGTTCTTGTGGAGCAAGTGCTGGACTTTTAAATAATACAAATATGCATTTTGATATGGTTCGCCCCGGAATTATCACTTATGGATATTATCCAGATGAAATTACAAAAGAATATCTGCATTCTATAAATAAAGATTTTGATATAAAACCGATTATGGCTTTAGAAACGCAAATTGTAGCAATAAGACATTTTCCAAAAGGTAAAACTATTTCTTATGGAAGAACTTATACTTGTCCAAACGAAACTGATATTGCAATTTTACCAATTGGATATGCAGACGGACTTTTAAGAAGATTTTCGCCAGGACTTGAAGTTACAATTAATGGAAAAAAATATCCTATTCGTGGAAGAATTTGTATGGATCAATGTATGGTCGATATTGGAAATAATAATAAAGATGTAAAATTATGGGATAAAGTTTTAATTTTTGGTCCAAAAGAAAGCGGTTCTCTTTGCACTGCTGATGATATTGCGAAAATTGGAAATACAATTTCTTATGAAGTTCTTACATCAATTTCAAAACGTGTAGAACGAGTGATTATTTAAGCTCTTTTATGATTTTACATACTTCAGAAACAAGATAAAAACTTCCTGTTACAAGAAGTATGCATCCATTTTTGTGAGAATCTTCTAACGCTTTTTTTATCATAAAAACATAATCTGGATTTACTGTAAAATTTATTCCGGCATTTTTAAATGCGTTTTCTTCAGAATTTATATCGGATTTTTTTACAGAACCAGGTTTTGTTAAAAAAATGTGTTCAAATCTATTTTTAAAAAGTTTTGAAATATCAACAATATCTTTATCTGCGGCACATGCAAAAAGAAGATTTGCTTTTTTATCTCCATACATTTTGTTTAAAGTGTCTAATGTAAGATTAATACTATTTAAAGTATGCGCTCCATCAAGAATTAAATCTGGAATTCCATCATAAAAAGGAACTGAATTTATAATTTCAAATCTTCCTGGAAGTTTTGCTTTTGAAAGACCTTTTTCTATAATAGATTCACTCAAATTTGGTAAAACTTTTCTAACTGCAATTGCTGCTTGAGCTGCATTTTCTAATTGAAGGCTTCCTAAAAGTTGCATAGAAGTTTCTATTGGGCGATTAAAAATCTCACTTTCAAAATGAATATTCATTTTATGATTTTTTTCATCAAATTTATAAGAAAGATTTTTTGTAAGTTCATCAATAAAATAAAAAGGTGCATGTCTTGTGAGTGCTTTTTCTCGAATTACAATTTTTGCACTTTCATAATTTTGTTTAGAAATAATAACTGGAGTACAATTTTTTATGATTCCGGCTTTTTCAGCTGCAATTTTTTCAATTGTATCACCTAAAAATTCTGTATGTTCAAGTTCAATTGGTGTTATACAACAAAGTTTTGGCCGGATAATATTTGTAGAATCTAATCTTCCGCCAAGTCCAACTTCAAATACATTCCAATCAGTTTTTGCTTGTCTAAAAACTAAAAACGCATATAAAGTAACTAATTCAAACCAAGTGATTGGTCTTTCTGCAGGAAGTGATTCTGGAATAATTGAATCAATTGTTGGAATAAGTTCTTTTACCGCAGATTCATAAATTTCTTCAGGAAAAAATGCCGATGGAGTAGAAATTCTTTCCCTAAAATCAGAAATATGAGGAGAAGAATAAAGTCCAACTTTGTAACAAGCTTCTTCAAGAATAGAAGCAATCATTTTTGAAACAGAACCTTTACCTTTTGAACCAGCGACATGAATGCAAGGTGCAGAATCTTGAGGATTGTCAAATCTTTTACATAAATAATCTATTGTATCAAGCCAAAAAATATTTTTTTGAGGATTTCGTTCAAAATTCAGATAATCATCCAACCAATCTTGTAAAACGTTAATTGCATCCATAATAAAATTATAAGCCTTTAATGATAAAAATGTTAAGTTGAAAATAGAAATGCTTCTTTATATAATAACATATATTTTGATAATATAAAACTAATGATTTTTGTTTTTTATAAAAATAGGAGCTAAAATATGAGTGATGAAATTCAATATACTGATATTAATAAAAGTTATGAAGCTGCTGTAGAACGTAGCAAAAAACTTGAAGATGATTTAATAAAAAATCCTAAAAAATACAGAGTTTTAACTGGAGATAGACCAACAGGAAGACTTCATATTGGTCATTATTTTGGTTCTTTACAAAATAGAGTTCGTCTTGCAAAACTTGGTGTTCCAACAATGATTTTAATTGCTGATTATCAAGTTTTAACAGATCATGATGCTTTTGATAAAATTAGTCAGAATACAAAACAATTGGTAATTGATTATTTAGCAGCAGGAATTGACCCTGAAAAACAAGACGTTATCATTTATCCTCATAGTTATGTTCCAGAAGCAAATCAACTGATGATACCTTTTTTAACTTTAGTTTCAAATGCTGAACTTAGTAGAAATCCTACTGTAAAAGAAGAAATCCAGTCTGCAGGTTTAACAAACGTAAACGCAGGAATGTATACTTATCCAGTACACCAGGCAGTTGATATTTTATTTTGTAAAGGAAATGTCGTTCCCGCAGGAAAAGACCAGCTTCCTCATGTAGAAATGACTAGAACAATTGCAAGTCGTTTTAATAAAAAATTCTGTACAGATGTTGGTAAAGAACCGGTTTTTCCTTTGCCAGAAGTTCTTCTTTCTAAAACTCCAATGATTATGGGACTTGATGGTTCTCAAAAAATGTCAAAATCTAGAAATAATACAATTATGCTTTCTGCAACAGAAGATGAAACTGCAAAATTGATAAAAAAAGCTAAAACCGACCAGGAACGTCATATTAGTTATGATCCTCAAAACCGTCCAGAAGTTTCAAATCTTCTTATGTTAATTTCACTTTGTACAGGAGAAGAACCAACTACAATTGCAGAAAGAATTGGCGATGGTGGAGGCGGTTTATTAAAATCAACTTTGACAGAAGCCTTAAATGAAACTCTTCGTCCTTTAAGAACAAAACGTATAGAACTTGAAAAAAATCCTGACTATATTAGAAAAGTTTTATTAGAAGGTTCTCAAAAAGCTAGAGAGATTGCACAAAAAACTTTGGAAGAAGTTCGTGAAAGAATGAATATGGTTATTTAGCTAAAATTTCTGCTATTTTAAGTAAAACTTCTTTATTATTTTGACTTGGATCTTCTAAAACGATATTCATTAATTCGTTAAGAATCGATCCAAGTTTTTTTCCGCTAGGAATCCCAATAGAAATTAAATCTTTTCCGTTTATTGCTAAATCTTTTAATGTAAGTGCCGTTTTTTTTGAAAGTTCTTTTTTAATTCGTTCTTTTAATTCCAAAAGCAGTTTTATAGAATCTGAATAACGAATATCAACTTTTTCATTCCACATTCCGTACATATCCGCTAATCTTAAATCAAAAAGGTCATCAAGATTTTCTTTTCCAACTCTTATAATAAATCTTCGAATTGCACTAGAAGTCCAATTTGACTCATAATGAAACATGTGTTCTTTTACAAGATGACAAACATTATCAATCATTTCGTTTGAAAATTTTAATCGAATCATAATTTTTCTAGTTATTTTTTCGCTATAAATTTCATGATTATAAAAAGTAAGCGTTTTTATTGTTTTTTTTGAACCATCTTTTTTTTCGCCATCAAGAACAGTTTGATCTATAATTTTTTTTGAATCAGGTTTTCCAATATCGTGAAAAAGTGCAGCAAGTCTCACATTTAATTTTTCTTTTGGAGCTCCATCACAACTATAAAAAAGATGATTTAAAACATCAAATTTATGAAATTCACGATAATCACTTTGGATACAATTTTTACATTTTTGAAATTCAGGAATGAATATTTGTAAAATTCCAGTTTCTTCCATAAGTTTTAATCCAACAGATGGTTTTTCTGATTTTAAAATTTTTTCAAATTCATCTCTAAATCTTTCTATCGAAATACTACTAATTTTTTGTTTAACATCATCTTCAAAAATCTGAGAATATGTATTTTTATCAATTTTAAAATTTAATTTAGAAGCAAATCTTAACGCCCGAATAGGACGCAATCCATCTTCTAAAAATCTTTCATGAGGATTTCCAACACACCGGATAATTTGTTTTTTTATATCAGTTTTTCCATCGTAAGGGTCTACAACTTTTCCGGTAGAAAGAGAAACGGCAATTGCATTTATGGTAAAATCTCTACGACCTAAATCTTCTTCAATACTAGAAACATATTTTATCTGGTCAGGATGTCTTCCATCGGTATATTTTCCATCTGCTCTAAAAGTTGTAACTTCAATTTCTGTATTTGCATAATGAACTGTAACTGTACCGTGTGCAATTCCAGTAGGAATAACAAATTTAAAAATAGACATAACTTCTTCGGCAGTTGCATTTGTCGCAACATCCCAATCATCTGCTGTTTTATTTAAAAAAATATCACGAACTGCTCCACCAACTAAAAATGCTTCAAAACCATGTTCTGTAAAAACTTTTCCAAAATTTATTAATTTTTTTGGAAGTAAGATTTTTTTTTCTGATAACTTTATAAAATTATTCACTAGAAACCTTCTGAAATTAATTCAATAGCACCACAAAATATAATGCAAAATATACAAAAAATAATTGTAAAAATCATAAAAATTAATGAAATTATTCTATTTTTCTTTTGTTTGATTGTAAAAATCATAATTATATTTTCTATAATGATAGGAATTGTGAGAAAACTTGTTAAAATTGATGTAAAAAGTAAAACACTTAAAATTGTTTGCTGACTTTTATCTTGAAAATTCTGAAAATTTCCAACAACGTATAAGATTATCAAAAAAAAACAAAAAATGAGAAGTGATAAAACTATAGTTTGTGTAATTCTATATAAAAATGGCGTTTTTATTCGTTTTTTGATTTCGTTTGAATTTTTTTCTTTTTTCATAATTCTTTAAGTTTCTTAATCCTTATTTATATATTATAATATCATTAAATTTAATAACAGAGTTTTTTATGAAGAAATTTTTTATCTGCATTTTTATTATTGCAATTTTTGGAGTTTTTGTTTTTTTTATAGGTTGGACACAAATAAAAGTAAAACCTAATAATATTGGAATTGTAATTTCCAAAATTGGTGGCATAAATGAAAAGCCAATTATACCTGGAGAATTTTCCTGGAATAAAGAATTTCTTTTACCAACAAATGCCGAATTAAAAATTTTTGAATTAGTCCCATTAAATACAACAAAAACTATTTCTGGCAAACTTCCTTCAGCAAATATTTACAGTTCTTTTTTTACTTCTGGAATAGATTTTAATTATGAAATTACTTATTCATTAACTTTAAATATTACACCTCAAGATTTAGTTGTTTTGTATAAGCAAAATAAAATTTCAAATTCTGAAGATATAAAATTATATTTGGAAAATTCTGCTGATGGGATTTGTCAATTAGCAACTGAATATATTTTAAAAAAGAGTGAAAATAATCCAAATTTTAAAATAGAAAGTATACGAAGAAATGATTTAATAAAAAATATTGATATTTACGAGCAATTTCCAAATGTTGAAATTTCACTTTTTGCAATTACAAATTCTCATCTTCCAGATTTTAATCTTTATAAAAAATTACAAAATCAAATTTTGACAAATTCAGAAGATTTTTTTAAATTTCAAAATGAAGAAGCTATCAAAAATGAAGATTTATCAAAAACTAGTGAGGAAAATTTATGAAAATTTGGATTATAAGTATGGAATGTGCAGGAATTGCAGAGGCGGGTGGTGTAAAAAATGTAACATATTCTTTATGCAAAGAATTTTCAGGATTAAATCACAAAACAACTCTTTTTATTCCAGTTTTTAAATGTACAAATTGGGAAAATATTACAAATTTAGAAAAACTTTTTGATGAAGAAATAGAAATTTGTGGAAAAAAAGAAATTATTTCTTATTCAAAAGCAATTTCAAAAGAAGGAAATTTTCCAATCATTCTTATAAATCATAAATGTTTTTCAGAAAAAGAAGATATTTATACTTATACAGAAAATGAGCAGAAACAAAATCCTGAAAATAAAAAAGGAACTGGACATAAAGATTCTTTATTTATGGATATACTTTTTCAAAAAGCCGTTTGCAAATATGGAGAAAAAATTCAAAAAACTGATATTCCAGATATTATTCATTGTCAAGATGCTTCAACAGCAGTTTTACCTGCATTTATTTTACAAGAAAAATGTTATAAAAGAACAAAATGTATCGTAACTATTCATAATTGCGGTCCAGCTTATCATCATGAATTTTCAAGCATTGGAGAAGCGGCTTGGTACACAAATTTAAATATAAAAATTTTAGAAGATTCTCTTAATAATACGAAAGTTGAACCTTTTTTAATTGCTGCAAATTCTCAAGCAGAATTAACTACAGTTTCTGAAGATTATGCAAAAGAAATTTTGAATCCATTAAATTCTGTTTTAACAGATGGATTATCGCCAATTTTTGCAGAGAAAAAAATAAATATTACAGGAATTACAAACGGTTTTGATTTTGAACGTTATAATCCAGAAGATACAAAATCATCCTGTTTGCCTTTTGAATTTTCTCCAGAAAAAAATGATTTAGATGGAAAAATAAAATGCAGAAAATTTTTTATCCAAAATATTGTGAATACTGATAATTATGATTTTTCTGGTATAAAAAAATTTGGAAATTTAGAATGTTCATCAGATTATTCTAAAGAAATTTATTTTTCTTATCATGGAAGAATTACAAGCCAAAAAGGAATTGAAATTCTTGTAAATGCAATTCCCTCAATTTTATTTAATTTTCCAGAATCAAGATTTGTGATTGCCGGACAAGGTGAATTGCAGCTTGAAGAAAAAATTATAGAACTTACAAAACTTTTTGAAGGAAAAGTTACTTTTTTAAATGGTTATAATAAAAAAATAGCAAGACTTGCAACTGCTTGTGGTGATTTTATCATTCTACCATCATTTTTTGAGCCTTGTGGACTTGAAGATTTTATTGCACAGGTTTTTGGTACAATTCCGATTGCACATAAAACTGGTGGATTAAATAAAATTTGTGATGAAGAAACAGGTTTTCTTTATGAACATAACACACCTGGAGTTTTAATATCAAAAATTTCAGAAGTAATAATGATAAAAAAATTAAAACCATCTTTAATAAATAAAATCATAAAAAATGCTTCAAATTATGTAAAAAAAGAATATCTTTGGAAAACTGTAATTCAAAAAAAATATTTACCTTTCTTTAAAGAAATTTTGAAAAAAAATAAAGAAAATTGATAAAAATCGATATAATGCTATTGACTAAAATTATTAAAAAGTATAAATTATACAACATAACGACTAAACGTTATATCAAATGCTGCCTTAGCTCAGCTGGTAGAGCACGTGATTTGTAATCTCGGGGTCGTGGGTCCAAATCCTACAGGCAGCTTTCCCTTTGGGGAGTTTCTAGAGTGGTCAAATAGGACAGACTGTAAATCTGTTGGCATCGCCTTCTAAGGTTCGAATCCTTAACTCCCCACTTTTAAGAGTTAGTTCTTCTAACTCTTTTTTTTTTGCCTTTTTTTCCAAATGTATTTCACAAACATATTTTTATAACTTGAAAATTCTATTACTTTGATTTAAATTATAAAATAATATTTATTATTGTGCAGAATTTATATTTCAGAGGAAAAGTGTGAAAATTCATTTTTGGGGAGTAAGAGGCTCTCTTCCAACACCAATTGTTTCAGAACAGATTCAATCAAAAATTATGGCTGTTATTCAAAGAATTCAACCTTCAGATTTAGAAAGTTTTGAAACAAGAGCAAAATTTGCAGCATCTTTACCAAGTTGGATTATGGGAACTGTTGGTGGAAATTCTCCTTGTGTAGAAATTCAAGAAGGAAATACCGAAATAATTTTGGATGCAGGAACAGGAATTAGAGTTTTAGGAAAAGAAAAAAATCATCTAGTTTCAAATCATATTCATCTTTTATTTTCACATTTTCATTGGGACCATATTCAAGGTTTGCCTTTTTTTGACCAAGCTTATCTTTCTGACACTGTTTTTGATATTTATTCTGCAAAAGAAAATGCAAAAGAAATTTTATCCTTGCAGATGACTTCCCCTTATTATCCAGTAACTTTAGAATCTTTTACAAAAAATATAAATTTTTACACTGTAAAACCTTGTGAACCATTTATGATTGATAACATTGAAGTAAATTGTTGTATGATGTCTCATCCGGGAGTTTCTCATAGTTATTCATTTTTATCAAATGGAAAAAAATTTGTTTATGCAACGGATGTTGAATTAAAAACAAAAGACTTTACAGATTCTAAAGAAAATATTTCAGTTTTTAAAGATGCAGATGTGATTGTTTTAGATTCTCAATATACAGTTGAAGAGGCTTATAGAAAAAAGAATTGGGGACATTCTGCTTTTTGTTATGCAATTGATTTTGCTGTTCATTGGAACATAAAAAAAGTTTATTTATTTCACCATGAACCAACTTATGATGATAAAAAATTAGATTCTATTCTACAAGCTGCAAGATGGTACGCACAATATATCAATCATTCAGAAATAGAAATTCAACTTGCAAAAGAAGGTGATGAATTTATTTTATGATGAGTGAAGATTATTCCAAAAAAGAAGAAATAAAATTAAATTATAATTTTACTTCAGAAGAAATTCTTATTCTTTCAAAATTTCTCAGACAAAATGAAAATAAATTGCCAAAAGGATTAGAAAATTTTATAAAAGCACTTGATGATTCTATTTATAATTGTTTATCTTTAAATGAAATAAGGAATTTTTATTCATGAAAAAAAAGGTCTTTGTACCAATTTTAATTTTAATTTTTTTTATCTTAATTTTGGTTGGAATTTATTTTTTTATAAAATTCCAATGTTCACCATTATCATCTGAAAAAAATGATATAGAAATAAAAATTGAAATTCCATACGGAGAAACAACTTACAAAATTGCAAACGTTCTCCAGGAAAAAGGAATAATTAGAAATTCAGATTTTTTTTATTATTCTGCAAGAAAACCTCAAATTTTTAAGATTTTCTATTCAGAAAAATTGCCTCAAGATTTTATTTTAAAAAGCGGGACTTATAATTTAAAATCTTCAATGTCTATTCCAAATATTTTAGAAATTCTTTCTTCTGGTCAAACTGAATATATAAAAGTTAGTATTGCAGAAGGTCTTACTATTAAAAAAATTGCAAAAATTCTTGAAGAAAACAGAATTTGTTCTGCAAATGATTTTATCCAAATTTGTAATGATTCTAATTTTGCACAAAATTATAAAATTCCTTTTTCTAGTGTTGAAGGTTATCTTTTTCCAGATACATATTATTTAAATCTTGGAATGAATGCAAAATCTGTTGCTGAAATTATGATTGATAACTTTTTTGAAAAAATAAAATCTGTTCCAAATTTAAGCGAAAAAAATAGCAGAGAATTAAACGATATTGTAATTTTAGCTTCAATTGTTGAAAGAGAATATAAACTTGATGAAGAAGCTCCTTTAATAGCATCTGTTTTTAAAAATAGAATTTCTAAAAATATCGGATTGTATTCTTGTGCGACTGTAGAATATATTATTACAGAAATTGAAGGTCGTCCTCATCCTGGAAAAATTTTAATTTCAGACACAAAAATTGATAATCCTTATAATACTTATAAATGGGCAGGTTTAACTCCAGGACCAATTTCAAATCCTGGACTTGTCGCTTTAAATGCTGCAACGAATACTCCTAAAACAAAATATTATTATTTTCAAGTTGAAAATGAACAAAAAGGTAGTCATGTTTTTACATCAACTTTTGAAGAACATAAGGAAAATCATTAAAAATGTCTGGATATATTTCTAATGAAACTATTGATTCTGTTATAAATACCGCTGATATTGTAAAAGTTGTTTCTGAATATACAAAACTTCAAAATCGTGGAGCAAATGATTATTGGGGATGTTGTCCTTTTCATGGTGAAAAAACTGCTTCATTTCATGTTGATAGTGATAAGAAATTTTACTACTGTTTTGGCTGTCATGCTTCAGGAAATGTAATAAAATTTGTGATGGAAATGGAAAAACTTTCATATCCAGAAGCAATTCAAAGTTTAGCAAAAAAATTTGGAATTATCATAAAATATAAAAACGGAATTGATGTTGAAAAAGAAATCAAAAAAGAAAATGCTAATGAACAATATATAGAACTTTATGAAAGAACAGCTTCTATGTTTCATTATATTCTAACAGAAACAGAACAAGGTAAAAAAGCATTCGATTATATAAAAAAAAGAGGTCTTTCTGAAGAAACAATAAAAAAATTTAAATTAGGTTTTTCACCAGCAAATAGAAAATGGCTAAAAGATTTTTTATTAAAAAAGAATTATTCTAATGAATTTTTAAATAAATCAGGCCTTTTTAGTCAAAAATATCCAGATTATTCTTTTTTTTCAGATAGACTTATGTTTCCAATTTTTAATCGAAAAGGGCAAGTTGTTGCTTTTGGTGGACGAGTTTTACCTCCCGCAAATGAAAAAGAACGAAAATATATAAATTCTGGAGAATTACCTTGGTTTCATAAAAGAGAAACTCTTTTTGGGTTTAATTTTGCAAAAGAATCTATTCGGAAAAATAAAAAAATAATTTTCTGCGAAGGAAATATGGACGTTATTGCTTATCATCAATGTGGACTTGATTATGCAGTTGCAACTTTAGGAACATCTTTGACTGAAGAGCATATAAAAATGATTCAAGGATTTGTTTTTGATGGAGAAGTTTTTTTATCATTTGATTCAGATGGAGCAGGTGAAGCCGCCACAAAAAAAGCAATTTTTCTTTGTAGAAAAGCTGGACTTACTGTAAAAATAATTCGTTTAAAAGGTGGTAAAGATCCTGCTGAAATTATGTTAAATTTTGGAAAAGAAAACTTGACATCTCAAGTAAATAATGCTATATTAGATAGCGACTATTTTTTATTTAGACTAGGTGAAAAATATCCAACTAATACTCCTGAAGGAAAAACAAAAGTTGCACTTGAATTCTTTGAATATGTTGATTCATTAACGTCTAATATACAAAAAGAGTCTTGCTTGGAACAATTATGCCAAGTATTTAATCTAAAACCGGAGGCTGTAAAATCAGATTTTAACAACCGTAGCCAAGCTCGAGAACGTATAAATATCCGGTCAAATAATCAGAAAGAAACACCAAAGCAAATTAATCTCGACGCAGAATTACGAGGTCTTATTGCTGTAACTACCGATATGGAACAATTCCAGCTTTTACGTTCAAGTCTTAGTATTGACGATTTTAAAAATCCTGATGCCAAACGTTTATATGCTATTTTGGAAGAATGCTTTAATGAAAAAACAACTTCGTTACCAGAGATTTTGAATCATTGTGGCGGTGATTCTTTAGCAGATTTGATTTCAGAATCTAATGCTTTAGGTGTTTATAAAAAAGATGAAGTAGGAAAAATTGTAGCAGATACAATCACCTATGTAACAAAAAATAAACTTGAAGACAAAAAAAACAAATTGCTCCAAAGAATTCAGAATTTTACTCCGATAACAGAAGATGATAAAAATCAATTAAAAGCATGGCTTACAGAAAAAAAGAATTTGGATTTTCAAATTCAAACATTATTAAAGTAAGGTGACAAACTTATGGAAGAAGCAATAAATTCCGCTGTTGAAAAACTCGTTGAATTTGCTAAAAACAAAAAAGTTATTACATGGGATGAAATTACACCAATTCTTGGTCAAGATTTTGTAAATTCTCCAGATATGGAATCTGTCTTAAAGATTTTAAACGAAAAAAACATTCAGTTAATTGAAACCGATATTATTGGTGAGGAAGAACAAACTGAAGCAGATGAACCAATGGATGAAGAAGATCAAGAAGATGATATTATGCTTGATCAGGAAGATGATGGTGATTTTCCAAAAGATGATACAATTTCAGAAATTGAACAAGTAGAAAAAAAATTAGCAGCAGCTAAAAATAAACTTGTAAATTCTGATAAAGATTCAAACGTTGATGATCCTATAAGAGTTTATCTTCGTGAAATAGGAAAAGAAAATCTTCTTACAGCAGAGCAGGAAGTTGAACTTTCTAAAACAATGGAAAATGGAAATAATATCATAAAAGATGTTATAAAAAATTCTGGTATAATGATTCCTGAATTTTTCGCAATTGCACAAAAAGCATTTACAAGAATTGATTTACACGAACCAGGAAAAACTAGAAAAGAAATAAATGAAGAAATGGCAGACAAGCGTCGTCTTAAAAATTGTTATGGTGAACATATCAAACCAGTTCTTCCAGAAATGAAACAATATATTATTTTAAAAAAGCAGCTTTTCGAAGCGGATCAGTCAAGTTCAATTTTTACAAATGAACAGCTTTCTGAATTAAGAAAGAAAATTCTTCCAGAATTGCAAAAAGTTGATATTCAAACTGAAGAATTAGATAAATTCACTCAAAAATATCGGGAAGCAACAATAAAAATCGAAGATTATCGTCAAAAACAAGAAAAAAAGATGAAGGAATTAAGAATTTCAAATCCTTCAGAACTTCGTAATCTTGGTAGAAAAATTTCAATCCGTTTACAAGCTGCTCAACTGGAAAAAGAATTGAATATGAGTGTTGATGAAATCCGCGATATTTATACTCAAATTCAAAAAATTGATAGAAAACTTCATAAACTTGAATATGAATTTGAAAATAATGTTGATGAAATTTTAAAAATGGCTGAACAAATTGAATTTGGTCGAAAAATGATGGAAAAAGCAAAAAATCGTCTTATAAATGCAAACTTAAGACTTGTCGTTTCTATTGCTAAAAAATACACAAATCGTGGACTTCATTTTTTTGATTTAGTTCAAGAAGGAAATATCGGACTTATAAAAGCTGTAGAAAAATTTGAATATCGAAAAGGTTTTAAATTTTCAACTTATGCAACTTGGTGGATTCGGCAAGCAATTACCCGTTCAATTTCTGACCAGGCAAGAACAATTCGTGTTCCTGTTCACATGATAGAACAAATTAATAAAGTTGTTAGAGAAAGCAGACAGTTAATGCAAAAACTTGGAAGAGAAGCAACTGATGAAGAAATTGCTCAACAACTTGGCTGGCCTGTTTCAAGAGTAAAACAAGTAAAAAATGTTGCAAGAGAACCAATTTCGCTAGAAACTCCAATTGGAGAAGAAGAAGATTCTATTCTTGGAGATTTTATTGAAGATAAAGATGTTGAAAATCCAGCAAATCAAACTTCATTCAGATTACTTCAAGAGCAGCTTAGATCTGTTTTAAATACATTGCCACCAAGAGAACAGGAAGTTTTAAAAATGCGTTTTGGCTTGGAGGATGGATATTCTCTTACATTGGAGGAAGTTGGTCTTTATTTTGATGTTACAAGAGAACGTATTCGTCAAATTGAAGCTAAAGCTTTAAGACGACTTAGACATCCACGTAGAGCAAATGGTTTAAGAGATTATATTGAAAACTAAAATTTATTTGTTTATAGACTAAACGATGTAATTATTTTATACTAATCGGTATCTTTAAAAGCAAAAATATTAAAGATACCTTATATATTTATTTTTTAATGAGGAACCTTAGAAAATGGTAACAACAAAAGACTTTGATAACTTAAAAGAATTACAGGATATTCTTGTACAAAGATATGACTTAGAAAAGAAAGTAGAAGATGCTCCTCAGCAACTTTCCCAACAGGAAGGTCTTCTTTCAAGATTAAAGTCAGAATTTATCGAAAAAAATACTGAATATGATAGCATTAATGCTGTTGTAAATAATTTGAAAAAAGAACTTGATGAAATTGTAAAAATTCGTGAAAACGATGAACAAAAATTAAGTAGCATTGAAACTCATCGTGAATTTGATACTTTAGAAAAAGCTATAACTGAAGCTAAAAATAAAGAAGAAGTTATAAGAGCAAATCTTCACGAAGAAGAAAAAAAACTTGCAGAATTAAAAGATAAAATCAAAATTTCTGAAGAAATGATTAATGGTCAAGAATCGGATTTAAATGAAAGTAGAAAAATTTTAAATGAACAACTTGATCAGTATAATCAAAAATTATCAGAATTAAAAGAACAGGAATCAAAAATCACTCCAGAAATGGATCAGGAAATTTTATTTAAATTCCAAAGAATCATTCAAAGAAATTCAGAAGGTATTGTCGCTGTTAGAAATGGTGTTTGTACAGGTTGTCATATGATTCTTCCTGCACAATTTGCAAATACAGTTCGTAATGGTGATTCTATTATGTTCTGTCCTTATTGTTCTAGAATTTTATTTTATGAAGAAGTTCCAGAAGATGAAGCAGATGTTCATTTTGATATTTCTTCAGTTGGAAGTCTTTCAGATCTTGATGATGATTATGATTTAGACGATGAAGACGAATTCATGGATGATGAAGATTTAGAAGAAAACGAATTCGATGACGAAGAATCTGATGATGAAGACGAAGATGATGATTTTGATTCTGAAGAAGATTCCGACGAGGATGAAGATTAATTTTGTACAGATGGGATATGACCGCATTGTTATATCCTTATGATAAGATATTATAATGAGATAAAGTCCGGGCTCCTTCGGAAAAAATGCCGGATAATTACCGGGCATATTCGGATAGTTGTAAATTTTTTTTTGCAAAACTCCGTAATATGACAGATAGTGCAACAGAAATATTACCGCCAATAAAAAAAATTGGTAAGGGTGAAAAGGCAGTGTAAGAGACTACCGCATAGTTGGTAACAATTATGGCTTGTAAACCTCATTTGGAGCAAGACTAAGTAGCAGTTATGTTTTCCGAGCAGATACTGTGGGTAGGTTGCTAAAGTTAATTGGTAACAATTAATTCGGATAGATGGTCATTAGCGTATGCTAGACAGAACCCGGCTTATTGTCCCATCTGTTTTTTTTATAAAAATGAAACGAATTGAAACTTTTGAAAATGGAAATTATGCACGAAAAAAAAGTTACCTCTTATTAAAAATTTTAATAATATTAGGTATTTTGCTCTTTTTATGTACTCTCATTTTTTTAGGTAATTTTGTTTTTAAAAAAGTGCAATCAAATAAAGTTTCAATAAAATCTATAAAAGATGCTTGGGCTTCTTATGATTATGAATTAGTCTACGAACTTTCAAATTCTTTTCTTGATGAAAAACCTTATAATTATACAGCATTAACATATTATAGTTATGCTTGCTTTTTTCTAGCTCAATCACAAACTGATACACAGCAGGCACAAACTTTTTTAGATGAATGTATTACAAATCTTAGAGTTGCTCTTTACAATTGTTCATCAGCGTTAAAACCTCAACTTTACTATATGTTAGGAAAAACATATTTTTATAAAAATACAATCACAACTTATTATTATGCAGATTTAGCAGTAAAATATCTTCTTCTTGCAAAAGAAAATGGTTACGAAGCAGATGATATTGCTGAATATCTAGGGTTAAGTTATGCATCACTTGGAATGACAATGGAAAGTATTTCTGCTTTTACAGAAGCGTTGTTAGTTAGAGAATCAGATGCACTTTTACTTTCTATTGCAGAACAATATTTTAACGCAAAAGAATACGGTGCTGCAGAACAATATCTTTTTAGAGTTATAAAAAATAGTGAAAATTATGAAATTATTATAAAAAGTGAAAATTTATTAGGAGAAATTTATATTGCACAAGAAAAATATGATGATGCAATGGAACAATTTAATAAAGTTTTAGCAAAAAATGAAAATTCTGCTGACGCACATTATGGAATTGGTGTAATATATGAAAAACAAGGAAATATTGTGAAAGCACGTTTTGAATGGCGAAAAACTTTAAAAATTCAAGTAAATCATCCTGGTGCTTTACAAAAAATATCAAATTATTAAAATTAACTATAAACGGGAGGAAATATAATGGGATTATTTGACAGTTTTACAACTGATATTGGCATTGATTTAGGAACTTGTAACACTTTAATTTATGTTAGAGGTAAAGGAATTATAATTGATGAACCATCTGTAATTGCTGTAGAAAAAGGAACAAAACGAATTTTGGCAGTAGGAGCTGCTGCAAAATGTATGTTAGACAGAACTCCTGGAAATATTATGGCAATCAGACCTCTTGCAGATGGCGTTATTGCCGATATAGATAGCACTGAAAAAATGATAAAATATTTTATCTCAAAAATAATTCCAAGACATCATTTTTTTAAATCTGTTAGAATGAAAATAGGAATTCCTTCTTGTATTACAGATGTTGAAAGACGTGCAGTTATTGAAGCAGCATTAAAAGCGGGTGCAAAAGAAGTCGAAGTTATAGAAGAATCTAGAGCGGCTGCTATTGGTGCTAAAATTCCAATTTTTGAACCTGCAGGTCACATGATTTGTGATATTGGTGGAGGAACTTCAGAAATTTCTGTAATTTCTCTTGGAGGAATGGTTGTAACTCATTCAATTCGTATTGGTGGCGATAAATTTGATGAAGCAATTGTAAAACATGTAAAAAGTGTTCATAACTTGATAATTGGACAACCAGCTGCTGAAAGATTAAAAATCCAAATTGGAAATGCTGCTCCTGAAAAAACTATCGAAAAAATGGAATTAAAAGGAACTGATGCTATTACTGGTTTACCAAGAAGATTGGAAATTGATAGTGTTGAAGTTCGTGAAGCTTTAAAAGAACCTGTAACAAAAATCGTTGATGAAATAAAAATCGTTTTGAGTGAAACTCCTCCAGAATTAGCGTCCGACATTATTGAAAGAGGAATTGTTATGACTGGTGGCGGTTCTATGTTAAAAAAACTTCCAGATTTAATTTCAAAAGAAACTGGTGTTCCCGTTATTTTGGTTGAAAAACCTTTGGAATGTGTTGCAATTGGTGCTGGAGAAGCGTTTGAATTATTTAAAGATATGACATCAGAACGCTCTATTTATGACAGTTTAAATGATTAGAATTTTTTTATGTCAATAAAACGTAATTCTTTTTTTAAATTTAAATTTTCAGATTTTCTCTTTATTGTTCTTGTTATAATTTCTTCTGTGATGTTAACATTTAGTTCTGGAAAATTTGTGATAAATTTTAAAAAAATTGGATTTTCTGTAGTTTCTTCCATAGAAAAAGCATTTCATTATGTTTCTGATGGAGTAGTAAATACTGTAAATTCTGTTGGCGAATTACGAAAATTAAAAAAAGAATACAATGAACTTGTTATAAAACTTGAAAATTATGAACAAATGCAACGTTCAAATGCTGATATACGCAAAGAAAATGAAAGATTAAGAGAACAATTAGATTTTTCCATTTCTTTAGATGAAAAAAATATTCCTGCTCAAATTATTTCAAGAGATTTAGATAATGCCTATGCTTATTTAACAGTTGATAAAGGTAGTGTAAATGGCATTAAAAAAAATATGCCTGTAGTTGCATATCAAAATGGAAACAAAGGTCTTGTAGGAAAAGTCGTTTCTATAGGAACTTTTACATCTCAAATTATGCCAATTTACAATTTGAATAATATGGTTTCTGCACGAATTCAACAAACTCGAGATTTGGGACTTGTTTCTGGAATGGGAAGTCAAGATAATCCTTTAAAAATGCAATATATCCGAAAAAGAATTTTAGATTCTCTTCATTATGGTGATATTGTTGTTACTTCTGGAGAAAATAATAATTATATGAAAGATATTCCAATTGGAACAATTTCTAAAATATCATCACAAGCATATAGTTCAACTCTTGACATTGAATTAACTCCGATGATTGATTTTAATAGATTAGAAAATGTGATTATTGTAAATCAAAAAGAATTAAATGATAAGAAAAATCTTTCTTTGGAGGAAAAATGATAATAAAATCGACTTTTATTAGTACTTTTATTTTATTATGCGTTCTTGTAATTGAATCCTCAATATTATCAAATTTTTCTTTTTTGATTGTTGTTCCAGATTTAATTTTAATTTGTTCTATATATTTTTCTTTATTGAATGGAAGATTTTTTGGAGAAACAACAGGTTTTATTTCTGGTTTATTACTTGATTTTTCAACTGGAATACCTTTTGGTTTTAATTGTTTGATAAGAACTATAATTGGTTATATTTTTGGTTTCTTTTCAGAATCTGTGATTTTAAAAGGAACAATTATTCCAATGATAAGTGTAGCTATTGGAACTTTTTTAAAAATCCTCCTTATGTATTTAGCAAGATTTTTCTTCCCAAATGTAAATATTTATCTTCCAAGTATTTTTTCTTATGAATTTTTATTTGAATTAGTTTTTAATGTAATTTTATCACCATTTATATTTAAATTTTTAAATCTTTTTGTCAAAAATATTTCCATCACATCAATAAAGGAAAAAATTGATGGCATTCAATAGTTCAAAAATTAATAAAAATATAAAAGTTTTATTTCTACTTATTTTAGTTTGCTTTTTCTTTTTTTTGTATGGATTCAAACTTTATACTTTACAAATTTTGCAAGGAGAAGTTTATCGTTCGCAATCAAAAATTATTTCTAGCCAAGTAAAAAGTTTACCTGCTCAGCGCGGAGAAATTTTTGATAGAAACGCAAATCTTCCAATGGTAATTAATACCGAAACTTTTGCTGTTTCCGTAATTCCTGGAGAAATTCCTTCTGGACGTTATGATACAGTTATTTCAAAACTTGCAAAATTTTTAGATGTTCCAAAATCTCAAATCGATAATAAAATTACAAGAAAAAAAACATATTCTTCAATAGAAGTTAAATCAAATGTTGATTTCTCTGTAATTTCAAATATAGCAGAAAATCTTTCAGAATTGCCAGGTGTTTCTTGGAGTTCAAAACCTCAGAGGAATTATCAGCATACAAAATCACTTTCTCATATAGTTGGATATGTTGGAGATATTTCTCAAGAAGAATTTACTTTACTTTATAATAAAGGATATTCTAGAAATTCTATAGTCGGAAAAACTGGTATTGAAAAACAATATGATAATTTGCTTCAGGGAACTCCAGGACAAATAATGTCTACTGTTGATGTTCACGGAAAAATCATTTCTGATACGCCAGTTGTTGAACCTCCAAAAATGGGAAATAATCTTGTTTTAACAATAGATTCAAATGTTCAAAAATTAGCAGAAGAAGCGTTAGGAAATAGGGTAGGTGCTGTTGTTGTATTAAAACCGACAACAGGAGAAGTTCTTGCAATGATAAGTTATCCTTATTTTGATAATAATATTTTTAATTCTGATGACTCTTCCGCTGATTATAATAAATTAATAAATGATGAATCAAAACCTTTATTTAATCGTGCAGTTCAGTTTTCATATCCGCCAGCTTCAACTTTTAAAATTGTAATGTCTGCTGCAATGCTTCAGGAAAAAGCGTTTCCATCAAATAAAAAAATTGAATGTAAAGGTTCTATGAAATATGGTGGACGTGTTTTTCATTGTCATATTCACGAACCAGGTCATGGTTGGCTTGATATGAAAAATGCAATGGCTCAATCTTGTGATGTTTATTATTGGACGATTGGTCGCGACTATCTTGGAATTGAAAAAATTGCATCTTATGCGAGAGAATTTGGTTTTGGAAAAAGTGCACAAATTGATTTACCATCTCAAGTTTCTGGTAGAGTTCCTACAGCAGAATGGAAATTTAAAACTTTTAATGAACGGTGGATGGGTGGTGATACAATGTCTTGTTCGATTGGACAAGGTTATATGGAAGCAACACCTTTACAACTTGCAAATATGATAGCAATGGTTTCTAATGAAGGTGTTATTTATAAACCTCATCTTTTAAAAGAAGTTCGTGATTCAGAAACAAATGAAATTATTCAAACAGTTAAACCACAAGTTTTAACAGAATCTACAATTGATGAATCTGTTTGGAAAGAAGTTCAAGAAAGTTTAAGATATACAGTTACAGATGGAACTCCTCAATATCCTATGAATAATAAAGTTGTTCAAATAGCATGTAAAACAGGAACTGCCGAAGTTGATGGTTTTAAAAATAGCTGGCATTCTTGGTTGGTTGCCTATGCTCCTTATGATGCTCCTCCTGAAGAGCGAATTTGCGTCGCAACTATTGTAGAAGCGGTAAATAAATGGGAATGGTGGGCTCCTTATTGTACAAATATCATTATGCAAGGATATTTTGCAAATCAAACTTGCGATGAAGCAATTGATGCTTTAGGTTTTAGATGGTTACAAAGACAAGGTACAAGAAGAGAATAAAAAATGAAAAATAAAATTTTATCAATGTTTGATTATTTATTACTTATAGCAGTTTTTACTCTTGTAGTTTTAGGAATAATGTTTATTTATTCCTCTTCAATAAATTCTGAAGGAATTTCTGTAACAAATGAATATATAAAGCAAATAATTTGGGCTATTTTAGGATTAATCGTAATGATTTTTGTAACAATTTACGATTACAGAAAATCAGAGAAAATTGCTCATTATTTTTATTATACTTTGATTTTTTTGTTAGTTTTAGTTTTAATTCCTCACGTTGGAAGAAAAGTAAACGGTGCAAGAAGTTGGTTAGGAGTAGGTGATATAGGATTTCAACCATCTGAATTTGGAAAAGTTTTTTATATATTATTTTTAGCAAAATATTTAGATGAATCAGAAAATATTTCTCCATTGAAAAGATTCTTTTTTGCAGGATTAATTGCTTTAATTCCGTTCGGCTTAATAATGATTCAGCCAGATATGGGAACAGCTAGCGTTTATTTTCCAATTTTTATAATAATGTGTTTTATTGCAGGAATTCCCGTAATTTATATTTTATATGTTTTATTAGTTGCTATTTTAACAATATTTTTCACAATTCTTCCTGTTTGGAATGAAGAAATTAGAGCAACTCCATTAAAAATTATTACTATTTTAACTAATATTAATTTACGATTTATACTTACTGCAGCAATTGCTTTAATTACAAGTATTGGTATTGTTGTAAGAAGATATTTTCATGGACCTAAATATTTTAAATGGATAGCATATTTTTCTTCAATAATAACTTTATCATTGATTTTTTCAACTTTAACATCAAAAATTCTAAAACCTTACCAAATTATGAGATTGATTATTTTTATAAATCCGAATGTAGATCCAAGAGGTGCTGGTTGGAATATTATACAATCAAAAATTGCAATTGGTGCTGGAGGAATGTTTGGACAAAGTTATTTACATGGAACACAAAGTCATTATCGATTTCTTCCACAACAAAGTACAGATTTTATTTTTAGCATTTTATCAGAAGAATTAGGATTTGTTGGCGGATTAATTGTTTTTGGATTATATCTTTTTATTTTAGTAAAAATCTTATTTTTGATAAAAAAATGTTCAAATAGATACGGTTGCTATATTACTTCAGGAATTTTTGCAATTTTTTCATTTCACTTTTTAATTAATGTTGGAATGGTTATGGGAATTATGCCTATTACAGGAATTCCATTACTTTTCTTATCTTACGGTGGTTCTTCATTACTTACAGCTATGACATGTATAGGTCTTCTTATGAGTATAAGATACCGATTAAAAGATTTTAAATAAGTTGATTTTTTGTAAACGAAAGGGAAGATAAAATAGATATTCTTTGGTAGACAGAAGATATATTATGAAGAGTTATATAGAGAATTACACGCAGACATTAATTTATTTTTTAATCATAATCTTGAAAGTTTTTCTCGTATAAATTCTGATTTTTCTTTTAATCCAATTTTTCCTAATTTTATAAAAATTGCATTTGGCTGAGTTGGAACCATTCTTACGGTTGCTGGATTTTCTTTTATTAAATTTAAAATTCTATTTATATTAATATTTGAAAATTGTGTAAATTCAACTCTAACTTCACCTTGTTTTTCTTTTATAGAACTGATTGCAAGTTTTTTACATAAAATACGAATTTCTGCCAAAGCCAATAAACTAGAAACTTCATCTGGTATTGGACCGAATCTGTCTGAAAGTTCATTTAGTACTGAATTAAATTCTGCTTCTGTTGTAACAGCTGCAATTTTTTTGTAAACTTCCATTTTTATTTGTGGATTTGAAATATATGAATCTGGAATAAATCCTGTGTATTCAAGTTCCATAAGAACTTCATTTTGTTCTCTATAAGTTTCTTGATAATCTTTCTCAGACATTAATTTATTTACGGCTTCATTTAATAATTTTACATATAAATCAAATCCGACTGAATAAACATTTCCAGATTGATCTCGTCCTAAAAGATTTCCAGCTCCTCTAATTTCCATATCTTTCATTGCAATCTTAAAACCGCTTCCTAATTCTGTAAAGTCAGAAATAACTTGTAAACGCTTCATCGCAATTTCGCTTAAAACTTTATTTTCTGGATAAAGCAAATATGCATAGGCTTGTCTATCACTACGACCTACTCTTCCTCTAAGTTGATATAATTGTGAAACGCCGTACATATCTGCTCTATCAATTATGATTGTATTTACATTTGGAATATCGATTCCATTTTCAATAATTGTTGTCGCAATCAAAACATGAAATCCGCCCATCTTAAAACGATGAAAAATATCATCAAGTTCATTACTTGTCATTTTTCCATGAGCAACATCGACTAAAACTTCAGGACAAATTGTTTCAATTTTTTTTCTAACTTCCAAAAGAGATTCAACTCGGTTGTGAAGATAAAAAATCTGTCCACCACGTTCAATTTCTCTTCGTATTGCTTGAGAAACTCTTTCGTCAGTATATTCATCAATAACAGTTTCTATTGGTTGCCTATTTTGAGGAGGCGTTGTTAAAAGACTCATATCTCGAATTTTCAAAAGACTCATGTGCAAAGTTCTTGGGATTGGAGTTGCTGACATTGTAAGACAATCTATATTATTTTTTAAAACTTTTAAGCTTTCTTTATCTTTTACACCAAATCGTTGCTCTTCATCGATAATCATCAATCCTAAATTTTTAAATTTTACATCTTTTTGAATAATTCTGTGAGTTCCGACTAAAATATCAACTTCACCAAGAGCAAGTTTTAGGAGAATTTTTTTCTGTTCTGCAGGAGAAACAAATCTTGAAAGTCTTTCAATTTTTACAGGAAAATTTTTAAATCGTTCTACACAAGAATCATAATGTTGTTCTGCAAGAATAGTTGTTGGTGCAAGAAAAGCAACTTGTTTTCCGCCCATTACTGCTTTAAAAGCCGCTCGCATTGCAAGTTCTGTTTTTCCATAACCAACATCACCACATACAAGTCTATCCATAGGAATTGGTTTTTCCATATCTTTTTTTATTTCTTCAGTAACATTAATTTGGTCTACAGTATCTTCATAGGGAAAAGCTGCTTCAAAAGCAGTTTGCCATTCTGTGTCTTTTGGATATGCAAATCCGACTGAAGCTTTTCTACGCGAATACAAATCTATTAATTTTTGTGCTAATTCTTCAACTGCTTTTTTTACTTTATTTTTTCTAGTTTCCCAAGATTTACTACCAATTCTGTCTAATCTCGGTTTTTCACCTTCATTTCCGATGTATCTTTGCACTAAATTTACTTGTTCTATAGGAACAAATGCAAATTCTTCATCAGCATATTCAAGTTTGATATAATCTCTCTCATTTCCCATCGCTTTTACACGTTCAATACCAAGAAATTTTCCAATTCCCCAATTAACATGAACAACATAATCGCCAGGATTTAATTCAACAAAAGTATCGATTGCTGATGATTTTGCTTTTGTGTTTGTAGATTTTGCAACATATTTTCTACGACCAAAAATTTCATTTTCTTGAATTACAATAAGTTTGATTTCTGGAATACTAAAACCAGCTGAAACAGATTTAGGAATTAAAGTAATATTTTTTTTATTATTTTCTGATTGCGTAAAATCCTTAAAAAGTTCATTTAATCTTAAAAGTTGATTTTCATTATCTGCATAAATAAAAACATTCCAATCATCATCTTGAAATTTTTTAAATTCATCTTTTATAAAATTTATATTTCCAAAAAAACTTCTTGCAGGTTCTGTAGAAAAACAATAATCAAATTCTGTATTTTCTGTTAAAACTGTCTTAAAATTTATACATTTTAAATGTTTTTCTAGTAAATTTTTAAAATCTTCAAGAATTTCATCAGGACTTAAAACAGGAAGATTTTCTCTATTTTTTCTATAAAGACCAGAATATTCTCTTTCAATTGTAAGTTGTCCGTTTATCATTCTGTCATAATCACTTACAAAAATGAAATTCTCATCACTAATATAATCTAGCAATGTGTAAGTTTTATCCCAAAGAAGTTGATAAAAAAGTTCCTCACCTTCACTTTCTTTTGCGACACTTAATTCAGTTAATAAATTTTCTTTATATTCAAGTGCTTTTTCTGTAAATTTTAAATGGACATTTTTTTCGGTTACAGCAGAATCTTCAGAAAGCCCTTCTTCATTATATTTATCAAATTTTTCAGAAAGATTTTTTATTAATTCATCAGTCCAAATTACTTCTTTCATTGGATAAATTGTAAGATTTTCTAAAGATGCAACCGTAACTTGATTATCTGTTTCAAAAGTTTTTATAGCTTGAATTTCATCAAAATCGAAAATAATTCTAGTTGCATAAGCATCATTTGGTAAAAAAACATCAAGAACTTCACCTCTAAGACTAAATTCTCCACGAACATTAACTTTTGGAACTCTTACGTATCCAATTTCTGATAATTTAGCAGCAATTTTTACAGTATCAATTGTATCTTTTAGAGAAAGTGTAAAAGAAAGTGATTTTAAATAATTTGGTGGTGGCAAATGTGATAAAAAAGAACGTTGTGTAAAGATAAAAATTCGGATTTTAGGATTAAAAGTTATTTTTTGTTCTCGAAATAAAAGTTTAGAAAGAACGCCCGCTCTTTTTCCAAAAACAATTGAACCTTTTGCTGCTCCTCTGTAAGGAACCATTCCCCAAGTTGGAAAATTATAAATTTCAGCTTCTGAAAATATTGTTTTTAAATCTTCCGAAATTTCATTTGCTTCATGCTCTGTTGGAACAATTATAATTAAATCTGAAGAAAATAATTCATATTTTTGAGATGTTGAATATTGTGCATTTTGGAGAGCCTTAAAATGTGATGCTTTGCAAAAATTTTTAGTAAAATATGAGAAAAAACTCCCCTGAATTCCTTGTATATTAACAGGAAATGATGATGAGGTTATAATTGAATTTGTAATATCTTTAAATTTCTGCCAATTATTTAATAAATCTTCAATAGAATTTAAGGATTTCATTTTTACTTACCGATAATAAAAATATAAATGTTTTTAAGGAGAAAATTTTGAAATTTCGAAAAACACTTGCTATTATATCAATTCTTTTTAGTTTTGCACAGTCTAATTTTTTTGCTCAATCTTTATCTAAAGAAGATTTCTCAAATACAGAAATTTCTATAAAATATTATAATAAATCAATTTATTATTTGGGAAATAAAGATGATTTTCCTATTTATGTACATATAACAATCAAAAATAATGGTACTGAAACTCTCAGATTTAAACTTGCTGATGATAGAGCGTTTAGTCTTGATATTAATGCCTACACCGTAAAGAATAAAAAACTTTCTCAAACTGAAAATTTAATCGAAAAAAGAACAACAAATAATACAGTTTATTTTAGAGAAATTTCTCTTGAACAAGGTGAAGAATATTCTTTTGTTGAAAATGTAAAAGATTACCTTAATATTGAAGAATCTTCTGTTTATTATTTAGATTTTACTTTTTACCCAGAATTGTATAAATCAAAATATCTTTATTTAAAATCAAACAGATTGACACTTGAAGTAAGACCTTCTCCATCAAGTGCTTCTTCTACATTCATTCCTGTTCAAGATAAAAGTTTAGAAATCTTAAATCCAGAAAATTTATCTCCTGATAAAGTTGTTGAACAAACTATTATTGCAAGACAAAAATCTTTATGGGATCAATATTTTCTTTATATGGATATTGAAAATCTTTTAAAAAGAAATTCTTCCCTTGCAAAAAGATACACAGCTGCATCTGCACAAGAAAGAGACCGTTTACTTACGTCTTTTAAAACAGATTTAATGCAATCAAAAATAGAAAATGATATTGTTGCTGTTCCTGAAAAATTCCAAATAGAAAGAACAACTTATACACCAACGGAAGGTTCTGTAAGTGTTATTGAATGGTTTAAATATCCTAATTTTAGTGAGAAAAAACGATATACTTATAAAGTTCGGCAACGGGAAGGAATTTGGCAAATTTATGATTATATTGTAGTAAATTTAGGTACTGAGTAGATGAAAGAAAAAAAAGAAGCAAAATTTTTTTGTGAAAGTTGTGGTTCTGAAGTTCCTAAAAATGCAAAATTTTGTCCAGTTTGTGGAAAGTTTTTTGCTTCGGTTCGTTGTCCTCAGTGTGGAAAAATTGGTTCTGTAAGTGAGTTTAAAAACGGATGTACAGTTTGTGGATATGCTATGCATCCGTCATCAAATATAAATTCAAAAAAAGATTTAAAATCAAATTATGATGAAATAAAAAATAAAAAAAATGATTCAAGTCTTCCTGTTTGGATTTATGTTTGTACTTTTTTTGTTTTAATAATTTTGGTGATAATTCTTTACAGTTGTTTAAAATAAATACCCGAAAGGAGACTTGAACTCCTATGAATTACTTCACTTGGACCTGAACCAAGCGCGTCTACCAATTCCGCCATTCGGGCAAAAAATGATAATTAAATATACCAAATATCACCACAAATATCAATTTTATAAGCACAAAAATTCATTTCAGATTTATCTTTTTCTTGACAGATATTATAAACAGGATCTGAAATTATCGGTAAACCTAGCCAAGTTAAATGACTTCGTATTTGATGTTTAAATCCATTTGTTATAGAAGCTTCAATCTGGATTTTTTTTTCATTTTCTGAAAGAATTTTTACTTTTGTAGAATAGATTTTTTTTTGTTCAACTTTTTTCAAAACTTGTTTTCCGCAATTTTCAAAAACAGGACGAACTTCCTTTCTTCCAACTCCATAATGTCTAAAATAAGATTTTACAAGATATTCTTTTTGGAATTTAGAATATTTTTCAATTTGAGGAGGATATCCTTTTAGTGTTTGTAAAATTTCTGGTTTATATTCACAAAGTGCCTTATAATATTTTTTTATTTTATTTTGTTTTTGGAGTTCCAATAATTTTTCATAAGATTCTTGAGTTGCAGCAATAATAATTAATCCACTTGTTACTGTATCTAATCTGTGAATTAATCCATGTTCAATTTTTTTTCTTCCATTTACATTTAAAATTTGCGGATATTTTTGTGCAACTTGAAAAAAAATATTATTTGTATCATTTTCTGATAGCGGAGCACTTGGAAGTCCAGAAGGTTTATAAACAATTAAAAAAGGTTTTTCTTTTGTAATTTCTTTTATAATTTTCATAATAATTCTGTCCTAACAAATTTTTCTTTTAGTTTTTTTTCAATTTCACGAAATCTTTTTGGAACAGGAGTTATAAAAGTTGAAAATTCTTTTTTTTGTGGTAAACGAATTTTTAATTTTTTTGAATGAAGCATTAAACTTGCATTAGGAAAAAGTTTATCTGGCTTGTTATAAATGCTATCACCAAGAATTGGACAACCTAGAAATTTCATGTGAACGCGAATTTGATGAGTTCTTCCAGTTTTTAATCTTACTCGAATTAAAGAATAATTTCCGTAACAACAAATACAATGATAAATTGTTCTTGCAAATTTTCCATCATCACTGTCAGTCACAGCTTTAAATCTATGTCTATTTTTTGGATCGCGTATTATTTGAGTACGAATATCGCCCGCTTTTGCAGGTGGTTTTCCTGTACAAATTAAAATATATTCCTTTTGTAGTTTTTTTTCTTTGAATTGATTTTGTAACCATTCTTCAGCTTCTCGATTTTTTGCCGTAATTAAAATTCCAGAAGTTTCTTTATCTAATCTATGCACAATTCCAGGTCGTCTACGCTGTAAAATTTCAGAACTATTTCCGTCCTTTAATTGAACAATACTTTCTCTTCCCCAATGATATAAAAGTGCATTTACTAAAGTTCCGTTCCAATTTCCACAAGCAGGATGAGTAACCATTCCTTGAGCTTTATTTACAACTGTAACATCATTATCTTCATAAATTATATTTAAAGGAATATTTTCAGGTTCTATATTATCAGGAATATTATCTTCCCATTGAATATCAATTTGGTCTCCAGCTTTTATTTTTTGAGAAAGTTTTACTTTTTTACCATTTACAAGAATTTCTGTAACTCCACTTTTTAATTTTGAACGATTCATTCCATTTGGCAAATTTGCAATATATTTATCGAGACGTTCATTATTTTTATATTCAGGAGGAACTTTATTACTAAAAAATGGCATTATTCAAGAAACTCCACTTCATCACTTTCTTCAGAATTTATTTTATTTTTTGATTCAATTTTTATGGCTTCAGGGTCTTCATCAATAGGCGTGATAAAAATATTTCTTTGATTTTCTGATTTTTTTTTTCTCGTAGATGAGCGTTTTATTTTTCTTATAATAAAATCTGAAATACCAATGCAAGAACTAATTCCAAGTGAAGTTAAAATCAATTTTACTTGTTCATCTTGAGTATATGAAGCAGTATTAAATGGTGAATAAGTTTGTGATTTTCCATTTGCAACTCTAATTCCTGCATAAACAAGATTAACATCTAGCATAACAAAAGGCATAGAACCTAAAGTTAGGATTTCAAATCTTCTTAAATCTTTTAATGCTTCTGGAAATTCGTCTTTTTCATAAGGTTTTGGCACTGTTGATTCACAATATAATGATGAGGAAATTTGTGAAAATAATAAAATTAATAATAAAAAAAATCGATTTTTTTTCATTTGCTATAATTTCGTTCTCCAAAAATGGCAGTTCCAACTCTAACTAAAGATGAACCTTCTTGAATTGCAATTTCAAAATCTCCAGACATTCCCATAGAAAGTTCATTTAAATCTAAATTTGGAAATTTTAATTTTGCTTCTTGCTGTATATTTTTTAATGATTGAAATGATTTTCTTATAAGATTTTCATCATTCGTAAAAGGAGCCATTGTCATAAATCCTTTTGTTTTTATGTGTACAAATTTTCCTTTTGAAATAAAATCTAAAGATTCAAATAATTCTTCTTTAGAAGTATAACCACTTTTAGAATCTTCTGCGGTATGTATTTCAAAAAAGATATTTATATTTTTATCAATTTTTTCACATTGTTTTTCAATTTCTTCAATTAAATCTAATCTATCAACAGATTCTATACAAGATGCAATTTTTACAGCTTTTTTCACTTTATTTAATTGCAAATTTCCTATAATGTGAAGTTCTATTTTTGGCTGATATAAAAATAATTCTTCAAATTTTTGGCACGCTTCTTGCACACGATTTTCACCAAATAAAAATTGTCCTGCATCAATCGCTTTTTTTATTTCTTCGACTGTGTGAAATTTACTTACAGCCATAAGTTTTACTGAATTTTCAGAACGATTTGATTTTATTTCTGCATTGTGAATTTTATTTTTTATTATAGAAAGATTTTCACTTATATTCATTTTTTACCAACATTATAAGAATTTAAAATATCAGATAGATTTAGCATTTGTTCGATTGTTAAAACTTCTGCTCGTTTCATAAAATCTATTTTTGCTTTTTCAAGACACTCTAAAGTAAGTTCATTATTTTTTAAAAATTCATTTAAATTATTTCGGACAGTTTTTCGTCTTGAAGAAAATAATGCTCTTTGCATTTTCATAAATAAAGAAATATTTTCACAACAAGGAAAATTTTGTTTTTTCGTTAAAACGACAACTCTTGAATCAACATTTGGTTTTGGCCAGAAATTTCCGCCAGATAAATCAAATAAAGATTTTACATCATACGCCCAATTACATAAAACTGAAAAAGATGAATAATTTTCACTGTTAGGTTTTGCACTCATTCTAAGGGCAACTTCTTTTTGCACTGTAAAAACACATTTTTCAAAACGAACGTTATTTTCGATTGTATCTGCAATAAGAGTTGCCGCTATATTATAAGGAAGATTTCCAAAAAAACGATTTGGAATTGCTGATTGAGATAGATTTTTTTTCCAAGTTTTTAAAACATCACCTTCAACAATTTTTAATTTTTCCGATTTTACATATTCTTCAAAAAAAAGTGGCAATAAAGATGTAAAACCTTTGTCTATCTCAAAAACTGTTAAGTTTACTCCCCTATTAAGAATTTCATTTGTCATTGCACCTAAACCAGGTCCTACTTCCCAAACAGACATATTTTTTTCAAGTTCAAGTGCATCAACAATTTTTATGCGAGCATTTTCATTTAACAAAAAATTTTGACCAAATTTTTTTTGCATGGAAAATCCGTGTTCTTCCATAAAATTTTTTAGTGCAATTGATGAATTATAATCAGGGTGATTCAAAACTTATCCTTGGAGCTAACGAAAAAAAGCCCACTAAATATTTTATTATAGTATACTCAAAATTTAATAAAATTCCACTATAACTAGATAAAATTGGAAATATCAAACTAATTATAATAAAAAATAAACCTGAATAAATAAAAATTGAAATTAAAGGAGAAATAACGGTTGTTGCAATAATTCCGATTGGGCTGAAAGTTCCAAATAATTTTAAAGAAATTGGTGCTGTAAAAATTTGTGCTCCTGTTGAAGATGATAAACTAGAAGCAATAATTTTTGGAGTAAAAAATGAATAAATTCTTAAGAAAAAATTATTTGTTAATAAAATTCCAAATAAAGCACCATAAGATAATATAAAGCCATAATTTTTTATATCAGATGGTGAAATAATAGATTGAAAAATAAAAGAAAAACATAAAATTATAATCATATCAGTTTTTTCTACAGAAGCCATTGATGCAAAAATCAAAAGAATACTACAAATAAATGCTCTTAACAATGAAGGAGAAAATCCTGCAAACCAAACAAAAATAATTAATGCAATTATTCGAATAATAAAAGTAATTTTTTTTCTATTTATCCGTTCTCCAAAAAAAATTGCAATTGCAGAAAACATTGAAAGATGCATTCCTGATAACGCTAAAATATGCGAAAGCCCAGAATTTTTAAAACTTTCAGAAACAGAAGATTCTGTGTATTCTCTTTGTCCACTCAGTAAAGATAATAAGAGTCCTCCTGCCCCATTCCAACTATGCATAAGTCTTTTGAACTGTAGACGACATAATGCTCTAAAATAATCTATTTTACCAAAAATATTTTTTTCCCAAGTATTTTCAAGACAATTTTCTACAATAAAAAAATCTCCAAAAAATTTTCCCTTAAAAGTATAATTTCCACCAGCTTCATATAAAAATGCATTTTTTTTATTTATTAAAGTATAAAGTTTTCCTGGAAAATGAGCTTCTACTAAAATTGAAGGAATTAAAATTGTAGATTTTCCAGTTGCGTTTGCTTTTGAATTTTTAAAATCTTTTACAAACAATAATTCAAAATTTGCAGAATAATTTTTTCCGCTAGAAGATTTTACTGGTGAAGAAAGTAATTTTCCTGAAATTTCAACAATATCATCTTTGTAAAAAACTGAATCATAAGATTTCTGAAATGAAATGGAGAATAAATTAGAATAAAAAATTATACAAAGAAAAATTACACTTAAAAAAATAGGATTTGTAAAATATCTTTTTACCATCTTAGTCCTGCCAGTGCTTCGCGAGCTGCTGACAAAACTGATTCTGGATAATCAAGATAAGTAACCGCAAGAAGTGAATCAAATGCAGATTTATCGCCAATAGCACCTAAAGTTTTTATAACAGTAAGAATCACATCAGAAGAAATTTCTTCATTCTGCTCTTTTTTACTGTTTAATTCTTCAAGATACTTTGAAAGTGGCAGAACTGCATTTAATGGTGCAATATTACTTAACGAACTAATAACAATTTGCATATCATAATTAGTAAGTTTCTTTTCTGAATATAAAATTTTAGAAAAATCAAAATAAGACAAAGCAATTGCAGAAGCTCTTGTCCAATTATTGTCATTTAAAATTTCTAATGCACTTAATTGAAGTTTTACATAATCATCAGTAATTCTTGAAGAATCATCTGATAATAATATAGACTCATTTAGTACGTTTTCGGCAATTTCACAAGCAGAATTTTTAGAAATTTTTGTATTATTTTTTGCAAGATTAAAAATTGCTGTAATTTTATTTATATCTTTTTGGTGAATAATATTTAAAACTTCATTCATTGAGATTGGAATTAGAGAAACAAGTGCATTTTCTATATTTTGAAAATAATCTGCATTTTTTTGATTATTCCACAATGTATAAAGAATTAAAAAAGTTTGATTATTACCAATATTTTCAAATGCCGTCAAAATTGACTTTAAAACACTTGAATCAATTTGATTAAGACTATTTTTTGAAATATATGAATTTAAAATAGCGGTAAAATTATTGTAGTTTAAAATATCTTTTTGAGAAACAACTTTTGAAATAACTGCAGTTTGAACAGTTGCACTACTTTCATATTTTGTAAATAAATCTATATATTTATTCATAAGAACAAATTTTTGCGTTTCCGAAAGTAAAGATGATACATAATCATTATTAATTGAAAGAATTGTTGCAACCGCTAAAGCATCTAAATCTCTATCATTTCCGATAATTTCTTTATTGTTAAGAACAAAATCTAATGCGTTTTCACAAAGCCACCAAGCCTCTTCTCCAGTTGCTTCTTTTACCGCAGATGTTTTTTCTGAAATATTACCTTTTAAATATTTTATTTTTAGTGATTGTGAAAAAATATTTATTGATAAATTTGTAAAAATTAAAATTATAATTATCTTTTTTATCATATTTTCCTCATTCATTATCAAATTTAATATCAAAATTATCTTGAGTTTCTATTTTTAAATTATTATTTTCTGTTGAAGTTACATCATCATTTTTTTGAGATTCTTCTTTTTGTTTTTCATTATCAATTTCATTTGATAAAACATTTTCTAAATCTTCATTATCAGAATCTGTTTGATTAATTGCTTCTAAAATCTCTTTTTCATTTTCTGGTAAAGTATTATAAACAAAACTTAGAATTTCATTTTTCATCGCTTGTTCAATGTGTGTACATTCAAAGTGCAAAATAGAAAGATTTTCATGTTCATTATATTCAACAGTTCTAACAATTCCAAACATAACGATAATCATTTTTTGTATTGTAAATTGAAGTTTTATCTGAATATTTTCAACACCTTTTCCACCAATTTTTATCATTGCACCAGATTCTGAAATATCTAAAATCAAACATTTATAACCACTTTTTGTTTCAATTTCTGTAAAATTTGAAATTTGTTTTCTTATAATATAAAGTTGCCCATAAATTTCACAAGGAACACGAACAGATTTTCTTTTTTGTGTTCTAACTAAATTATTAGATTGATTTAAAAATAAAGAAGATTTTCCAATATAAAGTCCACTTTGAGTTACAGTTGTGTCAAAAACATAGCGGGCATCACCTTTTCGCCATAAATAAATGCTTATAACTTTTCCAACCCATTCTTCTGCGGGAACTGTAATTATTCCTTTTTGAGTTGGAACATCAATTACAATTTGTTTTCCATTTTCTATGATTTTTGAAGCAAAAACTCCTTTTCCAGGAAAAATAATTCTTAAAACCTGACCTTTATCTAAACTAGAAGTTGATGATAAACCTTTTTTTTCGTCAGATTGATTTTGAATTTTTGTACGATAATTATAAAGTTTTGTCATTAAATTTTGATGTTGTGCAGATAATTTTTTTCCATCTGCAGAAGCTTGAGTATTTATTTGTGCTATACAACGATTTAAAGACGGCATTGACCAAAATAAAGAAGTCGGTTGTTCTAAATCACAAAGTTGTGCAACTTTATAAAGTAAGAATAAATCTCCAATTGAAAATCCTGAATCAAATCCTGTTATAAAAAAATTGATTTTGTCTTTTAAAATTGAATATAAAAATGTTAGTAAAATAATAATGCCAATAATTACAAAGATTGCAATTAAAATGTACACAAAAACTCCTATTTTCTATATAATAACATAAAAACTATGAAAAAACATTCTTTTGCACTTCAAATTATAATATTTTCTATAATTTTTCTTTCTTTTATTTTACCACCTTTTTTTATAACTTCAAATAATTATAATCAAAATACATTTCAAATTTGGAATTTCCCTTTTGGTCAATTTATAAGATTTATTCTTGTAATTATTTTTTTCATTTTTTTTATCGATGAAAAAGATTCTTCTAAAAAAAATATGCCTAATTTTAGAAAAATCAGTTTTTTTAATTTTTTTTCAACTGCAGTATTTGGATTTTCTTTTTTGTTTTTTATCTCTTTAATTTTTAAAATTATTTCGATTAAAAATATAAATTTATCAAACAAAATTGTAGTTGAAAGACCAAAAGATTTTTTACAAATTCTATTTGCTATTCTTACATTTATATTTAGTGCAAGTTTTGAAGAAATCATTTATAGAGCGTATTTTCCTGATGCGTTATTAAATATTTTTAATTATGAAAAAATTGAAAACAAAGCAAAGAAAAATATTTTGAGAATTTTTTGTGAAATCTTAGGAATTTTAGTTTTTGCTTTCGCTCATTTTTACGCTGGAATTCTTTCCACCATAAATGCTGCTTTTGCTCATTGTATTTTGAGAATTCTTTATATCAAACATAAAAATATTATTGGAAATATATGTGCTCATTCACTTTATAATATTTTAATTTTATTCATATTTTAATTTTGAAAAAGTCCATCCACTGATTAACGAATAATATTCAGATTTTGTATTTGTTGAAGAATTAAAATATACATTTTTTAAAGCAAATTCTTGTTCATTTTGAGTTTTATAGACAAAAATTGTGATTTCATTTTTATTTCCAAGTTCCAATTTTAATTGATATTCTAATAAATCAAAATTTATTTCTTGAGAAATAATTCCACCTTGTCGTAAATCAAGAAGTTTTGAAACATATTCATCCCAATTTTTACTATTTTTTGTATATTTTTCAGAATTATTTACAATTATTCTTTGAATATCATCTTTTTTTATAGAATTTAAAACTTGCTGAGAAATGATAAAAGGTTCACTCCAAGAATTTATTTTTACAGATAAATAATTTTGCATTGTATCTTCCATTTCAAAAATCTTTTTATTTGATTCAGAAGTTACATATCTTTTTGTTTGTGAGAAATCTTGTTTTCCAAATAAAATTCTACCAGAAAGTTCATTTTTTACGTAAAAATTAAAATCATAAGCATTTTTATCTAAATTATAATTTTCTTCATTATTTTTTTTATCTGCAATTTTGTAAACGTCAATTATTGATGTAAGTTTTTCTAAAAAAGAATTTATTTTTTGAGAATCTGCGGGAAGTTTTATAAAAGGATTTTCTGATGATGAAATTTCCCAAAAAGAATTATTTTTTTCAAGTGTGATAGAATTTTCATCATTTTTAATCACAATTTTATCAATTTCTGTTTTATATTTTGAATTTACGAGAGCGGTTTTTAGAGATTTTCTAGAATCAACAGTTGGCTTTTTTAAAAACGAAAAACTATATAAAATTACAAGAAGTACACATCCAAGAATTAAATATGTGTTAAATTTATTTTTTTTCTTATCCATAAAAAAACTCCTAAACAAATTATTAAAATTGGGAAAATGAATATTAGAGAAACCAAAGTTATGATTTCATATTTGACAAAATTATATTCATCTGTAATTTTATACAAAGTTTTATCAAAATTGTTTTTAGAATGAATTTTCATTAAATCTTCGTTATCTGATAAATATAAAAGTTCATCAATCATAAAATCAAAATTTCTATAATCACCAAATTCTCCACCAATATAACCAGTCATTAAAGAATTTACAAAATATTGATCGGAAAGAACAAAAATCTTTGCAGAAGAAGTTGAACCATAATTATAAAGTCCATCCAATTTTCCAGAAATTTCAACACCAACAATTTGTGTAGATTTTTGTTTATTTGAAGTATTGATTTTTGCAAGTTCAAAAGGATTTGTTTGAATTAAAGAATTTGGACTATTTTTATCAATATCATAATTATAACTTTGAGATGATGTGATGAGAATTGGTTTTACAATAGAAGTTAAATTATCATTTATAGAAATTGGAACAGCCCAAAAAACCGTTACACCAGATTTTGCATATTCTTGAGGCATTAAACTTGCCCATAACGGATAATTTAAAACTTTTGTGTAAGTATTATTTTGAGAAAATGGCTCATCTCTCTCTTCTTGACTATAAAGAGTGATTTTTGCACAAGAAGGGTCTGCAACTATTTTTTCTTCAAAATGAATTCCCCAATTTTCGAGCATTTCTATAAGATTTGTTTTTTGATTTTGAGTGAGCGACCAATCTGTATCAATTTTTACGTTGTAAGGATTCAAACAGAAAAAAGCATTTCCTTTGTCAGAAAGAATATAATTTTCAATAGCAATTGCATTTTCAATATTTATTTCAGAATCACCAAAAACTAAAAGCGTTCCTGAACTTTTATTAAGATTTTCTATGAAATTTGAATCTTGTAAATCTAACAAATTGCATAGAAAACCTTGAGAATTTAACCAAGGAATTACATAATTATAATCTTCATAAAAATTCATTCCATTTCCACAAAGAATATTTACAATCAAATTTTTATTAAAAATCATTTGCGATAATTTTATATCTAAATCATATTCTAAAGTTTCCACATCCATTGTAAAAGGAATTGCTGTAAAATTACCTTGATATTCCAATATGATAGAAGAATAAACATTTAAATATTGAGTTGAATTATTATTAATTGTTCTCATCTGCTGACTTGTAATTCCATAATTCTCTAAAACTTGTGATAATAATGAGTCTTTGTCAGGATCTTTTATTAAAAAACTAATATTTTTATTTAAAGATGAATAAATTTGTAGAAAATCTTGAATATCTCTAATTTGTGGATAAAGCCGACTTAACGATGATGAACGATAATATGTAATTTTTAAAGAATCTGTAATGTTTTCTGAAAGTTTTTTTGTATATTTTGAAATTGAAAATGTTTTATTTTTAGAAAAATCAAAACGCTTGTAGTAAGAATTTCCGTTTAATAAAATCAAAATTAAAAATCCAAATATAAAAATGATAGATGTTTTTTGTTTTTTAGAGAAAATTCTTCCTTTTTTTAATTCAATAACAATCACAGAAAGAAATAAAAATATAAAACTAGTTGTGATAAAATAAATAAAATCTCTTGTATCGAAAATTCCTTTTGAAGCAGCATCAAAATGCCAGGCAAAACTGATATATTTTATAAAATTTGAAATAATATTTGAAAATGAAAAATAAACAACAAATAAATGTGCACAATTAAAAATTGCCAAAACTAAAGCACTTACAATAAAAGAAACAATTGAAGAATTAAAAATTTCATTAAAAAATGAACAAATTGAAATTATACAAGAACCATATAAAAAAAGAAAAAATATTCCTACGAAAAGTTGTCCAATATCAAGTGAACCAAAAAAATTTATAAATAATGCACACGGAATTAAGAAAATAATAAAAATTGAAAAAATAATTAAATTAGATAAATAATGACTTAAAACAATTTTAAAACTTTTTAATGGAACAAAATTATCATAACGAGAATTTTCGAATTTATAACAAATTGCAGGAACAATTATTATTGCAATATAAGGAACTGCAGAAAAAAACAAAAGTAAATCTGATGTTCCATTTCCTAAAAAAAATCCTTTTCTAATATAAAAATTTATACTTATAAAAAGTTCAAATAAAATTGCAACAATATAAGTAATTGCATGAGAAAAAGATGATTTTAAATTATTTTTTAATATTGCAAAAAATGTTTTGTCCATTTTCATAAAAAAATTTTTTTCCCTTAAAAATCTTTAGAAAGAAATAAAAATGATTCTTCAAGATTTTTTTTACCAGTTTTTTTGATAATCTCATCCTCAGAACCTTTACAAACAATTTTTCCATTATTCATAATAAAGATTTTTGAACATAAAGAATAAACTTCTTGTAAAATATGAGTAGACATAAGAATTGCTTTTTCTTTTGAAAGTTCTATTATTAATTTTCTAAGTTGAATGATTTGTAACGGATCTAATCCTGAAATTGGTTCATCAAGAATTAAATTTGGCGGATTATGAATAATTGCTTGTGCAAAAGAAAGTCTTTGAGCATATCCTTTTGATAATGTTTTTATTTTTTGTTTTAAAACTTTTTCTAAAGAACATTTTTGAATCACATAATCAAGAGAAGTTTTTTGTTTTTTTAAATCATCAAAATGAAGTTCTGCACAATATTTTAAAAATTCAAAAACAAACATATCTTTTGGTAAAAGAGAAATTTCAGGAACATATCCTACAAGTTGCATAATTTTTTGAGAATCGAGTATTGAATCATAAATATTATGATTATTATCTGAAATAAAAATTTTTCCTTTTGTAGGATAATGAAAATTTGTAATTGCTTTTAAAATTGTAGATTTTCCAGAACCATTAGCACCTAATAACGCTGCAATAGTTCCTTTTTCAATTTTAAAAGAAACATCTTCTACGGTGAAATTATTTTTTTTTGAAGAATAAACTTTATAAAAATTTTGTAATTCAATCATATTTTCTTTTTAATCTTGAAAAGGAATTTCTATATGCATTCTGTCATGCGATAATTCTGCTTTTGGCCAAATTTCTTGAGCTTCTTCAAGTAAAATATGTAATTCTTTATCCGTATAACGTGGACTATAATGAATCATACACATACGTTTTACATTGGCTTCATTTGCAATAGTTGCTGCTTGAGCTGCTGTCATGTGTTTTTTTTCTTTTGCAGTATCTATTAAAGCATTTTCAAACATTCCTTCACAAATTAATAAATCACTTCCTTTTACTTCATCAATAATAGAACGTTTGAACAATGTATCGGTTACAAAACTAAACTTTCTTCCACTTCTTTTTTCACCTAAAACTTGTTCTGGTTTTACAATTGTTCCATCTTCTGCAGTAACTTCAAATCCATTTTGTAATTGAGACCACAAAGGTCCTACTGGAACTTTTAATTCTCTTGCTTTTTCAGGATTAAATTCTCCGGGTCGATCTAATTCTTCTAATGTATAGCCAACACAAGTTTTTGTATGTTCTAAAGGAAAAGCTCTTACATAAAAATCTTTTCCATGGTGAACAATGCAAGGTGCAGTAATTTCTTGAACAACAATTGGAAAATTAATATACATATCTAAAACTTTTCTACTAGTTTCTATATATTCTTTGATTTTTGGAGGACCATAAATATAAAGAGGTTCTTTCCTATCAACTTGAGAACTGAGCATTAAAATTCCTGGCAAACCAGTAACATGATCAGCATGCGTATGTGAAACAAAAATTGCATCTATTTTTTTCCATTTGAGATTTAATCTTTTTAAACTAACTTGAGTTCCTTCACCACCATCAAATAAAAATAAATCACCATCGCGTCTTAATAAAACTGATGTAAGATGTCTATAAGGTAATGGCATCATTCCACCACAACCTAAAATAAAGGCTTCCATATTCATAATAGTGATATTCTACTTTATTTTCTTAAAAATCACAATGAAACAAATTAAATGAATTATCCATGCAATAAACCAGGAAACTGGATACGAAATAAAAATATAAAATGGTGAATGAAATTGTGGAATTCTAAAAAAAGTTGCAAGATAAAAAATTCTAAAGAAACAAACGCAAAAAATTGTAACAATTGCTGGTAAGAGAGAATGTCCACAGCCTCGTATAGAATTTGCCATTGCATCCATAATTCCACATAAAAAATAAGTTGAAAATATAACAAAAACACGAATCTTTCCAGCATTTATAACATCAGGACTTTTTGAATAAATTGATAAAAGTTGATTATCAAACAAAATTCCAAGACAGCCTAAAACTAAACCAATAACAATGATTGAAAATTGAGAAATTATCACAACTTTTTTTATTCTGTCTTTTTTACCTGCACCTAAATTCTGAGAAGTAAAAGTTAAAGCACCTTGAGAAAAACCATTCATTGAAGTATAAACAAATCCTTCTAAACTAATTGCTGCAGAATTTCCAGCAATTAAAATTGGTCCAAAAGAATTTATTGCTGATTGAATAATAATATTTGAAAAAGAAAACATTATCCCCTGAAAACCTGCAGGAACTCCAATCTTCACAAGTTTTGCAAAAATATGAGGATTTATTGATAACTTTTTTAAATTTAATTTAAAAAAGTTATCTTCTTTTAATAAAATAATAACAACAATTATTGCAGAAATTGTTTGAGAAATTACAGTTGCATAAGCAACTCCTGCAACATCAAGTTTAAAATTTATTACAAAAATAAGATTTAAAATTATATTTACAATTCCAGAAAGTAATAAAATTAGTAAAGGACGTTTTGTATCACCTTGAGCTCGAAGTAATGCACTTCCAAAATTATAAATCATAGAAGATGTAATTCCATAAAAATATATTCGCAAATAAATTGAAGCAAGTTTTAATACTTCTTCTGGAGTCTGCATAAATTCCAAAATAGGAGTTGTAAAAATTACACCAATAATTGTAAGAATAATTCCACTTATAACTGAAATTAACATTGATGTATGAACTGCCTCTTGAAGTTTATTTTTATTTTTTTGACCAAAATAATTTGCTGCAAGAACGTTCGTTCCTATAGAAAGTCCCATAAATAAATTTACAAGAAGATTTATGAGAGAACCTGTAGAACCAACTGCCGCAAGAGAATTATCACCTGCGAATCGACCAACAACAACAATATCTGCTGCATTAAAAAGTAATTGAAGAATACTAGAAAAAATTAAAGGGACTGAAAATTCCAAAAGTTTTGGAAAGATTGCCCCTTGAGTCATATCAATCTGATGAGATTTTATCATATTTGATATAATATCACAGTGAAAGAGTTTCTAAAATATCTTTGAAATATGAATTTTCAATTTTTACAGTATTTAAAAATTCTCCTAATGAATGATATTTTTTTTCTTCATAAAGTTGTCCAAATTTTATATAATCTCCATTAGAATCTTTTCCGTAAGTTAAATTATATTTTTTACCACGAAAAACAAATTCATATTCTTTTTTTATATCTATAAGATATCGAAACTCTTCTAGTGTCATTTTTTACCTATTTTTTATCATGATTGTGAAAATTTACGCTGTAACTGTAAACATCACGAATTGTTTCTCCATCAATTTGAAGTGCTGTTGGTTTATCAAAAACAACTTTTACAGAATGACCTTTTCTTATATCAAGAACTTTTTTATATTTTAAATGTTCGCCCTTAAAAACAGAAGAAAATTTCATAAGTGTTGGAAGTCGTCTTCCTGTCCAAACTACATTCGTAACTGTTTTTTCAAGATTTTTTCTATCTTGATTTGGTGCAATCATCATTCCTCCACCATAATAACGACCAAACATTGTAGGAGCTAAAATTACATTTTTATATTTTTTAGTTACACCATCAACTGTTACTTCAGCATTGCAAAGTTTATATTTAAAAAGTAATCCTTTTACGGCAATTCCAGTATAATTTATTGATTTGAGCGATTGTTCTCGTTGAATATCACCTTGTTCACAACAATATCCATCAATACCAAAACCTACACCATTTATAAAATGCTTATGAACTCCGTTTACAATAACTTCTGGTAAATCTTTCATATAATCTTCCAAAGGATAAAGTTTTGTATCTTCTGGAAAATCATGTTTAATATCTCTAATAAAATCATTTCCACTTCCACAAGGATAAAGCCACACTTTCTGTTGTAAATTCATATCATAAACTGAATCAATAAATCTTGCGACAGTGCCATCTCCACCAGCAATAATAATTTTGTCTTCGGTGGAAAGTTTTCTAATAAAATTAGGGACATCTGTTAAATGCCTAACATCAACAACCTTTAAAGATTGAGCATCAAACAAACTTTTTGCTTTTTCAGCAGCCTCTTCTCCTTTGTGATTATTTGCCAAAGGATTCATCAAAATATAAACCATCTTAACCTCCGTTTATATACTTTTTATTTTTTTAACTTATCTGAAACAATATTTTGACAATATTCCGCAATTTCTATTGTAGATTTATTTTCGAATTCTTCTGGATAAATAACTTTTACAATATCAAAATTTACATCTGTATGCTTAAAAGGCCAGTTTTTATGAATAGATTCTGTTCCTTGCGTTACACCAACAACAATTGGACAATTTGCTTTTTTTGCAATTTTAAAAGTTCCAGGTTTAAATTCTAACAGATTACAATCTTTACTCCTTGTTCCTTCTGGAAAAACTCCAATATTTGTTGCATCATTTTTTATAAGAGAAATTGCTCTTGAAATTGTTTGAATTCCCTGTTTGATATTTCCTCTATCTAAAGAAAGATAACAGCAACGAACCATAAAATGTCTTCCAATTGGAATTTTGAAATTTTCTTTTTTAGAAATAAATGCAACTGGAAATTCTTTCATAACATAACTATGAATCATATTATCAAATTTTGAACGATGATTTGAAATGAATAAAAATTTTTGATTTTTTGGGATTAATTCTGTACCTGAAGAATGAATTCTTATTCTTGCATGAGAAATTAAATAATAATAAGCATAATTAAATAAATTTGAATAAAATCTAGAAGGCTTATCGTAAACTTTGTCCATTTTAATTGGGATTGCAAATAAAAATAAAATAAACCAAAAAAGTAAGTTTTTCAAAATTATAGCTAATATTAAAGCCAGTAAAACTATAAATATGTAATAACCAATTCCTTTGTTAATATTCATAATTTTGTATTTTATCACATCTTAAAAAAAAATAAAAATATTTTATAAAAAATTTGATTTTTTTTTATTTTTTTTTCTAATTCTTACTTGACATTTTTTTTTCAAATGACTAATATATAAACATCACTTGCGGATGTCATATAACGGCTTATTATCTCAGCCTTCCAAGCTGATGACGAGGGTTCGACTCCCTTCATCCGCTCTAACGCTTCCTAAAAAAAAGGAAGCGTTTTTTATTTTAACGAAACAATTCAAAAATATATATTCCCAAAAATTAAAAAACTAATTATTATAGATATGATATAAAAAATTATAATTAATTTTATTAAAATTATTTTATTTTGGGAGACAATGATATGTCAAAAATTACTATTATTGGAGCTGGACAAGTAGGTTCAACTGTTGCTTTTGCACTTACTGTAAAGCAGCTTGCATCTGAGATTGTTTTAATTGATATTGCAAAAGAGCGTGCAATGGGTGAAGCAATGGATATTCGTCAGGGAACACCATTTATTGGACCTGTTTATATTCATGATGGCGATTATGAAGACGCTAAAGATTCTGATATTGTTGTGTTAACTTCTGGCGTTGCAAGAAAACCAGGACAGTCTCGTCTTGATTTAGCACAAACAAATGTTGATATTACAAAAACTGTCATCCCTCAAGTTACAAAAGTTGCACCTAACGCTCTTTATGTTATTGTTGCAAATCCTGTTGATATTCTTACTTATCAATTTGTAAAGACTTCTGGAATTCCTGCTAACCGTATTTTTGGAACAGGAACAATGTTAGACACTGCCCGTTTTAGAGCACGCATTGCAGAAACTTATAAAGTTTGCCAAGAAAATGTTCATGGCTGGGTTTTTGGTGAGCATGGAGATTCATCATTTGTACCTTGGTCACTTGCAAATATTGGTTCTATTCCAGTTGATAATTTTGCACCATCTTTCACAGGTGATTATAAATTACCAGATTTTAATAAAGATGATGTTGAAGATTATATCCGTAAATCTGGTGGAATTATTATTTCTGCTAAAAAATGTACAAATTACGGAATTGGTATTACAACTGCAAATCTTATTGAAGCTTTGAATTATGATACAGATTCAGTTCTTACAATCACATCTTATATTGATGGTGAATATGGAATTAAAGATGTTTGTCTTTCTATTCCAACTATTGTAGGAAAATCAGGAATAAAAGGACACATCGCAGCACCTCTTACAGAAAAAGAAGTTGGAGAATTAAAACACAGTGCTGATTGTTTAAAAGATGTTATCAATCAATTAAAATTCTAAAATATAAAAACTGATACATTTAATTTTGTATCAGTTTTTTTTTAAGGGATTGTTAGATAAAACCGCTAAAATGTCGCAGTTTTATCTAACTAAAGTTTGCGTTGCAAACTTCTTTATTTAAGGTTTAATAAAAACCTTAAAAAGTCAAATCGAAACTAGAAACTTTCTCATTGACTTTTTTTTTAAGGGAGATTCCAAATGGAATATAAAATTGAACACGACTCTATGGGTGAAGTAAAAGTTCCTGCAGATAAACTTTGGGGAGCACAAACTGAACGTAGTCATGAAAACTTTGAAATTGGTGTTGGAATTGAAACAATGCCTCGTGAAATAACAAAAGCTTTTGGATATTTAAAAAAAGCTGCAGCTATTGCAAATAACGCTTTAAAACCAGAAAAAATGACTGAAGAAAAACTTAATGCAATAAAAGCTGCCTGTGATGAAGTAATTTCTGGCTCTTTAAACGAACATTTTCCACTTGTTGTTTGGCAGACTGGTAGTGGTACTCAAAGCAATATGAATGCTAATGAAGTTATTGCAAACCGTGCTAATCAAATTGCAGGAAAAAAACTTTGTCATCCAAATGATGATATCAACATGAGTCAATCATCAAATGATACATTCCCTACTGCTCTTCATATTTCTGCTGTAGTTGAAATTGAAGATAAACTTATTCCAGCAGTAAATGTTCTTATTTCAACTTTTAAAAATCTCGAAAAAGATAATGAAGGAATTGTAAAATCAGGAAGAACTCATCTTCAAGATGCTGTACCAATTTCTTTTAGTCAAGAAATTTCAGGTTGGAGAACTTCTTTAGAGCGTGATGTTGAAATGCTAAAATCATCACTTCCTTATTTAAAACAACTTGCTTTAGGAGGAACTGCTGTTGGAACAGGATTAAATGCTCCTCAAGGTTTTGATTCTAAAGTTGCAGAAGAAGTTTCAAAATTAACAGGAAAAGATTTTATCACTGCACAAAATAAATTCCATGCACTTACTTCAAAAGATGAAATTGTTTTTGCACACGGTGCTGTAAAAGCTTTAGCAGCTGACATGATGAAAATTGCAAATGATGTTCGTTGGCTTGCATCTGGTCCTCGTGATGGTCTTGGAGAAATTCATATTCCAGAAAATGAACCAGGTTCTTCAATTATGCCTGGAAAAGTCAATCCTACACAATGTGAACAAGTTACAATGGTTGCTGTTCAAGTTATGGGAAATGATTCTGCTATTGGATTTGCAGCAAGTCAAGGAAATTTTGAACTTAACGTATTTATGCCTGTTATTGCTTATAATTTTATTCAATCTTGTAGATTACTTTCTGAAAGTATTTTAAGTTTTAATAAAAATTGTGCAATTGGAATTACAGCTAACAAAGAAAAAATGCATTATAATCTTCATAATTCATTAATGCTTGTTACAGCTTTAAATCCATATATTGGTTATGAAAACGCTGCAAAAACTTCACATTTGGCTTACGAAAAAAATATTTCTCTAAAAGAAGCTTGTGTTTCACTCGGTTTTCTTTCAGCAGAAAAATTTGATGAAGTATTCCATCCTGAAGAAATGGCTTATCCTCACAAAAAATAATTTTATTTTTACAAATAATTTCGGGAATTTAATCCTAAAATTCCTGAAATTATTTTTTTATAAAAATTGTAAATCAACATATTTTTATAATTCTTTTTTATATTAACAAAAGAACTTTTTCGGTGTATGATAGGAAAAGTATTGTTTTAAATGTATATTTATAGGAGCAGGTATGACATATTCGTATTTCCCTGGATGTACGCTAAAAAACAAGGCACAAGACCTTGATAAATATGCGCGTATTTCGGCGGAAGCTTTGGGTTTTACCCTTGAAGAAATACCTGACTGGCAATGTTGTGGTGGAGAATATCCACTTGGCAAAAACGAAGTAGCACCAAAACTCTCTTCAGTACGTGCATTGGCAAATGCACGAGATGCTGGTCAGGAGCTGGTTACTCTATGTTCAGCTTGTTATAACGTGTTAAAGCAAGTTAATAACGATATGCTAAACGATGAGGATACCATTCTCAAGGCAAACAATTATCTCAAACAAGATGGTATTGAATATCATGGAGAAGCTAAAGTAGTTCACTACTTAGAAATCTTACGTGATGTTGTTGGATGGGACAACGTAAAAAAGGCTGTAAAAAATCCTTTTACCGGAAAAAAAATTGGTGCATACTACGGTTGTCTGTTACTCCGACCTGGAAAAGTTCTTCAATTTGATGATCCAGAAAATCCAAAAATTTTAGAAGATTTTATTCGGGCTATTGGTGGAACTCCAGTTATTTACGCACAAAGAAATGAATGTTGTGGTGCGTACACAGTTTTTGAAGATGATTCAATTCCTCAAAAAAGATCAAAGAAAATTCTTGAAAACGCAGAAGATATGGGTGCTGATTTCTTAGTAACATCATGTCCTTTGTGTCGCTATAATCTCATTAAAAATAAAGGCAACTCTACTCTTGATGTAATTTACTTTACTGAATTATTGGCTCAAGCACTTGGCTTAAAGGAGGCTGAATAATGGAAAGTGAAGCATTATTAAAAGAAGAAATTTTAATGAAAAGCGGTGTAAATCCTAAAAAATGTATGGTTTGCGGAAAATGTTCAGGAACATGTCCAAACTATGATTCTATGGAATATCACCCACATCAGTTTGTTCAAATGGTAGAAAACGGTGAAATTGAAAAACTTATGAATACAAAATCAATTTACGCTTGTTTAAGTTGCTTTGCGTGTTTAGAAAGATGTCCTCGCCAAGTAGAACCAGCAAAACTTATTGATGCTGTTCGTCAGGTTGTTGAGAGCCGTCGTGGTCCTCATCATTTAGATCCAATACAAGTACCAGAACACTTAGATCCAGAAATGCCTCAACAGGCTATCGTAAGTGCATTCAGAAAGTACAAAAAATAGTTAAGGAAATCCTATGGAAAGAATTGGTGTTTTTGTATGTCACTGTGGTACTAATATTGCAGGAACAGTTGACGTAGCAAAAGTTGCTGAAGAATTGGGAAAAGTAGATGGAGTTGAATTTTCTACTCATTATACTTATATGTGTTCTTCGGCTGGTCAGCAGATGATTGAAAACAAAATCAAAGAATTAAATCTTACAGGTGTTGTTCTTTGTTCTTGTTCTCCTCGTATGCATGAAAAAACATTCCGTGCATGTGCAGAACGTGCCGGATTAAATCCGTATAAAGTTGAAGTTGCAAATATCCGTGAGCAATGCTCTTGGGTTATGAAAGATGTTGAAGATGCAACAGAAAAAGCAATTGCACTTGGAAAAGCGGCTGTTGCAAAAGCAATTCTTGACACTCCATTAAAAGATGGAGAAACAATCATGACTAAACGAGCTTTAGTTATTGGTGGTGGAATTGCAGGAATCACAGCGGCATTAGATATTGCTGATGCTGGGTTCCCAGTTGATATTGTAGAAAAGGATTATACAGTTGGCGGAAAAATGGCTAAACTCGATAAAACTTTCCCTACTCTTGACTGTGCATCTTGTATTGTAACTCCAAAAATGACAGAAGTTAGCCAGAACTCAAATATACGCATTCTTTCTTATTCAGAAGTTTGCGGAGTTAGAGGATATATTGGTAATTTTGAAATTGATATAAAACGTCATCCTCGTTATGTTGATGAAACAAAATGTACAGGATGTGGTGCATGTATAGAAAAATGTCCAAATAAAAAAGTTCCAAATGCATTCAACTTAAATTTGAACAATCGAAAAGCAATTGATATACCTTTTGCTCAGGCTGTTCCAAAAGTTGCAAATATCGATGCAAATTATTGTCTTCACATGAAAGGTTTAAAAAATGGAAAAGATAATGTTTGTGGATTTTGTGAAAAAGCTTGTGGCGTAGGAGCAATCAATTTTAATCAAAAAGAAGAAATTATCACAGAAAAATACGGTGCAATCATCGTAGCAACTGGTTATAATCCAATTAATCTCGACAAATTTGATGAATATGCATATTCACAAAGTCCAGATGTTGTTTCTTCTCTTGAATTTGAACGCCTTTGCAATGCATCTGGTCCTACAAATGGTCATCTTCTTCGTCCTTCAGATGGAAAAGAACCTAAAGAAATTGTATTTATTCAATGTGTAGGAAGCCGATGTTCTGCAGATTCAACAAAAGGTCATGAATATTGTTCAAAAGTTTGTTGTATGTATACAGCAAAACATGCAATATTAACTCGCGATCACTATCCTGATACAAATATAACTGTTTTCTATATAGATGTTCGTACTCCAGGTAAAAACTTTGATGAATTCTATCGTCGTGCAGTTGAACAATATGGAGTTCACTATATTAAGGGAATGGTTGGAAAAGTAACACCTCAATCTGATGGAAAACTTGATGTTCAAGGTTCAGATTTAATTTTGAACAGACAAGTTCATATAAAAGCAGATATGGTTGTTTTAGCTGCATCTATTGAAGCAGATAAATCTGCTCGCCACCTTGCAACAATGCTTACAACTTCAATGGATAATAATGACTTCTTCTTAGAAGCACATGCAAAACTCCGTCCAGTTGAAAGTCCTACAGCAGGTATTTTCCTTTGTGGATGTTGTCAAGGACCAAAAGATATTCCAGAAACAGTTGCACAATCTTCTGGTGCTGCTGCAAAAGCAATCTGTTTACTTGTAAAAGATAAATTAAAAACAGATCCTTGTACTGCTCATCCAAATGAAAATATGTGTAATGGTTGTGGACAATGTGTAAATGTTTGTCCTTACGGGGCAATCTCTTACGTTGATAAAGATTTCCGTGGACCAAATAGAACAACAATCACACGTCATGTTTCTCAAGTAAACACAGCAATGTGTCATGGTTGTGGAGCTTGTACAGTAGCTTGTCCTTCTGGAGCAATGGATCTTTATGGATTCAGTAACAAACAAATCTTGGCGGAGGTAGATTCAGTTCTCTAACTGAAGAAATGATTTATGAGTGAAAATAAAGAATGGACACCTAGAATCGTAGCCTTCTGCTGTAACTGGTGTTCTTATGCTGGTGCCGATTTGGCTGGAAACAACCGACTTGAGTATCCAAAAAATGTAAAAATCATCCGAATTCCTTGTTCTTGCCGTTTAAATCCTTTGTTTATTTTACGTGCATTCCAAAAAGGTGCGGATGGAGTTATTTTGTGTGGTTGTCATCCTGGTGACTGCCATTATTCTACAGGAAACTATTTTGCACGCAGAAGAATGACATTGCTTTTTAGTATGTTAGATTTCTTAGGCATTGAAAAAGGTCGTACTCGTGTAGAATGGTGTTCTGCTGCCGAAGGTGTAAGATTTGCAGAAATTATGAATAGTTTTGTTCAGCAAATCACAGAACTTGGAGAAAATAAAAAACTGGAGGACGTAAGATGCAAGACAAATTAATCGCTCGTGCAAAAGAATTACTTGCTGAAGGAAAAGTCCAAAAAGTTGTAGGCTGGAAAAAAGGTCTTTTTGATGAAGATATTACTCCAGCAGTATTTTCTAGTGCAGAAGAATTAGATAAAGATTTTGTTTTCAATAAATTTTGTAAAGCAAATCTTTCTAAATATCTTGTAGGAATTACAAGAGAAATTGAAATCAAAAAAAGTACAACTCGAATGAATAACACAATGGCAAAACAACGCGATCCTAATGCGGAAGATAAGCCAATTCCTAGTGAAGTTGTACTTGTATTTTTAACACCAAGTGATACTTATTCGTTTACACAACTTTTAAAAGAAAACAGAATTACAAGAAATGACGTTTATGCAATTGGAATTCCTTGTCAAGACACTCTTGATGGTGAAAATCTTTGCGATAGTTGTAAAGGAAAAAAACATGTTTCTTGTGATGAACTTTTAGGTGTTGATGAAGAAGCAGAAAAATCACTTGAACCAAATACAGAACGAATGGAAGAAGTTGCAAAACTTGAAGCAATGACTTCTCAAGAACGTTATGATTTTTGGAGAAATGAATTTTCCCGCTGTATTCGTTGTAATGCTTGTCGCAATGTTTGTCCTGCTTGTACTTGTGAAAAATGTGTTTTTGATAACAATGCACTTTACACATCTCAAAAAGTAGCTCAAACAAGTTTTGAAGAAAGTCTTTTCCACATTGTTAGAGCTTGGCACGTTGCAGGAAGATGTACAGACTGTGGAGAATGTTCTAGAGTTTGTCCAGAACACATTCCTCTATATCTTTTAAATAGAAAATTTATAAAAGATATAAATGAAATTTATGGCAACTATCAGGCAGGAAGTGATATGGAATCAAAACCTGCAATGCTTCAATTTAAAGAAAACGACCCAGAAACAACTATTGTTTGGGCAAGAGCTAAAGACGGAGGAAACGAATAATGTTTAGTATTTCACAAGAAAAAATCGATACATTATTTGAACTTATTGGTTCAAAACAGCCTTTGTACTTGCCTGTAGACAATAAAACTGGCAAAGCAGATTTCCAGAAATGGGAAAAAGGCACAAAACTTTCTCAAAATCTAAAAACAGTTCGTTCTGCAAAAGATTTTTTCTTTCCAAAAGCAGAAAAACTTGTAAGTTATAAAGTTAATGGAAAAGAAATTTCTGTAGAAGATCCAAGAAAAGATTTAGAAGATTTTGTAATTTTTGGTGTTCGTGCGTGTGATGCAGTAGGTTTTACAGTTGTAGATAACGTATATCTTAATATGCAGCCTGTTGATTCATATTATAAAAATCGTCGTGAACATTCGACTGTAATTACACTTGCTTGTAATGAACCTGCAAAAACATGTTTTTGTGCTGCTTACGGAATTGATTCTTCTTTAAGTGAAGATAAAAATGGTTCTTCTGGCGATGTAAGTTCCTGGCTAGTTGATGGAAATTATTATTTCAAAGCAAATACAGAAAAAGGAAAAGCTTTTATTGAAAAAGCAAAATCAGTTTTTTCTGAAGTTGATGATAATAAAATTGATTCAGCAAAAAAAGAAATATCAGAAAAATCAAAATCAACTCCTTTTGCAAAATTGAATTTATCAAAATTTCAAGGCAAAGATATGCTCAAGATTTTTAATTCAAAAGTCTGGGAAAAAGTTAGCGAACCTTGCGTTGGTTGTGGAACTTGTACTTATGTTTGTCCAACTTGTATGTGTTTTGATGTTCGTGATTTTGATACTGGAAAAGGAATTAAACAAGTTCGTTGCTGGGATTCTTGTATGTATTCTGATTTTACACAAATGGCAGCTGCAAATCCTCGACTTTCACAAAAAGAACGTTCTCGCCAAAGATTTATGCACAAATTGATGTATTATCCAATGGCTCACGAAGGTCTTTTTCAGTGCGTAGGTTGCGGTCGATGTCTTGAATCTTGTCCAGTTCACATGAATGTTGTAAAAGTTGTGAATTTTGTAAATGAATCAGATGATATTTAAGGAATAGGAGACGAAAATGCAAACAAATGAAAGCTTTATTCCTTATGTAGGAAAAATTATTGATATAAAACAGGAAACTCCTGATGTAAAAACTTTCAGTGTAGTTGGTCTTGATGGAAAAAAATTATTTGAACATATTCCAGGTCAGTGTGCAATGTTAATTGTTCCTGGTGTTGGAGAATCAATGATTTCTATTACTTCATCACCTACTCTTGAAACTCACATGGAATTTTCTATAAAAAAATGCGGATGCGTTACAGAATGGCTTCATAATGCAGAAATTGGTCAAGAAATTTGTGTACGAGGTCCAATCGGAAATGGTTTCCCAGTTGATACAAAACTCAAAGGAAAAGACATTTTGGTAATTGCAGGAGGAATTGGAATTGCTCCTGTTCATTCTGTTGTAAATTATATGATGGATCATCGTCAAGATTATGGAAAAATTCAGGTAATTTACGGAAGCCGTTCAAAAGCAGATTTAGTTCGACTTGAAGAAATGCAAACGGTCTGGATGAAACAACCAAATTGTTCAATTGATTTGACTATTGACCGAGCTGAAGATGGTTGGGATGGTCACGTAGGATTCGTTCCACCTTATGTAACGGAATTAAATCCAGATCCAAGTATGACTGTAATTATGTGTGGACCTCCAATTTTAATTCATCTTTCCCTTGATGCACTTAAAAAACTTGGTTTTAAAGATGAACAGGTTTTTACAACAATGGAAATGAGAATGAAATGCGGTATTGGAAAATGCGGAAGATGTAATATCGGTGATAAATTCGTTTGTAAAGACGGTCCGGTATTTAGTTTTGATCAACTTGGAGAACTTCCACCAGAATACTAAAAAATCACTTCCTTGCTTTTTTATTAAAAAGTAAGGAATCTTGAGTAAGATAAAGTTCACTAAAATGATGTGAGTTTTATCCTAAAGTTTGCGTTGCAAGCTTTTTTATCAACTGCCACTTCACTTTTTATTGCGAAGTGGATTAAAAAGTCTAATCAGAAGTTGATTCTGGCAAATAAAAATTCTAATCAACTTTCTTAAAAGCTTTTTATGGGAGAAAATTATGGCTGAAAAAGAAATGGCGACAATTTATATTTTTGGTAAAAAGTATGAAGTGCCTGCTGAATTAACAATAATGAATGCTATGGAATATGCTGGTTATCAGTTAAAACGTGGCTGTGGATGTAGAAATGGATTTTGTGGAGCTTGTGCTACAATTTATCGTATAAAAGGTGAAAATCAACTTCAAACTTGCCTTGCTTGTTCTAAAAAAGTTGAAAATGATATGTATATTGCAACTTTGCCTTTCTTCCCTCTTGTAAAACAAGTTTATGACATCAATAAAATTAAACCAGAACAACAAGTTATGATGCAGCTTTATCCAGAAATTTATTCTTGTGTTGGTTGTAATGCTTGTACACGTGCATGTCCTCAAAGTCTTAACACAATGCAATATATTGCTTATGCTCAGCGTGGTGATTTTGCAAAATGTGCAGATTTATCTTTTGACTGTGTAATGTGCGGATGTTGTTCATCTCGTTGTCCAGCAGGAATTTCTCATCCTCAAGTTGCAGAACTTGCTCGTCGTTTAAACGGAAAATATCTTCAACCACAAAGTCAGCATCTTATTGACCGCGTAAACGAAATTAACGAAGGAAAATGTGAAGCAGCTCTTGAAGAAATGATGAACAAACCTTTAGATGAAATAAAAAATCTTTATAACACAAGAGATATTGAAAAATAAAAATCTGTTTTGGTGTTAGAAATTGACTTTTCCCTATGATAGATTGTATTAGGGAATTCCCTAAGGAGAAAAATATGTATGGAAATTACCTTGATGATGCTGCAAAAATAGTTGCAGAAAAACGTGAAGAAAATCTTAAATTTGAACATCCTCGTCTTACTGCTGAAGAAAAAGACGATTTACTTTTAAAATTTCATCCAGACCGCATTAAAAGTCAGTTTGAAGAATTAAAAATCGGTCCAAACAAAGGACAAAAAGCTCCTATTGAATTAGCAGAAATGCTTCAAGCAAAACCACGTTACGAACCAGACCAAATTGATTTAAAACATGTTGATTTTGAAAGTGATGTTTTAGTAATTGGTGGTGGCGGAGCTGGAACTTCTGCTGCAATTATGGCAAGCGAAGCTGGTGCAAAAGTTTTACTCGTTACAAAACTTCGTGTTGGTGATGCAAATACAATGATGGCTGAAGGAGGAATACAAGCCGCTGATAAACCAAACGACTCTCCAGCTCAGCATTATCTTGACGCTTTTGGTGGTGGACACTTTGATGGAAAACCAGAATTAGTTTCTACTTTAGTAAATAAAGCTCCTTCTGTAATCAAATGGCTCAACGATTTAGGTGTTGAATTTGATAAAATGGCAGATGGAACTATGGTTACAACTCATGGTGGTGGAACTAGTCGAAAAAGAATGCATGCTTGTAAAGATTATTCTGGTGCAGAAATTATGCGTACTCTTCGCGATGAAACTTTCAATCGTAAAGATGATATTACAGTTGTAGATTTTACTGCCGCAACAGAAATTATCAAAAATGAAAAAGGTGAAGCTTGTGGTGCAGTTCTTGTAAATATCGAAACTGGAGAACTTTACATTGCAAAAGCTAAAGTTGTAATTATTGCAACTGGTGGAGCTGGACGTATGCACTATCAAGGTTTTCCAACATCAAATCACTATGGTGCTACAGCTGATGGACTTGTTCTTGCTTACAGAGCCGGTGCAAAACTTTTGTATCAAGATTCTTTACAATATCATCCAACAGGAGCTGCTTATCCAACTCAAATTCTTGGAAAACTTGTAACAGAAAAAGTTCGTTCTCTTGGTGCAAAACTTATTAATAAAGATGGTGAAGTTTATATTCATCCTCTTGAAACTCGTGATGTAAACGCTTCTGGAATTATTAGAGAAGTAAAAGAAGGTCGTGGCGTTCATAATGAAGTTCAAGATGCAGTTTGGCTTGATACTCCAATGATTGAAATGATTCATGGAGAAGGAACAATTTTAAAATCAATTCCAGCAATGTACAATATGTTCATAAAATACGGAATTGATATTCGTAAGGAACCAATTTTGGTTTATCCAACACTTCACTATCAAAATGGTGGTGTTGAAATTAATAAAACTTGTCATACAAATATTCCAAATCTCTTGGTTGCTGGTGAAGCTTCTGGCGGCGTTCATGGAACAAATCGTCTTATGGGAAATTCTCTTCTTGATGTTGTTGTTTTTGGACGTGAAGCAGGAATTGAAGCTGGTAAAATTTTCAAAGATATAAAACTTGCTGATACAGACAAAATGAATCTTGACCATGTAAAAGCATTTGAAAAAGAAAGAAGTGATGCAGGAATTACAAGTGATGTAGTTTCTCCAAAAATTCTTCCTCGTTATTTCCATGGAAATCCAGAATTTGAAAATAAAAAAATTCCTGGTGCAAGTAAATAAATAAAATGATTTTAGAAAGTCTGTCTTTTTTATAAGGCAGACTTTTTTTATCACTTTTATAAAATACGTTTGTTGCTAAAAATATCATATATTTATATAATTATAAAATAAATTTTTATTATAGAGGTAAAAAATGACCACTTACTTGGCTGGAGTAGTTGCTTCTGCTCTTTCATTTATCTTCATTGTGTTTGCGATTGGTGCAATCGGATACCTTGTTGGTGCTATTAAAATTAAAGGAATTGATTTGGGAACTGCAGGCGTTTTGCTTGTTGCTCTTCTTTATGGTGTTTTATGCAACTTTATACCATCTTTTCATATTGGCGAAAAAGAAATTTTTCTTTTTAATGATAAAATCAAAGGAAATTTCGGTACTGTTTCAAATATCGGAACTGCCCTTTTTGTTACTGCTGTTGGACTTATTGCTGGACCTAAATTTTTCCGTTCATTCAACAAAAAAACTCTTAGTTATATTCTTTTAGGAGTTATTATAATTGCAATAGGTGCTTTAACAGCTATTCTCTTTATTATATTTGATAAAAATCTTACAGCTTCTATGGCTGTCGGGCTTTTAACAGGTGGTTTAACTTCAACTCCAGGTTTTAGTGCAGGAAAAGAAGTTGCAACTGCAATTGAAGAACAAGTAACAGCTGGTTATGGAATTGCATATCTTTATGGAGTTTTAGGAGTAGTTCTTTTTGTTCAAATTGTACCAAAGATTTTGAAAGTAAATATGGCAGAAGAAATTTCCCACTTTAAAGCAGCAAATACAATTGAAGTTCCTCAACCAAAAGGAAATCTTGTTAGTGTAGAACCATTCGGATTCTTTCCATTCTTTTTAGCAGTTGCATTAGGCTGTTTAGTTGGTTGTATAAAAATTCCTGGAATTAATTTTTCTCTTGGTAATTCTGGCGGATGTCTTATTGGCGGTTTGATTGTTGGTCATTTTGCTCATGTTGGAAAAATAGATTGTAGAATAAAAAAAGAAACTTTGAATTTTATGAGAGAATTAGGTCTTGTTTTATTCTTAATTGGTGCTGGTGTTCCAGGCGGTGTTAATTTTATTGATGAATTTAAATGGACATATTTTGTTTATGGAGCTGTTATGACAACACTTCCTATGATTGTTGGTTTCTTACTTGCAAAATATGTATTCAAATTAAGTATTCTAAACAATTTAGGTTCAATTACAGGAGGAATGACTTCAACTCCAGCATTAGGAACTTTAATTGCAACTGCAGGAACTGATGAAGTTTCTTCTGCTTACGCTGCAACTTATCCATTTGCTTTAGTTTCTGTTGTTCTTGCCGCAAAAATTATAATTATGATTTTCTAAATCTAAAAATAAATTAACTGATTTTTTTCAAATCAGTTAATTTAAAATACGATTCAAATCTTCGCCATCATAATCTTAAAAAATACAATTATAAAAAATTACATTTTTCTAATGCAATTTTAGCACATTTTTGTTCTGCATCTTTTTTTGTAGTCGATGATGCAGGACCAAAAATTTTATCGCCTAAATGAACTTGAACTTCAAAAATTTGAGCATGATCAGGTCCTTTTATAGAAATTAATTCATAAACTGGACAAGTTTTACAAATTTTCTGATATTTTTCTTGAAGAATTGTTTTAAAATCTTTCATTTCACCATTACAAACTTTTTGTATTTCAGGAATGATAAAAGATAAAACGTATTTTTCAGCAGCTTTATAACCGCTATCCAAATAATACGCTCCAATAATTGCTTCCATACAATCTGCTAAAATGGCAGGCTTTTTTCTTCCGCCACTTAATTCTTCTCCATGACCTAAAATCAATAATTTATCAATTCCTAATGCAAGTGCAATTGGAGAAAGAGCTTTTTCACTAACTGCGGCAGATTTTATTTTTGCTAAATCACCTTCTGGATTTTCTAAATTTTTGTAAAGATATGCTGCGGTAACAATTCCTAAAACAGAATCACCTAAAAATTCTAATCTTTCATTATTTTTTTCACCTTTTTTTTCATTCGTAATTGAACGATGATGAAATGCCTGTTCCAAAAGTGTTAAATCTTTAAATTTTATATTCACACTCTTACAAAAATTTAATAATTGATTTTTTCGCTCTAAAGAAACGCTTTGTGATTTGTTCATAAAATACCTTATTTTTTATTTAAAATTATAAAAAGGTAAAAAAAAAGTACAAGCATCAAAAACTTGTACTTCTAATAAAATAACAACTAAAACTTATGCTTGTTGTGATTTTATATATTCATAAGCATCACGAACTGTTTCAAGTTCATTTGCTTTTTCATCAGGAATACTAACTCCTAATTCTTCTTCAATTGCATAAACTAATTCATAAGTATCAAGGCTATCAGCACCAAGATCATTTCTGAAAGAAGAATCCATATTTATTTTAGATTCATCAATTTCTAGTTTTTCAGCAATTAAGCTTTTCATTTTTTCAAATAATTCGTCCATTATTTTCTCCTGATTTAATTAGCCATTAACTTCAGGTGTAATAACCTGACGACCACGATAAAAACCACATTTTGGACAAACATGATGTGACTGAACTAAATTTCCACAGTTATTACATTCAACAAGCTGAGGAGCTTTTAATTTCATGTTTATAGTTTGACGTCTTTTTGTTACGGCTTTAGATGTTTTACTTCTAGGTACTGCCATTTATGTAACCTCGCAATTATTAATATATAACAAATAAAAGTTTACAACAAATTTAGAAAAAATGTCAATGACTTAAAGAAGATTTTTCTTTTAAAGCTTTTTCAACAAGTGGCGGAACCATTCTGCTAATATCTCCTCCAAACATTGCTAATTCTTTTATAGAACTTGATTTAACAATAGCAAACTGCTCTTTTGTTGGAAGAAAAATAGTTTCTATTTCTGGATTAAGATTTTGATTCATTTGTGCAAGTTCAAATTCATAAGAAAAATCTATTGCAGAACGAATTCCTCTAACTAAAACTTCTGCCCCAACCTTTTTTGCATAATTTACAATTAATTCATCACAAATATGAACATTTACATTTTTATAATCTTTTACAAGTTCTGAAAGCATTTTTAATCTTTCTTCTGCCGAAAACATATAATGTTTCTGAGGATTTACAGAAACGACAACGTCCAAAATTTCAAAATATTTTGATGCTCTTTCAATTACATCTAAATGTCCGTTTGTTGGTGGATCAAACGAACCTGCAAATACTGCTTTTATCATAAAATAAAAATAACTTATTTGAACAAAACGAGCAATATGTGTATAATTTTGATATGAAAAAAATATTTTTATTAATTAGTATTATTCCTTTTATTTTTCTTATTTCTTGTGGTTCTACAAAAATAGAAGATAAAAATCAAACTGAAGAAGAAGTTCAATCTCCAGTTTACGAAGATGATGATGAAATTGAAGATGTTTTTACAGAATATTCAGAAGAATATATCCGTTCAACAAAAGATATTTCTTCAAATGATATCGTAAGCGTTGAAGAATTTGAAAATGATAAAGCGGATATCTTAGAAATAATAAATGAACTTTCTGAAATTATGAGAAAAAAAGATAAAGAAAAATGGATTTCTTATATTGACCCAGAATCTATAGAATATTATTCAAAATCTTCTAATTTAAGAAAAGTTCGGGAAAAATTACCAAATAAACAAATTCAACTTCATGGCATTGGTGATTATTTTAAGTATGTTTTTATTCCTGCAAGAGAAAAAAATCAAGTTGATGAAATCCGATATATTTCAAAAACAAATATCAAAGCTGTAGAAGTAAAAAGTGATGGTACGGAATTAGTTTATTATTATTTTGTCAAAAAAGATGGAAAATGGTATGTTAATATTCCAAAACTAGATGATTAATAAAAAATTGCTTTTTTGCTATTTATATTTTATAATTATCTGATGTATCTTCCAGGAGGATTTTATATGAAAAATTTGAAGAAAGTTTTAATATCTTCTTTTTTATTTTTAAGTGCAATTTTTGCTTTTGCTGAGGAAAAATCTGTAGAAAGTGAATATCTTGATGATGTAGATGGCTCTATCATTCTCTCTCTCGCTGATGCTGATGATTATGATAGTAAACTTGTTGCTTTACAATATTTACAAAGTGCAATCGAAGAAGGAAATACATCTGAACAAGTTATAAAAGCTTTAGATCAACTATCTGGTGAAGGAATAAAAAATCCTTCTATGACAAAAAGACGTGTTATGAATAATTATCCAGAAATTAGACGTCAAGCCTGTCTTCTTATGGCACAAGTTCCAACTGAACATTCAAAAAATACTTTATTAGAAATTGCAATTGCAGATAACGAACCTATGGTTATTGCTGCTGCTGTAAAATCTCTTGGAGAAATTGGTATAAATGATAATGATGAAGTTGTAGAAGCAATTGCTTTTGCAAATCGTAGAAACCAAGTTATGAATCCAACAAGTTCATTAGCTTGGGAAGTATTAAACGCTTTTGAAGTTTTAGCAGATTCAACACAAAATAAAAAAACTATGTTAGATGCAATCACAATGATTTCTACAGATTATCACTATGTAACACCTGTAAGACAAAAAGCATTAAAACTTCTAAAACAACTTTCGGGAAAATCTTCCTCAAAATCAAATCAATCTAACGCAGATGCAAAATAAAAAATAAATTAAGGGCTGTCAATTCTTTATTTAAGACAGTCTTTTTTATTTAATGTTTAATAAAAACCTTAAATAAGGCGAAGCCAAGTCTTTAAGAGAAGCGTGCCTTGACTCGATGCATTGAAAGGAAAAATATGGAACCAATAATATTAGCGTCATCATCACCTAGACGGCAAGAAATTTTGAAAATGCTAAAAATTCCTTTTAGAGTAATAATTCCAAATATAGATGAAACTTTAGTTCAAGCTGTAGAATTAGAACATGTTCCCGAACTTTTAGCACGAGAAAAAGTAACAGCGGTAATTCATTCACTTCCACCAGCTCAAGAAATACCTTACATTCTTGGAGCAGATACTATCGTAATTTTTAATAATGAAATTATGGGAAAACCTCAAAGTCAAGAACAGGCGTTTGAATATCTAAAAAAATTACAAGGAAAAACTCATACTGTAATAACAGCACTTGTTTTATATAAAGGAAAAAATAAATCTACAGTTTCTAAAATTAACAAAACAAGAGTAACATTTTCTCCAATGACAGATGAAGAAATTCAGTGGTATATTGATACTGGAGAATGGCATGGAGCTGCTGGTGGATATAGAATTCAAAGTTTAGCATCCTTATTTGTAGAAAAAATAGAAGGTTCTTACTCAGGAGTTGTCGGCTTGCCTATTTCTGAACTTTACGATATACTTAAAGAACAAGATTATTCTATTTTGGAATAATTATATACAACAGCTCGTAGAGCTGGACATTCCGATTCTTTTTTAAGAATACGAGAAACAGAGTTTGGTGACAAAATTTATTTTGTCCGTGAAGGAGCGTTACTCATGGCAGTAGTAACAATGAAAAACCTATTAGAGTCTGGAGTTCACTTTGGACATCAGGTAAAAAGATGGGATCCACGTATGAAGAAATATATCTTCGCAGAACGTAATGGAATCCATATTATTGATTTGCAGAAAACAATTGCTGCAATTAAAGATGGCTATGATGAAGTTAGAAAAGTAACTGCATCTGGTAAATCAATCCTTTTTGTAGGAACAAAAAAACAAGCACAACAAGCTGTTCAAAAAGAAGCTGAACGTTGTGGAATGTTTTATGTAAATAACCGCTGGCTTGGTGGTATGCTTACAAACTTCTCTACTATAAAAAAATCTCTTCAACGTCTAAAGAAAATTGAAAAAATGGAAATAGACGGAACTTTTGATAATCTTACAAAAAAAGAAGTTTCTCAATTACAGAAAGAAAAAGCAAAACTTGAAAAAAACCTCGGCGGTATTAAAGAAATGAAAGAACTTCCTGGTGCAGTATTTATTATTGATACTCACAAGGAACAAATTGCAGTTGCAGAAGCTCGCAGAATGGGAATTCCTATTATTGCTGTAGTAGATACAAACTGTAACCCAGAAGGAATTGATTTCCCTATTCCTGGTAATGATGATGCAATTCGTGCAATCTCTTTATTTACATCAATTATTGCAAATGCTGTAATTGAATCAGATAACGAAGCTGGATTAAAAATTCTTGAAAATCTTAATGATGATGAAGAAATTGAAACAGATGCAGCTAAAAAAGATGAAGATGAAGAAATTGTAGATTATTCAAACTATCAACCTACAGAACCAAAAGAAGAAGATCTTGAAGCTGATAGAGAAGAAAGTTTAATTGATGAAGATAAAATTTATAAGGACTAATTTATGGCAATCACAGCAGCTGATGTAAAAGCACTTAGAGAAAAAACTGGTGCTGGTATGATGGAATGCAAAAAAGCCCTTACAGAATGTAATGGTGATATTGCAGAAGCAGAAAAATTATTAAAAGAAAAAGGACTTGCTGCTGTAGCAAAACGTGCAGAACGTGCTACTACAGAAGGTCGTTTATTTATCCGCCAAAATGGAAATAAAATTGTTGTTATTGAAGTTACTTGCGAAACAGACTTCGTAGCTAACAATGCTGATTTTGTTGCTCTTGGAGAAAAACTTCTCGATTTAACTTTTGAAAAAGGTTATTCACAAGTAGAAGCTGAACATAAACAACTTTTAGAAACTCTTGCTGTAAAAATTCGTGAGAATATGTCTGTTGCAAAAGTTGAAGTTATTGAAATTCCTAGTGATTCAATTGGTTCTTTCTATGTTCACTCAGACAAAAAAACTGGTGCAGTTGTAGTTGTAAAAGGTTCAACAGCAGATGCAGTAAAAACTTTTGCTTATGATTGTTGTTTACACATTGCAGCATTTACTCCATCTTATACATCTAAAAAAGATGTTCCTCAGAGTTATATAGATGAACAAAAAGAAATCTTTAAAGCTCAAATGGATCAAGATGAAAAAATGGCTTCTAAACCAGAAAATGTTAAAGAAGGAATCTTACAAGGTAAGATAAACAAACATTTAGCAGAAATCTGTTTTGAAGATCAAATGTTTGTAAAAGACGACAAAAAAACTGTAACTGCAAAACTTGCTGAAGTTGGAAAAGAAGTTGGTGCAACTCTTTCATTTGCAACAGCAAAACTTTTTGTACTTGGAAAATAGTTAAAATTGGGGATGGAAACATCCCCAAAAATTACAAAATTAACTTTTTATGGGAGAATAAAAATGGCTGATAATGAAGAGAGAATGAAAAAAACAGTAGAATCTTTAAAAGAATCTTTTAATGCTATTAGAACAGGTCGTGCAAGTGCCTCTATTTTTGATAAAGTTCGTGTTGATTATTACGGAACAAAATCTCCGTTAAATCAAGTTGCTACAATAGCGATTCCTGAAGCTCGTTCAGTTATTATCACACCTTTTGATAAATCTCTTATCACAGAAATTGAAAAAGCTATTCAAATTGCAGATTTGGGATTAAATCCTTCTAATGATGGAAAAGTTATTCGTATTCAAATTCCAGCTCTTACAGCAGAAAGACGAAAAGAACTTGTAAAACAAGCTAAAACTGTTGCTGAAAATTCAAGAACAGCAATTAGAAATATTCGTCGTGATGGAAATGATGAATTAAAGAAACAAGAAAAAGCTGGAGAAATTACTGAAGATGGATTAAAAACAGAAACAGATAAACTCCAAAAACTTACAGATAAATATATCGAAGAAATTAATAAAATCTACGAATCAAAAGAAAAGGATATTTTACAAAATTAAAATGTCATTTATAAAAGAAAATCTTCCGTTTCATGTTGCAATAACGATGGATGGAAACGGAAGATGGGCTAAACAAAAAAATTTACCACGCTCATCAGGTCATAACGAAGGTTTGGAAACTGTAAAACGTATCGTAAAAAAAGCATCAGACCTTGAAATAAAATTTTTAACGCTTTATATTTTTTCAACAGAAAATTGGAAACGAACAGAACAAGAAGTCGGATTTTTAATGAATCTTATTCATATTCATCTTGTTCAAGAATTAAACTTTTACCGAGAAAATAATATTAAACTAAATCATATAGGAAATCTTTCTACCCTACCTCAAAAAATTCAAAATGATATTTTAGAAGCAATTGATGATACAAAAGATTTTTCAGGAATGACATTAAATCTTGCAATAAATTATGGCGGACGGGATGAAATTATCAGAGGAATAAAAAAAATTGTTGATAATAAAATTCCTTCTGAAAAAATTACAGAAGAGTTTTTTTCAAAAATATTAGATATGCCAGAAAGTCCTGACGTTGATTTATTAATCAGAACAGGCGGAGAACAAAGATTAAGCAATTTTTTACTTTGGCATATTCCTTATGCAGAACAAATTTATACAAAAACACTTTGGCCAGATTATTCAAATGAAGAATTTGAAAAACATATAGAAGAGTTTACGAATCGAAATAGAAGATTTGGAGCAGAAAAATGAAAACCTTATATAAACGCCTTTTTACTTTTTGTTTCGGAGCACCAACAGTATTTTTTCTTGTTTTTATACCATTTTTTAATCATCTTCCGATGTATTTATTAATGGCATTTTTTGAAATTGCAGGTGCTTTTGAATTTTGTAGAATGGCAAAAAACAAATTCACAATTTTTCCAACTCCATTAATTATTGTTGATACTATGATTTTATGGATAGCAAGTTTTCTAGTCATAGCATTTAATCTTAGTTATGAATATATTTTATGGATATTTGCTTTTGAAATTTTGATATTTTTCTTTATAGAAAGTATAACTGCAAAAACTTTTGAAAATTCTTTGAGTAAAATCGCTGTTTCATCTTTAATTATTTTTTATATTGGATTTTTAACAACTTTTATCACAAGAATTTCGACTTTACAACCGCCAAAAGCTTCAGTTCAATATTTTGAAAATGCAAAATTTCCTTATGAATCATATATGCTGATTTTGTATTTTATTTTTGTTTTTATGTGTGATTCTTCTGCTTGGTTTTTTGGTATTTTATTCGGAAAAAAATCAAGAGGAGTAATTGCTGCTAGTCCAAATAAAAGTATTGTAGGTTTTATAGGTGGAATTTTAGGTTCAATTGCTTGTGGCGTAATATTTACATTATTCTTTAGAGAACATGTTTTCACTTTTTCTATGTGGAGAATAATTCTTACCGGATTTTTTACATCTCTTGCTGCAATTACAGGAGATTTAATTGAATCTGTATTTAAACGTTCTACAAATGTAAAAGATAGTGGATGTATTATTCCAGGACGAGGTGGAGCTATGGACTGCTTAGACTCTTTAATTCCTGGAGCAGTTGTTTTTTATATTTGTGCTTTTATTTTATTTAGATAATAATTTTTGGAATAAAAATGAAGCGAATTTTACTATTAGGTTGTACAGGTTCTATTGGAACTAATACATTACAAATTGTAAGAAATATGATAGAAGATTTTACAATTTGTGGATTACAATGTCATTCAAATGAAAATAGACTTTTGGAACTTTCTGAAGAATTTAACAAAAGTCCAATTTTATTAACTTCAAAAGATTCTTCAAAAGAAGCTTTTCAAAATTTAATTGAACAATCAAAACCTGATATAGTAGTAAACGGAATTGCAGGTGCAGATGGACTTTTACCTTCAAAAATTGTTTTAGAAAACGGAATAGATTTAGCTCTTGCAAATAAAGAAACTATAGTAATGGCTGGTTCATTAATAAAAGAACTTGCATCAAAAAATAATGCAAAATTAATTCCAGTAGATTCAGAACATTCTGCAATCTTTTCGCTCATTAATCAATGTGGTAAAGAAAATATTTCTAAAGTAATAATTACAGCAAGCGGCGGACCTTTTAGAACTTTTACGCGTGAACAATTAAATGCAGTTTCTGTAGACCAAGCATTAAATCATCCTACCTGGAAAATGGGACCAAAAATAACAGTAGATTCTTCTACCCTAGCAAATAAAGGTCTTGAAGTTATAGAAGCATCTTATCTTTTTGATTTAAAGGCTGAACAAATAGAAGTTGTAATTCATCCTCAAAGTTTAATTCATTCACTCGTAAGAACAAATGATGGAATTCTTTATGCTCAAATTTCAGATCCAGACATGAAACATCCTATTTTAAATGCATTAACTTGGCCTAAAAATAGTAAAAATTATCTAAAAGAATTTGATTTATTTGATCAAACAATGACATTTTATAAACCACGTTATAACGATTTTCCTTTACTAAATTTTGCTTTTGAATGTATAAAACTTGGAAATGCTTATACAATTGCTTTTAATGCTGCTAATGAAATTGCAGTTCACGCGTTTTTAGAAAATAAAATAACTTATACAACGATTTCAAGAATTGTAAGGTATGTTTTAGATAAAAATTGGAATATTCCTGTGAAAAATTTTGAAGATGTTTATGAAATTGATAGAAAAGCCCGTATAATTGCGAAGGAACAAATATGAAATGGTTATACGGACTTCTTTGTTTGATATTTTTAATTCTTTTTCATGAAATAGGACATTTTATTGCTGCAAAAATTTTTGGTGTAAAGGTTGAAAGTTTTTCTGTTGGATTTGGTCCAGTTTTGTTTCATAAAAAAATAAAAGGAACAGATTACAGAATTTCTTTATTACCGCTAGGTGGTTATTGTGGCATGAAAGGTGAAGAAGATTATAAACGTGCAATTGAAGAAAATCTTTCCGAAATACAAACTGATCCTGATTCACTTTATGGTGTCCATCCTCTAAAACGAGCTGCTATAGGTTTTGCAGGTCCTTTTTTTAATTTTATTTTAGCAATAATTTTTCTTTCTTTAGTTGCTGGAATTGGTTATGAATATCAGACAGCATCAAATAAAATAATTCTTGCGAATGAACTTTATGAAAATTCATCTTACGCTGCTCAAAATGCGGGACTTTTAACAGGTGATAAAATTATTAAAATCAACAATAAAATTACTCAAGATTTTGATGATATAATTTGGGAAGTTTCAACGCATCCTGATGAAAATCTTAATGTTGAAGTTGAAAGAAATGGTGAAATTTTACATTTTATTGTACATACGGAATTAAATAAAAAAACTGGTTCTGGACAAATTGGTGTTGCAGCCGATATGAATAACATTATTACAAAACATACTCCTCATTACAATTTTTTTACATCAATAATTCAAGGAACAAAAGAAGCTTGTAAGTATGTTGCTGTAACTATAAAAGGTTTTGGTGTTTTATTTAAAGGAATTGATATAAAAAATGCAGTTTCTGGTCCAACCCAAATTACAGAATTACTTGGAAGCACAGTGAAAAATGGATTTTCTTCTAACGTAAAACTTGGTTTTGTAAGTATTTTTAATTTGATGAGCATAATAAGCATATCTCTTTTTATAATGAATTTACTTCCATTGCCTATTCTTGATGGAGGATTAATTTTAGTTGCGTTGATAGAAACTTTCTCTCATAAAAAATTGAAACCAAAAATTCAATATTATATACAATTTATTGGAATAGCTTTTATTGCTATACTATTTATTCTAGCAATAACTTCTGATATCAGTTATTTTATTAACAAAGGAAAATAAATGAAAAAAATATCTTTTTTTGCAATTTTTATAATTTTTACAGGATTTTTATCAGCACAATCACATAATTCTACTCAATCTCATCAATCTCAAGTTAATTGTATTTCTGCAATTTCAAATGCAAGTAATTATGAACAATCATTTTACACCGCAGGACAAGATGGTTTTATTATAAAATGGACAAGTGATAATCAAGGTGAACATTATCAAATAACTGATGTCGGAATAAAACTTATGGCAATTTCACCAAACGGAAATCTTATTGCAGTTTATGAAACTGATGGCGGTTCTGTAAATAAAGTAAGCGTTTGGGATTGGACAACATTAACAAGAAAATATAATAAAAAATTTTCAGATTCAATCACATCACTAAAATTTTCTGCAAAAGGAAATTATTTGATTATTGGAACGGCAACTGTAGATGGAGCGGTTTTTGTTAGAACAAATGGTTGGAATACAGTTGATAAAATAAAAGCAAATACAAGTATTGTAAATTATATAAACACAAGTGATTCAGAAAAAACCTGCGTTTTTTATTCACCAACAGGAGTGCTTTCATATTATAATTTGACAAATGGTTCTCTAAAAAGTAAATTTTCTATAATTCAGGGTTTAGAACAATGTATTATGATAAATAATAATAAATTTTTTGTTGGTACAAAAGATGATAATATTTATATTATAAATGCATTTAAAGGAAATACAGTTTCATCAATTCCAGCACAAAATCCAATCATTCTTTCTAGCGATAATGATTCAAATCTTTATTATATGGAATATGATGGAAAATCACTTTATACAATAAAAATGTTAGAAAATCTTGAAAATTTAACAGTTTCTAATCCACGAGTTGTAAAAACATTAAAAGGACCAAGAGGAAAAGATTCTATTTCAATAGGAACAAAAAAATATAATGATATTTTTCTTGGAAGTAAATCTGGTTCAATTTACAAAATAGAAGCAGACGCAACAAGTACAACTTATTCTTTAGAAGAAATTTCTGAAAACAAATATGCAAAAATTGATGATATAGCAACCGCTAATGATAATTTTTACTTTTTAGCAAATAATAAAATTTTTAAATCATCTTTTGATACTGGAGAAATTAATGCTCTTGCAACTGCACAAGGTCAAACTCAATTACTTTCAGCCGATGAAAATAATATGATTCTTTGGTCAAAAGGAACAAAAAATCAAGTTATAAAACTTAATCTTGAAAATAATGAAACTAATATTTTATTTACGCCAAAAAATCCTCTTCAAGTATTAAAATATTTTAATATTGGAGAAGAAAAATATCTTATTGATATAGAAAGTAGTACATCTGTAAATTTATATAATTTAACTACAAAAGAATTTTCTGAAATTTATAGTGGAACTGGAATTCAAGATGCAATTATTGCAAATGATGGAAATATTTATATTTCAAAATCGGCAGCGACAAATCCAAAAGTTCCAATGATTTGTGTAAATCCTAAAACTTTGGAAACAGTTCCTCTTTCTGTAAAAGGAAATGTAGTTTTTGGTTTAAGTACAGATGGAACTTTAATTTATGGAATAAATCTTGTTTCTACAGAAGATGGTCAAACTACGTATGTTTTTTCGTATAATACAAAAGCAAAAGTTACTACAAATATGTTAAAATTTTCTTCAGAAGATTCGGATGCTTTTACATATCTTTATCAAAATAATTTATTTACAAATATTGGTAAAAATAAAATGTATTGTTACAATACACAAACTAAGAAAAGATTTTCTTACAATCGTTCAGCTTCTATGCCTCAGAAAATCTGTCAAAATAAAAATAGAGTTGTTATCTTAAATTATAATGGAAGTATTTCTTGGTGCAGTCCAAATAGTGCAAATCTTCTTGCAGACTGGTATATGACAACTGATGAACAATGGTATGAATTTTAATCAAATTGTAAAAAAAAATACCATCTATCAATTTATATAATATAACATAGATGGTATTTTTTATAAATTATTTCCAATCAGCAGTATTTATTCCGCAACCTCTTAAAAGTGCTTCTGAATAAATATTTTCATAACCTTTTACAGAACGATTCCATGAAAAATCTTTTTGCATACCTGTTATTTGCATTTTTTTAATATGTTCTTTTTTATTATAATAAGCATAAACTGCCCAACCAACTGTATTATAAATTGCATCTGGTGTAAGTGCATCGAATAAAAATCCTGTTCCATCACCAGTTTGTTCATTATATTGTTCAACAGTGTCGGCTAAACCACCGGTTCTTCTTACAATTGGTAAAGTTCCATAAAGCATAGAATACATCTGATTTAATCCACAAGGTTCATAGCGGGAAGGCATTAAAAAGAAATCTGAACCTGCTTCAATTAAATGAGAAAGTGATTCATCATAACCGATATAAGCACGCAAATTTGGAAGTTTTGATTGAAGTGCATTGATTTCATCTTCACACCAACGTTCACCACTTCCTAAAATTGCAAATTGAACATCCATATTTACACATATTGAATAAATAGAACCATAAGTTGGAGCAAAAATTTCTGCAATTCCTTTTTGGTCTGCAAGTCGAGTTACAATTCCAATTATAGGAACGTCTTTTTTTACAGGAAGTCCCATTTTTTTCTGAAGAGCTTCTTTATCAACAGCTTTATTTTTTAAATTTTTATAATCATAATTTGCAGGAAGAAGTTTATCAGTTTTTGGATTCCAAGTTTCTAAATCACAACCATTTAAAACGCCTTTTACACAATCTGAACGAACACGTAAAAGTCCGTCTAAACCAAATCCACCTTCAACAGTTTGCATTTCGTGAGCATAAGTTTGAGAAACGGTTGTAATCATATCAGCACAAGAAATTCCTGCCTGCAAAAGATTTATTGCTCCATGATGTTCAAGACCTGCTCCATAATATAAATTCCAATCTAAACCTAAAGCTGGGAAAGAATCTTTAGAATAAACACCTTGATAACCTAAATTATGAATAGTAAAAACAGAAGCTGTATGAGCAAAATATCCATTTCTACAAACGCATTTTAATAAAACAGGAACTAAAGCACAAAACCAATCATGTGCATGCATAATATCAGGATACCAACCTAAAAAACGGCAAAGTTGAAACGCTCCATGACAGAGCAAAGCTGAACGATATGGATTATCATAAAAATCTGGTTCTGCTTTTGTTCCATAAATTCCATCTCGCCCAAAAGCCTGTTCATGATCTATAAAATAAACAGGAACTTCACTATTTGGAAGATGTGATTCATAAAATTTAACCCAAGTTTCAATCTGTCCTGCAGCAACTGCAACTGGTTCTTCAATCGCTTTTAATTTAGAACGATCAATTTTATAATATCTTGGCATTATGATTCTTACATCATGACCTTGTTTTTTTAAATTGATTGCCAATGCGGATACAGCATCTGCAAGTCCGCCAGTTTTTGCAAATGGAACAGTTTCTGAAGTAACCATTAAAATTTTCATTTTTCCTCCACAGCCTTTTTAAAGGCTTCCTTACTATTCAAAATAGATTGTTCACTACAACAATAAGAAATTCTAAACCAACCTTTTCCTGCAAATCCAGTTCCTGGAGCACAAAGAATATTATATTTTTTTAAATGTTCTGTAAAAGCCATATCATCATCATTCCAACCATCAGGAACTTTTACCCATAAATAAAATGCACCTTCAGGAATTATATATTTTAAGTTTGCATAATCCATAATTTGCATAATTTCGTTACGACGTTTTTCATAACTTGAAAAATCACATTCTGCATCCCAAGATTTTGCAATAACCTTTTGGAAGAAAGCAGGAGCATTTACAAAACCTAAAACTCTTGTTGCAAAAATTGCAGCAGAAATAAAATCTTTTGCTTCAGAATTTTCAGGATTTACACAAATATAACCAATTCTTTCTCCAGGTAAACTTAAATTTTTTGCAAAACTAGAAACGACAACTGAATATTGATATTTTGGAAATACCGCTGCAACTTTTTTTCCATCATAAGTGATAGCTCTATAAGGTTCGTCTAAAATTAAATAAGGATACCGTCCAGATTTTTCACCATGTTCTTTTAAAACATTGACAAGTTCATCAATTTCAGAATCTGAATAAATGCGACCAGTTGGATTATTTGGAGAATTTATCAAAACCGCAGCAGTTTTTTCATTTAATACATTCTTAATTGCAGACGAATCTAAACTAAAATCATCTTTTGTTTTTACACCAATAATTTCACCATTATGATTATGAACGTAATGTCCATATTCTGCAAAATAAGGACACGGAACAATAACTTCATCGCCATCATTTAACAGAGCTTTTAAAGTTGCATTAATTGCTCCAGCAGCGCCAACAGACATAATTACATTTGAAAAATCAATTTTTACGCCTTGTTCAAGTTCAACTTTTTTTGCCATCGCTTCCCTAGTTTTCTGATAACCAGGATTTGGCATATAACCATGACGCAAATGAGTTTTGTCAGATGCAACTTCTTTTATACAATCAACAACTTTTTGAGGTGGATCTAAATCTGGATTTCCAATACTAAAATCATATACTTTATCATCCCCATATTTTTGTCTTAATAAATTACCTTCTTCAAACATTTTACGGATTACACCGTTAGAAGGACTTTCTACAATTGCTTTAACTTTCTGTGAAATCATAATAAATATTATATCACTTTTTTAAGGATTTTGTTTAAAAATTATGATTTTAAATGTAAAGATATGCAAAGTTTTTTCAGTTAAAAAAAAATTGCCGTAGGCAAAGTACGGCAATAAAAAATCGAAATAAAATTTAAATAAATTTATTTTTTTATAAAAATAAGTTTCATAGTTTTATCTTTATTTTCGATTGTAAGAAATTCAGAATTATTTTCTGTAGAAACTTTTACAGACTTTGCATCAATTAAAGTTTGCATAAAATTTCTTTCAAATTCCATAGCTCTAGGCTCTCCTAACATTCTTGTACTTCCCATATCATCTTTTACAGAAAAAGAATTTCCTTTTATTTCTGCAGAACCAAAAAAACTATTAACTCCAGACTCTCCATTAAAAGAATAAACATTATTTGATTTTTTAGAAATCGTAATATTAGAAACACAAATTTCTTGAGCAATTCCGTTAATTTCTAACGAACGAGTTTCCCATTCACCAATAACATTAGCATCATTTTTACAGCCAACAAAAGCAAATACAGCACCTAATAAAAGTAATGATAATTTTTTCATAAAATCCTCACTAAAAATATATTAACCATCTCCATAAAATTTAAAATTTTCTGTAAAATCTGATAAAATCATACTCTATAAAAAAATTCTTGTGAATACTAATTTTATAAGAAAAAAATAAGAATTTTCTTATGTAATTATTTTTAGATTTTGTAACAAAATTATTTATTTTTTTGTTATGATTGCAATAGAATGATAAAAAATTTATAATAGGAATAATTGTTATGAAAAAAATACTAAATCTTACTTTATTTTTGCTTTTCAACTTTTCGATTTTTGCACTGCCTTTTAATTCAAAATTATCACAAGAAGAACTAAATAAATTAAATGATGGTAAAATTTTAATTCGTAATATTGATTATGAAAAAAATATGTGTCTTAGTTCTGAAAATCCTTTAGCAGTTGAATTAAAAAATTCTATAAAATCACTTTCACCAAAATATCTTGCAGAAGTTATTCAAATAAAACCATATTCTGGAAATGAAGATTTACCAGAAAAACTAGAAAAACTTTTACTAAATGTTTCTGATTATGCAGGAATTCCTTATTGGTCTGTTCGCCATCAACAATTTTATGATTTATATACTTCAGCCGAAATAAAAGAAATTAAAACAGAAGAAAATAAAACAAAAATCCTTGCAGATTTAGTAATGGACCCTTTTGGAACTGTGAATGAATCTATCATCATTCAAAAAAATAATGATGAGATTTTTTATTTTTCTGAAAATTTAAACACATTGAATTATCTTGGAAAATTTGATTGTGTTTATCCAAAAAAAATGAATATGGATATTTTACTTTTTAGAGATGGCGAAAATTGGATTTTATATGGAATTGGAGGTGTAAAAGCACCAAGAATTCCTTTTTTTACAGAAAGAATTGAAACATCATTTATAGGAAGAATAAAAACATTTTGTGAATTTATTTTTCAAGAATTAAAATAATAATACGGATGGAAAAATGATTTGGTTAATTGGTTATAAAGGAATGTTAGGTTCGGAAGTTGCACGACAACTTGAAAAGAATCATTTTAATTGGATTGGAACAGGAAGCGAAATCGACATTACAGATTATCAGTCTTTAGAAAAATTTACTCAAAATATAGAAACACAATCTTATTTTCCGTCAAAATTTAAAAAATCAGAAAGACAAATCACTTGGATTATAAATTGTGCAGCATATACAAATGTTGATAAAGCAGAAGAAGATATTGAAAATGCAGAAAAAATAAATGAACAAGGTTCTCTAAATATCGCTCGAATTGCAAGAAAAATTGGTGCAAAATTAATTCACATTTCTACAGATTATGTTTTTGATGGTTCAGAAAATACTGAATATACAGAAGAGTCTCAAAAATCACCACTTGGAATTTATGGAAAAACAAAATCTCTTGGAGAAGATTTTATTCAAAAAGAGATGAACACATATTATATTATCAGAACAGCCTGGCTTTATGGTTTTGATGGAAAAAATTTTGTTTATACAATGACTAAAGCAATGAATGTTCGTGATAGTGTAAAAGTTGTAAATGATCAATGGGGAACACCAACTTTCACAGTCGATTTAGCAAATGCAATCTTAAAAATTATAGAAAGAACAAAAAAAGCAAATGCATTATTTGGTAAAAATTCAATTCCTTCGTATGGTATTTATCATTTTTCAGATGGTGGAAAGACAACTTGGTACGAATTTGCACAAGAAATTTATAAATTTGGTAAAAAATATGGAAGAATAACATCTGAATGTAAAGTAGAACCTTGTACAACTGAAGAATATGGAGCAAAAGTAAAACGTCCTGCATATTCAGTTTTAAGCAAAGAAAAAATTTGTAATGAATTAAAAATAAAACTTCCAGACTGGAAAACAAGTTTAGAAAAATTTATAAAAGATTCTAGATTTGAAGTAAGATAAAAAAAAATCCTACGAATTTTTATTCAATTTCGTAGGATTTCACATTAATAGGAAAAATTATCTTCCCTGCTCTGTATAATTTTTATTAATCCAATCTTTATAAGCACCGCTTTTGATATGGCTAATCCATTCATCATGATTTAAATACCAACGGATTGTAGAAAGTAAACCTTCTTCAAAAGTCATTTTTCGTTCCCAACCAAGTTTTGTTTTTGCTTTTGTACAATCAATTGCATAACGACGATCATGACCTGGTCTATCTTTTACAAAAGTAATTGTTTTTCTAACATCTTCAGAATTTTTTCCAAGTTCTTTAGAAGTTAAATCAATTACAGTATTTAAAAGTTTTATATTTTCCCATTCATTTTCGCCACCTAAATTCCATTTTTCTCCAGAAGGTGAGCATTTTACAATTTGCCAAACTCCACGATTGTGATCTTCAACATAAATCCAATCACGAATGTTTTTACCATCTCCATAAACAGGAAGAGATTTTCCTTCTTTTATATTTGTAATCATTAAAGGTAAAAGTTTTTCTGGAAACTGAAAAGGTCCATAATTATTTGTACAATTTGAGAGTGTAATTGGAAGTCCATAAGTATGATAATAAGCCATTACAATATGGTCAGAACTTGCTTTTGAAGATGAATATGGAGAACGAGGATCGTAAGGAGTTGTTTCTAAAAAGTAACCATTTTCACCAAGAGAACCATAAACTTCATCAGTTGAAATATGATGAAACAAAACATCATCACGAATTGAACCATCATCTTTTTTCCAATAATTTTTTGCACAATCTAAAAGTGTGAAAGTTCCCATTACATTTGTTTTCATAAATGCTTCTGGACCAAGAATAGAACGGTCTACATGACTTTCTGCCGCAAAATGAATAATTGTATCAATATCATATTGTTTTAGAATTCGTTCAATTTGAGGACGGTCGCAAATATCAACTTTTTCAAAAAAATAACGGGCATCTTTTCCATTTGCAGAAACTCCATATTTTGATTCAATATCTTTTAAACTTTCAAGATTTCCTGCATAAGTCAAACAATCAACATTTACAATTCGTCCATCAAAACCAGAATCTGTAAAAGCTTTTCCACCAGCAGTAGACTCACCAAATAAATAATGAATAAAATTACAGCCGATAAATCCAGCTCCACCTGTAACCAATATATTTTTAAGTTTTCGCATTTTTTTCTCCAATTTTTTAATTAATCCATTTTCCTTTTAAATCAAAATATCTGTTTTCAAGACTAAAAGCTGGATGATTTTTATCTTTTTCACTTAAATTTGCATTTTCACTAATTCCTGGAAGAATTTTTTCCCAATCAATTCCAATTTGCTTATCATTCCACATTAAACCACCTTCGTCTTCCGGATGATAAAAATCTGTACATTTATAAGCAAAAATCGCTTCATCAGTTAAAACGCAAAATCCATGAGCAAAACCTTCGGGAATATAAAACATATTTTGTTTTTCACTATCAAGAATAACCCCATAATATTTTCCAAAAGTTGCACTTCCAAGACGCAAATCAACTGCAACATCATAAACTTTCCCTTCTAAAGCACGAACAAGTTTTCCCTGCGGATGTTGTTTTTGAAAATGAAGCCCCCTAAGAACGCCTTTTGTAGATTTAGACTGATTATCTTGAACAAATTTCATTTTTAGACCTGCTTCAAAAAAATCTTTTTCGCTATAAGTTTCTAAAAAATATCCACGATTATCACCAAAAATTTTAGGCTCAATTTCATACAAACCGTCAATTTCACATTTTTTGAATTCAAACATATTTTCCTCAATAAATAATACTTTTTTATAATTTTTTATTTGGGGAAAGCCTTCCCCTCGTTCGCACTTCGTTGCTCACTACCCCTTCTAGCGGGGACACCCCGCAACGCCCCGAGCAAACTTTTTCAATAAGAAAAAAAATTATTTTTCTGCAATAAATTCCAAATATCTTCCGTAATCAGTTTTGTATTCACTAGCCATTTTTAAAAGTTCATCTTTTGAAATCCAACCGTTATTAAAAGCAATTTCTTCAATACAAGAAACATACATTCCTTGTCGTTTTTCAATTGTTGCAATAAAATTTGATGCTTCTAAAAGACCATCATAAGTTCCTGTATCAAGCCAAGCCATTCCTCGACCTAAAAGTTCAACTTTAAGTTTTTCTTGAGAAAGATATTCATTATTAACAGAAGTAATTTCTATTTCACCACGAGCACTTGGCTTTACATTTTGTGCAATTTGAACAACAGAATTATCATAAAAATAAAGACCAGGAACTGCATAATTCGATTTTGGAAATTTTGGTTTTTCTTCAATTCCTAAAACTTTCCCAGATTTATCAAATTCAACAACACCATAAGCAGTAGGATCTTTTACATAATAACCAAAAATAACCGCGCCTTTTTCAGTTTTTATTTTTTTAGATGCTTTTTTCAAAGTATTTGTAAAACTTTGTCCATAAAAAATATTATCACCTAAAACAAGAGCAACATCATCATTACCAATAAATTCTTTTCCAACAATAAAAGCATCTGCAAGTCCACGAGGTTTTTCTTGAACAACATATTCAAAGTGCATTCCGAGCCAACTACCATCACCAAAAAGTTCTTCAAAAACTTTTATATCACGCGGAGTAGAAATAATTAAAACTTCACGAATTCCAGAAAGCATTAAAACGCTAAGAGGATAATAAATCATTGGTTTATCATAAAGTGGTAAAATTTGCTTAGAAACCGCTTTCGTAATTGGATAAAGCCGAGTTCCAGAACCACCAGCAAGAACAATACCTTTCATAAAATTCTCCCTATTTTTAAAAATTAGAAATATTTTATCACATTTTATAAAAAAATGATATATAAGGGATTCTATATTTCTTCTTTTAAAGCAGTAACTAATACATCATTTTTTTCAGGTTCAAGAACTGCAAGTCGCATAAATTTTTTTCCTTCAAATTTATGCTTTCGAACAAGGTTTTTGACAAGAAGATTATGATTTTCAAGTAATTTTTCTGTTAATTCTATAATATCTTTATTTCCTTTATACTCGCACAAAATATAATTCGCTTGACTTGGAAAAACTTTTATATCTTTTATTTGTGAAAGTTTATCGCTAAAACGCTTTCTTTCTGTTACAAGTTTATCGCAGGATTCTTTATAAGCATTTTTGTATTTATCAAAAATCTGCAAAAAATATTCTGCAAAAGAATTTATATTCCATATTGAATTATTTTTTACAACTTGATTTATAATCTCGCAATTTGAATTCACTAAAACACCAAGACGCAAACCTGGAACTCCATAACTTTTACTAATTGATTTTATAACTGTAAGATTTGGATATTCTTCAATAATTTCGTTATTTATTAAAGTATAACGAATTTCTTTTTCAGCAAAATCAATAAAAGATTCATCAAAAATAAGTTTTACATCACGCTTTTTTAATTCATCAAGAAGTCTAAAAACATCTTCTTTTTTTAGAAAATGACCTGTCGGATTATCTGGATTTATTAAAAGAACATTATTCGCTTTTTCTTTATCAACTGTTCTTAAAATATCATCAACCGAATATTCAAAAGTTTCATCATCAACAGGAATTTCAACAGTTTCCGAATTACAAAATCTAGCAGGATATTCATTAAATGTCGGATATGGAATTGCTGTTTTTCCTGTAATCATTGAACAATAAGAACTGATTAATTCTGCTGCTCCATTTCCAACTGCAATATATTTTGGCAAAACATTAAATATTTTTCCTGCAAGAAGATTTTGTTGCTTTGCTCCACTTGGATATGCTCTCAAAAGAACATCAAAATTATTTTTTAATTCATCAACAAGTTTTTTTGGTGGAAAAAATGGATTTACTAAATAACAAAAATCTTCTATTTGTGGAAAACGCCAATATCCACCATAACGATTTTCCATCATTTTTAGTTTTTCTGAAACTGGAGCAAACCTATTTTCAGCTATTGCCAAATCAGATGGATCATCTATTTCGTACCATTGGTCGCCTCTAACTTCAAAACCTTTTAAGCCGGTTCCACCAAGCATCGTCAAAACTTTTAAAACTGTTTCATAATATTCATTTTTACCAAACGCTTTTTGATAAGATTCTAAAAAAGGAATATAATATTTTTGAGAAAACTCTTTTGAAAGTTTATAAATATTTACTGTTTTATAATAATTTTCTGTATCAGCCCAATTAAAATGCAATTTATCCAACATTCCAACAATATTTTTTTGAGAATCAAGAAGAACACAAGTTCCATCCATCCAAGGTTCAAATTTTGAAACCATTGCAAGATTTTTCTCAGAATTGTTTATAATATCAAAAAGAATTTTTTCATCAAAAATTATATCGCTTTCAAGAAGAATTGTATCGTCTTGAATAAGTTTATCTTTCGCAAGCCACAAAGAATAAATATTATTTGTCTTATCATAAATAGGATTTTCTATGAACTCAATTTCCATTCCGTTAAGATTAGATGAATTGAATTTTGATTCAATATATTTTTTTAAATCCTCACTTTTGTATCCAACGACCATAACAAATTTTTTGATTTTAGTTTTTGATAACGTTTCAATTGCATATTCAATTAGTGATTTTCCATTTACTTGAACCATGCATTTAGTTCCATTATGAGTATATATTCCAAGTCGCTTTCCCATTCCAGCTGCTAACATTAATGCCTGCATATTATTCTTCTCCTATTTTTCATCTAATGATTTTTGCTTATTTTTATTTAGTTTTATTTTTTGTGATTGAAAATCGATTTCTTTTTCTTTTTTGATAAGATAATCAACTATTTTTTGTGCTGATAGAGAAACATTCTCCCAACATTCAGAACGAATTTCATTACGTCCGTTTTGTAAATTTTTGCTATTTAGTGCAGAGTTTATAAAATCAGAAATGTTATTAAGATTTTCTTCTTTCAATTCAATTCCAATTTTATTTACAACTCTAAAACTCCACATAGGCTCAGAAAGCCAATCAGCATCATACGGAAGTGTATTAAAAACTTGAGATGTATAAATAAGAGGCTTATCAAAAACGCAGGCAAAATCAAAAATAATTCCAGAAAAATCTGTAATTAAAATATCAGATTTATTTAAGGCATCAAAATTATCATTATCAAAATTCCACTCAAGATTAGGATATTTTTCATTAGAAAATTTTTCCATAAGCGGTTGTAAAATTTTTTGTTCTGAAACAACAGTTTGAGGATGAGGTCGAACAATTATATTGAAATCTGTATTTACCAAAGATGAAAGAATTTTTTCTCCAAAACGAGAAAGCATTCCACTTTCACCCCAACTAGGACCAAGTAAAATAGTTTTTTTTGCATTAACTTCAACAGATTTTTGTTCATCAAATCTTTTTTTAAGATTATCTAAAGTAACAGAACCAACTGTAATAAGTTCCTTTTGTTTTATATTCGGTCTAAGTTGCTCAATTTTTCTAATAAGTTCAATTTGATTTCTTCCACTTGTCAAAACTGCATCATAAAAATCAAGACCAAACATTCTATATCCAGAAAGATCATCAACTGTATGAGGAACATGAACATAATAATCAACATTTCTACTTCTTTTCCATTGATAAACATCAAGTCCTGGAGTCGTAGAAAGAAGAATTTTTGCATTCAACATATTAAGTTTTGCAAAAGCTTTATTACCTTCTCCAATAAATTGAGTTTTTACAAAATTATATTTTTCAGACAATGCAGGATCATCTTCACTTGAAGTATAAAAAATTAAAGGTATTTTCCTTTTTTCTGATTCATCACAAATTGGTTTAAATACATTCCAATAACGTTTGTGATCTGAGTAAATAACAAATGGAATTTTATTTAAATCTTGTTTTTCTATTTTTCCACCTGAAAAAATAAATTTGATTTTTAGGGCAAGAGCTCGAATAGCAAAAACACCAGCAGTTGCAATTCCAATTGCAAGAGAAAAAAGCATACTCCCAGTGCCTGGATCAATATAAAGAGGAAAAAAAGTTAATGTATTCATTTTGATTCTCCGTTTTTATTTTTTAAATTCTTTTCCCACTCTAAAAGAGGAATCCAATTTTTTTCTTCAAAAATATTTTCAGAAACGTGATAAGCTTGAGATTTATCCAATGTAAATTGAGTACGATTCAAGAAACCTTCAAGAGCGTAATCTGACTCTGGATGTATGATAATTCCATTTTCTTTTTCTTGTATTAAATCTTTATTTGTAAAAGGATTTTTATCAGATAAACCTAAGCCGTCTTTTGCAAGAAATAAAGTATCTGCATTTGTCATAAAAGTATTATCTGTTGAAATTTCTGCATTATTATTAAAATCCTTAAAGAGCAAGATTGGAGTATACGATGATGGTAATGTAGAATCTTTAAAATTAGAAAAATTATTAAGATTCATGGCTTTTCCATGATCTGAAACTATAATAATTCTTGTATTATCATAAACATTGTTTTTTCTTAAATAATCAAACCATTTTCCAATTTGTTTAAATGCAGCAACAAAACTGTGATAATGCTTTTCTACGAAAGCATCTGAAGTTTTATAAATACCATGAAATTTTTGTATTTTATTTGGTTTTACAAAATCCTCATCAACAAAAATTGGCGAATGAGTTGTTTCATTATCAATAAACATGTATTGATTTTTTGTAGCTTCAAAATCTGTAAGTTTTGAAAGATAATAAAGATGAGAAATATTATTAAAATAGTTATTAGCTTTTTGACTAAAATTCTGTGCAGAATCCTTGAAATTTCCATAAAAAATAGGACGTAAAATTGGCAATAAAACTTGTAAAATAGAAAAATTCCTTATTTGAACCTCTACAGATTTAGCAATCATTCCGCTACTAGAATAAAATCCTTCATCTTTTTTAAATTCTTCAGAATACTTTCCTATCAATTCATAAGCAGAAATATTTTCTTTATTTTTAAAAGCACTTAAATCACCTTTCCAAGTATAATTTGGAACCGGTGGGTCTGTAACAGTAGATTCATATCCTGCATTTACAAAAAGTGTTGGTAAAAGTAAAGATGCTTCATTATGTTTTTCTTGTAAATAAATAGAATTTCTTAAATTTATATTTTCAGGAGTATATTCATATCCTCCCATCATAGAAGGAGAAGCTAAAATGGTGTGAACACCAAAACTTAAAGTATTAGGATAGTAAACAAAACCTTGTAATTGCTGTTTTAATTCAGGAAGTTCTTCAATTGCATAAGGAAAAAATGAATTAATTGCTCTGTCTAAAAATAAAACTACTACATTTTTTCCTGTTTTTGAAAAATGATACACTGGTCTAAATTTATTATTTTCAAAATCAGATAAATTTTCATTTTCTTTTAGATTTTCTGAGTATGCTATATATGTTTTGTTTATTGAAGAAACATTAAAAAAACTAATCACAAATTCAGAAAGACAAACGGCACAAAGAATAATTCCTAAAACATTAAGTTTTTTAAACTTTTGCAAAATATAATATATAGAAAAAATCACAATAATTAATAAAAATGGTAATATCTTTTGCTTAAATTTTGCTACTAATACACTCGTATTTTCTAAATCAAACGTAATATCAACAGTTCCGTAATTAACCTTAAAAATAAATACATTTGCAAGAGAACTTAAAAATAAAACAACAAAAAGAACAGTTTCCCATTTTTTTACTTTTTCACCAAACATAAAATAAATTGCAACAGGCCAAAATACAAAAAATCCTAAAAATGTAAATAAACTTGACCAAACATAAGTCAATGGAGAATCTGCACCTTCACTTAAAAAAGAAAATTCTATTGGACTTGTAGAAATTGTACTTGTAGGAAGATAAAAACCACACAAAAAGGCAATTCCTAATGCCGAAAAAATAAAAACTAAAGTTTGTGAGCGAGAATGTTCTTTTTGATTTTTGGTAATTTTTTTATCTTCACCTATAAAAGATTTATAAAATTTTGAATGATTAATTTTTCCCAAAATTTTATTTTTACAAAAAACAGCAAGTTTCTTTATTAATGGAAATAAAATTACAAATAAACAAATTATAAAAAGAGCAATACGTTTTTTGATTGCACCATCATTAAAAAATAGAAAGTAACAAGCAAATAATCCAAGAATAGAACTTACAATTATGTAAAGAATTCTTTTTGGATTTTTTGTTTTCATTACAATATTTTTTGCAAGACTAAAAAGATTATTTAAAATCCAATAAATAACTAATCCACTTGGAGAATTATAAAGTAAAACTAAAAAAATTGCTGCAAGAACATAAATCTGAATTTTTTCTCTAAAAGTTGTATCTTTCGAATAAATTGCACCAGAAACAAGATTTATTACAGTCATTAAAATTGGTAAAATATGAATGGGAAAATTTCCAATATGTAAAAGTCCATCGGGAGAACCTAAATCCTTAAAAATCCAAAATTCAGCTCCTTTTAATACTTCTGCATGGCTTAAGTAATGGTAAGCAGCAATAAAAAACGGAATTTCAATTAATATTGAAAGTGAACTTCTAAGCGTATAAAGCGGATTATAATTACATTCTCGATAATACGTTTGTAACATCATAAAACGTTCATCACCTTTAAATGCTTGTTTTATACGTTTTATGCGTGGTTCCATCAATTTTGTAATTTTTCGCTCTTTAGCTTGCAGACTATCTGCAATATTATAAAGAGGGAGTGCAAGAAAATTAATTACAAGGCTTACACCAAAAACAGCACCTATAATACCAAATGCACTAAATTTTACCGTAAAAAAAGAAAAGACCCAATCAACTAACATTTCGATTGGAGCAACTATAAGATTATAGAAAATCATTTTGCAACCTCGAAATTTAATATGATTGATTTTTTAAAAAGAAAGAAATTATTCCTTGCGAATTGCGAATTGCGAATTGCGAATTGCGAATTGCGAATTGTTTAACATAAAGCCTCCGTGTGTCAAGTATAATATCATAATGTTATAAGAAAATCTATATTTACTTGTTTTTATTGGAAAAATAAAATATAGTTTTATAATTATGAAATTTAAAAAGATTATTCCTTTACTATTATGTATAAATTGTCTTTTTGCACAGGAAAGTTTGAAAAGTATTGAAGAAGAATATTATGATTTTTTATCACTGCAAGGAATTTTAGAACGTCCAACATTAAATTATAGAACTTTATCTGATTCAGTTTGGTCAATTGATGAAAAAACAGAACATCTTTGGAAAAATAACAATCTTGGAACAACAAAAAATCTCTGGACTTTGGAAAATAAAAAATCTAATTGGTTTTTGAACGGATTAAACACAAATATAAATCTAAAACTTTATGGACCTGAATGGTACAACAGTTACAATACAGCCGCACCTTACGGACAAAACGACGGTGCTTTATGGCAAGGAAAAGGTTACAACACAAGTTTTACTGCTGGAGCAAGACTTGAAGCTTTCGGTTTTGAATTAACTATAAAACCACAAATAACATTTAGTCAGAATTTGGAGTTTGAATATATAAAACCAAATTCTGCGTATAATGGAGAAAATTTTATAGGAAAAGCTTCTATTTATGGATATTACGGTGTTCAATATTTAGATGCTCCTCAAAGATTTGGAAATAAAGCATTTTGGACTTTTGATTTTGGAGATTCCGAAATCAGATGGTCTTGGAATACATTTACAATGGGATTTGGAACGCAATCTATTTGGCTTGGATCTGCAAAAATAAATCCGATAATACATTCAAACAATGCACCAAGTTATCCAAAAATAGATTTAGGATTAAGAAAAACAGAACTTTTTATGCCTTATTTTGGTTGGCATTTAGGAGATATCGAAGTTCGTGGATGGTGGGGACAACTTACAGAATCAAATTATTTTGACAATGACAAAAGTAATGATTCAAATTTAATTGCTGGATTGTCATTTGCGTACAGTTTTCCAGGAATTCTAAAAGGCTTTTCTGTAGGAATAAACAGAACAATGCTTTCAAAATGGAATGATTTATCTGCATATTCACTTTTCAATATCTTTATTCCAGGATTAGGAAATCTAACTTCTGGTGGTTCTGATGCGAGTGACCAACGTTTTTCAATTACAGCAGATTATATACTTCCAACCGCAGGAATTGAGTTATATTTTGAATGGGCAAGAAATGACTTTTCACCTAGTTTAGATTACATAATTCGTTATCCGTTCCACACTCAAGGATGGACAGCTGGCGTACAGAAAAGTTTTAAAATAAATAAATACAACTCACTTCAATTTCTGTTAGAATGTACAAATCTTGAATGTTCAGCAGATTACGATAGACTTATAGGATGGTACTCCACTTTCTACGCACATCATATTATAAAACAAGGATATACAAACAAAGGACAATGGTTAGGAGCAGGAATTGGAACTGGCGGAAATAGCCAATATCTAGGAGCAAAATGGATAAACAAAAGAGGATATTTAAACTTATTTATTCAAAGACGCAATCCAGACCTTGATTACACAATGTATATTGATGCAAAAAATAATAAAGAAAAAGCAGAATCTAACATAAGATGCTTTATTGATGTAGGAATAGAATACTTATGCTTTATATCCAATAATTTTTCCATTAAAACAAAATACGTTTTTGAAGATGAAAGAAATCCCTTGAATTTTTCAGATATCTATTATAATTCATTTCATAGATTTAATAACATCTTTCAATTGTCAGTAAGCTACAAACTATAATATCTACTTCCAATACTCTTTAAAATCAAGTTTTCTAAAAACAACCTTAAGTAAAGAAAAAACGACAATCAAAAAATATGCCAATTTTGAATGTTTTGATGAAATTTTCAATATTATTCTACGTTTAAATTTTATTCTGTTGTTATTATCTAAATATTTATTAAAGACAGGATACACATTCAGATATTTTTTTTGGACAGATTTTTCTCCGGAGAAAATACAATCAGATTTTAAACCAGCACAACATCTATAAAAAGAGTCTAATGCAAAATCACATTTATTTGTTTTTAAATAATCTTCGATATTTTTTATTGCAAAGAAAAAACTATCAGCTTTTTTTAAAGTACAAATTCCAGTATTAAGATAAGAATTTTCTCTTTGTAAATAATTATATAATGGTTTTTGAATATATTCTATTTTTGGATTATTTACAAAGCATTTTGTAGAAAAAAGCATATCTTCCCATAAATTAACATCTGGAGAAAATTGAATATTATGAATTGTTAAAAAATCTTTTTTGAAAAATTTTATCCAAAGATAAGCACCTATTTTGTCATTATATAAATCAATAAGACATTGATTTCCATCTTTTTGTATATTTTGGCAAGAAATATTAGGTTTTATTTTATCAAATTCACTTCTATATGTAAAATCACAACAAACTATATCAGCATTTGACTCGATTGCCTTTTGATACAATGAAGACAAATAATCAGATTCTATCCAATCATCACTATCTACAAACACAATATATCGTCCAGAACTATTATTCATCAAAATCTGTCTAACCTTTCCAATTCCTAAATTTTTAGAATTGTTAATAATCTTTACAGAATTTTTATACTGAGAATAATTCTCTAAAACTTTATATATTTTATCAAGTGAATTATCTGTACTGCAATCATTTACTATTATTATTTCAGATATTTCTATAAATTTACTTTCAAAAATAGATTTTAAACACTTTCCTACATACTTCTCAACATTATATACAGGAACTAATATTGATATTTCAGTGTTCATTGACAAATCTCCTTAAATTGAATAGCATACTAATAAAAAATGTATAAAATAGCAAGTTTAAAAAAGAATGTAATACTTACAACTTTCTATGAAATTTTAAAAATAATAACCCCTTTTCTGACAGCACCTTACTTATCTAGAGTATTAGGAATAGAAGGAATTGGTATAAACAGTTATACATGTTCTATACAGGCATATTTTTGTATGTTGTCAGCTTTAGGAACTGGAACTTATGGTTCTAGAGAAATAGCACGTGTCAGAGATGACCAATTAAAAACTTCAGAAACTTTCTGGGAAATAGAATTTCAACTTATAATTACAACAACTATTATGCTTTGTGCTTGGGGATTTTTTATATTAAATGTTACAAAGTATAAAATATATTTTACTGTGCTTTCACTCGGTATATTAGGCACTATGTTTGATATTTCATGGTTTTTTAGTGGTATTGAACAATATAAACATATTGTTAGAAAAAATACACTTGTAAAAATACTTGAAATAGTTATGATTTTCACTTTTGTAAAAAAGCCTGAACATTTATTATACTTTATAATAATAAATACTTTTTCAATGTTTTTTGGAAATATTTCTATGTGGATAGATTTACCAAAATATCTTGTAAAGGTAAAATTTAAAAACCTAAGAATTTTCAGACATATAAAATATACACTTATATATTTTTTACCTACAATAGCATCTTCCATATATTTGATTTTTGACAAGACTCTAATAGGTCTTATTACACAAGATGAAAAAGAAATCGGTTACTATGAACAGGCTAATAAAGTAATAACACTTTTGAAATCACTAACATTTGCTTCAATCACATCAGTTATGAATTCAAGAGTTTCATATCTATTTAAACAGGAAAAATTTGATGAAATTAAAACAAATATAGAGATTACATTAAATTTCATAATGTTAATAGGATTAGGTTGTTGTTTTGGAATAATAGGAATTGCAGATAATTTTGTTCCTATATTTTTTGGAGAAGGATATGATAAAGTATCATTTCTTATAAAATTATCAAGTCCTTTAGTTGTTATAGTTGGAATAAGTTGTTGTCTTGGAGCAACTTATTATAGACCTATTGGATATATAAAAAGAACATTACTTTTTGTATCTTCTGGAGCCCTTATCAATTTAGTACTTAATATAATTTTGATTCCAAAGTATAAAAGTGTAGGTGCTATAATTGGCTCTGTTATTGCAGAATCCGTAATATCTTATCTTTATGTAAAGTTTTCAAATGGTTTTCTAACATTTAAACAAATCTTTTTTAGTATTTGGAAAAAAATTATAGCTGGACTTATTATGATGATTTCTGTTACTTTTATAGGAAAAATAGACTTTAATTATATTATAAGACTTTTTGTTCAAGTTGCCTCAGGAATAATAATATATTCAAGTTGCTTATTTATAGAAAGAGATAAATATTTCAAACTATTCTGCAATATGATTTTTTCAAAATTAAAAAAAATTACGCAATTTAAAAATCAATAAATATTATTTCTCACATTCTGATGGAGTTCGAAATCTCTTTTTTAGATATTTAATAGCGATAATTGCACCATCCTTATCTAAATCATTTAAACAAAAGCAAATTGGAGAATAAAACTTTATAAGGTTTATTTTTTTTCTAAGATTATCATATTGCTGATATATATCCATACAATAATAATACTTTTGTCTTAGTAAAACTATAAAAAACTTTCTAATTTTATTGATATTATAATTGTACTTTAGTATTTTTGAACCTTTTATAAATCCCATTTCGTATAAATAAATAACTCTTTGAATCATTTTTTCTGTTCTGAAATGACTTGTATTAAAAATATCAAATTCTGGATATTTATCATTTATATCTTTTAACATACTTATAGAATATGAATCAATGCCATGTGTTGGATAAAGAAGATTAAAAACACTATGATTATGATGAATAAAGGCTTCATAAGCATTTAAAATAGTTCTATCATACTGATTATCGATTTCTCTATATTCAAATGGAGGAATTGGCATATTAAGTCTTACAATAGGTTTGCCATTATAAAAAAAATCAGAAAGTTTTGTTTTTTTATTAAAAAACACATCATCATTCAAATAAATGAATTTTTCAGATAAATTAGGAATATTTAGTAAATATCTTTCAATACAAATACTATTAAAAGTTGGTAAAAATTCCTCTGGAATTATTTCTTTGTGATCAACAATAGTTATTTTATCAGTATTTTTAAACCAATGCGGAATCTGTTTGTTTGTAACAATAAAAATATGATTAATCCATTGAGCATACTTTTGCAAAGAACGAATAGAATATCTCAATTCATCATGATTTTCGAATCTTCTAGAAGTTTCAGTTGATGATATCACAATATGCTCTTTATTCAAATAATTTTCTTTTTCAGCTAAAAAAGAAACATCAGAATCATCGCACCAAGTATAAACTGCATCGATTTTTTCCATATTTTTTCACTTATCCGTATCAAAAAGATATATCGCATATTATACTTAAGATTTTCACTTAAGTCTATTAAGTTTATCTTGACAATAAAAAACTTAGATTTGTCCATTTTCAACAGCTTCTTCCAAGAAGTCATTAATTTTTGTCTGCCAGCCTTTGCCCATTGCCTTAAAATGATCAATAATGTATTTGTTTAGTCTAATTGAAATCTGTTCTCTTTTTGGCTTGAAATACTCAGAATGTACATGTTTAAAGTTTGAAAAGTCTGTGATTTCGGGAATGTCTGAGAAATCGATTTTTTCATAAGGAATTGCATTTTTTTCGCATTCAGCGATTATTTTTTCTTTTTCAGAAATTGTCATAATAAGCCTGCCTTTCTATAGGTGTCGCATAGCGAGCATTGATTATCCGTGATATACCGTTTCTTTGCGTGTAAGCGACAAGAACAACAACTTGTCTTTTTACTCTACCAATTATTCTGTAACGAAATTCGTCAAGAAGCGAATTTTCTTCATCCAAAGATTCAATTGCATAGGGGTCGTCAAAAACTTCAACGGACTCTTCAAAAGTTATGCCGTGTTTTGAAATGTTTTCCTTCGCTTTTTTCAAATCCCAAATGTAATTATCTTTCATAACTACAATGTATCACTTTTTTATATCTCTTTCAAGTAAAAAAACTAAATACACCAGCATAGATTGACTTTCAATGCCCCACTTTCCACAATTGACATCAACTTTTGGAAAGTTTATAATTTTTATATGTTTGGAAAGAAAAAGTTTTACAAAATTGACTCGGAAACTCTAAATCTTAAAGATTTTGAACTTCTTTGGGAAAACGGTATGGACATTAATATTCTTTGGCAAAAGAAGAGTGAAAAAATTTCTGAACTTGAATCTCAATTAAAAAAGGCGGTAGTAACTGTAAAAAATCTTCAAGGTGAATTAACAGAACTTAAAGAAAACGGTATTGTTGTGATTAATTCTGACGAAGCAGTTATTACTGACAGCCGGGATGAAAAGATTACATTTCTTGAAAATAAAATGAAAGAACTTGAAACAGAAAATGCCGAACTAAAAAATAATGTAAAACCTTTTTCTAAATCTGATAATATAACTTTACAAAACCAACTTAAAGAGTTAGAATTTAAGTATAGTAATTTAATTTTAGAGCAAACTAAAGCACAAGCCGAATTAAACAAGATTAAAACAAAAAATATTTTACAAAAGGAGAATAAAAGTATGAATAATGAAGTTACTCAATGGGAATATAAAATAATTAGATCTCCAACAGAAGAAGAAATGAATGAATTAGGTCAAAAAGGATGGGAACTAACAGGTGTTGCGGAACCTGGTTCTGCAGGTAGTACTAGATTGTTTTTTAAGAAAGCAAAAAAAAACAATGAAAGTGATTACAATTATTCCAGATAGAAAAAAGAGCAGTCTAACGGCTGCTCTTTTTTTGTCTTTTATAAACCAGCTTCTGGCCAGTTAGGGCGTTTTGGTAGTATTTTTAAATAATCTGCTTGATTAGCAAAAGCGTCTATATTACCAGTATTTGCCTTTTCTCCAAATTTTTTAGCAGCATCTTTTATAGACTCTGGAGAAACACCATTTGGATGAGCTCTTCCCATTTCATCATAATATGTATCACCTCTTATATAGCCAGTAGCACCGTCTTCCTTAATATTGTTTCTATTATGACCGGTAAGTTTTTTATAAGAAAAGTCTTTATTTGCCTCAGACATGCCCTGTTTTCTATAAGCAGCACTGACTTTTCCTGCTTTTTCCCAAGCATCTTTTGATATAATTTTCTGCTCAGCATCACTCAGGCTCTGCCATTTTTCTGTAGTCATTGCTGCATCCATTATCTTCGAATACGCCTCGCCTCTTATTGTATCAGCATTTGCATTAATATCTTCTTTAGCCTTATGCCATTCCTTATGGTCACCATAGTTATGAGCGGCACTACTTGCATATTGTCTAGCCTTGTATGCATCACGATTAACTTGTGCTGCCTGGTTTGCTGCATGATGTGCGGCATGACTTAATCCTCTAAATTCATTTACTACATCTCCAAGTCCCAAAGAAGGATTTCCGCTAACTACAGCAGAAGCAATTAATAAATCTCAACATCCATTAAAAAAGTGGTAACAGAATTAGGCATTAATACACTGTAAAAAACACCATCTTCAATAATTGCAGAAAACTTCTCAAGAATTTCCATATTTTCTCCATCCATAATTGATTTACCACTAGTTCGTACAGTTGTTATGTTATTACAATTTTTTACAAAAGATGATAAATCAAATTTACATAACTTTTCTTTATCTGTAGAATTTACAAAAACTATAGAAACCTGCTTTTGCTCTGGCATATATGAAGCAATGCAATTTTCAGAACCTGTATAAATAACATAAGAATTTGGTCTTATAAATTTTGTAAATTGTCCAAATACGTAATATTTTTTAGAAATAATTATTTCTTCATTATCAAAATCTGCAACAGAAAGCCCCCAAAAACCTTCTGAAAAATCAGGAATTTCTCTGCCATCTATAATTCCATAAAAAGGTTCTTCGCTTACATAATCTGCGATAGCTTGCCATATAAGCCAAGCAGATGGTTTTAAACCGTTCATATCTTTTATGATTTTTTTTGCAAAAGCAAGGGCAGGTCCCATTTCGCCATTATTAGCCCCTACTTTTCTTGGAAAATCTGATTCCGAAACCCAAATAGTTTTATCATATTCTACTGCAAGTTTAAAAAGTTTTTCATAGTTTTTACCAAAATATGTATGTGTATTTATTCGTTTCAAAGATGATTTTGCAGCTTCAGATAAAGCAGAAAAAGATGATGACTGAACATCAACTCCAGATTCATCAGTTCCACTTACTATTATATCATAAAGTCCTTTTTTATCTAAACATTCTCTTGTAAAAAGTATAAGGTCAGATTGTTTTTTTCCTTTACTTATATGACAACCTTCCTGCTTTTCACTAAATTTTGACCAAGAAATAGAACTCGGCTCATTCATAGGTTCAAGACTAGTAACTTTTATGTCATCAATAATTTGCAAATTATAAATAACTTCTACTAAATATTCTGCAAAATCACGATACATATTTTCCTTTAAATTATTTTTTATTGCAGGTATAGAACCAGAAGAACAACCACTTTTTGTCATAAAATATGGCGGTGAATTCGAAAAAAATTCTATGATTAAATCATCTTTTCCAACACTATAATTTATTTTTTTTAGAATATTTCTTTGACGACTATCTGAAGTCCAATCATACTCAAACTTTTTTGAAAAATCATTATAAATCAAAAAACCTGGCATTGCAGAATCACTTCGTTTTATATGATTATGGCTTGGATTATCTCCACCACCTATATTATATCTAACGATATTTAAACCTATTCCTTTTTCCTTATCGAAAAAAAGTTCTACGGCTTTATCTGAAAGTTTTTCATTTTCACCAAGTCTATTTCCCCACCAGCAAAGACTTGTTCCCCAACCTTCAAAAACACCATTATTAATAGGTGATGTATTTTTCAAATCAATAACAATTGCCTCATCTACCTTAGTATTAAATTTTTCAACTTTTTCTAACGTATGACAACTACTTAAAATAATTATAAAAAATAGAAAGAATATTTTTAATAAATATTTCATACTTCCTCATATTACAGAAAATCTAGTAAAATTTTCAATTTTAGATTATACTACATATACTATTTTTTATAAAAAAATAAAAGGATTGTATCATTATTTATGGAACCATTAGTAAGTGTTTTAATTCCTGTTTATGGTGTTGAAAACTATATTGAAAAATGTCTCAAATCATTATTTGAAAATACTATTGCTGAAAAATGTGAATTTATTCTTGTTAACGACTGTACAAAAGACAATTCCATAAAAATTGCTTGTAGTATTATAGAAAAATATCCAAAACTTAATGTAAGAATTATAAATCACGAAAAGAATAAAGGATTGGCAGCCGCTAGAAACACAGGGCTGAAAAATGCAATAGGAAAATACATAATCTGCTGTGACAGTGATGATTGGGTTGAAAAAAATTATCTTGAAAAACTATACGAAAAAGCAGAGAGCGAAAATGCTGATGTCGTTGGATGTGACTGTTACGAGGAACGACCTCATGAACAAAGACGTTTTTTCCATAATCTAATAACTGATGATGCTGATAGAAATTTTGAAGATTTTTTAAAATGTAAAATTTTTGCTTACGTATGGAGCAAAATGATAAAAAGAGATTTATTTGAAAAAAATAATCTTGCTTGGGAAGAAGGAATAAACAATTGGGAAGACGAAATTATCTCGACAAAAATTTTTTCTGTAGCAAAAAAAATCGCTTATGTACAAGAACCTCTATATCATTATCTATTTAGAGAAGATTCTTATATCCATATTATAATAAATGAGAAGACAAAAAATGACTTTATAAATTCTGTTGCTGTAATGGAAAATTATCTTAATAACGAAAAATTTTTAAAATACAAGAATTTAGTAAATTATAAAAAAATTCATGCAAAACAGAAAATTCTTATTGATGGTACTTATCAAATGCAAAAAAAATATTTGTCATTATGGCCAGAATGTTATCCTTACATAAAACAAGACAAAACTCTTGCATTAAGAACTAGAATAATATTAGAAACAGCTGAGAAAGTTCCTTTTGTTTCACTCATTTTATTAAGAGCACTTTCTACTCTAAAAGTTGTTATAAAAAAGCAATTCACTTGGAAACAATATTTTCAAAATGATAAATAATATCAAGGAAAATATAATGAATAAAAATATAGAAGTTCCATTAATTTCCATAATTATACCAATGTATAATGTTGAAAATTATATTTCTGAATGTCTAAATTCTGTAATATCGCAGAATTATAAAAATCTTGAAATAATAATTGTTGATGACGGTTCAACTGACAACTCTTACGAAATAGCTTCTAAATATTGTAAAAATGACTCTAGAATAAAAATTTTTAGAAAAAAAAATGGAGGTCTATCTGATGCAAGAAATTTTGGAATAGAAAATTCTTCTGGAAAATATTTATTTTTTCTAGATTCTGATGATTTTTTGCTAGATTATACTATCGACTATCTTTACAACTTAATAAATCTTTATAAAACAAATATTTCTATTGGAGCACATACAATCCTAAAAAACAAAAAAAATATTTATAAAGGCATTGGAAAAGAAAAAACAAAAACACTTTCCACCAAAGAAGTTCTAAATGAAATTCTTCTAGACAAAGAAATTGATCTTTCAACTTGGGGAAAACTTTACAAAAGAGAATTATTTTATTCTATAAAATTTCCAGTAGGAAAAGCTTTCGAAGATACAGCAACAACTTATAAACTACTTTATCTTTCTGAAAGAGTTGCAGTAGGTGGAAAATCTGTTTATTTTTATAGAATACGGTCAAATTCTATAACAACAGCAACAAATTTTTCAAAAAAAATGCAATTAATTGAAAATACAAAAGAAATGTGTGATTCAATTCTAGTTTTCTATCCAGAACTGAAAGATGCAGCAGAAAAACGTATTGTATGGAGTTATTTCTCAACTTTTAATCAACTTTTAAAATCCAAGGATAAATCTCTTTATAAAACAGAACAAAAACAAATAAAAAATTATCTTCTTTCAAAAAGAAAAGATATATTGATGAAAAAAGAATTCACTAAAAAAGAAAAAATTGCAATACGATTACTCTCTTTAGGAACAATTTATTACAATTTTGCAAGAAAATTATTTCTATCATAGCATATTTTATAATTTTTTTATAATTTTAAAAGTATTTGGATAAAACCGCTAAAATATCTCGGTTCTTATCTAACTAAAGTTTGCATTGCAAACTTCTTTATTAAAAGGAGCCAAAATGACTATAAAAATTATTGTTGCTGCACATAAAAAATATCAAATGCCAGAAGATTCTCTTTATCTTCCTCTACAAGTTGGTGCAGATGGAAAAGAAAATATAGGTTTTACGCGTGATGATTCTGGTGATAATATTTCTAGTAAAAATCCATTTTATTGCGAACTTACGGGGCTTTATTGGGCTTGGAAAAATCTTAATGCTGATTATATTGGACTTGTTCATTATAGAAGATATTTTTCTATTTCAAAAAAAATTCCAAAATCTGAAGATGAAAAATTTAAAATTGTTTTAACAACAAAACAAGCGGAATCTCTTTTACAAAATTATGATGTAATTCTTCCTAAAAAAAGAAATTATTATATTTCATCTATTTATAATCATTACAAAAACACAATGTATATAGAAACTTTAGATGAAGCTGGAAAAATTATTGCAAAAAAATATCCTGAATATTTAAATGCATTTAATTCTCTTCATCACACAACAAAAATGCATGCTTTTAATATGTTCATCATGAAAAAGGAATTATTAAATGAATATTGTACTTGGTTGTTTGATATTTTAGATGAAGTTACAAAAAATATAAATCCTAAAAATTATTCTGATTTTCACGCAAGATATCCAGGTCGCATAAGTGAACGTTTACTTGATGTATGGATTCAAACAAAAAAAATAAAATTTACAGAAATAAAAGTGATTGATATGCAAAATGTAAATTGGATAAAAAAAGGTTTTGCTTTTTTAAGAGCGAAATTCAGTGGAAAACGTTACGAAAAAAGTTTTTAATACAAAATTCAGCTATTTTTATTATATTTGGAGATTATTATGAAATTTGATTATCTAATTGTAGGTGCTGGATTATTCGGTTCTACATTTGCTTATGAGGCAACAAAAAAAGGAAAAAAATGTTTAGTTATAGATAAACGCTCTCATATTGGTGGAAATATTTACACAGAAAATATTGAAGGAATAAATGTTCATACTTATGGTGCTCATATTTTTCATACTTCAAATAAAGAAATTTGGGATTATGTAAATTCTTTTGTTGAATTTAATCGATATACAAATAGTCCAGTTGCTCGCTACAAAGATGAAGTTTACAATCTGCCTTTCAATATGAATACTTTTTCAAAACTTTGGAAAGATGTTTTTACTCCAGAACAAGCAAGGAAAAAAATTCTTGAAGAACTTGAAAATGTAAAAATTGATGAACCGAAAAATCTTGAAGAACAAGCAATTAAATTGGTTGGAAAAACAATTTATGAAAAACTTGTAAAAGGTTATACAGAAAAACAATGGGGAATGAAAGCAACAGAACTTCCTCCTTTTATTATAAAAAGACTTCCAGTTCGATTTACTTACGACAACAATTATTTTAATGATTCATATCAAGGCATTCCAAAAGGTGGATATACTCAAATAATAGAAAAAATGCTTAAAGATTGTGAAGTTAAATTAAATTATGATTATTTTGAACATAAAGAAGAATTAAACAATATTGCAGAAAAAATCATATTTACTGGTCAAATTGATAAATTTTATGATTATTGTTACGGAGCATTAGAATATCGTTCTGTTCGTTTTGAAACCGAAATTTTTAATACAGATAATTATCAAGGAAATGCTGTTATAAATTATACGGAATATGAAATTCCTTTTACAAGAATTATTGAACATAAGCATTTTGAATTTGGAACACAAGAAAAAACTGTAATCAGCCGTGAATATTCTGATAAATGGGATATTTCTAAAGAACCTTATTATCCTATTAATAATGAAAAAAATAATTCCCTTTACGAAAAATATAAAGAACTTTCTTCCAAAGATAAAAATATCATCTTTGGAGGAAGACTTGGACAATATAAATACTTTGATATGCACAAAATTATTGAAGAAGCCTTATATCTTGCAGAAATTGAATTAAAATAAATTGAAAGCTCATTCTAAGTAATTAATTGATTTTTCCAAAAATTACTTAGAATTTAAATTTTATTCCACTAAAAAATTGAAAATCATAAACTGGTGAATGTTTTAAATTATTTTTATTTAGAATAACATAATTATCTATACCTGCATATACATTTAAATAATTTGAAATATCATAAGAAGAATCTATAGAAAATAAAAAAGTATGTTCTGCAAAACCTGTTGAATGTGTAGAACTTGTTTTATCTTCTGTAGAAGGCGTTGGGCTTTGTTTTCCATAAATCCAATCCTGCTCTAAATCTTGATAGACAATTCCATGTGCCATATAAAAGAATTCAGCTTGAAGTTTCCATTTTTCTAAAGAGTCGTAAACTGCTTTTAAATTGGCTGTGATACAATCTCCACCATATTTATATCCTATGCAATTTCTTATAAAATAAAGTTCTTTATTATTATAACTAGAAAATTCCTTTAAATCTCCGTAAAAACTTACTCCATAAATGCCTTTTTCTGCATTATATTTTTCTCGTAAATAAAGATATGGTTCTGTATAAACACCTTCTACACTTAATTTTAATAAACCTTTTTTAACTGGAACAAAATATTTTATTCCTAAAAGGCTTCCAAATTTAGAAGGCCGCCAACCATTCTCAGAAGTTGATGTCGGCTCACCCAAAAACGAAAACTCATCAAGGACAAACTGTGCATACAAATTAAGTCCTTTTATTATTGTATAATCAAAATCAACATACATAATAGAATTTGCATTTCCGCGGATATAAAGATTATGCAAAATTACTTGAGGATTCATTACTGTTAAATCTGCAAATCCTGTTGAATTTTGATACATCATTCCTTCCGCAATTCCTAAACTGATTTTATCTCTAAAAAATTTAAAATCTAATCTATGAGCCATAAAAAATCTTATTCCTAATTGATTTTCATTTTGGCTTGAATTAAGAACAATAGAATTGTGAGGATAAAAATTCGTAATGCAGGAATATTTAAAAGCATCATAATAAAAACAAAAACGTAAATTTGTATCATATAAAGAATTTCCACCCAATAAGAGATTTCCAGTTTCTCCACTTCCCCAACGGATAATATCGCGCCCAAAAGAAAGATTCCAATGATTTCCTCCAATGGAAAAAAAAGCCCTTCGAGGAAAATTTAAACTCAATACAGAAAAATCATTTCCAAAAATGTATGGAATATTTGAATTAAAATTTGGAGCGTAAAGAATATCATCTTCTTTATAATCATATTGATTAAAAATATTTCCTCCAAAACCAAGACCAATATCTGTATATAAATAAATATATTTTGAAATCCAAATATCGCTTTCAAAAGTAAACAGATTTTTTCTTTTTTCATAATCATAATTCCAATCTGACTCTTTATTAAAGTTTTGGGGATTAGAATGAAAATAAAATTCAGGATTTACAATTCCATATATATTGAAGAAAAATTCATCTTTTGTTGAAAATCGAGATTTTTCATATAATTTTGAATAAATTTTATCATAAAGTTTTTGGCTTATTTCATCTTTAAAATTTCCATCAAATTTATTTAACATGCGTTTTAATTCATCACTTGACCAAGGTCCAGCATTTGAAGGAATAGAAAAACCTTCTCTTACGTAAAGATTTGCCAGATTTTTATAAACATCATCTTCAACAGACCAAATTTTTTGATTATTTTCTATACTTTGTTCATTGTTAGAATTAATTTTATTTTCATTTGAAAAGGCAAAATTACTAAGATTAAAAATAATAAATATTGATAGTATTTTTAAATATTGTTTCATATATTTAATTTATTAAAATACAAAGATAATTACTAGTACTTTTATTTATGCCTTTTTTTATAGTATTTGCAATCTTTTATTTTTTTGATATGATAAATAAAATTTATTATTATGAGGAGTTTTTTTTACTAAACGATATGACTATTGCTTTGTTTATAGACTCTTATCTTCCTACAAAAAATGGAGTTATAACTGTTGTTATTCAACTTCAAGAGCAATTAAAAAAAATGGGACATAGAGTTATTTTAGTATGTCCAAAAACAACAAAAGAATTTGACACAGATAATACTGACATTTATAGAGTAAAAAGTTTACAAGATAATTTTCTCAAATCTGATCAATATTTTTCAACTCCTTTTGATAAAAAAAATATTTGTAAATTTATAAAGGAAAATAAAGTTGATATAATTCATTGCCACACAGATTTTTCTATTGGAAGAACTGGAATTTATATAGCAAAAAAATTAAAAATTCCAGCAATATGCACAACTCATACAATGTGGCCAGATAATTTAAAATACTTAAAAATATTTAATATATTACCTTCAAAATCTATATTAAATTTTATGATTGATTATTATAAAAAATTCGATGCTCTTATTGGTGTATCTTCAAAATCAAGAAATTATTACAAAAAAAATAAAAAACTTTCTAAAGTTCCAGCTGTTATAATTCCTAATGCGATAAATGTAAATAAATTTGATTCTATTCATATTACAGAACAAGAAAAACATGAACTTCGTGCAAAATACGGAATTTCTGATAATGAAGTTCTATTTTTGTATTTAGGAAGAATTGCAGAAGAAAAACGCATTTTTGAACTTTCTGAAAAATGTATACAATTACTAGAAAATCAACCAAACGTAAAAATTATTTTTGTAGGAAAAGGTCCTGCTTTTGAAGAATTAACAAAAAAATTAAAAAAACAGATTCAAGATAAAAAAATAATTCTCACAGGTTTTATAGATTGGACTGAAGTTCATAAATATTACGAAATGTCTGATGTTTTTATTACAGCAAGTCTTTCTGAAATGCATTCAATGACTATTCTTGAAGCACAATTAAGTTCATTGCCTATTATTGCAAGAGATGATGAAAGTTATTTAGATTGTATAATTCCAAATAAAAATGGTTATCTTGCTAAAACAGATGATGAATTTTATAATGATATGATAGAAATGGCAAATGATGAAGAAAAACGTAAATTTTTTGCGAAAAACAGTTTTGAACAATCAAAAAAATTTTCTTTAGAAACAAATGTAAAAAAAACAGTTTTTTTATACGAGCAAGTTATAAAAGCATATCCAAAGAAAATTGACGAAGCTGACATTACAAAACAATTAGAAAATATTTTTTAATAAAAAAAGATTGTGATTCAAACTTTTTTAGACAGAGGATTTTATATGAAAATAAAAAAAAGTTTATCTATATTAATAATATTATTTTTTTCAACTTCTATTTTTGCACAAATTACAGTTGATCCCTCTCATGATTTTTATCAATTTGCACAAAATTGGTATTTAAAAGGTTATACAAAAACATTGCCACCTTTAAGACCATATTCAAAATTATATGTAAACCAAATTCTTGAAGATGTTATAGAAAATGGTTCTTATTATGATGCAGAAAAAGCTAAATCATTTTATGAAGAATTAAACAAAAAAAGCTGGAATTTAAATCTAAAATCTTCAATTACTTCAAAATTAAATTCTGAAAAAAATTTTTTATCACCTTTTATTCCTTTATTTCCAAGTGTTTACGGAGATTTTTCTTTATTTAATGATATGGCATCTTTAGGATACAAAATAGGTTTTTCTGGATATAATACTGATAACGAAGAAAATTATAGACTTTTATACACAAATTCTTTACATGATTCTATAAGAGATCCTGCTACAATAGGACCTTATAAATTTTTTACAGATGTCAATACTGTTTTAACAGTTGGAAACAAAACAATTTATTCTCAATTAGGTATAAACAGATTAGGATTTTCTCCTTTTTTAGGAAAAGGCATTGCTTTAAATGATACAGCTTATCATTCTTCAAATATAGTTTTTTCGTTTTTAAATGAAAAATTTTCATATTCACAAGTATATTCAGCAATTGGCTCGACAACAAATTATGATGGCAGTGGATTACAACCAGAAAAATATATTGCTTTTCATCAATTTTCTTATAAACCAGTTTCAAAATTTGAATTAACATATTATGAAACTATTATCTTTGGGCAAAGATTTGATCCATCATATTTTATTCCTACTCCATATATGATTGCACAAGGCATTGGTGGATTTGCAGATAATCTTCAGATGGGAATTCTTACAAATTATAAAATATTTGACGGTTTTTTATGGGCAACAGATATTTTTGTTGATGATTTATCTATTAATGATTTAGTAAAATTTAATTTCGATACAAAAATACGAGTTGCAGCAAAAACAGGTATAATTTACGCTTTTGACTCTCCTATTCTTAACAAAATATCATTAGATTATACATTAATAACACCTTATACGTATGCACATCCAGATTCTGGAGAAGACATTTATTGGTATACTGAAAGTAAATATAATTATCAGAATTATACAAATAGCGGAATTCCTATTGGTTCAACGTTACCACCAAATAGTGATGGATTTAATTTTTCATTCTCAATGAATCCTTTAAAAAATCTTAATCTTACCTTTAATGGATTTTTTGGTCGTCATGCAAATTCTGCAGAATCATTATCTTCCTCAAGAGCTATCGAATATTTGTGTTCTAAAACACCTTACGCAACTGATGGAAGTATTTTTATGCATCAAGCAATTAATAATGATATTATGGAAGAAGTAAATGAACATTTAAATTTCCTAACTCAATCACATAAAATGTATATTTTCCAACTAGGATTTACAGCAAAATATTCTCTTCCAAAATTTAAATGGGGAGCATTAAAATTGAATTTATCTTATAACTTTGAATATATACATAATAAAGGAATTGATTCAAATATTTATCCAAATGGTGAAGTTAACGCAAAATATGAGGATGATGATCCTAAAAAAACTTTACAAGGTTACACAATTGGAGATGATTCTCATATCTATAATGAAAAAGAAATTGTAGAAATTTATTATAATAAATGGACTTCTTCTTTTTATGATGCTTTTAATCATTATTTTTCAATTGGGTTTGAGTATAATTTCTAAAAAGTAACATTTAGATTTTTTAATTGTTAAATATAATAGAATTTTATATAAAAAAAAGGTATAATAAAAACTATGACAACAAAGGAATTTGAAAATTATCTTAAGTTTTCTTATAAATCTACAAGTTCTTTTAAATGTGGATTTGCTCTTTTTCTTGTTGATGCAATATCTTTGTTATTTTGCGTTGGTGTCGGTTTTTTTATTATAAATTTATTCTCTTATAATAATATAAATTTCAAATCTTTTAAAAATTATACTATTTTTTTACCAATACAAATTATTTTATATGCTCTAAACGGACTTTATCCAGGATTGATGATTTCTCATTCTGAAGAAGTAAAAAAATGTACTACTTCAACTTTTATTACATTTATAACAATTATTTTGATAATTTTGTTCGGAAATATGAAACAACCTTCTTTTACAAAATTAATTGTTCGAGATACTAAAACTTTACAACTTGTTCTTGCTTTTGTAGTAGCCTTTATTTTTTCAATTCCATTTTTACCAGGAATTCGCTCTTTTAGCCGACTTTTTTTTGGAAAATTTAGTTTTTGGGGAGTTCCAACTATAATTTACTGTACAGGTGATTCAGGGAACGAAATAGTTGATAGACTTTTAAGAAATAATCATTTTGGATATAAACCTTGTGCAATCATCAATGCAAGTGCAGAATCACGAGATGAATACAAAGGAATTCCAGTTTTCCCATCTAGTGATAGTGAAATTTTTGAAATAATAAAACATTTTCAAATAAAAAATGCAATTTTGTGTGAATACAAGGAAAATCTTTCGGGCATTATGTCCTTTTATAGATACACAATTTCAGTTTCAAAAAATCAATCTTCATTTACTTGCACACAACAATTAAAAGAAATTGGTGATATAATTGCTTTTGCATCAACTCACAATCTTACAATCACTTTTTATTATACCTTAAAAAGATTTATTGATATTTTAATCATTTTGTTTTTTTCACCAATAATTATTCCTATTTTTGTTATTTTAATGATACTTGTAAAATGTACTTCAAAAGGACCAATTTTTTATGGTCATAAAAGAATTGGAAAAAATGGAAAAGAATTCAAATGTTGGAAATTTCGTACGATGGTGTACAATTCTCAAGAAATTCTAGAACAAATTCTTGCTACAGACCCTGTAAGAGCAGCTGAATGGGAAGCTGAAAGAAAATTTAAAGATGATCCCCGAATTACAAAATTTGGAAAATTTTTAAGAAAAACAAGTCTTGATGAACTTCCTCAGTTAATTAATATTTTATTAGGTCAAATGAGTTTAGTTGGACCTAGACCAGTTACAAAACCTGAATTAGAAAAATATGGTTATTACAAAAATTATGTTCTTTCAGTTTTGCCAGGTCTTTCTGGAATGTGGCAAGTAAACGGAAGAAGCGAAACCAGTTACGAAGAAAGAATTTATTTTGATACTTTCTACATTCAAAACTGGTCTATTTGGCTGGATTTATGGATTTTAATAAAAACTGTTTATGTTGTAATTAAAGGGAAAGGTGCCTATTAATGCAAATTAAAAAAAATCTCTTTGTTATATTTTTTTGTTTTATTACATCTTCGATATTTTCACAAGAACAATTTCAAGAAATTCAAAATGATTTTAAGTATCAAATCTCAAATGTAAATTATGAAGTAAAAAGTTCTTCTCTCAGTTTTCTAGGAAAAACAAAACCTTATGCTATCAATTTAAATGAACCTATTGATAAAAAAAGAATTTTTCAGTCAAAAGAAGAGCTAAATCTTTATTTAAAAGATTATGAACTCCGTTTAAATAACCTTCGTGCATTTGACACAATTATTATAAGTCAATCTTTATCGTTACCAGAAGATTCTCAAACTGTAGTTCCAGTTACTGTAAATATAAAAGTAAAAGATTCTATTCATATAATTGCACTTCCATATCCATCTTATAATTCAAATGATGGTTTTAAATTTAAACTCAAAGCAAAAGATTCTAATTTTTTAGGTTCTTTAAATATGATGAATATTTCTTTAGATTTTCAAAAGCGTGCAAAAGATGATGAAAATGATTTAGATGAAATAACATTATTTGGTTTTGGTTTTGATTTTGACTATCCTTTTAAAGCAGGATTTTTTGATATGACTTGGTGTAATGACTATTCTTTTTCTTACACACTTGGAAACGAAAGCCCTGAATGGAATTTGGAAACTGGTTTAAAATTATCAAAAGAATTTAGTAGACTTTCTCTAATTTTAGGATTTTATCAGACTTTTGATAGAGATTTTGATTATAATTATTCTGATAATTCAGATTTAACTTATTTTGGAGAAGAGATAAAATTTGAAACTCCAATCGAATTAATTAATACTCAAAAATTTGGAAAACTGAAATATACTCCTTATGTAGACTTTGTTTATAATTGGGATTATCTTGGAAAAAATAATTCAAACAATGGAATAAATATAAAAAATTCATCTTTATCATCACCTTATTTAACTTTTGGACAAAGTCTTTCTTTTGGTCGGGTAAATTGGAAAGATAATTTACGAAATGGATTAAATATTAATTTTTCAAATTATTTTAAATTTAATTTTCAAAGAAAAGTTACTTATCCAGAAATTTCATTGGATGTAAAAACATATAAATATTTTAATCTTCTTCCAACCGATAATTTTTTTAATAAAGCAGGAATTGCTTCAAGGCTTTTTACTTTTGTCGATATTTTTGATTATAATAATAAATATTTCCAAGATGATGGAACAAATATTGGAAGTTATTTGAGAGGCATTATTGATAATCAAAGTTTTGAAACATCAGATAAATATTCAAGTTGGTATGCTCTAAAAACGCCATCTGCAATAATTTTAAGTTTAGATTTTCCTATTCACATTTTTGAAACACATATAGATACAAAATTTTTGAGAACATTTAATTTTGATTTACAGATTTCTCCTTTTGTAGATTTAGCATTAACTTATAATAAATATACAAAAAAATGGTTTTCTCCAAAAGATGGATTATACGCAGGCGGTGTCGAATTCTTAGTTCATCCTGCAAGTTTTAGAAGTTTTATAGTTCGTGGAAGTCTTGGTTTTGACTTAGGACGATTGTTCTTTTCTGAAAGTTTAGACAATTCTTGGCGTAAAAATTGTAAAAAATATGAAATTAGTATTGGATTAGGTCTTCAATATTAAGATTCTAATTTTTCCAACTGTAAAACCGCATCTTGTTGCCAATATCTTTCTGGTGAATATTGTGCAAGAATTTTTAGAAGTTCTTGTGAAAAAATATTATAACCATATTCATTTGTATAACGAGCTAATAAATTAAAACTTTTCCAAATATTATTTTCTGAACCCCACTTTACAATATCTGGGTAAAAAGATGCTTCCTGGAAAAAAGTTTCTAAATTTTCATAATTATAATCAAAATTACGAAGTTTTAAGGTTTCATATATTTTTGTAAAACTTGTAATTGCAAACAAAGTCGAAAATAATAAAGTTTTATCTTTTTCACCTTTTTCATGATAATATTCAGAAAGATTATTATAAGCTGAAAGACTAAAAAAATTATCCGCTCTGTATAAAGTAAATAATTTTTCTACAGTAGAAGTTTTATTTGTTTTTATTGTATCTAAAATAGCAGATTTTAAAGCATTGTCATTATAAATTTTATCATCGGTAAGAATATTTAAAAGTCGGATTTCCATTTGATTTTCATCACCTTTTAAACGACTTATATCACTAAGCATATATAAAATATCATATTTTTCATCAGGGACATCAAGATAATTTTTATTTTCTAAAGCCATTTGATAATAAGTTTCTGCAAAATCATATTCACCTTCAAGTTTATAAATATCTCCAATTAATTTTTGTGCTTCTGGATAAACTTTTGTTCCCTGAATATATTCTAACATTTTTGAAATTGAATTATCAAAAAAATCAGTTCCTTTTATTTCTAAATAATGATTTATAATATTGATTGTTTTTATTTCGTTTCTTTCGTTTAAAATTATTAAAATTTGATTTATATTATCGCCAGCAGAATTTACCGCTTTAGAAGAAAGTGATGATTTTAATATTTCTACTTCTGATTCAATTTTTTGTTTTTTATATAAAATTGCATCTTCAGAATATTTTAATGCTTTTCCGTAATCATTATTTTCATAATAATTTAAAGCTTCTCTGTACGCATAAATTGGATTTTGAGAATTTTTATCATCTGCAAAAGAAAAAATTGTTAAAAAAAATAAAAAGAATGATATTAAATATTTTTTCATATAAACCTGTTTAGAAAGAATTTATTTCTTCTTCAAATACTTTATCGGCATCTTTTGCGTCAATTGTATGAATAATTTTTCCTTTTTTAAAAATAATCACTTTATCTTTTGTTCCTGCAATACCTAAATCTGCATGTTTTCCTTCTCCAGGACCATTTACGACACATCCCATAACTGCAACTGTTATATTTTTATTTAATGAAAGAAGTTTATTCTGCCATCTATCAACAAAACTGTGAACATCAAAACCTAAGCGACCGCAACGAGGACAAGAAACCAAGTTTACACCACCAGGTCGTTTTCCACATTCTTTTAAAATATTTAGTCCAGAAATAACTTCATTTTCTAATGATGATGATAAACTAACTCTAATCGTATCACCAATTCCTTCATTTAATAAAACATAAAACGCAATTGATGATTTTACAATTCCACCAATCAAAGGACCTGCCTCAGTAACTCCTAAATGAAGAGGATTTTGATATTTTTTTGCGTAAAATTCATTACATTCTATTGTTTCTTTTACATCTGAAGATTTCATACTAACTACATATTGATTAAAATTTAAATTTTCAAAAACTTCAGCTTCACGAACAGCGGTTTCACACAATCCTTTTGCACGAGAAATTTTTCCTTCTGCAATAGATTTTTGTAAATCTTGAGGTAAACTTCCTGAATTAATACCAATACGAATAGCAACGCCATTATCTCGACAAGCATCAACAACTTTTTTTGTATTTTCTACAGAACCTATATTTCCAGGATTTATTCTAATTGCTGCAATATTTCCTTTTAGACATTCAAGTGCTAATTTATAATCAAAATGAATATCAGCTACAAGAGGCATTTTTGTTCGCTCTGCAATAATACATAAACTTTTTGCACTTTCAAAATCTGGAACGGCAAAACGAATTATATCGCAACCTAACATTTCTAATTCTGTAATTTTTTTTAATATTTTTTCTAATTTTTGCGGATTTTCTGGAATATCAACAATTGATTCTTTCCACATTGTTTGAAGTGAAATTGGAGAATCTCCACCAATACTTATTCGTTTTGTAATTCCTTTTCCGCCTAAAAAAACTTTTTTTGTCATCTTTTTATTTTAAATATTGCTAATTTCTAAAAAAAATCCACAGATTTTTCACTGCGGATTTTTACAAATTTTTGTATAGATTATTTTACTAAATAAATTATGCAATAATTGAGAATACTAATGCAAACAAAGCAACAGATTCACAAAGTCCAACTACCATAATATACTGAGCAAAACCTTTTCCTGTTTCTCCAAGTGCATCAGAACCTGCAGCACCAGCTTTTCCCTGTGCGATTGCAGAAAACATCATTGCTAAACCAGAAGCAATTCCTAATCCTAAAGCCATTCCAGGATTTTCTGCTCCAAGTGGTTTTAATTTAATATTCATTAAAAGAAATCCATAAATTGTTTGTGTCAAAGGGGCACCAGCAAATACAGTTAAGATAAATGGTGCGGGTTTATTATTTACATAACAACGTTTCCAAGCACCAATTGCACCTTGACCAGCAATTCCTATACCAATTGCAGAACCGATTGCAGCAATACCCATACAAAGAGCAGCACCAAGATTACCAAAAAATTCCATATTTTTCTCCTTTAGCCTTTTTAGGCTTTTTCATTTTATAAATCTTTTTTATAAAAAATTTTTATTTTTCGCTAAATGGCTGATATTTTTTACCAGACCAAGCAACACCTAAATGTTGTGAAAATTCCAATGTATTTAATCTGACACCGTGAACAATTACAGAAAGAACATTTAGAATCATATTTAATCCATGACCGAATACTAACAATAAAACCGCTGCAATAAATAAAATTGCGTGTCCTAAAATTGGACCTGCCAAAGTATTTACTGTACTTGAAATTGCTGCACCTGCCAAACCAACAGCCCACAATCTTATGTAAGAAACGATATCAGAGAATACATTTACAATTCCCAATAAAACTGAAATTATATTTTTACAGCTTGCAAGAATAGATTCTCCGAGTTTTCCTTCATAATTAGAGAAAACAAAACTTAATGTAAAACCTATGGCTATTAATGAAACTTCAATTTTTCCAACAGGAACTACACCAATATTTCCAAGCATTGGGAAGATTTTTGAATTTACAACCATAGAAAGTACAACCCAAAACATTCCTATAAGTTGTAAAAGTGAACCAATATCTCCTAACGCTTTTATAAAATGCTTTTCAGAAACATTTCTTTTAGTTGCTTTTACATGAGCAATTGAAAGTTGGATTAAAGCTAAAGCAAAACAGAAAATCTGTAGATTTTGGTCTTTCGTTAAACCAATACCTTCTTCAGTTATCCAGAATGGTTGCCACAAAGCATCATTATAAGCATTTGATATTAACGGAATAGAACAATTTTTTAACCAATCAGGTAAAACTGATGTATCAATTCCGAACCAAGAACAAGTTACTGTTCCCCAAATAACAGTTGCAATTCCTAAAAGAAGAGTTAGTCCAAAAAGTGGTGAAAATGGCTTTTTTGTAATCTTATTTTTTATAATCATAATTATAGAAAAGATTGCAATAATTGCACCATATCCAGCATCGCCAAAAATCATTCCGAAGAAAATTGTAAAGAATAATAGAAACCAACCAGAAATATCATATTCATTATAACCTGGAACAGTTCCCAAAAAATCAGTAAGAGGATAAACCAAACTTACAAATTTATTATTTTTTAATTTTGTAGGAACTTCAGAATCATCTCTATCAGCATCTTCATACGCTAAAGCCCATTCATTTTTTTTGCACGCATCTTTTAATTTTTCAATATCAGCGGTAGGAACATAACCACTTATCCAAGCAAGTGCATTTTTTTGCTCAGAATCTTCATGATTCATACCAGCGTTAATATTTTCAAATTCAATATCAGATTCAAGATGTTTCTTTAAATTTGCAATTGAATTTAAATATTTTACATTTTGAAAATTAAATTCTTCTATTTTTTGAACTTCTAACTTATCTTTTTCAATTTCTTTTACAAGTTCATCAGTTGAAAGTCGTGGAAAAGGAACTTCAAACGCTTCTGGCAAAAGTTTTTCTGGACGACTTTCTCCACCATTTATGATTAAAAATCTAACATTTTTTCGATCATTATTAACAAGTAAAGTTTTTATTTCAGAATCGATACAACTATACTTATCTGATGGAATTTCATACATTTTTAACTGAATGCCTTTTTCTTGTAAAAAATCAAAATCGTTAAGATTTACAGAACCCCAAGAATTAAAACGTTCTAATTCTGTTGTATCCGCAGAAATTTCTTCAAGAAGCTGCTTTTTCTTATCATTTTTAGAAACTATTTCTGAACAAAGTTCTATAATTTTTTCATCAGAAATTTCTGTTTCTAAAACATTCTTTTTATTTTTTTTAGTTTTTATTTCTCCTAAAATTGATTCTGCAACATTTGCGTTATTTGTATATTCTTTGAAAGCTGTAAGTTTTTCGCTAGAGCCTTCAAGATTTTCCAAATGAACTAAACCAATTTTTCTTAAAGCTTTTAATGCAACTTCTTTTTCTTTATTTAGAAGAACAATAGAAACTTTTGACATTAATTCAATCATTATAAAGCCTCCTTTGATTCTTCTTGCTTTGCTTGAAGTTTTTTCTTTGAAATTTTACTTCTAACAACCGCTGCAACTTGTTCATCACCAAGATAAACAGATATTTTTTTGATATTTGCTTTTGTCTCTGGAATTTTTACTTTTTCAAAAAGATTAACTCTTTGAGTTGTTGTTTTTAATTCTTGAGAAAGTAAACGAACTTGTTCATCTAAAACTTCTGCTTCCAAATCTAAAGATAAAGCTTTTTCCATTCGGTCGGCAGCCATATCAATCCATAAAGGTGTTTCATAAAGGTCATAATCACCACGATTAAAATCTGCACCTTCATAAATTGGAATATTTACACCAGCAATATTCCCCCAACCTTTTTTTATATTTTTTACAGTTACCATTCCAGTTTTAAAAGCTTCTTTTTCACCAAAAACAGCAATCCATTCGTCAAATTCCTTTTCAAGAGCAACTCTTGCGGCACGAACTTCTTTAGCTTTGGCATCAATAGAGCGGATTTCTGTTTGAAGTTGTTGCTTTTTGAGTTGTAAAGTTGGAAGATAGCGATTATACATTTTTAACGCATCTTTTTGAACTTTTTGCTCATTTTTTGTCAGCTTAATTTTTGCCATTCAAACATCCTTATATTTGATAAACTAAAATTTTTATCTAGGCCAATATTCTTCAATAAGTGATGTTTTCAATCCAGTTTCTTCTGGCTCAAAACATTCTGAAAGAATTTTCCAACCTAAATCCAAAGCATCTTCTAGCGGAATATTTTTTGACAAATCCATCATATTGTCTTCAAATTTTTTTCCGTAATTTAAAAGCTTTTCATCCCATTTACTCATATTGAAACCCATTGATTTTTTTTCAAGAGTATCTCTATAAGAAGAATAAAGACGAATCATACCGTCCATTAACGCTCGATGATCAGGTCTTGTTGAACCGTTTACATTTTGCTTTAAACGAGACAGAGAACCAAATGGTTCAATTCTACCACCTTTTAAGTAATACTGACCTTCTGTAATGTAACCAGTATTATCAGGAACTGGATGAGTTACATCATCACCAGGCATTGTTGTTACTGCAAGAATTGTTACAGAACCAGCACCTTCAAAATCTACAGCTTTTTCGTAACGACTTGCTAATTGAGAATACAAATCTCCAGGATAACCACGATTTGATGGAACTTGTTCTTGTGTGATTGCAATTTCTTTTAAAGAATCTGCAAAGTTTGTCATATCTGTAAGAAGAACAAGAACATCTTTTCCTTTTAAAGCAAATTGTTCTGCAACTGCTAAAGATAAATCTGGGATTTTTTGACATTCTACAGTTGGATCTGCGGCTGTGTGCATAAACATTACGGTTTTAGAAAGAGCACCGCCATCTTCAAGTGTTTTCTTAAAATACAAATAATCATCATATTTTAATCCCATTCCACCAAGAACAATAACATCAACTTCAGCCTGCATTGCAATTCTAGCAAGTAACTGATTGTAAGGTTCTCCAGAAATTGAAAAAATTGGAAGTTTTTGAGAAACAACCAAAGTATTAAACATATCAATCATTGGAATTCCTGTACGAATCATTCTTTTTGCCATAATACGTTTTGAAGGATTTACAGAAGGTCCTCCGATTGTAACAAGAGAATCTGTAAGAGCAGGTCCGTTATCTCGAGGTTCAGCAGAACCATTAAAAATTCGACCTAATAAATCATCTGAAAAAGAAACTTCCATTTGATGACCTAAAAATTTTATATGATCACCAGTAGAAATTCCTCTTCCGCCTGCAAAAACTTGTAAAGAAACAATATTTCCATCAATTTTATTTACTTCTGCAAGCGATTTACCAAATCTAGTTTCTATTTCCGCAAGTTCGCCATAAGCAACATTATCTGCTTTTACTGTAATTACACTTCCAACGATGGATTCAATTTTACTATAAACTTTGTTCATAATTATTCACCATCCTTTAATATTAATGCAATTTCATTACGAATCTTGCCTTTTGCAGATGCATAATGAACATCAATTTCTTTTTCTGCTTCTTTAAATTTATCTGAATTCCAAGCTGAATAATTCCAATCTAAGAATTTTTGACGCATTTGATTAAAGAAAACACGTGCCTGATCTTTATTTTCAAGTTCAAAATCTGAACCTAAAACTTGAAGAACTTTATTAAAAGTATAGTTTTGACGCTCAACACTAACAGAACCATCAACTTCATCAAAAGAGTTTTGCTGCATATAAACAGAATCCAAAAAATCACTCTTGAGATATTCTATATAATCTTCTGTAGTTGTTCCTTCTTCACCAATAACTTTCATCATCTGATTAATTTCTACACCAGATAGATAGATTTTTCTTGCATAAGAAACCCAACTTTCAGGTAAAACAGATTTATATTTTGACCAGGAAATAATTGGATCAATTGCAGGATATTTTCTTGCATCTGAACGTTCTCGGCTAAGACCATGGAATGCACCAACAACTTTCAAGGTCGCTTGTGTTACCGGTTCTTCAAAGTTTCCACCAGCAGGAGAAACAGTTCCACCAATTGTAACAGAACCAACATCCCCATTGCGAAGTCTTACAATACCCGCTCTTTCATAAAATGCTGCAATGTAAGATTCAAGATATGCAGGGAATGCTTCTTCTCCAGGAATCTCTTCCAAACGACCAGACATTTCTCGTAAAGCCTGAGCCCATCTTGAAGTTGAATCTGCCAAGAGTAAAACATGTAAACCCATTTGTCTATAATATTCTGCTAAAGTAACAGATGTATAAACAGATGCTTCTCGTGATGCAACTGGCATTGAAGAAGTATTACAGATGATGATTGTTCTTTCCATTAAAGAACGTCCTGTTCTAGGATCTTTTAATTCTGGGAATTCTTTAATTGTTTCTACAACTTCTCCAGCTCGTTCTCCACACGCTGCAATAATTACAATATCAACATCGGCATTTCGTGAAGTTGTATGCTGAAGAACTGTTTTTCCAGCACCAAAAGGACCTGGAATACAATAAGTTCCACCTTTAGATACAGGATAAAAAGTATCTATCAATCTAACTTGTGTTACCATTGGTTCACTAGGAGCAAGTCGTTCTGCATAACAATCAACAGCTCTTTTTACTGGCCATTTGAATGACATTGTCAAATTATATTCTTTTCCTTTTTCATCAACGATAACAGCCATTTTATCTGTTATTTTATATGAACCTTGAGGTGTGATTTCTTTTACGGTATAAATTCCTAATAAGTCAAAAGGAACTAAAATTTTATGATTAAAAGAACCTTCCGGAACAAAACCAATTGAATCTCCACGAAGAACTTTATCTCCAACTTTTACAGATGGAGTCCATTCCCAAACTTTTTCTTTAGAAAGTGGATCAACATAAATTCCTCTTTCTAGGAAGAATCCTGCTTTTTCAGCAACTAAAGGAAGTGGATTTTGTAAACCATCAAAAACTTGACCTAAAAGACCAGGTCCTAATTCTGCACAAAGAAGATCTCCCATCAATTCTACAGTATCACCAGTTTTTATTCCTTGTGTCATCTCAAAAATCTGCATTTGAGCTGTATTACCGCGAATACGAATAACTTCTCCTCGAAGTTTCTTTCCGTCTACATTTACGTAACCAACTTCATTCATAGAAACATTTCCATCAAATTCAATGGTTACCATATTTCCATTAATGCCGACTACTTTTGCTTTTGTATCCGTCATTTATATCTCCAATTAATAAAAGTTTGCCACACAAACCTTAAATAAAAAATAAATTCAACGTTATTTCTGACGTTTCTTATCTTCTATCAAAATATTATCATAAATTTCATGATATGAAGTTTTACCTTGTTCAACATCAAACTTACGCATACGTTCTACCAACATAAGCTTTACGCCATAAGCATAAACTGCATCCATAGAAAAACCATCAAGAGGACGTAAATCATCCAAGAGTTTTATTCTGTATTCAAAAAGAAATTGTTCTGCTGAATAAGGACTTCCCATTCCAACCGCAGTTCTTGCAACTGTAACAATATCTGCAGTGCAATTTGGAGGAAGAGGGATTGCATCTTTTTTCATCTTTTGAGCACGAATTTGTGCTAACGCAAAACGAAGATTTCTTTCTTTTTCATACCAAGTATCCAAAAAAACAGAATTTGTAGAAATACATTCTTTTGGAGGAATCAATGATAATTTCTCTAAAGTTTGTCTTTCTGATTCAGAAACAAATCGTCCCACTAATTCTTTAAAAGAAGAAAAGTTTAATGGTAAAGATGATTTTCCTTCTGAAATTTGAATATTTGGTAACTGAGAAACCAAATAATAATAATCCACCATTAAAGTCCTTTTGCAGATTCTTTCATTAAAAGAGCAATTTTTGGATTAAGATAAGCAGCAAACATTTCTGCTAACGCATCTGCCGAATAATCGTAAAATGCTTCTCCATTTTTTACACTAATTCTAAAACCAGAATTCAAAGTATTATCTGCTTTAACTTCCATTCCTTTTGAAATTTCAGATTTTAATTCAGATTTTAGAGATGATTCTAAAAGTTTTAAATCTTTTTCGTTTATTAAAACAGAAAGTTCACTAACATCAGATTTTTTTGCCCATTCTTTTACTGTTTCTGGAATAAGTTTTAAAAGAACATCTTTTGTCATAACATTTTCTGTTTCTGAAAGAATAATGCCATCAAATTCTTTTATTAAAGATGACTTAAATGAAAGAAGCATATTTCTTCCAGCTTGAATTATTGCTTCTTTACTTGCTTTTTCCATTCTTTCTGTTTCGGCTTTTGCATTTTTTATAATTTCAGCTGCTTTTTCTTGAGCATCTGCAATTATTTTTTCTGCCTGTTTTTCAGTTTCTGCAATTGTTTTTGCAGATTCTTTTTCAGCAACCGCTACACCATCTTTTTTGATTTTATCAATCAATTCTTGTAGTTGTACATCCATTCCAAACCTCTTTATAAATTATCCTAATTAAACTTATATTAATTATATTTTTATAAATTTACATAAAAATAATACATTCGTTTAATTTTATCAACGTTTAAATCTATATTCAATAAAAAATTATTTTTTCAGAATTATACCTTAAAAGAATAAATAGTTTTTGCTTTCATTTTTTGGCCAACTTCCAGTATACAAGTTGGGAATTCAGGATGATTTGGACTATCTGGGAAACATTGTGTTTCTAAACAATATGCCTGATGATTTTCGTAAATTCGCCCATTTTTTCCTTGAATGCCTTTTATAAAGTTTGCTGTGTAAAATTGACAACCTTCCATATTTGTAAAAACTGACATTTCATGACCAAATTTTGGTTCTTTTACAGTACAAAATTCTACCAAATCAGAATCATCTAAAGGAACTCCACAATGATGATTTTCTTGTTCATAATTTTCTGTAAGATAGCAATGGTCGTAACCAACTCCAACTTCATTTATATTTTCTCCAATTTTCTTTTCTTTTGTAAAATCAAAAGGAGTTCCTTCAACATCTAAAATTTTTCCTGTAGGAATTAATTTTGGAGAAACTTCTAGTCGTTTTGTAGAATTCATTTGCATTGTATGTTCATAAATGCTACCATTTCCAGATAAATTAAAATAAGCATGATTTGTTATATTAATTGGAGTTGCTTTATCAGTTTGTGCTGAATAAATACAACTTAAATTATTAAATTCATCAAGAAGATATGTTACAGAAAGTTCTACATTGCCAGGAAAACCTTGTTCACCGTCAATAGAAGTTCTTGTAAATTTTACTCCACAAAACTTTTCTTTTTCTATCATCTGAGATTTCCAAACCATTTTATCATAACCTTCAAAACCGCCATGTAAAGTGTTTTGTCCATCATTTTTATCTAATGAATATTTTTTTCCATTCAAAGTAAAACTTGCTTTTCCAATTCTATTTGCAAAACGACCAACAATTGCACCAAAACAATAATTTGAATTTAAATATCCTTCAAAAGTGGAATATCCTAAAAGTACATCAGTTTTGCTGCCATCTTTATTATTTAAAACTATACTTGTTAAAGTACATCCATAATCCATACAAGAAAATGACATATTATCATTTTTTATTGTGTAAAGATTAATTTTAGTTCCATCACTTAGAACACCAAATTTTTGTTTTTTTATTTTCATAAAATACTCCAAAAAAATAAATTATTTCAATTTTTATCCAAGCATATCAATAATTAATTGAACTTCTGTAATTGAACAAGATAATTCTGCCGCAATTTCTTCTACTCCATGACCTGCATCATAAAGCATTTGAACTTTTTCATTAAGATTTTTTTCTTTTTCGCTAGTTCTTATCTTTTCATCATCATAAATTTTAGTGATAATTAAAGGAACTTCTTTCAATGCCGCTCCATCAGGAGTAATTAACGTTTCATCTTTCAAAATTGATTTTTGTTCAACTTCATCATCAAAAAGTGAATTCTGGTGAATTTTATTATTTATTTTGAAAGAATCATCTGGAGAAAATTTTGAATATGCTTTTGCTGCCATCGATTTTGAAGCTGCATTTTTTTTTGCATTTGCAATAGATGGAATTTCAGAAATATTTTTATTTGTTTGATAGATTTGAGGTTTTCCTCTTCCATTTGAGAGCTTTTCTACTTCAAAAAGGATACTTTTTAGACGTTCACTTGCTTCATTAAATTTAGAAATTTGTAAATCTGCATCACGCAATAAACTTCTTATACGTTTTGAAGACTCATTCATCAATTCCATATCTCTATTTGCGTTTGTATTTATATCATTTATCATATTTTCCATATATTTTTTTGTTTTTTCAAGAATATGTTCTGTTGAAAATAATTTTTTAAAACGAATGAGGATTATAAAAAAAATAATTACCGAAACTAAACTCAAAAAGATTGCAATATAGGAAATCACTTTTACCTCGTAATATCGATTATAGAACCTAAATATGGATTATATGGATTTGTGTTTGAATTATTTTCATTTTCAAGATTTTCATCATTTTTATTGAATTTTTTTTGCTGATGATTTGAAAAATTTTGAGAATTACTTCCATCTTCGTTTACAGAAGAAGAAATTGATTTACTATCTTCCGAACGATTTACTTTTTTCATATTCTCAAGGCTTTTATTAGCATAATTTTGTTGTTGAATAGATTCTGCAATTTGGGCTTGTTGTTGAGATTGTACAGTTTTAGAAACATTTGATAATTGTTGATACATTGTCTGGAGGTCAATTGGTTGTATAGCCATCGGGCTGCTCCTCTTGAGAAGTTAAAGAAGGTGGTTCATAAGGACCTCGCTTACTAAAACTTTTTTCATAATAAAATGTAACTGATTTTGTATCCATTTTTACTTCATCAAGTACATCTCGTATATAAATCTTTACACCAGAATAAACAGTGCCTTCAACTTTTACTTTTCCTACAACTTTTAATTCTCTTAAATGTAATTGAATTTTTTCTATTTCATTAGACATTTCTTCAAGGTCATTTGAAATTTGAGATAATGTATCTTTATAAGATTTTAATTTTTCTTCTTTATCTTGTGATAATTTTTTACGGAGTTTTTTCTGCTGCTCAAGATTTTGAACATCAAGTTCATATTTTTCATATTCACGAGTACTATCAGATTGTTGTTTTTGAAGAATTTCAAGACGTTTTTTTGCACGCGGATCGATTCCAACTTCCAAAATAGTTTCTGTACCACCGCCTGGAGAACCAATATTTTTAGCACAAATTTCTTCTGTCGCTAAAAGATGCCCTCCCATAATTTGTGCCTTTTTGCCTTTCACTAAAATATTTTTCATTGCAGTTACATTGGAATTTACGATAGAATCTGTAACAATTACGTTTTCTTCAACTTCAACAGTTGTATCATTTATAAATTTTGCCCATAAAGATTTTCCAGCTTTTACGTAACCTTCACCTTTTCCATAAATTCCTTGCCGAACAATAATATTTCCAGTTGCTTCAAGTCTGGATTTATCAACAATTCCATTAACTTCTATATTGGTAGCTTCAACTTTATAACCTTCATCAACTCCACCTTTTATAATAACTGTTCCTACAAATTTTATATCACCAGTTTTTACATTAACAGCATCAAGATATTTTATTGGTTCAACAGTAATTTTTCCATTTACAAGCATTACTTCACCATCGATTTGAGCTTTTATAGTAACGCCATCTCTATCAAGTTTTACATTCGCACCAAGTGAAATTTGAATATCTTTTCCGTTTTTTGCTTCAAGATATCTTCCAAAAATAGTTTTTCCACCACGTCCACGTTCTGCTGGCATTTTTACAGCAAGAGGTTGATCCGCAATAACATTTTGAATTTGATTTAATTCTTTATAATTTATATTTCCAGTATCAGAAATTTTTGCTTTTAATTTTTTAGGGTCTGTTTCAAAATTATATGATATATAAGCATCACGACCATCAACTGGAAGAATTGCACTAGCAACTTCAAAAGGAATATTATAAACAGGACTATCAACAAATTCATTAATTTTATCTAAAAGATAACATTGTTCTATGACACCTTGTTGAGCAAGACTTCTTTTTATTGCATCTACAGAAGCTTCGCATCCACTCATTGATGGTGGAGAAACTATGATAGAAGCTTTCATTTCATCTTTTGTAGCATCTACAGCTATAAGAACATCTCCAGCAGAAACATGTTTATATTGCCCGACAACACAATATTCACCATTTGTTCCATTTTTTATATATTTTGAAATTAAATCTTCATCATAGGAAATTGTATCATTACGTTTGATTTCTTCTAAAACTTCTTTTTGTGATATTGGACTTCCATTTCCAAGCGGTGGAATAACTTTCAAATTAATATCAGAACCAAAATGTCTAACATAAAATAAACCATCTTTATCTTGATTTTTTACAGTTTCGGCTAAATCATCATCACTAAATAATCCATCGGAAGCGAGTTTTGTCTTTTTTACAATAGTTGAAGGATTTTGATAAATTTTTAATTTCCAAGGCTTTTTTCCAAGTCCAAAAAAACCGTCGCTACCACGTTCTACAATTTCATATTGCAAATTACTTGCCTTAGTATCTAATTGAACAGAAGCATCTGAAAGAGCTTCATCTATAGTATCAGCATTGACTTCTACAAAATGAAGTTCTTTATCTTGAGAAAGAAAACGCTTCATATCTTCGCGAAGATTTTCTAAGGTAACCATTTACTCTACATAATTCCTTTTCGTAAATTTGTAAGTTTTGAACGTAATCGCAAATTTGCTTTTGTATGAAGTTGAGAAATTCTAGATTCGCTAACTTCTAAAACTTCACCAATCTCTTTAAAAGTCAAATCTTCATGATAATACAACACAATAACCATTTTTTCTTTTTCTGGAAGTTCTGTAATTGCTTGTGCTATAACTTTTTTTATTTCTTCTCTTTCTGCAATTACATCTGGATTTAAACTTGACGGTGCTTCAATATTATTACCAATTGACATATTGTCATTATCATCACCAGTGTACCAAGCATCATTTAATGATAAGACACTAGTTCCTGAAACTTTCATTACAGTTTTATGATATTCTTCTTCACTTATATGAAGTGCATCTGCAATTTCTGAATCTGATGCAGTTCTTCCTAATTTTGCTTCCAAACTACCAATTGTATCTTCAATTTCTCGTGATTTTTGGCGAACAGAACGCGGAACCCAATCAATTTGTCGTAATTCATCAAAAATAGCACCACGAATTCTCGTCACTGCATAAGTTTTAAATTTTACATTTTTAGAAACATCATATTTACTAATTGCATCTAAAAGTCCGAACTGTCCAAATCCAACTAAATCATCAAATTCTACACTACTTGGCATGCCAACAGCAACTTTTCCTGCAACATATTTTACAAGCGGCATATATTGTCTTATAAATTTATCTCTTAACGCAGGAGATTTAGTTTTTGAAAATTCTTTCCAGAGATTATCTTCTTCTTCTAAGTCATTAATTGGCATATAAAATCCCCTCTTTTAAGATTCATCATTAGAAAGTGCCGAACTTATTGCTTTTGCCATAAGAGCAGCATCTTGAATTCCAACATCTTCTGGTGTTTTTGATTGTGAACTAGAAAAAGATGATGAAAAACTAGAATCAGAATCTCCATAAGTTTCATTTGAAGAACCAGTTTCTTCCGTTGATTTTGTATTAAAATTAAAATCATCCAAATTTGGAAGAACATCTATACCTTCTGAATTATCATTTTCTGTAAGCGAAGTTAATGATGATGGCACAAATGATTCCTTACTTGAAAAATTATTAATTGTTTCTTTATCTTTTAACGGTTTAAAACCATTATCCACAGAAGTTTCTTCATTTTCAGAAGTTTTATCTTCCTCTTTTGAATTTTGAACATCTGTTTCATTAAGAATTTGATGATTTTCGTTTACAACAAAATGATTTGAACTTGTTCCTTGAGGAAGTTCTTCATCTTGAACTGTAAAATCTATAATTTGACCTTTTTTCTCAGAATCTGAATTATTAGAATTTATAGGTACATCAGGCTGCAAATCTGAATTTGAATCTTCTAAAAGAACTTTTGTAAATAAAAGTTCGATAATAAAACCTAAAAGAGCAAAAACAATTGCAAAAATTAATGCAGTTAAAAAAACTAAACCAATTCCTTTTCTTGAAAAAAGTCCAAACACGAAAGATAACATAAAACCAATTATAGCAAAAACAGCAACGGTTTTTATCTTTCGCATCAAATTCCTCCCACAAATATTATACAACAAGATTGTAAAAAATAACAGTATTATTTAAAAACTTCAATTTTTATTAAAAATTATAAACGTTTTCTGCCACCCAAAAATTTCTTTAGGAAATTAGAAACTCCTTCACTATATTCAGGTTCAGTTTTTTCAATTCTTCCAACAATATGTTTTAAACAAACTGCCGGTTTTGAAGTTGGATTTACAACAATAAAAGGTTTTTGCCTTATTACTGACGCTTGAACTACAGAATCTTCATAAACAAATCCTAAATATTCAACTTTATAACCTAAAAATTGTCCAGCAATAGAAATTATTCGTTCTGAAATTCGTTTTCCTTCATCAGCAGAATGAACTCTATTTACAATTAATTTTAAATCAACAGTTCTATCAACTATTTCTGTTGTAATAATTTTTATAATTCCATAAGCATCTGTAATTGCAGTTGGTTCTGGAGTTGTTACAACGATAACTTCATCAGCAGCCGCAACAAATTGTAAAACATTATTTGCAATTCCAGCTCCGGTATCAATTATAATTATATCTGCATTTCCTAAAGTCGCAAATTGATTTGCAAAATATTCAAGTTCTTCTACTGTAAGATTTGCAATTTTTGAAAAACCATTAGCACCTGCAATAAATTTTATTCCAAATTCTGTATCCATAACAATTTCTTTCATTGTTTTCTTTTTATTTATTACATGCATTAAATTGTATTGAGGAACGATATTTAAAAGGACATTGACATTTGCCATGCCTAAATCACCATCGATTAAGATAACTTTTTTTCCAAGTTGAGCATAAGCAATTGCCATATTTACTGCAAAATTTGTTTTTCCAACGCCACCTTTCCCACTAGTAATTGCAATTATTCGAGTATTACTTTCTTTTTTTGCATTTTTAGATGATTTTTCTTTAGAAGATGATTCATCTTTCATCAATTCTCTCAATTCTTCTGCTTGTTCTTCCATGCTTATTTTTCTCCAAATTTATCTTCAAGATGTATTCTATCTATTTCAAAACCATTAAGATTTTTCAAAATATCAATAATATCCGCTTTTTTTATATTTCTAGGAACTCGCTGTCCATCTGTAATATAAGAAATTGCTTTATGTTTTTCATATAAAACGCTTATAACATTTCCAAGTTGTTTTGTTTCATCACATTTTGTAATAATAACTGAATCATAACCGAAAGGCTCATAATTTCTCAAAATATTTGTTAAATCAGATGCTTTTGTAGAAGCAGTAACAGACAAATAAATATCAGCATTCATTCCATTAACATTGAGAATATTTTTCATTTCTCCAATATGAGTTGAATCGTTTGGGCTATATCCACTTGTATCTATAAAAATGTAATCAACATGCTCTCGATAATCTTGATAAATTTTTAAAACATCATCAGAAGATTCAGCTTTCATTACATTTTTTCCTAAAATCTCACCAAATTTTGATAACTGTTCTAAAGCACCAACGCGCATTGTATCAATTGTCAAAATGCAAAGTTCTGGTTTTGGTTTTCCATTTGCTTTTGCATCTAAAATTGTATTTGAAGCCATTTTTGCGATTGTTGTAGTTTTTCCAACTCCAGTAGGACCTACAATAATTATAACGTGTGGAGGACGAAAAAATTTTTCAGGAGCAATAGAAATAGATTCTCCAATCCAATCAACAACATAACGCTGTACTAATTTAAAATCATCAAGTTGTTCTAGAGAAAAAACTGAACGGATTTTTTCTTCAATCATTTTTATATAAGAAAAAGTAAATTCATTTTGAGATAATAATTCTTCTATTTTTAATATAGATTCGTGTTTTTCATTTGTTGCGACAGCAATTCCATCTAATTTTGAATTTACTTGAGCGGATAAATCAGCTAGATTTTTAGAAACTTCGTTTAATTTTGCATTAATTAAAGTATCATTCTGAGTTTTGAGAATTGCTTGCCTATTTTTTTCAAATTGTTCATCAAAATTTGGGTCTGGAAGATAAGAATTTCCTTTATTTGAATTATAAATATTATGATTTACAACAATATATTTCACGACAACTTGCATTTTTGTTCTAAGTTTAAAAAAACCACAAGGAACCTGCTCATTACGTCTATCTATAATTTTAAAGTTTGAACCATATTGTTCATAAAGAATTTCTCTACATTTATCTAAAGAGTCTGCTGTTACTGTATATACTTTTTCATCATCGTTTATCATTAATTTGTACCTTCATCATCTGTAATCTCATCAATAATTTCAACTATAACATTATTATCAACTGTTGCTGTATAAACTTCCATATCAGAAATAACGACAACTCCAGGTTGTTCTCTTTCTAAAGCAGAACGAACTAATTGCCTTATACTGCTTACACAAAGAATAATTGGCATAATTCCCATTTTTTCAATTTTACTTAAAGAAGCACTAACAGCTCTTATCCATTTACGTCTATCAACTGGGTCAAATGCAACATAAGGTTTTGAACCATCTTGAGGCTCGTAAGCATATTTTGCAATCATTTCTGAAAATTCTTGTGAAAGTTTTATTACTTTTAATTTTTTATCATCAGGATTTACATATTGCATACAAATTTGCAAACCTAAAGCTTCTCTAACTTTTGCAGTTAAATCCCAAACATTTTGTGAAAGTGATGAATAATTTGCTATTGTTTCAAGAATTTTTACATAATTTCTAATTGAAACTTTTTCTGCAAGAAGATTTTGAAATACTTTTTGAATTACACCATAAGAAATTTTATCTGTTTCAACAACTTCATTAACCAAAACTGGATTTGATTTTTTTACAGTTTCCATAATTACAGAAACCGCTTGTCTATCAAGAAGTTCTGCTGCATGAGAACGAATTATTTCTGTAATATGAGTTGAGATAATCGTTGGTGGATCTGCAATGATATAACCGGCTTGTTCTGCTTCACTTCGTCTTTCTTCCGGAACCCAAATTGCCTCTAAATTAAATGCAGGATCTCTAGTTTTTTCTCCTTCTAATGGAGTTATAACACCTCCACCATTCATACACATTAAATATCCTAAACGAATATTTGCATGACCTGCTTCAATTCCTTCAATTTTAAAAGAATAATCATTTGGATCTAAAGCCATATTATCTCGAATTCTAATTTTTGGAATATCAAATCCCATATCGAGTCGTGCTTCTGAGCGAATTCTTGTAATTCTTTCAAGAAGTTCTGCACCTTTTTCTTTATCAACTAAAGGAATGAGAGCATATCCTAATTCCAAAGAAAGCTGATCTAACATAACAATTTTTTCTTGTTCTTGGCTTGTTGATGATGATTGTGCTTGAGTTTGTTTTGTTTGAAGTTTTAGAGTTTCTTCCTTTTTAATTTTATTTCTTGCCATTCTAAAACCAATTATAAAAAATAAAATTCCTACCGGAATTAAAATCCATTGAGTTCCATTTCTAAGAACAATTCCAGAAACAGCTAAAACAGCACCAACAATTTCATAAATATGACCATCAGTTGTAAATTCATCTTTAAGTTGTTTATCAAATGATTCATCAGATTTTGTTCCAGTAACTAACAATCCGGTTGCAAATGAAATAATTAAAGAAGGAAGTTGTGATGTTAATCCATCACCAATTGTAAGTGTAGAATAAGTTGATAATGCTTGTGAAAAACTCATTCCATTCATAGCAATTCCAATTATAAATCCACCAACAAGATTTATAACTGTAATAAAGATTCCTGCTGTAACGTTTCCACTTACAAATTTAGAAGAACCATCCATATTTGAATAAAAGTCTATTTCTTTACGAATAGAAGATTTTAAACGTTCCGCTTCTGCTTCATCAATTACGCCACTATTTAATCTGTTATCAACATCAAAAAGTTTTTGATTCATAGAATCCAAACTAAAACGAGCAGCAACTTCTGAAACTCTACTAGCACCTTTTGTAACTACTAAAACTTGAACAACAATTAAAATGATAAAAATGATAAAACCAATTACGATATTATTTCCTGCAACAATATTAGCAAATGCTTTTACCATTGCACTCTGACCTTGTAATGCTCCGTTTGAAAAATTTCCTGTTAAAATTAATCTTGTAGAAGAAATATTTATTGCAAGACTAAATAATGTTTGTAAAAGTACAATTCTTGGGAAAGTTTGAAAATCTGCTGGTCGAGAAACTGAAACAACTACTAAAAGAATAATAATTGAAAAAGCTAGATTTAAAATCATACATAAATCTATTAACGCTTGAGGAATTGGAATAAACAATAAAAAAACAACTAATACTATAGCAACAGCGACAATATTACTTTGTATAAAATTGAGAATTCTGTTTCCACGACGTTCGTTTGCCATAAGTCCCCACCCCAGCAATCTACTAATTTTGTTTAAATTTTTCTAAATGAGAATATATTACCGCAATTGTTTGATAATATACCTGTGGTATTATATCACCAATTTCAACATTTGTATACAATTCACGGGCAACTGGACGATTTTCTACAATAGGAATTCCATCTTCACGTGCCAGTCTTTTTATTGTTTGAGCAACTTGATCTTCACCTTTTGCTGTTACCATAGGAGAATCTGCAATTTTTACATCATATTTTAATGCAACCGCGTAATGAGTTGGGTTTGTAATAACAACATCTGCTTCAGAAACAGCTTTTGGAATATTTTGTTTTAAAAGTTCCTGCTGCATTTGTTTTAATTTATTTTTTACTTCAGGGTCGCCTTCTAATTCTTTATATTCTTCTTTTTGCTCTTGTTTTGTCATTTTTAATTTTTTCTTAAATTCAAAACGTTGAACAAAATAATCTGGAATTGAAATTACAAGAAAAATTACCGAAACAACAATTAAAATTTGTACAGACATATTGGCTATTCTCTTTAATGCTAAAGGAATATCACCATTTGAAATTATTTCGATTAAAACAAAAATGTCTTTTTTTATGTATAAATAAGCAACAATACAAATAATTGCAACTTTCCCAATTGATTTTGCAACAGAAAATAATCCTTGAAGAGAAAAAAGTGTTCTTTTAAAATATTCTTTAAAATTCGGTAAAATTTTATTAATTTTAGGTTTTATTGGTTCTGTAGAAATGACAAAACCTTTTGTTTGTATAATATTTCCAATTATTGCAGATAAAATTCCTACAGTACAAATTGGAAGAATACATTTTAAAAAATAATTTAAAAATGCAATATAAAGAGATGAATCTGTTATGTTTGGATTAGAACATTTTGAAAAATAAAAATGAATAAATTCTATAATTTGAGAAAAAATATATTTTCCCAAAACAAGCATTATCAAAACAGCACTAAGAAGAACTAACGCTCTGCTTAATTCAGAAGTTTTTGCAACATTACCTTCTTTTCTCGCTTTTTGGATTCTATACTCTGATGGTTCCTCTGTTTTTTCCTCTTCATTCTCATCTGCCATTATTAAATTCCTCCGCTTACAGATGTAAACAATTTTTGAATTTCAGCAAATCCTGCATTAAAAGAACGAATAAAAAAATCTGTGATAGAAGGAAGTGCAATCACAATAATTGCGAAACCAACTAAAATCATAATTGGAAAACCTTCACTCAAAAGATTCATTTGAGGAGCCGCTTTTGTTAATAAACCTGTACAAATTGTTATTAAAAATAAAGTTCCCAAAATTGGAAGAGAAATCACCAGAGCATCTGCAAAAAGTTTTGTAAGACCTCGCAGCATAAAATTTATCAAAGAATCTTTTGCATTAACAATACTTAAAGCATTTAAAGTTTGAAAACTAGTAACAAGTCCACCTAGAAATAATTTTTGGAACCATTTTGTTTGGAGGAAAACTAACATTGCGACCAAATTAAAAAATTGTCCCATAAGAGGATTTTCAACTTGAGAAAGTGAATCATAAGCACTTGCAGCACCTAAACCCATTTGAAAAGCAACAAATTGACCTGCAGAACTAAAAGATGAAAAAATTATAGATATATAAAAACCTAAAATAATTCCTATTAAAACTTCCCCAACAAGCAAAAGTACAAATTGAAGTGATGGAATTCCTTCTTGAGCTAAATAAGTTTCGTAAATTGATAAATCAGCAGATTTTAAAAGAAAACAAGCCATATATCCAGCAAGAGCAATTTTTGCAACTCTAGGAGCAGAACGCATAGAAAAAAGAGGAAGAACCATCAGCATAGAAAAAATTCTTCCAAAAATTAAGAGAAAGATTGGTGCATGCAAAAAAATATTATCTAGCAATTTTTCCTCTTTTATTTATTTATTTTGCAAAATCAGGAATTCTTTCAAAAAGCTGACGAGTATATTCTCCCAAAGTTGCAAAACCAACTCCACCAAGCAAGGCTATTACTAACAAAATAACAAGAAGTTTTGGTAAAAAAGTTAAAGTCTGCTCTTGAATAGAAGTAACTGCTTGAAAAATTGAAACAATTAAACCTACAATTAACGCTAAACCTAAAACTGGAGCAACCAATTTTATAACTTGTATAATTGCTCCAGACATTAAAGAATTTATAACACCAACTGACACATATTCCTCGATGTAGTTTTATGTAATTTTATAAAAAATCACATAGAAATTAAAAGTTCGCAACGCAAACTAAAATCATTTTTAACGTATTACAGATACAAATAATTGCTGCGTCAATAAGCCCCAACCATCAACAAGAACAAAAAGAATTAATTTAAAAGGCATTGAAACTTGAACAGGAGGCAACATCATCATTCCCATTGCCATCAAAATACTTGCAACGACCATATCTATAATTATAAAAGGAATATAAAGTAAAATTCCTATTTTAAAAGCAACCGTTAATTCATGAAGAATATAAGCTGGTATAAGAATATAAGTTGGAACATCAGCTAAAGTATTTGGCTTTTCTAATTTTGCCATACTCATAAATTGTTTTATATAAGTTGTATCTTCCGACATTTGTGAATACATAAAAATTCGCAAAGGAGATTCAGCTTCATGATACGCTTCTTCTATAGAAATTTGACCATCAGCTAAAGGTTTATAAGCTTTTTCATAAATTGTAGAAAAAGTTGGCCACATCACAAATAAAGTCATAAACAAAGCAATTCCATTTAAAACTGCTGTAGGAGGAACTTGCTGCAATGACAGTGCACGTTTTATAAAATCTAAGACGATTGAAAATCTTAAAAAACAAGTAACCAGAATTAATATACTTGGTGCAAGAGTTAAAATCGTTAAGATTAAAAGAAGTCTTAAAGAAAAAGCAACTTCTCTTCCAGATTGAGGTTCTGTAATTTGAATCGCAACATTAGGAATTTGAGTTGGACGTAAATCACCTTGTTGCATTTGAGTTGTTCCTTGAGTTGAACCTTCTGGAAAATTTGAATTTTGTGCAAAAACAGGAAATGAAACTAAAAGAAAAAATATGATTGTAAAAATTAATTTAAACTTTTTCATTTTTACCTCATTTTTTCTTAAAAAGATTATCAACCATAGATTCTGAATCTGAAAAAGCATTTTTTTGTTTTTTCTTATTTTTTGCAGTAAACATTTCTAAAACTTCGGCAAAATTTATTGCTTTTTTTGTATTTTGTTCTTTATCAGCCTGCAAATTCATTGCTTGAATTAATTCTTTATCATCAATTTCTGAAATAAGATTTATTCCGCTATCAGAAACTCCCAATAAATACGCTTTATCTATAAGAGTTATAACTACTACAGATTTTCCAGCAGATATATCGATATGAGAAACTTTTCTTAAAAATTTATCATCTGATTGTTTTACATTGGTTTTTCGTTTTATAAACCAAAAAACTGCGTAAATTAAAGCAACTACAATTATAAGAACGACTATCATTCTTATAAAAACGCCAATTCCAGAAGATGATGATTGTGATGATAGATTTTCTTCTACAGAAGGAACATCACTTTCAATCAAAAAATCACTTTCTGATTGTGCAAAGACAAAAAAACTTGAAATTAAAAATGTACCTATTAGAAATATTTTTTTTATTTTATTCACCAATTTCCCCACCCAAATAAAAACTGGTTTAACTTATATCATTAACTCTTTCTATTGGAGAAAGAATTTCAGTTACACGAACTCCAAAGTTTTCATCAATAACAACAACTTCGCCTTTTGCAATAGGTTTATGATTTACAAGAATATCAACAGGTTCACCAGCAAGTTTATCAAGTTCAATAATTGTACCTTCTCCCATTCCAAGAATGTCTTTTATTGATTTTTTTGTACGCCCCAATTCAACAGTCATTTCCATGAAAACATCCATAATTAAACCGATGTTTCCTTGTTCTGCATTTGAGCCACCTTGTTGCAATGAAGGGAACTGAAGAGATTGTACATTTGGAACATTTGTTCCCATATTCATACCCATATTTTGCATCATAGGCTGCTGCATTCCGCCCATATTCATTCCCATGTTCTGCATCATAGGTTGTTGCATACCACCCATATTCATTCCCATATTCTGCATCATAGGCTGCTGCATATTCATTTGTTGCATTCCCATATTTGGCATGACATTCATCTGTTGGGGCATTCCATTTTGCTGCATAGAATTTTCCATTTTAGATGACATATCTGGAGAAGCAACATCTAAAGGAACAGGTTCTTCAATATTTCCGCCCAAAGCATTTGTCATAGCTTCTGCGGCATCACCACCAATACATTCCCACAAAGTATAATTATCTTTATCTAAAGTTAAAGGATAACTGATTAAAACAAAATCTTGTTGAGGAAACATTACCATTGCTTTAGATTCATTTATTGGTTCTGGAGTTGCATACGAAAGTCCGGGAACTTTTCCAGTTGCATCTAAAATATTAATTTCTGCTCCAATATGAGTAGAAACAAATTCTGAAACAACAGAAAGAACCATATCATCAACTTCTGTATTATCTTCATTACTAACTAATTGATGAAGTTTTAAAGCAAATTCAGAAGAAAGCAAATAAAAATGATTTCCTTTTATACCTGCATTATAATCAGCAATAACTCCAATTACAACTTCTGGTAATTTTGCGAGAACTCTATCACGATTAACTTCTTCCGTAACAGGATTTCCTACTGAAAATTTTGCTCCAGTATATTTATTAATATTATCTTCAAGTTTTGGCTTTAACTCATCAGCCATTTTTTGAAGAGTTGGAACATCAAATTTATAAGACGGACCACTTCCAACATGCCCAGACGAATTTAATCCATCTACCGTGACACCCGAAAGTAATGCATCGATTTCTTCTTGTGAAATAGCACCATCACTCATAAGTTTCATCTCCTTCTACAGAAAGCTCTTCAAAATCGTCTTCTTCAACGTTTTCAATTTTTCCTGTAATTTGTACAGCCATTTTTTTACCGACAACACCAGGCTGACAGTAAAACTTTTTTTTATTTCCTACACTAAGGGTTAAAGGATCCCCGATTTTTATATTAGAAAGACGAACTACATCTCCAACTCTAAGAGAAAGAACATCTTTTATAGGCAAATTAATTGTACCAATATCAGCAACCATATCCATATTTACATCTGTAAGCTGCTGTTTTATTGTTCCTAAATATTGTGTTGTTGAATTTTTTCTAACAGAAGAATACCAAAATTGAGATGATAATTTAGAAATTATTGGTTCAAGAACAAGATATGGAATACAAAAATTCATCATTCCTTCTTCTTCTCCAACTTTTATTTCCAAAGTTACAAGAACAACCATTTCATTTGGAGGAACAATTTGTGCAAACTGAGGATTTGTTTCTATTCGAGTAAAACGAGGACGTAAATCTATAACTTGAGTCCAAGCTTCTCGAATATTTGCCAAAATACGAACAATTACACCTTCCATTACCTCTTGTTCAATATCAGTTAAATCTCTATTTTTATTTCCTGTTGTTGCTCCTCTTCCACCAAACAATCTATCAATCATACAAAAAGTGATGGCTGGATCAATTTCCAAAATAGCATCACCTTTTAAAGGATCCATATTGATAACAGCAAGTGTTGTTGGAGTTGGAATAGAACGGATAAATTCTTCATAAGTTAATTGTTCTACAGATGCAACATGAACATGAACTAAAGAACGCAATTGAGCTGATAAAGAAGTTGTTGTTAAACGAGAAAAAGTTTCGTGCATATTAGAAACAGTACGCAATTGTTCTTTTGAAAATTTATCTGGACGTTTAAAATCATAAATTTTTATTTTTCGAGCACTGTTTACTGGCTTAAAATCTTCTGTATCAGATTCACCAGAACTGATTGCTGTGAGTAATTGGTCTATTTCTTCCTGCGAAAGAACTTCATTCATTCAAATAATCCTTAGTAATTTTGCTCAATCACATCTTTTTGTTGAAATTCAACAGCTCTAATTTTAGAACCACTCAAAATTCTATCATTTATACCATTTTTTATTTCATTAAGAATTGCATCTTCATTAGCTGCTCTTAAATCATAAGCGGTTTTTCCATTAAAAAATCTTCTTAAAAATGATTTTAATTCGACAGTTCTTTGTGTAATTTCTGTTGATGTTGCTTTATCATCTTTTTTATAACCTAAAGCAATATCAATACGAACTGTTGCAGGAGGATCATCCATTGTAGTTGTTTGAATTAAACCTAAAGAAGTATACCAATCATAAATTTCTCTTTGTCCAGATGCATATTCCTCAGAAGTTTGTATCTGTCCAGAAGTCGCAGATGTATTGTTCATTATGTTTTTTACAGTTATAGAAACAACAACTACGATTACAATAATTGCAGCAAGAGCAATTCCAATTGGTTTTAAAAATTTTAAAATAATAGAACCAAAAGATTTTTTATCTGCTGATGAAGAAGTTGTTCCACCATCATCAAGATTTATTTCATCATCATCTGCCATTTTCCCCTCCAGCAAATAATATCGTTAATAATAACATTAAAAATGTCCCTCGTCTAGAATAATAATATCAACTCGCCTATTATACGCTCTTCCCTCTGGTGTATCATTAGAAAATTTTGGACGAGTATCCGCATAACCAGCTACAGAAAATTTATTTTCCGATACTCCATAATCGGCTAAATAATGTAAAACATTAACAGCACGAGTTGCAGAAAGTTCCCAATTACTAGGAAATTGAGAATCAGAAGAAACTGGCGTATTATCTGTATGACCTTCTATTCTAAAACGTCTATCTTTTACTTCTGGTGATTTGAAAAAATCTGCCAACCGCAAAAGTGTATCTCTAGTTTCATTTATATTAAGTTCAGCACTACCTTCTTCAAAAAAATTATCAGAAAGTAACGTTATAACTAAACCTCTTTCATCACTTGTAATTGTAATTTTATTTGATTTTTCATCAGGAACAAAAAGGCTTACAGCTTTCTTTTTAGCAGGTCCCAAAGATTTTCCTCTTTCAACAGAAGGAAGTGAATTTATATTATTTCCTAAATCTGATAAACGTCCTGTAGAAAGAGAAAGTCCTCCAGAAACAGTTTCTGTTTCATTCATTTGCAAACTTTGTGTAATAGTCGCCAGTTGTGTTACATCTACTTCGGATGGATTATAAAGCATAACGAAGAAGCACAACATAAGAGTAATCATATCACCATAAGTACCTTGCCATGAGGTTGATGGTTTTTCAGGTTCTTGACTTTTTTTTCCCATTTATAAAATTACCTATTAATCTTTTAATACATCAGCTTCAATTGCTTTTCTTGAAGAAGGATCAAGATAAGTTAGAAGTTTTTGAGTCATAATTCGAGGATTTTCTCCAGATTGTATAGAAAGAACACCTTCAATTATCATTTCTTTTGCACGCATTTCTTGAGCATTGTGAGCTAAAAGTTTACTTGAGAAAGGAGCAATAAGCCAGTTTGCCATCATAGAACCATACAAAGTTGTAATCAAAGCAACAGCCATATTTGGTCCAAGAGATGATTTATCTTCCAGGTTATTTAACATACCAATAAGACCTACTACAGTTCCCATCATACCAAAACCAGGAGCAAATCCTGCCCAAGCATTTATAATACCAATCCATTCCATGTGCCGTGCTTCAATCTGATTCATTTCGTTTTCCATAATAGAACGAATAATATTTCCATCAGTTCCATCTACGACAAGACGAAGTCCCATTTTCATAAAAGGATCTTCCAAATCATCAAGTCCATCTTCCAAAGCAAGAATTCCTTCTCGTCTAGCTTTTTCAGAAAGTGCCTGCATATTTGTTACTATATTTTTTTCACCAAAATCTGGAACTTTAAAAGACTTTCCCATAACTTTAAACATACCCAAAGCCTTTTTTAATGGACATGCAATAAACATAGAAAAGTATGAACCACCAACTGTCATCAAAAGTGAAGGAACATCCCAAATTCCACCAATAGTACCACCAGATGTCAAAACTGACATGACAATCATCGCAGCACCACCAACAATACCAATTATTGTAGCCAAATCCATCACAAGACCTCTTGTCTATCAATACCGATTTTTCTTCGATACTGTATAATTTTTTTTATTATATCTTCGGGGGAATTTTTTACAATGATTCTATTTCCTGACAACATCGTTAATGTTAAATCAGGCGTACATTCCATACTTTCAATCATATGCGGGTTTACCCAAAATTTTTCCCCATTTAACCGCAAAACATCTATCATAATATGAAACTCAACTTTTTTCTCAGAATATTAATATTATATCTTATTTTTAATATATTTCAATTCTAATTTTATTTTTTTTATAAAAAAGATAAAATTACGTTATATAACGCTTTGTCTATTCAATTTTAATTTTTATGGAATATAATTTAAGAAATTTTCAAAGAAATGGAGTGATTTTTAACTTATGATAGAAAATGCAAAACCTTATATCTATGTTATTGAAGATGAGGAATCTATTTCAAAACTGATTTGCATGTATTTAAATAAATCAGATATTTTAACATCAGCTTTTTATGCAGCAGAACCAGCACTTAAAAAATTAAAGGAAGATAGAAAACCAGATTTAATTATTTTAGATTTAAATCTACCAGGAATGAGTGGATTTGAATTTTTACAAAAAATCAAACAAGAATACAACAAAGACACACCAACAGTTATGATTCTTTCTGCTAGAGATGCTGATGAAGATATTATAAAAGGTCTTGATATTGGAGCAGATGAATTTATAAGCAAACCATTTTCTCCAAGTGTACTTGTTGCAAGAGTTCAGGCAAATCTTAGAAGACAAAATACAGCAACAGCAAAAGCTGAAGAATCTATTCAATTTGATGATTTTACCCTTCTTACAAATAGTTGCGTATTAAAGAAAGGAAATGTAAAAATTCCATTATCAGCAAAAGAATATGATGTTCTTGAATATCTAGTAAAACATGCAGGTGAAGAATTAGCACCAGATACATTATTTAAATCTGTATGGAAAGTTGAATTTGGTGATATTACCGCTGTAGCAGTTTACGTACAACGATTACGAAAGAAAATTGAAAAAGATCCTTCAAATCCACAATATATTCAAACAGCATTTGGAAAAGGATATATTTTCAATAAAAGTAGAATCATCAATGTATAAAATATGAAAATAAAAAAACAATTTATTCTTTTATCAGCTTTTATAATTGCAATTCCAATTTTATGTATTTTTTACATAAGTTTTTTGCATTATTTAAGATCTCCAGAAAGAGTTTTACTTGATGGAACAAAAGAAATAAAAAAGATTGAATTACAAAGTAAAAAATTTTCAAAACAAGATTGGATAATTTTACGAAACACGATGAAACTCCTTCCTCCAGATGTTCAAGCGGTTTTAATTGATGAAGATAAATATGTTTTATATTCAACCATTCCAGAAATTTCTTTAGGAGGAATTGGTTCTGAAGAAGAAATCTGGAAAATGCTTCGTGAAACTTCAGATATTTATTTTTATCAATTTACTTCTCCAAATTTAAAAGATTTTAAAACAATGCTTATAACTAGAGTTCCCCGGGAAAAAGAAACTGAAAAGCAAAATCCTGAAATTTTTAAATCTTTAATATTTTTTCTCATCATTTTTGTTTTTATCTGTCTTATAATTATAATTTTTACATCAAAAAATATATTAAATTCTGTAAAAAAAGTTGAAGATACAGCAAAACTTCTATCAGAAGGAAAATTAGAAACAAAAATAGAAACTTCAGAAAAAGAAAATGAAATCACACAAACTTTAAATAATCTTGAAGCAATGAGACAAGCGTTGTTAGAAATTCAAAATACAAAAAATAAATTTTTCATGGGAATTAGCCATGATTTAAGAACGCCTATTGCTGTTATAAAAGGATACGTTGAAGCTATTCGTGATGGTTTTATCACCGATAAAAAAGAATTAAATCAAACACTTGAGCTTATTTCTGGAAAAGTTAATCAATTAGAAGAAATGATAGATTCTTTAATTAATTATACAAAAATGAACACAAGCGAAATTAAAGAAAAATTAAAACCAGATTGCATTACAAATCTTATAAAAACTTTAACAAGCGAAGCAAAAATTACAGGAACCGTTTATAAACGAAAAATCATAACAAATATAAATCTTCCAAATGATATTATTGTAAAAATGGATAAACAGCTTGTAACAAGACTTTTTGAAAATCTTTACAGCAATGCAATTCGTTATTCAAAAGAAAATGATACAATTGAATTTGATTCTTACGAAGAAGATAATGCAATTATTTTAAAAATAAAAGATTCTGGAATTGGTATTTCTAAAGAAGATATAAAAAATATTTTTGATTTGTTTTATAGAGCATCTTCATCGCGGCAGGAAGCTGGAATGGGAATTGGACTTTCTGTTGTAAAAAGTATTATTGAAATTCATGAATGGGATATATTTGTAGAATCTGAAATAGGAAAAGGAAGTTGTTTTACAATAAAAATTCCTTTTACAAAAAAAGTTTAAATTAATTCTTCAAGAAAAGCATTTAAATATAAAATTCCTAAAGAATTTAAGGAATATCGAATACCGTTTTTCTCAGATTTTATATCAAGCATTTTATTTTTATTCCATTTTTCAAAAATCTTTATTTTTGAGAGAGGAATTTTTTCTCGAAAAATATTTTCATATTCAAAATCACAAATTCCAGATAATTTTCTAAATCCCATCATAAAAAATTCAAATTTTGAAGTTTCCAAATCTAGATTTTCGCGTATTTCGTAATCAGTTTTTAAGTTTTTCCAATTTTCTATATATTTAGAAATATTATTTTTATTTGTCCACCTAAAACCAGAACCATCTTCATTATAAACAGTTCCGCAAGCTCCACTTCCACAACCCAAATAATTTTTATGATTCCAATAAACTAAATTATGCAAACATTCTTTATTTTCTAAACAGAAATTTGAAACTTCATAATGATGATATCCGTTTTTAAGCAAAACTTCTCTACCGACTAACCATAAATCATCTTGAAAATCTAAATCAAATTTCCATTCTTTTGAATTAATTTTTTTTCCAAGTTCAGTATTATCTTCTATAGTTAATGAATACATTGAAATATGAGATGGTTTTATTTTTACAATTTGAGAAAGTCCATCTAAAAAAGATTTTTCATCTTCATTTGGTAAAGCACAAATTAAATCAAACGAAAAATCTCTTTTCCATTTATTTTTAAGCAGATTTATTGCTTTTAAATTTTGTTCTAAAGACGCTCTTCTATGAACAAATTTTAGTGAAGATTCATTTAATGATTGAATTCCACAAGAAATCCTATTAATTTTACAAAAATCAAAAATTTCTAATATAGATTCTGTTACATCATCAGGATTTACTTCAATTGTAATTTCTTCACATTTTGAAAAATCTGAATTTTCTTTTAAAAAAGTAAATAATTTTAAAAGTTGATTTTTTGATAAAAGACTTGGAGTTCCTCCTCCAATATAAATTGTTTTAAAAAATGAAATATTAAATTTTTTTTGACGAAATAAAATTTCATTACATAAACTTTCTATGTAAGAATCTAAGATTTTGGAAGATGGATATTCAATACTAAAAAAATCGCAATAAGAACATTTTGAAAGACAGAAAGGAATATGAATATATAACGAAAAATCTTCCATCAATTTTATAAAATCTTAAAATTTTTAAAAGGAAAATAACAAAATAATGCTTTTGAAACAAAATCTCCTTTTGTTAAAGTTCCCCAAAGTCTAGAATCTTCACAACTTCGTCTATTATCACCAAGAAGAAAATATTCATCATCTTTTAATTGAATTTCCGAAAAAGAACCAACGACACCCAATGATGAATTCCAATTTGAAGGTGGCGTATAAAACGAAATTGTATATTTTTTTTCTGTTAATTCAAATTCTGTTAAAAAATGTTTTTCTCCAGCAGGTTTTATATAAAGAACATAATCTTTCATATAAATTGTATCACCAGGAATTCCAATAACTCTTCTTAAATGATTTTTTGTACATGGTTTTGAATTATTTTCATAAGGAGAAATTTGTTGGGCAGTAAAAAATAAAACAAATTTTCTATACATTTTTTGAAAAAAAGTTTCTTCAAAAGAAGTTTGTGATTTTAATAAAACAATATCGCCTCTTTCAACATTTTTAGATAAAGGACTTGTCATTACAACAGAATTTTCAGTTAAAATTGGCTGCATAGAAATAGAATTTTGTCTTACAGGAAAAACCAAATATGATAAAATCAAATTTACTATAATATAAAAAACTAAAACAAAAAATATAATTTTTGCTACTATTTTCCTATTTTTACGTTTTAATGAATAAGAAAAATCTGTTACTTTTAGACTCACAACAAACCTCAATTTTAAAATAAAATATCATAAAAAACGCTGTCTTACAATTAGAAAAACTAAATACTTTTGTGGAGTTTTTATAAAATCATTTTGTCTTTTATTTTTACAATTTATGAAATTACTTTATTTTTTATCTTAAATTATAAAATCACCAGCCTCACAATGAAGTGCTTCTGCAAGCTTTTTAGCACTTTTTGCACCTATATTCCTTTTTCCATTTTCCATAAGTGCAATATTTGAAGAAGCAATTCCACACTTTTCAGCAAGTTCCGCTTGTGTAAAACCAATATTTTCTCTACGTATTTTTAAAATATCTCCAGCAGTTATTTTTGATTTTATATCTTTATGCCATTGTGAATCATCAATATCTATATATTCATCATCAATAATTTGAACATCAGGAATACTTTTCTGTATGATTTTCAAAAAAGATTTTACACCTTTTCCCTCTATATGAATATCAATATGGGGCTTTTTCGCGACTACCTGCATAATATACCTCCACTAAAAAAGTTCCTTTTTTCCAAGTCCAACACGCAATCCAATGTAAAGATAAATGACAATGATATTTATCATCTCCAAGACTTGAAAAATTGTTCCATCCTTTTTGAATTGCTCCATTCTTTTTTATGTCTTCAATAAGAAGATATAATTTTTTTTGTTGTTCTAGAGGCATTTTTTTTAAGGATTTTTCAACCTTTTTTAGTATTTTTACTTTATATAATGGATGTTTCTGCTCCATAAGATACACTATCATATTTGATAGTATATGTAAAGTTTTTTATTATATTAAGTTTTTACATTTGATATAGAATTCCATTTATAAAAATTAAAACAAAAGATAATCTTGAAAGCATACTCTCTATATTTTATAATAGAAATTATGAGTGAAGGAATAAAAATTATTGCAGAAAATAGAAAAGCTAAATTTGATTACTTTATAGAAGAAACTTATGAATGTGGAATTGAACTTCAAGGAACAGAAGTAAAATCTGTAAAAAATGGAAGTGTTTCTTTTCCAGATGCATTCGCAGAAATTATTAATGGTGAAGTTTGGGTAAAAAATTTTCACATTTCAGAATATTCATTTTCTTCTGTTTTTAATCACAATCCTGATAGACCTAAAAAACTTTTACTCCATAAAGAAGAAATAAAACGTCTTATACGAAAAGTTGATACAAAAGGATTTACTTTAATTCCAATCAATTTTTATTTGAAAAATGGAAAAGTAAAAATCACTTTGGGACTTTGTAAAGGTAAAAAACAATTTGATAAACGAGCAACTATAAAAGATAGAGATATAAAACGCGATATTGCTAGAGAATTTTCAAAAGGATTAAAAGGATAAGTGAAAAATATTTTTAAATCAAAAATACATATTTTCCTCTTTTTATTTTTAACAGCAGAGATTTTTGCACAAAATTATAATATTGATTATTACGGAATTGTTGCTACAAATATTGATTCAAATATGGCAAAAATGACAAGCGATTTATATTTTACACAATTAAGCGAAATTCAAAATTTCACTGTAAATGATAAACGCACAGTTCAAATTTCTCTTACAATAGACAAAACACAATTTTCTGAACAAAATCTATCTTTTTTTTCAGAATTGCAAAAAGACCCGACTGATGAAAAATGGAATGTTACTTTTCACATAGTTGATAATAAATCTAAAAATGAACAAACCGAAACTAAAATTTATGATTCCTTTTATAAAATTTTAATGGAACCAAAAGCAACTTTACAAGAATCATTAAAAAATCTTGTTGAAAAACAAAATAAAATAGTAGATAAACCAAATATTCCTGTAAAAAATACAAAAATAACAAGCACAGAAAATCTTTCTGGAACTTGGAAAGGTGAAAACTTCATTGATAAAATTGTAATTCTACGAGGAGGCAGAGGATTTGTAATTTTTAATAATGGAGCGTCAATGAATATTTCTTTAGAAATAAAAAATTCTCAAGGAGAACAAAAAGTTTTAATAACTCAAAAAGGACATTCAAACGCATCATATTTTCCTGATTTACCAAGAAAAGTTGCTTTAAACGCCGCTTTATCAGCAGAGCCAATAACCTGGGATTTTTCAATAATCGATAATAATACTTTAAAAGGAATAAAAAATACTTTAGTTGCAGATTCTGATAATTACAAAACCGAAAAAATTAATGTTACTTGGAATCGTGTAAACGAAAACTAAATTTGTTTTAAATCATAAATTGGAATTCCAGCGACTTTTACAGTTTCTTTTTTCTTAAAAGAAATATTTCCTTTATTAATATCATATAAAATCATAATAAGAAAAGTCATAATTCCAAAAAGAATTCCTATGATTTTGCAATATTTTTCAGAAAGAAAAACTGTATCATTATGACGTAAAATTTTTCCAGTATCATATAAAGTATTTTGATAAACTTTCAATCCATTTATTTTTACTAATTTTTCGCCCTCACCCACATAATCAAGTTTTCTTGCATAAGCGGCAATCACATCATTATCATTTAACAAAGCAGAATATTCTAAAGTTAATTCACTATTAATATTTTGAATTTCACTAGTTCTTAAACTGATTTTTTGTTTTTGTTCTTCGAGATTTTTATAACAAGAAATACTATTTTGTCCAACCGTAAGAGAAAGTAAAACATAAACAAATGTTGCAGACAAAATTGCCAACAAATATTTTGAACGATTCATAATATATTGTTTATCGGAAATAATTTATGTTTTCTGAAATGAAAAACTGTGTTATAATTAAAAAAAATGTTCATATTTTTATGTGATTTTTTACGCAATTTTCACCGATAATGAAAATATAAAAATATCCTCAAAGGGAGACAGATTATGTTTGGTAAATCAAAAGAAAAAAAAGATAACGACAATGGTTTAGAAAGTTATGGAGTTTGGGTAAAACATGGAGCAACAGATGATACATCTTCTTCTGATAAAACTAATAACGAAGAAAATAACGTTGATTTAGATTTACCAGATTTTGATGATTCAGATTTTTCTGACATGTTTAAAGATGATATAAATCCTATAGAAGATGAACAACCACAAGAAAATACACTTTCTACTGAAGAAATTGAAAATATTACACAAAATGAAGATACACAATTTTCTACAACAGAAGAAACAGGAGACACTTCACAAATGATTGATACTGAAAAAAATATTGATGACACACAAAATTTTGAAGATATTACAGATTCAGGTTTTGAAGAACTTAATCTTGATGATTTTGATTTAGGAAACGAAACTTCTCAATCTGAAGTTCAAGAAAATCAAACAGAAAATTCAGATAATGCAAACACAGAAGAAGAAATTTCGTTAGATGATTTTATGGATGAAGGTTTTTCTGATGAATCTGTTGCAGCAGGAAATAATGGTTTTGAACAAGGAAAAGAACCTGGAGCAAATACATCTGAATCTGAAGAAATTTCGTTAGATGATTTTATTGATACAAGTTCTTTTGATGAAAATCCAGCACAACCTCAACCAACCGAAGAAATTGCAGATGAACCTCCTTTAGAAATGGATATTTCTTTTGATTCAACTGCAGAATCTGTAGAAACAGAAGACAACGTTTCTGCAGAAGATTTTTTTGATGATGATACAGATGATGTAGAAGTCGAAGAAAATCAGAATAAAGAAATAAAAGAAGAAAATACAGAAATTCCTACAGAACAAACTGATAATACAAATATAGAAACCGAAGAAATCGATCTTTCTGATTTTGGAATAGATTCAAGTGCGGAAGAAACTCCAATTGTTCAGAATGTTGAAGAAGCAAAGAAAAAAGATACTGTTGTTGATTATGATTTAAGCGTTGGTGATGAAGAAACATCATCAGCTCCTGTTGTAAATGTAATTTCTAACAATAATGAAAAAACCGAAAAATCAGAAGATAACAAAATCGAAGAAAATAAAAACGAAATTAAAGTTGATAATTCTTTACTTGAAAAAATTGTAGCAGAACTTTCAAGTTTAAAAACAGAAATCAATCAATTAAAAGAAAATATTCAAGAAATAAAAGAACATGAAAATTCTGTACAACAAATTGCAGAAAAATCTGAAGAGCCAGAAATTATTCCAGAAAAAGTTGAAGATGGCGGATTTTTCAAATCAGATGATACAGATGACACAATCTCACTTTCTGCAGATGAATTAAACAATATTATGAATACAACTGATATTGTTGAAGAACCAAATGTAGAAATTACAGAAGAAGCAGAACCAATTATTGAAGAAAGTTCAGTTGATCTTGATGAAGAAATTCCTGAAGAAACAGAAAAAATTGATGATATTTCAATTTCGCCAGATAAAACTCTAGAATTTAATTACGAAAATGAAAGTTTGGAAGAACCAGATATTAATAATATCGAAATTAGTGAAAATGAAGATTTACCTTCAGAAATTTCAATTCAAAAACAAGATGATAATATTTTTGTAGAATCTGATAATGAAAATTTTATAGATTCCGTTGCCCAAACTTCAGAAAATAACAATCAAACAACAGAAACTATTCCAGAAGAAATCTCAATTGATGAACCAACAGAAGATATTGTAGATGAAACTGTTGTTGAAGAACCTGTAGAAAATATTACAGAAGAAAATGTTGCTGAAGAAGTTGAACTTGATGAACCAGTAGAAACTGCTACAGAAGAAATTATTTCTGAAGAACCAGTTGCCGACGTTCCAACAGAACAAATCACCGAAAAACCTGTAGAAGAGATTTCAGCAGAACCAATCATTGAAGAACCAGTTGAAACTGTTTCTGATGAAGTTGCAATTGAAGATAATACTTCTTTCGATACTTTAGATTCTATTTCAGATTCTCTTGATTCAGAGCTTCCAGAAGAAATCACAATTGATGAACCAACAGAAGAAATTGTAGATGAAACTGTTGTTGAAGAACCTGTTGAAACTGTTACAGAAGAGATTGTTTCTGAAGAACCTACAGAAAATGTTGATGAAAAAGTTGAACTTGATGAACCAACTGAAAACACTACAGAAGAAATTGTTTCTGAAGAGCCAATTTCCGACGTTCCTGAAGAACAAATCACCGAAGAACCTGTAGAAGAGATTCCTGCAGAACCAATCATTGAAGAACCTGTAGAAACTGTTTCTGATGAAGTTGCAATTGAAGATAATACTTCTTTCGACACTTTAGATTCTATTTCAGATTCTCTTGATTCAGAACTTCCAGAAGAAATCTCAATTGAAGAACCAACAGAAGAAATTGTAGATGAAAATGTTCCTGAAGAACCAGTAGAAAATGCTACTGTAGAAAATATTACAGAAGAAGTTGAACTTGACGAACCAGCAGAAACTGCTACAGAAGAAATTATTTCTGAAGAACCAGTTGCCGACGTTCCTACAGAACAAATCATCGAAGAGTCTGTAGAAGAGATTCCAGAAGAACCAATCATCGAAGAACCTGTAGAAACTGTTTCTGATGAAGTTGCAATTGAAGATAATACTTCTTTCGACACTTTAGATTCTATTTCAGATTCTCTTGATTCAGAACTTCCAGAAGAAATCTCAATTGAAGAACCAACAGAAGAAATTGTAGATGAAACTGTTATTGAAGCACCTGCAGAAAATATTACAGAAGAAGTTGAACTTGACGAACCAACTGAAATTCTTGCAGAAGATACTGTTTCCGAAATGCCAGCAGAAACTGCTACAGAAGAAATTATTTCTGAAGAACCAGTTTCCGACGTTCCAGCAGAACCAATCATCGAAGAACCTGTAGAAACTGTTTCTGATGAAGTTGCAATTGAAAACGATTTAACAGAAATTGATGATAATTCAAGCAACAATCTTACTGAAAGCGACATAAATTATCTTACTTCAAAGAATGACGACAATATTTCTGACTTAAAGCAAGATATAAAATCAGTTTTACTTTATATGGATCAACTTTTAGAGAATTTGCCAGAAGAAAAAATTATTGAATTTGCAAAATCTGATGAATTCGCAACTTATAAAAAATTATTCTCAGAATTAGGACTTTCCTAATGTTAAAAATGGGGTTATTGCAAAAGGCTAATCTTTTATTAAATAAAAGGTTAACCTTTTGTGATTTTATAAAAAAAAATAAAATTATAAAATGTGCAATCCTAAAAAATCATTCACAATTTTATTTTATTTCTGAAAGTTTTGGTTTTGACGGATTTTCAATTCTAAATTCTTTTTCAACTTATGATTTTTGGAATGGAACAATCCCTGAAAAAAATACAATCTACAATTTTTCAATTCAAAATACAAATCTAAATCAATTTTATCAATTTTTTTCATCACAACAAAAAGAAGAAATTTCATCACTTTCAATTATAAAAACTCTTGATAACTCAATTTTTATTCTTATAAATTCATCAATTAATTCCAGAATTTTGAATGATTTTGAACATATAGATTTTGAAAAAGAAACTTATATAAAAAATCATAATTTTCAAAAAGAAAATATGCAGAAATGTGTTTTAGATTTAAATAATTCTGTAGAAGATTTTGTACTTTCAGAAAACAAAAATACTTTTTATAATGATTTCTTATCAACTTCTATCAAAAATGAAATTCAAAACCGGCTAACATTAAAATATAAGAATTTTTTTATAATAGAAAAAAAATCTGAAAATTTATACGATTTTACTTTTACAAAAAACACAATTCAAATAGAATTTTTAAAAAAAGAAATTTCGGAATTGTTAAAAGAAATCATTTACGAACATTCAAAAAAAATTATATTAAAATATGAAGAAAGGTAATAAAATTGAATATTACAATTGCAAAAAATGGACAAAAAACTGCTCAAATAAATGGCTTTTTCTTACATTCATCATATAATCCACAAGTAGAAGCAAAGCGTTTTGTAGAAAATATCACACTTCCCTTCAATTGCAAATATATTTTGATAACAGAACCAGCTTTATCATATACTGCTGATTTTCTTAAAGAAAAATTTCCGGAGAAAAAGATTTTTTGCATAAGATACACAGATGATTTTAATGAATACAATAAAAATTTTGATGATGTTATAAATTTTTACGAACATAAAAATAATTTTAATGATTTTTTATTAGATAAATTTGGTGAAGAAAATATATTTAAAATCTTTTTTTTAAAATGGGAACCTTCTGCAAAAGCATTTTACGAAATTGATGAAAAAGTTTGGACAAATATAAAAAAAACTTTAGAATTTGCAAAAACATTATTAATTACAAGACAATTTTTTGAAAAAAAATGGCTTTTAAATTCTATAAATTTTATAAATTATACAAAAAAAATCTGTACATTAAATAAAATAAATAAACCAATTTTAATTATTGCCTCTGGACCAAGTTTAAAACCTTTATTAAACTTTCTACCCAAAATAAAGGATAATTTTTTTATAATTTGTCTTTCATCTGCAATTTCTGTTTTAAAAAAATATAAAATAGAACCAAATTTATATCTTTCTACGGATGGAGGATATTGGGCAGGACAACATTTAAAAAAAATATCTACAAAAAATGATATTCCTATTGCACTATCTTTGGAATCCTTTTGTCAAAAAAATATCTTGGAAAAATCAAAAATTTTAGTTTTAAATTATGAAGATGGAATTTCTAGTGATTTGATAAATTATTTTAAAATCAAAAATGTAAAAGCGACGAGAAACGGAACAGTAAGTGGAACCGCATTAAACTTGGCATTAGATTTTTCAAATGAAGAAATTTATTTTGCAGGACTTGATTTAGCAGAAAATAAAAATTTTTCGCATACTCAGCCTAACGAAATTGAAAAAAATAATTGTCTCTCCGAAAATAGAATTTTTTCTCAAGAAAAAAGAATTTATAAATCAAAACTAAATAGTTCATCTCTTGAAATCTATCAAAAATGGTTTTCTAAAATTAATAATAAAAAAATATTTAGAATCATAAATCCTGAAGATAAAATGAATTCTTTAGGAAATATAAAAGATATTTCAGTTTTGGAATTTATACAAAATATCAAAAAAAATCAAACTACACAGAATTTTTTTAAGGATTTTATTTTTGAAAAGATTGACAAAAATAAATTAAAAGGTTTTATTCTAAAAAAATTAAACGAACAAACAACTTTAGAACAAATTTTTCCATTAGATTTTATATCAATTTCACATTCACCAGATGATAAAATTTTACAAGAAAAACTAGAAGAAAAAAAACAAAATCTCATTTCAAAAATTTTATCACTTTGTAATGATTTTTCTGGAGAAAAAATATGACAACTTCAATTTATTCTGATTTTTTTATAACAAAAACTGGTTCAAAAATTCCAATTTTACAAAACGGAAAAAGCATTGAATCAAAATATAATCCAGAAAAAGACGCTGATATTTTATTAGAACAAAATAGTGAAAAAAATGATTTTTTTATTGTTGTAGGAATTGGAAGTGGAATTTTTTTGACAAAACTTTCACAGAAATTTTCTTTGGCAAAAATTATCGCAGTTGAATATTCAAAAACAGATATTGATTTTTTATCAGAACTCGAAACAATAAAGAATTGTAAAAAAAATAAAAATATTATTTTTTCAGATTTTAACAATTTAAAAATAAATATTTTAAATAATTATATTCCTGCAATTTATGGAAATGCAAAAATCATTTTTCAACGAATTTGGGCATTGGAAAATCAGAATTTTCAAAAAGAAATAAAAAATGAAATTCAAACTTCTCTTGATATAATCGCACAGGATTATTCAGTTCAATCACATTTTGGTAAAATCTGGCAAAAAAATATAATAGAAAATCTTTTTTGTTTATCAAAATTACAAAAGACGGAATGTATAAATCCTGATAGAAAAAAAATTGCACTTGTAATTGCAGCAGGACCAAGTCTTGATAAAAATATTGAAATCATAAAAAAAACACTTGAAGATTTTTATATAATTTCAACAGATACCGCTTATGGAATTCTTTTAAAAAATAAAATCTCTCCGGACATTGTAGTTTCTATTGATGGACAAAATATTTCGACAAATCATTTTTTTTACAAAATTGATTATTCTAAAACAAATTTTATATTTGATTTATGTGCAAATTCTTGTATTACAAAAAAAATTTCAAAAAATAGTAACAAAATTTTCTTTTTTAGTAATGGACATCCTTTTAGTGAATATGCTAAAACTTTTTCAAGTTCAATAAAATCAATTTTTACAGGTTCTGGAACAGTAACAATTGCAGCTTTAGACATAGCAATAAAACTAAATTTTAAACAAATTTTTATTTTAGGTGCGGATTTTGGTTATATAAATAACAAACCTTATGCAAAAGGAACTTATTTAGATAATATTTTTTCTAAAGATTCATTTCTTACAGATTCGCTTGAAAAAAAATTTACAAAACTTATGTTTAGAACTGAATTAAAAAAAATCACTTCAAAAAAGACAACTACTTCAGTTTTAGAAAATTATAAATTCTCTTTAGAAAATTTTTTACATGAACAAAATATAGATTTTTTTATTGAAAATAACATTTATAAAATCAGTAAAAATGAAAATATAAACAATGACTTCATAAAAAATGAAAAATTTGATTTTAATAATTTTCTAAAAAAATTGAATTCAAAAGATTTTTCATCACAGAATATTTTTCTACCATACATCGCTTATCTGAGAACGCAAAAAGAATTTAAAGATTTTAATTTTGAGCAATTATTAAAACTTGCACACTACTCTATTGTAAGATATAATATAATGTCATGAAAAACAAATTTTCTACAATTTATACAATTTTTGCATCTGTAATTTTTATTTTTTCAATTTTTTATTTTGGTTTTAATCTTTATTCAGAATATTCAAATGGATATTTAAGAACGAAAAAAACTTTTGATGAATTTTCTTTATCTTTGAAACAAAATTCTGACAATATAAAAATTTCAAATTTAAATGATTATGCTTATCTTGAAATATCAAAAAATGGAAAACAAATTTATGTTTATCCGTCTAAAGAAGCAAAAAACAATTCATCTTCTTTAGTAAAAAATTGGTTTACAAGTCAAAAAATTGGTGATTCAAATTATTTTATAACAGCAGATATGTATCTTTTAAGACCATCTTCAATTCGTTTTTATGCAAAAAATGCTTTTATCATAGTTTTAATAGTTACAATCATCACAATTATTATGTTAATTACAATTTCTATAAATGAAAAAAAGAATTTGAAAACTAAAAAAGAAGATATTTCTAACGATGCACTAAAAGCAGATGATTTTTCTACAGAAAATTCAACAGATTTTAATTTGGAAAATAATGATGATTTTGAAAATATTTCTCTCAATGAAAATGAAATTCAAGAAAATCAAAATGACACTTTAAATTCACAAGAAAATCCGGAAAATAATGAAAATCAAAATATTTCACTTCCTAGCGAAGAATTAAAACCTGAAAACATTGAAATAAACGACAATAATCCTTATGGATTGTATTCTCCAAAAACTGGAATTGGTTGGGAAGCATATTTACTAACAAGGCTTACAAATGAGTTAAATCGTGCTATTTCTTCAGAATTGGATCTTGCAGTTTTTATTTTTAGAATAGAAAATATTGAAAATGATGATGAAAAATTAAAAACTGTTTGCGATTATTTGGTTTCTCAATTTCAATTTAAAGATATGCTTTTTGAATATAAAGATGATTGTATTGTAGCTTTAAAAACAAGCACAAATCTTGATGATGCTATAATTTTTGCAGATAAATTACATTCTGACATTGAAGATATTACAGCATTAAAATGTTTTATTGGAATTTCTACGAGAACAATAAGAATTATTACGGCAGAAAGACTTTTACAAGAAGCTGATGAAGCCTTAAAACATGCACAAGAAGAAACAGATTCTCCAATAATTGCATTTAGAGCAAATGCAGAAAAATATAGAGAATTTATTGAAAATGAATAATTTATTTTTCGATATTTTCAGTTTGTTCTGTTAAATTTTCTTCTGTTTCGGGAGATTTTTTTTCTGAATTAATTTCTTCAAATTTTTTTTCAATATCGGCAATTTTTAAGCTATTTGGAAATTTTTCTTTTAATAAAGAAAATTGTTCTTCTGCTAATTGATATTTTTCATTTTTTATAAGAATTGCAATATAATTTTCTAAATATTCAGAAAAATCTGGTTTGTCTTTTACTATTTCAGAATAAAACTGTTCTGCTTTTGTAAGATTTCCACTCATTGAATAAATATACGCTAAAGATGATTTTATAGAATCATTTTCAAAATCTTTTTTATAAAGCTCTGAAAAGATTTTTTCTGCATTCGCCCAATCATTATTCATAACATAAGAAAGGCCTAATTTATAATAAGATGCATTATATAAATCTTTATTTTCCAAACAAATCTTATAATATGAAATTGCTTTTGTATAATTTTTTAAGGAAAAATAAGTTTCTGCTATATTATAATATTCTTTATATAAATTATTAATTTGTATTTTTTTTTGACCTGGTACAAAATTATTCACAGATTTACAGGAAAAGGAAAAAACACAAAAAGAAAAAATAATAATTGGCAGAAACTTTTTCATTTTTTATCCTAAAACAACTTTTTCAATTTCATAAAGTTGATTTCTATAAAGTCCAGAAATATTATGCCCATAATCAGCAATCAATTGAATTATATTTCTTGGAGCTTCTTGAGTATCACAACCGTTAAGACGGTCTCCTGCATCACCAAGTCCTGGCATTATATAAGCTTTTTCATTCATAACAGGATCCATCCAAAGTGTATAACAAGTACAGTTTTTTAAAGCTCTTGTAACACGAATACTTCCTTTTAGTGTTGAAATTGTATTAAAAAATGAAATAGATTTTGGTTTTATTCCTTGACTTTGAATATATTTTACAACTGTTACTAAAGAACCACCAGTTGCATTCATAGGATCTGCAAAAATTAAATCTTTTCCGTCTAATTCATCCAAATTAAAGAAAGATTTATTTAAATCCATAATATATTCCATATCAGATTCAGATTTTGTATCATTTCTACTAATTTTAAACAAAGCAAAAGGAGTTTTATAACCTTTTGAAGAATATTCTTGAATTTCTTTAGAAATAATCATACTTGGCAATAAAGCACCACGAAGCATTACGCACATTACAGTATTTTCTATTTTATCATCAATATTTGGGATTTTATGAACTGCATAATTTTGAACTGGAAAATTTACAGGAGTTTTTACAAAAATATGACTTTTTTTATCTGAATGTTTGTCTGTATAAGCCATTCTAAAAAGCATTTCGTACGCTCGTTGTGAATAATACATAAATTCCTGATGATCAGTATTTACATCACGTAATTTTGAAATTACATGAGATGCTTCTGCGTGAGAACCTTCTTCCGTTTCAAAAGAATAAACTTTGATATTTGGGTGTTTTTTACAAATTTTTTGCATTTCTTTTCCCATTTTATCATAACCTTCAATAATTTTTTCTTCATTAACAGGTTCAAAAGATTTCATTGTTTCTTTAAACATATCATTTAAAGTTTGTAAATCATTCATATCATCTGTTGTAAGATATCCATCCAAATCTTCAGCTTTTAGAATAATTTTGTTATCTGCCATTTTTTTCTCCTTTTATTAAATCTTTTATAATATTAATAATTTATATAATTGATTTTTATGAATTTTAATTCCTTTTACAAGAAAATGAGTTCCATTTATTTCACTTTGTGAATCTGTGAGTCCGAAAGCAAGTGTTAATAAAGTTCTTCCAGCTTTTAAAAATTTTTCATTTCGGAAATTTAAATCTAAATTCAATAAATATTGCTCATTATGATTTGCATCTAAAGAAAAAGAACCTTTTACATTTACTAATTTTAAATCTAAATTTGCACCTGTTAGAATTGTTAAAAATGATTGAGGTTTGTTTGCGAAAAAACGGATTTCGTCCTCTGCTGAATCTAAATAATCATATAATTCTTCATCTAATAAAGAAAAATCTCTGCTAAAATAATTTGGTTGTGCAGTTGTAAGAATTGTATCATAAGTTGAAATTACATTTTCAAGGTCTCTACCAAGACAAGCAATTTTTGAAGAAGGAAAAACAAGTTCAACTTTTTCATTTGAATAAAAAGTATACTCATTTTGAGATTTTTCTGGAATAAATTTTCTATTTGAAAATCCATTCTTTTTATTTAAAACTTTTGGAATATATTTTTGAGGTATAGACGCATCTATAATTGCTTGAATTGAAGTTTTATTTTTTGAACGATTTAATCCACAATAAATTTTATTAATATTTCCTAGAATTAAAGCTGCATTTTTATCAGAAAGACCGTCAATATTACTTTGTAGAATTGTTTGAATTAAAACTGGATCGACGCTCTTTGGAATTGCAAGATAAAAAGAACTTTTTTCATCAAGAATATCAAGAGGTCGAACTTCTACAGAAACTGGTGCTGATTTACAAGCAATAAAACTAAATAAAACAGCACTAAATAAAAATATTTTTTTTATAAAAGAATTAAGCTTTATCAATTATAAAACTCCATACTTTATCATCAGCTTCAACTGTAACTGCATTTGAAAGTGATTTTTCAAAGCTTATTGTATTTGCTAAAGTTTCATTTGAAATAAAATCTTTAAACATATTATAAGCAGATTCCAAAACCTCATCACCAGAAAGAACAATTGAAATTCTATCTGTAACATTATATCCGTTTTCTTTTCTCTGATTTTGAATTCCACGAATTAAATCTCGAACATATCCTTCTTTTTTCAATTCATCAGTAACTTTCGTTTCAAGACCAACTGTTAAAGTTCCTTCATTCAAAACTTTTAAATCATCTTTTTCAAAACGTTCTACAATAACTTTTTCGCTATCAAGTTCTATAGATTTATCATCAATATCAATAGTTAATTTATTACCTTCCAATAAAGATTGAATTTGTTCATTAGAAAGTTCTGCGATAATTGATGCTGCTTTTTTCATTAAAGGTCCAAGTTCTTTTCCTAAAACCTTAAAATTAGCTTTTGCTTTATATTCAACAAGTTCATCTTCTCTTTCATGGAAAATAACATCTTTTACATTTAATTCTTCACGAATAGAATCTTCCATTTCTGCAAGAACTCGTTTTTCGTTAGGATTTCTTGTAACCAACGCAACGGCTTGCAATGGCTGACGATTTTTCAAATTAAATTGATTTCGTAAACTATGTCCCATAGAAACTGCTTTTTGAACTGTAGCCATTTTAAATTCAAGAGATTCATCTTTCCACTGAGAATTTGAAATTGGATAATCACAAAGGTGAACAGATTCTTTATCTTCTGAATTTTTTAAATTTTGATACATTTCTTCTGTTATAAATGGAACAAAAGGAGCAGCAACTTTAGTAAGTGTTTTTAATGCAATATAAAGAGATTCATAAGCTTCTGCTTTATCATTATCATTTTCAGATTTCCAGAAACGACGACGACTTCTTCGAATATACCAGTTATTAAGTTCATCAATGAATTTTATAATTGGATCAATTGCTCCTGATAAATCATATTCATCTAAAGATTTTGAAACATCTTCAATAAGACCTTGTGTAATAGAAAGAAGCCAGGCATCAAGAGGATTTGAAGGCGTTTTATTGTCAAAAAGATGACCTGTTGGAGAAACTTTATCAATATTTGCATAAGTTATAAAGAATGAATAAGAATTCCACCAAGGAATTATAATTGATTTTAGAACATCTCTAACGCTTGCATCTGAATAACGAATTTCATCAGCACGAACAACAGCAGAATGCATTAAGAATAAACGGATTGCATCAGCACCAAATTTATTAATTGCTTCTACAGGGTCTGTATAATTTCGTAAAGATTTTGACATTTTTCTGCCATCTTCTGCAAGAACAATTCCAGTTACAATACAATTTTTAAAAGCTGGTTTATCAAAAAGTTGAGCTGCTAATACCGTTAATGTGTAGAACCAACCTCTTGTTTGATCTAATCCTTCTGAAATAAATTCTGCAGGGAAATGTTTTTCAAAATATTCTTTATTTTCAAAAGGATAATGCTGTTGAGCATAAGGCATTGAACCAGATTCAAACCAACAATCAAAAACTTCAGGAATTCTACGCATTGTACCTTTTTTACATTTTGGACAACTAAAAGTGATTTTATCTACAAACTGTTTATGTAAATCTTCAGGATAGATTCCACTTAAATCTTTTAATTCTTGTCTAGAACCAACACAAAGAGAATGTTTACAGTTTGGATCATCACAACGCCAAATTGGCATAGGATTTCCCCAATAACGATTTCTACTTACAGCCCAATCTCTAGCACCACTAAGCCATTTTCCAAAACGACCTTCCTTTATGTGTGATGGCTGCCAATTAATTTGAGAATTTGCTATTAATAGAATATCATGATAATCTGCAACTTTTACAAACCAAGAACCAATTCCGCGATAAATTAAAGGAGAACCACAACGCCAACAATGAGGATATGAATGGACAACAGTATCACGCTTTACAAGTTTTCCTTCTGTTTTTAATCTTTTTATAATTTCTTTATCTGCTTCTTTTACAAAAATACCTTGGTAATCTGGAACTTCTGATGTAAATTTACATTCAGCATCAATTGGTTCAACATTTGGAACTCCAGAATTTCTAAATACACGATTATCTTCTTCACCAAACGCAGGTGCAATATGAACAATACCAGTTCCATCTTCAGTAGAAACATAATCAGCATTAAACATACGGAAAGCACCATCTGTACATTTTTGGTTAGATATTTTTTCACATTCTTTTGGGTCAGAAAGATTTTTAAAATAAGGGAAAAGAGGTTCATAATGAATTCCAACAAAATCTTTTCCTTTTTTACGATAAATTATTTCATAATCTTCAGGATTTTTATAATAAGCTGAAAGTCGAGATTCTGCAAAAATATAATAATCACCAGATTCTTTATCTAAAATTTTTACATAATCAATTTCTGGTCCCATACAAAGACCCAAATTTGAAGGAAGAGTCCAAGGAGTTGTTGTCCAAGCTATAAAATAAGTTTTTCCATTAGCAATCTCATCATCGTTGATTAAAGAATTTGTTTCTGTAATTTTAAAACGAACTGTTACAGTTTGATCTTGAACATCTTTATAACCTTGAGCTAATTCATGTGTAGAAAGAACAGTTGAACAACGAGGACAATATGGAAGAATATATTTTCCTTCATAAATTAAACCTTTATCCCAAAGTGATTTTGCAACCCACCAAATAGATTCCATATAATCTGGTTCCATTGTTTTGTAGTCGTGATCAAAATCAACCCAACGCCCCATTCTTGTAATTGTTTTTCGCCATTCTGCTGTGTATTTTAAAACCGATGCTCGACATTTATCATTAAAATTAGCAACACCGTAAGCTTCAATTTCGTGTTTTGAATTTATTCCAAGTTCTTTTTCAATTAAATTTTCAATTGGAAGACCATGACAGTCCCAACCAAAACGGCGTTCAACTTTTTTACCTTTCATTGTTTGATAGCGAGGAATAATATCTTTTATGGTAGATGGAATAAAATGACCAAAATGAGGAAGTCCTGTTGCAAAAGGAGGTCCATCATAAAAAGTAAAATCTTCTGCACCTTCTCTTTGACTTATAGATTTTTCAAAAATTTTATTATCTTGCCAAAATTTTAAAACTTCTTCTTCTTGTTTAGGAAAATCAACTTTTGGATCTACTGGTTTAAAACTCATATTTTTATCCTCACAAAATTCTATGATATTTTTGACTTTAAGAAGTTTTTCACCTCAAATAAGTCTTTTCATATTTTTATATATTATCAAAAATTATAAGATTATTCCACATAATCATTAAAAATCTAAAATAGTAAAATCTCTTTATATTCTCTTTTTTTTACAAAATCCGCTCAAATCAAAAGTACAACAAAATTGAGCAGAAAAAGTCAGGAGAATTATTTTTACATAAGATAAACTTCAATCATCAAACAGACAAAATTGCAAAAAAATTATTTCAAAAATAAAAATTGCAATTTATAATTGAGGGAAAATGGACTGGATTACAAACATTCAAAAAGCAATTGATTACGTTGAATTTCACATTGAAGAAGACATTGATTTTGAAAAAGTTGCTCACGAAGCCTGCTCATCATCTTTTCAATTTCAACGAATTTTCAGTGCAATTTGCGGAATTTCGCTTGGAGAATATATCAGAAACAGAAGACTTTCTCTTGCCGCCGAATTTTTATCCGGAAAAGATTCAAAGGTGATTGATGCTGCTTTCCGTTTTGGTTATGAAAATCCAGAAAGTTTTACGCGTGCGTTTACAAGATTTCACAAAATTACACCAAATGAAGCAAAACGCGGCGGAAAAATCAAAACATTTTCACGATTGTCTGTAAAATTAATTTTAACTGGAGGAAAATCCATGAATTACAGAATCGAAAAAATGAATTCATTCAAAATTTTATGCAAACGAAAAAGCGTAAAAAAGCCAACCGGAATGCAAAATAATGCACTTACTGAAATCAAAAATTTTTGGTCAGAATGTGCAAAAGACGGAACTACACAAAAAATCATCAGTTGCTTTCCTAATAAAAATTTAAAAGGACTTTTAGGAATAAGTTTTTCATCAGAAATCGATGGAGAAAAATTTCCTTATGGAATCGGAGTTGAATATGATGGAAGAAAAATTCCTGAAGGACTTGAAGTTGTAGAAATTCCAGAAAGTACATTCGCAGTTTTTACTTGTCACGGAAAAATGCCAAACGCGTTTAACGAAACCTATACAAAAATCTGCTCAGAATTTTTTCCTCAAAGTACAAAATACGAGTATGCATACGGAGTTGAACTAGAAGTTTATCCTTCCGAAGATGTTTTAAATCCAAATTATGAATGTGAAATTTGGATTGCCGTAAAAGAAAAATAATTCAATAATCAAAACGCTCATCTTTTTTATTTTTAGATGGGCGTTCCTTTTTTGGAGTTTTCGCCACAGCTCAACAACCAAAAAAGTCGCTATGTCCGGGGTTCCGCTTCCGCTCCATTGCTTTGCAACTCGCTTTGCCTGACTGCCGTCAGTCAAACTCGCCCCTCCCAGCGCTAACGCATTCTTTTCTATTTCATATTAATTAAGAAATACTTAGTTTTCCGTTGTCATTCCAAATAAGTTTTTTTACGGAAAGTTTTATTGTTGTTTTTTTTAATATTTTAATTTCATAATTCCAAAAGATTTGAATTTTTCGCTAGTCTTTTCGTAATGTCTTTCTGTAACTCCGTTTACAGTTTCGTTCTTTGTAGAATCAATAAAATAAATTTCTCTATTTTCTTCTCTGTCATAAATTGCTATGTGAGTAATTTTATTAGTTCCAACTTCTCCCATAAAAATTAAATCCCCACATTCTGGAGAAAGAGTTTTTTCAGAAGCATATTCATATATATAAGAAGAAGTCATATCATTTTCAAGTAAAGTAAATTTTGTATCAACAAGAGCGTATTTATAGCACATTATAACAAGACCAGAACAATCAATTTTTTTAACTGTTCTAACTGGAGATTGTCCGCCCCACTCATATTCAGTGTCGGATTCTGCATAAAGTTTTGCAAATTCGAAAGCGCGGTTTTTTATATCCGAATTTGAAAGTGTGATTGTATAAGATTTTTCTTCTGAATCATTTAGATTTTTGCAAGAAATTAAACTTAAACATAAAAAAATAAATAAAAAATTAAGAATTTTCCGCATCATTTTCCACCTCTAACATTAATTCTGATTTTCCAACACCACTATAATTTTTGTTGTCAATTTCTTCAAGTTTGTTTAAATTCCAAATGCAAATATAAAAAGACAAGGCAACTTCTTTCTCGTTGTCCTGCCTATTATATGAGAAGATATTTTTTTTATTAAATTGTTTTACGCTTAGTCGCTCCTGTCTACAGTTTAATAGAGTTCTTTATTTTTTACAACTTATTGAACTATTTTCAAATATCTATTTTCTACATAAAACTTGATTATTTTTAGATTAAATTTTATTCTTTTCTTATGAAAAAATTATTGTTTTTAATCTTTACACTTTCAGTTTTTGTGTTTTCTTCGTGTTCTTCTATAAATCAAAATCATTATATTGTACTTAACATTTGTGAAGATGAAAATTTTACTTTAGTAAATTATCCAAACCGACCAGAACTTGATTACATAATTTTAAAACAAAATTGCATATTTGATGGTGAATATTTTTTATTACCTAGCACAAAAAAGGAAATAGACGTAATTTCTATTACTTCTGATAATGATAATGTTATAGAAATTCGTTCTATAGATTTAAATAATAAAAAATTTTCTCTATATACAAAAAATAATGGTATTGCAAAAATCACAATAAAAACAAAATCTTTTTCAAGTTCAACAACAATTCCTATTCATATTAATTAAGAAATGCATAAATTTCCGCCATTAGTCCAAACGATACCTTTTTCAGAAGGTTTTGCCGTTGGTAAATCATTCATTTCAATTACAAGACTGTCTTTTTTAAAATATTGAATGTTATACGGTCTAAAAAAATCGATATTAACAACAATGGAGCCATCGGCGGAATAAATAGGAATTATAGTTCCGTTATCACTTATGGCAGAAAAATTAACCACAGTTGCTCTACCACTTGCTATTTTTATACGAATCTTTGAGTATCGCTGTCCATCTACTACTACATAAGTATTTTCTCCATATAGAACCGATACTTCACCTTTATACTCGTACGAAGAACTAAACTTTTGTAAATAATAGTTTTGAAATTCGTCTTTTTGAAATGTAGCAAAATATACTATAGTTGAACTTAAATCTTTTTTTTGAACCTTAAAAACGCTACAGTTTAAAAGTCCGCTATATTCACAATCTATAAATACACTTTTTTTTGCATTTAAATTTACAAATTCTGCATTACCGTTCGCAGTAATTCTAAAACCTGCCTTATTGCTCTCAAAATTTTTAGATTGTATATAACAGTTATCTAATACTAAGTAATCTTTATTTTTATTTCCTAAAATAATTTTATTAGAAAATAAGTTATCTAAAAATGCGTTATTTGCTACTAAATTCTCAAACCAAGCAGTTTTTGCTTGTATAAATTTTTCATATTTAGTGTTAGTATTCAAATCTTTTATCGTGGCAAATATGTCATCTATAATTATGCTATATCTATAATCATTATATTCAGATATTTCTTTCCACGTATTATCCGCTTCAATGTATACGTAAATAAGACTGTCTTCTCTATTTAAGTAATAATCACCTGTAAATACATCACTAAGAAAATCTAAATATTTTTGCTACAGTTTTTTTGTTAGTAAAATTTTATCAGTTAAAATAAAGTTAAAAAAAATAACTCCTTACAAAATAAGGAGTTAGAAGTTTTGCCACCGGTTGGAATCGAACCAACGACACACGGATTTTCAGTCCGTTGCTCTACCAACTGAGCTACAGCGGCAAGTGATGTATATAACTATATAAAAATTATGATTTTATGTCAATATCTCAACTAGGAAAAATCAAAAAAAAATACAAATTTTATATAGAACTTGCGAGATTTTTATTCTAGTCTTATAATGATATTTATGAATTTCTTAATTATTACTGATGATAACAATGTTTTGGAAAGCATTTCAAAATTAATAAAAAATCTTGAAAAATCTGCAAAAATTACACACTCTGATTTTTCAAAATCAAATCTGAAAAAAATAAAAAAATCATTAGATTCTCTTTCGTTATGTATAATTTTTTCGGAAATAAAAAAACAATACGAAATCGAAGAAATCGGTCAATTATGTTGTTTTAGCGGATATTTAATTGCAAACAATATTACTTTAGTTACAAATCTTAATTTTATTTCCGATTATAATTTTTTTTGTCAAGAAACTTTAAAATATGTAAAATCAGAAAGTGATTTATTAAATTTTTTGGAAATTCAATATAATCAGATTTTCGATTTTGATAAAAAACATCAAGCAAAAAAACTTCTATTAAATAAAGGAATTCCTTTTACATCTGATTGTTTTGCATTATATATAGAAAAGAATAAATCAGAAATTTTTGATTTATTTCTTGAAGCCGGAATTGATGTAAATTCTACCGACGAATTAGGAACTCCTATGTTAAATATTGCTGTTAGAAATGATAATGAAGAATTTACAAAACGTTTATTAGAACTTAATGCTAATGTAAATGCCGTTTCAAAAGACCGTGGATACACCGCTGTTATGGATGCAGTTTGGAGAGGAAATTTAGAACTTACAAAACTCCTGATTTCAAAAGGTGCAGATTTAAATACAATAAATAAAGAAGGACAAAATAATCTTGTTTTGGCAGTCGGAGCAGATAAAGACAAGATTGTAAAAATTCTTGTAGAAAATGGAGCAAATCCAGACATAAAAGATCAAATGGGAATGTCTGCCTACGGATATGCAACATTATTCAAAAAAGAAAAAATTATTGAAATTTTAAAGCCTTATCACAAAGAAAATTAAATTTTTTTCATAGTTTTTTCATCTTTAATAATAATTATTTATAAAAAAAGCCTAAAGAATTGATGGATTATTCTTTAGGCTTAAATTAAAAATCTATTTTATAAAGTTGCTAATTTCTACTTAAATTATCTTTTCAAACTTAAAACAGTTTCTAACAATGTATCGGCAGTTTGAATTGTTTTTGCGTTTGATTGGAATCCTCTTTGTGTTACAATCATATCTGTCATTTGCTCTGAAAGATCTACGTTTGACATTTCCAACGCTCCTGCCATCAAAGTTCCTTTTCCTGCTGTGCCAGACTCTCCAATTCGAGCCATTCCTGAGTTATTTGATTCAACATAAGTATTATCACCAGCTTTTTCAAGACCTCTATCATTTGCAAAAGTTGCTAACGCAATCTGTCCAATAGTTCTAGTTGTTCCATTTGAATACACGCCCGTAATAGAACCGTTTGAATCAATTTTAAAATTATCCAAATATCCTAAAGTATAACCATCTTGGTAATAAGCTTTTGTTGTTGATTTCGAAGCTGATTGTGTAATTGTATTTTCAAAACTTCCAATTGTTCCAAGGTTGATGTTTAAAGTTTGACGATAAGGATTTCCATTTTCATCTGTATTTGCTTCTGGAACAGCAAAAGATGTTTGTAAAACAATTTCTCCTTCTGCATTAGAAACATTTCCTGCTGAATCTGTAACTGATTGCAAAGCACCAAGATTATCAAAACTTACAATAAAACGATTTTCCATTCCATCTGTAGAACCTAAACCAATTCTTGTTTGTGTAAAATCTGCATTGTCAGCATCAATATTTACAACTGCTTCCCATTGATTTGGAGTTCCAACAACTTTTGTAAATGAAACTGATAAAATATGTTTATTTCCAAAACTATCATAAACTTCTTGTTCAGTTCCCCAAGTTCCACGAACTACATCATCTGGACTAGCACCATCTAAAATTTCAGGAGTATTTTTATTTAAATTACAGGCAAAATTTACATTTTCAGTTGCTTTTGCCGGGTCTTTTGAACCAACTGGAATAACTAAATCTGTTGGAGTTGCTGCAGTAGAAACAATCTGCTGACCGTTTACATCTTCTGCCATCCATCCTTGAACACGCATTCCGTTTGCAGGATTTACCAAAGTTCCATCACGATCTAGACTGAAAGCACCGTTTCTACTATAGAATGATTCTTCTCCACTCTTCAAAACAAAAAAACCATTTCCTTGAATTGCAATATCTGTTGAAACGCCAGTTGATTGAAGATTTCCCTGATTGAAAATTGTATCAATAGAAGCAACTGTCATACCAAGTCCAACTTCTTTTGGGTTTACACCACCAATTTCGTCAGTTGGTTTTGCAGCTCCGCTCATCTGCTGACTAATCATATCTTGAAAATTAACACGTCCACGTTTAAAACCGACTGTATTTACATTCGAAATGTTGTTACCAATTACATCCATTTTTGTCTGATGATTTTGAAGTCCAGAAACACCAGAATAAAGTGATCTCATCATAAAGCAATTTTCTCCTTAAAAATTCCGCATTAGCGGCTGCACAAAAAGTGCAAAAACGCAGTATTGCCAAAGACAAAACTGCAGTAATAAAATTACACAAAGATAATTTTTATCACATCCTTTAGTTGCTATAAATAGCATTTATTTTATTTAAATCGTAATACATTCCATTTACAAGAATCTGCGGATTTTCTCCACGAGTTGCACCTTCTACAACACCAGTCGTAGTAGTATCTCCAACATTTAGTTCAACTGTTTTTCCAATTGTAGATGCTGCTTCTTGTGAATTCAAAAAAACAGACATTTTCTCAAAAGCAGAACTCATATTTGTCATCTGCTCTAAAGAACTAAACTGTGCCATTTGGGAGATAAATTGAGTATCTTCCATTGGATTTGTTGGATCTTGATTCGAAAGTTGTGTAATCAAGAGTTTTAAAAAATCATCTTTTCCTAACGTATTAGAAGAAGTTCGTCCATTTTGCTGCACATTAGTTTTATTAAAATAATCGACGGCTTTATCAACCATTGATTTATCTGCAGCATTCATTTGTGTGTTTAGTAGTTCCATCATCAACCTCACTCACATTTTTATTAAATTCTTTATTTTTATATCGTCGAATTAAGCAACGATGTTTACAGAATAATTTCCAATTTTTTCAGATTTTTCTACAAAACCAACATTTTCATTTACAAAAGAATTTCTATCATTTTCATAAACAAATTTTCCAAAATGTTTTGTTCCATCATTTCTCTGTTCAAATTCAAAATTTTGATTTCCTCCACCATTTCCGTAAGAAATTTCAAAATTTGCAGAATCAAATCCATTTTTTATAAACGCTTCTCGCAAAGTTTCAGAATTATCTTTAAAAACTTCCATAGCTTCTTTAGAAACAACAGAAATTTGCCCAGAAAGATTTTTTCCATCTAAATTTAAATGAATTTTTACATTTCCTAAATGTTCTGGCTTTAAAATTAAATTTATTGTTCCTTGATTATTATCTTTTAAAACCAAATTTCCCGCTTTTACAAATTCAGGAACATTATTTTGAATTTGATTATTCAGCATTGCTTGAAAATTTGAACCATTTGCAGACGCTGTTTGATTATTTAATGAAAGAATATTTGTGTTTGCATTTTCTTCAGAAAGATTTAACGCCATTGTTGCAGAATTTTCAGAATTTAGATTTAATGTCGGTTTTATTTTTTTCAATTCCTTATTTTCAACTTCAAAACTTTTTTCTGTTCTTAAATCCTGGACTTGAATTTTTCCATCTTTATCAATTTTCACTGTATCAGATTTTTTTTCTTTAAATTTTGATAAATCCAGTTTTTCAAGTTCATTTTTTTCAGAAAAAATTATTTTATTTTCTGTTATTATGTCTATTTTTTCATTTTCAAAATGATTCGGATTTTTTATTTCTGTTTTATCAGATTTTTTTTCAGTTTGATTTTTCACCAAAGATGATGTAAATTCTTCAAATTGGTTTAATTTATCATTCTCAATATTTTCTGATTTTTCTAAATTGTTTTGTTTTTTTAGTTGTTTTTTTATTCTTTCTGATTTTTTTTCTGATAAATCATCAACTTTTTCATTTTTTTCTGATTTTTTTAAATCTTTTTTTTCGATTTTTGGATTTTCTATTTTTTGAGAAATTGTAAAATCATTTTCATTTTTTTGATTTTCTTTTTTATTTTCAACTTTACTTTCTGTTTTATTTTCTAATTCTTTTGAATTTTTAACATTTTCAGTCTTTTCTTCGGTGCTTTGTTTTTCATCTGATTTTTTATAATTTTCAACCATTTCTGAAAAACTTTCTGATTTCTCTTCTACTTTTTCGTTAGAAGAAATTTGCGATTTTGGAGAAGAAGATTGAGATAATTGTAATATTTCGGTCGTTTTAGATTGATTTACGACGTTTTCTGCAATTGCCAACATAAAGCACTTCCTTAGTTATGATTTCATAACTTTTTTATAGAACAGAAAGTGCCATTCAAAACTTTTATTCTAAGGTTTCTGGTTTACTTATCATCTTTCGCTGTATTTCCGCAGCCCGATCAGATGGCATTAACGATAACCAGTAAGATACCATAGAACTTGTTCCACCGCTAGCAGCAATTTCTTCAACTTTACGAAGAACGTCTATTACAGTTTGGTCATCCATTGCAATAAGAATATCAACTGCAGCTTGAGGTCTCATACCGTTCAGATTTTTGGCAATCTGTTCTACATTTATATTCTTATCATCGTATTTTTTTACGGTCAGGTTAAATGTTTTTTCTCTTTCTTCTTGATTTTTTTCTCTTTCTGCCAGTTCAGCAGCAATCTGAGCATTTTGATTTTCTAAAGCAAGAATATCAGCTTCTCGTTTATCTAATTCTTCCTTAAAAATTTCATTTGCTTCTCGTTGTTTTTTTAATCTATCTTCATCAAGATTTGAAACTAAAGGTTTTGATTGAGTTGCAGTTTGTGTTGTTTGAGGAGTTTTGCCAAGAATTTTGTAAACTGGTGAAAAGACAGATTTTACATGAACAATGCCAAGATAATCGAACCATAATAATCCACCAACAATAAGAATTAGGATTATTACAATTAAAACCAATGATTTTCCAAAATTTTGTTTACCTGACATTTTCCCCTCATTTTTTATTTAGTATAACATACTTATTTTAATCTATCAAACCAGAAATAGCAGTTCCTAAAGTAATATCATTATCACAAGAAACAATTTTCCAATAAATACCAAGTCTATTTGTTAGAATTTCATCAAGATAAGCGTTTACTCTTTCTAAAACCATATATGTTTTAAAAAAAGTTGTTCCATCACAAAGAATACAAATTGGTTTTGTAGCAATTTTTCCGCCACCAGTTTGAATTGCACAAGCTATAAGAATTGCGGCTGCATAACGGGCAGACCGTTCTACAATTGCATCTAAAATTTGGAACATTATATCACAATCTTGTTCAGTAGCTTTTGTTTTTGCAATATTTCCTAAAATAGAATCTTCACAATATGGAGTATGAAGAAATTTATCAACTTCTATTAAACTAAGTTGATTTATTAACAAGATAGAATTGCAAACATTATCACTAAAAAGTTTTTCTCTTGCAGCTGATTTTAATGCAAACAAAGAAAGAGAACCTAAATATCCTCCAGAACAAGCTTTTTCTATAAGTGAAAAACCAGGTTTTATGGTAGTTTTATCAAAATCATTATCAAAATCTGAATGCATTATGTTATTAAATTTTCCACTTTCGCAAACTATAATTTGTTCTTGAATATTTTTGTCTTTTGGCTGTAGATAAGCAGCATTCATTCCTGTTCCTAAAATATAACCGATATAAGAAGAAAAACAATCACCATCTTTAGCACAAGCCGCTCCAGCTAAAAGAGCTGCAACTGTATCATTACAAAGTGTGATTTTTTTTATAGATTTCCAACCGTGTTCTTTCAACGCTTCTACCAAACATTCACCAACTTTACATCCAACAACTTCAGGAGCTTTTACTTCTTTTGAAAAGCCTAAAAGAATTCCATCACCATTTTTTTGAATTTCCATTGGATATGAAAAACAGAATCCAATTCTTTCAGATTTATTTTTTAAATGTTCAAGATTTTTAGCAAATTGTTCAAAGAATTCTTTTTTAGAAAGTTCTTTTTCAACTCCAGGCATTTTTGTTTTTTCCATATCAGAAATTGAAGGTTTTCCATTTTCATCAAAAGTAACTAAACAAGAGCGAAAATTTGTTCCACCAGCATCTATAACAATAACAGATTCATTTTTTACAGATTGTTTTGGAGGATTACAATAAGTAGAAATCATATCTTGATCGGAAGATTTACCATTTAATCCTAAAATCATATCATTATGAATTGCTTGAGCAACACTTAAAATATCAAAATGTATTGGAAAATTATGATTTGCTAAAAATGCAGACACTGTAGGATTCATCTTTACCTCGAACTAAATAAAATAATTATATAATTATAGCATTTCTATTTTAATTAGTCATTACTTCAATCTCTCATCATTTAATAAAAAAAATTTTAGAATTTATTTTCTATTTTGTATTTATAAACTATACTTCTAACTTATGTTAGATTTAGAAACACTCAAAAAAGAATTAAATCCTCAGCAATATAAAGCGGTTGTCACAACTGATGGAGCAATCTTAATTATCGCAGGTGCTGGAAGCGGAAAAACACGTGTAATTACGTTTCGGATTGCACACATGCTTGAAAAAGGAATTCCTCAAAGTCAAATTTTAGCATTAACATTTACAAATAAAGCGGCAAAAGAAATGTCAAACAGAATTCGCCAACTAACGCAAAAAAAACTTCAAAATTTAACAATTTCTACTTTTCATGCCTTTGGAGTAAAAATTTTACGTTCCGATATAGACAAATTAGGTTATAGAGAAAATTTTAGCATTTATGATGAAACTGATAGAAATTCTTTAATAAAAGAATGTGGCAGAGAATTAAATTTTTCGCAAGAAGCAATGGATATTTATACAATTGGAAATCTTATTTCAAATATAAAAACTGGGCGAAAAAATTGGGATGCTTCAAACGAAATGTATCATTCACTTTATGAAAGTTATCAAGAAGGATTAAAACTTTATAATGCCGTCGATTTTGATGATTTAATTGTTCTTCCAATAAAACTTTTTAGAGAAAATCCTGATGTTTTAGAAAAATACAGAGAACGTTATAAATATATTATGGTTGATGAATTTCAAGATACAAGTCATCAGCAATATGAATTAATGCATCTTATTGCTGATAAAAATGTTGCCGTTGTCGGTGATGATGATCAGTCAATTTATAGTTGGCGAGGTGCAGATTATCAAAATATTATAAATTTTGAACATGATTTTAATGTAACAGAAATTCGTCTTGAACAAAATTATCGTTCTACAGAAACAATTCTTGAAGCAGCAAATGGTGTAATTTCTCACAACACAAACAGAAAAGATAAAAAACTTTGGAGCGGAAACGGAAACGGAAAACCAATAGAAATTTTTATGCCGGAAAACGAAACTGATGAGGCAAATTTTATTGCAGAAACAATTTTAGGAATTGCAGCAGAAGAAAAACGAAAATACGATGATTTTGGAGTTTTAATGCGTGCAAACACACAAAGTAGATTTATTGAAGAGGCATTCCTGGAAAATAATATTCCTTACACAATGAGCGGTGGAACTTCTTTTTTTGAAAGAAAAGAAATAAAAGATATAATCAGTTATTTGCATATTATTTCAAATCATGATGATGATATAAATTTAATAAGAATTATAAATACTCCAAGAAGAGGAATTGGAAGAGCAGCAATCCAACTTTTAAATGATGAAGCAATTCTACAGGGATGCACAATGTGGAACGCTATGATTTCTCTTTGCGAGCGTCAAGATTCACCAGCATCTGAAACTGTAAAAGAAGAACTTCAAGAATTCATTAATTTGATAGAAAATCATAGACAAAAACTTTTAAGTGGACGCGGACTTTCTCAAAAAGTTAGAAATCTTGTGGAAGATATAAATTATAAAGATTATCTTCTTACCGAATATTCAAAAAGTGAAAAAGCAGTTCGTTTTAAACTTATGAATATTGAAAGTCTTTTAAATTCTATGGAAATTTGGGAAACAGATCCAGAAAATACAAATCCCAATCTTTATAATTATTTAAATAGAATTACTTTAATGTCTAGAGATAACGGCGATGATGAAAACGACAAAGGAAAAGTGAATTTAATGACAATTCATGCTTCAAAAGGTCTTGAATTTCCTGTAGTTTTTATTGCTGGTGCAGAAGAAGGATTAATTCCTCATGCCCGTTCTGTTGCAGAAAATGATGGAAATGTTGAAGAAGAAAGAAGACTTTTTTATGTTGCAATCACAAGAGCTAGAGATAAACTTTTAATTTCATCCTGCAAAAGGCGAAAACATTTACAAATGGTAACAGAAACTGAACCTAGTAGATTTTTAGATGAAATTCCAACAAATCTTGTAGAATATCATAAAGAAAAAATTATTACTGAAGAAGAAACTGGTCAAATGTTTCATGATTTTTTAGAACAAATGCGGGCAAAAAAATAAAAAAAAATACTTTTCATGCTATTTTTCACAAGAAAAGTATTTTTACAATTTTAATAATTTTTATATCAGAAAAAATTAAACCCGATATTTTATTTTTTTACCAGTTCCTTCATACAATTTTTTTCTAAGTTCAGTTATAGAATCATCAGAAATATAATCATCAAAACTCATCATTCTATCAATAATTCCGTTTGGAGTAATTTCTACAATTCTATTTGCAATTGATTGAATAAATTCATGGTCGTGAGAAGAAAATAAAAGAACTCCAGAAAATGAAATAAGACCTTCATTTAAAGATTGAATTGCTTCCAAATCCAGATGATTAGTTGGATCATCCATTGTAATACAATTTGCGCCAGAAAGCATAAGTTTAGAGAGCATACAACGAACTTTTTCTCCACCAGAAAGAACTTTTACTTTTTTAAGAGATTCATCGCCACTAAAAAGCATTCTTCCCAAAAATCCACGAACATAAGCATCATCCTGCTCTTTTGAGTATTGTTTTAGCCATTCAGTAATATTTAAATCATTATTAAACAAATCCGAATTATCACGAGGTAAATATGTTTGAGAAGTTGTTGTTCCCCAGAAATATTCTCCAGAATCTGCTTTTTTTACTCCATTAATAATATCGAACAAAGCTGTAACTGAATTATGTTCAATTCCAACAAAAGCGATTTTATCTGTTCTGTTAATTTTTAAACTGAAATTCTTTAAAAGTTCTGTTCCTTCTGAATCTTTATAGCAAATATTTTTTAATTCAAGAACATTATTTCCTATTTCTCTATCAGCTTTAAAATTTACATAAGGAAATTTTCTAGTTGTTACAGGAAGTTCATCAATACTATCAGCAAGTTTATCGTAAATCTTTTTGCGGCTAGTTGCCTGTTTTGCTTTAGAAGCGTTTGATGAGAAGCGTAAAATGAATTCGCGTAAATCTTTCATTTTTTCTTCTGTTTTTTTCTGCTGATCATGAGCTTGTCTTTGCATAATTTGACTCATTTGATACCAGAAATCATAATTTCCTGCATATTGAGTGATTTTTCCATAATCAATATCCATAATGTAAGTACAAATTGTATTTAAAAAGTGCCTGTCATGAGAAACTACAATTACAATATTTTCAAAATCCATCAAAAAATTTTCTAGCCAAGTGATTGATTCAATATCTAAACCGTTTGTAGGTTCGTCTAGAATTAATGCATCTGGATTTCCGTAAATTGCCTGAGCCAATAAAACACGAACTTTTTGACTTTCATCCAAATCGCTCATCATTTTATCATGATATTCTTCTTCCAAGCCAAGTCCAGAAAGCATTTGTTCAATTTGATTTTCTGCTTCATAACCGCCAAGTTCACCAAATTCAGCTTCTAATTCCGCAGATTTTATTCCATCTTCTTCTGTAAAATCTTCTTTTGCATAAATTTCATCTCTTGCTTTTGAAACTTCATAAAGTTTTGGAAATCCCATCATAACTGTATCTTTTACAGAATATGAATCATAAGCAAAGTGATCTTGTTTTAAAACTGCCATTCTTTCGCCAGGAGTCATAAAAATTTCACCAGAATCTTTTTCTAATTCTCCTGAAAGCAATTTTAAAAATGTGGATTTTCCAGCACCATTTGCACCAATAATTCCGTAACAATTTCCTTTTGTAAATTTTAAATTTACATCCTTAAATAACGGTTTTTCGCTAAAAGACAAACTAACATCACTGACTGTAATCATTTTTCATTCCTAAATTTTTATTTTCTGATGAGAAATATTTTCTCAATTTTATCTTCCAAAAAAATCTTTTACTTTTTGCCAGAAAGTCTTTTTTTGTTCTGGAACAATTTTTTTTGAAGAATAATCATTTTTATTATAAGATTTTTTCTTATAATCGCCTTTCTTATAATTTCCATTTTTATTATTGGATTTTTTGTAATCAACTTTTTTATAATCTGATTTTTTGTTTTTCTTCTTTTTAGAAGAATCAGATTTTTTATAATTTTTAGAAGAATTTTCTGATAAAGATGATTTTGCATAAGTTTCTTTATACAATTTCATTCTTTCTTCGTAAGAAAGTCCTTCTAGTTTTGCAGGATCGATAAAAGGCATTTTTTCTTTTTTATTACCTTTTTTATCTTTTTGATTAGAATAATTTTTCTTTCGATAATCATTATGTTTTTTATTATGGAAATCACCTTTTTTTCCTTTTTTATAACCACCATGATTATCAAAATCATCATCACCATGCCAATTTTCAGTTTTTATATAAATTCCTGAAGATTTATCTTCTTCCATTTGCTCAGGATAAGCAACTGTTGCTGGAATTTGCATTTCGATATAACGTTCAATTGCTGGAAGATTGTAAACATCTTGTTCTGAACAAAAAGTATATGCTTTTCCAGATTTTCCCGCTCTTGCAGTTCTTCCTATCCGGTGAACATAATTTTCTGCTTCTACAGGTAAATCATAATTAATAACCATTGATAAATTATCAACATCTATTCCACGAGCAGCAACATCTGTAGCAACTAAAATTTTTAATTCGCCAGACTTAAATGCTTTTAAAATTTGACTGCGTCGAGATTGAGGCAAATCACCAATTAAAAAATCTGATTTTAAATCATTTAAACAAAGACGTTTTGAAACAACTTCGCAAGAACGTTTTGTATTACAAAAAATAATAACACTTTCTGGAGTTTCATGTTTTAAAATTCCAAGCAAAAGTTTTATTTTTTCATCGGAAGAAACATGTAAAAGTTCCTGGTCAATTTCTGTTACAGTAATATTTTCAGCTTCAATTGTTATTTCAATAGGATTTCGTGTATATTCCCAGGCAAGATTTTTTACATAAGAATTTAACGTTGCACTAAAAAGCATAGTTTGTCTTTCTTGAGCATCTGGCAAACATTTTAAGATTTTTCGTAAATCTGGATAAAATCCCATATCAAACATTCTATCTGCTTCATCAATTACACAAAATTTTGCATCTGAAAGAACAAGATTTCCACCTTCTTCCAAATCGATTATGCGTCCTGGAGTTCCAATAATAATATCAACACCTTTTTTTAATTTTGAAATTTGTTTTTCGTAACCAACTCCACCATAAACACTAAATACTTTTAATCCACTTGTTCCAACCAAAATTTTTGCTTCTTCTTCAATTTGAACTGCAAGTTCACGAGTTGGTGCTAAAACTAAACATTTTTTTCCTTTATTTTCATCTTTTAGCATTTGAGATATAACAGCAATAAGATAAGCAGCTGTTTTTCCAGTTCCAGTTTGTGACTGAACATACAAATCTGAACCTTTAGATTCTCCATCAATTTTTGAAGCATTTATAACTTTTTCTTGAACTGGCGTACAACTCACATAACCAGCGGCATCTATGCCTTTCATAAGTCTTTCATCAAGACCAAATTCTTTAAAATCCATAAAGATTTTCCCTTCCCTTTGCAGATTATCTGCTGTTTCATATTTTTATCCTAAAATCAGGAATTTTTACAATTTTACAGAATAATTCTATAATTATAATGTTTTTTTACAGTTATGGGAATGAGAATAGAAAAGGAATAAATTTCATCTTTATCAACATTCAAAATAATAAAACCAATCTTTTGTATTTGTAACAAAAATTTGAGAAAATATTTTCAGTAGAATTTGTAAAATTTATTCAAGTGCTAAAATCATTGCGTCAATTACTGGTTTACAAGAAGGTTTTGCCAGGCTTCTATTAAAAATTTTCATAGAACTGCCGTTATCCCACCAAAAACACGTAATTCCATATTTTTTTGCAGTTGAAACAAAGTCAAAAGCATATTTTACTCTTTCTTCGTTAGATTTTTTAGTATTAAATTTTACTTGAGAACCAAATTCACCAATAATCATTGGAACATTTTGTTCTATAATTACTTTTTCATTTATTCTTGCAAAAATTGTTTCTATTTCATTTTTATCTGACAAATCCCAAGTTTTATCAATTCCATTACAAAAATCACTTGGATCATAAATGTGAACTTCTGCAATAAGATGATTTTTTACTTTATCAGTTGGAATACGAAATCCACTAACTTGAGCATCTGCGCTATAAGGTAAAACTATTAAATTTCTAAAATAATTATTTCCACCAGAATTTCTAACAGTATCAACAAATAATTGATTAAGTTTATTTACAATTTCATAACTTTCTTGATTTGAACCGCCCCAATTTAAATTTTTATCAAGAATTTCATTAAAACTTTCAAAAAGCAATTTTTCATCATAATCTTTAAAATATTCTGCAATTTGTTTCCAAAGATGCTCATATTTTTCACTCATTCCGTTTGAGTACATTTCTTTGTCTGCACGTAACCAAGTTTCTTCTCCGCCACCACAATCATGATGAACATTTATAATACAATACATATTTTCTTCAATAACATAATCAACAACTTCTTTTACTCTAAAAAACCATTTTTTATCAACATTTCCGTCAGAATCCATTTTTTCAAGATAAGTTACAGGAATTCTGATTGCATTAAAGCCATTTTCTTTTACAGATTTTATCAATTTTTTTGTGATAATTGGATTTCCCCAAGCAGTTTCAAAATTTTTCATATTAGATTTATCAATCCAACTTCCAGTACAATCCAAAGAATTTCCAATATTCCATCCAAGTTTCATATTTTTTACACAAGAATTTGCATTTTCCCAACTTTCAGAATTTTCAAACTGATTAAAATTTTGAGAACAAACAAAACTTGTAGAAAGAAAAATACCATATATAACTGCTGATAATAAAATTTTTTTTTTCATAATTTCTCGCCTTCTGCCTTTCGAGAAAAAAATAAAAAATTATAAAAATTACAATCCCATCTTTTTTTCTGCTTTTTCTCTATTATTTATATAATAGAATAAAGACATATCATTTTCGTTTAATTTATAAACAAGCTGTAAATAACGCGTATTTGGTAAAATCTCTTCAGCTTCTAAAAGATATTTTTCTGCTTCTTGATAATTTTTTTCTTCAAAACAAATTTGTGAACAATGGATTGTAATATAATATTTTTCATAAACATTTTTTGCAATTTCTTTTGCTTTGAAAAAGTATTTTTTTGAAATAGAAAAACTTCCTCCTCCGATAGCTGGTGCAAATTTATACCAAAGAGCTGCACACATATATAAATTTCCATCTTCAATTTGTTTGGAAATCAAATTATCATAACATTTTTTTTCTTCAAGACCATATTTTATTGCTTTTGATTGTGGCAAAAACTGCATAGAATTATTTATAACATCAAAAGAAGAACAATAATATTGAACATTGCAATCATTATGATTTTCGCTATATTCAATTGTTTTATAATATTGAGATAAAATTAAATCTTTTGCATTAGAATCTTTTGGATTTTTTTCATACAAACAATTATATTTTGCATTTACAATAAGATTTTCAACCGTAAGCCTAAATTCTTCAGAACCATTTTTATATTCATTATCAGAATAAATTTTATTTTCAAAATCATCAAAAGATTTTATACATTCATCAGTTGTTTTATAAGTACGCAAATTTATTCTAAAATCAAAAATCTTTTCAAGCAAATTTTCTTGTGATTGAGAAAATTCTAAAGCACAAATATAAATTGGAAATAATGTTAAAATCATTAAAAAACTAAAATTTCTTTTCATTCTATAATCATAATAATTTTTTATAATTTTTACAACTTTTTAAAATTTTATTTTAAATGACACTTTTTTTTATAATGTAAAATTATAACTTGATTATATATTCTCTTCTATGCTAGAATATAACGACATGAGTTTATTAATTTTCTCATTGGAGTTTTTATGAAACAAACAATACCAGTCTTTTTTGCAACAAATAATAATTACGCACCTTGTCTTTCGTGTGCATTAATTTCTATGCTCGAAAATGCATCTAAAGAATATTTTTATAAAATTCATGTTTTAACTTCTGAACTTACAACAGAAAATAAAAATAAATTAAAGAAAGTGCTTACTCAAAATAGTTCTATAGAATTTATTAATTTAAAAGATAAATTAAGTAATTTTCAAGGATTATTTCACACAAGAGATTATTATTCTAAAGAGACTTACTATCGACTTTTTATTGCAAATCTTTTTCCTGAATATAACAAAATTCTTTATCTTGATGCTGACATGATTTTTTTAGGTGATGTTTCTCAAATTTACAATTTAGACTTAACTAATTATCTTGTTGCCGCAGTTCACGAAGATGTCATGAATATTCCAGTTTATGGTGAATATGTTGAAAAAGCGTTAGGAATTCCAAGAATGGATTATTTTAATGCTGGAATGTTAGTTATGAATACTGAAAAATTTAGACAACAACGAATCGAAGAAAAATTTATTTCACTTTTAAGAAGATTTACATTCCGATTAACACAAGATGAAGATTATTTAAATGTTCTTTGCCAAGGACAAGTTTACAAACTTCATGCAGGCTGGAACAAATCTGATGCTTATGCTCCAGATTATAATCCGGCAGATTTAAAAATTATTCATTACAAAATGAATGGAAAACCTTGGCGTTATGATGGAGTTGAAAATGAATCTTACTTTTGGGAATATGCAAAACGCTCTCCATTTTATGATGAACTAAAATATGAAAAAGCAAGTTACAGCGATGAACAAAAAGCTAAAGATAAAATTGATGCAGAAAATATGGTAAAACTCGCTATTCACGATGCAAATGATCCATCAAATTATTGGAACACTATGTCTTTAGGTGCTGAACGATATTCATTATTTAGAGGAATGAACAAAGTTTTTCATTTTCCAAAAAAAGCTGTTAAATCTACAAAAAAAATAACAGAATCGCTATTAGAAAAAGCAAAAAGGTCGGTTTATGACTTCAAGAAAAAATATTCAAAATAAAAATATAGAAAAATCTCCAGATAGAATTGCAATTATAAAACGAATTGAAGAATTCGAAAAACTCGAAAAATGGTCTACTGATGTTGAAATTGACCCACCAACAATTCCTCTTACAGAAGACCAGGTTGATTATTTAAAAACAAATATAATAAATAAAATTCTTTCAAAATTTGTAACACAACTTGCCTGGATTTTTATAAAAAATCTTGTAAAAACAAAAAAAATGATTGTAAAAGATATTAAAGGCATAGAAAATTATCTTGCTGTAGAAAATCAAGGTTGTTTAATAACTTGCAATCATTTTAATCCTTTTGATAATTTTTGTATTCATTATGCAATTTTACCTTATCTTAAAAAAAATCATAAAGATTTGTGGGTTGTTATTAGAGAAGGAAATTATACAAATTTTCCAGGATTTTATGGTTTAATTTTTAGAAAATGTCATACATTACCATTAAGTTCTAATCTTTCTACAATGAAAAAATTTATGCATGCAATGAAAACTCTTTTAACAAGAGGTGAAAAAGTTTTAATTTATCCAGAGCAGGCAATGTGGTGGAATTATAAAAAACCTCGTCCTTTAGTTAATGGAGCATTTAAATTTGCAGCAGAAACTAATTCTCCAGTTTTACCAATGTTTATAACAATGTCAGATTCTGACTTAATTGGGGAAGATGGATTTCCTATTCAAGAATATACTTTAAATATTTTACCAGCAATTTATCCTGATAAAAATAAATCTATAAAACAAAATATCCAAATGTTAAAAGATGAAAATTATCAAGCCTGGAAAAAAGTTTACGAAGATTTTTACAAAATCCCATTAACTTATGCAGAATAAAATTATATGAAAAAAGAAAAAACACAAAAAATCATTTATTTTCAAGATGAATTAAATGATGAATTTGCTGGAGATACAATCATTCCTCGAAAAATTGATGAAACTTACGATTATGGTGATAATTCATTTTTATGGAAATTAAAATCTTTTTTTTGGTATAGAATTGTCATTCATCCAATTGCGTTTTTTTTTCTGTATTTTCATTATCACTTAAAAATTGTAAATAAAAAAGTTCTAAAACCATATAAATATTCTGCAAAATTTTTATATGGAAATCACACAAATAATATTGCAGATGCTTTTATTCCAACTTTTTTGCAAGATCCAAATCAAAATTTTGTGATTGTAAATCCGAACAATGTAAGCATGCCAGTTCTTGGAAAAGTTACGCCTTATATGGGAGCAATTCCTCTTCCAGATACAATTTCGGCAACACGAAATTTTATGAATATTTTAAAATTACGAATTCAAGAACAAAAAACAATCACAATTTATCCAGAAGCACATATTTGGCCTTTTTATACAAAAATTCGTCCTTTTTCAGATTTATCTTTTAGATATCCAGTTTCGTATAAACTTCCTGCTTTTGCTTTTACAAACACTTATCAAAAAAGAAAATTTTCTAAAACGCCAAAAATTGTTACATATATTGATGGACCATTTTTCCCAAATGAAAATCTTACCGCAAAAGAACAAAAAAAAGATTTGCGGGATAAAGTTTACAATGCAATGGTAGAAAGAAGTAAAAATAATAATGTTGAATTAATAAAATACATAAAAAAATCTTAACAAATGGAGTTTTATAAAAATGATAAATATTTTATTTTGTGGAAATGATAAAGTTTTTGATGGAATATTAACAACATCACTTTCAATTTTAAAACGAACACAGACAAAAGAATCTTTTAATTTTTACATTTTTACAATGGATGTTTCACATCTTAATAAAAAATACACACCAATTTCTGATAAACAAATTTCATTTTTACAAGAAGTGATAAAATCTTACAATCCTGAAAATAAAGTTCTAAAAATTGATGTAACAAATTTTTATATGGAAGATTTTTCTGGCTGCCCAAATGAAAATGCCTATTGTTCACCTTATACGCTTATAAGACTTTTTGCAGATAAAATCCCAGCTTTTCCAGATAAATTTTTATATTTAGATTGTGATATTATGTTCAACAAAGACATCACTCTTCTTTATGAAAAAGATATTTCTGAATATGAATTTGCAGCAAGTCCTGATCATTATGGAAAATATTTAATTCGTCCAGATTACATAAATGCTGGTGTTTTGCTTTTTAATATGAAAAAATGTAGAGAAACAAAACTTTTTGAAAAAGCAAGAATGTTATTACAAAAGAAAAAATGGACTTTCGCTGATCAAGATGCATTATGGCATTCTGTTACAAAAAAGAAGATTTTACCTCAAAAATTTAATGATCAAAAATTTTTGCATCCAAAATCAACTGTAGTACGCCATTTTTCAAAAAGATTATTTTGGTTGCCTTATCCTCACACCGCTAATATAAAACAATATAATGTTACAAAAATTCATAAAATTTTTGGATATGAACAGTTTGATGATATTCTTTATGAATATATTTATCTTAAGACAAAGTTCGAAAGAGAGTATTAGGACTATAATTCCAGAGTTTCATTTTAATTTTTATTAAAGTTGTAACATTTTGACTTACAGTTTCAATTCCCATTTCTTTTATATGAGATTGCATTTTTTCCCAACTATCATCAAATTTTTCTTGAGGTTCCATAATCATTTTTATAATAGATTGTTTTACATATTCATTAATTGCATCTAAAATTTCTGTATCTTGAGAAGATAATAAATATTGCCAAATTTGACCATGTTTTGAAATGCCTAATTCTTTTGCAGAAGGAAACAAATCACACCACAATTCAACACCATAAGCTTTTAGAGTTTCTTTTTCTGCAAAATTATATTTGTTTATGATATTTTCTTTATTTGATTTTGCTAGTGAATTTCCAGTTGAATCAATAAAACCAGAACCACCTTGCGGAAATGGATACAACCAAACGCCTACTCCTTCGTTATATGCGTTATTATTAATACTTATGCGTTCATTATTTTCATTATAAATATAATCAACATTTTCTATTCCCCAGTTTGTAAGAATTTGAGCTTCTTCTGAACACATAAAATCTAAAAATTTAAATGCTCTAACAGGATCTTTACAGTCAATTGTAATTCCAATTCCCCAACCGCCAGAAAATCCATAATCTTTTAGGGATGGATCTTTATATTTTTTATCAGCGGTTATAGGAAGATAAGCAAAAGTCCTTTCTGTTAAATCATTATCAACTAAATTATTTTGAATATCTTTTAAGCCCCATAATGGATAAGTTGTTGCAAGAACACATCCTGAAGAAAGTTTTTGCTTCCACATATCTTCTGTTTGTGTAAAACTTTCTGGATCTAATAAATCTTCATGATAGAGTTTATTTAACCATTTATAAAAAATATTCATTTCTGGATGCAAAAATTTATATTGTGCTTCAAAAGTTTTTTGATTAATAATCCATTGTCCATCATCGGGAAAACCAATCATAAAATTTCCAGGATTTGAAACAGATAAAAGCCAGTGCCAGGAATCTGTAAGCAAACTTAATCCAATTGTTTTATGTCCATTTATTTGAGGATATTTTTCTTTATAAGATAAAAGAAGATTTTCAACATCATCTAAAGTAGAAATTCTTGGATAACCAAATTCGCGTAAAACTGCATTTTGAATTTGCATATTTCCAGAAGTTTCAAGAACATTTGTTTTTATTTCATAACTTCCAACTGTATAAATCGAAGGATCATCTAAAGAATTTCTAAGACGCAAAATTTTATCACCGTAAAGATTTACTATATTATCACCATATTTTCTGATAAAACCATCTAACGGAATTAACGCTTTGTTTTCAATTAATTTTGAATTTTCACTTTTTGCAAAAATTAAATCTGGAAAACTATTATTCAAAATCATTAATTGAACATTGTCTGAAGGCTGCGATTTTGGACCAGTTATATCTAAGTAAACGCCTGTTCTTTTTGTAATTTCTTTTGCAATTCTATCATCAAAAGTTGTTGAGCCATCAAAATCTTCAGTATAAAAAGTAAACGTAATTGGCGAAATTGATTGATTTTCTTTTTTTTGAGAACAAGAGGCAAAAATTAAGATAATTATAAAAATTTGAACAAATTTACTGATTTTTTTCATCTTCAACCTTTTTTTTATATTCTTTTGGAGTTAAACCTGTATTTTTTTTAAATTTCATAAAAAAATAATCTGTATTTGAAAAACCAACCAATTTTGAAATTTGATAAATTTTCAAATCAGAATTTATAAGTTTATCTTTTGCAATATCCATTCGCAATTTATCAAGATAAACATTAAATTGTAAACCTGTATATTTTTTAAACTTTTTCCCAAGATATGCACTATTACAATTAAAAAGTTCTCCTAAAGTTTCTAATTTTAAATCTGAAGCATAATTCGTTTTTACATAAGCTAAAACCTTTACAATTACAGAGTCTGCAGTGTTAAAATTAAAATTTTCAAGAAAATCATTTAAAACTTTTGAAAAACAATTAAAAATTTCATCAAAATTATTATATTCAAGCAGTTTTTTTACGACATCGAAAGTTTCTCCATCAGAAACTTCTCTTTCTGGATATTTTTTTTCAAGCTGATAATGAATTTCTATTAAAAAATAAATAAAAATTTTTTTGATATTTTTTTCTGACTCGTTTATGTTAAAAGTTTTTTGTTTAAAGATTTTTTTATCTTCTTCAAGTTGATTTTTATTATAAGTTTCAATGCAAAAAATCACATTATCAATTAAATCATCATATTCTTTTTTATTAAATTCTTTTGTTTCAAAATTAATTTGTTCATCAGAAATATAAGGAAGTTCTGAATAAAAAAATAAATATTTTTCGTTCTCTTTTGCGTTTTTATAAGAATCGATAATTCCTTGTAAACCTTTGCAATTTTTTCCAACTGTAATAAAAGTTTTTCCAATTTGAAGTTTGGAAGTTCTTAAAACGGAATTTTTTACAGCATTTATGTTTGAAGTTTTTATGATGATTATTATTTTATTTCCCAAATTTAAATAAAAAGTTTTAAAAAACGAAAAATAATTTTCTATCGCCTTTTTTAGAGAAATAATATTATAATTTTCACAATAATCAAAATTACAAATTACAACCTGATAATTTGATTCTTCTGGATTTTCAAAAAAACTTAAATTTGTAAAATCAATTTCAGTTGGAATTTTTGATGATTGAATCATTTTTTCAAGAATATCTTTTGTTTCAAAAATTTTATTATTTTTTAAAGCTGAATTAATTTTTTTAGAATTTTTTATTTCTTCAGTTATTTTTTTTACTTTTTCTGCAAGTTCATCTTCATCAACAGGTTTTAAAAGATACGCTTTTGCACCAAGATTTAAAGCTTCTTTTGCGTAATCAAAATCTGAAAAACCTGAAAGAATTATAAATGAAGGAAAGATTTTTTTATTTTTTTCACATTCAGATTTTACTTTAGAAATTACATCAATTCCAGACACTCCAGGCATTTTTACATCTTGAATTACTAAATCTGGATTTAAATTATTTATCTGTTCTATAGCGTCATTTCCACTAGATGCTTCTCCACAAATTTTATAACCAAGATTTTCCCAATCTAAAATATATTTCAATCCATTTCGAATATTTTCTTCATCATCTGCAATTAATAATTTAAAATCTGCCATAAAATCATTCCTTTTATAAAATTAAAAAACAAGTTTTAAAATCACTTCAGTTCCATCATTTTCCTGACTATTAATTTCAACATCACTTCCATTCTTATAATACAATTTTATTCGGGAAGTTACATTTACAAGCCCGATTGACATTCCTGACGTTTCTAAAAAATTATATTTTTCGAGTTTTAAATTTTCTCTAATTTTTTCAAGCTGGTCTTTTTTTATTCCAGAACCATTATCAGAAATTTTTATTACAAGAATTTCTTTTTTATTTTGATTTATTTTATCTATAAAAATATTAATTTTTCCACCTTTTTCTCTATTTTCTAAACCATGTGTAAAAGAATTTTCTACGATTGGCTGAATTATTAAAGGCAAAATATAAACATCTTCAAGATTGCAATTTGTTTTTATATCATAAGAAATTCTTTCTCCAAAACGAAAATGTTGAATTGTAAGATAATTTTTTACAGCTTCCAATTCTTTTTTTATAGAAACGGGCTGACCTTTTACAGAAAGATTATAACGCAAAAGTTGTGCTAAAAGTTTTAACATTGTAGAAACTTCTTTATCACCAGATGTAAGTGATTTCATACGAATTGTTTCAATTGTATTAAAAAGAAAATGTGGATTTATTTGAGTTGCCAGCATTTTAAAACTCATATCACTTTGTTTTGATTTTATTTGCTCTTTTTCAAGATTTTGCTTATAAACTTCATTTATCAATTTTTTGATATTTTCTGACATTAAATAAAGATTATCATAAATTTGGGCAAATTCATCATGACCTTCAATTGTTTTTTCCAATTCAAAATTATTTTTTACAACTTTTTCAATTCCATTTTGAACTTTTAAAACTCGAAGATTTACGTATTTTGAATAAAGAAAAAATACAAACAACGCTAATAAAATCATTATAAAAATAAAACCTGTTGTAATATAAATATTTATTTTTGTTTGTGCACTTAATTGTTTTAAAGGAATTATATAAAGAATTTTAAATTTTACAGACATGTGGGTGAAAGGATTGTAATCAACGCTAAAAATTCCAACATTTTGTCCGTCCACCTTTGTTTTTATATATTTTTTAGAACTATTTTCATTATTTTTTGCAAGTTCAAAAATATTCATTTTTGTTTCATAATCTAATTTTTTTGTAGAACTAAAAATATTATCATTGTAATAATAAATAAAAGTATCATAAAGTTGTTCAGAAAGTTTTTTTTGAATATCATCTGGGTCAAGATTTATAACAAGAATTCCAATATATTGATTAAAAGATGGTGTCCATAAAGAACGAACTAAACTAAAATTTGTTTTATTGGAAATTCTATCATAAGTTATATCCCAAAAAACATGACCTTTCATAATAACAGCAGAATTATACCAGCCTTCTTCATAAATATAATCTGGAGTTTTAGCAATATACGAATTATCAAGCAAGGTATCATTATTTACATAAATTCTAAAACTTGAAATATCTTGATAATTTCGTAAATAATCTTCCAAAAAAGAAAGTTCAGCATAAGCATCAAAAATTTCTCTTGGATTTTCATATTTTTTTAAAAGTAAACTTTGAAGTCTTTTGTTTACATAAATTCTATCCGAAAAAGATTTTGCCTGCATAAGACTTTCTTGAAATTCAGATTCTGTAACAATAAGACTTGAATAAACTTTTTCCATTTCCATATTTAAAGTACTTGTGTACAAATGAAAAACATAAACTGAACAAATAATTATTACAGGAAAGATAAAAATTGAAAAAAATAAAATTCTAAGACTTTGTGATGCTGGATATTTATATAAATATTGAAAAATCCGAGTACTTATTTTTTTCATATAATCATTTTAATGTATTTTTTGGAGAAAAGAAAGTTATATAAAATTTATTATCGTGTCCTCGTAATAATATTACCCTAGTTAAATTGCAAATGAAAATATTACCCCATGCTTGAATTCTTTGAGAAGGATTTGCAGTTTGACTAGAATGAACCGCACATTCTTATAACTTAGATTTTTGGTAACACCAATAGGAGACTTTGCGGGATGTCTTTTATTGGTGTTTTTTATTTGTAGTTTATAACTCTAATTATATGTATTCACATTTAAGATAAACTACACGTTCCAGCTACAGCGGTCAAGCCTGAACAGATAAGTTTTATCTGTTCAGATAGTAGCTCTTTTTTTACGCACAGTTTTGCTGGCGGGGCAGACGGATGGACGGACTTTTACAGTTCTCTGTAAGTTCCTAACCGTCCGTCCGGCAGGTTCAATTCCTGCACTGTGCATAGTTTCCGTATGGGAACGAAATATAAACTTTTATAGTAAAGAGGAACTACTATGAATGAAATTCAAAATACTTCTAATACAGTAAACAAAAGACCAACTGTATTATCACTTAATGCTGACAAAGGCGGTGTCGGTAAATCTCGGCTTTCAATCCTTCTTTCAAAATGTCTTGCAGCAGCAAGCTACAAAGTTTGTGTATTTGATTTTGACTCATCAACACATTCTTCAACAAACTTCTTTCTAAAAACAGATGAAGAGTCTTACAATAAAGCCCGAAAATCACACAATACGGCTTTAGCAATATTTGACGAATCAAACAATCTTTACGATTATGCACTTCCAACAGATTTTGAAAATCTATATCTCATTCCGTTTTCACGAAATCTTTCTTCACAAAGAACTGTTGAATATACCCGGCTCGAAAAAATCGTGAATCATACAACAGGATTTGATTTTATCATTATCGACTGTGCACCAGCTTATGACAATTTCAAAATCAACGCTCTCCGTGCGGCTGATTTTAATATCACACCTTGTTTACAGGACAATGACAGTTTTGACTCTGCAAATGACTTACTCGGACACTTAATGAGTGAAATTGAAGACAAAATACCAACATGGTTTATTACAATCAACGGATACAACAAACGCTGGGAAGAATCTTATGGCGGAAAACAGAAAGAATACATTGACCGCTATGAGCAGACTTTTAAAGGTCATATTACACCTCGTTCCTGTTGGCTTCCTTGGACACAAGATGTGAATGAAATCAACGACAGGAAGAAACTTCTTTCTAACAAAAATTATCCGAACGCAGTAAATAATCCGTCTCTCTATGATGCAGTTTGCAATCTTGCGGAATGTTTCATTGACGAAGAAACTCTCAACAGACCTGAAGTATTTTAATTTAGCAGGAGGAATAAAAAATGGCAAAACTTGTAACGAACACAAATACAGCACTCATGGGAACAGGAATGAACGTTCTTGCTAAACTTGTTCCTGTAGCAGAAATAAGAACAATTCCAGAGCTTTCCGAGATATTTCACAGACAAGATAAAGTTGTAGAAGATATAAAAAAATCAATGCAGGAAGACGGATTTCATAAAGAAGAGCCAATTGTAATTGCAAAACTTCCAGACGGAACAGTTCTTGGTGTCGCAGACGGAAATACAAGGCTTATGATTGCAAAGGAAATCGGAATGGATGAAATTCCTGTAGTATACAAAACCTTTGACAGTCTTGAAGATGCAATCCAGTATGCAAAAGACCGTCAGTTTCATCGGCGAAATCTTACACAGGCAGAGATTTATAATTATGCTAACAATCTCGGAGCGATAGAAGACAAAAACGGCGAAGGAAGAGCTTCAGAACGCCTTGCAGAAGAACTTGGAGTTTCCGCATCAACAATAGAACACGCAAGAACTGTAGCAAGCAGAGCTGATGAAGAAACGCAGAAAAAAATCAAAAACAATGAAATAACAATCAATCAGGCATATCAGAAAGTCCGCAAAGCAAAGAAAAAGCAGGCAAAAGACAGTAACGAAGATGATTCTAACAATGATACCTTTGATGACATCTCCGACTCCCGTTCTGATAATTCCGGAACTCCGCAAGGCTTGAACTTCAGTCACACTGACGGAATCGAGCGTCCAAGCTACACAGTCCACCCGGAAGACGAGACAGACCGCTGGCTAAAGGAAAAGAACATCCAGGTTGAGTCCGCAAAAAAAGAAGGCTACGCAGCCGGACTAAAAAAAGGCAGCGACCTGGCTTACGAAATCTATGAGTACATACTTTCAGAAATTGAAAGCGGAAAATCCATTGATGATTTACGTAATGATGAAAGATTCGATGACTTTTCCGCAGCAAAAATCTACAAGGCGTTCGGTCTCGATTTAGAAGGAGAAAACTGATTATGTCAACGGTAATTTTTTCAACCATGATAATTGGATCTTTTTTAATTATATATGTATCAATAATTTTTGATCTTAACATATTTTCTGTGGTTTTACTCTTCAGCATTTTAGCAGTTTGTCTTTCTTTGTCTGTCTGTGAGTGTAAAAGTCCCCCTAAACTTTCAGCCTCATATGAAATAACCGTCAATGAGAAGACATTCAAAGCTTCTGATTTCAAGACAAAAGAAGATGGCTCAATAGAGTTTACAGCGGATGACGGCACAATAATCCGCGCATCCACCTACAAGATTAGAAAATTAAACCAGGAAACTAGCAAATGACAAACGAAAAAATAAAAGAGGTTCTTCTTTCCCTTGAAAAAGCAGACATAGACTTCTCGGTTACACAGACAGGAAAAGCTTCTAAAAAAGTGAATGGGCTGTACAGACCTGCTACGTTTGAAATTTTTCTTCACAACAAGAATTTCACCACAGAAAATGAGCTTATATACACGGCAATCCACGAATATACACATCACCTTATAAACTGTAAGCAAAAGAAGCTCGGTATTGAAGTGAAGAATGGTGGTAAAAGCCACACAACGGAATTCTGGGCGAAATTTGATGACCTTCTGGAAAAAGCTGTTGAAGCAAAAATCTATACGAGAGAACGCTCCAAGGATTTGTCTGTTTTAATTGAAGAAGCAAAGGAAATTGACCG